>Ga0314772_1000009_pt1 | contig 249484 bp, 219 predicted proteins | sample MetaGCBIW2018_FD_204520 | JGI IMG/M metagenome (GOLD analysis project Ga0314772, IMG submission 204520) | Cryopeg brine microbial communities from Beaufort Sea near Barrow, Alaska, United States - CBIW 2018 | ecosystem: Environmental > Aquatic > Marine > Coastal | place: USA: Alaska... | reverse complement strand
GGCTTGCGCTTCACATCAGCGGGAGGCGAATTCTACAGCGTTTAGAAACACTGTCAAGCTCATCCTGCAACCGCATTTGCTACCACCACCCAACTCACCAACACGACTCAAACACTGCCTTGTCAGCCCGGCGAATTGTACGCAACTTTCGCTGCGCTGCAACCCTTCTTCTTAAGCTAACTGCTTGTTTTACAAGCCGTTTTCCGAAAGGTCTGTACCGGAAGAGGGGCGAATTATAGGCCGCTCAGCTCAGCCGTCAATGCCTAATTTAGGCTTCGATAGATTTAAGCGTAATTCGCGCAAAGGCTTTTTTCCCAGCCTGACAGACATGCGTCGCGCCACGCACAAAAATGAAACCACGATCTACCACATCACCATCTATACGCACGCCCCCCGACCCGAGCAGATCGCGGGCGCCGGCAGCGTTCTTAACCAAGCCTGCCCTGTTAAGCAGAGAAGCAATGGGCAAGTCCTCAGCCGACAGCAACTCAACTTCCGGCAAGTCGTCGGGCAGCTCGCCCTCTTTCATGCGGTTACCTGCGGAACGATGCGCACCAGCCGCTGCCTCGCCACCGTGAAAGCGCGCAACAAGCTCTTCAGCCAACTTGATTTTGATATCGCGCGGATTGGCTCCCGTCTCGACACTCGCCTTGAATGCCTCGATTTCTGCTATGGAGCGAAAGCTCAGTAGCTCAAAGTAACGCCACATCAATGCGTCCGGGATAGAGACCAGCTTGCTGTACATCACACCGGGCGCTTCCTGGATGCCAACATAGTTACCCAACGACTTGGACATCTTCTTGACGCCATCCAACCCTTCAAGCAACGGCATGGTCAGCACGCACTGTGCATCCTGCCCATACGCGCGCTGCAACTCGCGCCCCATCAGCAGATTGAACTTCTGATCGGTGCCGCCCAATTCAATATCGGCACGCAGAGCGACTGAGTCGTAGCCTTGAATGAGCGGATAAAGGAACTCGTGGATCGCTATTGGCTGGTTGGTTGTGTAGCGATTGCTGAAGTCATCGCGCTCAAGCATGCGTGCCACGGTGTACTGCGAAGCCAGACGAATGAAGTCGGCTGGTGTCAGTTGATCCATCCAGGTGGAATTGAAGGCGACCTCGGTCTTGGCCGGGTCGAGAATTTTAAACACCTGAGCCTTGTAGGTCTCGGCGTTAGCCAAGACCTGCTCACGGGTCAGCGGCGGACGCGTGACACTCTTGCCACTCGGATCACCGATCATGCCGGTGAAGTCACCAATCAAAAATACGACCTGATGGCCAAGCTCCTGAAATTGACGCAGCTTATTAATAAGTACCGTATGACCCAAATGCAGGTCAGGCGCCGTCGGATCGAAGCCCGCCTTAATCCGCAACGGCTGCCCACGCCTAAGCTTCTCGATCAGCTCTGACTCAACCAAGACCTCATCTGCGCCACGTTTAATCAGTGCTAGCTGTTCTTCAACCGACTTCATCACAGGCCTCATAACCACTCAAAACCCAAAGGGAACCAACCATACAAGAACAGTCACTAATTACAAGCTTCACCCTTCTTACCGCCAAGCTGGCGGCCACAAAGGTTGCAGCGAGCGACAATTGGTTATATTTTAAGCAGCTATTTTCAGGACACCGTTTATTCATTTTGATTCCAAGATCAATTATCAGGTCTATTTTTAGCTTATTTTCACCTTTTTCATCTCCATTTCATCTCTTCACCTTATAGAAGTATCGAGCCATGACCCCGAAGCAGTCCAAGCCACCGCTCTATCCTAAAATCCATCTAATCGCCGCCAGCGGGGCAGCAGCCTTCCTAAGCCTTACCTTACTGGTGTTTCCCTCCCGTGAAGTAGAAGCACAACGAACCTATTTAGAGCTGGACAGCCGCACTGAACAGATCACGGATGAGAAGAGTGATTTCCTCTCCGAAATCCTCTCCGAAGCAAAGGCTGACCAGCCTTTTGCCCAGATAAAAGACCTCGCAAAGATCAGCGCCGGACTAAGTGCCTATAATGAAAAAGCCGGCAATATCGGCAATGGTGAAAAAGACGTTTTAACCGTCAGCTCTGCGCGCGCGCCAGAACCCAGCGAACAGCACGTTACCGTAAGCAATGGCGACACCTTGTCCACTTTATTCAATCAAGTAGGACTGTCATCCACAGACCTGTACGCAGTTCTGGGCAGCAGCAAGGAAGCCAAGCAATTCAGCCGCTTAAAAGTCGGCCAAGTTCTCGAATTCCAGCTAACACCTACGGGTGAGCTAGAGAGCATACACAGCAAGCTGAGCGATCTGGAAAGCATCAGCCTGGCTAGAGATGACTCCGGCTTTTCCTTCACTCGCGACCGAATCAAGCCCGAAATACGCTCCGCCTATACCCGTGGCGTGATCAACAGCTCACTGTTCCTCTCGGCTAAACGAGCGGGCCTGTCACACCGAATGACCATGGATCTGGCCAACGTCTTTGGCTACGACATCGATTTCGCCCAGGACATTCGCGAGGGCGATGAGTTCGAGGTGGTCTATGAAGAAAAGGTCATCAACGGCAAGCAGGTCGGCAGTGGCAAGATCCTCGCGGCCCGCTTCACCAACCGCGGCAAAAGCTACAGCGCCGTGCGTTACACCACCAAATCAGGCACCAGCAGTTATTACACGGCTGACGGCAAGAGCATGCGCAAAGCCTTTATCCGCACCCCAGTGGACTTCACCCGCATCAGCTCACGATTCTCCAATGGGCGCCGCCATCCGATCCTGAATAAGATCCGCGCCCACAAGGGTGTTGACTATGCTGCGCCACGGGGCACACCGATCAAAGCCACCGGCGATGGCAAAGTATTGCTGGCCGGTCGTAAAGGTGGTTATGGCAATACCGTGGTCATCCAGCATGGTAACCACTACCGCACGCTCTATGCACACATGCGCGGCTTCGCCAAAAGCGTGCATACCGGCAGCATGGTGAAGCAAGGGCAGATCATCGGCTATATCGGCACCACTGGCCTTTCTACCGGCCCGCATTTGCACTATGAGTTCCAGGTCAACGGCGTGCAAGTCGATCCAATGGGCCAAAAACTACCGATGGCTGACCCCATGGCCCAAAACGAAAAACAACGTTTTCTGCAGCAGAGCCAACCCATAATGGCGCGCATGGACCAAGAAAAGGCCACCATGCTGGCCTTGAATAAACGCTAAATGCTGCGCTATCTGGGGGTAATGTCGGGAACCAGCCTTGATGGGTTCGACATTGCTCTGATTGAGCACGAGCAAAGGCAGCGCCCCCGTCTGCTGGCTAGCCACTACCTGCCAATGCCCGCCCAACTACGCAGCGAACTACTCGAACTGTGCTCCAGCGGCCCGGACGAACTGGCTCGCGCTGCACTGGCTGAACAGCAATGGGCGCAATTGGTCGCGCAGGGCATCCACAGCCTGCTTGAGCAGCAGCGCTTGCAACCCGCAGATATACGCGCCATCGGCTGCCACGGCCAAACCGTACGGCATGAGCCCGCGCGCGGTTTCAGCATCCAGATCGGCAACTCCGCGCTACTTGCCGAATTGACCGCCATCAGCGTGGTCAGCGATTTTCGCCGGCGCGACGTCGCTGCCGGCGGTCAAGGGGCGCCGCTGGTTCCGGCGTTTCATGAGGCGTTGTTCGAGCACAATGCAACCAACAGCCGGGCCGTACTGAATATCGGTGGTTTCAGCAACCTCAGCTTGTTGGATCCCGGCCAAGTCGTGCGCGGTTTCGATTGCGGTCCGGGAAACGTCTTAATGGATGCCTGGATTCAACGTCAGCGCGGCGACAATTTCGACCGCAATGGTGACTGGGCTGCTAGCGGCCAGGCGCAAGCGCCCCTGGTAAAATCCTTGCTGAACGACCCCTTCTTCGCCGGTCAAGGACCGAAAAGCACCGGCCGCGAACGGTTCAACCTAGCCTGGCTCGACCAGCAGCTGGAGCCGTTACCCTACTTCGCCCCTGCCGATATTCAGGCCAGCTTGCTGGAACTCACGGCACTGACCATTACCGACGCGCTCAAAACTGCGCAAGCGCACACTGATGAGTTGCTGGTCTGCGGGGGCGGTGCACATAACGGCGCCCTAATGCACCGCCTGGCCGATCTGTTGCCAGGTTGCCGAGTAAGCAGCACCGAGGTGTATGGCGTGCCACCCGACTGGGTAGAAGCCATGGCCTTCGCTTGGCTGGCCCACTGCTGCTTGGAAGGCATTGCTGCCAACCGTCCCAGTGTCACCGGAGCGCGTGGTTTGCGGGTGCTTGGTGCGATCTACCCTGCCTAACTGCGTACCTCTGCACCAGACGCACAAACGACAACACCGTGCATAAGGCACGGCGTTAGCCCAGCTCACTGAAGATCAGACCGAGAAAGACGCCCCACAACCGCAGGTTGTCGATGCATTCGGGTTGCTGATCACGAAACGCGATCCGTCCAAGCCTTCCTGGTAATCCACCTGAGCACCAGCTAGGTACTGAAAACTCATGGGATCGACCACCAAGCTGACGCCTTCGCGCTCGACGATGGTGTCGTCCTCGGCCACGTCTTCATCGAAGGTGAAACCGTACTGAAAACCCGAGCAGCCGCCACCGGTGACAAACACGCGCAATTTCAGACGTGAGTTGCCTTCTTCATCAACCAGGTTTTTCACCTTGTTGACCGCGCTCTGGGTAAACAACAAGGCTGTGGGGGTAAAGGACTCGACGCTCATGCTGCATATCTCCCGGCGCTATACCGCCACAGTGGGTTGCGACTGGGTATTATCCACTTCTCCTACGAAAACGGTCAACTATTGTTCCCCCAGAGGGCGCTCCTGGGCCTTAGCATAAACGCATACGTCCTCACGTGGCATTAAGCCCAGAGGCGTATTGTTGATCGCCCAGACATCGGCTTCGGTGATCGCAGACAAATCAAGCCTGCGTCAGGGCAGCATCCCGGCGTGCGTTAAGCCCAAGCACTCGTCCATACCAAACAAGATGTTCATATTCTGCACAGCCTGGCCCGAGGCGCCTTTAACCAAATTGTCGATCACCGCCAGCACCACCACTAGATCGCCGCCCTGGGGGCGGTGTACAGCAATGCGGCAGACATTGGCGCCGCGCACGCTACGCGTTTCCGGGTGACTACCGGCGGGCATCACGTCGACGAAGGGCTCATTGGCATAGCGCCGTTCGAACAGTGCCTGCAAATCGACCGAGTGGTCCGTAACGGTCGCATACAAAGTGGCGTGAATCCCGCGAATCATCGGTGCCAGGTGCGGCACGAAGGTTAGACCCACCTCGGCGCCTGCGGCATGGCGCAAGCCCTGTCGAATCTCAGGCAAATGCCGATGGCCTTTAACCGCATAAGCCTTCAGGTTATCGCCCGTTTCGCTAAACAGCGAGCCGACGCTAGCCCCGCGTCCCGCGCCACTGACCCCGGTTTTGCAGTCGGCGATCAGCCGGGACGTGTCGGCCAGGCCGGCTTCCAGCAGCGGTAAAAAGCCCAGTTGAACCGCGGTCGGAAAGCAGCCGGCTACAGCGATCAGGCGCGCGTGTTTGATCTGCTCACGGTTGACTTCCGGTAGGCCATACACCGCCTCCGTCAGCAGCTGCGGCGCGCCGTGAGGCTGACCATACCACTGCGCCCATTCGTCGGCGTCTTCCAGGCGAAAATCGGCAGACAGGTCGATTACCTTGGTTCCGGCCTCCAGCAATTCGGCAGCCAAGGTGTGAGCAACCCCATGCGGAGTGGCGAAGAACACGAGATCACAGGCCGCCAACGCCTGCGCGTCCGGCACACTGAAAATCAGGGCCGGATAGTGGCCACGCAAGTTGGGATAGAGCTCGTCAACCCGCAAGCCGGCTTCGGAACGCGAAGTGATCACCGTCACGTCCGCCTGTGGATGCTGCGCCAGCAGACGTAACAGCTCGACGCCGGTGTACCCCGTGCCGCCGACAATACCGACCTTGATCATGACGTGCCCCTTCAATAAACCCATGGAAAGCCGTCGATCATAAGGCCCCAACGGCTTGCGGCCAACCTTTGGCCGTGCCAAGCCCGCCTCGAACCTGGCGCACCGACGCCCTCCCCCAACCGATCAAAGGTGCTAGCCACCGGTGAGCGCGGGCCCATGCCGGCCGAACAAATCGCCTGAAATCGCTCAGCCCTATCAGCGGACAGTCGGCACCGAACGGCAACTTCTTCGCTCAAGCGCGGTATAACCGCGCCAACAAAGGTGACGGCCGGGCATCTCGACCACTACTATCGCGGCGCTGCTTGCCCGTCATGTAGATTCAGCCCCTCATTTAAAGGAACACCCTTCATGCTTTGGCTCAAAGCCCTGCACATCGTCGCCGTGGTCTGCTGGTTTGCTGGCCTGTTCTATCTGCCGCGACTGTTTGTTTACCACGCCATGAGCAGCGACAGCCCCAGTCGCGAGCGCTTTTGCGTGATGGAACGCAAGCTATACCGCGGCATCATGCTGCCCTCGATGCTCGCCACCCTGATCTTTGGTATTTGGCTGCTTGCCCTCAATACCGGCTGGCTGCAAATGGGTTGGTTGCATGTCAAGTTGCTGCTGGTCGTGGCGCTGATCGCCTATCACTATTGGTGTGGTGCTCAGATAAAGCGCTTTCTACGCAACGAAAACCCTCGCAGCCATGTGTTCTACCGCTGGCTCAATGAGCTACCAGTGATATTTTTGCTGGCGATCGTCATCTTGGTCGTGGTTAAACCCTTCTGAGTCAAACCGTCTAAATCGCTGCCAAAGGACGTTGTATGTCGCGACCCGCCTTGCTCGAACCCCTTCTGCGCCGGTCAGTGCTCGTTCAGCGCAGACACAGGTGAACCGTCGCTCTACAGAGAAGCCGCGCATGCGTCATTACACCCTGATCACCGGCGCTTCCAGCGGCATCGGCCTGGCCCTGGCCGAGGCGCTTGCCCGGCGCGGTCGGCACCTTATTCTGGTGGCGCGCCAGCGCGACGCCCTGCACTGCATCGCCTGCGAGCTGACCCAGCGCTTTGGCGTCGAGGTGCTGTTTCGGGTCTGCAACCTGAGCGAACCGCTGCAGCTGTCCGGGTTGTTGCATGAGCTGGAACAGGGCGAGTGGCCGATCGACCTGCTGGTGAACAATGCCGGTCAGGGCAGCTGCGGGCCCTTTCTCGAGCGGGACTGGGGCCGTGAACAACAACTGCTCGAAGTCAACATCCTGGCCCTGACGCGCCTGTGCCATGCCATAGGCAATGCCATGGCTCAGCAAGGCGGCGGGCAAATCCTCAATGTCGCGGCACTCGCCGCCTTCCAGTCCGGCCCCTGGATGAGCAGCTACTGCGCCAGCAAAGCCTTTGTGCTGCATTTTTCCGAAGGCCTGCGCGAAGAACTCAAAGGTGCCGGCATCAAGGTTTCGGTACTCTGCCCCGGCCCGACCTATACCGCATTCTGGCGCACCGCCGGGATCAAAACCGCCAGTGTCGGTCCCAGCAAATCGATGATGAGCGCCGAAGCTCTGGCGCTGCTCGCCGTGCGCGCGCTGGACAAAAACCAGGCGGTCATTATTCCGGGCTGGCGTAACCAGCTGCAGACGCTTGTCGCGCGCCTGACACCGCGCTGGCTAATGCGCAAGCTGTCGGCTACCCGCAACCAGTCGCTGATCTGGCCGTGAACCCTGCGCAAGACTGGCCGGGTTTGGCCAGCGCCGTTAGACTCAAGGCTTTAATAACCAGCCGGGAGAATGTCTTTGGACTGTCTATTTTGCAAGATTGCCCGCGGGGAAATCCCCGCACGCCTGCTCTATGAAGACGACCAAGTGATCGCCTTTCACGACATCGGCCCGCAGGCGCCGGTGCATTTTCTGGTCATCCCCAAGCGCCATATCGCCACCCTCAATGACCTCGGCGAAGCCGACAAGGCACTGGCCGGGCATATCCTCTTCACCGCCCAGCGCCTGGCCAAGGAACAGGGTTGCGACGAGGGCTTTCGAGTGGTGATGAACTGCAATGAACTGGGCGGGCAAACCGTCTATCACATCCATATGCATGTGCTCGGCCAGCGCCAGCTGCACTGGCCGCCAGGCTGATCCGCGTTAGCAGGGTTTGCCACGCCGCACTGTCCAGGCCCGCCGCCTGAACAGCTGCGCAAACCGGCCTGACGCCGATCAAGACCGACCGGCATGATTGCCGTAAACTGGCGCCCTGCACATTCTGGAGGTGCCCCCATGGCTTGCGAACGTCACTACTCCCCGGTCGATCGTCTATTGCTGCAGGCGGATGCTGCGCTGCGTACCTTGCTGCCCTTTAGTAGCCACGCACAGCGCGCCTCTCCGGCCATCCCCCAACCGGAAGCCCAGCTCAGTCCGGCCGAGGTACGGCATGTCGCCGGCCTGATGCGCATCAATCACACCGGCGAGGTTTGCGCCCAAGCGCTGTATCAGGGCCAGGCGCTGACCGCCAAGCTGCCCGAAGTGCGGGTCGCCATGGAACATGCCGCCGATGAGGAAATCAATCATCTGGTCTGGTGCGAACAACGCATTCACCAGCTAGGCAGCCACACCAGCGTGCTCAACCCGTTGTTCTATGGTTTGTCGTTCGGAGTCGGCGCGGTGGCCGGATTGATCAGCGACAAGGTCAGCCTGGGCTTCGTCGCTGCAACCGAGGATCAAGTGTGCCGTCACTTGGACGAACACCTGATCCAGCTGCCGGCTGAGGATGATAAATCCCGCGCAATTATCGAGCAGATGCTCAGCGACGAACAACGACACGCTGTCAATGCCTTGGAAGCCGGCGGTTATCGTTTTCCAACCCCGATCAAATTCGGCATGCGCCTGCTGTCCAAGGTCATGACCAAAAGCACCTACCGGCTCTAATCCGATCTGCAGACGACACAAAGGGCGCCGAGGCGCCCTTTGTGCTTGCTACTGGATTTAAGTCTTAGCTTAGCTGTCTATGGCCGGCATATTGCGGCCAGAGAAGATCTCCAGCATCTCATGCTTAACCCGCCCACTGACCAGTTCACGCTGCTCGGCAGACAGGTTCTGGGTCGCATCGCCGAACAGGTAATTGTCCAGCTCGAACTCTTTGAGGAGCATCTTGGTGTGGAACAGGTTCTCCTGGCACACGTTGACGTCGGTCATTTGATAAACCGCCTGCGTATCATCAGGCAGATAGCTCTGGATCGAGTTGATCGCATGATCAATAAAGTGCTTTTTACCTTCCACGTCACGGGTAAAACCGCGCACTCGGTAGTCGACCGTGACGATGTCCGAATCGAACTGATGGATTAGGTAATTCAACGCCTTCAAGGGTGAAATCACCCCGCAGGTGGACACGTCGATATCCACCCGAAAGGTCGCAATGCCGTCGACCGGATGAATCTCGGGGTAGGTGTGTACGGTGATATGGCTCTTGTCCAGGTGCGCCAGAATGATCTCAGGCAACGGCCCGGGCGTCGCATCGACCTGGCTGTCGGTGGGCAGCACTGGCTGCTCGGCAATCAGCACGGTCACACTGGCGCCTTGCGGTTCGTAATCCTGACGGGCGATATTCAGAATGCTGGCGCCGATAATATTGACCACCTCGGTGAGGATTTGCGTCAGACGCTCGGCGTCGTATTCGGTGTTGATGTACTGAACGTAAGCCTGCTGATCTTCCGGCGTTTCCGCATAGCAGATGTCGTAGATATTGAAGCTCAAGGTCTTCGTCAGGTTGTTGAAACCGTGGAGCCTGAGTTTGCTTTTCAACGTGGAAAACTCTCTTTAGCTAGGCGGCGAGCCGCGTGGTCGAGCATGCCCGTCAGAGGCGCGTGGCGCGTCTGCGTAGGACGGTTAACACCTACTTCGCAATAGCGATTTTGGTTGTCTGGGTGCAGCCCCGGCAGCCTAACTGCCGAGCCCTAAAATGGCGCGGCATTATGCCGAAGTCAGCCAATCGCTGCCAGAGTGTGCGCCGTTTTTATGACAAATGAGCGTCAGGCCGACAGCAAATAACAGTATTTCAACCGAGTTCGATTATTTCGTAATCGTGGCTGATCGCCGCGCCAGCGCGCCCCAGCATGATCGAGGCCGAGCAGTATTTTTCCGCCGACAACTCGATCGCCCGCTTGACCTGGGTTTCTTTAAGGCCTCGGCCCTTAACCACGAAATGCAGATGAATGCGGGTAAACACCTTGGGCTCTTCGGTGGCCCGTTCAGCCTCCAAAAACACCTCACAGCTCTCCACCGCCTGCCGGGATTTTTTCAGAATACTGACCACATCGAAATTGCTGCAGCCGCCCAGGCCGAGCAAGAGCATTTCCATGGGCCGCACGCCCAGGTTGCGCCCACCGCTTTGCTCCGGCCCATCCATCACCACGGCATGTCCGCTGCCCGACTCGCCAATGAACATGGCCTCACCGGCCCATTGAATGCGTGCTTTCATGATCTAAACTCCTGAGCGCGGTAAATGCGCGCTGCACGGTAGCGCTGAAGCGATGCAGGCGCTATCCGCGTACTCGGCTGAAAAACCCGGCAGCACACCGGTTTGATTATGTATTGGGTTTGCCCATGGGCTTAACCGGGGTGTCCAGTGGCCTGCAGCAGACCCACACGGCAACATGCCGCTCAATCGACATCAAGGCCGCTGCTTGAGCGTTTGCGCTCTGGAAAGAACAGCCGCTGCAGTTCGGTACCCGGGCTGGTCGCGCGCATAAAGACTTCGCCAACCAGAAAGGCATACACCCCGCTGATTTCCATTAGCTCCACGTCGGCGCGGTTAAGAATGCCGCTTTCGGTGATCACCATGCGATCGCGTGGTACCCGCGGCAGCAGGTCGAGGGTGGTTTCCAGGCTGACTTCGAAAGTATGCAGGTTGCGGTTGTTGATGCCGATCAGCGGCGTATCCAGGGTGTTCAAGGCCCGGTCCAACTCGTCGCCGTCATGCACTTCGACCAGCACGTCTAACTCGTGCGCTTTGGCCACTGCGGCTAATTCGGCTAACTGCACGTCGTCAAGGGCCGACACGATCAGCAGCACTGCGTCCGCGCCCAGGGCGCGGGCTTCGACTATCTGATAAGGGTCGAGCATGAAATCCTTACGGATCACCGGCAGACTACAAGCTGCGCGCGCCTGTTGCAGGTACGCATCGCTGCCCTGGAAAAAATCTACATCGGTGAGCACCGACAAACACGTGGCGCCGCCGCCGGCATAACTCTTGGCCAGATCTGCCGGGCTGAATTCTTCACGCAACACGCCCTTGCTCGGCGAGGCTTTCTTGATTTCGGCGATCACCGCCGGCTGCTTACGCTGGGCTTGGGCCAGCAAAGCCGCAGCGAAACCGCGCGGCGCGCCGGCGGCTTGAGCCTGTTGTTCCAGTTCCGCCAGGCTGGCCACGGCGCGGCGCGCAGCGACTTCCTCGACTTTGCGCGCCAAAATCTGTTGCAAAATAGTCGATTGGCTCACGCTTCATTCTCCTGACGGCAGACCGAGGTAAAGGACACCAGCTCACTGAGTTTTTCCCATGCCAGCCCCGTGTGCAGCGCATCGTGGGCCAACAGCACGCCTTCCTTCAGGCTGCTGGCATGATCGGCCGCATACAGCGCGGCGCCGGCATTTAGTACGATCATATCGGCGGCCTTCTGGCCGTTATCGGACTTGCTCCGACTCAACGCAGCACGAATCAGCACCAAGGAGTCAGCCGGCGTTTGCACCGTCAGGCCGATCAGGCTCTGACTTTTGATACCAAAGTCTTCCGGCTGGATCAGGTATTCACGGATCAGCCCATTCTGCAATTCAGCCACAAAGGTGGGCGCTGCCAGGCTGATTTCGTCCAGCCCATCCTGGGCATGCACCACCAGCACATGCTCGCTGCCCAAACGCTGCAGCACCTCGGCCATCGGCCGGCACAGGGCTTGGCTGAACACGCCAACCACCTGATGTTTGACGCCAGCCGGATTGGTCATGGGCCCGAGCAGATTGAACAGCGTGCGCAAGCCCAGCTCGCGGCGCGGGCCGATGGCGTGTTGCATGGCGCTGTGATGGGCCGGGGCGAACATAAAACCCACCCCGACACTCTCGACGCAACGGGCGATCTGCACCGGCGTCAGGTTCAGGTAGACGCCGGCGGACTCCAGCAGATCGGCGCTGCCACTCTTGCCCGATACTGCGCGGTTGCCGTGTTTGGCCACCCGGCCACCCGCCGCCGCGACCACCAAGGCCGCAGCGGTGGAGACGTTGAAGATATTCATGCCATCGCCACCGGTGCCGCAGGTGTCGACCAGCCGCTCGGCCTGGATCGTCACCGGCGCGGCCAGCTCACGCATGACCTGGGCGGCGCCGACTATTTCGTCGAGGGTTTCGCTCTTCATGCGCATGCCCATCAGAAAGGCGCCGATCTGCGCGTCGCTGCACTGGCCGGTCATGATCTGGCGCATCACGTCCTGCATTTCCTCGGTGCTCAGGTCCAGCTGGCTGACTACGCGGTTCAATGCCTCTTGAATGTCCATCTCAGCGCACTCCGGCGGTTTGTTGCAGAAAATTAGCGAACAGCTCATGGCCCTGTTCGGAGAGTATTGATTCCGGATGAAACTGCACGCCTTCAATCATCAGGGTTTTGTGTCGCAGGCCCATGATTTCGTCCAGCGTGCCGTTTGCCAACTCGGTCCAGGCGGTCACTTCCAGGCAGTCTGGCAAGCCCGCCGCCGCGACCACCAGGGAATGGTAACGGGTCACGGTGAGGGGATTGTTCAGGCCGGCGAACAGGCCCAAGTGGCGATGGGACACTGCACTGGTCTTGCCATGCATCACCTGGCGGGCGCGCACCACCTTGCCACCGAAGGCCTGGCCGATGCTCTGATGACCCAGACAAACACCGAGAATCGGCAGTTTACCGGCGAAATGCTTGATCACCGCCAGCGATACGCCGGCCTCGTTAGGCGTACAAGGCCCGGGGGAAATCACGATCCGCGCGGGCTGCAACGCCTCGATCTCGGCGATGCTCAGCTGGTCGTTGCGAATCACCTTGACCTCAGCCCCCAGCTCGCCCAGGTACTGCACCACGTTGTAGGTAAAGGAATCGTAGTTATCGATCATCAGCAGCATGGCACTTACTCCTGGGCCGTCGCGGCGGACGGGCTGGATTGTTCGGCAAGGGCCACGGCGCGAAACATGGCGCGGCGTTTATTCAGGGTTTCTTCCCACTCCAGGGCCGGCACCGAGTCGGCGACAATGCCGGCCCCCGCTTGCACATGCAGCTCGCCGTCCTTGATCACCGCGGTGCGAATGGCGATGGCGGTGTCCATATTGCCGTTCCAGGCCCAATAACCCACCGCGCCCCCATAAACGCCGCGCTTGACCGGCTCCAGCTGATCGATGATTTCCATGGCGCGCACCTTGGGCGCGCCGCTCAGGGTGCCGGCTGGCAAAATGGCGCGCAGCGCATCCATGGCGCTCAGGCCGTCCTGCAGCTGGCCGGTGACGTTGGAGACGATATGCATGACATTCGAATAGCGTTCGATAACCATTTTCTCGGTAAGTTTTACCGAGCCGATCGTCGCCACCCGACCCACGTCATTGCGGCCCAGATCGATCAGCATCAAGTGCTCGGCTAATTCCTTGGCGTCGCTCAGCAGATCCTCTTCCAGAGCCAGGTCGGCCTCTTCGCTGGCGCCGCGCGGACGGGTGCCGGCAATCGGCCGCACCGTGATCAGGTTGTCTTCGACCCGCACCAGCACCTCGGGCGAGCTGCCGACCACATGAAAGTCGCCGAAATTGAAGAAGTACATATAGGGCGTCGGATTGATGCAGCGCAGCGCTCGATACAGGTCGATGGGCGCAGCCTGGAACGGGATCGACATGCGCTGGGAGATCACCACCTGCATGCAGTCGCCCGCCAGGATGTAGTCCTTGATCGTCGCTACCGCCGCTTCGTAGTCGGCGCGGCCAAAGCTCGAACGAAACTCCGGCTCGGCCCCGGCCGGGACATTCAAGTCGACGCCCAGGCGTGGCGTGATCGGCTGGCGCAGCGTGTGCAGCAATGCTTGCAGCTGCGCCTGGCCTTGCTCGAAGGCATCGGCTTGGGCCGGATCAGCCAGCACGATGGCGTGCATCTTGCCCGCCAGGTTGTCGAACACCACCACCGCATCGGAAACCATCAGCAGAATATCCGGCGTGCCCAGTGGATCGGGATTGGGCGAGATCCCCAGTCGTGGCTCGACGTACCGCACGCTGTCGTAACCGAAATAGCCGACCAGCCCGCCGTTGAAGCGCGGCAGCCCGGGAATGCTCGGCACCCGGTAGCGGGCCTTGAAGGCCTCGACGAAGGCCAGCGGGTCAACGACCTCCAGCCGTTCGATCTCGACGCCGTCGCGGCTCACGCTGATCAGTTGGCCATACACCCGTAAGACGGTGCGGCACGGCAGACCGATGATCGAATAGCGGCCCCATTTCTCGCCGCCCTGCACCGATTCAAGCAGGTATGAGTTGGGCTGATCGGCCAGTTTCAGGTAGATCGACAGCGGTGTATCGAAGTCGGCCAGGGTTTCGAACGCAAGCGGAATGCGGTTATAGCCGGCAGCGGCCAGACGCAGGAATTCTTCGCGGGTCATGATAGGTCTCGTGGCTCGAGCGTTCTGAATGCGTGAGGCATGCAGCATGTTCAGGGTGCAGAACGCTGGGTTGAATCGGTTGGGGAAAACGCGCCGGCAGGCCGGCCACCATCAGATCAGGCGCGCCAACGCCAACCGCCCAGGGCCTGGGGAATATTCGCGAACGGGGTCAAGCGGATTCTGCCGGTCATCACCAGGCTGCACTCTCTTCGCTGGAGGTGGATTGAGGGTCGGCCAACGGTAGCTCAGCGCATGCCGAGGGGCAACCGGGCAGCAACTCGCGCAAATCGTCGATCACCAGCGCCGGCGCCTCTTCGGCGATGGGCCGGCCATGGTTGTAGCCGTAACTGAGCGCCACGCACAACACGCCCGCCGCGTGGGCGGCCAACACGTCGCTGCGTGAATCACCGATAAACAATGCCTGCTGAGGCTCGACTCCGGCCATTTTCATGACCTGCAGCAAACCGGTCGGATCGGGCTTTTGCTGCGCCAAGGTGTCGCCGCCGATGATCCAGCGAAAGTACCGGCCGATTTTCAGGGCATCCAGCATGGGCGCGACGAAGCGCTCCGGCTTGTTGGTAATCAGCGCCATTTCGACGCCCTGCTGGCGCAGCCACTTGAGGCTATCGCGCACGCCAGGGTAAATCTGCGTCAGGTGCTGGCTACCGGCGTAGGCGGCCATAAACAGCGCCAGCGCCTGCTCGGTATCGGTCTCATCAACGGCGGCGTGGTGCAGGTCACCAGCCAACGCACGACGCACCAGCACTCGCGCACCCTTGCCGACCCACAGGCGCACCGCCGCGCTGCCCACCGGCGGTCGGCCGAGCTCAAGCAGCATCTGCTCAACGGCAGCCGCCAGTTCCGGCACCGAATCCACCAACGTGCCGTCCAGGTCGAACATCACCAGACGCGGCAAGCCCGCGGGAAACAGCTGGGCGAAACCACCGATGGCCGATGCCTCCGGGATTGCGTCGGCTGCGCTTTTTTCAAGCGCTGCAGACGCCTCGAGTGCTCCAGTTGCTTCAGATGCTTCAAGCGTGGCGCCAGATTGACTACTGGAAAACGGTGCGTGGGGTTCGCGGGGCTGGGTCATGGGATTTATCCGCGGGCCAATGCCAGTTCGGCGCGCATCTGGGCGATCACTTGCGCATAGTCCGGAGCATTGAAGATCGCCGAACCGGCGACGAAAGTGTCGGCGCCCGCGGCGGCAATCTCGCGAATATTCTGCAGGTTCACCCCGCCATCGACTTCCAGGCGAATCTCGCGGCCGCTGGCCTCGATCAGTGCCCGCGCCTCGCGCAGTTTGTCGAGGGTGCCGGGAATAAACGTCTGACCGCCGAAACCTGGGTTGACGCTCATCACCAGGATCATGTCGACCTTGTCCATCACATATTTCAGGCTTTCCAGGGACGTCGCCGGATTGAACACCAGGCCGGCCTTGCAGCCACCGTCCTTAATCAGTTGCAGCGAGCGGTCAACGTGCTGGGTGGCTTCGGGGTGGAAGGTGATGTAACTGGCGCCGGCGTCGATAAAGTTGCCGATCAGCTGATCCACCGGGGACACCATCAAATGCACGTCGATCGGCGCGCTGATGCCGTATTTGCGCAGCGCAGCGCAAACCATCGGCCCGATGGTCAGGTTGGGTACGTAGTGGTTGTCCATCACGTCGAAGTGGACGGTGTCGGCGCCGGCGGCCAGCACCTTGTCGACCTCCTCCCCGAGGCGGGCGAAATCGGCGGAGAGAATCGACGGGGCAATGACGAAGGGTTGCATGGCGCACCTCAGAACAAGAGAGACAGAATCAGACTGGCGCAATTGTAGCCCGAGAGCACGCTCCGGGGCCTGTTTCTGAGTTGTTACGCGGGTGAGCGGTGGCTTTGGCAACGGCAGTGATCACTCACGGCAACCGCCCGCCTTGCCTCTAGCGCACGATTCGGGCGCGGTCGAACCAGGCCGCACAGGCAGGTTCGAGGGCACGGGGCCTGCGGCTATTCGGTTGGCGCGGCGGTACGCATTTTTTCGCTGCGCCCGCGCAACCACTCCAGGGTCAGCAGCAATAGCACCGAAAAGCAGATCAGCAAGGTCGCGGCGGCGGCAATGGTTGGGCTGAGGTTTTCGCGAATGCCGCTGAACATCTGCCGGGGCAGCGTCGCCTGCTCGGGGCCGGCGAGAAACAGCGTCGCTACCACTTCGTCGAAAGACGTCGCAAAGGCAAACAGCGCACCGCTGATCACCCCCGGCGCGATCAGCGGCAGAGTCACCCGGCGAAACGCCGTCAGCGGCGAGGCGCCGAGATTGGCCGCCGCCCGCACCAGGTTATGGTTGAAGCCCTGCAGAGTGGCCGACACGGTGATAATCACGAAGGGCACGCCGAGCACCGCATGCACCAGGATCAGCCCGGTGTAGCTGTTACCCAACCCCAGCGGGGCGAAGAACAGATAACTGGCCACGCCGATGATCACCACCGGCACCACCATGGGCGAGATCATCAGGCTCATCACCAAGGCCTTGCCGCGAAAGTCGCCGCGGGTCAGGCCGATGGCGGCCAGGGTGCCCAGCACCATCGCCAACACCGTCGCCGCTGGCGCCACGATCAGGCTGTTTTTCAGTGCGCGCATCCACTCAGCCGAGGCGAACAAATCCTCATACCAGCGCATGGAAAAACCCTGCAGGGGATAGAGCAGAAAACTCCCAGAGTTGAACGACAGCGGAATAATCACTAGCACTGGCAGAACCAGAAATAGCAGCACCAGCCCACAAAGGCTGCGCAGGCTGTAATGCCAGATGCGTTCGATCGGCGACAAATAGGGTGCAAGCATGACGAAGCCTCTTGGTTGAAGGATCTAGCTCAGGCGCAGACGGCTTGCGCCGACCAGCCAGCTGTAGGTCACATAAAGCACCAGGGTGCCCAGCAGCAACAGGCCGCCCAGCGCAGTAGCCATGCCCCAGTTGAGGGTGACGTTGGTATAGAAGGCAACGAAATAGCTGATTAACTGATCACCCGGACCACCCAGCAGCGCCGGCGTGATGTAGTAACCGATGGCCAGGATGAACACCAACAAGCAACCCGCACCCACTCCGGCCAGGGTCTGCGGAAAATACACCCGCCAGAAACTGGCGAACGGATGACAACCCAGCGAAACGGCCGCGCGCATGTAGGTCGGCGAGATGCCTTTCATCACGCTGTAGATGGGCAAAATCATAAAGGGCAGCAGGATATGCACCATGGAGATGTAGACCCCGGCGCGGTTGAACACCAACTCCAGCGGTTGGTCGATCAATCCCATCCCGAGCAGTCCACTGTTGATCAGCCCGCCGGCCTGCAGCAGCACTATCCAGGCCGCCACCCGCACCAGAATTGAGGTCCAGAACGGCAGCAGCACCAGAATCATCAGCAGGTTGCTCTTGCGCGAGGGCAGATTGGCCAACAGATAGGCCAGCGGATAAGCCAGCACCAGGCAGATGGAGGTAATCACCAGCCCCATCCACATGGTTCGGGCGAAAATATCCAGATAGATCGACTGATTGGGGCTGGCCTTGGCCAGTTCCCCCTGGTCATCAATACGATGGTCCAAGGATGCCAATAAAAAATACGAGGTCAAACTGCTACTGTTTCGGCGGATCACCTGCCAATAGGCCGGATCGCCCCAGCGCTCGTCCAGTTCTTGCAGCGCGTCCTGATAAGAAGCCGGCGCCGGATCGAAGGGCAAGGCCCGCGCGGTTTTCGCCAACAGGCTGCGGTAACCAGCCAGTTCCATGTTCAGGCGCCGTGATAAATCGCCCACCGCTTGCTGCTCGTGCGCCTCGACCAGATCCTGACTCAGGGCCTGATAGGCCGCTTCGCTCGGCAAGCCTCGGCCGTCCCAGTTTTCGATAGCCTGCACGGTCAACGGCAGCGTGCCGACCACCTCGGGGTTGGCCACGCTTTTGTAAAGCAGCGCCACGATCGGCACCACAAACACCAACAGCAAGAACAGCAGCAGCGGCAGAATCAGCGCCTGCGCCTTCAGCCGGTTAGTGCGTTCGGCACGCGCCAGGCGCTGTTTCAGCGTGGGACCGACAACCGCGGTCAAGGACTCTACTGTGGCCATCACAAACTCCGAAAAATCAAGCCGCCGCAGCGGCTGGGAAAAATGCTCTGGCCCCCTGTAGAGCAGGGCCAGACGCAGCAGGCAACCGTCAGCGCCTTGGTGGGCAGGTCGCCCACCCTTGGTGTTCCATCAACCCATAACGGGTACAGAGCCAATCAAATGGGCCCGCGTGTTACCTGGCGGCCCAGGCGGTGAAGCGCTGCTCCAGCGTTTCGCCATAATCGGCCCAGAAACTGACGTTCATGGCCACTTGGTTTTTGATGTTTTCTGGACTGGTGGGCATGTTGCTCAGCCGGTTTTTGTCCAGCAACGCAACGGCCTTGGAATTGGCTGGACCGTAGGCGATGTTCTCGGAGTAGATCTTCTGCTGCTCAGGCTTGAGGCTGAAGGCGATGAATTTCAACGCATCTTCCTGGTCTTTCGCGCCCTTGGGGATGGCCCAGGAATCGAAGTCATAGATGCCGCCGTTCCATACCACTTGCAAATTGCTTTCGTCCTGCACGGCGGCGATCCGGCCGTTGTACGCCGAGCTCATTACCACGTCGCCCGACGCCAGGTATTGCGGCGGCTGAGCGCCGGCTTCCCACCACTGGATAGACGGTTTCAGTTCATCAAGCTTGCTGAAAGCGCGATCTTGTCCGGCCTTGCTGGCCAGCACCTTGTACACATCTTTTGGCGCTACACCGTCGGCCATCAGGGCAAATTCCAGGGTGTACTTGGCGCCCTTGCGCAGGCCGCGCTTACCCGGGAATTTTTTTACATCCCAAAAATCCGCCCAACCGCTCGGCGCGCTGGCCAGGACGTCGGCGTTATAGGCCAGCACTGTGGACCACACGAAAAAGCCAACCCCGCACGGCTGCACAGCACCGCTCACCAGATCGGTACGACCGGGGATTTTGCTGTAATCGAGCTCTTCAAACATGCCTTCATCGCAACCGCGCGACAGCTCGGGCGACTCCACTTCGACCAGGTTCCAGGACACGCTATTGGTGTCGACCATGGCTTTGACCTTGGCCATTTCGCCGTTGTATTGGCCAGCGATGATGGTGTCGCCGGTAGCGGCTTTGAACGGTTCGTAATACGCCTTTTCTTGGGCGTCTTTGCTGGCGCCGCCAAAGGAAATAACTGTCAAGTCAGCGGCCAGCACAGGCATGGCGCAACTCAGGCCCAAGGCCAAGGCGGTAAAAGTAAGGGGTTTTGACATGCTTTTATGCTCCACGGTATTGATGAGGAAAATGCGGTGGCTCGGTAAAGCGACTTATGAGTAAAGCAGTGCGTGTGAGTACAACGATTCGGGTCGGTTAAAAAATGCCAGAGCGGCTTATGCTTGCTCCAACGGATCCAGCGCACGCACATGCTCGACATGCCAGCCTAGCGGCACCACGTCACCGACGGCCAACGCCGGATCAAGCTCGGCGATCGGCTGTTTAACGAAGAAATCAGTTTTGCCACAGACCTCCAGCCGCACCCGTACGTGGTCGCCCAGGTACACGAATTCGGCCACTCGCCCAGAAAAGCGGTTACTGCACGCCTCACTGGCACGGTTGAGCAACACCCGTTCGGGACGGATCGACAGGGTCACCGGCTCGCCCAGTTGGCCGACCTTCACTGCCAGCGCCTCAACCTTCTCACCGCGGTCCAGCTTGACCACGCAGCGCTCGCCGTCACGGCTGAACAGGCGGCCATTGAGGCGGTTGTTCTCGCCGATAAAGTTGGCGACAAAGGTGTTTTTCGGCGCTTCGTAGAGGGTCTGCGGATCGGCAATCTGCTGAATTTCACCTTGATGAAAAACCGCCACCCGGTCGGACATGGTCAAGGCCTCGCCCTGGTCGTGGGTGACGTACACCACCGTCAAGCCGAGGCTCTTGTGCAGGTGCTTGATTTCCATCTGCATCTGCTCGCGCAGCTGTTTGTCCAGGGCGCCCAGCGGTTCATCCATCAGCACCAGTTTTGGCTCGAAGACCAGCGCGCGAGCCAGCGCAACCCGTTGCTGCTGACCGCCCGACAACTGCGCCGGATAACGGCTGGCGAAGGCTTCTAGCTGCACCATTGCCAGCGAACGCTTGACCTTCTCGCGGATATCGGTCTTGTTCAGGCCGCGCACCGACAGCGGAAACGCCAGATTTTCAGCCACCGTCATGTGCGGGAACAGAGCATAGTTTTGGAACACCATGCCGATGTCGCGCTTGTGTGGCGGCACCTTGTTGATCGAGCGTCCGGCCAGCAAAATTTCGCCGGCGGTGGGCGTTTCGAATCCGGCCAGCATCATCAAGCCGGTGGTCTTGCCCGAACCGGACGGCCCCAGCAGGGTGAGAAACTCTCCTTGCTGGATCTCCACGTTGAGGTCTTTGACGACCAGGGTTTCGCCGTCGTAGCTTTTTTGTACGCCCCGAAAACTGACCAGCACGTCATCCGCTGCAGTCACATTGGTTGGCTCTTTCGCTGCTATCGCTGCTGCCTGGCCCATCACTGCCCCTCGAGTCATATTCGAATGTGTCGAATTCATGCATTGAGATTAGAGCGCGCGGGCGCCAGCGAAAATCGGCCAGCAGGAGAGATGACTGTCAGGACGTTGGAGCAATGCGCGTAGGGATCGCCCTACACGCATGGCGCCGACTAGATCAGCTTGTGTTCCAGGGCGTAGCGCACCAGATCGGCCACCGAGTGAGCGTTGAGCTTGAGCATCAGTCGGGCTTTATGGGTGCTGATGGTCTTGCTGCTGACGGCCAGTTGCAGGGCGATTTCATTGACATTGGCGCCCTGGGCCAGGCGCTCGAACACCGAAAACTCGCGCTCCGAGAGCAGCGCATGACGCGGCTGCGCATCGGTCAGGCCGACCTCGAAGACCATCCGGTCGGCCAGCGCCGGATCGATATAGCGCCCGCCCGCGGCGACCCGCCGAATCGCGGTCAGCAGCAGCGCCGGCTCGCTGTCCTTGGTCGCATAACCGGCGGCGCCAGCCTTAAGGGCGCGTGCGGCCATCTGCGGCTCATCATGCATGGACAGCACCAGAATCGCCGGCGGCTGGGCCAGCGCGCGAATCCGTGGAATCGCTTCCAGGCCATTCACGCCGGGCATCGAGATATCCAACAACACCACCTCGCAAGGCGTGTGGCGCAGCGTTTCGAGCAGTTGCTCGCCATTGCCGGCCTCGCCCACCACCTGCAGGTCTTTGGCCAGGCCAATCAGTTGCTTGATGCCTTCACGCACAATGGTGTGATCTTCCGCGACCAGTACTCGAATCACTCAACCTCCTCTTTATCCAGATCCAGGGGAATACGCACGTTCAGGGTAGTGCCCAAGCCCGGCTGACTGTGCAGGCTCAGGCTGCCGCCGAGGATCAGCACCCGCTCGCGCATGCCGACCAGACCAAAGGTAGTGGCGCGCCCTACACCCGGCACAAAACCGCAGCCGTCATCGATGACGTTTAGGCATAACTCGTCGCCCTCGCGCTGCAAATTCAATTCCACAGTATGCGCGTGAGCATGGCGCATCACGTTGGTCAGGGCTTCTTGCAGGATGCGAAACAAGCCGACCGCCTTGGCGTCGACCAGGCTCGGCAGACTGTCCGGCACCTGAACAAGACAGGGAATATTCGTGCGTGCCTCAAAGCGCTGCGCCTGCCATTCGATGGCCGAGGCGATGCCGGCATCGAGAATCGGCGGGCGCAGCGCCGTTGCTACGTCGCGGACCAACTGAAACAGCTGGGCGATCAGCCGCTTCATGCTGTCCAGGCGCTGTTGTAAGCCCGGGTCCAGCTCGGCGTAGGCCAGCTCGCACATGGCCATTTCCAGCTTGAGCACGGTCAACATTTGGCCTAGTTCGTCGTGGACTTCGCGGGCAATGTGCGCTTTTTCTTCCTCGCGCACGCTTTCGCGGTGTGCCGAGAGCTCGCGCAATTGGGTGCGCGACTCATCCAGCGCCAGCTCGCTGCTTTTGCTGGCGCTGATGTCCCAAACAATCCCATCCCACACCACCCGCCCGGCCGCCAGACGCCGTGCGCGGGCCTGGATATCAACCCAGCGTTGCTCACCGGTGCGGGTCAACAGACGGCCTTGCCAGTGCCAGTCGCGATCGCCATTAAGTGCCTGGGCCTGGCTGCACTGGTAGGCCGGCCGGTCCGCAGCATGCACCAGGCTGCGAATACCGTGATCGTTGGCCAGCAGGGTGCTGGCCGGATAGCCGACCAGGGTCTCGCTGCCCTCGCTGATAAAGGCGAACTGCACCGGTGCGTCGGGATCGGCCCGCTCCAGGCGAAACACCAAGCCGGGCACATTGGCCGCGATGCCCTGCAGGCGCGCCTGGCTCTCGTGCAGGGCCGCCTGGGCGCGGCGCCGCTCGGTGACATCGGTGAGATAAACCACCAAATATTCGGCCTCACGAAAGCGCAGAAAACTCAATGACACATCCGCCGGCAAGGGGCTGCCGTCGGCGCGCAGGCAGTTGCTGTCGAAACTCAGTGGGCCGCCCTCACCCTGCCGCGCCTGCTTCCACAGGTTTAGCCAGCGGTCGATGGACAGGTCCGGCTCGAACGCCGCCAGGGGCTGATCAACCACTGCCCCGGACGCATAGCCGAGCATCCGCTCCACCGCGGGATTGGCGTAGCGCACCCGGCTGTCCCAGTTGACCCAGAGAATCCCCACGGTACTTTGATCAATGGAAAACTGCGCCAGCCGCAGCGCAGCTTCGACGGCCTCGCGCGCTTCGATGGTCTGCCGGCTGTCCTGCAAACGCGCCTCCAGTGCCCGTTGCTGGCGTCGACCCGCCAGTAACGCGAGCACGGCCAGCAACAGCAATAAGCTGAGCAGCAGGCTGAGGTTCTGCCAGACTCGCGAAGAGCCCGTCAGGCGCGGGGACTTGGCCGCCAGCCAGCGCCCCTGCAACTGCTCCAGATCCCGCGCCGCAATGCTGTCCAGAGCCGTTTGCAGCAACGTCGCCAATGGCGGCCAGTCGCGGCGAGAGGCGATGCGCAGCAACTGCGGCAAGCCGATATCACCGACCACTGCCAGCTCGGCGAACTTGGTTTCCCGGGACAAGCGACTGAGCTGTGCTTCATCGATCACCGCGAAATCCACCTGTTGACCACGCAGCAATTGCAACGCCTGACGCTCTGAGGGTACGCCGCGCAGGTCGAGGTTCGGGTAGCTGCTGCGCAGGTAATACGCGGCCACGCTGGGGCTTTTCAGGGCAATCGACTGGCGGCCGTCCAGCCGCGCAAGATCGACCGTGGACACGCCATTACTGGCGCCCACCAGCAAGTACGGCACCCGCATATAGGGGTCGGAAAACCGCCAGAACGCCAGTCCGCCTGGGGTCTGCAACAGACCCGGCGCAAAGTCCACCTCCTTGGCCCGTACCGCTGTCTGCAGCGCGTCCAGGTTGTCGTAGCGGCGCCAGAGCAGCTCGACGTGCAACGCTTCGGCCAGCCAACCCGCCAGTTCCACATTGAGCCCAGAGAGCGTTTGCAAGCGCGGGTCCACTTGCGCATAAGGCGCCTGCATCACCAACCCCACGCGCAATTGCCGATGTTCCTGCAACCAAACCTGCTGCTGCGCAGAAAGGGCCAGGCTATAGGGTTTCTGCTGAGGCGCCGGGGTCACGTCCTGGCTTTGGCTCAGGGACGTGGGTGAAGCCGCCCAGGCAGGCACCAGCAGCAGCAGGCCGCCCAGGCATGTCGCGCAGATCAATAAACGCAATCGAAACAGGCCAAAAAACTTCACGCGGCTCAATCCTTGGAAAAAAGACAGCGGCGCGATACGACACCCGCCGCGCACGCCGCCAGATTGCCACAGCCACCGGGCAATTACGCCGGGGCGCTGCAATTGCCCGGTGGCTGAGCGCAACCATTGAACCGCGCGAGTGAGTGCAGGCCAAGCAAGACACTCCTGCGCCAGAACCGCGAGTGACAGCGCGCATGCCGCCGAGCAACCAAGTCATCCGGCGGCCATGTGCTGCTGTCGAGTTATATCTCGGGCTCACCCGACCTATCCACTGAGTCAGCTAAACAGTAGCCTTCCTTATCCGCGATGATCTTTCGGCTACGGCTTGCTTGGGTAGATCGGCGTCAGCGCTTGATTGGCTGATTGGCTAGAGTACGTTTTTGTAAATGCCGATTTATCGGCGCTCATTCAGCAAAAAACTGCCGATGAGCCCACGCCGGCACGACAATCACCCAGTCTGAACCCGCGCCAACCCATTGCCGGCAGCGCGCTTCTTGGACTTTTTTTCAGCGTCACTTACTTCATTTATTTCATTCTTCTGATCTGGATAGCGCTAATGCCTCGCCTTTATGTTTCGACCTGCGCCCTGTTCTGCCTGATGTTGGCGCTACCGCTCGCCGGGCGGGCGGCAGATGCAGCAACGGATGCAGCGCCGCCGACCGGCGAACAACCCGCGGCGAATAGCCTGGAGCGGACTGTTCTGACTGAGCGCAGCCGGGCCGAGGCCGCAGCCCTGGAACAGCAATTGCCGACCGGCGAGCAGCAGCACTTACTGGCCGGCACCGAAGAATTTCTGGCCTTATGGCTGCCCGCCAATGTGGGCCAACCAAGTGGCGCGGTTATTCTGCTGCCAGGGGATGGCGAAACAGCCAACTGGCCCAAGGTCATCGGCCCGTTGCGCCGCAAGCTGCCGGACGCCGGCTGGCACAGCCTCAGCCTCAGCCTGCCGGACCCGCAGCAGGCACCGCTGCCAGAGCTGCCGGCGTTCGCCATCCATAATGGCGATGCCGCTCCGGGCGCCGAAACAGCAGCAGGCCCGGCAAGCGCAGAACAAACCGCAAAAGCTGCTGCCGATGCCGCAGACAAACAAGCCGCAGCCGCCACGTCCGCAACAGTCCCGGCGGCAGCAGAAACAGCAGAAACAGCCGCGACCGATGTTCCGGCCACAGCGCCCAACACGCCGCTGCTCAGCGCTGAAGAACAGCGCAAAGCACATGCTGAGCGCGTGCTCGCGCGGATCGAGGCCGGCATCGCCTTCGCCGAGCAGCAACAGGCGCAGACCATTGTCTTGCTAGGGCATGGCAGCGGCGCTTACTGGGCGGCGCGCTATCTGGCCGAACGTCAGCCGGAGCAGGTGAAACACCTGCTGGTGGTATCACCCCGCACGCCCGCCGGATTCGCCCCACCGGTAGACGAACAGGTGCCCGCCCTGCAACTGGCCACAGGCGATTTTTATTATCAGGAGCAGCAGATCGAGCGTAAGCGCGCACAAAACCGCACGCAGGCTGCCACGCGCCAACAACACCCAGCCTATAGCCAGATCGCACTGAAAGCCTTGCCGGGCAACCCCAGCGCCGAACAGGAACAGCTTTTTCGGCGCATTCGCGGCTGGCTAAGCAAGCAGTTCAAACCCACAGAAAGCTGATCCGCTCAACAGCCTAGCGAAAACCCAGCTGTTGGCGGATCAGGTCGTAGGCCTGGTGCAGTTCGCGGGTTTTTTCCGTGGCTTCGCGCACCCGGGCCGGGTTGGCCCCGCTGCCGGCCACCTTGTCTGGATGATGACGACTGAGCAGGCGCCGATAGGCCTGCTTGATTTGCGCGGGGCTGGTGGTGGCGCTCACCCCCAACAGGCGCAACGCCTCCTGGTAACTGTTCGACTCACGCAACACGCCGCTCTGGTGCGGCGCGTATTCGCCGGCCAAGGCCTGCAGCGCCGCGCGCCGCCAACCCAGCCACAAACCCCAGCGCAAAATCAGCTGGCACTCGCCGGACGGCGCCTTGCCATCGGCCCAGGCCATGCGCCAGCACGCACGCAGCAGCGCATCGGCCGCGGCGGGATGCTGACGCAAAGCTAGCAAGGGTCCGCGCACCTGGATTTTCTCGGCCTTGCCACGACCGAACGCAGCGATGGCGCGCTGCTGAGCTGCGTCGTCCAGACCCAGCCGGTGCATCTCGATGCGCGCCTGTTGCACGTGCGCCTGCAGCACCTGGCCCTGACTTTTCGCCAGATGACCGAGCAATACGAACAACAGCTCGTCATCTGGATGCGCACCGCTCCCCACCCGCTGAACCAGATCGCCCCAGGATTTCAAGCGCAGCCGGCGGTCCAGCACCTGCCCCAGCAGGCAACCCAGCAACGCCCCGGGAATATTCGCCAAGGCCAGCCCTAAGCCAGCCCCCAGCAGGGTCGCCGGCCATAGCATTCAGGCCTCCGCGCCGAGCAAGCGCTCGGCTTCGGCCAGGCGCTCAAGGGTGCCAACATCCACCCAGCGTCCGGCAAAGTGCTCACCGCTGACCTGACCGGCCAGCATGGCCCGGCGCAACAGCGGCGCCAACGCAAAGGCGCCGGCTTTACACCCGACAAATAGCTGCGGATCGAGCACCGCTATGCCGCTGTAGGTCAGGCTAGGCGAACCCGCTTGTGCCTCGCTAATCTGGCCGTCCTGCAGCGAAAAATCCCCGCCGGCGTGATGCTCGGGATTATCCACCAGCACTAGATGGGCCACACCGTTGAGCGCGCGCGGCAAGGCGGCGAACGGGTACGCACAATAAATATCGGCATTGACCAGGACGAAAGGCGCGGCGCCGAGCAGCGGCAAGGCGCGCAAAATACCGCCGCCGGTTTCCAGCGGCTCGCTCTCTGCGGAGTAGCTGATAGCCAGGCCAAAACGACTGCCATCGCCCAGATGATCCTCAATCTGCTGACCGAGCCAGGCGTGGTTGATCACCACCTCGGTGATGCCGGCCGCGGCCAGGCCGCGCAGGTGATAGTCGATCAGCGCTACGCCGCCCACCTGCACCAGCGGCTTGGGCGTATGCAGGGTCAGTGGGCGCAGGCGTTCACCCTTGCCGGCGGCGAGGATCATCGCTTTCATGGGTTGTAGCGATTGACTGGGCGTGACGGGCCGGACGGCTGTGGCGGGGCAAGTTCGCGAGGCGGCCGGCGCCCCGGACGTGATGGTATTCATGCCGGCGTACTCGCGGTGAGGGGTAAGCCTTCAAGCAACTCGGCCAGTTCTCGCAGCTCCGGGCGGCGCGCCAGCACCTGCTGGATATAGGTGAAAAAGCGCGGCACATCCGCCAGGTAGCGCGGCTTGCCATCGCGGTGACAGATGCGCGCAAAAATACCGATCACCTTAAGGTGGCGCTGCACGCCCATCAGGTCACTGGCCCGCAGAAAATCGTCCAGCTCAGGCTGCACCGGAACGCCAAGCGCCTGAGCCTGCCGCCAATAGTCCTCCAGCCAGGCGCGCACCCGCTCTGGCGGCCAGCTGACAAAGGCATCTTTGAACAGGCTGGTCACGTCATAGGTAACGGGGCCGTAGACCGCATCCTGAAAGTCCAGCACGCCTGGGCTTGGCTGGCTGTGCATCAGATTGCGCGGCATATAGTCTCGATGCACCAGCACCTGAGGTTGTTGCAGGGCGCTGCCGATCAGTAGATCGCAGACCCGCTGCCAGGCAGCAAGGCGCTCGCCGTCAAGCACCAGGCCCAGTTCATGGCGCAGATACCAATCGGGGAACAACTGCAATTCGCGGCGCAGCAGCGCCTCGTTATAATGTGGCAACGGTTCCGTCAGCGGCAGCTGCTGCAAGGCCAGCAACGCCTGCAGCGCATCGGCGAACAGTGCGTCGGCGTTGTCGGAGGTAATGACCTCCAGATAGGTCTGCCGGCCCAGATCCGAGAGCAGTAGAAAGCCATTTGGCAGATCGGCGGCCAGCACCTGCGGCACGTTTAGCGACGCCTGAGCCAGCAGTTCGGCGACCTGCACAAACGGTCGGCAATCTTCCTGGGGCGGCGGGGCGTCCATCACAATAAAACTGCGCTCAGCACCCTCCCAGCGGAAATACCGGCGAAAGCTAGCATCGCTACTGGCTGCCGTAAGCGTGGCCGGCGGCACTGCGCCCCAGCCCTGAGCGGTGAACAGGACGGGCAACTGCGCAGCCAGCCACTGTTTGAGGTGTTCTAAACGTCGATCGTTATCAGGCATTGCAAGGTCTCCGACGGCGCTAGCCGTTGCGCGGGTCATGCTTTATTATCCAACATCTTTTTCAGCCCATCGAGAGGCGTTTGAGACCCCGTGTCTCATGCGCGTAGGAAGCCCGGACTAACTGATGGCCGTAAAATATCCCGCGTTTCGTAAAAATTTCCCGCTGATCGTGACCGGCAGTTTGCTGGCATTACAGCCCCTGGCCGCCTCATTCGCGGTCGCCGCCGAGCAGTTCGACTGCCAGGCCGGTGCGTCTGGAGGCTGGGCCTGCGCGCCCACGAGCAGTGGCTCGGTGGCGCCACCGCGTCCGTCGCACAGCTCTGACGCGCTGACTGCCGCCGAGGGCGCAAGCGCCGAGCGAGCGGGTGATAGTAGCGCGGTCGGCGAAACCGGCACCACTCCCTTGGTGACCCAAAGCAAAGGCAAGGGTTTGCGCTCGCGCAGCGCCGACTACAGCCATTTGGACTGGGTGCCTCGGGCAAAACTCAGCGCTGCGCAACTGGCCGAAACCGGGCCTTACTGCGGCGGCGCCTATGTGGAACCGACTCGCCCGGGGATGAACGACCAAACCCCGCTGAGCGAAGCGCCAATGTTTGTCTCGGCCAAAGCCTCGCGCTATGAGCAGCAACAAGAGCTGGCGACCCTGGCCGGCGCTGTGGTGCTGCGCCAAGCTGGTCTGCAGGTCGAGGCCGATGAGGCGCAATTGCGCCAGGCCGAAAACTTGGGCGAACTGAGCGGCAATGTGCGCCTGCGCGATAAGGGCATGCTGGTGGTAGGCGACCATGCCGAGCTGCAACTGGACACCGGCGCAGCCAAGATCGATAACGCCGAGTACGTGATCCACAGAGGCCATGTGCGCGGCAGCGCGCTCACCGCCAAACGCCAGGAAGACGCAGTGATCCGCCTCAAGGACGGCACTTACACCAGTTGCGCCCCGGGCAGCAACGCGTGGCACCTGACGGGTAATAATATCAAGCTAGACCCGGGCACCGGTTTTGGCACCGCCACCAACGTGGTGTTGCGGGTAAAGAATATTCCGGTGTTCTACACGCCTTATATCTACTTCCCCATCGACGACCGCCGGCAATCCGGTTTCCTCGCGCCGAGCATCAGCTCGTCCAGCGGCGGTCTGACACTGCAAACGCCCTACTACTTCAATCTAGCACCCAACTTCGACGCGACCCTCTATCCCACTTATATGAGTGATCGCGGGTTGTTGATGGAAGGCGAGGGCCGCTACCTGACCAAGAGCAGCGAAGGCCAGATCGGCGCGGCGTTTCTTAACGACAGCAACGACACCCGCAAGCTACAGTCCGACTATCAAGAACAGCGCTGGCTCTATAGCTGGCAGCATAAAGGTGGCCTGAACTCACGCCTGCTGGCCGAGGTGGATTACACCGATATCAGCGACCCTTATTACTTCCAGGACCTGAGTACTAACTTGGGTATCAGCACGCCAACCTATATCAACCAGCGCGGCACCCTGACCTACCGCGGCGAGAGCTACACCGCGCGCTTGAATGCGCACGCTTATGAGCTGGCTACTATCACCGATATCACCCCCTACAACCGCCTGCCGCAGATCACCCTGGACGGCAAACTTCCGGCCGAGCCAGGCGGTCTAAACTTCGCCTATGGCAGCGAACTGGTGCGCTTTGACCGCGATTTGCGCTCCGGCAGCTTTATCAATGAAGAGGGTGTAGCCGAACAACCCTGGTTCGATACCCGCCTGCGCGGCCTGGCCCGTGCCAACGGCACCCGTGCTCATCTGGAACCGAGCATCAGTCTGCCCATGCGCTCGACCTGGGGCTATATGACGCCTAAGGTCAAGTACGCCTATACCCAGTACGATCTGGATCTGGACTCGCAGGGGTTCGATACAAGCCGAGGCGGAATTGCGAAAGCGCAGTTTGAAGACTCGCCCGACCGTGCGGTGCCCATCGTCAGTATCGATAGCGGCCTGTACTTCGACCGCGACACCCAGTGGTTTGGTAAAACGTACAAGCAAACCCTGGAACCACGCCTCTTCTACCTCTATGTACCCGAAGAAGAGCAGGCCGATATTCCGATCTTCGACTCCGGCGAGAGCACGTTCAGTTACTCATCGCTGTTTCGCGACAACCGCTTTTCTGGCAAGGACCGCATCGGCGACGAGAACAAGCTATCCTTGGGTGTGACTAATCGCTGGATTGAACAGAACGGTTTCGAGCGGCAGCGCCTTAGCGTCGGCCAGGCGTTCTACTTCCAAGACCGCAAGGTGCAATTGCCCGGCATCGACTACCTGACTCGCGAAGACGCGCAGGCATCCCAGTCACCCTATGCACTGCAATACCTGTATCGCTTCAACCGCGACTGGCGCCTATCGTCGGATTTCAACTGGGATCCGGATACCCACCGCACCCGCTCCGGCAGTGCGATGTTCCACTACCAGCCTGAAGCCAATCCGAACAAGGTGGTCAATCTCGGTTATCGCTACCGCAACGACACGGTGCGCCTCGACCAAACTACCGGTAACTGGGTGGTCGGCGGCGGCGATTACGGTACGCCTGGCAGCGCCAACTACATCAAGGATTACTACAAGGTCAGCCAGCATGACTTCTCGACCATCTGGCCGATTGTCCCGCAATGGAGTCTTATCGCGCGCTGGCAGCATGACTACAATCGCGACCGTACCTTGGAAGCCTTCGGTGGCTTTGAGTACGACAACTGCTGCTGGAAACTGCGTCTAATCAACCGTTACTGGGTGAATACTGACGAAGTCAGTCTCAACCCCAATCTTAACGAACAAAGCGACCGTGGCATCTTTCTGCAGATCGTGCTGAAAGGTCTGGGCGGCGTCGTCGGCAACAAGGTTGAGGGTTTCCTCGACCAAGGCATTCAAGGTTATCGTCAACGTGAAAATCAAGCTTTCTGATTGTCTGCGCCCGCTGCTGCTGGGCGCGCTGTTTCTTGCTACCTCGGCCCAGGCCGCGGTTCAGCCCCTCAACCGCGTCGTGGCTATCGTCGATAAAGACGTGGTCATGCAAAGCCAGTTGGACGCGCGCCTGCGCGAAGTTCAGCAGACCATCGCCAAACGCGGCGTCCGCGCGCCGTCCGAGCAAGTGCTAAGCAAGCAGGTGCTCGAGCGTTTGATTATCGAAAATATCCAGCTGCAAATCGGCGAGCGTTCGGGTATTCGCGTCAGCGACGAAGAACTCAACCAAGCCCTGGGCACCATCGCCCAGCGCAACGGCATGAGCCTAGAGCAATTCCGTGCAGCGCTGGCCAAAGACGGCCTATCCTTTGCTGGCGCACGCGATCAGGTGCGTCGCGAGATGGTGATCAGCCGCGTGCGTCAGCGCCGGGTGGCCGAACGCATTCAGGTCAGTGACCAGGAAGTGCAGAATTTCCTCGCCTCGGACCTGGGCAAGCAGCAGCTATCTCAAGAGTTTCGCTTGGCCAATATCTTAATCCCGGTTCCGGACGGTGCTTCACCCGCGACCATTCAGGCGGCCGAACGGCAAACCAAGGAGCTGTACCAACAGCTTCGCCAAGGCGCTGACTTTGCCCAGCAAGCGATCGCGCTCTCCGCCAGTGAAACGGCGCTGGAAGGTGGCGAAATGGGCTGGCGCAAGGCCGCGCAATTACCGCCGCCCTTCGACGGCATGGTGAGTACGATGGCCGTCGGCGAGGTCACCGAGCCCATGCGCACACCGGGCGGTTTTATCATGCTCAAACTGCTGGAAACTCGCGGTGGCGAGACCCAGGTGCGCGACGAAGTTACCGTGCGCCATATTCTCATCAAGCCCAGCGAGATTCGCAGCGAAGCAGAGACTAAACGTCTGGTCGAACGTCTGTACCAGCGCATCCAGGCCGGCGAAGATTTTGCCCAACTGGCCAAAGACTTTTCCGAAGACCCGGGTTCGGCACTTAACGGCGGCGTGCTCAGCTGGATCGACCCCAATGCCCTGGTTCCGGAATTTCGCGAAGTCATGGCCAATACGCCCAGCGGCGAACTGTCCAAGCCATTCAAAACTCCTTACGGCTGGCATGTGCTGGAAGTCATGGGCCGCCGCGCCACTGACAGCAGCGCACAAGTTCGCGAGCAACAAGCGCAGAAGCTGCTGCGTAACCGCAAGTACGAAGAAGAGTTGCAAACCTGGTTGCGCCAGATCCGCGACGAGGCTTACGTGGAAATAAAGCTGTGAAGCCGCTGCGCTTCGCCCTAACCCCGGGCGAACCTGCCGGCATAGGACCAGACCTGAGTCTGCTGCTGGCAGCGCAGCAACAGCCGCACCCGGTAATTGCTATCGCCAGTGTCGAGCTGCTCAGAGAGCGAGCTCGGCAACTGAAGTTGGATGTGCGCTTAGTGGCGGTGTCGCCCCAGGCCTGGCCCGAGCTGCCGGCTCCGGCGGGCAGCCTGTATGTCTGGGATACGCCCTTGCGCGCGCCGGTCAGCACCGGCCAATTGAATCCGGCGAATGCCGCCTACGTACTAGAAACCTTGATCCGCGCCGGCCAAGGCTGTATCGACGGGCACTTTGCCGGCATGATCACCGCCCCGGTGCACAAAGGCGTGATCAACGAAGCCGGCATCGCGTTTTCCGGGCACACCGAATTTCTCGCCGAACTGACCCACAGCCCGCAAGTCGTGATGCTGTTGGCCACCGAAGGCTTGCGCGTGGCGCTGGTCACCACTCACCTGCCCTTGAAAGACGTGGCAGCGGCCATTACCACCGAGCGCCTAGAGCGGGTGACGCGAATTCTGCATGCCGAACTGATCAACAAATTCGGCATTGCCGCACCGCGCATTCTGGTCTGCGGGCTCAATCCGCATGCCGGCGAAGGCGGTCATCTGGGCCATGAGGAAATCGACATCATCCAACCGACCCTGGCCCGCCTGCGCCTGGAGGGCCTGGATCTGCGCGGTCCGCTGCCCGCCGACACCCTGTTCACGCCCAAATACTTGGAACACTGCGACGCGGTATTGGCGATGTACCATGATCAGGGTCTGCCTGTGCTGAAATACAAAGGCTTTGGCGCTGCGGTCAATGTCACGCTGGGCATGCCGATTATCCGCACCTCTGTCGATCACGGCACCGCCCTCGACCTTGCCGGCAGCGGCCAAATCGACAGCGGCAGCCTGCGGGTCGCCCTGCACACCGCCTATCACATGGCCAACAGTCAATTGCCGACCGAGTAAGGCGCGCGCAGTGCCGGCGCCTTAACCGGGCCGGCGGCCGTTTATTGATGGCCACCAGACTTCGCGGCAGCGCCAAGTCACTCATGCGTGACGCCCCGCTCGATTGCTTATCGCTCACGCAGTACACCTCAGCTGCGTCAGCACGTTTACTACGCCTTTTTATTGATTGATTTTTTGCTTCGAGCTGACGGCTTGAAGCCTGGAGCTTTTCCATGTCTGAGCATTTCCAGCACCGCGCGCGCAAGCGTTTTGGCCAAAACTTTTTGCATGACGCCGGGGTTATTCACCATATTCTGCGGGCCATTCATGCCTTGCCGGGCGAACGCCTCGTGGAAATCGGCCCCGGTCAGGGTGCGCTGACCGAAGGCCTACTGGGCAGTGGCGCGCAGCTCGATGTGATTGAGCTGGACTACGACCTGATCCCCATCCTCAAGCACAGATTCGGCACCGTACCGGGCTTTGCGCTGCACCAGGGCGATGCGCTGAAGTTTGACTTCGCCAGCCTAAACGCCGAACCGCGCAGCCTGCGGGTGGTCGGCAATCTGCCCTATAACATCTCCACGCCACTGATTTTTCATCTGCTGGAACATGCTGGGCTGTTTTGCGACATGCACTTCATGCTGCAAAAAGAAGTTGTACAGCGCCTGGCTGCTACGCCCGGCGGCGGCGACTGGGGCCGTCTGTCGATCATGGTGCAATACCACTGCCGCGTGGAGCACTTGTTCAATGTGGGCAGCGGCGCCTTTAAGCCCGCGCCCAAGGTCGACTCGGCCATCGTGCGACTGGTGCCGCATGCCGTACTGCCGCATCCAGCCAAAGACCATCACCTGCTCGAACGCGTGGTGCGCGAGGCGTTCAATCAGCGCCGCAAAACCCTGCGCAACACCCTCAAGGCTCTGCTCGACAGCGACGCTATCGAGGCCGCAGGTGTGGATGGCAGCCTGCGCCCGGAGCAGTTGGATGTGGCCGCCTTTGTGCGCCTGGCCGACCAGCTCAGCGAGCAGACGCTCAAGCACGCCGCTGAACAGTCCAACGGTGTTTAATACCGCCGCCGCGGCCCTCAGACGGGGTCGCCAACGGGCGGCAACCGTGCCTACACTCGCGCTTTAAGCTATTTCGTTATGCAGAGATTTTATATGCCCGATCCCCGCTATCAAATCGACGTCAGCGTCGTCACTCGCTACCTCCCTGAGCAGTCCGAGCCGGAGCAGAACCGCTTTGCCTTCGCTTACACCATCACCATCCAGAACAACGGGCAACTGCCAGCCCAGCTGCTGTCACGGCATTGGCTGATTACCGATGGCGACGGCCACACCCAGGAAGTTCGCGGCCCTGGGGTGATCGGCCAGCAGCCACGGATCGCGCCGGGACAAAGCCACGGCTACAGCAGCGGCACTCTCCTGCCCACACGTGTGGGCACCATGCAAGGCAGCTATCAGATGCTCGCCGATGACGGCGAGCGCTTCGATGCGCTGATCGCGCCCTTTCGCCTAGCCGTACCGGGAGCCCTGCACTAGTGGCGGTGTATGCCGTCGGTGACCTGCAAGGCTGTCTGGAACCGCTCAAATGCCTGCTGCATGAGGTCCGCTTCGACCCGCTGAAAGACCAACTATGGCTGGTTGGCGACTTGGTCAACCGTGGCCCGCAGTCGCTGCAAACCCTGCGTTTTCTCTACGCCATGGGCGATGCCGTAACCTGCGTACTGGGCAATCACGACCTGCATCTGCTGGCGGTTGCGCACCAGGTGGAGCGCCTGAGAAAGTCCGACACCCTGCGCGAAATACTCGAGGCCCCAGACCGTGACGAGCTGCTCGACTGGCTGCGCCGGCAAAAACTGCTGCACTACGATGCCCACCGCCAGATCGCCCTGGTGCATGCCGGCATTCCACCGCAGTGGACCCTGAAAAAAGCGCTCAAATACGCGGCCGAGGTTGAGCAGGTGCTGCAGGACGATATAAGACTGCCGCTGTTTCTTGAGGGTCTGTATGGCAACGAGCCGGCCAAGTGGGACAAGAGCCTGACCGGCACCAGCCGCCTGCGGGTGATCACCAATTACTTCACGCGCATGCGTTTTTGCACCGCCGACGGCACCCTGGATTTTAAGAGCAATGAAGGCCAGGAAAGTGCGCCCGCAGGCTTTGCCCCCTGGTTCAGCCATCCCAAGCGCAAAACCCGCGGCCTCAAGCTGATTTTTGGCCACTGGTCGGCCCTGCAAGGCCACTGCGCCGAACCGGGACTGTTCGCCCTTGACACCGGTTGCGTGTGGGGCGCCAGCATGACCCTGCTGAATATTGACAGCGGCGACCGGCACAGCTGCAGCTGCGCGCCGCAGCCAACCGAACCCGCCCATTAGGCGCTACAGACTGTTTGCGCACCTATTTGAGATGAAACCCCTATGAGCGATTTTCAACGTATTGCCCCCGACCGCGCGCAAGCCCTGCGCGAGCAAGGCGCCGTGGTGGTGGATGTCCGCGATGCACAGAGTTTTGCCCAGGCGCATATCCCCGGCGCCCGGCACTTGGACAACCATTCGCTGCAGGACTTTATCGCCCAGGCCGATCTAGATCAGCCGCTGATAGTGTCCTGTTATCACGGCAACTCCAGTCAAGGCGCCGCGGCCTACTTGGCCAGCCAGGGCTTTCGCGAGGTTTACAGCCTAGACGGCGGCTTCGAACTCTGGCGCGCAAACTACCCGGCAGAGATCGTCCGCATCGTATCAGAATAATTTTTTCACCCCTCGCCACACCCACCTACCCGCGCCACTCCTAGCCTACAGCCTGCCAGCGAGGCGCAATCTGCGCTGGCCAGGCGGCTCGCCCCTTGACCTCGCCGATTCCGAACTATCCTTAGGTTCAGGCCATCCAAATCAGGGGAAAGCCGGCACACCGGCGACCGAGCAATCGACCGCGATAATCGTGCTGTTCTGGGGACTCATCGACCGCCTCGTCGACCGATATCTGCGCCCTTCCATCCGCTATCGCACCGACCCCGAACATTTAGTGAGGTGACGTCGTGAATATTTTTAGCCACTTCCAACAGCGCTTCGAGGCGACTCGGCAGGAGGAATACAGCCTCCAAGAGTACCTGGAGCTGTGTAAGCAGGATCGCAGTACCTATGCCACCGCTGCCGAACGCCTGCTGCTAGCAATCGGCGAGCCGGAGCTGGTGGACACCTCCGCCAATTCTCGGCTATCGCGAATTTTCTCCAACAAGGTTATCCGTCGCTATCCTACCTTTGAAGACTTCCATGGCATGGAAGAATGCATCGACCAGATTGTCTCGTTCTTCCGCCATGCCGCTCAGGGTTTGGAGGAAAAGAAACAGATCCTCTACCTGCTCGGTCCGGTCGGCGGCGGCAAGTCGTCCCTGGCCGAAAAACTTAAGCACCTGATGGAAAAAGTGCCTTTCTATGCCATCAAGGGCTCGCCGGTGTTCGAATCGCCGCTAGGGCTGTTTAATCCCGCCGAGGACGGTGCCATTCTGGAAGAAGATTTCGGCATTCCACAGCGTTATCTCTCGACCATCATGTCGCCCTGGGCGACCAAGCGGCTGAGCGAATTCGGCGGCGATATCAGCCAGTTCCGTGTGGTCAAACTCTTCCCCTCGATCCTCAACCAAATTGCCCTGGCCAAGACCGAACCGGGTGACGACAACAACCAGGACATTTCTGCCCTGGTCGGCAAGGTCGACATTCGCAAGCTAGAAGAATTTCCGCAAAACGATGCCGACGCCTACAGCTACTCCGGCGCCCTATGCCGTGCCAACCAGGGTTTGATGGAATTTGTCGAGATGTTCAAGGCGCCTATCAAGGTGCTGCACCCATTGCTGACCGCCACCCAGGAAGGCAACTACAACAGCACCGAAGGCCTGGGCGGGATTCCCTTCATGGGCATCCTGCTGGCCCACTCCAACGAGTCGGAATGGCACAGCTTTCGCAACAACAAGAACAACGAAGCATTTATCGACCGCATCTATATCGTCAAGGTGCCCTACTGCCTGCGGGTCAGCGACGAGATCAAGATCTACGACAAGCTGCTGTTTAGCAGCTCGCTGGCCAAGGCCCATTGCGCGCCGGACACCCTGAAGATGCTCGCGCAATTTTCGGTGCTCTCGCGCCTCAAGGAGCCAGACAACTCCAACGTCTATTCCAAGATGCGTGTCTACGACGGCGAGAACCTCAAGGACACCGACCCCAAAGCCAAGTCGATTCAGGAATACCGCGACACGGCCGGCGTGGACGAGGGTATGAACGGTCTATCGACCCGTTTCGCCTTCAAAATTTTGTCCAAGGTCTTCAACTTCGATCCGCATGAAATTGCCGCCAACCCGGTACACCTGCTCTATGTGCTGGAGCAGCAGATCGAGCAAGAACAGTTCCCTGCCGAAGTGCGCGAGCGTTACCTGCGCTATATCAAGGAGTACCTGGCGCCGCGCTATATCGAGTTTATTGGCAAGGAAATCCAGACTGCCTATCTGGAATCCTACAGCGAATACGGGCAGAACATCTTCGACCGCTATGTGCTGTACGCCGACTTCTGGATTCAGGATCAGGAATACCGTGACCCGGAAACCGGTGAAATCCTCAACCGTGTGGCCCTCAACGAGGAGCTGGAAAAGATCGAAAAACCGGCGGGAATCAGCAACCCCAAGGATTTTCGCAATGAGATCGTCAACTTCGTACTCCGTGCCCGAGCCAACAATAATGGCAAGAACCCAACGTGGATGAGCTACGAAAAACTGCGGGTCGTGATCGAGAAAAAGATGTTCTCCAACACCGAGGACCTGCTGCCAGTCATCAGCTTCAACGCCAAGGCGAGCAAAGAGGATCAACAGAAACACAACGACTTCGTCACCCGCATGGTCGAGCGCGGTTACACCGACAAGCAGGTGCGCCTGTTATCCGAATGGTACTTGCGGGTTCGCAAGTCGCAGTAAGCACAAGCCGCTTATGGCTAGAAACCTGTGGCGGAACGACCCAGCATGGCCTCGTCCCGCCGCAGGCATTTAGCTTTTAGCCCGGAGGGCTCGTATGAGCTATGTGGTCGACCGCCGTCTTAACGGCAAGAACAAGAGCACGGTAAACCGCCAGCGGTTTCTGCGGCGTTACCGTGACCACATCAAAAAAGCCGTGGAGGAAGCCGTCGGCCGGCGCTCCATTACCGACATGGAGCATGGCGAACAAATCAGCATTCCTGGGCGCGATATCGACGAGCCTGTGCTGCACCATGGCCGCGGTGGCAAGCAAACTGTCGTGCATCCCGGCAATAAGGAATTCACCGCCGGCGACCGGCTGGCCCGACCCAGCGGCGGCAGCGGCGGCAAAGGCCCAGGGAAAGCTAGTAACTCTGGCGAGGGTATAGACGAGTTTGTGTTTCAGATCACCCAAGAAGAATTTCTCGATTTTATGTTCGAGAATCTGGAACTGCCCAACCTACTCAAACGTCACCTGGCCGGCAGCGACAGTTTCAAAACAGTGCGCGCCGGCATCAGTAATGAAGGCAATCCGTCACGCATCAATATTGTCCGCACCCTGCGTTCGGCCCATGCGCGGCGCATCGCCCTGTCCGGCAGCAGCCGGGCCAAGCTCAAGCTGGTCGAAGTAGAACTGCAACGCTTGAAACGCGAAGAGCCAGACAATTTCGGTGATATTCAAGCAATGGAAGCTGAGGTACTGCGCCTACGTAGTCGCATCAAGAAGGTGCCTTTTCTCGACACTTTCGATCTTAAATACAACCTGCTGGTCAAGCAGCCCACGCCCAGTTCCAAAGCGGTAATGTTCTGCCTGATGGACGTTTCGGGCTCCATGACCCAGGCCACCAAAGATATTGCCAAGCGTTTTTTCATCCTGCTGTACCTGTTTCTCAAGCGCAACTACGACAAGATTGAAGTGGTATTCATCCGCCATCACACCAGTGCCCGCGAGGTGGATGAAGAAGAGTTTTTCTATTCACGCGAAACCGGCGGCACCATCGTCTCTAGCGCCCTAAAAATGATGCAAGAGATCATGACCGAGCGTTATCCCACCAACGAATGGAACATCTATGCGGCCCAGGCGTCAGACGGCGATAACTGGAACGATGACTCGCCCATATGCCGTGACATTCTGCTCAAGAACATTATGCCGCTTGTGCAATATTTTACTTACGTCGAAATTACTCCGCGCGAGCACCAAGCACTATGGTTTGAGTACGAGCAAGTCCGCGAGTCCTTTTCCGACAACTTTGCGCAACAACAACTAATCTCGGCAGCTGACATCTACCCGGTGTTTCGCGAATTGTTTCAGCGCCGACTCATTACCTGAGGGCTTTGCAAGATGAAGTCTCGTGCGAGTAAACGCCAACCCCTGTCCACTGGTTCTGAGTGGACCTTCGAGCTGATCCAGGCCTACGACCGGGAAATCAGTCGCATTGCTCAGGGCTATGCGCTGGACACTTATCCGAACCAGATCGAAGTAATCACTGCCGAGCAAATGATGGACGCCTATGCCTCGGTCGGTATGCCGCTGGGCTATCACCACTGGTCCTATGGCAAGCATTTTCTCAGCACAGAAAAGTCTTACACCCGTGGGCAAATGGGCCTGGCTTACGAAATAGTGATCAACTCCGATCCCTGCATCGCCTACCTGATGGAAGAGAACACCATGTGCATGCAGGCGCTGGTGGTGGCGCATGCCTGCTATGGGCACAACAGTTTTTTTAAGGGCAACTACCTGTTTCGTACCTGGACCGATGCCAGCTCGATCATCGATTATTTGGTGTTCGCCAAGCAGTACATCATGCAGTGCGAAGAGCGCCACGGCATTGATGCCGTTGAGGACCTGCTGGACTCCTGCCACGCTTTGATGAATTACGGGGTGGACCGCTATAAGCGTCCCTACCCGATTTCCGCCGATGAAGAGCGGCGCCGGCAGGCCGAGCGCGAGGAGCATCTGCAAAAGCAAATAAACGATCTGTGGCGCACCATTCCCAAGGGCAGTGGCAAGGGAGGCGATCGCGACAACAAACGTTTCCCCTCCGAACCGCAGGAAAACATTCTGTATTTCCTGGAAAAACACGCGCCCTTGCTTGAGCCCTGGCAACGTGAAGTCATCCGCATTGTGCGCAAGGTCGCCCAGTATTTTTACCCGCAGCGCCAGACCCAAGTGATGAACGAGGGCTGGGCCTGTTTCTGGCATTACACCCTGCTCAACGATCTCTACGATCAAGGCCTGGTCACCGAAGGTTTCATGATCGAATTTTTGCAGTCGCACACCAGCGTGATCTACCAGCCATCGTTCGACAGCCCGCACTACACCGGCATCAACCCCTATACCTTGGGGTTTGCCATGTACCGCGATATCCGCCGCATCTGCGAACACCCCACCGACGAAGACCACCAGTGGTTTCCCGATATCGCAGGCAGCGACTGGCTGTCCACCCTAAAATTCGCCATGAAGAGCTTCAAGGACGAGAGTTTTATCCTGCAGTACCTCTCTCCCCAGGTGATTCGCGACCTCAAGCTGTTCAGTATTCTGGACGACGACCGGCAAGATCAGCTGCTAGTGCCGGCGATCCATGACGAGAAAGGCTACCGCCTCATTCGCGAAACCCTGGCCGCTCAATACAACCTGGGCAACCGCGAACCCAATGTGCAGATCTGGAGTATCGACCGCCGCGGTGATCGCTCCCTGGTGCTGCGCCACCAGCAGCACGACCGCAAACCCTTAGGTGAGTCCACCGATGAAGTGCTCAAGCACCTGCATCGGCTCTGGGGTTTCGACATCCACCTCGAAACCCTACAAGACGACCAACTGGTATCTACCCACCATGTGCCGCCAAAAACCGAAGAAGATGAGGCTTACGCGCGTCTGGAACTCATGTTCCCTCCTCCGTAGGAGGTTCGCACCCGCGCTCTTGGGCTACTCCGGCTAGCAGCCTGTTCGCCTCAGTGACATGGTTTAACACGGCAGAGCACCTTTGAAGCACGGCGGCCAACTGCCCAGCGAGTCGCCTGGTGCACGGCGCAGCGGTTAAGCTGTGACGCTCAATCAAAGGGGTAGCGCATGCGCATTTACAAGGTTGGCGGCGCAGTGCGCGATCGCCTGCTCGGTCGCCCAGTCAGCGACATCGACTGGGTAGTGGTCGGCGCCAGTGCCGAACAGATGCAGGCCTTAGGATTTCGCCCAGTGGGTGAAGACTTTCCGGTCTTTCTGCACCCCGACAGCCACGAGGAATACGCCCTGGCCCGCACCGAGCGCAAGAGCGGCCGCGGTTATGGCGGCTTTACCTTTCATGCCAGCCCAGAGGTGACGCTTGAAGAGGATCTGATTCGCCGCGACCTGACCATCAATGCCATGGCCGAAGACGAAGACGGTTGTTTGACCGACCCTTATGGCGGCCAGCGCGACCTTGAAGCCCGCCTGCTACGCCATGTGGCGCCGGCTTTTGCCGAAGATCCGTTGCGGGTGCTGCGCGTGGCGCGTTTCGCCGCCCGTTATGCGCCTTTGGGCTTTAGCGTAGCGCCGGAAACCCTGGCGCTGATGCGCCAGCTCAGTGAGTCCGGCGAGCTGCAGGCACTGACTCCCGAACGCAGCTGGAAGGAAATCTCCCGCGCCTTGCTGGAGCCGCGGCCGGACGTGTTTATTCAGGTACTACGCGAATGCGGGGCGCTGCACACGCTTCTGCCCGAAGTGCAGGCGCTGTTTGGCGTGCCGCAGCCGCCAGCCCACCACCCGGAAATCGACACGGGTCGGCATGTGCTGAGCGTCTTGCGCCAGTGCGCTGAACACCAACAGCCGCTACCGGTGCGCTGGGCCTGCCTACTGCACGATGTGGGCAAGGGGCTGACCGCGCCCGCCGACTGGCCGCGGCATATCGCCCATGAGCAGCGCGGCGTACCGCTGATTCGTGCAATCAATCAGCGCTGCAAGGCGCCCAAAGACTGTCAAGAACTGGCGCTGCTAGTAGGCCAATACCACACTCACGGTCATCGCGCCCTAGAGCTAAAGCCCTCGACGCTGCTGGAACTGCTGCACAGTCTCGACGCCTATCGGCGGCCACAGCGTTTCGAGGACTTTATCGCCGCCTGCGAGATGGATGCCCGCGGCCGCGACGGCCTGGAGCACTGCGCATACCCACAAGCCGACTACCTACGCGGCGCCCTGCAAGCCGCCCGCGGCGTATCGGTGCAACCGCTCTTAGCACAGGGGTTCCAGGGTCCACAACTGGGCGAAGCGCTGGCCAAGGCACGCCTTGCTGCGCTCAAGGTTTACACGCAACACCCGGCGTAAACAGGGCTGGCCAACCGCTAGCCAATGGCCCCAAGGCCCGCGAAATGAGCGAGGCCTAAAGCGCCGGATACGCTAGGAGCAACTCGGCCGGGGTCAACTCGGCACCCCGCCATTGGAACGCTACCGGGTGCAGCACCTGTTCGATCCCCGCCGTCTGCCACAACTGGGCAAAACTGCGCTGCTCGACCGGATGCAGGTTAGCCGGCGCCAATACCGACAACGGCCACAGCACAAAGGCGTTCTTGAGGATTTCCGCGCGCGGCAATATCAACCCATCGAAGATGCCTACCTGATCACCGTACAGCAGCACGTCGATATCCAGTGGCAGACCGCGCCGCTGAGGAGCATAACGGCCGTTGTCGGCTTCGATGAATTTCAACCGGCGGTCCAGCTCCAGCAGCGGCAAATCGGTACGCCCTGAAACCACCAGATTGAAGAACGGCCCGCTCTTGATCCCCACCGCTTGGCTCTCGAAAACCGGGGAACAACGCAAATCCTCGACAAGTTCCGCCAGCGCCTCGAGTCCTGCACACAGATGAAGCTCGCGCTCGCTGTTGCTACCCAGGCCCAGAAAAATCGGTGTCAGCGACATCCGCGCTCGATCTCCACGCCGACGCCGGAGGCAGCCGCCACTGCGCCGGGCTTGGTCAGTTTGAGGCGCAGCCAAGGTATCTGAAACTCACTCAGCAGAGTTTGCGCCAGACGCTCAGCGAAAGTCTCAACGAGGATAAACTCCGCTTCTTGCGCAAACGCCTGCACCCGCGCCGTCACCGCCGCATAGTCCAGCGCCAGGCTCAGGTCATCGCCCGCCGCCGCCGGACGATTGTCCCAGCCCAAGGACAAATCCACACGCAGGCACTGGCGAATGCCACGCTCCCAGTCGTAGGCGCCAATCACCGTGTCGACTTCCAGGCCGTCGATAAACACTTTGTCCACCAGGTTTCTCCGCAGCACAACCCGCGACCACGCGCCCGAATCGACGTTTGATCAAGTACCGAACGCGGCCCGGGCAACCCGGCCACCGCTCGATGTGGATTTGTTGATTTAAGGCGGCCATTCTCGCCTGAATCGGCCCGACACCCCAACGCAATCTGCAAATGAGCCGTGGTCGGCAGAACCGCGCAACGGCGCCTAGCCCTCGTCAGTATTTTACAGCGACTGCTAGAATTCGCGCTTATCCGCTCGGAAGGCCTCGTATGTTCTGGATACTAACGACCCTCGCCTACCTGCTCGGCTCGCTGTCCTTTGCCATTTTACTGAGCCGCCTGATGGGCATGCCAGATCCGCGCATCGGCGGCTCGGGCAACCCTGGTGCGAGCAATATGCTGCGCATGGCGGGCAAAAAACTGGCTGTGCTGACCCTGCTCGGCGATCTGTTCAAGGGCCTGCTGCCGGTCTGGATCGGGCTGTTAATGGGCATGAACCTGCAGCAGCAGGCTTGGATCGGCCTGGCGGCAGTGTTCGGGCATCTGTACCCGCTGTATTTTCGGTTTCGCGGCGGCAAGGGTGTCGCCACTGCGGCCGGCATGCTGCTGGGCCTGCACCTGCCAACCGCGCTGCTGGCGATCGGCGCCTGGCTGCTGACATTCGCCCTGACCCGCACCAGCTCACTGGCGGCGCTGATCGCCTTGCCGCTAACCCTGCCGTGGCTGGCCTGGCAACAACCGGTGCTGTTACTGCCGATGAGCGTACTAACCGGGCTGATCGTCTGGCGGCACCGCAGCAACCTGCGCGACCTGCTCAGCGGGCATGAACGGCATTTTTAAACAGATAAAACACCGACAACCGTCATGCCTGCACAAGCGCAAAACTCTACCTACAGCGGCGGCAATTGCTCCATCGGCCAGCGGGCCTGAACGGCGATAGCGGGCCCTTCCTGCTGCCCGACCAGCAAGCGCTGGCAACCGGCATACGCGATCATCGCGCCGTTATCCGTGCAAAAAGCCGGACGGGCATAGAACACCTGGCCGTTCAGATCACCGAGCATTTTTTCCAGGGATTGGCGCAGGGCCAGATTGGCGCTGACGCCCCCGGCAATAACCAACCGCGTTAGCCGTGTTTGCTTCAGCGCCCGCTTGCACTTGATGGTTAGCGTCTGCACCACCGCCTGCTCAAAGGCCAGCGCGATGTCGCAACGGGTTTGCTCACCGTCGTCGTCCGCCGCGCGACAGCGCTGCCAGGTATTCAAGGCAAAGGTCTTGAGGCCGCTGAAACTGAGATCCAGACCCGGCCGATCAGTCATCGGTCGAGGAAAGACAAACCGCCCCGGCGTACCCTGTTGGGCCAGCCGGGCGATTTCCGGGCCGCCGGGATACGGCAGGCCGATCAGTTTGGCAGTTTTGTCGAAGGCTTCACCGGCGGCATCGTCCAGCGACTCGCCGAGCAGTTGATAGCGGCCAATCCCATCGACACGCACCAATTGGGTGTGCCCGCCGGACACCAGCAACGCCACGAACGGAAACGCCGGCGGCTGCTCTTCGAGCATCGGCGCCAATAAATGGCCTTCCATATGATGCACGCCCAGCGCCGGAATGCCCCAGGCAAAGGCCAGCGCCTGGGCGCAGGAGGCACCGACCAACAACGCACCGACCAATCCAGGACCGGCCGTGTAGGCGATCGCCTCTATCGCCGTGGCTTCGCAGCCGGCCTCATCGAGTACCTGGCGGATCAACGGCAGCATGCGCTTGACGTGATCGCGCGAGGCCAGTTCCGGCACCACGCCGCCATATAAGCGATGCAAATCGATCTGACTGAACAGCGCATCGGCCAGCAGTCCACGTTCGCTGTCGTACAAGGCGACGCCGGTTTCATCGCAAGAGGTTTCCAGTCCCAGTACCAGCATGGGTTTCGCACCTTAAACAGAGCCAATTCGAAGGCGCGCATGATAAGCGCCACCCCCCGCCCCGGCCAGGCATTTTCAATAAGGGGCTTTGCATTCCTGACGTCGAGACGGTAACATCCGCAACCCTTGAAAACCGACGTATTCCTGGGGCTTTTGCTCGAGATACGTTCACCACCGGTAATTAATGAAGGTAGTTTTGGATGCCAGCCGTCAAAGTTAAAGAAAACGAACCTTTCGACGTCGCTCTGCGTCGTTTTAAGCGCTCCTGTGAAAAAGCCGGCGTTTTGGCCGAAGTGCGCAGCCGCGAGTTCTACGAAAAGCCTACGTCCGAGCGTAAGCGCAAAGCTGCTGCTGCAGTTAAGCGTCACGCCAAGAAAGTTCAACGTGAACAGCGCCGTGCCGTTCGCCTGTACTAAGAGACCGGCAAACGCTGTCAGCTGTTGCCTCGCCCGGCTCGTCGCTGGGCGGCTGGCATGACCGACGTTAGCCTCAAGACCCGTCTGACTGACGCGATCAAGGACGCCATGCGCGCCCAAGATAAACCGCGCCTGATGACGCTGCGTTTGGCCCTCTCCGATATCAAACGCGTTGAAATTGACGAACGTATCGAAGTGGACGACGCACGCTTTGTGCTGATCCTCGACAAGATGATCAAGCAGCGACGCGATTCCTTGCGCCAATTCACGGATGCCGGTCGTAAAGACCTGGCGGATGTTGAAGCCGCCGAGATCGTCGTGTTGCAAGCCTTTATGCCCACGCCGCTAAGCGAAGCCGAGATTCGTAAATTGATCGAACAGGCCATCCTCGATAGCGGCGCGCAGGGCATGCCCGACATGGGCAAAGCCATGAACCTGCTGCGTCCGCTGGTGCAGGGCCGCGCCGACATGGCGCTGGTCAGCAGACTACTTAAAGCCAGCCTGTCTTCCTGATTTAACCGCCGCTATGCTGGCGACTCGATCATTCACGAGAACGCCATGGCCGGGCTTATTCCCCAGGGTTTTATTGATGACCTGCTCAACCGTACCGACATTGTCGATGTGGTCAGTTCGCGCGTTCAATTAAAAAAAACCGGTAAGAATTTCAGCGCCTGCTGCCCCTTCCATAAAGAAAAAACCCCTTCGTTCAGCGTCAGCCCGGACAAGCAGTTCTATTACTGTTTTGGCTGCGGCGCCGGCGGCAACGCCCTGGGTTTTATCATGGACCACGACCACCTGGACTTCCCCCAGGCCGTTGAGGAACTGGCTAAAGCTGCCGGCGTGGACGTACCCCACGAAGAGCATGGCCGCCCACATACGCCACGTCAGCCTACCGATTCGCCGCTCTACCCTCTGCTTGCGGCCGCCGCCGATTTTTACCGGCAGGCGTTAAAAAGCCATCCCAGCCGCAAGGCTGCGGTGGACTACCTGAAAAGTCGCGGCCTGACCGGCGAGATCGCTCGTGATTTCGGCCTGGGCTTTGCCCCGCCCGGCTGGGACAACCTGCACAAACACCTGGCCAGCGACAGCCTTGAGCAAAGGGCAATGATCGACGCCGGCCTGCTGATCGAAAATGCCGACAATCCCGAAAAAATCAAACGCTACGATCGCTTCCGTGACCGGGTGATTTTTCCGATTCGCGACAGCCGAGGACGGGTGATAGCCTTCGGCGGTCGAGTGCTGGGCGACGACAAACCCAAATACCTGAACTCGCCAGAAACCCCAGTTTTTCACAAAGGCCAGGAACTCTACGGGTTGTTCGAGGCACGCAAGAGCACCCGTAACCTCGACGAGATCATGGTGGTCGAGGGCTACATGGACGTCATCGCCCTGGCCCAGCAAGGCCTGCGCAACGCCGTCGCCACACTGGGCACCGCTACCAGTGAAGAACACCTCAAGCGCTTATTTCGCGTGGTGCCCAGCGTGCTGTTTTGCTTCGATGGCGACCAGGCCGGACGCAAGGCTGCCTGGCGCGCGCTGGAGTCGACCCTGCCAAGCTTGCAAGACGGCCGCCGCGCGCGCTTCTTGTTTCTGCCTGAAGGCGAAGACCCGGACACCCTGGTGCGCAGCGAAGGCACCGATGCGTTTCGCGCACGCATCAATCAACACGCCCAGCCACTGGCCGATTATTTTTTCCAGCAACTGAGCGAAGAAGCCGACCCACGCTCCCTCGAAGGCAAGGCGCACCTGGCCACCTTGGCAGCACCGCTGATCGAAAAGATCCCCGGCGCCAATCTGCGCATTTTGATGCGCCAGCGCCTGACCGAAATCACCGGCCTGAGCGGCGAAGTGCTCGGCCAACTGAGCCACAGCGCGCCAGTTCCCGAGGCGCCCAGTTACGACGCCAACGCTTATTACGACACCAGCAACAGTTACGAAGACGAGCTGCCCGCTTACGGCCAACCCAGCGGACCGGCGGCCTGGGAGCAAAAAGCCGACAAACCCGGCAATAAGCCCTGGGACAAAAATAAGAACTGGAAGAAAAAAGGCCAGGGTGCTGATTTTAAGCCCCGTGGGCCGCGGATCGCCGCGCCAGTCGAGCCGCCGATTCTGACCGCACTGCGCACGTTATTGCATCATCCAGAACTCGCGCAGAAAGTCGAGGATGCTAGCCACTTCGCCGCCGAAGACGACATTTACGCGCAATTGCTGGTAGCACTGCTGGGCGCTCTGCAAAAAAATCCAGCCCTGCGCTCGCTGCAATTAATCGCCCGCTGGCACGGCACTGAACAGGGCCGCCTCTTGCACGCGCTCGCCGAAAAGGAATGGCTGATTTCAGCCGACAACCTTGAACAACAGTTTTTCGACACCATTAATAACTTATTGGCCCGTCAACGCGAACGCAGCCTGGAACATCTACTGCACAAGGCCCGTCAAAGTGAATTGAATAAAGACGAAAAAGAACAACTGCGCGACCTGCTCAGCCGCACGGTTTGCGCCGCCACCCCGACCTCAACTGGCGTTTGAGGTCCCTGCTAAGGTATAATCCTCGGCTTGTTTTTTGCCCGCCAAGACCTTCAGTGGATAGGGTGTTATGTCCGGAAAAGCTCAACAACAGTCTCGCCTAAAAGAGTTGATCAGCCGTGGTCGTGAGCAGGGTTACCTGACTTACGCCGAGGTCAACGACCACCTGCCGGAAGATATTTCAGATCCGGAACAGGTGGAAGACATCATCCGCATGATTAACGACATGGGGATCAACGTATTCGAGAGTGCGCCGGATGCGGACGCACTGCTATTGGCCCAGGCCGATACCGATGAAGCGGCCGCAGACGAAGCGGCTGCCGCTTTGGCTGCGGTCGAAAGCGACATCGGTCGTACCACCGACCCTGTGCGCATGTATATGCGTGAAATGGGCACGGTTGAACTCCTCACCCGGGAAGGCGAAATTGAAATCGCCAAACGGATTGAGGAAGGCATCCGCGAGGTGATGGGCGCTATTGCGCACTTCCCCGGTACGGTCGACAGCATCATGGCCGAATACACCCGCGTCACCACCTTGGGCGGACGTCTGGCCGAAATCATCAGTGGTTATATCGACCCCGATGACGCCATCACCGTCCACGCACCGCCTACTCCACATGTTCCAGCTGCTCCTGCGGTTACCAAAGACGGCAAACCCGTCGATGGCAAAGAGGAAGAAGCCGAGGAAGAGGAAGAGGAAGGCGATGGCGGTCCGGATCCAGAAGTTGCTCGCGTGCGCTTTGGCGCCGTGGCCGACCAACTGGAAAAAACCAAAAAAGTCCTGAAAAAGCATGGTCGCGATAGCAAACAAGGCATCGCCGAGCTAAAAGAGCTGGGCATGCTGTTTATGCCGATCAAGCTGATTCCCAAGCAATACGATGCCCTGATGGTGCGGGTCCGCGATTCTCTGCAGCGCTTACGCGCCCAGGAACGCGCCATCATGCAACTGTGTGTACGTGATGCACGGATGCCGCGCACCGATTTTCTGCGCCAGTTCCCTAGCAACGAAATCGATATTGCCTGGACCGACAAGCTAGCCAAGGGCAAAGGCAAATACGCCGAAGCCATTGGTCGCCTGCAGCCAGACATCCAGCGCTGCCAGCAGAAGCTGATTGCCCTGGAAGCTGAAGTTGGCCTGAAGCTTGCCGAGATCAAGGACGTTAACCGTCGCATGTCGATCGGTGAGGCCAAGGCCCGCCGCGCGAAGAAAGAGATGGTTGAAGCGAACTTGCGTCTGGTGATCTCGATTGCCAAAAAGTACACCAACCGCGGCCTGCAGTTTCTCGACCTGATTCAGGAAGGCAACATCGGCCTGATGAAGGCGGTGGACAAGTTTGAATACCGCCGCGGCTACAAGTTCTCGACTTATGCCACGTGGTGGATTCGTCAGGCGATCACTCGTTCGATTGCTGACCAGGCGCGGACCATCCGCATCCCGGTGCACATGATCGAGACGATCAACAAGCTCAACCGTATCTCGCGGCAGATGCTGCAAGAGATGGGCCGCGAACCGACTCCAGAAGAGCTCGGCGAGCGCATGGAAATGCCTGAGGACAAAATCCGCAAGGTATTGAAGATCGCCAAAGAGCCGATCTCCATGGAAACCCCGATCGGCGACGACGAAGACTCGCACCTGGGCGACTTCATTGAAGACTCCAGCATGCAGTCGCCTATCGACGTGGCCACGGTAGAAAGCCTCAAGGAAGCGACCCGCGACGTACTGTCCGGTCTCACTGCCCGCGAAGCCAAGGTGCTGCGCATGCGCTTTGGCATCGACATGAATACCGACCACACCCTTGAGGAAGTCGGTAAACAGTTCGATGTCACCCGCGAGCGGATTCGCCAGATAGAAGCTAAAGCGCTGCGCAAGCTGCGCCACCCGACGCGAAGCGAGCATCTGCGCTCCTTTCTCGACGAGTAAACGCAAACCCCCGGCCAATACCGGGGGTTTTGCTATACGGCCGATGACGGCCGTGTACATGGCCGCACTCCAAGCACAGCCGTTTCGAGCCACTGGTAGACACTTCTTTGGCTCGCACTGGCTCAGCAAGGTCATTTGATTGGCACAACTAAGACAGCGCCGGTATAATCCGCCAGCTTTCTTGGGGCCCATAGCTCAGTTGGTTAGAGCAGGGGACTCATAATCCCTTGGTCCACGGTTCGAGTCCGTGTGGGCCCACCATATAAATCAAAGACTTAGGTCAGCTTTCGAGCTGGCCTTTTTCGTTTCTGCGCCCAACGCTTACGCATTGAGAGTATTGCCCCCAGGCTCTCCGCAGACGCAGGGAATACTAGAAAAATGTTTTGTCCCTACTGCCCTTCCCACGCAATAGCCAGTGCCCATCTAACAACAAGATACCGCCTGTCTTGGAACGACCTTCCATAGCAAAATTTGTAGCCTTAGAGCCACATAATGTAGTCGATCAGCCAACTATATAGCTCGCGAGCCACAAATCAATAAGGACTGCTCCTTGTGCAACTGTGGCTCTAGGGCTACATTTCAAGGCATATCATTCATTTTTGATGCTCGAGGGCTACAGATGACCTCCCTATACGACATCTCCGAAATGCTGAAACAGGCGCGAGGTGACGCGAGCCTAAGCCAAGAAGCATTGGCCAGCCGTGCCGGCGTATCCCGCTCCACAGTGGCCCGCATGGAAACCTTGGCCAAAGGCGATATGAGCGTCTCGGCGCTTGTTCGTCTGCTGGAAGCCGCAGGCTATGACTTGAAGCTGGTTAAGGCCGGGCACGAACGTACGGTTGAGGACATTCTTAACGAGCAACGTTCCGGGAGGGGTTAAGCATGATTCTCGACGTCCACGCCAGCGCAAGACTGGTTGCCAAGCTCTACCGGGAACGAGACGAGTACGTCCTGAAATATCTCCCGGGAACAGCACAGGAAGACTTTGTCAGCCTGACGATGCCCGTTCGCGAAGATCCATGGCGCTGGCCCCGCGATTTATTTCCATTTTTCCGGCAGAACCTTCCCGAGGGTTATTTGCTCGGTGTTATTCGCGAGGAGTTCGGCCCACTGCTTGATGGCACCGACTTATCGTTGCTGGCCTTGGTGGGCGGGACCGGCATCGGCAGAGTCTCGATCACGCCTGAAGGCATCCGCCCCGGTAGCGAAATGGACCCACTGGAAATAAGCCACCTGCTCCAGGCGGAAAACACCACAGAACACTTCGCCAAACTGGTGCGGCAGTACGCCCGGGTGGCGGTCTCTGGTGTAGTGCCCAAGTTCATTGCCACAGACGCTTCACACGATAAGGCGCCGCTGGGCAAACCGACCCTGCGCACCGGCTTTCATATCATCAAAGGCTCCGATGACAGCACGCCCTTTCTGGGCTTCAACGAGTTCTACACCATGCGCGTGTTGGCGCGACTGAATGTCGTGCCGGTCGCTGCATGCCGCATGTCTGAGGATGGAAAAGTTCTGGTAGTGGATCGTTTCGACGTCGACGAGCAAGGCATCCCCCGCTGCGGGGTAGAGGACGCCTGCGGGCTGCTGGGCTTACCACCACATGAAAAATACGCACCCACCACCGAGCGAGTGTGGAACGCAACCCGGCCATACATAAGCGCCGATCGCCTCCGCGCACAACGAGAACACCTGGGCTGGCAGCTGCTGACCAATTACGTGGTGCGCAATGCAGACTGTCACTCGAAAAACATCGCGCTGTTCTACACCTCCCGAGCGGACGTGGCCTTTACCCCGGTCTATGACCTGATGACCACTCAGGCCTACCCTCGCTTCGCCGACAATCCACCCGGACTGTCCATCGGCGGAAGACAGACCTGGACACCGGGCCGTTCGCTGGAATCTTTTTTCAAAGCCGTCTTAAGCATTCCGCCGCGCCAGTACGCCGCCATGGTCGAGCAACTCTGTGAATCTGCCGTAGAAGTCGGGAGAGAAGTTATCGAGGCATCGAAAAACGAACCCGCCTGGCGCGATGTGGCCAAGCATATGGTGCATGCCTGGAACGAGGGCATGGAGACCTTGCGCAGCCCCAAAGCGGCTCAGCACTTTCGCGGCTTGGATACCGCTATCGCAGAAGCCGGCTTCTCCGGACCGCGCAAACCCGAGCGCAGCCGTGAGCTGATTGGCCGCTCTGAGTTGCAGGCAAAGAAGCGCTGAAGCTCATAACGCGGGGCATGCTGATCAAGTCCACTCGGAACCAGCAACCTGACGGTTGCCTGATTAGACAGTGAGCCGAATAGCCGACACAATCAGCTCACACAATGAGCCGAATAAAGCCGCTAATCGGCTCACAGATGAGTACACCTCATGAACGAACCCTTTTGGATCTGGCAGCAGCCCGACTGGCCACACTTCAGCTGGCAAGCCGAACCGCTTGCCCCGCTGCTGCGCGCCTGCACCCAAGCCCAGGGGCGCTTGCTCGGCATGCTCGGCGCTGTCGGTAGTGATACCGAAGCACAGAGCAGCCTGGATGCCCTGTTGCAGAACATCGTCACCTCATCAGCCATCGAAGGTGAGCAGCTGAATGTCGGCTTGGTGCGCTCCTCCCTGGCTCGGCACTTGGGGCTTAACGAGGAGGGCCGCACCACGGCGCGCTCCGAAGGTCTGGCGCAATTGCTGCTCGATGCCACCCGTGCACACCAGCAACCGCTTGACCTACAGCGGCTGTACGGCTGGCACTGCTGGCTGTTCCCTAACGACGATCATCTGCTGGCCCGCCCGCTGGGCATTGGCACGCTACGCGGCGAAGAGCCCATGCAAGTCGTTTCCGGCCGCCTCGACCGCCCCACCGTGCACTTTGAAGCCCCGCCGCGCGACTGGCTAGAAGAGCAACTGGCCGACTTCCTCGCCTGGTTCGAGAACAGCCGCAGCGATGCCAGTCTCGACCCATTGCTGCGCGCTGGCATTGCCCATTTCTGGTTCGTCACCCTGCACCCCTTCGATGACGGCAACGGTCGCCTCACTCGCGCCATCACCGATCTGGCGTTGGCCCAGGGCGAGCAACAGGCCATCCGCTTTTACGCCATGTCGGCGAGCATCCTCGACGACCGCGCTGGCTATTACCGCATCCTCGAAGCCAGTCAGAAAGGCACGCTGGATATCACCGACTGGCTGCAGTGGTTCCTCGGCACACTGCTCAAGAGCCTGGAACAAGCCCTTGCCCGCATCGACCGAGTGCTAACCAAAGCTCGCTTCTGGCAGGTACACCGCAGCCATGCTCTGTCTGCCGAGCAAATCAAAGTGCTCAACCGCCTACTCGATGGCGGCGAACGCGGCTTTGAAGACGGTATCAGCGCCGCCCAATACCAGGCAGTGGCCAAGGTCTCCAAAGCCACCGCTACCCGCCATCTGGGTGACCTCCTTGAGAAAGGCTGCATCACCCGTCTACCCGGCGGTGGTCGCAGCACCCGCTACCTCATCAACCGATTCGGCATTAACGATTAGCATATAGTCAAGAAGCCTTGGATCTTCACGACGTCCTCTCGACGGCATCAACTACCGTGACTAGCCATGCGTCCAGAAGCGGGAAATAAATCTGCCCGCTATTCTCGTAATGCCTATGTGGTTAAGTCTGCGGTTCCTTTACCCATGGCAAGCGGCCGTAACAACCACACAGGTCATATCCTTTCATCTGTTGCTGCCAGAGCTCAGAGGCAGAACTCTTTAAGGGATAGCCACCTGATACCCAATGAGCGTTAGCAGCTGCCTAGAGTTCTCTTTGAGACGTTCCTGAACCTCTGTCGCAGGTAGCCCCCAAGAACCAGAGAGCAGCGCCGCCGTCATATTCAAACTCCATGGCAGGACGGACACCCCATCCACTTGAGCAAACGGACCGTCACTTTCGGGTACCACCCTATCTTTTGGTAGTTTTTTCGCCAAAGCTTTACCGGCGGCGGAGTTGAATACGGCCGGCCCTATGCTGAACCAGCACCCCGCTTCAACCGCAGACTTGAGTTCTCCCACCGTCCCAGTGAACCAGTGCAACACAGCGACCCCATAATCCGGGTAGGACTTAAGGGCTGATAAGACGTCGCCCACAGCCTGCCGGGAATGAATACTGAGCGCTCTCCCACCAAGCTGATGACACCTCTCGATCGTGGAAACGAATACTTTGCGCTGCAACTCGTAACTGCGCTGAAAGCGCCGAGAGCCATCCAATCCTACCTCGCCAACAGCTTTCGCCGGTCCGATTTGTTCCAGTAACAGCTCCAGTTCGTAAAACCGATCATGGACAATTTCTGGATGTAGACCTGGGGTAATCAATACTTTGGGATCGCTACCAAGCACCCGGCTGGTGGCTTCATACGCCCTAGGGCTCGTGGTTACTAACCATGTAAAAGCGTTCCTCTTCACTGCTTCGGCGTACACGTCACGAGCGTTGGGATATAGATCGAGGTGGCAGTGAAAGTCGATCAAAGTATTCCATCCCCAACCAGCAAAGCTTCCAACTCGTTGATTCCACTCGCTAGAACACGGCGGTAATGGGCACGCTCTTCTGGCGATGCAAACGCCAACGAAGCGCCGAGAAAACTATCCAGTCCCTTACTCTTGGCAGTCAGTACTGCGAGCGCTACTGCCATGGGATCATCGGGGCCTCCGGATTTGTCGCTTCCAGCAAGAGAAGGAAACTTATAGCGTGTTTCATCTACACCAAGTGACCACGCATTGAACGCTGCACGCCGAATCATACAGGGAACACAACGTCCGCAATGCGTGCGGTTGTATGTACGAAATCGACCGCAGCTCGTGGAATCGGACGCCCACCGCTGGAGCAATGTTTGGTCCCGGCACTCGCTCATCATCTCGCCCTTCGTTTTGAATCGATAGGGCAATTCGAGCTGAACGGAAACGTCCAATCCGTCCAAGACATTCTGGAGCTTGCTGATAAACAGCGGATGAGTCGTGCGGGTACTCAAGCTGGAAACCCGGCCAGGTACCAGCGGTGGGTTTACGCAGATGAAACCGTTTTCGGGAATGAAGATGGTCGGGCGTGCATCGCCCAGCTTCGACGCCGCCAGCACGGCAAATGCGTAGAAGGCTAATGACCGCCCACGAGTCGACGGCTCTCTGGGCCCTTTGAATCCAATCCCGTGACTCCACTGATAATGTGAACCTGACCCGCTGAGCATTGCTGCATAATGTCGTTGCCGCTCAGAGTCCTCATGCGCAAGTTGAGATACGAACAATGGATGTCGACCTTGAGCAACCAGGTCAATGCCACCGATGAGGCTATCGAGCCCGCCCGAAAGCAGCGAGATACAATCATGATCGACAATCTCTTCACGTCCTTGCGGCGGTGCGGCACCCGCATCGGTGAAAATCAATGCCCAATAATCACCGGTCAGTACCTTGAGCATTTGCTCCAGATCATCTTTCCAAGGCTGCCATCGCAACGGCTCGTGCAACCCAACGGAAAGCTGGATAGTGCGCGTCCAGCCATCTGCACTTGTGCTACGCAGTCCGCATAAGTCTGCACTGCATACAGCAAGGCAGAATTGAACAAAATCCCAGGTCGCCGGGGTCGGGTGAAAACGCTTACGCTTAAGAGAACCGTGCCACCCGGCAGCAATGGTGCCTACCCCTTCTCGCCTGGCACTCTTGAAATAGGTGAATGCCCGCTCTCCCTCGGCGAGATTTGCAGGAAGTCGTTCCACGGTCGTGCAGATAACTTTAATCATTCTGCGAACACTCCCAACGCCGTTTCAAGTACTGCTAGGGCTAGACCTTGCGGGTCGAGTTGTCTTGGCAGAATCTGTTCCATGACCGCGCGCACCTCTCCGTGTACCCATTCCTTGATGTCATTACGCAGCGCCTGAATCTCTCTCGGCTGGTGCTTGAGCTTCTCGTAGGTCTGCCCCAGCTGCAGATCCATGCGGTTACACACTTCATTGGCGATCGTGTAGCCGATGACGTCAGCAATCTGATGATCTGAGAGACTGAAGATGTCGACCTGCGGATCTTGTTCGTAGAGCATTGCCATGGCGTCGGCCGCTGCATTACGCAACGATTCATCATCGATACTGCCCGTATCGGGCATGACCTCTCTGATCAGTTCGAGCGCAAGATCGTTAGCCGACAAGTTGGCGCCGCGAACGCGCTGCACCCAGTCTCTGATGCGTGCATCCGTGCCGTCTCGAACAGCTTCCAGAAACGCACCGAGTCGACCTGCACCCTGTGCGGTGCTGCGCATGGTAGAGGCGGCTCGACCAGAGCCACCCATGCCTTTTCTCACCATGCTCTTGGCAGCACCGCGCAGTGCATCACGGCCACCGCCGCCTAAGTAATTCGATAGTTTGGAACGAGCAGGTGCAAACCTGCGACCCGGAGCGAAATCTGGAGTCCCTGCCTCCTGCGCCGCTCCCTCACCTACGCCATCCTCAGCATCGCCATCGCCTAGTGCGCCTGCACCCTGACCCAACCACTCAGGGTCGAACGGAGAGCCGCCTTTCCCGCCACTGCTGGAAGTCGAAGTACCCATTTAGATTCTCTTCTTTTCCGCTGCGTTGATTGCGTTTTTAGTCGCTTTTTGGACTTCATTGAAGTCTTGCCATGACTTGAGCACTTCGCTGGCCCAAGGCTGACGTGCAAGTGGGGGAATGACGCCCGGGCCAATGTCTTTCAATGGGGCCTGATTGAGCAAAGAAGCCGCTTTCTTCCCTAAGTCTGGGAAGGTTTTGCAGACCTCAATCAGCATGAATACGTCCTTGGCAGCCTTCCACGTACGTGATGACGCGTTGCTTTGCCATGCTTTCGTCATTGCGATCTCGGCCTGTACCTGACCTACTTTTAGAATCAATGCGCTTAGTTCAGCATGACCGCTTGTAGCCAACTTCAAGGTATCTCTGAGCTCTCGGGATTCTGGAGTCATGTTGTCATCGCCGAAATCGCGAGTAGCGGTATCGCGACTCAAATGGAGCAGAGCCCTAAGGTCTGTGGCTCCAAGAGCCGGGGATAGCTTTAGCCATTCTCTCGCGAATGCCTCATTGGTGAATAAAGCAGGCAACGGGGCGTCCTCATCCGCTGCCGCCTCGGCTGATCGCAAAATATCTACCTGTCCATCATTTTCAGAGTTGACCATCGCCGCGAGTGCATTGGCGAGATTCTCATCACAGCGTTCCAATAAGTGCCACTTAGCCAACGATGGAATATCCAGCTTTATGCCTTGAGGTTCCGCCAAGGCACTGCGTAAGAAGACCGTGTTTAGAAAGCGCTTCATGAGCCTTGGGTTTGCGCTCACTGCTGTGGACTTAAACATCAGAGAGGCAAGTCCTTGCGCCAAGTCCATCAAATCAACCAACTCTTGATCGTTGCTCACGAGTCCATAGAGGAATTCAGCTGTAATCGTCTCGCCCTTCCAGCTCTGGCGCAGACGAGAAGAGATCGACTCCTTGGCCGCTTCGAATTTTTCAGCTAAATACTGCCCATCTTCTGTAGCGCGCTGGAGCAGCAGAAGCACCAGATAAGCCTTGGCTTCGTTGACGCCCAACCTGGGCACGTGAAGCGGAACTTGAATCAGCTTGTCGAAATAGTTCGTCGCAATATCGCTGGTAATGCCCGTGCCTTCGAAGTGAACCTTGACCGCTCCGCGAATGAACTCATTGTCCGCTGCAATTACAAAGGCTGTTCTTTTGATAAACAAAAGCAGCCGGATAGATTCCAATGTTGAAATGGCGGTCTTCGGTAAGCACCTGTCGAGATCGTCAACAAAAACCACCATCGTGACTTTCAGCTCATCCAGAAGTTTTTCAAGGGCGTCGCGGAACGCATGAATTTCATTGGGCAAAGAAAGTGGTTGGCCGGGCTTGATCAGACCGCCTAGGCTGTTCAGCTCAACGCCTTCTTCTTTGTCGTCATCAGGCTCAGCCCCTTCATCTGACGAACCCATCAAACCGACGACTTTGCCAATCGCCTTTCCGATGCTCCCTACGGGGATACCGGTTGTAATCGTCACTGCGGCCTCGCCACCTAGCTGCGCCAACCGAAGAAGATTGATTCGCTGCCAAAGCCGTTTAGCCTTCTTCTGTAGATCCGGATTTTTCTCGGCCAAGCGCAGAACTTCATCTCCGACGATCTGAAGCAGAGCGCTGCGTGCACTTTCGAAATCCTGGTACAGCCAAGGGTTGAACGTAACGACGACATAGGTATTTTTTTTGGCGACATCGCCTTCAGGCTTATCCGCCTCTTTCAACCGAGAAGCGATCATCTGGACGAGCGAAGACTTCCCCGCGCCCCAACCCCCTGATACCCCGATCGATATCGGTGCCCCACCCGTACGCCTCAACAAACTGGCGCAAGCGTCTGCCACGACACCAAAATTAAGGTAGTCAATCGTCGTTTCGTTATCGTGCCACATGAATGGAAATCCGGTTCAGTTAGGGAGCGCCCCTAGGGATGGCCATTCACCTCCCAGGATATTCGATTTTGCACCATCCCTTCGGGAGCGTCACTCGAGTCTAGATGGATTGATATCCAAACGCCATCCTCGCTCTCAACCCTGTGAAGGATGGCAATTGCCAACCACTACAGCAGCATGACGTAAGTAAATTTTACGATCCTGTACTCAGGACACTCAAAACCGACTAGTTGCGTCCTGAGATACTTCCGCCCATTTACGCTTACTTTCGGTAAGATTCGACATATCTCAGGATTGCTGAAGGTTAATAAATGGACTTCACCCCCATCGTCGCGCAGGTCTGGGGCACGCTTGGCTGGTTTATCCCGTTGCTGCTACTTATTGGCCTGCTCAAGTCGTCTTGGGCCAAGGGTCAGATCGGCGAACTCCTGGTGCGCCTGTTCCCCCATTGGCGACTGGATAAACAGACCTACCGCCGCCTGCACAACGTCACCCTGAATACGCCCGACGGCACCACGCAGATCGACCACGTATTCCTCTCGCCCTTCGGCATCTTCGTGCTGGAAACCAAGAACATGAGCGGCTGGATCTTCGGCAGCGAGAAGCAGCCGCAGTGGACGCAGAAACTCTACAAACGTACGTTCAAATTCCAGAACCCACTGCGCCAGAACTACAAGCACCTCAAGGCGCTGGAAGCCACCCTTGGCGTAAACCCGGAGCACCTGCACTCGGTGATCACCTTCATCGGCGGCAGTACCTTCAAGACCGAAGTGCCGGCCAACATCACCCAGGGCATCGGCTTTATCCGCTACATCAAGTCATTCCAGCAGCCGGTATTCAGCGAAGCTGAAGTCGACGCCATGCTGCACGCCCTGCAAACCGACCGCCGCGCCCCGACGCTCGCCACCCACCGCGAGCACGTACAGAACCTCAAGCGTCGCAGTGATCCAACAGCCGAGCGGCAATGCCCGAAATGCGGCAGCGCACTATTGATCCGTACCGTAAAATCAGGCCCGAAAGCGGGACAGCAATTCTGGGGATGTTCGACATTCCCCCAGTGCCGGGTCATGCAGGGGATCAACTGACATGGACCGTATCGCTTACCGAGTCGAGAGAGTGACGATGAGCCGAATAAAGCCGCTAATCGGCTCACAGATGCTTTGTCAGATGCTTTTTTCTCGGTCTTCGTAGTGATGCCATATACGAAGAATAACGACGGTTTCAGTATGGGTTGTATACCGAATTACGTATTTTCCGAAGATGGCGTCACGAATAGTTTTTGGGTCTGGAGCTAATTCAACTGTGCGGCCCATTGCTGGGAATAGGCGAAGATTTTCGATTCGTGCAATGAGTTCTGTTGCTACACGTGCAGCAGCTAGAGGATCTTTCTCAGCAATGAATGCTCTTATGCGTACCAAATCTGCCACGGCGTCTTCTGAGTAGACCAGCCTCATTGGCCCGCCTTCGGTGGCGACAGTTCATTGGAGCTGCCCCAGCTTTGGAGCCAGGTGTTTACTGCTTCACCAGAAACGACCCTGCCTTGTGCAACTGACTCCATAGCCTGCAGCGTTTCTTGCCACCGGTTCTGCTCCAGCTCCTGACGTTCAAAAAACTCTCTAAGTGCCTGATTGATTAACCAACTTTTGCTTCTGTGAAGTTTTTCGGCCATGGCTCCAAGGTTTTTTTCTAGCTCAGGCTGTAGCCGAACGGTTGTGACGCTCATAAGGGTGTCCTCCACACTGTTGAATGCAATGTCGTACATGGTATTCGCTGCGGCAAGCGGATGTTGACGGGCGGTGGGGCAAAGCATCTAACACGCTAATCGCGCCGCCGGTGTGCAAGGCAGCAAGACAACCAGCGGTTGCAGAAGCTGAATGCAACACAGGGATTGAGCTGGTGCTGGATCGGTCCCCAAAAGGGACTCATCGTTCCCTTTTAGGGACCGAGTAAGCACATCGCTTGGCCGCCTGATACATGCCACAAAAGCTGCAGCAGCTGCACATCGAAACGCACCGCCAGTCGAATATTCGTTTCTTTTTACCGGTGGCACTTATGGATGTGTAAGGTGCCCGCCATTGCGTTTTTTTCACCGACCAGGGATGGACGCCGCAGCCTCTTTCGCTTGGGTTTACTCAGTGTGATTTTTGCCCTTTCATCGGCATCCCACTGCGGTTATCCAGCGTCCGTCCCCAGGTCCAAACCTGCAGGTCACTAGGTAGCGGTATGGACATTTCCCAAGAGCGGCTGCTCGCCCTCATCGAGTTCACCAAGCAGTCGGCGCTGCTGCGCAACACCCCGCGCCCGCTCGTTTCGAGTTTTGCATGCTGCCTGTTTGAAGAGCGCTTTTCGGGATTGCCCGGCATCAGCCACAATCTGGACGAGGGCGATCTATGGCTGCGCATCGACCGTCTGCACGAAACCCAGGCCGAGCCGCCCATCAGTGAACTGCTCAACCTCTGGTGTGCGGGCTCGAAAGATCCGATGCAGGAACCCACGCTCAAACCTCAGGTGCTCACCAGTGAGTTACGGCGCATCGGCGCGCTGAGCGTGTTCCCTAACCCCGTGGCGCCGGTTCCCGAGGTGCTTTATAGCGTCGCTGACGCGGCCTCCCCGGCCACGGACACAGCCACACGCTCCGCAGCGCCTCAAGCATCTGCGCCGTCTACATCGTCTGCATCGGGCGAGCAGGCAACGCCGGCGGTGGTAACACTGCAGGCGTTCACCGACCGAGAGGCGGTACACGAGGCGTTTGCCGTCTATCTGCAGACCATCTGGCAACCCTGGGCAGCCCTTGAGAAAAAACGCCGCAAGACCATCAGCCTGTACCGCGATCTGTTTGTGGAAAAGCAGAAGCTCGATGGCGGTCTGGCCGATGGGCAACTGGAGCTGGTCTGGGGCGCGGGGATTGCCTCCTGGCACAGTAACAACAGCAACCTGCAGTTTCCGCTGCTCACTCAGCTGGTCGAACTGTCCCTGGATGCGGTCTCCATGGCGCTGGAAATCCGTCCGCGGGCTGCGCCGCCACGCCTCGAACTCGACCTGTATGCCGCCCAAGACAACCCCGGCGTGGCGGGGCTGGAAAAAGCCGGCAAGGCTTTTTTCCGCGAGCAGGCCGAGCCCTTTTCACCCTTTAACGCCGACAGCTTCGAGAGCATTTTGCGCACCGCCGTGTCCTTTCTGGACGCCCAGGGCGCTTACTGGCCCGACACCGCCGCCGAGGCGGATCGGCGCGTGCCCAAGCCCGCCGACAATCTGGTGGTCACCGACACCTGGGTGCTGTTCTCCAGGCCGCGCAACACCGGCACGCTAATCGCCGATCTGGAGTCCTTCGAAAAACAACTGCAAGACGCTCCGCCAGAACTGCCGGGCGCCTTGGCCGCCTTGCTAACGGACCCTTCAGCCAGCAATGCCGATGTGCCGCTGCCGGCCTTCAGGGGCTTGTCTATGGTCGCTGGCAGCGCCAGTTACGGCGCCGGCCCAGTGAAAGAGCTGTATTTTCCGCTGCCCTACAATGACGAGCAGGTGCAGATCATCCAGCTGCTGGACATCCACGCCGGCGTTGCGGTGCAAGGTCCGCCGGGCACCGGCAAGACCCACACGATTGCCAATGTGATCAGCCATTACCTGGCGCTGGGCAAGAAGGTGCTGGTGACATCCATGAAAGACCCGGCGCTGGCGGTGCTGCAGGAAAAGCTGCCGGAGGACATCCGCCCGCTGGCCATCAGCCTGCTGACCAGCGAAGCCGATGGGCTGCGCCAGTTTGAATTCGCCATCGATAAAATTGCCGCCCAGGTCAGCAGTATTGATCGGGTGGCGTATGGCCGCGAGATCGAGCAACTGGACGACGAGATCGACCGGCTGCACAGCAAGCTGGCCCTCACCGACTTGCGCATTCGCGAATGGGCCAGCAAGAACCTCTCGGCGCTGAGCATTGACGGCATCGAGCTGGAGCCGTTGGATGCGGCTCAGCAAGTCGTGGCCCTGGCTGGCGCGGCGGATTGGTTCGATGACGTGATCGGCATCGACGCCTGCTACCGTCCGCAATTTAGCGACCAGGAGATCATCAGCCTGCGCGAAGCGCGCCGCACCTTGGGCGCGGATCTGGCGTATCTGAACAGCGTCTTGCCCGCACTGGCTGCGCTGCCCGCCGCGGCCGAAATTCAGCAAGCCCACCAGGACCTGGCGAAAGTGGCGCAGCTGCAAGCCCGCGAAAAAGACGGCGCGGTGCCGGGCCTGAGCGATCAGGCGCCGCACACGCTGGCCACCGCCCAGGCCGCCTTCGATACCTTGGGCACACTGCGCCGGCTGGGCCAACGCTTGCAGCTGGAAACCGGGGACTGGGCCTCGGCGCTGCTGGCGTTGCTGCGTCGCCATCCAGCACACGACTTGCTGGCGTTGCTTGAGCCGCTGGGTGCGCAATTACTAACCGCCAAAGCGGCTCGCACCGCGTTTATTGGCCGGCCGGTGAGCCTGCCCGCCGCGCTGGCCCTGACCGAGGACAACCTGCAGGCGCTGCACGATCTGGCCGAAGGCCGGCGACCGTTCGGCCTCGGCGGTCTGTTCGGCAAGTCCGAGGAAAAACAACAACTGGCCCAGGTGCGCATTCTCAGCAGCGCACCGGCCAGCGACGAAGACTGGGCGCACGTCTCGGCCTATGCGCAGTTTATGCAGCATTGCAGCGCCTTGCTGGCGCGCTGGAATGCGCTCACCGGTGAGCTACCGCTGCCCGAACTGACCCTCGAACCGGCGCAGATTGTGCCGGCAGCGCAGGCCTTCGAGCGGTATGGGCTGGCCAGCGAGCTGGTCGAAACCGAAGCCGCGTTCGCCGCCCAACTGAATCAGGTACTGACTCGCTGGCCGCATATCGATCAAGCACGTTTTGGCCATGCGCGTCTGGACGAAGTCGACAGCATTCTGAGCCACCACCTGACCCGCCAGCGGTTGGCGGCCAGCCGCTCGATCAAGCAGCGCCTACAGCACGCCTTAGCCGGCACCGACGGCGTCATCGGCCAGCGATTGCACGGGTTTGTCGAGAACCGGCTGGGCCAGTCAGATATCAGCACGGAAAATCTGCAGCTTGAGTGGTCGCAGCTGAGCGAGGAGCTCAGCCGAGTCACCCGCCTGGCGCCTTATCTGCAGACGATTACCACCGTCAGCGCGCAGATCGAAGCCTGCGGCGCACCAAACTGGGCCAAGCGTCTGCGCCATGAAGTGCTGACCGAGAGCAGTGACCGACTGCTGCCGGATAACTGGGCGCAGGTCTGGAAGGTCCAGCGGCTACACCACTATCTGGAGTCCATCGATGCCCGCGCGGCCCTGAAAACCCTGGCGGCCGAGCGGCGCACTCTCGAAACCGGGCTGGCCCGCGCCTACCAAAGTGCGGTGAGCAAACGCACCTGGCTCACCCTGGCGCAAAACGCCACGCCCGAAGTGCGCGCCGGGCTGGAAGCCTATCGCAATGCGATTCGCAAACTGGGCAAGGGCACCGGCATTCGCTCGGCGCGCTATCGCCAGGATGCGCGCGTCGCCGCCGCGGTCGCCAACCGGGCGATTCCTTGCTGGATCATGCCGCACTACCGGATCAGCGAATCGCTGCCGGCGGATATCGGCGATTTCGACCTGGTAATTATCGACGAAGCCTCGCAGTCCGATCTGTCCGCCCTGCCGGCCTTGCTGCGCGCCAAAAAGATTCTGGTGGTCGGCGATGATCGTCAGGTATCGCCCGATGGCGTGGGCCTGGAAGAGCTGAAGATCAACAACCTGATGAGTCGTTTTCTGGCCAAACAGGTGCCGATCTATCGCGCCCAGATGACGCCCGACCGCTCCATTTATGACCTATTCAAGGTGGTGTTTGCCCACAGCACGGTGATGCTCAGGGAGCATTTTCGCTGTGTACCGGTGATCATTGAGTACTCCAAGCGCTACTTTTATAACCACGAACTCAAGCCCTTGCGCCTGCCCAAGGCCTCGGAGCGGCTCGATCCGCCGCTGGTCGATGTGTTTGTCGAGGATGGTTCTCGGGACAAGAGCACCAACCCGGCCGAAGCGCGGTTTATCGTCGATGAGATCCGCCGGATAGTCGAAGACCCGCGCATGCTTAACCGCAGCATTGGCGTGGTGTCGCTGATGGGCACCGAGCAGGCGCTGCGCATTCTGACCCTGGCCAAAGACGAGCTGGGCGAAGAGCGATTGAGCCAGTGCAACCTGGCCTGTGGCGATGCGCGCACTTTTCAGGGTAAGGAACGCGACATCATGTTCCTGTCCATGGTGGTGTCGCCGGGCAAGGTGCAAGCCAGCTCCGCCGAACATTTTCGCCAGCGCTACAACGTGGCGGCCTCCAGAGCCCGGGATCGCATGTACCTGGTGCGCAGCATCAGCGCCGATGACCTGAGCAAAGCCGACACGCTGCGCGCCGAGTTGCTGCAGCACTTCGACAAACCCTTTGCCCAGAACGAGCAGGAAAACAGCAACAACCGCAGCCTGTGCGAATCACCGTTCGAAGAGGAGGTGTTCGATTTTCTCAGCGAGCGCGGTTATCGCGTATTACCCCAGGTGCCGGCCGGCGGTTATCGCCTCGACCTGGTCGTGGAAGGCAACAACGATGCGCGTCTGGCCATCGAGTGCGACGGGGATCGTTACCATGGACCGGACAAGTGGGATGACGATATGCGCCGCCAACGTATTCTTGAGCGCGCCGGCTGGACGTTTTGGCGCTGCTTTGCCTCGACTTTTGTGCGCCATCGCCAACAAGTGTGCGAAGAACTGCTGCAGACCCTGACGGCCCATGGCATCGAGCCAATGGACGCAGATAAGGCACCGGTTAGCCTGCACGTCGAACACCGTAGGGTGATCGCCTTTGCAGAAGAAACCACAGTGGACTGGAAGAAGCAGCCGTTGGTTAATGTGCGTGATCCAGCGCTGGCCTTGCCTGAACGATTGATTCCAGAATAGAGGCCTGGCTGCTCAGCCCGGAGGCAAACAGACGTTGCTAGGGGATTAACCTCAGCCTTCAGGCTGGGGCGCTTTGATAGGCGCAATAGTGGCTGGCAGCTCAGCCGGCTGAGTGGCGATTGCTGGCTCGGCTTGCGGCTCGATTGTTTGCGGGTAACTGGCCATTTGCGCTTGAGTCTGCCCGCTGGCGGGCATCGAAGGTGCTGGCTTGCTTTGCTCGGCCAGTTGCCCCTCGGTCATATCGGCGTCGTTATACAGGCGCACACCCACCAGCACGGCAATCGTGACCGACGCGGCCACCGCGAGCCGACCCACCGCACGCCAGCGACCAACAGAGACGGCTTTGCCAGCGCCATCATTTTTGCCAGCATCTTTCTCGCGAGCGGAGTTAAAGGGTTCATTGCCTAACGCGGCGCAGACCCCTGCGGCAATATCCAAGCGCGGCTCAAGCAGGTATTTATGCATCACTGCACGCGCTACTTGATAATGCGACCAGGTAGTACGGGCGTCGGTGCTTGCTAGGGTAGCCAGCGCTCGACGAACTTCCAGCTCGTTCGCCTCACCGTCCATGATGGCTGACAACGATTCATTCAGGGCTTCGCGACTCATAAATGTTCCTCATTCTGGTATGGCCATTGACTCGGGTTCGCACTAAAGGTTGCGAAGCCTTTTCAATATCAATATAAATATCCGTATCCCTATCAATACCGCTGTTAATGGCTTTGTGGGCCCTAAAAATGCGAAATTGCTCTGTGCCCACAGGACACTGTTTTCACGTTCACAATGCCCTCACAACTGAGACTCGTGAAACTGCGCAAAGTTATTGCGCACGCCTCAACTTCAGGCGGACGGTCCCGGTTCCGATGAACGGCAGCGGCTAACCCGCCAAGAGCAGCGCCTTATAACGGCGCCTGAGCAAGCAGCTAGCCGGTTTTCTTGAGGCAAAAAAAAACCCGCCGAAGCGGGTTTTTGCAGACTGAATCCTGATATCCATTATCGCCCTGCCATCCTGGCGGGAATCCTTCGTATCCCTGTTATTTGCCTTGCGCTTCCTGCGCTACGTCCATAGAACAAAAGATTATCCCTGCTCCCGGCAGGTGCCAAGCGGTGATCGGCAGCAGGTCGCGTAAGCCTCAGCCTACACGGCGGCAACCGGCGGCGAGGGCTTGTAAATCGCTCCGACGCGGGTTCAGAACTGCGCGGCATCCAGCAGATACAGCGACTCGCTGCCGGCCTTCACCGAAGCACTCAGCGAGTGGATGCGCGGCAGGATGCGGGCAAAGTAGAAACGCGCAGTGCCCAGTTTTCCTGCATAGAAATCGTCCGAGTTGTTGGAGTCCTGCCCGGCCTTATTGATCGAGGCCTGGGCCATCAAGGCCCACATATAGGCGTAGGCGGTGTAGCCAAACACATGCAGGTACTCCACCGAGGCGGCGCCGATCTCGTTGGGATTAGCCTTGGCCCGCTCGAGCAGCTCAGCGGTCATCTGTTCCAGGTTGGCCACGGCGGCTTTCAGCGGCTCAACAAATTCGCTCAAGTTATGGCCTGCCGAGTCGGTAAAGACGCTGATCTCGGCGGCAAAGTGCCGATAAAACGCTCCGCCGCTGCCGATCACCTTGCGCCCGACCAGATCCAGCGCCTGAATGCCGTTGGTGCCTTCGTAGATCTGGGTAATCCGGCAGTCGCGCACCAGTTGTTCCTGGCCCCATTCGCGGATGTAGCCGTGCCCGCCGAACACCTGCTGACCGAGCACGCAAACGTCCAGCCCCATGTCCGAGAGAAAAGCCTTGGCCACCGGCGTCAGCAAGGCAACCAATTCTTCGGCGCGCTGGCGGGTGATCGGATCCTCGCTGAACTTGGCGGTATCGAGCTGTAGCGCGACATAGCTGGAGAAGGCCCGCCCGCCTTCGTTCAAGGCTTTCATGGTCAGCAACATGCGGCGCACGTCGGGATGCACGATGATCGGATCGGCTTCTTTATCGATGTTCTGCGCACCGCCCGGCGCCCGACTCTGCAGGCGTTCGCGGGCATATTCGAGCGCACTCTGGTAGGAGCGCTCAGCGGTCGCCAGGCCCTGAATACCCACGCCCAGACGCTCGTAATTCATCATGGTGAACATGGCGGCCAGGCCCTTGTTCGGCGCACCGACCAGATAACCCACCGCCGCGTCGAAGTTCATCACGCAGGTAGCCGAGCCCTGGATGCCCATCTTGTGTTCGATGGAGCCGCAGTTCACCGCATTGCGCGCGCCCAGGCTACCATCGGGATTGACGAGGAACTTGGGCACCAGCAGCAACGAGATGCCTTTCGGCCCGGCTGGCGCATCCGGCAGCTTGGCCAGCACCAGGTGAATGATGTTCTCGGTCAGGTCATGCTCGCCACCGGTGATAAAGATCTTGCTGCCACTCACCTGATAGCTGCCATCGGCCTGCGGCTCAGCCTTGGTGCGGATAATCCCCAGATCAGTGCCGGCATGCGCCTCAGTCAGGCACATGGAGCCGGCCCAGCGGCCTGCATACATATTGGGCAGGTATTTTTCCTTCAGCTCTTCGCTGGCATGCGCATTCAGCGCCAGGCAGGCGCCGGCCGTCAGCATGGGATACAGACCGAAGGACAAATTGGCCGAGTTGACCATTTCTTCGACTTGGGCGGCAATCACCTTGGGCATGCCCATGCCGCCGAACGCCGGATCACCGCCCACCCCGCTCCAGCCGCCGTCGGCGTAGGCCTGGTAGGCCTCGCGAAAGCCCTTCGGGGTGCTGACCTCGCCGTTATCCCAGTGGCAGCCTTCTTCATCACCGCTACGGTTTAGCGGGGCAATGCTGCCGGCGGTAATCTTCCCGGCCTCTTCGAGAATCGCGCTGGCGGTGTCTATATCCACCACGTCGGCCAGGGCCGGCAGTTCGGCCCAGCGCTTCGACACTTCAAACACGTCATTGAGCAAGAAGCGCATATCGCGCAGGGGCGCTTGGTAATCAGCCATAAAAACCTCGTTAGAACGTCTAAAAGCAGCCTAGAAGCCAGGCCTCGAGTGTATCCGCACACAGATGAAAGAGCCCGAAGCCGACCCGACCAGTCCAGGTATGACTATTGATAAGCCATTGGTCGCAGCGACGTATCGCCTGTAAAAAAGCCCGCGCCATGGCGGGCCACACGCTGCACACGGCAAAAAAAGCCGCGTCCCAGAAGGAACGCGGCCTGTTTTAACGCTGCGGTCGGTCGGCTACTCAGTAACCCAGGGCGAAGTGCTCCTCGGTCATGTCCATCAGGTTGTTGGCGCCCGACAGCATGGTTACGGCGTGGCTGCGGGTGCGCGGCAGAATACGCTGGAAGTAGAAGCGCGCGGTCTGCAACTTGGCGGTGTAGAAGGCCTCTTCAGCAGTGCCTTCGGCCAGTTTGGCGGCTGCGACGCGAGCCATGTCGGCCCAGAAGTAGGCCAGGCAGGCGTAACCCGAGTACATCAGGAAATCCACCGAGGCGGCGCCGACTTCTTCGCGATTCTTCATCGCGGCCATGCCGACCTGCATGGTCAGCTCGCCCCATTCCTTGTTCAGCGCGGCCAACGGCGTGACGAACTCCTGGATGGCCGCGTTGCCTTCGTTGGTCTGGCAGAACTTGTGCACGATCTTGGTGAACCCCTTGAGCGATTCGCCCTGGGTCATCAGGATTTTGCGGCCCAGCAGGTCGAGGGCCTGGATGCCGGTGGTGCCCTCGTACAGCATGGAAATACGGCTGTCGCGCACGTTTTGCTCCATGCCCCACTCGGCGATAAAGCCGTGGCCGCCGTAAACCTGCACGCCGTGGTTAGCCGCTTCAAAGCCGACTTCGGTCATAAAGGCCTTGGCGATCGGGGTCATAAAGGCCAGCAGCGCGTCGGCCTGTTTCTTCTGTTCTTCGTCCTGGCTGTACTTGACGATGTCCACCAGCTTGGCGGTGAAGTAGACCATGGCGCGATTGCCTTCGGCGAAGGCCTTCATGGTCAGCAGCATGCGCCGCACATCGGGATGCACAATAATCGGATCGGCGGCTTTTTCCGGCGCTTTCGGCCCGGTCAGTGAGCGCATCTGCAGGCGATCCCGAGCGTATTGCAGGCCACCCTGGAAACCGATTTCGGCATGGGCCAGACCTTGCAGCGCGGTGCCCAGGCGAGCGGTGTTCATAAAGGTGAACATGCAGTTCAAACCTTTATTGGCTGCGCCGATCAGGTAACCCGTGGCCGCGTCGAAGTTCATCACGCAGGTGGCGTTACCGTGAATGCCCATCTTGTGTTCGATGGAGCCGCAGCTCACCGCATTACGCGAGCCCACTGAACCATCGGCGGCTGGCAGAAACTTGGGCACGATAAACAGCGAGATGCCCTTGGTACCGGCCGGTGCATCGGGCAGGCGCGCCAGCACGATATGCACGATGTTGTCGGCCATGTCGTGTTCGCCAGCGGAGATGAAGATCTTGGTCCCGCTGACCTTGTACGAGCCATCGGTTTGCGGCTCGGCCTTGGTGCGCAACATGCCCAGGTCGGTGCCGCAATGGGCTTCGGTCAGGCACATGGTGCCGGTCCATTCGCCGGTGACCAGCTTGCTCAAATAAGCCTCTTGCTGCTCGGGCGTGCCGTGTTCGGCAATGGTGTTCATCGCGCCGTGGGACAGGCCGGGGTACATGCCCCAAGACCAATTGGCTTCGCCAACCATTTCGCTGACCGCCAAGCCCAACGACTCTGGCAGGCCTTGGCCGCCGTGCGCCACGTCATGGGCCAGGCTTGGCCAGCCGCCTTCGACAAATTGCTGGTAGGCCTGCTTGAAGCCGGTCGGGGTTTTCACACCATCCTCGCTCCAAGTGCAGCCTTCGGTGTCGCCGACGCGATTGAGCGGGGCCAATACCTGCTCACAAAACTTGGCGCCCTCCTCAAGGATGGCGTCGACCATGTCCGGGGTAGCGTCCTGACACGAGGGCAGGCTCTGGTAATGCGCGTCATAGCCGAGCAGTTCATCACGCACGAAACGAATATCACGCAAGGGGGCTTTGTAGTCAGCCATAAAAAATAACCTCTGCTGTAAACCTAAATAAGGGTGACCGTGTTGTGCGGTTACATGCGGGATTACTCCCAGCCGCCCGGCAGCCCGCATGAGACCTAACGATCAAACAGGCGTTTGAAACATACGTTTGCGCCAAGCCCTTGTCAAGCATCCCGCATGGCGTGTTTAAGAGATTGCTCAGCCTTTACGCATGCAGATCCAGCCGCGGCGCAGGCGCGGATGATTCAGCCAGGCGCCGATACACATCCAGGGCGGCGTTTACCGCCTGCGCGCTGGGTTGCGACTGTCGGGCTGTGCGTGTTTGCTCTGGATCGAGTTCGATCCGCGCGGCTTTATCGGCGTTATCGACTGTTTCAGCGGCAGTGATTTTGCCGTTGGGCTTTGCGGGTCCGGCAGCGGCGTCTGCCGCCGTCGGCAGCTCGACCAGCTCGGCGCGCGCCAGGATCGCTGACGCCTGCGCCTGGGCGGCGACCTGCACGTCCTGCGCAGAAGGTTCGGCCGGCGCCAAAGCCGCGCGCTGCACCACCGCCATTTTGCGCAGGGTGGCGGCGGGGTCATCAGCCACCGGGCTGACATCGATACCGACTTCACCGCCCACGGCATAGGACTTGCCATCGGGCCCGCGCGCAAAACTGTAGCTGGGTGCCCCGGCAAACCCTCCGCCGATCGCCGCGTGGGCCTGCTCGTGGGTACGCACTTCGCGATCGCGAGCGGCCAGTTCGCCGACAACCTGCTGCTGACGCAGCTGCGCGGCTTGCTCGCTTTGCCTAGATTCGGTTCGATCCCCGGGTTCGCGGTGGTTATGCGGTTGGCCATCAGCCGAACGGTCGGCTTCTTTATGGGACGAGGACTGGCCGCTACCCGCGTCCGCCTGGGCGGTCGTTAGGGACGCCGAGGTGGCGCGGGCAAGGTCGGCGGGCGTAGCGGGCGAAACAGTACGGCTCGCCAGTGCCGAGGCCGAAGACGTGGCATAGGACGTGGCGCTGCCGACCAGCATGCGGTTTAGGCGCGGCTATCGAACAGCGTGCCAAGCACCTGATCGGCGGTTTGGATCAGTTTGACGCCCAGTTGCGCTTCGACCTTGCCGACATTCAGCGCCACCAAACTGCTGGTTAGCTCCTGCGCCTCTGGACGGCCAGCCACCATTGCCGCTGCGTCAGCGGCGGGCGGATTGATCCCCGCGGCGGCCGGTGCGGCGGGCAGACTGGCGCGGGCAATATCGCCAGCGGCCTGATCGACCCGAAGCTGGCCGGATTGCAGCGTACTCAGCCCGGAAGACATAGCATTGATTTGCATGGTGGCGCTCCTTTGGTGGCGCTAGTTCACACCTGGCATCTGCTATCTGGTAGTTCACTTAAAGCAGAGCCGACTTAAGCACTGTACGAGAAACCCACGGGAAAAACCCGGTCTAGTCGTGGCTTATACCTAAAAGCTGCATACCTATCAGCCGGGTATCGACAAGATTCAGACCGGAAAACCCAGCACGTCCAGATGCAGATGCGCCGCTACCGCTGCCGGACTTGCTTCGGCCAACCGCGGCACCCGGCCCAGGCACGGCCCCGGGAGGCGTTCGAGCAGCGTCGCGTGGATCGCGTCCAGCTGCGCGCACTGCGCATCCAGCACATTGGCCACCCAACCGGCCAATTGCAGGCCATCACGAGCAATGGCTTCGGCGCTCAGCAACGCATGATTAATGCACCCCAGGCGCAGGCCCACCACCAGAATCACCGGCAACTGCAGCGCTATCGGCAGATCCGACAGGTTCACAGCCCCGGACAAGGGCACCCGCCAGCCGCCCGCGCCTTCCACCACCGTAAAATCCGCGCCCTTGTCGAGAACCGCTTGCACTGGCCCGCGCAGCGCCTCCACATTCAGCTGCACTCCGGCCTCGCGGGCCGCCAGGTGCGGGGCGATGGCCGGCGCAAAGGCGAACGGGTTGACCTCGGCGTAGTCCAGCGCCAGCGAACACTCGCCAAGCAAGGCCAGCGCATCGGCGTTACGCAAGCCGTGCGCGGTTTGACTACAACCCGAGGCCACCGGCTTGGCCGCGGCAGTGCTAAAACCGGCCTGCCGAGCGGCATGCAGCAGCCCGCAGGCGATGGTGGTTTTGCCGACATCGGTGTCGGTACCGGCAATAAAAAAGGCTGCAGGCATGGAGGGAGAATCCTTTTTTAGGCTACGTCTACGTGAGTGATTGATTGCAAAACGGATGGAACGGCTGCCCGGTAAGGCGTTGAACCCATCGTCACTTGACGATGGGTTCAACATACAAGGACGGGGAATAACCCATCAGCGCTGCTGTGAAGAGTTATTCCCCGTGCTGCAAAATCATCTTGCAGCCGTTAACGCGGGCATCGCCTTTTTTATCTAGAGACTCAGCTAAGCCCGGGCTTTTGCAGCACGCCATAGACAACTTGGTAAGTGGCCGGCAAACCTTCTGGCTGGCGCCATTGCTCGTAGGCGTGCAGCAGCGCTTGCAGGCGCGCGCGCCCGGTCAGACCGCCGGGCCGACCCGGGTTGAGGTTGTGCGCGCCCAGGGCCTTGAGTTCATGGCTGAGGCTGCGCAGGTCAGGGTAATGCAGCACTCGCGCGCGCGTTTGCAGGCTCAGCAGGCGCAAGCCGCTGGCTGCGCAAAGGCGTTGATAGTCCTCGAAGCGGCGAAACTGATTGACGTGGTTAAAGCCGTCGACCACCTGCCAGCTGCCCCGCAGTTCCTGCAAGGTGCCCACGCACAGGCTGCTGAAGGCGAACAGCCCGCCGGGTTGCAAGACCCGCTCGGCCTCGCTCAGCACCGCGGAAAAATTCGCACACCACTGCAACGCCAGGCTGGAGAAAATCAGCCCGCAGGCCTGCTGGCGCAGCGGCAAGCATTCGGCATCGGCGGCGATAAAATGCTGCGCGCCACCCCGCGGCCGGGCATGCAGCAGCATGCCCTCGGCAATATCCAGGGCCAGCCCGGGCGCGCCGGGAAACCGCTCAGCCAGCGCCCGGCTGAAATGCCCGGTACCGCAGCCCAGGTCCAGCCAATTGGACGGTTCGAAGGCGGCGGGCAGGCTTGCCAGCAGCTCGGCACCGATCGCGCGCTGCAACTCGGCCACGCTGTCGTAGCTGCTGGCGGCGCGGGAAAAGGACGCGGCCACCTGGCGTTTATCCGGCAAGGCGCCAGCCGGCTGCGGACTCTCAGGCAGGCTCAGGCATCGTTCAGTCATTGCTTAGTCATCTTTTCGTCAGTGTCCTGCGTACCCACAAGCCTCTGCTCAGCGGCGGATTTGTGCACGAACGCCTGAATCGTCGCGGCGATCTGCTCCGGGCGCTCTAACATAAAGGCATGCCCAACCTGCTCGATCAGGCCGATCTCGCGGTCCGCCAGCAGGGCCGACACAGCATCGGCGACGGCCGCCGGCACCAGGCCATCGGCGCGGGCAAACAGGTGCAGTTGCGGGCCTGGAAACGCCTGCAGCGCGCCGCGTATATCCAGCCTGCCGAGCAGTTCCAGGCCCCTCTCCAGCGCCGGGCCGGTGGCCGGCGGCGCATCGCTGAGCAGCCGCCGGGCCAGGCTGCGCGGGTCTGCCGCGCCCTGGGCGCAGAGCAGGCCGAAGCGTTTCAGGGTGCCCGGCGCATCCCGCAGGCAACCGTCACGAAAGGCCGCAAAGTGCTGCGCGGACATGCCGTTCGGCCAGTCGGCGCGAGCGACGAAACAGGGATTGCTGGCCAGCGTCAGCAGCCCGCGGCAACGCGCGCCACGGCGCGCTGCCAATTTGGCAGCGAGCATGCCGCCCAGCGACCAGCCACCCAACCAGACATCCTCCGGCAGGCTGGCATCCAGCGCGTCCAGCCAGTCGAGCGGATCGCTGGAGTCCAGCAACGGCAAAGGTGCAATCTCGACCCGCAGACGCGAGTCGAGTCCGCGCAGCGCGTCGGCCAGCGGCTGCAGCGGCGCGCCGCCCAAGCCCCAGCCTGGCAACAAGAACAGCCGTTTAACCATCTGGATGTTCCTCGGCATTGGCACCGGCACCGACATTCGCGTGGGCATTGGCACCGACATTCGCGACATTGACGTTGGCGTTGAAATTGGCATCCGCACGGGAATTGATCTTGGCCTCGGAGCCGGCTTCGACCGGCGCCAGCAGCGGCCAGCACTTGGCCAGGGCTTCCAGCAGTAACTCCAGCTGCGCCGCGCTATGCGCCGCGGACAGGGTTACCCGCAAACGCGCCGTGCCGGCGGGCACGGTGGGCGGGCGAATGGCGCTGACCAGCAAACCGCGATCCTTGAGCAGGTTGGACAGGTGCAGGGCCCGGGCACTGTCGCCAATCAGGATTGGCTGGATCGGCGTGGAACTGTCCATCAACGTCAGGCCGATGTCCCGCGCGCCTTGGCGAAACCGGGCGATCAATCGCGCCAGGTGCTCGCGGCGCCAGTGTTCGCGGCGCAGCACCTGCAGGCTGGCCAGGGTGGCGCAGGCCAGGGCCGGCGGCTGGCTGGTGGTGTAGATATACGGCCGGGCAAATTGGATCAGGCTCTCGATCACGTCCTCGCTGCCGGCGATAAAGGCGCCGCCCGTGCCGAAGGCTTTGCCCAGGGTGCCGACCAGCACCTGCACATCGTCCTGGCCCAAACCGAAATGCTCGACGATACCGCCGCCCGTGGCGCCCAGCGGACCGAATCCGTGGGCGTCATCGACCATCACCCAGGCCCCTTTGGCCTTGGCGCTGGCGCACAGCGTCGGCAGATCGGCCAGATCGCCGTCCATGCTGAATACGCCATCGGTCACCACCAGTGTATTGCCGCGGGCGGTTTGCAGGCGACGCTCCAGGCTGCTCGCGTCGTTGTGTCGGTAGCGGTTAAAGCGCGCGCCGGAAAGTCGCCCGGCGTCCAGCAGGGACGCATGATTGAGACGGTCTTCCAGCACCGTGTCGCCCTGACCGACCAAGGCGGTAACCGCGCCCAGGTTGGCCATATAGCCGCTGGAAAACAGCAGTGCCCGCGGCCGGCCGGTGAATTCGGCCAGCGCCTCTTCCAGTTCGTGGTGCGGGCGGCTGTGGCCGATTACCAGATGCGAGGAACCGCCGCCGACGCCCCAGCGCTCGGCGCCTGCACGCCAGCCGGCGATCACCTCGGGGTGATTGGCCAGGCCCAGGTAATCGTTGCTGCAAAAAGCCAGCAGCGGCCGGCCATCGACGACGACCTCGGGGCTCTGGGGGCTGTCCAGTAGCGGACGGCGGCGGTACAGGTGCTGCGCGTGGCGGGCGGCCAAGCGGGTAGCAAGCTCAAACGACATGGCGGCTCTGCTCTTGGTAGACGCGCGGGAATCGCCATGCGCTGACGGGCGATCCTGCGCAGACAAATGACCGGCTCTCAAGCAGCCTGGACGACCTTGCTCCATCCGCTGAACACCGGATCAAACAGCGGAGAACAGAAAAGAATGGAGGACAATCCAGCGCACAGGCGCCACGTAAATGATGGGTTATCGTCCATCCGACGACCCTTAACCGGCGGCGTTGTAGAACAGTTCGCTGTTTTTCTGCGCGCTGACCGCCTGCTCGATGATGGCCTGAGGCACCTCATCGGCGTGCTCATAGCCGGCTTCCGGCAGGATACCCAGCCGACGGAACAGTTCCATGTCCTGTTCCGCCTGGGGATTGCTGGTGGTCAGCAAGCGGTCGCCGTAGAAGATCGAGTTGGCTCCGGCCAGAAAGGCCAGCGCCTGCATCTGCTCGTTCATCGACTCGCGTCCGGCGGACAACCGCACATGGGATTTGGGCATCAGGATGCGCGCCACCGCGAGCATGCGAATAAAGTCGAAGGGGTCGACGTTGTCGGCATTTTCCAGCGGCGTGCCGGCGACCTTGACCAGCATATTGATCGGCACCGACTCGGGATGCTCGGGCAGATTGGCCAGCTGGATCAGCAGCCCGGCACGATCGTCCACTGTTTCGCCCATGCCCAAAATGCCGCCCGAGCAGATTTTCATGCCGGCATCGCGCACATAAGCCAGGGTTTGCAGGCGCTCGGCGTAGGTGCGGGTGGTGATGATGCTGGTGTAGAACTCAGGCGAAGAGTCGAGATTGTGGTTGTAGTAATCCAGGCCGGCGCCGGCCAGGGCCGCGGTCTGTTCCTGATCGAGCTGGCCGAGGGTCATGCAGGTTTCCAGGCCCAGGGCTTTTACGCCTTTGACCATCTCAAGCACATAGGGCAAGTCTTTGGCCGAAGGGTGCTTCCAGGCAGCGCCCATGCAAAACCGGGTGGCGCCGATGGCCTTGGCGTTGGCTGCCTCGTCCAGCACCTTTTGCACCTCCATCAGCTTTTCTTTTGCCAGGCCGGTGTTGTAGTGGCCGGACTGCGGGCAGTACTTGCAGTCTTCCGGGCAGGCGCCGGTCTTGATCGACAGCAGCGTGGAAACCTGCACCCGGTTGGCGTCGAAATGCCCGCGATGAACCGTTTGGGCCTGGAACAGCAGGTCGTTGAACGGCTGTTCGAACAGGCTACGAACTTCGGCCAGGGTCCAATCGTGACGCGCGTGAGCGACAGGGATAGCGGGCATGGCGGATTCCTTATGGGGCGGCAACAGCCTGCTACGGTGAACAGGCCGGACACGGATGTTCGGTATAGCGGCCGCGGGTGGATAAAACCACCGGGATTGGGCAACGCTACGGATGCTCGGCATAGTTAAGGAAGCCAAATGCGCTGTCAACCCAAGCTCTATGGTTTGGTTTACAACTGGTTAAAAATCACACAGCACTGCCTGCTATGCGATGAACCCAGCGACACCCTGCTAGCGCTGTGCAGTGGTTGCGAAACCGAACTGCCGTGGCTCGGCGAGCATTGCCTGATCTGCGCCCTGCCGCTGTCGTCATTGGGCACGCCGGCGGCGCTGATCTGCGGCGAATGCCTGCAACGGCCACCGGCCTTCGACCGCGTGGAAGCACCCTGGCGCTATGCCTTTCCGCTGGACGCGCTGATCACCCGTTTCAAACACCAGGCCAAATGGCCTTTAGGCCGCTTGCTGGGAGAACTGCTGGCGGAGCATTTGCGCAACGCCTTCGATGAAGGGCTGCCGCGCCCGGATTATCTGCTGCCCGTGCCGCTAGCGTGCCAACGGCTGCGCCAGCGCGGCTTCAATCAAGCGGCCATGCTGGCGCGCTGGCTCGGCCAGGGCCTGCACGTACCGATTAACGAAGACTGGCTGCAGCGCATTCAGAACACGCCGGCCCAGCAGCAACTGAACGCTGCCGCGCGCCACCTTAACCTGCGCCAGGCCTTTGCTTTGGCTCCCGGCGCGGTGGTGCAAGGCCTGCACCTGGCGCTGATCGATGATGTGCTGACGACCGGCGCAACCGCCGCCGCGCTGGCCGGTCTGCTGAAAAATGCCGGCGCCGCGCGGGTCGACATCTATTGCCTGGCGCGCACCCCCAAACCCGGCGACTGCTAGCGTTCCAGCGCAAGAGACGAGCCCGCGCGCTCGTGTTGCCTGGCGCTGAATTCAAGCACGCTGCGACTAACCGCTCGGCCGGCGCCGTTATCTTCAGCACCGCTCCGCGCGTTCACACGCTGCCCGGTAATTCTGAGCGTACACTGGTGCGCCCCGCTGTCTGGATTCACCTCATGTCTCATCCGTTCGCTGCCCTCACCCCCGATCTGGTTCTGGATGCCGTCGAGAGCATTGGCTTTATCAGCGACGCGCGGGTGCTGGCGCTCAACAGCTACGAGAACCGTGTGTATCAAGTGGGCATCGAGGACGGCGAACCGCTGATCGCCAAGTTCTATCGGCCGCAGCGCTGGAGCGATGCGGCGATTCGCGAAGAGCACAGTTTTACCTTTGAGCTGGCTGAGTGCGAGGTGCCGGTAGTGGCGCCTTTGCTGCACGCGGGCGAAACCCTGTTCGAACACGCCGGTTTTCGCTTCACGCTGTTTCCACGGCGCGGCGGACGCGCCCCGGAACCGGGCAATCTAGACCAATTGCACCGCCTCGGCCAGTTGCTCGGACGTTTGCACGGGGTGGGCTCGACACGGCCGTTTGCCCATCGCCCAGACCTGAGCGTGCAGAACTTCGGGCATGACTCGTTGAGTACCCTGCTCGAAGGCGACTTTGTTCCGCGCAGCCTGCTGCCGGCCTACGAATCGGTAGCCCGCGACCTGCTCAAAAAAGTCGAAGACCTTTACGCCGCCACGCCCTACCAGCCGATCCGCCTGCATGGTGATTGCCACCCCGGCAATATGATGTGCCGCGACGAGATGTTTCATCTTGTCGATCTGGACGACTGCCGCATGGGCCCGGCGGTACAGGATCTGTGGATGATGCTGGCCGGCGATCGCCAGGAACGCCTAGGCCAGCTCTCCGAATTGATGGACGGCTATCAGGAGTTCCACGATTTCAACCCGCGCGAACTGCCGCTGATCGAGGGCCTGCGCTCGCTGCGGCTGATGCATTACAGCGCCTGGCTGGCGCGTCGCTGGGACGACCCGGCCTTTCCCCACAGCTTTCCCTGGTTCGGCACCGAGCGTTATTGGGGCGAGCAGGTATTGATGCTGCGCGAGCAGCTGTCGGCTCTCGATGAAGAGCCATTGCGCCTGTTCTAAGCCCGTTCGTTTCCACGCTTACTCGTTCGTTGCCCACGCAAGGATTGTCATGTCCGCCGTCAACCCGCGTCGCGGTTACCTCTTAGGTATCACCGCCTACATTATTTGGGGCTTGTTCCCGCTGTATTTCAAAACCTTTGCCGCGGTGCCGGCGGCGGAAATCGTCGTGCATCGGGTGCTTTGGTCGGCACTCGGCGGCGTGCTCTTGCTGCTGGTCTGGAAGCACCCCGGCTGGTGGGCCGAACTGCGCCGCAACCCCCAACGCCTGGCGGTACTGACGGCCAGCGGCACGCTGATCGCGATCAACTGGCTGACCTATGTCTGGGCGGTGAACAACGACCGCATGCTCGAGGCCAGCCTGGGTTACTACATCAACCCGCTGCTCAATGTGCTGCTCGGCATGCTCGTGCTCGGCGAACGTCTGCGCCGGCTGCAATGGCTGGCCGTCGGCTGCGCAGTGGTCGGGGTGCTGCAGCAGGTCTGGCTGCACGGCAGTCTGCCCTGGGTTTCGCTGGTGCTGGCCTGCTCCTTCGCCAGCTATGGGCTGATCCGCAAGAAAGCGCCAGTAGCTGCGCTCCCCGGGCTGGTGGTGGAAACCTGGCTGCTGCTGCCGATTGCCCTCGGTTGGCTGCTGCTCAACCCCGCGGCAGCGAGCAGCCAGCCGAGTTTCTGGAGCACCGCGGACGCGTTCTGGCTGATCGCAGCCGGACCTATTACTCTGCTACCGCTGCTGTGTTTCAACGCCGCGGCGCGGCATCTGCCGTATACCACCCTGGGATTTTTGCAGTACCTGACACCGACCTTGGTGCTGCTGCTGGCGGTCTTTTTGTACGGCGAACACTTAGGCGCCAACAACCTGGTGGCCTTTATCTTCATCTGGGTGGGTCTGGCGCTGTACAGCCTGGATGCCTGGCTTCTGCTGCGCAAAAGCGCCACCCCGTAAGGTGAGCTCAGCCGCCAGCGAGCCGATGCCGGTCACCCTGCGCGTTATGCGTTATGCGTTATGCGTCAGTGCGCAGGGTGAGCTCCACCATCAGCTCATCGGCCAGGGCTTCCAGGTGGCCTTGCAACTGCTCCAGCGACAGGCCCAGAGGCACTGCCAACAACGCCTCGGCATGAAAAAGCGGCTCGCTGCTCATGGGGGCCGGGCGCACATCGGTACTCAAGCTTTCCACATTGATGCCGTGCTCGGTAAGCAAGCGGCTGATGTCGCGCATGATGCCGGGGCGGTCGTTGCCCAGCAGGTCGAGCAAGATGGGCTTCCAGGTGCAGGCGGGTTCGATGCCGCTTTCGGCCAAGAGCACGCGGATGCCATGGGCGCTCAGCCCTTGCAGCGCATCGATCAACTCGTCATAGGCCTCGGCAGGCACGCCGACCCGCAAAATACCGGCGAACTGTCCGGCCATGCGCGACATGCGACTCTCCAGCCAGTTGCCGCCATGCTCGGCGATGCAGCGGGCGATCCGCTCCACCTGCCCCGGCTGATCCTGAGCGATAACAGTGAGCACCAGATGATTCATGCACAGCTCCTCGTTTGCAGACCGGCGTGCGCCAATCTGGTTTACCCGATCGAATTGGCCCTGGCGCCGCGCACTCAGCTCTGCGCTGTGCGCACAGCGCCACCGCTGACGCTGACGCTCGTACCGATTTTGGCTGATTTGAGTATAGGCACAGCCTTGCCCGGCGCATGTTGCCGGTCCTGCATCTGCCGCAGAGAGCGCGCGGGCGGCCCGCTGATTTTCACGGCGCTTGGATCGAGTCGGCAGCAAACCTCGTCCTTCCGGGCGAGGAAGGATGTAGTATGCCGCGCGGCGGACTACAAAACAGCCGAAGCCAGGTCCATGGTAGCTAACCCGCCAGCCCGCACACCTACAAAGCGCTGTACACGTTAAGCGTTGATGGCAAACCGCAGGGTCGGCTTCAGCCCACCCGACAAAAGCGACTTGCAACCGTTAACGGGTACAGCGCCTAGAAAACACCTAGCAAAAATATCTAGCGAAAATACCCATCGAATCCAGCTGAAAAGCTGAACAGAGTGAGGCAAGTGATGACTGAGCGCGTTCAAGTCGGTGGCCTGCAGGTTGCCAAAGTATTGTTCGACTTCGTGAATAACGAAGCCGTTGCCGGCACTGGCATCAGTGCCGAACATTTCTGGGCCGGTGCCGAAAGCGTCATCAATGAGCTGGCGCCGCAGAACAAGGCACTGCTCACCACGCGCGACGATTTCCAAGCGCAGATCGACGCCTGGCACCAGGCCCGCGTCGGCCAGGCCCATGACGCCGTGGCCTATAAAGCCTTTGTGCAGGAAATCGGCTACCTGTTGCCGGAAGTCGCGGACTTTAAGATCAGCACCGAAAACGTCGATGATGAAGTAGCGCGCATGGCCGGCCCGCAGTTGGTCGTGCCGGTGACCAACGCACGGTTTGCCCTAAACGCCTGCAACGCCCGTTGGGGCTCGCTGTACGATGCCTTGTACGGCACCGACGTAATCAGCGAAGCCAACGGCGCCGAGAAAGGCCGCGGTTACAACCCGGTGCGTGGCAATCAGGTCATCGCCTTCGCCCGGGCATTTCTCGACCAGGCCGCACCGCTGGCCAGCGGTTCTCATGTCGACTCCTGCGCCTACCGCATCGAAGCCGGCCAGCTGCTGGTCGAGCTTAAAGGGGCCAGCGCCACGGCGGTGACTCACGTCGGCCTGCGCGATGCCGCCCAACTGATCGGCTTTCAGGGCGACGCCGCGGCGCCGACTGCCGTGCTGCTCAAGCACAACGGCCTGCATGTCGAAATCCAGATCAACGCCAGCACCCCGGTTGGCCAAACCGACGCCGCCGGCGTCAGCGACCTGCTGATGGAAGCCGCACTGACCACCATCATGGACTGCGAAGACTCGGTCGCCGCCGTGGATGCCGACGACAAGGTGGTGGTGTATCGCAACTGGCTGGGCCTGATGCAAGGCAATCTGGCCGAACAAGTCAGCAAGGGCGGCAAAAGCTTCACGCGCACCATGAACGCCGACCGCGTTTACAGCGCAGCGCAGGGCGGCGAACTGAGCCTGCCAGGCCGTTCCCTGCTGTTTATGCGTAACGTCGGTCACCTGATGACCAGCGACGCGGTGCTCAGCCAGGACGGCAATGAAGTGCCGGAAGGTATTCTGGACGGCCTGCTCACCGGCCTGATCGGCGTGCACAGCCTCAACGGCAATAACAGCCGCAGCAACAGTCGCACCGGCTCCATCTATATCGTCAAACCGAAGATGCACGGCCCGCACGAAGCGGCCTTTACCAACCTTTTGTTCGAGCGTATCGAAACCGCCCTGGGCCTGGGCCGCAACACCCTGAAAGTCGGCATCATGGACGAAGAGCGGCGCACCACGATCAACCTCAAGGCGTGCATTTACGAAGCCCGCGAGCGGGTGGTGTTTATCAACACCGGCTTTCTCGACCGCACCGGCGATGAGATTCACACCTCCATGGAAGCCGGCGCGATGGTGCGCAAAGCGGCCATGAAAGGCGAAAAATGGATCGCTGCCTACGAGGATTGGAACGTCGATATCGGCCTGGCCACCAGCCTGGCCGGGCGCGCCCAGATCGGCAAGGGCATGTGGGCCATGCCCGACCTGATGGCAGCCATGCTCGAGCAGAAAATCGCCCATCCGCTGGCCGGCGCCAATACCGCCTGGGTGCCCTCGCCCACGGCCGCGGTGCTGCACGCGTTGCATTATCACCAGGTCGACGTGTTCGCTCGGCAGGCCGAACTGGCCACGCGCCAACGCGCCAACATCGACGACATTTTGCACATTCCGCTGGCGCCCAACACCGACTGGTCGGCTGCGGACATCCAGAGCGAACTGGACAACAATGCACAGGGCCTGCTCGGTTATGTGGTGCGCTGGATCGACCAGGGCGTGGGTTGCTCGAAGGTGCCAGACATCCATGACATCGGTCTGATGGAAGACCGCGCGACCCTGCGTATCTCCAGCCAGCACCTCGCCAACTGGTTGCGCCATGGTGTGGTCAGCCCCGAACAGGTACTGGAAACGCTGCAGCGCATGGCTGCGGTGGTCGATCGGCAGAACGCCAACGATCCGCTGTACCGGCCACTGGCACCGGATTTCGACAGCAATATCGCCTTCCAGGCCTCCCTCGAACTGGTGTTCCAGGGCACCCAACAACCTAACGGTTACACCGAACCGGTACTGCACCGCCGCCGTCGCGAGTTCAAGGCGGCTAACCAGGTCTAGCACTCAGTCGAACAGCAACGCCGCTATGGCCGGGCAATGTGCCTAAGCCGTCAAAAAACCGCTCTTTCAGGGCGGTTTTTTTATGCGTTCGCCAGCAGCAGCATGCCGCCGAGCAGCGTGTCTGAAGGTCTTCCTGAGCCTTGGCTGGCTCATCAGAAACCCTTGGTAATCCTTTGCGACACGCCAAGGCATAGGCTCTGGCGCGGTTTAGTGGGCCCCTAAGACTTAGGTCCAATGGGCGGCGGAGTCGATGCAACCGACTATCCTCGTTTATCGGCCGACTCGGATAACCCTTATGAGCAAAGCCAGCGACTTCGCCGAAGCCGGCAAGACCGCAGTGCAGCAGAACACCCAGGGCATTCTGGTGTTCTTGCAGCAATATCCACCCTTCAATCAGATGGAAAGCGATCACCTGGCTTATCTGGTGGAAAACTGCCAACTGCGGCGCTACGCCCAGGGCGAGAGCATTCTCAAGCCCGCTGACGGACTGGTGGACTATTTTTACATCGTCAAGCAGGGTCGTGTGCAAGGCGAGCGTCCGAATAGCAGCAGCCCCGGTAGTACCTTCGAGATCAGCGCTGGCGAGTGTTTTCCGCTGGCCGCGCTCATCGGCGAGCGTGCCACCCGCACCGACCACCTGGCGGGCGAAGACACCTCCTGCCTGTTGTTGAACAAACCAGCCTTTATCAAGCTGTTTATCCAGTCCGAGCCGCTGCGCAATTTCGCCTTGCGCGGGGTCAGCGGCCTGCTTGAGCAGGTCAACCGGCAGGTACAGCGCAGCGCCGTGGAAAACATCAGCAGCCAATATTCGCTGGATACGCCCCTCAGCGAGCTGGCCATGCACCAGGCACTCGCCTGCCCGCCGACCACGCAAGTGCGCGAGGCGGTGCGGCAAATGCATGAACACCAGGTCGGCAGCATCGTCATCGTCGATGAACAGCACCGGCCGCTGGGCATCTTCACCCTGCGCGACTTGCGCCGGGAAGTGGCCGCGGGCAGTGAGATGGACCAGCCGATTGTGGCTTTGATGACGGCCGCGCCTTTTTCGCTATCGCCCCACGCCAGCGCCTTCGATGCGGCGATCGCCATGACCCAACGGCATATCGCGCATATCTGCCTGGTCGAGCACGAACAGCTGCGCGGTGTGGTGTCCGAACGCGATCTATTTGCCCTGCAACGCATCGATCTGGTCCACCTGGCGCGCACCATCAGCCATGCCGACAGCGTCGAAACCCTGGTTGAGTTGCGCAGTGACATCCCACAACTGGTTGAGCGCATGCTCGCCCAGGGGGCCAGTTCAACCCAGATCACCCATCTTATTACCCTGCTCAATGACCACAGTGTCTGCCGGGTGATCGAGCTGTCCATCGAACAACTGGGCGATCCGGGCGTGCCCTTCACCTGGCTGTGCTTTGGCAGCGAAGGCCGCCGCGAGCAGACCCTGCACACCGATCAGGACAACGGCATTCTGTTCGAAGCCAAAGATGACGCCGAGGCTGCACAGTTTCGTCAGCGCCTGCTGCCGCTGGCGGTGCATATCAACCAGGCCCTGGACCAGTGCGGCTTTACCCTGTGCACGGGCAACATCATGGCCGGCAACCCTGACCTGTGCTTGGCGCGCCACGAATGGGCGCAGCGCTTTCGTGGTTTTGTGCAGGAAGCCACTCCGGAAAACCTGCTGGGTTCCAGCATCTACTTCGACCTGCGAGCCGTCTGGGGTCCGCAACTGGGCTGCGAACAACTGCGCCAGGGCCTACTCCGACAGGTCGGCGAGAACAGCCTGTTTCAACGCATGCTGGCCGCAAATGCCCTGCGCCACCAACCGCCCGTGGGGCATTTCCGCGATTTCGTGGTGGCGCGCAAAGGCGCCGATAAAAACACCTTGGACCTCAAGGTGCAGGGCCTGACGCCCTTCGTTGATGGCGCTCGCCTACTTGCCCTGGCCAATAGTATCGAGACCTGCAACACCCTCGAGCGCCTGCGCCAACTGGTCAAGCATGAGGTGATCGACGCCCAGGATGGCGCCGCCTATGAAGAGGCCTACCACTTTATCCAGCAGACCCGCCTGCAATTGCACCAGCTGCAGGCGCGCAAGGAGCTTCCCTACTCCAACCGAATCGACCCGGACAGCCTCAATCAACTGGACCGGCGCATCTTGCGGGAGTCCTTTCGTCAGGCCCAGCGTTTACAAAGCAGCCTGGCGCTGCGCTACCAGCTATGAACTATGAGCTTCACTTAGCTCAAACTCAGCGCAGCGCTCTTAGTGGCCGGCCATGCGTGGGCCTGGCCCCACTGCCCGCTCCCCGTCAGCGCAGTCACACTAGGTAACGGCCGGATGCTGGCCCAGCACGAACTCAGGGCCACGACTGGCAGCCCGACGGGCGATTTGCCGGAAAATCCGTTACGTGCCGCTCGGGCCGAATAACGAGACCCGGCCTTTGCGCTCACCCACCCAGAGTTCTTCCAGATTGCGAAAACCCCAGTCGTCGGCAGACTCGCGGCCGACTATCTTGTCTCGTCCGGCTACTCGAGCGAGGTCCAGTATCTGCTGGGGAATCGGTGTCTTCGATTTGGCCGAGAAGAACACCTTAACCACTGGTGTCAGCAGAGAAGTCTCACCCTGCTCGATCACCACGGCGAGACGACCGCTCTGCAGGCGCACCAGAGAACCGGTTGGATAGATACCGATGGATTTAACGAAGGCCTGGAACAATTGTTCATCAAACTGACCCTTGCTCCATTCGGCCATCTTGCGCACCGCTTCGGCCGGATCCCACCCTTTCTGATAAGGCCGATCGCAGGTCAGCGCGTCATACACGTCACAGATCGCACACATGCGCGCCAGCTCGCTGAACCCGGCGTCGCGCAGCTGATGGGGATACCCGCTGCCGTCAGGCTTTTCATGGTGATGCAAACAAACATCAATCAGCGCCTCGCCGAAACCTTGCTCGCGCAGAATTTTTGCACCCAGCCGCGGATGCTCACGCAGCATCATGCTGTCTATTTTGCTCAGTTTGCCCGGCGTATTGAGCAACCCCTGAGGCATCAGCACCTCGCCAATATCGTGCAGTAGCCCAGCCAGACCGGCTTCACGCACTTGCTGCGGTTCCATTTGCAGCTGGCGCGCCAGGCCGATCATCAGCGCCGAGACCGTCAACGCATGCAGGTAAGAGTACTCGCTGGCCGTGCGCAGGCGAGTGAGGCTGAGCAGCGCATGCGGGTGGCGCAGCAGCGAATCACCGATGGCCTCAACCTGCTCAAACACCTGCGCATGATTCAGCACCTCGCCATCGCGTAAGCCCTGATGTAATTGAGCGAGGCCTTCCTTGATTCCCGTGCAGAGTTTCAGGGCCTGGCCGACCTCTTCGTCCAGAGCTGGCCGCGGTTTGACCCGCGGTGTTTGCTCGGCCGCCAGCAACACGCTCTCGGTGACCGCCGCCACCGCTTCGAAACTGTCTCCGCCCGGCACATCCAGGCCCTTGTCGGTATCGATCCATACATCGTGCAGGGCGCTCCCGCGCAGGCGCTGCAGATCGCGCTCGGTTTGCAGTAAAAAGCGCGTTTGCCAGAAGGAGTGATCCATCCAGGAACCACACAGTTCCTGAATGAACATGCCAATGCAGATATCGGAAACAGGAATTCGTTTGAACACAACAGGCCGCCAATCAACTGAAAATAAAGGCCCGTTATTACGGGCGGGCATCGCGTAATAATGGCTCGATAACACCATTACCGTCAAAGGGCAGCACCCACGCCGGCTGCCGAATCGGCCAAAAAAAGAACCGTGCAAACGCAAAAACGCCCCAATCAAGGGGCGTTTCTTAGCGCGATGTTACTTAGTGAGTCTTAGTGAGTCGCGGCACCGGCACCACGAGGTACGCGGATGTCTTCGATCAAGTGCTGGATATGCTCCGGCGGTGCTGCAGTGACCTTGGCAACCACGATTGCCACGGCAAAGTTCAGCAACATGCCCAAAGTACCCACACCCTCAGGAGAGATACCGAACCACCATTCGTTCGGGCCCGCAGTAGGCACGATGAACTTGTAGTAAACGATATAGCTGAAGGTGAAGACCAGACCGCTGGCCATACCGGCAATCGCCCCTTCCTTGTTCATTCGCTTGGAGAAAATCCCCATGACAATGGCTGGGAAGAAGGACGCCGCAGCAAGGCCGAAGGCAAAGGCCACCACCTGCGCCACAAAGGCCGGCGGGTAGATACCGAACAGACCGGCAACGACTACCGCAACGGCTGCAGCCGCACGGGCCGCGCGCAGTTCATTTTTGTCACTGATCTTTGGCATCAGTGTGCTTTTGAGCAAGTCATGAGAGATCGAAGTAGAGATCACCAACAACAAGCCTGCAGCAGTAGACAGTGCAGCAGCCAAACCACCGGCAGCCATCAACGCAATTACCCAGCCTGGCAGGTTAGCGATTTCCGGGTTAGCCAGAACCATGATGTCACGGTCCACATAAAGCTCGGTGGCCGCAGCACTTGGCGCATTAGTTACGACCCGCTCACCATTCACGCCACGCTCAGCGGCGAAGGTAGGTGCACCAGCAAACGGAGCACCAGGACCGTATTGGATCTTGCCGTCACCGTTCTTGTCCATCCAGGCGATCAGGCCGGCATTTTCCCAGTTACTGATCCACTTTGGCGCATCGGCGTAGGTCAGTTCAGGAATGGTGGTCAGCAGGTTGGTCCGGGCGAATGCAGCAACGGCCGGCGCAGTGGTGTACAGGATGGCGATAAACAGCAGTGCATAGCCAGCCGACTGACGGGCCGCACGCACGGTTGGGGTCGTGAAGAAGCGCACGATTACGTGAGGCAGACCGGCAGTACCGACCATCAGCGCCATGGTGATGAAGAACACATCGACGGTCGACTTGCTGCCATCGGTGTAGGAGTCAAAACCCAGGTCTGTGCTCAGCCCATTCAGGCGCTCGAGTACCGAGGTGCTGGTGCCGATTACGTCACTGCCAAAACCCAACTGTGGAATAGGGTTGCCGGTGATCATCATCGAGATGTAAATCGCCGGAACCATATAGGCGAACATCATCACGCAGTATTGCGCCACCTGGGTGTAGGTGATGCCCTTCATACCGCCAAGCACGGAGTAGAAGAACACGATGGCCATACCCAGCAGTACGCCCGTGGTGATGTCCACTTGCAGATAACGGGAGAAGACGATGCCGACGCCGCGCATCTGTCCAGCCACGTAAGTGAAGGAGATGAAGATTACGCAGACCACCGCGACCATGCGCGCCGTCTGCGAGTAGTAACGCTCGCCGATGAAGTCAGGCACGGTGAACTTGCCGAATTTGCGCAAGTACGGGGCCAGACACATGGCCAGCAATACATAACCGCCCGTCCAGCCCATCAGGTACACGCTACCGTCCAGACCGATGAAGGAGATAATCCCCGCCATGGAGATAAAGGATGCCGCCGACATCCAGTCAGCACCGGTAGCCATACCGTTGAGAATAGGATGCACGCCTTTGCTGGCGACATAGTATTCACTGGTGGAGCCGGCGCGGGTATAGAGGGCGATGCCTATATACAACGCAAAAGTCAGGCCGACAAAGAGGTAAATCAGGGTTTGGGTATCCATGCTCAGCACCTCACTCTTCGTGCACGTTATGTTTGCGGTCGTACTGATTCATCTTCCAGATGTAGAAGAAAATCATTAACACAAAGATAAAGATTGACCCTTGCTGGGCAAACCAGAAACCCAGTGGGAAGCCGAAGAACTGAAAGTGATTAAGCTGCTCGACGAACAGGATGCCGGCACCGAAAGACACCGCAAACCAGATAACCAGCAGTACCAACATCAACCGCAGGTTATCTTTCCAATAGGCTTGCGCAGCCTCTTGCTTGGACGTAGGCGTAGACATGAGAGAAACTCCTCAAGAATTTTTATTGTTTTGACTGGCGCAACTTAGCAGCACAACGCGGCGACTACTAATGAGACTTTCGTCGCGTAGCACCGCTCTACAATGCGTCACGGTGAGCTGCGCAACGCAATATCTTGCTCGGCAGCGCAACATATAGAGACCCCAAACGCATTAATGGCGCACTGAAATACCGCGCTGCTGACTCATTACAAATACCGTCTGCGTCTACGGACAATCGCGGCCTGAATGTCGAGCAAAGTGTTCGGCATCCAATCAACCCAGCTGGAAACGTCCGGTGTTGCGCTCCAGCACCTGGCTGCCGCGGCGCAACTGCTCGGCCGCCTCGCTCACCGCCTGCGCGCCTTCGAGCAACGCCTGCGCACCCTGGTCGACCTGCTGGATATTGCCGCTGACCTCATCCGCGGTGGCCGCCTGTTGTTCGGCAGCGGTGGCGATCTGTGCCAGACGGTCGCTGACCCGCTGCACCGACTCGACTATCCCGGCCAGATCCTCGCCCATGGCCAGCACGCTGCCGACATCGCCCTCTGCCTGGCGCACGGCGTCTTCCATCAAGCTGACGGACTGGCCAACCACTTTGTGCAGGTCGGCGACGGTCTGGGCGATTTGTGCGGTGGAGTTTTGCGTGCGTTGCGACAACGAGCGCACCTCGTCGGCGACCACCGCAAAACCTCGACCCTGGTCGCCAGCGCGCGCGGCCTCGATAGCCGCGTTGAGCGCCAACAAATTAGTTTGCTCGGCGATGCCCTTGATCACCTCGACCACCTGGGTAATTTCCCCGGTCTGCTCACGCAACTGCTGCAAGGTCGCGGCACTGTCACCCAGCCGGCGGCTGAGCTGACGCATGCTGGCGCTGGTGCGCACGCTGCGCTGGTTGCTCTGGTGCGCAACTTCATGGGTTTGGCCGACTTCCAACGCAGCGGCTTCGCAGCTTTGCGCGACGCTTTGCGCGGTAGCGGCCATCTGGGTCGCGGCAGTGGCGATCTGACTCATCTGTCCTTGTTGTTGCTCAACAGCCGCTAGCGCACTTTGCGCCTGGCTGCTGAGCAACTGCACGGTGCCGCCGAAGCTCTGACTTTGCTGATCGACTCCCTGCAACGAGCCATGCAGTTGACTGATCGCCGCATTCAGCGCAGTGGCGATGCTCGCCAAATCATCCGCGCCATACACTGGCATGTGTACACGCAGATCGCCGTCACGCAGGCCTTCGGCGGCCAGAATAATCCCCGCGGTGCCACGCCGAATTGAGGCATTCAGGCAGAGCAACACATACAACGCCAGCAAGGTCAGCAGCGCAAAGACGCCAATCACCCGCAGCATGGAAAGCTGGGCCTCCTGGCGGTAATCGCCCAGACTCAGGGCGAACTGCTGATACAAAGCCTGCCGTAAATCCGCTACCTGCGCCTGCAGCGTGTCCACCCGCTGAATAAACTGCGTCGGGCTCACGACCATCGGACTGGCTTGGAACATATCCCGGTCAATCTCGGCGAGAAATGTCTCCAGGCCCTGATCGGCTTTGGTAAATGCCGCGTGCAGGCTCGGCATGGACGATGGTGCTTGTTGACCGAGGGTAGCGCGGGCCTTGCTCAGTTGGCCGCTTGACTCGTCCAAGGCGCGGCGCAAGTCACGCATCAGCACCCGGCTTTGCAGGGTGAAATACTGCGAGAACACCGCGCCATAACCCTGGCTGGCGAAACTACCGAGGTCTTCCTGCAGGCGCGGCAAGGTGAAGGCCAACTGCTCCATCATCAGATAGGTGTCTAGGTGCGGGTCGAGGATCAGACCGCTATCAGTGGCCAGCTGTTCGCGCAACGCCATCAAGTGCAACAGGGTCTTTTGGTAACGCGCCAGCGCATCCGATAGGCCCAACTTGCCCAGCGTTGCCATGCTCAGGTCGTTACTCAGGCTTTGCAACGCGGTCAACTGCTCACGCGCCTGGGGACTCAACGGGGCATTTTGCAGCTGCGCCGTGGCCTGCTGTACAACCCCGTCAAGGGCACTCGCCCGCTGCTGCAAAAGAGCTTCGGCCGGAAGATCGGTGCCCTTCCAGCGCGCCAATAAGGTGCGCTGTGTCAGGACTTCGTTCTGCACCGCGCCCAGCGCCTGCACCCCCTGCATGCCGACTCTTTCCTGATCGATCAGATTCAAGCGCGCCAGATGCTCACTGCTGATCAGCCACAGCGCATAGCCCAACGGCAGAATAAACAAGACAAAGAGCAGTTGAAACTTGCGCGCAAAACTAAAACGCTCCAATACACGGATACCCGGCTTGAGTACTCCAGTCATGACGACACCTCAATAAACCCTGAGTCACGCGCCCAGGTAGGGCGCGCCGAAAGACTGCAGCAAGCAAGAAACACGCCGCTATTTTGTACGGCGTACAACAGACGCTCCCCGTCCTCTTCTCAGGTGCGCCTAGCGTCTATTTAAGGCTCTGTACTCGTTATGGTTTAGCGCGGGTGTCGTCTGAATAAATGCCACTCAGGAGCGGATTTATCCACGATAATTCAGCCAAGACGTTCGCGGATAAGTCCGCTTATACAACAGCACTGCGCCTAATCAACCACTCTCACACGCAGCACCCTATAAAAGAGCAGCTGCGCTCGACAACGACTCAACACTTAGGTTTGTGAGCGGTAAATTTGCGAGATGGATCAATCGCCGCATCGAATTTTTCAAGCGCAGAAGCACCGATCAACAGCGGATAATTAAAACTGCTGCGGTCAGTCAAGTTGACTTCCACGATGCGCTTCTCTCGGCCCAGACACAGCTCCAAGTCGACTACCGGGCGCTTGGTAGGATCAAGGTCTTCGTCACCCTCATCGCCGGACTCAGCCCGGCTTTTGATCTTGCTGATACGCGCCACCGGATGTTCGTAGAGGGTTTCATCGGCGCCTTTGCTGGCTAGGCGAAAACGCACCCAGTCGTCACCATCGCGCTTGAAGCGTTCGATATCCTTGGCCGACAGCGAAGCGGTCAATGCGCCGGTGTCCATTTTGGCTTTAAACGTCTGACCGATTTCCAACACTTTGATGAACTCATAGCGGCCATAAATCGTCGGTTCTTGCTCGGCGAACGCCGGTAGGGCCAACAATGACAACAGCAGCAGGGCATTTCTCACGTGAAGCTCTCCTTGATTACGACTGGACTTATACGACCTGCCTAAAAGGGGATCGTTCGTTAACACTGTCCGTAGGGTACGCCTTAGCCCCGGCCCTGCTAAAACCAAACACGCCTAGTCGAAATATGAGCCGGGCCGCGCCGGCAAACCAGACCAGAGCTGCTCAAGGTTGCGAAAACCCCAAACCCGCGCCGATTCGCGGCCGACGATGCGCTCGCTGCCGATAAGCGTGGCCAAGTCGAGCACTTCATGGGCAATCTGTGTTTTGGATGTGACCGAGTAAAACACTTTGACCTTGGGAGTCAGCAGCGAATGCGCTGCCTGTTCGATGATCACGCCCAATCGCTCGCTCTGCAGACGCACCAACGAGCCGGTGGGGTAGATACCGACCGTTTGCACAAACGCCTGGAATACCCGCTTGTCGAAATGACCCTTCCATTCCGCCATCCGGTGTACCGCATCCGCCGGATCCCAGCCTCGTTTGTAGGAGCGCTCGGAGGTCACCGCGTCATACACATCGCAAACCGCACCCATGCGCGCAAACAGACTGATCTGCTCGCCGCTCAAAGCATGTGGATAGCCACTGCCATCGATTTTTTCGTGATGGTGCAAGCACACATCCAGTACCCGCGGCGCCACATTGCGGCTGGCCAACAGTACGGCGCCGCCGGCTTGCGGGTGACCGCGCATGGTGGCGAATTCAGCGTCCGTGAGTTTGCCGGGCTTATTCAGAATGTTATCGGACACCATCATCTTGCCGACATCGTGCAGTAACCCGGCCATTCCCGCTTCTTCGACCTGTTCCTGCGGCAAGTCTAAACGGCGGGCCAGCGCGATCATCAGGGCGCACACCGCCACAGAGTGCATATAGGTGTATTCATCGGATTTTTTCAGGCGCGCCAGACTGATCAGGGCAATCGGGTGACGCAGCAGCGAGCCGGAAATAGCCTCGACCAGCTCACCGACCTGGTCGGTATCGACGGCCTGCCCCAGGCGTACCTGTTGGAACATTCTGACCACAGCCTTTTTCGACTGACTGCAGAGCTTGATCGCCTGGGCGACTTCCTGCTCGAGGCTGATCGGCGACGACAACGCAGGCGCAGGGGCTGGTAAATTCACCGGTTCTTGGGTGACCGGCAGCGCTGGCGACAACTGCGCTTCAAGCAGGACGGCGGCGGTCTGTTCTTCGGCCTCCTCGACTGTCTGCCCGTTAAGCACATCAAGACCTTTACTGGTATCAATCCATACTTCAAGAATGCCGCAGTCGCCAATACGTCGCAGATCCTTGCGGCTATTGAGCAGAAAACTGGTTTTCCAGAAAGGATGCTCCATCCATGAGCCACAGAGTTCATGGATATGCATGCCCAGACACAGCTCGGTGACGGCAATACGTTTCAGCATGAAGGCAGCCAGAGAATTAAAGGGAGGCGCTGATAGCGAGATAAGCGGCCCACATTAGTTGCAAAATAACATCCGTGCAATTGTTCCACGCCCGCTAATCAACTCGTCTGAGGCAGCGCGCCTGCGCGCAGTAAAGGCACGCTGTGCATCCTGCCGCCTGGCGCGCAGCATCTTAATGTAGATGTGTGACAACGCCTCCCGCCGCTCCGAAGTTCTCTGCCGCGAGCCGGGTGAGCAGCGACGTACGCCGGCAGGCGACACACATAAATGTCGCGCTTGGCCAATTGCCGCTCAGTGTTCCTAGCGTAAAGTATAAGCTTTTGCTCGAGCCGGGCCGGCCCGACGCCCCGCCAGGAGACCGGCATGACCGATCATAACCAACAGTTCGCCAGCGACAACTACTCGGGCATTTGCCCCGAAGCCTGGGCTGCCCTGGCCGAAGCCAATCACGGCCACGAACGTGCCTACGGCGACGACCAATGGACCGCCCGCGCCGCGGACAGCCTGCGCAGCCTGTTCGAGACCGACTGTGAGGTGTTCTTCGCCTTCAACGGCACGGCGGCCAACTCCCTGGCGCTGTCGGCCTTATGCCAGAGTTACCACAGCGTGATCTGCTCGGAGAGCGCCCATGTGGAAACCGACGAATGCGGCGCGCCGGAGTTCTTCTCCAACGGCTCCAAGCTGCTCACCGCCCACACGGAAGCCGGCAAGCTGAGCCCGGCGGCGATCCGCGAAGTGGCCCTCAAGCGCCAGGATATCCACTACCCGAAGCCGCGTGTGGTCACCCTCACCCAGGCCACTGAAGTCGGCACCGTCTATCAACCGGCCGAACTGCAGGCAATCAGCACGACCTGTCACGAACTCGGCTTGCACCTGCACATGGACGGCGCGCGGTTTGCCAACGCCTGCGCCTTTCTCGGCGCCACGCCGGCCGAGCTGACCTGGAAGGTCGGCGTCGATGTGCTGTGTTTTGGCGGCACCAAGAACGGCATGGCGGTAGGTGAAGCCATCGTATTTTTCAACAAGGCTCTGGCCGAAGATTTCGATTACCGCTGCAAGCAGGCTGGCCAGTTGGCCTCGAAAATGCGCTTTCTCTCGGCGCCATGGCTCGGCGTGCTGCAAAACGATGCCTGGCTGCGCCATGCACGCCATGCCAATAAATGCGCACAGCTGTTGGCCGAGCTGATCAGCCCAATTGTAGGTGTGCATCTGATGCATCCGGTCGAAGCCAACGGGGTATTTGTGCAGCTGACCGAGGCGGCCCTGAATGCGCTGCGCGATCGCGGCTGGCGCTTCTATACGTTTATTGGCGACGGTGGCGCGCGCTTTATGTGCTCCTGGGATACGGAAGAACAAAGCGTGCGCGCGCTGGCCGCAGACTTGCGCACGATCATGGCCGCGCTCTAAACGCACGCGGCTGATGGATCGCGCCAGGGGAATCAGCCTTGCTTGATGACCCTGGAAATACCCTCGACAGTCGCGCTGACGTTTTCTTCGAGGTGGCGCATTTCCTGCCGATGCTGATCTTGCAGCTCGACCTGCTGAGAGCACAGGTTTAGGGCAGTCAGCACCAGCAGTTTTTCGCCGATCAGCGTCGGGTATTTTTTCTTGGTTTCAGCCAAGGTGCGGTTGAGCAATAGCGTCGCAGCATTTAAGGCCTGTTCTTGCCCGGCGGGCGCCTTGATGCTGTAGTCACTGCCCAAAATGGAAACGACATTTACGCTATCGCTGCTGGGGTTCATGCGTTGGCCGGGCTCGAAGCGGTATTGCTGCTGACCACTGCACGCTCTAGCAAGGCATTAATCCGTGCGGCCGTCTCGCCTTGCAGCTCTTCTTGTTCAAGCAGGCTCAGTTGCAGCGTTTCATTGTCATCCTTGCTCTGCAACAGCTCGGCGCTGAGTTGTGCATTCACGCTCTGTAGCGCCTGATTTTGCTGCACCAGATTAGTAACCAGTTGTTCTAGTTGGCTTAACGATTCTTTCAACATGTGAGTATTCTCGGGCTGTGACAAGGGGGCGCGTACGATAAAGAAAAGCCCCTGGAGAAGCCAGGGCCATCCAGCCCTGAGCGTGGCTATCACCTCGACCAGAGCGCCTTTCAATGGGCCACTACTCTGTGGCACCGCAAGGTGCCACAGGGAGCCGACCAACAGCACAACATGTACGTGGGTCAGGGCTTCACTGACTGCGGTTTTCTAATCTGGTTCCTTTATCTGCGCCTTATCGAAATCTTGCGTTGGCAAAAACGGGTTGCCAACGTGCTGGCTAGATACGGCAAAAAAGCATTCATGGCGTCTGCGCGCCACAACTTAGCTGCTATCGTTTTAGTTATCTGCTAGCAAATCGTCAAACCTTTAACGCAGTTCAACCGCCATTCTCTAGATTGATTAACTCGTTAATAATTAACCATTTTAATATTTTTATAGCGATTTTATAGCATTTACAAAAGCGAAATAAACGACTGCAGCAGCCACGTTTCACGTCCCATTTATAGCGGTTTATGTGCGTCTAAACAGCCCGACAATCAATCGTCACAGGCACATGACGGAGCGTGCGCGGGCCTGTTAGACTTAAGTTCCAAAGTGCTGTTTTTTATTGCTTTCTACAGCTTTTTACAGTTCTGTTTTGCAGTTTTATTAGCGCGCCCGGCCAGCATTGCACTGGTCCAATAGCTGCTTTCACAACGCGCTCGAGATGGGTTACGCAGCCTTTTTCTTGCCTGTTTTCTACCGGTCTTATATCGACCGCCAAGCCTTAATGTTGGAGCGACTCACGTGCAACCGTGAAGCCGCCCTCACCGGCTGGAAAAACGGCAAGCCGCCGAACCGAGCGGCGCCGCTACACACCTAAAAATTAAAAACACCTACAAGGAATCGCCATGAAAAGTTCCACCGCATTGCTCTTGGCCGCGTCTCTGAGCTTGCCGCTGCTGGCCCAAGCCGCCGAGCCAGAATCGTGCAGCACCGTGCGCTTCGCTGACGTCGGCTGGACCGACATCACCGTCACCACCGCAGTCACCAGCGTGGTGCTGGAGTCGCTTGGCTACCAGACTAAAACCAACCTGATTTCCGTTCCGGTGACCTACAAGTCAATGGAAAATAAAGACATTGATGTCTTTCTCGGCAACTGGATGCCGACCATGGAAAACGACATCAAGGCCTACCGCGACAAGGGCACAGTGGAAACCGTGCGGGCCAACCTGACAGGCGCCAAATACACCCTGGCCGTGTCGGACGCCGCCTATAAGGCGGGCCTGAAAAGCTTCGCCGATATCGCCAAGTTCTCTGACGAGCTGGACGGCAAGATTTACGGCATCGAGCCGGGCAACGACGGCAATCGGCTGATCCGCGGCATGATCGAGAAGAACCTGTTCGACTTGGGCACCTTCGACATCGTCGAGTCCAGCGAAGCCGGCATGCTATCCCAGGTACAGCGCGCCGAGCGACGCAATAACTGGATCGTGTTCCTCGGTTGGGAGCCGCATCCCATGAACGCCCGCTTCAACATGCACTACCTGCAAGGCGGTGATGATGTATTTGGCGCTAATCTGGGCGGCGCCACCATCTACACCAACGTGCGTAAAGGATACGTGCAGGAATGCGCCAACGTCGGCCAGTTGCTGAGCAATCTGGAATTTAGCCTGGGCATGGAAAACACCTTGATGGACGCCGTGCTCAACGACAATCAGAAACCCAAAGTCGCCGCAACCGCCTGGCTCAAAGCCAACCCAGAGGTGCTCGACAGCTGGCTTGCTGGCGTAACCAGCCGTACCGGCGAGCCCGCCCTAGGCGTTGTCAAAGCCCATCTCGCGCAGTAAACCTACGTCGTCTCCACGGCGCGACTAGCGCGCGTGGGGTCCCACGCCGGCTTACGCCCTTTTCCTCTATGTGAACCTTAGAAACCATGCTGACTGATTATAAAATCCCCCTTGGCTCGGTCATTGCTGACGGTGTCGACTGGCTCACCCTGCACGGCGCCACCTATTTCGACACCTTCGCCGATGGCCTTGAACTGCTGATTTACGGCTTTATCGACGGACTGAACTGGTTTAACCCGCTGGCCCTGATCGCCCTGTTCGGCCTGATCACTCATCTGCTGCAACGGCGCTGGGGCCTGACCCTGTTCTGCGTGCTGGCCTTCCTGCTAATTCTCAACCTCGGTTACTGGCAGGAAACCATGGAAACATTGGCCCAGGTGATTTTCGCCACCTCGGTCTGCGTGCTGATCGGTGTGCCGCTGGGCATCTACGCCGCGCACAAACCGACGTTCTACACCGTAATGCAGCCGGTACTCGACCTGATGCAGACCGTGCCGACCTTCGTTTACCTGATTCCCACCCTTACCCTGTTCGGTCTGGGCGTGGTGCCTGGCTTGATTTCCACCGTGGTGTTTGCCGTCGCCGCGCCGATCCGGCTGACCTACCTGGGCATCCGCGATGTGCCTGATGAACTGCTGGATGCCGGCAAGGCCTTCGGCTGCTCGCGCCGGCAACTGCTGACGCGCATTGAGCTGCCGCACGCCATGCCGAGCATCGCCGCCGGCATTACCCAATGCATCATGCTGGCGCTGTCGATGGTGGTGATCGCCGCCCTGGTCGGCGCCGATGGCCTGGGCAAACCCGTGGTCCGAGCGTTGAACACCGCCGATATTGCCCTGGGCTTCGAAGCCGGTCTGGCTATCGTGCTGCTGGCCATTATCCTCGACCGGGTCTGCAAACAGCCCAAAGCCAAGCAGGAGACTGCCGCATGAGCATGATTCGTTTCGAGAACGTCGACGTCGTCTTCTCCAAAGCGCCGGGAGCCGCCCTGGCTCTACTCGATCAAGGCCTGATGCGTGATGAGATCATCAAAAAAACCGGCCTGATCGTGGGCGTGGAAAGCGCCAGCCTGGACGTGGAACGCGGCGAAATCTGCGTGTTGATGGGCCTCTCCGGCTCCGGCAAATCCAGCCTATTGCGCTGCATCAACGGCCTCAACACGGTCAGTCGCGGCAAATTGCTGATCGAGCACGAAGGCGCCGAAGTCGACATCGCCAATTGTTCGGCCGCCATGCTCAAGGCCATGCGCACCAAGCGCATTGCTATGGTGTTCCAAAAATTCGCCCTGATGCCCTGGCTGACCGTGCAGGAAAACATCAGCTTCGGCCTGGAGATGCAAGGCAGGCCCAGCGCCGAGGTCAAGAAACTGACCGACGAGAAGCTCGAGTTGGTGGGCCTTGCGCAATGGCGCAACCGACGCCCGGACGCCTTGTCCGGCGGCATGCAGCAACGGGTCGGGCTGGCCCGCGCCCTGGCCATGGACGCCGACATTCTGCTGATGGATGAACCCTTCTCGGCCCTCGACCCGCTGATTCGCCAGGGCTTGCAGGACGAGCTGATGGAACTGCAGCGCAAGCTGAACAAGACCATTGTCTTCGTCAGTCACGACCTGGACGAGGCGCTGAAGATCGGCAATCGCATCGCCATTATGAAAGACGGACGGATCGTCCAGCACGGCAAGCCAGAAGACATCGTGCTCAATCCGGCCGACGAATATGTGCGCATGTTCGTCGCCCACACCAACCCGCTGAACGTGCTGTGTGGCGAGAGCCTGATGCGCCGGCTCGAACAGTGCCACACCGCGGCCGGCGAAATTTGCATAGACCAAGGCCGCGATTGTTGGATGACGTTGGGCGGCGATGGCCGTCTGAGCGGATTGCGCCAAGGCAGCACAGTATTGGCGCAGCAACACTGGGCACCGGGCCAATCGCTGGGCAAGTTGCGCAAGCAGCCGACCCTGGCGGACTCGCGCATCAGCATGCGCGACGCCTTGCAGATTCGCTATCAGACCGGGCACAAGCTGATCCTGGAAGACGCCGGCCGGGCGGTTGGTATTCTCGGCGACAGCGAGCTGTACTACGCGCTGTTGGGCAAGAGCCTGGAAAAAAACGAACTCGACGAAGACCCGGCTGAGCCCTTGGTTAAAGCAATTTAAGCTTTCGCAAGACGCCACATTCAAGCGCTGGGTTGGCACGTTTCAAGGCTGTAGCAACGTTAGCGGTTGATTCGATGGACTCGTTTGTAGCGCGTTCGCCACTTTCGGCGTCGCGCTGTCGCGCAACGAACGGGAGCACTCAGGGAGCAAAATTACAGGATGGGTGGCAACTCGTCATCGAGGACACTCAAGCGCCAACCTTTCACCGGAATCGTCCTATTTGACGCTCTGCTGTTGTGGTGAGTCAGAAAAAACGCCGCTTTCGCGCAAGGGAAAGCGGCATTTTTTTTTGCGAGCGCCTCAGCTTGCCGTGCCGCTGATAACTGCACGCCACGCCACGTTTAGCCGTCAGTCCTCAACCCTCAACGAAGCCAACCGCACGTCGACTTATCTGCCAACGGTCGCCTGGTATCCGTCATTATCTTTTATTGATTGAACGACCAATAAAAAACAAATAGACTTTCAGCATGCCTTACTTACGCCCTATCACCACCCGGAGAGTTTAATGCCCAAAGTGGGAATGCAACCTATCCGCCGTTTACAGCTGATCAACGCTACTCTGCAGGCGGTCGATCAGGTGGGCATGGGCGAAGCCAGCATTGCCCTGATAGCGCGCTTGGCAGGGGTTTCCAATGGCATCATCAGCCACTATTTTCGCGACAAGAACGGCCTGCTCGACGCCACCATGCGCCACCTGATGAATGCCCTCAACCAGGCAGTGCGGGCGCGCCGGGCGGCCATCGGCGATGCCCAGCCACGCGCGCAGTTACGGGCCATCATCGCCAGCAACTTCGACCAGAGTCAGATCAATGGCCCGGCGATGAAAACCTGGTTGGCCTTCTGGGCTAGCAGCATGCATCAGCCCGCACTGCACCGTTTGCAGTGCATCAACGACCGCCGCTTGTACTCCAACCTGAGCTGCGAATTGCAGCGCGTGCTGCCACTCGAACCGGCCCGCGCTGCGGCTCGCGGGCTGGCGGCGCTGATCGATGGTTTGTGGCTGCGCGGGGCGTTGTCCGGTGCGGCCTTCGACACCGAGCAGGCGCTGCAAATCGCCTATGATTATTTAGATCAACAACTGGCCAAACAGGTCGACTGAACAACGCAGCACCCACGGCAGGCGTGGACCGCGAGACGGTGACGCCGCCAGCCATAACGGCCAGGCTGCGTTTAGACAGATACCGCCCGGCGCCATGCCGATGCCAAAACAGCAATGCCGCTACCCCGATGCCAGAGCAGCGATGCCAGAGCATCCATGTCGCAACAGCCCAGTTGTGCAGGCGGCCTACCGACAGTTCCAGGAGCTTTTCATGCCTCGTTTCCCATTGCAGAAACTCTATATTCACGGCGCTTATGTGGACGCCACCAGCGGCGCCACCTTCGAGTCGATCAACCCGGCCACCGGCGAAGTGCTGGCGCATGTGCAGCAAGCCTCGCAAGCGGACGTCGAACGCGCCGTGGTCAGTGCCGAACAAGGGCAAAAGGTCTGGGCAGCGATGACCGCCATGGAGCGCTCGCGGATTCTGCGCAAAGCCGTGGATATCCTGCGCGAGCGCAACGATGAGCTGGCCGAACTGGAAACCCTGGATACCGGCAAGCCGCTGTCGGAAACCCGCTATGTCGACATCGTCACCGGCGCCGACGTGCTGGAGTACTACGCCGGCCTCATCCCGGCCATCGAGGGCACGCAACTGCCGCTGCGCGAGTCGTCCTTCTTTTATACCCGCCGCGAGCCGCTGGGCGTGGTCGCCGGCATCGGTGCCTGGAACTATCCGATCCAGATCGCCCTGTGGAAATCCGCCCCGGCCCTGGCCGCCGGCAACGCGATGATCTTCAAGCCCAGCGAAGTCACCTCCCTGAGCACCCTCAAGCTGGCGGAAATCTACAGCGCCGCCGGCCTGCCGGATGGCGTGTTCAATGTGCTGACCGGCATCGGCAGCGAAGTCGGCCCCTGGCTGACCGAACACCCGCGCATCGAAAAAATCTCCTTTACCGGCGGCACCGTCACCGGCAAAAAGGTCATGGCCAGCGCCAGCAGCTCGTCGGTCAAGGACGTCACCCTGGAGCTGGGCGGCAAGTCGGCGCTGATCATCTTCGACGACGCCGACCTCGACCGCGCCGCCGATATAGCGATGATGGCCAACTTCTATAGTTCCGGCCAGATCTGCACCAACGGCACCCGGGTGTTCGTGCCGCGAGCCCTGCAGGCGAGCTTCGAAGCCAAGCTGCTGGAGCGGGTCCAGCGCATCCGCTTGGGCAGCCCGACCGACGAGGACACCAACTTCGGCCCGCTGGTGAGCATCGCGCATATGCAGCATGTACTGGGCTATATCGCCGCGGGTAAAAGCCAGGGCGCGCGCCTGCTCTGCGGCGGCGAGCAAGTGACCAGCGGCGAGTTCGCCAAGGGCGCCTATGTGCAGCCCACGGTGTTCAGCGATTGCACCGATGAGATGAGCATCGTGCGCGAAGAAATCTTCGGCCCGGTGCTCAGCCTGCTGGTCTATGACGACGAAGACGAAGTCATTCGCCGCGCCAACGCCACCACCTATGGCCTGGCCGCCGGCATCGTCACTCAGGACCTGAGCCGCGCCCACCGGGTGATTCACCAACTGGAAGCCGGCATCTGCTGGATCAACACCTGGGGCGAGTCGGCCGCCGAAATGCCGGTGGGCGGTTACAAGGAATCCGGCGTGGGTCGCGAAAACGGCCTGAGTTCGCTGAATCAATACACCCGCATCAAATCGGTGCAGGTTGAACTGGGCGACTACGTCTCGGTGTTCTGAGCCACCACGCGCAGGATCGGTTAACGGCGCTCAACGCAGCCTGACGCAAAACCCTGCCGGCGTTGAGCGCCGCATAACCCACCCATCCGTCAAGCCGATCAACCCGGTGGGTTTGCCGCCCACGATGAGCGGATGCAGCCCCTGCGGATGCAGCGCCTAACGTCCATGGCGCCTAAGCCACCCTATAAAAAGCCGTAACCCAGCAGGTAATCTCCATGCCCCAAGAATTCGACTACATCATCATCGGCGCCGGCTCGGCCGGTAATACCCTGGCTGCGCGCCTGACCGAGGATGCCGAGGTCAGCGTGCTGTTGCTGGAAGCCGGCGGGCCGGATTACCGGCTGGATTTTCGCACCCAGATGCCGGCGGCCCTGGCGTTTCCCCTGCAGGGGCGGCGCTACAACTGGGCGTTTCTCACCGACCCGGAACCGCATATGGACAACCGGCGCATGGAATGCGGGCGCGGCAAGGGCCTGGGCGGCTCCTCGCTGATCAACGGCATGTGCTATATCCGCGGCAATGCCATGGACTATGACGGCTGGGCAAAAAACCCCGGCCTGGAAGACTGGAGCTACCTGGACTGCCTGCCGTACTTTCGCAAGGCCGAGAGCCGCGACAGCGGCGCCAACGACTACCACGGCGACGCTGGCCCGCTCAGCGTGGCCACTCCCAAGGCCGGCAATAACCCGCTGTTTCACGCCATGATCGAAGCCGGCGTACAGGCCGGCTACCCGGCCACCGACGACCTCAATGGTTACCAGCAGGAAGGCTTCGGCCCCATGGACCGCACCGTGACCCCCAAAGGCCGGCGCGCCAGCACCGCCCGCGGTTACCTGGACATGGCCCGCGAACGGGCGAACCTGCACATCATCACCCACGCCCTGACCGAGCGAATTCTGTTCGAAGGCACGCGCGCCGTCGGCGTCGCTTATCTGCAGGGCAGCAGCGACCAGCCGATCGAGGTCAAGGCGCGCCGCGAAGTGCTGCTGTGTGGCGGCGCCATCGCCTCGCCGCAGATTCTGCAACGCTCTGGCGTCGGCCCGGCTGAACTGTTGGAGCGCCTGGACATCCCGCTGGTGCACGAACTGCCCGGCGTCGGCCAGAACCTGCAGGACCATCTGGAGATGTACCTGCAGTTCGAATGCGTCCAGCCGGTCTCGCTGTACCCGGCGCTGCAATGGTGGAACCAACCGGCCATCGGCGCCGAGTGGATGTTTCTCGGCAGCGGCATCGGCGCCAGCAACCAGTTCGAGGCCGGCGGGTTTATCCGCTCGCGCCCGGAATTCGAATGGCCGAATATCCAGTACCACTTCCTGCCAGTCGCCATCAGCTACAACGGCACCAATGCCTATAAGGGCCACAGTTTTCAGGCGCATGTCGGTTCGATGCGCTCGCATAGCCGCGGGCGGGTCGAAGCCCGCTCGAAAAATCCGCGGCAAGACCCGAGCATTCTGTTCAATTACATGGCCGACGAGCAGGACTGGAACGAGTTTCGCGACGGCATTCGGCTGACCCGCGAGATCATCGCGCAGCCGGCCCTGGACCCGTATCGCGGCAAGGAGCTGAGCCCCGGTATCAATGTGCAGAGCGATGAGCAACTGGACGCCTTCGTCCGCGAGCATGGCGAGACGGCTTATCACCCGTCCTGCACCTGCAAGATGGGCAGCGACGACATGGCCGTGGTCGATAGCCAGGGCCGCGTGCATGGTCTGCAGGGCCTACGCGTGGTGGATGCCTCGATCATGCCGTTGATCACCACCGGCAACCTGAATGCGCCGACCATCATGATCGCCGAAAAAATCGCCGACCAAATCCGTGGCCGCAGCCCGCTGCCGCGCAGCACCGCCGACTACTATGTAGCCAACGGCGCTCCGGTGCGCGGCAAGCCGCTGCGCTAAGGGCCCGCGGCGTGACGGGCGGTGATGATGCATGGCGTTCGACGACCGTGCATTGTTCGCCGCACGCCTGAAGCCGGCCGAAGTCCGCCCTCGTTTGCATGCTCGGGGTTTGCACGGGTGGCGCGGATGACAGGCTGTCAGTCGCTGCTCGCCTGCGGCGCCACGCCTGCTACACTGCGCGCCATTTCGTTTCTGCAGGTCCGTCCCGTGACATCCACCGCCTTCAACACCTTGCCGCTGTCCGCCGCCATGCTGGCCAACCTCGAGTCCCTGGGTTACACCGAGATGACTCCCGTACAGGCGCAAAGCCTGCCGGTAATGCTCAAGGGCCTGGACCTGATCGCCCAGGCCAAGACCGGCAGCGGCAAGACCGCGGCTTTCGGCATCGGCCTGCTCAATCCGCTCAATCCGCGCTACTTCGGCTGCCAGGCACTGGTCATCTGCCCGACCCGCGAACTGGCCGATCAGGTGGCCAAGGAAATCCGCCGGCTGGCCCGCAGCGCCGAAAACATCAAGGTGCTGACCCTCTGCGGCGGCGCACCGTTCGGCCCGCAGATCGCCTCGCTGGAACATGGCGCGCAGATCATCGTCGGCACCCCCGGCCGGATCCAGCAGCACCTGCGCAAGGAAACCTTGAAGCTCGACGGGCTCAATACCTTGGTGCTCGATGAAGCCGACCGCATGCTCGACATGGGTTTTCATGACAGCATCGCCGACATCATCAGCCAGACCCCGAGCAAGCGGCAGACCCTGCTGTTTTCGGCGACCTATCCGGCCAGCATCAAGCAGCTGTCCGCGGCCTTTATGCGCGATCCGCAACAGGTGCGCGCCGAGTCGATGCACGGCAACAGCCAGATCGAACAGCGTTTCTACGAGATCGACCCGTCCGAGCGGATGGACGCGGTGGTCAAGTTGCTGGCCTGTTTCCGCCCGCAATCGTGCGTGGCCTTCTGCTTTACCAAAATCCAGTGCCAGGAACTGGTCGAGCACTTGGGCGCCAACGGCATTTCCGCCATGGCCCTGAATGGCGACCTGGAACAGCGCGACCGCGATCAGGTGCTGGCGATGTTCGCCAACCGCAGCCTTTCGGTGCTGGTGGCCACCGACGTCGCCGCCCGCGGCCTGGATATCGACGCACTGGACATGGTGATCAACGTCGAATTGGCCCGCGACTCGGAAATCCATATCCACCGCGTTGGCCGTACCGGCCGTGCCGGTGAAAAAGGCATGGCCATGAGCCTGGTCGCGCCGCCCGAGGCGCACCGTGCCACGGCCATCGAAACCCTGCAAAAAGGCCCGCTGAACTGGCACCCGCTGAACAGCCTCAAGCCCCAGGCCGGCCCACCCATCCGCCCGCCCATGGTCACCCTGTGCATCGGTGGCGGACGCAAGGACAAGGTTCGCCCCGGCGATATCCTCGGCGCCCTGACCGGCGATGCGGGCATTCCCGGCGCCCAGGTCGGCAAAATCGCCCTGTTCGACTATCAAGCCTATGTGGCGGTGGAACGCGACGTTGCCCAGCAGGCGTTGCAGCGCCTCAACGACGGCAAGATCAAGGGCCGTTCGCTGCGCGTGCGCCTGCTCTAAGCGCGGCAGCTCGCCGGGGCGACAGCTGCAGCCCTGCAGCCTACATTCGCCGCGGCGCGCGTCGCCTACAATAGCCTGCACTACCGCACTCCTGTAAGCGGCCCGACCCCGGGGCGATGCGCTTGCCCTTGCTTCCGGGTCCAGAGCATCCGCCTGGCTGAGGCCATAGCCGACCTGCAGCCCCCGACCATCGCAGCAAAAAAAAGCACCAAAGTACTATTTGTGCGGGCCGCCCGGCTTCGTACCCTGAAGCTATGATGCGTCTATTGCAGTTCCTCGCCCTACCCGTTCTCCGCGCTTTGACTGCTGCACGCGGCGTGACCCCGACGCTGTTATTGCTGGCGCTGTTCGGCAGTGCGACTGCGCTGGCCGCAGAGTCGCCTGAGGCTGACTCTCTGCCGGTGTTGACCCTCAGCGTGCTGCAGTTCGGCACCGCACACTGGGAGCTGGAGCATCTGCAGCACCGCCAGCTGGACCGGGCGCAGGGCTTCGAACTCAAGGTCAGGCTGGTTGCCGATTTGTCGGCGTCGCGGCTGGCGGTAGTCAGTGGCAGCGTCGATGGTGCCGTAGGGGATTTGCTCTGGACGCAGTCGCGTTATGCCGCCGGCACGCCGTACCTGTACCTGCCGTTTTCGGCGCAGATCGGTGAGATCGTGGTCGCCAGCGACAGCACCATCGAGCAGGTGGCCGATCTTGCAGGCAAGCGCATCGGTGTGGCCGGCGGGCCTGAGAGTCTCGGCTGGCTGTTGCTGCAACAAGTCGCCAGCCAGCAAGGTATCGACCTGGCCCGCACGGCCGATGTGCAATTCGCCGCACCGCCGCTACTGAGCCAGGCCCTGCGCCGGGGTCAGGTGGATGCGCTGGTGACCTATTGGCACTTTGCAGCGCGACTGCGTGCAGAGGGCGGCAGCCGTTCTGCCTTTGCCCTGGCAGACCTGCTGCAGGCGCTGGGCCTGAACCCCGACCTGCCCGTGCTCGGCTATGTGTTTCCGCAGGCCTGGGCAGCGCAGCATCGGGCGTTGCTCGGCCAGTTCGAGCGGGCGCTGCGCCAGGGCAAAACCGAGCTGGCCGACACCCCGGCGTATTGGGACTCGATCAGGCCCTTGATGCGCGCCGAAGACGACGCGGTGTTTACCGCGCTGCGCAACGGTTTTGTCGAGGGCATTAGCGAACCGCTGGATGCCGAACGCATCGCCGACCTGCGCCGCCTGTTGAGCCTGACCGGGGCCAAGCCAGCGCAGCTAATGCCTGAGGCTTTGTTCTTTCGAGCCGAGCAATGAAACCGCCACGCTGGGCCTACTGGATCATGTTGCCATTGGCCGTGGCGCTGTGGGCCGCGATTGCCGCGGTCCTGCAGACGCCACTGTTACCCACGCCAGACGCCGTGCTGGCGGCGCTGTGGCAGTCGATACAGAGCGGCGACCTGCAGCAGCACATGGGCGTAACCCTGCGCAGAGTACTTATCAGTTTTATCCTGGCGATGCTGCTCGGCGTGCTTCTGGGCGTGTGGATGGGCCGCTCGCTGCTGGCAAATGCGCTGCTCGATCCCCTGCTGGTGCTGTTCCTCAATCTGCCGGCGCTGGTCATCATCATCCTGCTGTATGTCTGGTTCGGCCTGGTCGAGGTGGCCGCCATCATGGCGGTGGTAATCAACAAGGTGCCCAATGTCGCGGTGACCCTACGCGAGGGCGCGCGCAGCCTTGACCCCCGGCTGGAGCAGATGGCCCAGGTCTACGCCTTCAGCCGCTGGCAACGAGTGACAGATGTGTGGCTGCCGCAGCTGTTCCCCTACCTGATGGCCGCGACCCGCAGTGGCCTGGCGTTGATCTGGAAGATCGTGCTGGTGGTCGAGCTGCTCGGTCGCTCCGACGGCATCGGTTTTCAGCTGCACATGGCTTTTCAGGTATTCGATGTGGCGAGCATCCTGGCCTACAGCCTGGCCTTCATCGCGGTGGTGCAGTTGATCGAACTGGCGCTGCTGCAACCCCTGGAACGACGCGCCTCGCGCTGGCGTGAAGCAGGAGCGCAGCATGCTTGACCTGCAGATCGACGGCCAAGCCAGCGGCCATCCGGTCCTGGGCGCAATCACGGTCCGGGTCGCCGAGGGCGATCGCATTTGCCTGCTGGGGCCTTCCGGTATCGGCAAGACCACGCTGCTCAATGGCATTGCCGGGCTGGATCGGCGCCTCACCGAGCGGATGATCAAGCGCAGCAGCCACCTGCGGGTCGGCTACCTGTTTCAGGAACACCGCTTGCTGCCCTGGCGCAGCGTGCGCCAGAACCTAGCCATGGTCGGCGCGGGCAATGCCGAGATCGACCGGCTGCTGGCCCAGGTCGGCCTGACCGACGCTGCCGAGGCGCTGCCCGATCAGCTGTCGCTGGGCATGGCCCGGCGCGCCGCGCTGGCCCGCAGCCTGGCGATCAAGCCGGATTTGCTGTTGTTGGATGAGCCCTTCGCCTCGCTGGACCCCGACCGTGCCGCGGAGCTGCGCAGCCTGATCAGCCAGCTGCTGGATGCCAACCCGCGCATGGCGATGATTTGCGTCACCCACGATGCCAGGGACGCCGACGACCTGGCCAACCGGCTCTGGTATCTCGATGGCGCCCCGGCCGAACTGCAATGGGACCAGCCCTTGACCGCGATAGCCAGTGCCAGCCAGATCAGCGAGCAGTTGCGCCAGCTGACCAGCTGAGTGTCTAACCTGCCACAGGCACAGTGATTGTGCAGCGACACTAGCCGCCCGAGCCGTGCGCCAGCCGCTAGGCGCCTGCACACCACCCGGCACTCCCGGAGCCACAGCATGCCCACCACAGTCCGCGCCCTGCAGGGCGACATCATCCAACTAGCAGTGCAGGCCATCGTCAAGGCGGCGAGCGCTTCGCTGCCCGGCAGTGGCAGTGGCGGTGGCGGCTCGGCGCGCAGCCTGCACCGGCCTAGCGGCTTCGGTTAAGATGCGCGCTGTTTGGCGCCGCGCTCGCGGCGCCTGGGATGTTGTGGGGAAGTGGCTGTGCTCGTGACTCAAGTTGTGATTGTCGGCGCTGGCGCCGCGGGCCTGATGTGCGCGCTAAGCGCCGCCAGCCGCGGTCGCCGGGTGCTGCTGTTGGACCATGCCAACAAGGCTGGCAAGAAAATCTTGATGTCTGGCGGCGGGCGTTGCAATTTCACCAATTTGTACAGCGAGCCGGGCAATTTTTTGTCGGGCAATGCGCATTTTTGCAAATCGGCCCTGGCCCGTTACAGCCAGTGGGATTTTATCGCGCTGGTGGCCAAGCATGCCGTGCCCTATCACGAGAAAAAACTCGGCCAGTTGTTCTGCGACCACAAGGCCAGCGACATTCTCGACCTGCTCCTAGACGAGTGCGCACAGGCCGGGGTCGACCTGCGCTTGGATACCTCGATCAGCGAGATTGCCAAGCAGGAGGCTGGCTACCAGTTGCAGACCAGTGCCGGCCTGGTGAGCTGTGAGTCGCTGGTGATCGCCACCGGCGGCCTGTCGATTCCGACGCTCGGCGCCAGCGGTTTCGGCTACCAAGTGGCCGAGCAGTTCGGCCACAGCTTGCTGCCAACGCGCGCCGGCCTGGTGCCGTTCTCGATCACCGATCCGCAGCTGAAAATGCTCTGTACGCAGCTGTCCGGCACCTCGGTGGAAGATTGCCGGGTCAGCTGCAAGGGTCAGAGCTTTGTCGAGAACATCCTTTTTACCCACCGCGGCCTTTCGGGACCTGCAATTCTGCAGATCTCCTCGTTCTGGACGCCGGGCGATACGCTCGAAATCAACCTATTGCCGCACCTCGATCTGCCAGTCTGGCTAGCGCAGCAGCAGGCCGAGCGACCCAATACCGAACTCAAGACCCTGCTCGGCGAGCTGTTCACCAAGAAGATGGCCACTCTGCTGGCCGAGCAGTGGTTCGTCTCCAAGCCCATGAAGCAGTACCACCCCGGCGAGTTGCTGGACGTTGCCGATCAGCTGAGCCGCTGGCAAGTAGTGCCGGCCGGCACCGAAGGCTACCGCACCGCCGAGGTGACGCTGGGCGGCGTCGACACCCATGAAGTGTCGTCCAAGACCATGGAGTCGCTGAAATCGCCGGGGCTGTATTTTATCGGCGAGGTGCTGGATGTGACCGGCCATCTGGGCGGCTTCAACTTCCAGTGGGCCTGGGCCTCGGGTTACGCTGCGGCGCAATACGCCTGAATCATTTCGTGTAGAAGGGTTCTGGGCCGCCGCGGCGCAGATGCCGCGCACCGCGTCTGCTGGTCGGTGGGCCTTGGCCGCGACCGGATGCGACTCGCCCAACCGCCTCGCGGATCACTCTGCTGCCACAGGAAAACGCCGCCCGATGTCCTCGTCGTCCCTCAGCCATTCGCTGCGCCGTTTATGGGCGCTGGATAACTTCAGCCATAGCCTGCGGGTTTTTATCGCCATGACTGGCAGCATGGCGCTGAGCTGGTTTCTGGACGATATGCAGCTGCTGATTCCGCTTTTTCTCGGCGTTATCGCCAGCGCCCTCGCCGAGACCGACGACAGCTGGCAAGGCCGGCTGATGGCCTTGCTGGTGACGCTCGGCTGTTTCAGTGTGGCCGCGCTCAGCGTCGAATGGCTGTTCCCTTATCCCGGACTATTCGTCGTTGCCCTGGCGCTGTCGAGTTTTGCGCTGATCATGCTGGGCGCCTTGGGCGAGCGTTACGCAACCATCGCCTCGGGCACCCTGATTCTAGCGATTTACAGCATGATAGCGGCCGACCAGCGCCATGGTGTGAGCCTGCATCTGTGGCGCGAGCCCTTGCTCTTGGTAGCGGGCGCGGCCTGGTACGGCGCCCTGTCGGTGCTCTGGCAGATGCTGTTCGCCAACCAGCCGGTGCAACACAGCCTGGCCCGCGTGTTTCGCGAACTGGGCCGGTATCTAAAACTCAAAGCCGCGCTGTTCGAACCACTGCGCCAGCTGGATGTGTCGGGGCAGCGGCTGGCCCTGGCGCAACAGAATGCCCGGGTGGTCGCGGCGCTGAACGGCGCCAAGGAAGTCTTATTGCACCGGGCTGGCAGCGGCCGGGCGGGGGCGAAAATCAGCCGTTACCTGAAGCTGTATTTTCTCGCCCAGGACATTCACGAGCGCGCCAGCTCGTCCCACTCGCCCTATGACGAACTGGCGGCGACCTTCTTTCACAGCGACGTGCTGTTTCGCTGCCAGCGGCTGCTGCGTCTGTACGGCGAAGCCTGTCAACGGCTAGCCCAAGCCATCGAGCTGCGCCAGCCATTCGTTTACCGCGAACGCTGCAGCGAGGCGCTTAGCGATCTGCAGGCATCGCTGGAACACCTGCGTCTGCAAAGCAATCCGGCCTGGCGCGACCTGCTGCGCTCGTTAGGCGCCCTGGCCAACAACCTCGGCAGCCTCGACCATCTGCTGGGTGACGCGAGCAACCCCGACGCCCTGGCCGAAGAGCAGGACAGCAGCCTGCTGGACCGCGAACCGCAGTCAATAAAGGAAATCATCGAGCGTCTGCGCCTGCAACTGACGCCCTCCTCGCTGCTGTTTCGTCACGCCCTGCGCCTGTCCACAGCCCTGGCCACCGGCTACGCGGTGATGCAGGTGATTAACCCGGAACAGGGCTACTGGATTCTGCTGACCACCTTGTTCGTCTGTCAGCCAAACTACGGCGCCACGCGCATCAAGCTGGTACAACGGATTGCCGGCACCTTGCTTGGCTTGCTGGTCGGCTGGGCGTTGTTCGACCTGTTTCCCAGCCCACTGGTGCAGTCGTTTTTTGCCGTGGCCGCCGGCGTCGCTTTTTTTGCGACCCGCGCCACCCGCTACACCCTGGCCAGCGCAGCAATCACGCTGATGGTGCTGTTCTGCTTCAATCAGGTCGGCGATGGATTTGGCCTGATCTGGCCGCGGCTGTTCGATACCCTGCTCGGCAGTCTGATCGCCGGTCTGGCGGTATTTTTGATTCTGCCGGACTGGCAGGGCCGCCGACTGAACCAGAGCCTAGCCAAGACCCTGAGCTGCAACAGCCAGTATCTGCGGCAAATTTTGCAGCAATACGCCGCCGGCAAACGCGACGACCTGGCCTACCGATTGGCTCGGCGCAACGCCCACAACGCCGACGCCGCGCTGTCCAGCACCCTGGCCAATATGCTTATGGAACCCGGACACTTTCGTAAGGAAGCCGATATCGGTTTTCGCTTTCTGCTGCTCTCGCACACCCTGCTCAACTACCTTTCAGCCCTCGGCGCGCACCGTGGCGCGGCGCTGCCTGCCGCCGCCGCACCCGGACCGTTAAACAGTGCCACCGAGCAACTGGCCGAAAGCCTCGAGCAGATTGCCCAGAGCTTAGTCCAGCAACGTCCGGTGGCGATTCACAGCGACGCCGAAGAGCACCTCGCCCAGCTCCTGGAGGACTTGCCGGAAGACCTCGACGAGCGCCAGCGCCTGATGCAGACCGAGCTGGCGCTGATCTGCCGCCAGCTCGATCCGCTGCGCACCCTGGCCGCCCATGTGCTCAAGAGCCATCCTGCCCCTTGAGCGGCGCCATGCCCTGGAGCAATTCGATGGGCAATGGGAAGACGATCACCGAGCTGTTGTCGCCGGCGATATTGCTCAAGGTCTGCATATAGCGCAGCTGCATGGCACCGGGCTGGCGGCCGAGCATTTCGGCGGCCTGCATGAGTTTTTCTGAGGCCTGCAATTCGCCCTCAGCATGGATCACCTTGGCCCGCCGTTCACGCTCGGCCTCGGCCTGCTTGGCGATGGCCCGAACCATCGATTCGTCTAGGTCCACATGCTTGATCTCGACGTTCGCCACCTTGATGCCCCAGGCGTCAGTCTGGGCGTCCAGCACCTGCTGGATATCAGTATTGAGCCGTTCGCGCTCGGCGAGCATCTCGTCTAGCTCATGCTTGCCAAGCACCGCGCGCAGGGTGGTTTGCGCTAGCTGACTGGTGGCGCTGTGGTAATCCTCGACCTGAATGATGGCTTTTTCCGGATCAATCACCCGAAAGTAGACCACCGCATTAACCTTGACCGATACGTTATCGCGGGAAATCACGTCCTGAGTGGGCACATCGAGCACGATGGTGCGCAGATCGACCCGAACCATCTGCTGCACCGCCGGGATCAGCAAGACCAAGCCCGGACCTTTTACTCGCCAGAAGCGTCCGAGCATGAACACCACACCACGCTCGTACTCACGCAGGATGCGAAAGGCTGAAGCAATCAGCGCAATCAGCAGTACCAGTAGAATCGACAGACTCATTTCATAACCCAACATGATGGTCTCCTTATGGCGGGGTGTTGTGAGGCGGCTTAGGGTCTGGCGAGACGGGCGGCGGCAGACTGTGTTCCAGTGCAGCGACGTCTAGCAGCAGCCCCTTGCGCGCCAGCACCCGCACCCGCTGGCCGGCTTCGAGCGGCGTCTGGCTGAGCACCTGCCAGTGTTCGCCTTGCAGCTGCACCCAGCCGCCCAAGGGATTGTTCGGCTGCACGGCGTCGATCCGCACCAGGCTGCCGAGCAACTCCGTATCACCACCGACCAAGGCCCGGCGGCGGGCTCTGATCGCCATGCTTAGTACGGCAAAGATCAACAACGCGCTGCCCAGCGCCAGGGTCACGATCAGCGTCAACGGAATGCCAAAACCTGGCACTTCGGTGTCGAGCAGGATGACCGCGCCAAAGCTGAAGGCCGTCACGCCACCAATCCCCAGCACTCCGAAACTCGGCATAAAAGCCTCCGCCACCATGCAGGCAATCCCCAGCAACAGCAGCGCCATGCCGGCGTAATTGACCGGCAGCAGTTGCAGGGCGTACAGCCCCAACAGTAGGCAGATAGCGCCAAGCACTCCGCCGACCCCGGTGCCGGGAATGGCGAACTCGAAGATCAAGCCGTAAAACCCCAGCATTAGCAGAATCAGCGCCACGCTGGGATTGGTGATTATCGCCAACAGGCGCGTACGCCAATCCTGCAGATGGCTGATCAGCGGTGCGTTTAAGGTATCCAGGGTGCGAGCCTGACCGGCGGCGCGCAGGGTTTTGCCGTTCAGTTGGCGCAGCAGATGGTTCAGATCGGTTGCCACGTAGTCGATGACCTTGAGCGTAAGCGCGTCCTCGGCGGTCAGGCTGACCGCTTCACGCACCGCCCGCTCGGCCCACTCGGCATTGCGCTGGCGCAACAGCGCCAAACCGCGAATATAAGCAGCAGCGTCGTTGATCTGTTTTTTACTCATGGCATCGGTCGGCGCTTGTGCTGCGCCATCTGGCTTATCCGGCTCGGTCTTGCCAGATGGCGCGGGCGCGCCGGGCAAGCCACCGAGCTGCACCGGGGTGGCCGCGCCGAGGTTGGTGCCCGGCGCCATCGCCGCCACATGGCAGGCATACAACAGGTAGGTGCCAGCGCTGGCGGCCCGCGCGCCACTGGGCGCGACATAACAGGCCAGCGGAATGGGGCTGGCGAGAATCGCCTTGATGATGTCGCGCATGGCGGTGTCTAGCCCACCAGGGGTGTCGAGGGTCAGCACCACTAGCTGTGCATCCTCTTCCTTCGCTCGCTCCAGACCCCGCACAACATAGTCGGCAGCGGCCGGACCGATCACTCCCTCAATTGCTAGCAGCGTCACCGGCTTGCCGCCCGTCGGCTCGTCACTGATCGACTCGCCGGAGATCGCCTCGCCGATCGCGCTGAGCAGCCACAGAGCCAAGACTATCCGCTGAACAAAAGACCACCGCATGGCGTCCTTTACTCCTCGCTAGAACAACGCGCTGCAACTACACCGATACCTGCGGCGCATAGACAAATTGAGAGTAGACGACTGAGCAACCTTCGCAGCTTATCGGTGGGGCCGATTGACAGGAATTTTGGCGGCCCATCAAATCACGTAAAAAACACCGCTCTTCAGGGCGGGGGAATGTTAAATTTTATTTTTTAATTTGATGGCCAGTTCAAGCAGGTAGGTTTTCTGCTCCGCGTTGGCGCGCGAAAATATCAAAATAATATTAGCCAACGCATCATAGTCCGCATACAGATAGGCCACGGGAACATCAAGGACCTGGGCGACTTTTTGGATAATCGGGTAATCGGCGCGGTGTACGCCTTTTTCGTAACGATTGATTCGGGTGCTGGCAACCGACGGATCCAGTCCGGCGTCTATGCCCAACTGTTTCTGCGAAAGCCCCTTGGCCTCTCGGGCTTCCTTCAGTCGCCGCGCCCATACCTGGTTACTCGCCATCGTTAATTCCAGCTCCATCTGTGTAAAAAAGTTGCGACAGTCGTTGTGCATTTGCCTCGTAGATACTACGATGTTCGTAGTTGGCAAATTTTTGAGCCTCCAATCGGGCAACAGCCGATGGATCTATTGGCACAGTCGCAGCCAAAGGCAGTAAATGTAAATACTGTGTGACTGCTGCAAAAAATTGAATGCTGTACAAGACTTGCACTCATGATCTTCTTGCATAGCAGTTTGTAATACAGGAGATTCATTGTGCGTAAAAATTATTGCGCAACTATTCCTGCCGCTGATGATCACCCCGGGCTTGAGTTAACGTGGCAAGAAAACTGCCAGCCAAGTATCGACTCTGCAGTCGCCTCTGCTGATCGCTGGCTAGCCAGTGACCGTTCGACTTTTCTGTGGATGACCTTGATTCTGGGGCGGGAAAAACAGGACGGTAGCACTCAGCAAATGGCCTTTGAAGTGGGTTTTCTAACCCGCTTACAGCAACGCCTTGGCACTGAACAAATGGCAAGTGTCACCTTCAGGCACCGGTAAAGAAAGCTTTTAATGCACTTAAGCTATAATGCCCAGCCAACCCAGCGATTATTAATCGTCTAGCACCAACCAGGCGCCCGCCTCAGCCAGACTATTACTGGACTCTGCTCGCCACGCTAATCGACCACTGAGTCTACGCATAGCGTCTCGACACACGGTAATTCCTTAACCGCGACCTCAGCGGAAAAAGCTAGCGGGCCTCCTCTGCTGAACCCTTCCAGCAACCGCTTTGCATCTCTCGACAAATCCAACGATCGCCACGCCCAGCTTGGCACGCTTGAGCCCACAAGAACCTCGACGACCGACGCGGCATGCAACCTTGCGCATGCCTTTGCAGTCCATACTTGAATATTATGCGGTATCGTCAACCCAAACCGCCACGAGGAAACACCATGGATTCCCCCACCCATAGCCTGCCGTCCTTGTTCAAGCAATTGGGCCTGCCCAACGACCCTAGTAATATTGAAGCGTTTATCTCCACTCACTCACCGTTACCCGCGCAGCTAAAACTGGCGGACGCCTCATTCTGGTCGTCAGCCCAGGCTTCCTTTCTACGCGAAGAAATTCTCGAAGACGCTGACTGGGCGGAAATAGTCGATCAACTCAATGTGCTCCTGCGCGGCTGACGCGCTCACCGCGCGGCGACCAACGCCGAGGCAGGCCACGCTAGACCCGGCAGCCCCGACGCGGTCCTGTGCTGCGGCAGAAGTCGTAGGTTGGCAATGAGGTACGGCTTTGGCTTTGCAGGGTCGCGATCACCGGCGATCTGCCCGCGCCCAGAGCCAAGTCGCGGCGGATCGCGCCGACCTGCCATTCGAGCTGCAAGGGCGTATTGAACTGCCCCACATCTATGGCACGCCGAACTATCACGCGTTCGTTGCTATGCAGTGTCAGCAGCAGACTGCCATCAGGGCGGATTTGGGTAGTGACATCAAAGTCGGCAAAAGCCGCAGAAAAGGCGGTATTAGCGTGCATAGCAAAGCTCATATAGACAGCTCCAGTGGTTGAGAAACGCTCCCCGGCCCTGTAAAGCAGTCTTTGTTCCAGCTTTCTCTGATAAAAATATACTTAAATAACAGTAGCTTAGCTCTTCAACACAGCACCAAGCTCATGCACTTTGCATGATTGCTCCGATAGTCTCAGGCTTTCTGCAACACCATCTGCACTATCCTCCGCAAAACACTCTGCCAGGCACGCGTCACGCAGCGCGACCTACCCTTCTGGTCCTTGACTACGACACGCAGCAACTACCGTTTCCTGCACCCTGTCAGCCACTGCCCGCTAGTCGGCTTTTCCGGGATCGCCCAGAGCCGGTAATTCGCGCCAGGTCAGGTAGACACGCAGGTCAAATTCCAGCTGCGCGTATCCCGGCTGCATGTATTCGCACAGTTTGTAGAAGGCCCTGTTGTGTTCGTGCTCTTTGAGGTGCGCCAATTCGTGCACCACGATCATCTTGAGAAATTCCGGTGCTGCCTCCTTGAACAAAGAGGCGACACGAATTTCCTTTTTGGACTTGAGCTTGCCGCCCTGCACCCGCGAAATAGTCGTGTGCAGGCCCAGGGCGCGGTGCGTGAGGTCCAGACGGTTATCAAACAGCACCTTGTCGATCAATGGTGCGCTTTTCAGGTGCTCCTGCTTGAGCGCCACGATGTAGGCATACAGCGCCTTGTCGCTTTGCACCGCATGCCGCCCTGGGTAGCGTTGGCTCAGGTAAGCGCCCAGACGCTGCTGGGCAATCAACTGGCGTATTTGCTCTTGCAGGGCCGCCGGATAGGCCTGAAGGTATTTAAGCGCGCTCATCAGATGCTTTTTGGAAAACCTCAGCCAGCCAACGTCAGTCAGCCGCTTTCAATTGATTTTGGCCGCCAGCTCACCCTTGGCGTAGCGCTGGTACATGCGCTCCAGATTGACCGGCTTGATTTTCGAGGCCTGCCCGGCGCTGCCGAAAGCTTCGTAACGGGCCATGCACAGATCACGCATGGCGATGACCGTTTCACTGAAGAACTTGCGCGGGTCAAACTCGCTCGGATGCTCAGCCATAAAGCGGCGCATGGCCCCAGTGGAAGCCAGACGCAAGTCGGTGTCGATATTGACTTTGCGCACGCCGTGCTTAATGCCCTCGACGATTTCCGCAACCGGCACGCCGTAGGTTTCTTTGATGTCACCGCCGTACTGGTTGATGATCGCCAGCCATTCTTGCGGCACCGAGCTTGATCCGTGCATCACCAGGTGGGTGTTGGGAATGCGTGCATGAATGGCCTTGATCCGGTCGATGGCCAGAATATCGCCGGTCGGCGGCTTGGTGAACTTGTAGGCGCCGTGGCTGGTGCCAATGGCGATGGCCAAGGCATCGACCTGGGTGCGCTGAACAAAATCGGCCGCTTCTTCTGGATCGGTGAGCATCTGGCTGTGATCAAGCACGCCTTCAGCGCCGATGCCGTCTTCTTCGCCGGCCATGCCAGTTTCCAGGCTGCCCAGGCAACCCAGTTCGCCTTCTACCGACACGCCGCAGGCGTGGGCCATGGCCACGGTCTGCTGGGTGACGCGCACGTTGTACTCGTAGTCGGTGGGCGTTTTGCCGTCTTCGCCCAGCGAGCCGTCCATCATCACCGAGCTGAAGCCCAGCTGGATCGAGCGCTGGCAGACGTCCGGGCTGGTGCCGTGGTCCTGGTGCATGACCACAGGGATATGCGGAAATTCTTCGATGGCGGCCAAAATCAGGTGACGCAAGAACGGCGCGCCGGCGTATTTGCGCGCGCCGGCCGAGGCCTGCACGATCACCGGAGAGTCGGTCAGGTTGGCCGCCTCCATGATGGCGCGCATTTGTTCCAGATTATTAACGTTGTAAGCCGGTACGCCGTAGCCGAATTCGGCGGCGTGATCGAGCAGCTGTCGCATGCTGATAAGGGCCATGATTTACCTTTCTCCCGATGGGATTGATCGTGCAAAACCGCCACAACAGCAGCGGCTATGTATAGGGGTGAACAACGCGTGTCGCCGCACGATTAAGTGGCCGCGCAGCCCATGCCAAGTGTATTTAGGTTAGGCAACCGTGATGGGGTGATGTCCAACTGTAAGGTGGGCTTGAGCCAACCGTCGCTCATGCTGGGCTCAAGCCCAGCCTACACAAGCGAGTTGCACCAGTTAACGGGTACAGCGCCTTCATTTAGAGCGGTATTACGCAGGCCCGTGTCGGCCCGGATAGATGAGTGCGGATCAGGTCTTGGCGCGCTGCTCCAAGATTGCCACAGCCGGCAACACCTTGCCTTCGACGAACTCGAGAAAGGCGCCACCACCCGTAGAAATATAGGAGATATCGTCGCCCACGGCATACTTGTCGATAGCCGCCAGGGTGTCGCCACCGCCGGCAATCGAGAACGCCGGGCTCTGCGCAATCGCCTGGGCCAGCGCCTGAGTGCCATGGCCGAATTGCTCAAACTCGAACACGCCGACCGGGCCGTTCCACAAAATCGTCTTGGCCGAGTTAAGCAACTCGGCAAACAACGCCGCCGTTTGCGGGCCTATATCGAGAATCATCTCGTCCTCGGCCACTTCGCTGATCAGCTTGGTGGTAGCCACCGCGCTTGACGAGAACTCCTTGCCGACCACGACATCAATCGGCAACGGCACGCTGACCTTGGCGGCGATGGCGCGAGCGGTGTCCAGCAAGTCTGGCTCGTACAGCGATTTGCCCACCGGGTAGCCGGCAGCAGCGAGAAAGGTATTGGCAATACCGCCGCCGACGATCAGCTGATCACAGCACTGGCTCAGGCTGCCCAACACCTCAAGCTTGCTCGACACCTTGGACCCGCCAACGATGGCCACCATCGGCTTGGCCGGCGCATCCAGTGCCTGACCCAGGGCGCTCAGCTCGGCGGCCAGCAGCGGACCGGCGCAGGCGAGCTTGGCGAACTTGGCCACGCCATGGGTCGAGCCCTCGGCGCGGTGCGCAGTGCCGAACGCATCCATCACAAATACATCGCACAGGGCGGCATATTTTTCGGCCAGAACGTCGTCATTTTTTTTCTCGCCCGCATTGAAGCGCACGTTCTCCAGCAGCACCAATTGGCCGGGCGCGATGGTCACGCCGTCCAAATAATCACTGACCAGCGGCACGTCCCGGCCCAAGGCCTTGGCCAGGTAATCGGCGACGGGCTTGAGGCTGTTTTCGGCGCTGAACTGACCCTCGGCGGGGCGCCCCAGGTGCGAGCAGACCAGCACCGCCGCGCCCTTTTCCAGAGCTAACTTAAGAGTCGGCAAGGCCGCCAAAATACGCGCGGCGCTGGTGACCACGCCATCTTTTACCGGCACATTAAGGTCTTCGCGGATCAGTACGCGCTGACCGGCAAGATCCAGGTCGGTCATCTTCAGCAGAGTCATAAGCAGTCCTTTAGCGGGGCTGGTGAGTGGCGACCGGCGCTTTCAGGCGCGGTGGCGACTCGCAGATAGTGTTCAGCGACATCCAGCATGCGATTGGCAAACCCCCATTCATTGTCAAACCAGGCTAGCAGGTTCACCAGACGCGGGCCGGAAACCCGCGTCTGGCTGCCATCGACGATGGCCGAATGCGGGTCGTGATTGAAATCGCAGCTGGCATGCGGCAATTCGGTGTAGGCCAGCAAGCCCTTGAGCGGGCCGCTTTCCGCTGCCTGACGGAGCAATCGATTGATCTCCGCGGCATCGGTATCGCGGGCCATTAGCAGGGTGATATCCAGACAAGACACATTCAGTGTCGGCACCCGCACCGCTTTGGCCTGAATTCGCCCGGTCAGTTCCGGCAGCAGCCGTTCGATGCCGCGGGCCAGGCCGGTAGACACCGGAATCACCGATTGAAACGCCGAGCGGGTGCGGCGCAAATCTTCGTGATGGTAGGCATCGATCACCGGCTGATCGTTCATCGCCGAGTGAATGGTGGTGATGGAGATGTACTCCAGGCCGATCACCTGGTGCAGCACTTTAAGCAGCGGCACCCCACAGTTGGTGGTGCAGGAGGCGTTCGACACCAGCCGTTCGGCGCCACTCAGACTGGCCTGATTGATCCCGAACACAATCGTGGCGTCGACCGCCGCCGCGCTGGCCATGGGCTGCGAAAACAGCACCCGCGGCGCACCTGCCGCCAGAAACCGCTGACCATCGGCCCGGCTGTTATAGGCCCCCGAACATTCCAGCACCAGATCGATGCCCAACGCGGCCCAATCGACCGCTTCCGGCGTCGCGCTGCGCAACACCTGAATATCGTCGCCATTAACCTGCAGACCATCGCCCGCCACCTGTACGGTGCCGGGAAAACGGCCATGGGTAGAGTCAAAGCGCGTCAGGTATTCAAGGCTGGGTATATCGGCCAAGTCATTGATGGCGACGATCTTCAGCGACGCCCCGGCAACCTTGACCGCCTCCCCGCTGGTTGCCAGCGCCGCTTCGGCAGGCCGAAAGTCCAGGGGCGTGGCGCTGCCGCGCTCATACAAGGCGCGCAGCACGCAGCGCCCGACACGGCCATAGCCATTTAGCGCGACTCTATAGGGGCGATGGGGCATGCAAAGGCTCGCTGAGATGGAGTGAAAACGCAGTCGGGGCGATGGGTGATCACCCATCCTACGTGAGGCATGCGTAGGGTGGATGACGTTTTACCCATGAACCGTTGCGGCGTGCGCAAGGTGGACGGCGTTTATCCTTCCACCTTGTCGCGTGCGTAGGGTGGATGACGTCTTATCCATCCACCGTTGCGGTGTCGAGGACTGCGCTGAACGAGCAAAGCGTCGCCCAGCCGACCTGCGAAAATGAAACGCAGGTGGGCGTAGCGGCCTCAGTCTTCCAGCAGCTCTTCGGCGATGCCCAGGATATTTTCCAGGGTGAAGCCGAAGTGCTCGAACAAAGCCGGCGCCGGGGCCGACTCGCCGAAGCTGGTCATGCCGATCACCCGGCCTTCCAGACCGACGTACTTGTACCAGTAGTCGGCATGGGCAGCTTCGATGGCGATCCGCGCGCTGACTTGCAGCGGCAATACCGACTGCCGATAGCCGGCGTCCTGGGCATCGAACCGGCTGGTGCATGGCATGGACACCACGCGCACCTGACGGCCTTGCGCGCTCAGTTGGTCGAAGGCCAGCACCGCCAGCCCGACTTCCGAACCCGTGGCAATCAGAATCAGCTCCGGCTCGCCCGCGCAATCTTTGAGCACATAGCCGCCGCGAGTCACATCCGCCAGCTGGCTGGCATCACGCTGCTGATGGGTCAGGCTCTGCCGGGAGAAAATCAGCGCGCTCGGACCGTCGTTACGCTCAATGGCGTGCTTCCAGGCCACGGCCGATTCCACGGCATCGCAAGGCCGCCAAGTGTCCAGATTCGGCGTGCAGCGCAGGCTGGCCAGCTGCTCGATCGGCTGGTGAGTCGGGCCGTCTTCGCCCAGGCCGATGGAGTCGTGGGTGAACACGTAAATCACCCGCTGCTTCATCAAGGCCGACATGCGCACCGCGTTGCGGGCGTATTCCATAAAGATCAGAAAGGTCGCGCCGTAGGGGATAAAACCACCATGGCGGGCGACGCCGTTCATGATCGCGCTCATGCCGAACTCGCGCACGCCGTAGTACATATAGTTACCGGACGCGTCGGTGGCCGAAACACCCTTGCAGCCTTTCCACAACGTCAGGTTGGAACCGGCCAGGTCAGCCGAACCGCCGAGCACTTCGGGCAGCAACGGCCCCAGGGCATTCAGCGCATTCTGGCTGGCCTTGCGGCTGGCGATACTTTCGCCCTTGCTGGCGACTTCATTGACATAGGCCGCGGCCTGCGTGGAGAAATCCGCCGGCAGCTCGCCCTTGATCCGCCGCTGAAACTCGCCGGCCAGCTCAGGATAGGCCTCGGCATAGGCGGCAAAGCGCTGGTTCCACTCGGCTTCGGCAACGGCGCCGGCCACCTTGGCATCCCAGGCAGCGTAGATGTCCGCCGGAATTTCGAAGGGGCCGTGATTCCAGCCCAGCGCGGCGCGGGTCAGGGCGATCTCATCCACACCCAAGGGCGCGCCATGGCAATCTTCCTTGCCCTGCTTGCTGGGCGAGCCGAAACCGATCACGGTTTTGCAGCAGATCAGTGTCGGTTGAGCGCTCTTGCGGGCGGTCTCGATGGCGATCTTCAGCTCTTCTGGATCGTGGCCATCGACATTGCGAATCACCTGCCAGCCGTAGGCCTCGAAGCGCATCGGCGTGTCATCGGTGAACCAGCCTTCGACTTCGCCGTCGATGGAGATGCCGTTGTCATCATAGAACGCAATCAGCTTGCCCAGACCCAGGGTGCCGGCCAGAGAGCTGACCTCGTGGGAAATGCCTTCCATCATGCAGCCATCACCGAGAAACACGTAGGTGAAGTGGTTGACGATGGCGTGCCCGGCGCGGTTGAACTGCGCACCCAGCACTTTTTCTGCCAGGGCGAAACCCACCGCATTGGCCAGACCCTGGCCCAGCGGCCCGGTGGTGGTTTCCACGCCCGGCGTGTAGCCGAATTCCGGGTGGCCGGGGGTGCGCGAGTCGAGCTGGCGGAACTGCTTGAGGTCGTCGATGGACAGGTCGTAGCCGGTCAGGTGCAGCAGCGAATACTGCAGCATCGAGCCATGCCCGTTGGACATGACAAAGCGGTCACGGTCGGCAAACTCCGGGTTGCTCGGATTGTGCTTGAGGTAGTCGCGCCACAGCACTTCACCAATATCGGCCATGCCCATCGGCGCGCCGGGGTGGCCGCTATTGGCTTTTTGCACGGCATCCATGCTGAGGGCTCGAATGGCATTGGCACACTCACGACGGCTGGGCATCGCTGATCTCCTGAAAAGGCTGCTGGGAAACAGTAGGTCGAAAAATGGCGACCATTTTCGCCCACTAGAGGCCGCTGGGGCAATGGCCAAAGGGATCGCTGCTGCTGGCTTGGGCCTTGAGGCTAGACGATTCAAGCACTCGTGACGGCAACCGGCAGCCTCGACTGCAGCCGCACGAGTGCTCACGGCGAACCTCTTATGGCGCGCGGCAAGCGCACTCGGCGGTCGCGTGCGGCAGCCCGTGCAATATCAATATTTTTCGATATAGCCATTGCTGGATGAAAAATGACCGACTAAACTGCCGTCCCTATGAACCTTCCCGCGCCTTTAGCCCGCCCCGACGATTGCGACGACCTGCTCAGCCTGTGCAAGGCCGGCGGTGATCCGCTGCGGCTGAACGTATTGCGCGCACTGAGCCATGCGTCGTTCGGGGTGCTGGAACTGGCGCAGATTTTCGCCACCGGTCAGTCGGGCCTCAGCCACCATTTAAAGGTGCTGGCCCAGGCCGGCCTGGTGGCCACCCGCCGCGAGGGCAACGCGATTTTCTACCGGCGCGCCCTGGCCCACAGCGAACAGGTCGGTGGTCGGTTGCATGCGGCGCTGCTCGAGGAACTCGACGCGCTGGCCTTGCCGGCCGACGTGCAGGCGCGGATCGGCCAGGTGCATGCCCAGCGCGCGGCGGCCAGTCAGGAGTTCTTCGCGCGCGGCGCCTCGCGCTTTCAGGCCCAACAAGACTTGATCGCCGGGCTGCCGCAATACCGCGACAGTGTGCTGGCGCTGCTCGACGCCCTGCGCTTCCCCGCTGGCGCCACGGCCCTGGAAGTCGGCCCCGGCGATGGCGGTTTTCTGCCCGAGCTGGCCCGGCGCTTCGGACGGGTGCTCGCTCTGGACAACAGCCCGGCGATGCTCGAACTGGCGCGTCAGCGCTGCCTCGACGCGGACCTGCACAATGTACATTTACAGCTGGCCGACGCCCTGGACGCGACGGGCGAAATGGTCGATTGCCTGGTGCTGAACATGGTGCTGCACCATTTCGCCGCGCCGGCCGTCGCCCTGCAGCAACTGGCGCGGCGGCTCAAGCCGGGCGGCAGCCTGTTAGTGACCGAGTTATGCAGCCACAACCAGAGCTGGGCCAAGGAGGCCTGTGGCGATCTCTGGTTGGGTTTTGAACAGGATGATTTGGCCCTTTGGGCCAGCGCCGCAGGGCTTACGCCCGGTGAAAGCCTCTATGTGGGCTTACGTAATGGTTTCCAGATTCAGGTCCGCCACTTTCAGCGGCCGGCTGGCGAACTTCACCCCTCGACCAATAGGAACAAGCGCTGATGAGCGAATACTCTGTTTTTACCTCCGAATCCGTGTCTGAAGGGCATCCGGACAAAATTGCCGACCAGATCTCCGATGCGGTGCTGGACGCCATCATCGCCCAGGACAAACAGGCCCGCGTAGCCTGCGAAACCCTGGTTAAGACCGGCGTGGCAATCATCGCCGGCGAAGTCACCACGTCGGCCTGGGTCGATCTGGAAGACCTGGTGCGCAAGGTCATCGTCGACATCGGCTACGACAGCTCGGACGTCGGCTACGACGGCGCCACCTGCGGCATTATTAATATCATTGGCAAGCAGTCGCCGGACATCAACCAAGGCGTCGACCGCACCAAACCAGAAGACCAAGGCGCCGGCGATCAGGGCCTGATGTTCGGCTACGCCAGCAACGAAACCGACGTGCTGATGCCCGCGCCGATCTGCTTCTCGCACCGCCTGGTCGAGCGTCAGGCCGAGGCCCGCAAGTCCGGCCTGCTGCCCTGGCTGCGCCCGGATGCCAAATCCCAAGTCACCTGCCGCTATGAAAACGGCAAGGTAATCGGTATCGACGCCGTGGTGTTGTCGACCCAACACCATCCAGACGTGAAATACGCCGATCTGCGCGAAGGGGTGATGGAACTGATCGTCAAGCACTGCCTGCCGGCCGAGCTGCTGCACAAGGACACCCAGTTCCACATCAACCCCACCGGCCAGTTCATCATCGGTGGCCCGGTGGGCGACTGCGGCCTGACCGGGCGCAAGATCATCGTCGACACCTACGGCGGCATGGCCCGTCACGGTGGCGGTGCGTTCTCCGGCAAGGATCCGTCCAAGGTCGACCGTAGCGCCGCCTACGCCGGGCGCTACGTGGCCAAGAACCTGGTCGCCGCGGGCCTCGCCGAACGGTGCGAAATCCAAGTGTCCTACGCCATCGGCGTGGCGCAACCGACCTCTATCTCGATCAACACCTTCGGCACTGGCGTGATAAGCGATGAGAAGATCATCCAGCTGGTGCGCGCGCACTTCGACCTGCGCCCCTATGCCATCACCAAGATGCTCGACCTGCTGCACCCCATGTATCAGGCCACCGCTGCCTATGGCCACTTCGGCCGCACCCCGGTCGAAATGACCGTTGGCGACGACCGCTTCACCGCCTTCACCTGGGAAAAAACCGACCGCGCCGACGCCCTGCGTAACGACGCCGGCCTGTAACGCCCCGGCAAGACTCGAAGCCCCGCACATGCGGGGCTTCTTTTTGTTTATATTCCAGTAGTGCGCCCGCGCAACAGCCGTTATTTTTGAGCAAGGATGCTCCCATGAACTGGATTGCTTTATCCCTGCACGCGCCGTTTGTGCTGCCTCGCGACATGCCACTCAAGCGGCCGCGCCATCGGCGGCGCGGCCTATTGCTGGGTCTGCTGCCGGGTCTGTTGCTTGGCCTGCTCGGCGGCCGAACTCTCGCCAGCCCGTGCCCGGATTGGCCGGCGCCGCAAGCCCGCATTGAACTCGCCGCGCTGACCGATCAACTCGCCGTCTGGGATCAGGCCTATCACAGCCAGGGCCTCTCACTGGTCGCCGACCCCATCTATGATCAGGCACGCGCCCGCCTTGAGCAGTGGCGCGACTGCTTTGCGCCGGGCATGGCGCCCGGGCCCGATCCGCTGGCCAGCAATGCCGCTCAACTGGCGCAGCCCTCCAGCCAGGCGCTTGAGCATCCGGTCAGTCACACCGGGCTGAGCAAGCTGGCCGATAACGCCGCGGTGCAGGCCTGGATCAACACTCGCCGGGCGCTGTGGATTCAACCCAAGGTCGACGGCGTGGCCGTTAGCCTGGTGTATCAGGACGGCATCCTGCAGCAAGTCATTAGCCGCGGCGACGGCCGCCGCGGGCAGGATTGGAGCGCGAATGCCTCGCGCATCCCGGCCATCCCACAGCAGCTGACCGACCAGCACGGCCCACTAGTGCTGCAAGGCGAGTTGTATTGGCGGCTGCCCGGCCATATACAGGCCACGGCGGGCAGCGCCGGCGCCCGCGGCAGGGTCGCCGGGCTGCTGGCCAGGCAATCGCTGGACGCCGAAGAGGCTGCCGGCATCGGTCTGTTTGTCTGGGCGTGGCCAAACGGCCCGGCCCGCATGCAAGAGCGCCTGGATGGCCTGCGCGCCCTGGGTTTTGCCGAGAGCGCCGACTTCAGTCAACCCATAACAACCTTTCAGCAGGCCGCGCAGTGGCGCGAGCGCTGGTATCGCAGCGCCCTGCCATTTGCCAGCGACGGCGTGGTGCTGCGTCAGGGCGAGCGACCGGCCGGCCGCCGCTGGCAGCCGCAGCCACCGCACTGGGCGGCAGCCTGGAAATACCCGCTAACCCAGGCCCTGGCGGAGGTGCGCAGCGTGCAGTTTCAGATCGGCCGGCGCGGGCGCATTACTCCCGTGCTGAACCTGGCGCCGCTGCAGCTGGACGGCCGGCGTATTCAGCGGGTCAGCCTTGGTTCGCTGCAGCACTGGCGAGAACTGGATATCCGCCCTGGCGATCAGCTGGCCCTGAGCCTCGCCGGCTTGGTCATCCCGCAGGTCGACAGCGTGGTCTGGCGAACCCGTGCACGCGCGCCATTGGCGGTGCCCATTGCGGCCGATTACCACGCGCTGAGTTGCTGGCAACCGACACCTGGCTGCGCAGCGCAATTTCACGCCCGCCTAACGTGGCTCAGTGGCCGCCAGGGCCTGGCGCTCGGCGGCATCGGCCCGGGCACCTGGGACAAATTATTGGAGGCGCAGCAGCTGCCAGACCTGCTCGCCTGGCTGCACCTGTCGGCCAGCCAATTGCGCACGGTTCCGGGTTTCGGTGCGCACCGCGCCGAGCAGCTAGAGCGGCGTTTTGCGCAGGCTCGGCAACGACCATTTGCTGACTGGTTACGCGCCCTCGGTCTACCGCCCAGTGGTGCCGCGCCGCTCGGTCCGGACTGGCACGAGTTGGCGCAACGTAAGGCCGCAGACTGGCAGCACCAGCCCGGCATTGGTCCAGGTCGCGCCGCGCAGTTGCAGGCGTTCTTCCAACACCCCCAAGTGCTGGCCCTGCGCGAGCAACTTCGCACAGCGCGTATCGAGGGGTTTTAAGCGCGCGCTAAGCAATGCACTTAGCACGCGTCGCGCCCACCCGATACCTGCGCCGATGCCGCGACTTGGCCGAGAGTTATGCCGTGAAACGACCGGCTAGAACGCCCGAAACTCTTTATGACAGGCCTTGCAGCTGTCTTCGACGCGCTGCATCGGCGCCGCCAAGGCGGCGCTATGCAGCGGACTGACCAAGCTGGCGTCCCGTAATGCCGCGGTCGAAGCTTCTAGCGCGCGGGCCAGTTCCTGGAAACGCTCTTGGCGTTGCCAAACCTCATCTTTAGCGCGGGTATGGTCTTCTTCCTTGACCTTGGGAAAGTGCTGCCAGGGCTGCTCGGCAAGGCGGTCGAGCTTGGCCGAACCGGCGATAAAGTCCGCCTCATTAAAGGCGATGCGTCCGCGCAGCATGCCGCCCAACTCTTCACTGGTGTGCAGCATTTGCTTGAACAGCGCCTGGCGCAGACCCAGCGGGGAATTGGGGTCAACTCCACCGCAAGCGGTCAGAGCCAATCCGGTAAACAGAACCAAGGCGAGGGTTTTAAAGCGTTTGCACAACATAAGGACCACTGAGGCAGGAAAACGGCGTGCATTATCCAGCCCTTGGCGCCCCAGGCCAAGGCTCGTCAATTAGTGGCGCAACCCGCTGCCGGGCATGACCCCGACGCGCATGCTCATTACCGGCGAGCATCGCGATGCCTAGCAAATCGTACTGACCGGCTCAGCAAGCAACCCAGGGCGGCACGCCCAGCACAGCCCTGGCCGGGCGCTCGGCCGCTGGACAGACCGGACAGCGGCGCACCGAGGGCTAACGGCGACGCTGTCCGGGCGCGCAAAAGCCGACAGAAAACCTTGGGCTTAGCCGCGGGCATCGCTATAATTGGCAGGTTTTACGCGACCGACACCGCTTCGGTTGCTCCCGCCACCTGTCCGAGGGGCGCTGCAGCAGGCCACCGTTCCATTACGGAGCAGCCTGTCAGGCTCGGAGAGGGCGTTAACCATACGCAGCAACGGCGCCCATTCGCAGACAACGAATGGAGAACTCATTTTATGAGCGCTGTACCTACGCCCGCTGGTTTTACTGACTTCAAGGTCGCCGACATTTCCCTAGCTGCCTGGGGTCGTCGCGAAATCATTATTGCCGAATCGGAAATGCCAGCCCTGATGGGCCTTCGCCATAAGTACGCTGGCGAGCAACCGCTTAAAGGCGCAAAGATTCTCGGCTGCATCCACATGACTATTCAGACCGCCGTGCTGATCGAAACCCTCGTCGCACTGGGCGCCGACGTACGCTGGTCTTCGTGCAATATTTTCTCGACTCAAGACCAAGCCGCCGCCGCCATTGCTGCCGCCGGCGTGCCGGTGTTCGCCTGGAAAGGCGAGACCGAAGCAGAGTACGAATGGTGCATCGAGCAAACCATCCTGGCCGGTGGCTCACCGTGGGCTGCCAACATGATTCTCGATGACGGCGGCGACCTGACCCAGATCATTCACGAGCAATACCCGGCCATGCTGGAGCACATCCACGGCATCACCGAAGAGACCACCACCGGCGTTCACCGCCTGCTCGACATGCTCGAAAAAGGCACGTTGAAAGTGCCGGCCATCAACGTCAACGACTCGGTGACCAAGAGCAAAAACGACAACAAGTATGGCTGCCGTCATAGCCTGAGCGATGCGATCAAACGCGGCACCGACCACCTGCTGTCCGGCAAGCAAGCGCTGGTCATTGGCTATGGCGACGTGGGCAAGGGCTCGGCGCAGTCACTGCGCCAGGAAGGCATGATCGTCAAGATCACCGAAGTCGACCCGATCTGCGCCATGCAAGCCTGCATGGACGGTTTCGAACTGGTCTCGGCCTTCAACAACGGTATCAACGATGGCACCCTGGCCAGCGTCAATGCCGACCTGCTGGGCAGAATCGACCTGCTGGTCACCACCACCGGCAACTTCAATGTGTGCGATGCGAACATGCTCAAGTCCCTGAAAAAACGCGCTGTGGTCTGCAACATCGGCCACTTCGACAATGAAATCGACACCGCTTTCATGCGCAAGAACTGGGCCTGGGAAGAGGTCAAGCCACAGGTGCACAAGGTTCACCGCACCGGCGCCGGCGCCTTCGATGCACAGAACGACGACTACCTGATCCTGTTGTCCGAAGGCCGTCTGGTTAACCTGGGCAACGCCACCGGCCACCCAAGCCGGATCATGGATGGCTCATTTGCCAACCAGGTGTTGGCGCAGATCATGTTGTTCAACGCCAAGTTCGGCGCACTGCCGGCTGCCGAAAAAACCGCACGCCTGAGCGTTGAAGTGTTGCCCAAGAAGCTCGACGAAGAAGTGGCGCTGGAAATGGTCAAGGGCTTCGGCGGCGTGGTCACCCAACTGACCGCGCAACAGGCCGAGTACATTGGCGTGCCGCAACAAGGCCCGTTCAAGCCCCACGCCTACCGCTACTAATCAGACCACTTAGAGTGGGTTAACCGCGCAGCGGCTTACCCACCGACTGGCCGCCTGGTCGGTCGGTAAACGGCGTGCCTTAGTGGTCCGCCCCACTCTAGGTTCCCGCTGATCCGCATGGTGGCTGGAGTAACGCCAGCTACCCTACGTCTGCATGCTTGGAAAATCCTATGTCCGAAGAACGCCGCTATAGCTTCGAATTCTTCCCCACCAAGACCGAAGCCGGGCATGTAAAACTGCTCGCCACTGCCAAGCAATTGGCCCGCTACAACCCAGATTTTTTCTCCTGCACTTACGGTGCCGGAGGTTCCACACGCGAGCGCACGCTCAATACCGTGCTGCAATTGGAGCATGAGGTTAAGATCGCCGCCGCACCGCACCTGTCCTGCGTCGGCGACTCCAAGGCCGAAGTGCGCGCCCTGCTCAACCAGTACCAGAACGCCGGAATCAAACGCTTGGTAGCCCTGCGCGGCGATCTGCCGTCCGGCATGGGCATGGCCAGCGGCGAAATGCGCTACGCCAATGAGCTGGTGAACTTTATCCGCGAAGAGACGGGCACGCACTTTCATATCGAAATCGCCGCCTATCCAGAAATGCACCCCCAGGCGCGCAACTTCGAAAACGACCTGGCCAACTTCGTGCGCAAGGCCCACGCCGGCGCCAACAGCGCTATCACCCAGTACTTCTTCAACGCAGACAGCTACTTCTACTTTGTCGAGCGCGTGCGCCAGCTGGGCGTGGATATCCCGATCGTGCCGGGCATCATGCCCATCACCAACTACAGCAAACTGGCGCGCTTCTCAGATGCCTGCGGCGCCGAAATTCCGCGCTGGATGCGCAAGCAACTGGAAGCCTACGGCGATGACGCCCAAAGCATTCAGGCCTATGGCGAGCAAGTGATCAGCCAGATGTGCGAACGCCTGCTCGATGGCGGTGCACCCGGCTTGCACTTCTATACCCTGAACCAAGCCGATCCCAGCCTGGCCATCTGGCACAACCTCAAGCTGCCACGCTGAACCCGTACAGTCGCCCGGCGCCGACGCGTCCGGCGACAGTCGCGCAGCGCGCCTCGACAGCACGACAACCTTTATTAATAGCGGCAGCGACCGGCGCCAGTGCGCCGCAAAAGTACCGGACAGCCGCGCAGGCGGCTGCTCTGTTATACTGCCCGCTTCCCGCCAGGCTTACGCCCGGACGCTCGGCCCCTCGCGGCCCAGCCGCACCGGACGGGATCACGCCCCCAAGCGCGATTCGAGCTCGGCAAGCTCATCCTCCGGGCCCAGCCCTTACTAGACAGGATTACTCATGTCCTTTGCTTCCCTCGGTCTCTCCGAGGCTTTAGTCCGTGCCATCGAGGCAGCGGGCCACACTCACCCCACCCCGGTGCAACAGCGGGCTATCCCCGCCGTGTTGCAAGGTCGCGACCTGATGGTTGCCGCCCAAACAGGGACGGGTAAAACCGGCGGCTTCGCCCTGCCGATCCTCGAATTGCTGTTCCCCAAGGGCCATCCCGACCGCGAACACCGTCACGGCCCACGCCAACCGCGCGTATTGGTGATGACCCCGACTCGCGAACTGGCCGCTCAAGTACACGAAAGCTTCAAGGTGTATGCCCGCGAACTGAAATTCGTCAGCGCCTGCATCTTTGGCGGCGTCGGCACCAATCCGCAAGTGCAAGCCATGGCCAAGGGCGTCGACGTCCTGGTCGCCTGCCCCGGCCGCCTGCTCGACTTGGTCGGACAACGCAGCGTCGACCTGTCCCGCGTAGAAATACTGGTGCTGGACGAAGCCGACCGGATGCTCGATATGGGCTTCGTGCATGACGTGAAAAAGGTCCTGGCGCGCCTGCCAGCCAAGCGGCAGAACCTGCTGTTCTCGGCGACCTTCTCCAAAGACATCACCGACCTCGCCGGCAAACTGCTGCAAAACCCCGAGCGCATCGAAGTCACGCCGCCGAACACCACGGTCGAGCGTATCGAACAGCGGGTATTCCGCCTGCAGGCCAGCCACAAGCGCGCCCTGCTCGCACACCTGATCACCGCCGGCGCCTGGGAACAGGTGTTGGTGTTCAACCGGACCAAGCATGGCGCCAACCGTTTGGCCGAGTACCTCGACAAGCATGGTCTAAGCTCCGTCGCGATCCACGGCAATAAGAGCCAGAATGCTCGCACCAAAGCCCTGGCCGATTTCAAAGCCGGCTCCGTGCGAATCATGGTTGCCACCGATATCGCCGCCCGCGGCCTGGATATCGACCAACTGCCCCACGTGGTCAACTTCGAATTGCCCAATATCGAAGAAGATTACGTGCACCGTATCGGCCGTACCGGCCGTGCCGGACGCAGTGGTGAGGCCATCTCGCTGGTCGCCCCCGATGAAGAAAAGCTGCTCAAGGGCATTGAGCGCATGACCAAGCAGAAAATCGCCGATGGCGACCTGCTGGGCTTTGACTTCAGTACCGTGGAAGCCGAAAAACCCGAAGTACGCGAGCGTCCCGATGTGCGTAACCCGCGCAATCCGCGTTCCCCGCGTGACCCCAATAGCCCACGGGGCGGCGGTGGACGTAAGGACAAGGGCAAGGACCAAGGCCAGAACCACAGCAAGCCGGCCCAGGCTGCACAGCCTCAATCCGCCCAGCAACCGCGCGAACAGCGTCAGCCACGCGGCCAACGTACCGAGCGCGCCCCGACGGAGCGCAGCAACGCTCAACGTGCCCCCGTCGAGCGCGGTCAAGTCCAGGGAAACCTGCCCGCTCGCGCCCCGGATGTGTTTCTGGACGACGACATCGACAACTTCGGCAACCGCGCGGACTACGTCAGCCCTAACCAGAACAAGCCGCAGAACAACCGCGGCCGACGTCCTGGCGCACCCGCTGCAACCGGCACTCCATCCGGCCGTAACCAAAGCAGTGGCCAAGGTGCCGGCGGGCGTGGCGGTCAGGGCAACGGGCGCAGCAACCCCAACCGCGACAGCCAGCCGCGCGGTCGCGGTCCACGCGAACTGGCCCAAGGCGACTCGCAGCGCCAAGAAGCCGCGGTGAAAGCCCCGCGCGACAGCCAGCCGCGCATCATGCACAAAGAGTCCAAACTGGATCGCGTGACGCCCGAGCAACTGGAACAGCTGGAACAACAACCCGGCCGTGCCCGTGGTGAAAAACCGGCCCTGCTAACGCGTAACCGCGAAGGCTAGCCTTTACAGCGACACACAAAAACGCCGGCCTTGTGCCGGCGTTTTTGTGGGCCATGGAAAACCAGCAGCATGCGGCGACAGCAGGCTGAGCCAAGCACGCATTGAGCGGCTAGCGCAGCCCAAGTGTGGAGCGCGCCGCGATGCCGAACCACGCGCGCATTTAGCGGCTCGCACCGATAGCTGAAGTGAGGCCGGAACAGGCGGGGATAGAACTCAGCGAAACCCCGCTAAGAACGCGCAGGGTATCGCCGTGGTGAGGCTTAAAGCTCTAGGTAATCGAGGATGCCTTCGGCGGCCTGGCGCCCTTCGAAGATGGCGGTTACCACCAGGTCGGAGCCGCGCACCATGTCGCCTCCGGCGAAGATTTTCGGGTGGCTGGTCTGGTGCTTGAACGTCGCCTGCTCGGGCGCGACAACCCGGCCTTGGCTGTCGGTCTGGATGCTCATCGACTCGAACCAGGCGGCCGGGCTCGGACGAAAACCAAAGGCAATCACTACCGCGTCGGCGGGGATGATGGCTTCGGAACCGGGGATTGGCTCGGGTGTGCGGCGACCGCGGGCATCCGGTTCGCCCATCCGGGTTTCGACTACTTTGACGCCTTCAACCTTATCTTCGCCGACGATGGCGATGGGCTGACGGTTATAGAGAAACTTCACGCCCTCGTCCTTGGCGTTCAGCACTTCCTTGCGCGAGCCAGGCATGTTCTCGGCGTCGCGGCGGTAGGCGCAGGTCACGCTGCGGGCGCCCTGGCGAATCGCCGTGCGGTTGCAGTCCATGGCGGTGTCACCGCCGCCGAGCACCACAATTTTCTTGCCCTTCATGTCGACAAAATCGTCTGGCGACTTTTCGAACCCGAGGTTGCGATTGACGTTGGCGACCAGGTAATCCAGGGCGTCGTGCACGCCTGGCAGGTCTTCACCGGCAAACCCACCCTTCATATAGGTGTAGGTGCCCATGCCCATAAACACCGCGTCGTACTCGGCCAGCAGTTGCTCGATGCTCACATCGCTGCCTTCGCCCGAGCCAACGTCGGTGTTCAGTCGAAACTCGATGCCCATGTCGGTAAAGATTTCCCGACGCTGGCTCAACACGGTTTTTTCCAGCTTGAACTCGGGAATACCAAAGGTCAGCAGACCGCCGATTTCCGGATGTTTGTCGAACACCACCGGACTGACACCGGCGCGCACCAACACATCGGCGCAGCCCAAGCCCGCAGGACCGGCGCCGATGATCGCGACACGCTTGCCAGTGGCGATTACCTTGGACATATCCGGACGCCAGCCCATGGCAAAGGCGGTGTCGGTGATGTACTTCTCGACCGAACCGATGGTCACCGCGCCAAACCCGTCATTCAGAGTGCAAGCACCTTCGCACAGGCGATCCTGGGGACAGACCCGCCCGCAAACTTCCGGCAGAGTATTGGTCTGATGCGCCAACTCGGCGGCGGCTAGAATATTGCCTTCCGACACCAGCTTGAGCCAGTTGGGAATGTAGTTGTGTACTGGGCATTTCCATTCGCAATAGGGATTGCCACAGCCCAGGCAGCGATGCGCCTGGTCGGCGGCGTGAGCCGGCTTGAAGGGCTCGTAGATCTCGACAAATTCTTTCTTGCGCAAGCGCAGGAGTTTTTTCTTCGGGTCCTTGCGACCCACCTCGATAAACTGGAAGTCGTTATTCAGACGCTCAGTCATTACAAAAACCTCTTAACAGCAGCGGCAAAGCATAGGTGCCAAGCTGCACGGCAGATCAGGATAAGTCCACACGCCAGCGACTCACTAGAGCCCGCGGCGTGCGGCTTGCAGCTGCGTTTATTGCGGGTTGGCACGGGTGCTGGAGAGCAGCGAACGCAAGCTGGCAGCCTTGGGCTTGACCAGCCAGAACTTACGCAGATAGTCGTCTAGGTTTTCCAGCACATTGCGTCCCCACTCGCTGGCCGTCTGCGCCACGTACTCGATCAGCACGCGCTCCAGGTGGCTGCGATAGGCCTCCATGGACTCGTTGTTGACCCGCTGGATCTCTACCAAATCATGGTTGATGCGGTCGACAAAGCTGTTGTCCAGGTCCAGCACATAGGCGAAACCACCGGTCATGCCCGAGCCGAAGTTGTAGCCGGTTTTGCCCAGCACACAGACGAAACCGCCGGTCATGTACTCACAGCAATGGTCACCCGTACCCTCTACCACCGCATGCGCGCCGGAGTTGCGCACCGCGAAGCGCTCGCCGGCGGTACCGGTGGCGAACAGCTTACCGCCCGTGGCGCCGTACAAGCAGGTATTACCGATGATGGCGCTGTCCTGAGTCTGGAACGGGCTGCCCACCGGCGGCACGATCACTAGCGAACCGCCGGTCATGCCTTTGCCGACATAGTCGTTGGCATCGCCTTCCAGACGCAGGTGCAGGCCGCCGGCGTTCCACACGCCAAAACTCTGCCCGGCGCTGCCCTTGAAGCTAAAAGTAATCGGCGCTTTGGCCATGCCCTGGTTGCCGTGGGCCCGAGCGATTTCGCCAGAGACGCGGGCACCGATGGAGCGGTCGCAGTTGCAGATATCCAACGCGAAGTCGCCACCGCTTTTTTCGGCGATGGCTACGCTGGCCAGTTCGACCATTTTCTCGGCCAGCAAGCCTTGGTCGAAAGGCGGATTACGGTCCACCTGGCAGAACTGCGCGGCGTCAGGCGCGATATGCTCGCTGCCCAGCAACGGCGTCAGGTCGAGGTTGCGCTGTTTATCGGTTTCGCCCGGTAGAATTTCCAGCAGGTCGGTGCGCCCGATCAGCTCTTCCAGGCTGGCGACACCCAGCTTGGCCAGCCACTCGCGGGTCTCGGTAGCGATAAAGGTGAAGAAGTTCACCACCATATCGACGGTACCGATGAAGTGATCCTGGCGCAGTTGTTCGTTCTGCGTGGCCAGGCCGGTGGCGCAGTTGTTCAGGTGGCAGATACGCAGGTATTTGCAGCCCAGGGCGATCATCGGCGCGGTGCCGAAGCCGAAGCTTTCGGCACCGAGAATGGCCGCTTTGATCACGTCCAGGCCGGTTTTCAAACCGCCATCGGTCTGCACCCGCACCTTGCCGCGCAAGCCGTTGCCGCGCAGGGTCTGGTGGGTTTCCGCCAAGCCCAATTCCCAGGGCGCGCCGGCGTACTTGATCGACGACAGCGGCGAAGCACCGGTGCCGCCGTCGTAACCGGAGATGGTGATCAGGTCGGCATAGGCCTTGGCCACGCCCGCGGCGATGGTGCCAACGCCAGCTTCCGAGACCAACTTAACCGAGACCAGCGCCTTGGGATTGACCTGCTTGAGGTCGAAAATCAACTGCGACAAGTCTTCGATGGAATAGATATCGTGGTGCGGCGGTGGCGAAATCAGCGTCACCCCTGGCACTGCATAGCGCAGCCGGGCAATCAGTCCATTGACCTTGCCGCCGGGCAATTGACCGCCTTCGCCGGGCTTGGCGCCCTGAGCCACCTTGATCTGCAGCACTTCGGCGTTAACCAGGTATTCCGGGGTCACGCCGAAACGGCCGGTGGCCACCTGCTTGATCTTCGAGCTTTTGTTGGTGCCGTAGCGAGCCGGGTCTTCGCCGCCCTCCCCAGAGTTGGAACGCGCGCCCAGGCGGTTCATCGCTTGGGCAATGGCCTCGTGGGCTTCCGGGGACAAGGCGCCGAGTGAGATCCCGGCCGAGTCGAAGCGCGTCAGAATAGCTTCCAGCGGCTCGATTTGATCGAGCGCCAGCGGTTGCTCGGCCAGCTTCACCTGTAACAGGTCGCGCAGCATCGCCACCGGACGGGTGTCCACCAGGGTCGTGTATTCCTTGAATTTTTCGTAGCTGCCTTGTTGCACAGCCACCTGCAGGGTGTTCACCACATCCGGGTTATAGGCGTGATATTCACCGCCATGCACGAACTTCAGCAGGCCGCCCTGCTGGATCGGTTTGCGCACATTCCAGGCCTCCCGCGCCAACAGCTTCTGCTCGGCTTCCAGGTCGACGAAACGCGCGCCCTTGATCCGGCTGGCAACGCCGCGAAAGCTCAGCTCGACCACTTCATCGGCCAGGCCGACGGCTTCGAACAGCTGCGCACCCCGGTAGGAGGCGACGGTGGAAATGCCCATCTTCGAGAGGATTTTCAGCAGCCCCTTGGTGATGCCTTTGCGGTAGTTCTTGAATACTTCATACAGATCGCCCAGCACTTCGCCGGTGCAGATCAGGTCGCCGAGCACTTCATAAGCCAAGTAGGGATAGATCGCCGTTGCACCAAAGCCCAGCAACACGGCGAAGTGATGCGGGTCACGGGTGGTAGCGGTCTCGACCAGAATATTGCAGTCGCAGCGCAGGCCTTTTTCCACCAGACGGTGATGCACCGTACCGACGGCCAGGGCCGCATGCACCGGCAGTTTGCCGACCGCGATTTGCCGGTCGCTGAGCACCAGCAAGGTCTTGCCGGCGCGCACAGCCTCCTCGGCCTGGTCGGCGATGCTGTGCAGCGCCGCCTCCAGTCCCAGCTCCTCATCGTAGTTGAGCTCGATCAGCTGGTTTTCAAAGCCTGGGCGATCGAGATTCATGAGGGTTCGCCACTTCGCGGGCGAGATCACCGGGGTGCTCAGGATCGTGCGATTGGCGTGCTCAGGGGTTTCTTCGAAGATATTGCGCTCGGCGCCCAGGCAGGTTTCCAGGGACATGACGATGGCTTCGCGCAGCGGGTCGATCGCCGGGTTGGTGACCTGGGCAAACTGCTGGCGGAAGTAATCGTAATTCGAACGCACGCGCTGCGACAGAACGGCCATAGGCGTGTCGTCGCCCATCGAGCCGACGGCTTCCTGACCTTGTTCGGCCAGGGGACGCAGCACCTGATCACGCTCCTCGAAGGTGACCTGGAACATTTTCATGTATTGCTTGAGCTGGTGGGCGTCGTAGAACGCCGAACCATGGTCGTTGTCTTCCATGGTCGCTTGGATGCGCAAGGCGTTCTTGCGCAGCCACTGCTTGTAGGGATGCCGAGACTTCAAACGGTTATCGATATCGTCAGACTGCAGCATCTGCCCGGTTTCGGTGTCTACCGCGAGAATCTGCCCAGGACCGACCCGACCCTTAGCGATCACGTCTTCAGGCTTATAGCCCCACACGCCGATTTCCGAGGCCAGGGTGATATAGCCGTTCTTGGTGGTCACCCAACGCGCCGGACGCAGGCCGTTGCGGTCGAGCAGACAGACCGCGTACCGACCATCGGTCATCACTACGCCGGCCGGGCCATCCCACGGTTCCATGTGCATGGAGTTGTATTCGTAAAAGCCGCGCAGGTCGGCGCCCATGGTTTCGACGTTCTGCCAGGCCGGCGGCATGATCATGCGCAGACCGCGAAACAGATCCATACCGCCGGTCACCAGCAGCTCGAGCATGTTATCCATGCTCGATGAGTCGGAACCGGTGCGGTTGATCAGCGGCGCAATGCTTTCCAGATCAGGCAGCAACTCATTGCTGAATTTGCCACGGCGCGCCTGAGCCCAGTTGCGGTTGCCAGGAATGGTGTTGATTTCGCCGTTGTGCGCCAGAAAGCGAAACGGCTGGGCCAACGGCCATTTCGGCAGGGTGTTGGTGGAAAACCGCTGATGGAATACGCAAATGGCGGTATGCAGTGTCGGGTCACCCAAGTCTGGGTAAAACTTCTCTAGGTCGGCCGGCATCATCAGGCCTTTGTAGATGATGTCCTTGTGCGACAGGCTGCACACGTAAAACTCGTCATCGCCCTGCAGCGCCACTTCGGCACGCCGGCGGGTGAAGAACAGTTTGATCGCAAAATCCTGGTCACTGAGACCGGCGCCGCTGACGAACAGCTGCTCGATTCGTGGCAGCCGGTCCAACGCCAATTGGCCAAGCACCGAGGTATCGATCGGCACTTCGCGCCAACCCACCAGGGTCAGGCCGTGGGCGAGCACTTGCTCATTCAAACAGGCCCGCGCAGCGTCGGCCTTGGCCGTATCCTGGCTGAGAAAGACCATGCCCACGGCGTACTGTTTAGGCAGTTCAACAGCGAATAATTGCTGGGCCGTGGCGCGCAGAAAGGCATCTGGCTTTTGCAGCAACAGACCGCAGCCATCACCGGTCTTACCGTCGGCGTTGATGCCGCCGCGGTGGGTCATGCAGGTCAGCGCCTCGATGGCTGTCTGCAGCAGGTGATGGCTAGCCTCGCCCTGCATATGGGCGATCAGGCCGAAGCCACAGTTATCCTTGAACTCATCAGGATGGTATAGACCTGCTTTCATAGGGGGAACTCTCACCAGGCGCCTTTTAATCAAGGCTTTTTTCGTTACCATTCAAGCACTTACAGTGCGCGCAGAACGAACTTCCCGCTTTGCGCAGGCAAAAGGGTGCTTATTGTACACAGCGACACGAAAGCTCACAAATTCACGCGGCGAGGCCTCGAACGCTTATGTCGCTTTTGTAGTCGCTTTTACAGAGAACATAGCGCACTGACAAACCGTTAGCCGGCCGAGACAAGCCTCGGCCGGCTAACCGTCAACGTGCCTGGGCGATCTCTTTGGCAATACCGGCAAAGCTGCGAGGCCAGGGCTTGCCTGCCTGCACCTGGGCGGGCAGGGTCTCAATTGCCGCCCGCGCTGCGCCGGCGGTGCTGAAGGTGCCGTAAGTCACCACGTACAGCGGCTTGCCTTGATGGATTTTTTTGAAAGAGTGGTATTCGTCGCCCCGCTGACGAGCGAAGTCTTGGGCCGCGCGTTGCGAGCGAGAGCCGAACACTTGCAGCGCATAGTGCCCGCCTGCCTGCCCGGCATACCAGTCACCGGCCACCGCAGCCTTTGCCACAGCTGCCGGCGCTTTTACCGGCGGCTTTGCTACCGGCTTAGGCGTGGGCTTGGGTGCCGGCTTAGGCGCAGCCACTGCGACCGGCTCGGGCGCCGGAGCAACGGGGGCCGGGACCACCGGCGGCGGACTGACCGGCTCTGGCTCTGGCTCTGGCTCTGGTTCTGGTTTTAGCTCCGGCTCCGGCGCTTCAGGCGGCGCAACTTCTGGCACGATAACTTCATCTGCACTTTCGGCGCTCTCGTCTAGACCGGCGGCCTGCGCCAGCGGTTCGCGCATCAGCGGTAGCGCGGGGTCGTCCATCGGCAGCGGCAATGACTGCGTCGAGCCGTCGAACGCGACACCCAGGCTCTCTGCGGTCACTATCACTGGCGCATCGGGCTGGGCAGGCGGCAACTGCGCAACCACCATGTCTTGTGCAGGATTATCGCCGCTGCGTATCACCCAGGCTGCGCCCACTCCCAAGGCCACCAGCGCGAGTGCCAACACCGTCTTTTTTGGCACACTCAATCCGTTATGTTTCTTGCGTTGCGTCACGCGGCGCTGCGCAAGCATGGTATCGATCAAGGTTTCATGGGCGACCAGATTAATCGCTCCCGGCCAACCCTGCGCGCGCAGATGAATCGCTTCCACCTGCTCGTCACTCAGCAATGCGATGTCCTGACCCGCACCTTCGAGGCGCTGCGCCAGGTACTCGCGGGTCTCGTCTTGGTCGTAAGGTTGCAGCTCAATAACATGAAAGCGCTGCTCTTCGTCATCGACCAGAGACTCAAGGCGCGGCGCCAACGTCACGTCGCCAAACAAGAAGACATGGGGCCGACCTTCAACGTTACCGGCCGCCAGTAGCAGCAAGGCTTCGAGCGCAGCCTCCGACAGGTGTTCGGCGTCGTCCACCATCAGGTAGACCTCGCGTCCGGTCAAGGCAAGCTGCTCGACCTGAGACAAGATGGAGCCGATATCGGCCTGGAGCGCATTCAGGCCCAGAGCAATCTGCGCAAGCAGCGCCGTCGCACCGGCGGCGCCCTGTGCGGAGACGACTAAGTTGTGTACCGCCTGCTTATTGGTGCTGGCCACCAGCGCCTGGCGCAGCAAGGTCTTGCCGCTGCCCTCGGGACCGCTGACCACCAACAGCAGCTGACTGTAGCGCGCCAGGTGGTGCAACTGGCCGAGCACGGGCTTGCGCTGGGCCGGGAAAAACTTAAAACCCGGCACGCGCGACGCAAAGGGGTCGTGACTGAACTGGAAATGGCTAAGAAAGGCTTCGTCGGCATGCAAACTGGTCATTAGGCTCTCACTGCTCGTTAAGCTGAGCCACCAGGGCACGGTAATCCGTTGCCAAGGTAGCCTCTAGAATTTCTTCCGGGAAGTCGCCCGTCACTACCGCTGCGCCCATCTGCGTAAGCAATACCAAGCGCAGACGACCAGCTAGCACTTTTTTATCGACGGCCATGTGGTTGCGAAAATCCGCCACGCTCATACTCTCTGGCGGCACTACCGGCAAGCCAGCCGACTGCAGCAAACGAATGCCGCGATCACGCTCTGCGCAGGTAAGCCAACCTAAGCGCCGGGACATTTCCAGCGCCATCACTGTGCCCGCCGCGACCGCCTCGCCGTGCAACCAGACGCCATAACCCATGTGGGTTTCGATCGCATGGCCAAAGGTGTGGCCCAGGTTGAGCGTGGCGCGCACCCCTGTTTCGCGCTCATCGGCCTTCACCACTCGCGCCTTGGCCGCGCAGGAGTGCTCGATCACTTCGGTCAAAGCTTGCGGGTCCAGCGCCAACAACGCAGGCATATGGCGTTCCAGCCAATTCAAAAAAGGTGCGTCGCAAATCAGCCCATATTTGATGACCTCGGCCATCCCGGCGGACAGCTCACGCGCCGGCAAGGTCGTCAGGCTCGAGGTGTCGATCAATACCGCCTGGGGCTGGTAAAAAGCCCCCACCATATTCTTGCCCAGCGGATGATTAATGCCGGTTTTGCCGCCGACCGAGGAGTCGACTTGGGACAACAACGTGGTCGGCACCTGGATAAAATCGACACCGCGCTGGTAGCAGGCCGCAGCGAAACCGGCCATATCGCCGATCACCCCGCCGCCCAAGGCAATCACCGTGGTGCTGCGGTCATGCCGGGCCGTCAGCAGCGCATCAAAGATCGTCTGCAGCGTTTCCCAGGTTTTGAAGACCTCGCCGTCGGCCAAGATAATCGGCGTCACTTGGTAATCCGCCAGCGTCTGCAGCAAGCGTTGCAGATACAGAGGCGCTACCGTTGTATTGGTGACAATGGCGACTTGCCGGCCCGCGATATGCGGGGTGAACAGTTCGACGCGCGCTAATACATCCGCCCCGATATGGATGGGATAGCTACGTTCGCCGAGGTCGACCCGAAGAGTCTGCATAAGGCCCCCAATTAGAAAGGGCACTAGGATAGCGCAGTTCTGCTTACGCTTTAACGGGCAGGCAGAGCCTGTAAGCGTTCCACTATTTCCTGCACCACCAAGCGCGGCGGACGTTCATCGGTGTGCACCACTACATCGGCAATTTCCCGGTACAGCGGATCGCGCAGGGCCAGTAATTCGGTAAGCACCTTGCCCGGATCGCGGGTGCGCAGCAGGGGCCGATTATGGTCGCGGGCCGTGCGGTGCAACTGCTGCTCAACCGAGGCGTGCAGATACACCACGCGCCCACCGGCCCGCAGCGCCAGGCGATTCTCGGCGCGCATCACCGCACCGCCACCCGTGGCGAGCACCACGCCGCTCAGCGCGCAAAGCTCGTCAATCACCAGTTGTTCGCGCTCACGAAAACCACACTCGCCTTCTACATCGAAGATCCAAGGAATATTGGCGCCGGAGCGCAGCTCGATTTCCTTGTCCGAATCTTTGAAGGGCAAATGCAGTTCCTTGGCCAACAAGCGCCCTATGGTGCTTTTACCCGCGCCCATCGGGCCTACCAGAATAAGGTTGCGCACGGTTTTAACGACTCACTGCAATGGCCTGGTTATTCATGATTCGCGGGGTCAGAAAAATCAGCAATTCGGACTTGCTGTCCCTGACCACATCGCGGCGAAACAAACGACCTATATAAGGGATGTCACCCAGGAACGGCACTTTATCCACCGACTTGCTCTGGGTATTGGAAAAAACGCCACCGATCACGATGGTTTCACCATCGCTGACCAGCACCTTGGCATTCACTTCGTTTTTCCTGATCGACGGCACCCCATTACTGGCGGCCGCATTGGAGAAGTCCGGCTCATCTTTGGTTACTTTAACTTCCATAATCACGCGGTTATCCGGGGTGATTTGCGGGGTGACTTCCAGCGAAAGCGAGGCCTCTTTAAACGAGGTAGTCGTGGCACCACTGGAGCTGGCTTCCTGATAAGGCACTTCCGCGCCTTTGAGGATTTTCGCGGTTTCTTTATCCGAAGTAACGACCTTGGGCTGGGAAACCACTTCGCCATTGCCGGTTTTTTCCATCGCCGACAATTCAAGATCGAGGATGGTGTTATTGGTGATAAAGCCGATGCCGATACCCGACGACGCGCCGGTAGCGCCCAGATCGACAAAAGAGCCCGAGGAAGACCCGGGATTCTGTGCAACTCCTGACGGATTGAAATCCGGATTATTACCATAGCCCGGAGCACCGGCACGATTGCCACCCGCGCCGCCAACCACAAAATTATTGTCCCCAACCCGCGCACCGCGCCAGTTAACCCCCAGCGCCTTGTCGTAATCGACATTGGCTTCGACGATGCGCGCCTCGATCATTACCTGGCGTACCGGAATATCCAGCTGCACGATAATGCGCCGCAGCTCGTCCAAACGCTCCTGCGTCTGGTAGGCAATAATGCTGTTGGTGCGCTCATCCACAGTAATTGAGCCGCGCTCGCTGAGTTGCCCATCGGCACTGGTGACCGACTGAAACAGCTGGGCCATATCGGCGGCCTTGGCGTAATTAACCTGAATCAGCTCACGGCGCAACGGCGCCAACTCGGCAATCTGTTTTTGCGACTCCAGCTCTTGACGCTCACGGGCGGCAATTTCCTCGGCGGGGGCAATCAGCAGCACATTGCCGAGTTGGCGCTTGCCTAAGCCCTTGGTTTTGAGCACCAAATCCAGCGCTTGATCCCACGGCACATTCTGCAGTCGCAAGGTAATATTGCCCTGCACTGCATCGCTGGCCACCAAGTTGAGGTCGGTAAAATCGGCGATCAACTGCAAGACCGAACGCACTTCTATGTCCTGAAAATTCAGCGACAGTTTCTCACCGGTATAAATAAAATTCTGCGCCTTGCGCTCATTGGCTGCCGCCCGACTCAATGGCTTAACGCTGATGGTTAATGTGTTATCGGATTGAAAAGCCAGATAGTCATACAGCCCGGTCGGCTCAATGCTAATACTCGATTTACCGGCAGCACTTTGCGCATTAACAAATTGCACGGGGGTCGCGAAGTCTTTTACATCCAGGCGCACCCGCAACGATTCGGGCAACTGGGTATCGGCAAACTCTAAGCGAATTTTACCGCCCTGCTCTTGAATATCCGCAGAGACATTCGGGCCAGACAATTCGATTACGACATTGCCCTCGCCTTGTTCGCCGCGCTGAAAATCAATATTAGTAATCGCCTTGCCAAACGCGGCATATGCTTTCGTCGGCTGAGCCGATACTTGCGCCGCGCTGGCCGCATCAGCTGCACCCTCGCCCACCACAATAAACAGCGCGTTACCTTCGACGCGGGTGTTGTACGGCGCCAAACGGGTGAGATTGATAATCAGGCGGGTGCGATCCTGCGCTTCAACCAGGGTGACACTGCGCGCATTACCACTGCCCAGTGGGCGGTTTTTTTCACCGAGTTTATTGCTCACCCCCGGCAAATCCAGGGCAATGCGCGACGGCTGTTCAATGGTGTAACCGCGCGGCACTGGCACCGGGGTATCGAACGTCAGTTTCAATTCGATTCGCCCGCCCGGCAAGGCCGCCACATCAAGGGCGGTTAAGTCAGCCGCCAACACGGCTGGCACTGCAAAAGCAGTCACCAAAAAAAGGCCGAGGCGCGTAAAAAAGCTATTCATTCTCAGGTTCCATTGTGCCGACTGCTTATTATTTTCCATATCCACTTCGCCCGCTTAGGAGCGCTCCTTCAAAGGAAGACTACGCGGCCGTTCAAGCCAGCCGCCATCACCGTCGGGGACAATTTCCATCACATCGATCGTCGCCTCATTGATGGCCAAAATCCGACCATAGTTACGTCCCAGATAATCGCCTACCTTGACTCTATAAACTCCGCCGGTACCGCTGACCAACGCAAAGTCGACACCCGCGCGCGACAGTGTGCCGACCATTGCGAAGACTTCGATATTGAACGACTCAAGAAACTCTTTAACCCGTAGCTCATCGGGCCGAATTTCTTGCGAGCCTTTTTGGTGGGCCTGTAGATCGAGCTTAACCAGCGGTTGAAAAGGGCTGCGTAACGCCGCCGCACGGTAGGTAAAGGCCTCGTAGGGCTGGAACCTGGGTAACGCCTCGATAGAACCCGTGGGCCGGGCGCGAACCTCATCCATATAAGCCTGCAGATCATTCACCTCAGCGTTTCCATTGCAACCGGTCAGCCCGAGCAGCGCCACACCATATACAAACCCACGCAGGCCAGCCATTAGCGCGCTCCCTTGTCGTTGTAACGGTAGGTTTTAGCGAGGATATTCATGCGCAGTTTGGATGTATTGCCCGTGCCTGCCGTCTTTATATCGAAGTCATGCAGGGTGACGATTCTCGGCAAACTGGCCACACCGCTGACGAATGTGCCCAGATCATGATAAGCACCCACTACAGAAATCTGGATCGGCAGCTCGATATAAAACTGCTGAGCCACTTCAGGTAATAATTTGATTTGCTCAAATTCAAGACCGCTGCCCAAACCGGTGCGAGTGATATCTTCCAGCAGGCCCGGCACCTCGGTATCGCTGGGCAATTGGCGTAATAGGGCGCCGAAGGAAATTTCCATTTCCTTCATCTGCTCTTTATAGGCACCCAAATTCGCCGCCTGAAAGGCCTTGCTGGAAAACTGCTCCTTGAGTGTCAGTTCTTCACGGTGCTGCTGATCAAGACTTGCCTGCAGGTCTTTTAAATGAAAGTTGTAACCCAGCGCCAAGACAGCCGCCAGTAACACGACACCGGCAATAACTTTGACCGGCCCGGGCCAAGAACCCAGGTTATTAAAGTTGAGCTCCGCGAAGTCTATTTTGCGCAAACTGTCTATCGAGGTAGCGACACTCATGGTTTAGCTCCTGCTGCGCCAGTGACGGCGGGCTCGGTCTGCTGAACCGTCAGTTGAAACACATTGGACTGATCACGCGTATCGGCGGTGCTGTTGGCCTTGACTTGATTAAGCGTCGAACTGGTCATCCATGGCGACGCATCCAAGTTGCGCATTAGGTTGGATACTCGATTATTAGATTCAGCCGCCCCTTCTATAAAAATACTTTTACCGGAAACTTTTACGGTAGTGAAGTACACGCCATCCGGTAATGTTTGCGCCAGTTGATCGAATATTCGCCCACTAATTGGACGATTGCCTTGCAAGTCCTGAATGATTTTCATGCGTTCCAACAGCTGCTGGCGACGCGTTTTCAATTCGCTGATTTCTTTAATTCGCGCATCCAATACCGCAATTTCCTTGCTTATATAGTTATTGCGCGTGCGCTGCTCTTCAATGGCGCCATTGAGATATTGGTTACCCATAAAAATCGCGCCTATCGCAACCATTAAAACAGCCGCCAAGGCCACCAAAAAATGTTGCTTGCGCTCTTCGCGAAGTTCCTCTCGCCATGGCAGAAGGTTAATGCGCGCCATCAGTCAAAACTCCGCATGGCCAGGCCGCAGGCAATCATCAATGCCGGTGCATCACTGGCCAGCGCGCCCGCATTAACATTGCGACTGAGCGCCATATCGGCAAAGGGATTGGCGACCACAGTAGGCGTACCGATTTTTTGCTGAATCAAGCGATCCAGATCAGGGAGACACGCCGTGCCGCCGGCTAACAAAATGTAATCGACATCATTGTATTGACCCGTGGCGAAGAAGAACTGCAGGGAGCGTGAGACTTGTTGCACTACGGCATCTTTAAAGGGCTGGAGCACTTCGCTCTCGTAGTCGTCAGGAAGACCGCCCTTCTTTTTGGCCCGACCGGCCTCTTCAACCGACAGGCCATAACGGCGCTGAATTTCTTCGGTAAGCTGCTTGCCGCCGAATAGCTGCTCGCGGGTATAGAGAGTCCGGCCGTTATGCAGCACGCTCAAGGTGGTCATGGTCGCACCAATATCCACCAGCGCTACAGTCAGTTCGGCATGCCCGTCGCCCAATTGCGCGGCCATCAGCTCATAGGCGCGCTCCAGCGCGAAGGCCTCAACATCGACGATTTTAATCGTCAAGCCAGCCAGCGCCAGCGCCGCCTCGCGGACCTCGACGTTCTCTTTGCGGCAGGCCGCCAGCAGCACATCTACCCGTTCCGGATTGCGCGCCGACGGACCCTGGACCTCAAAGTCAATCGCCACTTCTTCGAGGGGATAGGGAATGTATTGATCGGCTTCCAGGTTGAGCTGGCTCTCCAACTCATCGTCGGTGAGACCTGCCTCCATCTCTATCATCTTGGTGATCACGGCAGAACCGGCCACCGCAACTGCCGCGGTCTTCACACTTGTTTTGGCCTTAACCAGCAGGCGAGACAAGGTTTGTCCGACGCTTTCGAGTTCAGCAATATTTTTTTCAACAACGGCGTTCGAAGGAAGTGGCTCAACCGCATAAGCCTCTACTTTGTAGCGGCCTCCCGAGCGACTCAACTGCAGGAGCTTGACTGAGGTCGAACTGATATCGATTCCCAGCAGCGTATTCGCTTTCTTATTGAAGAGCCCTAGCACTACTGTTTCCCTATTTACATCCGAGACTTACGGACCATTCATGTTTTTTCACATTAAATAACAGTCTTGACTTAAGCGCAAATGGCTACCCAGGAAAAAAACTGTTTATACTGCTTGGCGCTTTACGCGGCTCATTTTGCCTTGAATTTACTTCATTCTTTTATCTGGAAATCCATAAATTTTGATACGTCTGCTGAAGTTTTTTGGATGGTCTAGTGTTGCCATCGTGTGTGGGCTGCTGCTCAGTTTAAGCGGCGCATTTCTTTATCTGGGCCCCGGCCTGCCCTCCGTCGATTCGCTGCGCAGCATTGAGCTGCAAATCCCGCTGCGGGTCTACAGCAGCGACGGCAAGCTAATCGCCGAGTTCGGTGAGATGCATCGCTCGCCAATAACCTTTGCCGAGATCCCCGACGATTTCATCCAGGCACTGCTCGCTGCCGAGGATGATGACTTCGCCAATCATCATGGCGTCGACCTTAGCAGCCTTATGCGGGCAGCCACGCAATTATTAAAAACCGGACAGATTCAATCGGGTGGTAGCACCATCACCATGCAGGTGGCGAAGAACTATTTCCTCACCAACGAGCGCAGCTTCTCGCGCAAGATCACTGAAATCCTCCTGGCTTTTCAGATAGAGCGCGACCTGAGCAAGAATGAAATTCTCGAGCTGTACGTAAACAAAATCTATCTGGGCAACCGTGCCTATGGCATCGAAGCCGCGGCGCAGGTGTATTACGGAAAATCCATCAACGAACTGAGCCTGGCGCAACTGGCCATGATCGCCGGTCTACCTAAAGCCCCTTCGCGCTACAACCCTCTAATCAACCCAACCCGCAGCAAAGAGCGCCGCGACTGGATTTTGGGGCGAATGTACAAGCTTGGACGTATCGACCAAAGCCGCTATGAAACGGCACTGGCTGAGGCGGTCAACGCCAGCTATCACTATCCGACGCCAGAGCTTAGCGCTCCTTATGTGGCCGAAATGGTGCGCGCCGATATGGTCGGCCGCTACGGCAGTGCGGCCTACACCGACGGCTTTCACGTCACCACCACTGTGCCCAGCGACCTGCAGGAAGCTGCCGGTACTGCCTTGCAAGAAGGCCTGCTGGCTTACGATCAGCGCCACGGTTATCGCGGCCCGGAAACCCGGCTGCCGGGTATGACCCGCGCCGCCGGGCTGCTTGAACTGGCCAAAATAAGGCCTATCAGCGGTCTGAAGCCAGCCATCGTCACCCAGGTGGACGCCAGCGGTGTGCAGGTTTTGATGCGCAGCGGCAAGGAACGACACGTGGCCTGGGACAGCATGAAATGGGCGCGTCCCTTTTTGCATACCAATAGCCTGGGACGACGTCCGCAGCAGCCTAGCGACGTCGCCAAACTCGGTGATGTGATCCGCGTGCGCACCCAGGAGGATGGCAGCCTGGGCTTTTCCCAGATTCCCGTGGCACAGAGCGCGTTGGTTTCGCTGGATCCGCAGAACGGCGCAATTCGCGCGCTGGTAGGTGGTTTTTCCTTTGCACAGAGCCACTACAACCGTGCCATTCAGGCTAAACGCCAGCCCGGCTCCAGTTTCAAACCCTTCGTCTACAGTGCTGCGCTGGATAAAGGCTATACCGCCGCCACCCTAATGAACGATGCGCCCATCGTCTTCCAGGAAGCAGGTATGGACGAAGCCTGGCGTCCCAAGAACGATAACAACACCTTTCTGGGACCCATTCGCCTGCGCGAGGCGTTGTATAAATCGCGCAATCTGGTTTCGATCCGGCTACTTCGGGCGATCGGCATCGACTACACCCTGGACTATGTCAGCCGCTTCGGCTTCAACAAGGACGAGCTGCCGCATAATCTGTCGCTGGCCCTAGGCACAGCCAACCTGACGCCCATGGAAATCGCCGGCGGCTGGGTAGCGTTCGCTAATGGCGGCTATAAAGTGCAGCCGTACCTAATTGAGCGCATCGACAGCCGCGAAGGCAAACCGCTGTTTATCGCCAACCCGCCGAGTGTGCCCAAATCTGCGCAAGCGCAATTGGATGAGGCCGCGGCAAAAGCAGCGTCAGAAGCAGCGTCAGAAGCAGAGCGCGTTAAGCTGGCCGCAGCACTGCCCACACCTGCGCCAGGTGATGCAGCCGCGCCGCTCGTCACCGACGTCAGCAGTCTGCCGACACCCGAACCGCTGATTGCCGAGAGGATCATCGATCCGCGCACCGCCTATATCATGTCCAGCATGCTGCAAGATGTGATTAAGCGTGGTACCGGCCGCCGCGCTCTGGCCATGGGCCGCACCGATCTGTCTGGCAAAACCGGCACCACTAACGATTCCAAGGACAGTTGGTTCTCCGGCTACAACGCCGATTACGTGACCACCGTGTGGGCTGGATTTGACCTGCCGGAAAGTCTAGGCCGCCACGAATACGGTGGCACCGTGGCGCTGCCCATTTGGATGAGTTATATGAGTGCGGCACTCAAGGACAAACCCGCTCACCCGCCGGCGGAACCGGCCGGGGTGCTGACGCTGCGCATCGATCCACACAGCGGCCGCGCTGCCTCGCCCGGCACGCCAGATGCCTACTTCGAGCTGTTCAAGAGCGAAGATACTCCGCCGTCCATGGGCGAAATGGGGTCTGAATACCCCAGCCCCGGCAGCCCATTGCCAGCCGACGAAACCGCGCCTATCGATCTGTTCTAATTATTCAGTCCTCAGCCATTTCGCGCACGGCACTCCAAAAAAAACCCGCCGCGGCGGGTTTTTTCTGATTAACGACTGTAGGTGAACTTAGCCGTTAAACACCTCGTCCACCGACTGCAGTGGATAATTCGAGGGATACGGCAGCGTCGCCACACCGCTCTCGATGGCCGCTTTGGCTACGGCATCACAGACCAGCGTAAGCAGGCGCGTGTCCATCGGCTTAGGAATGATGTAGTCGCGACCGAATGCCAGATGATCGACGCCGTAGGCAGCACAGACTTCCTGCGGCACCGGCAATTTGGCCAGATCGCGCAGAGCCAGCGCCGCAGCAATTTTCATCTCTTCATTGATGCACGTGGCCCGCACGTCCAGCGCACCGCGGAAGATGAAGGGAAAGCCCAGCACGTTATTCACTTGGTTCGGATAGTCCGAGCGACCGGTGGCCATGATCACGTCATCGCGCGTGGCATGCGCCAGTGCCGGCGCAATTTCCGGATCTGGATTAGAGCAGGCGAATACGATCGGATTGACCGCCATCCGCTTGAGGTCTTCGGCGCTCAGCAGGTTGGCTCCGGATAAGCCAACGAACACATCCGCGCCATCCAGCGCCTCAGCCATAGTGCGTTTGCTGGTTTCGTGGGCGAATACGGCCTTGTACTGATTCAGGTCATCGCGACCGGAATGGATCACACCCGTGCGATCAACCATAAAGATGTTTTCTATATTGGCGCCCAAGCTGACCAGCAGTTTCATGCAGGACAGCGCGGCGGCGCCGGCACCCAGGCAGACGATCTTCGCCTGAGGCAAAGTCTTGCCGACGATTTCCAGCGCATTGAGCATGCCGGCAGCTGTCACGATAGCGGTGCCGTGCTGGTCGTCATGGAACACCGGAATATCACACTGCTCGATCAGCGCACGCTCGATTTCGAAACACTCGGGCGCCTTGATGTCTTCCAGGTTGATGCCGCCAAACGAGATGGAAATCCGTTTGACCGTGTCGATAAATGCTTGTGGGCTTTCCGAGTCGACTTCGATATCGAATACATCGATGCCCGCAAAGCGCTTGAACAGCAAGCCCTTGCCTTCCATCACCGGCTTGGAGGCCAGCGGGCCAAGGTTGCCCAGGCCGAGAATCGCGGAGCCATCGGTAATCACCGCGACCAAATTACCCTTGCCGGTATATTTGTAGGCCAGCGCTGGATCACGCGCAATTTCTCGCACCGGCTCAGCCACGCCCGGGCTGTAGGCCAGCGCCAAATCACGGGCAGTTGCGGCGGGTTTGGATATCTCAACGCTGAGTTTGCCCGGGCGCGGGAACTGGTGGTAGTCGAGCGCGGCTTGTTTAAAATCAGACATGGTGGTATTTCCGCTTTAGGGGCTGAGAAACAAACTGGCGACCGAGAATACGCAAGATAGCGACTGCTCACAAGATTGAACACTCGGCGCTATACGACCGCCCCCAGAGAACGTCCAACCCGATTCTCGGGCCAATAAAGAATCCAAACACTCAACAAAAAATAGCGATTCATCCGCCGACAAACGATTTTGTATCGGCCAGCAGGCCACCGGCGATTTGCTTTAGCACACTCACATTGGCCGCCCAACGAGCGGATCTAGGGCGCCAGTTCGAGCATGCTGGCGTGGCTCAGCGGCAACAGCCAGCGGGCCTGCCCAGGGCGGGCGCCACGCCGCGAACGCTCCAGCACCCAGCCCCGGGCTTCAACGCGGCGCCCGACTAAGCTTTGCACAAAGGGTAGATCAAACTGCGGCAACTGTTCGGGCTTGATGCGCAGCACCACCGAGCCTTCCAGCTCGAGCCAGAGGCCGCCGCGATTGCGCTCTACCCGTTCGACCCGCCCCTGTAACAGGGCAAACCCACTGCGCTTGAGCGCGTTCGAGCGCTGCACCGGCACCCGCTTCCACAACCCACGCCGCGCCGCCCGGGCCTGGCGTTCGGCCGTATGTTGGCAGTCGACCAGCGCCACGTTGGGCGCTATCGCGACCCGATAGCCAAGCCCTTCGGCGAGCAATTGCGCTTCCAGGTTGCGCCCTCGGTCGTCATAGACATGCGCCAGGGTGCGTCCATAGCGATCGTGCGGTTCACGCCCCAGGCGCAAGCCGACTCGCCCGTGGCTGGCCGCGACCAATTCGCGCAAGCGACTGCGCGCCGCTACGGCGCCGGATTCGGCGGGTCTCCCCGCGCGCGCCAACTCCGGCGTATCCAGGCCAATTAGGCGCACACGGCGGCCATCGGCCAGACGCAGCGTATCGCCGTCGACCACCCGCTGAACCTCCACACGCGGCAGATCGGGCGCCAGCGGGCAGAACGCCAGCGCCGGCGCAACCATCAGCACAGAAACGAAAAAAGCGCCCACCAGGGACGCTTTTTTCAATAACACGCAGTAGCTCATTAAGCCTTGCGCAGCGACAGAGTCGCTTAGGCCTTGGCGGCACCGAACACGCCAAAACGCTGCTTGAAGCGATCAACACGGCCGCCCACGTCGAGCATTTTTTGCTTACCGGTGTAGAACGGGTGGCATTCGCTGCACACATCCAGGCTCAGTGGCTTGGTGAACGTAGAGCGAGTTTCGATCACATTGCCACAGCTGCAGGTTGCGGTGATGGCTTCGTAATTCGGGTGGATACCAGCTTTCATGGCGTATTCCTCGGTTCTGTCGCGCCGCCGCCCAACACTATTGTCGAACACCGCACGGAATTAGGCCGGGGATAATAGCAGAGCGACGCGCCGACGCAAGCGGCCCAGCGTGCCGGTCGTCACCTGAGCCTCCATGTTAAGATCGCCGCCCGCCCCTGGAGCCTACGCGTGCTTATTCTGCGCCTCGCCCTGCCCTCGCCGCTGCGCCGCCTGTTCGACTACCTAGCCCCGCCTGGCTCGGCGCCCAGCGTCTGGCAGCCGGGCATGCGCCTGCGCGTGCCCTTTGGCCGGCGCGAGGTGATCGGCATTCTGATCGAGGTCAGTGACCACAGCGAGGTTCCGGCGAACAAGCTCAAACCCGCTCTGGCGCTGCTCGACGCCCAATCGCCGCTGCCGCCGGCCTTCTTTAAGCTGTGCCTGTGGACCTCGCAGTATTACCAGCACAGCCTCGGCGACACGCTCAGCTGGGCGCTGCCGATCTTGCTGCGCCAGGGCGAGCCGGCCGAGCCGCGCCAGCAACGCTTCTGGCACCTGACCCCCGGCGCCAGCCCGAATGATCCACGCCTGACCCGGGCGCCGCGCCAGCGCGCCGCGCTGCAAACCATCGCCCAGCACCCGCACGGCGTCGCGCACCGACTGCTCAGCCAGTTGCAGCTGAGCAACGACAGCCTGCAGACGCTGCTCGATAAAGGTCTGCTGCACATCGACGTGCGCCGGCAGGCCAGCACCGAGCGGCACGCCAACTGGCTGGCGCAACCGGAGCTGCAGCTCAACCCCGAACAACGCAGCGCTACCGACGCGATCCGCTCGGGCCTCGACGCCTTCAACGCCTTTTTGCTAGCTGGAGTGACTGGCAGCGGCAAGACCGAGGTTTACCTGCAGCTGATTCGCCAGACCCTGGAGGCCGGCAAGCAGGCGCTGGTGCTGATCCCCGAGATCAACTTGGGGCCGCAAACCCTGGCGCGCTTCGAGCAGCGCTTCAATGCGCGGATCGCCCTGCTGCACTCGGCGGTCAACGATCGGCAGCGCCTGGACGCCTGGCTGGACGCCCGCGACGGCCAGGCAGACATCATCATCGGCACCCGCTCGGCGCTGTTCACCCCGATGAAAAACCCCGGGCTGATCATCATCGACGAGGAACACGACGCCTCGTATAAACAGCAGGAAGGCCTGCGCTATCACGCCCGCGACCTGGCCTTGGTGCGCGCCCGGCAGGAAAACATCCCCATCGTGCTGGGCTCAGCCACGCCGTCGCTAGAAAGCCTGCAGAACGCCTATGCCGGCCGCTATGCCCTGCTGCACCTGACGCAGCGCGCCGGTGGGGCCAAGCCGCCGCGCTTCTTGCGCCTGGACATCAAGAGCCGACCGCTCGATAGCGGCATCTCTGGGCCGCTGCAGCAGGCCATCGGCCAAACACTGGCGGCCGGCCAGCAGGTCTTGGTGTTTCTCAACCGGCGCGGCTTTGCACCGACGCTGCTTTGCCATGATTGCGGCTGGATCAGTCAGTGCCCGCGCTGCGATGCCCGGATGACCCTGCACCAGCGCCACGCCGAAGTGCGCTGCCATCACTGCGGGCACGTCGAGCGCCGACCGAGCCACTGCCCCGAATGCGCCAAGCTCGACTTGCGCCCGCTCGGGGCCGGCACCGAGCGCGCCGAGGAGCGCCTGGCGATTCTTTTTCCGCAGGTGCCGGTACTGCGCGTCGACCGCGACAGCACCTCGCGCAAGGGCGCAATGACGGCGCTGTTCAACACCATCCAGCGCGGCGAGCCGTGCATCCTGGTCGGCACGCAGATGCTCGCCAAGGGTCATCACTTTCCTCGGGTGACCCTGGTGGCGATTCTGGATGCCGATGGCGGGCTGTTTTCCGCCGACTTTCGCGCCAGTGAACGCATGGCCCAGCTGATCGTGCAGGTCGCCGGGCGGGCCGGACGGGCGGAGGAGCCGGGCAAGGTGATTATCCAGACGCACTTGGCCGATCATCCGCTGCTGGTCCAGCTAACTGAGCAGGGTTATTTCGCCTTCGCCGAGCAGGCCCTCAGCGAGCGCCGCGCCGCCGGTCTGCCGCCGTTCTGCCACCTGGCATTGCTGCGCGCTGAGGCGCATAAACCGGGGCAAGCCGAAGCCTTTCTTGACCAGGCCTGCAGCGAGGCCGAACAGCTCATCGAAAACCTCAAGCTGGGCGGCGTCGAACTGCTCGGCCCGGTGCCGGCGCCCATGGAGCGCCGTGCCGGCCGTTATCGCGCGCAACTGCTGCTGCAGGCCAATGCCCGCGCACCGCTGCACCGGCTGCTCCACGCCTGGCTGCAGACCCTGGAGCGCATGCCCAGCGGCCGCCAGGTACGCTGGTCGCTGGATGTCGATCCAATCGATTTGTATTAGTAGCGCATCGACCGCGCGCCGCTGCCACCGATGGCCGTCAACGCCACAATGGTTGGCAAGCCCGGCACGGCCACGGATAATGCCGCGTTTTCCATCAGCGCTTCGGCGCGCCGCCTTCCACGCGGCCGAATGAGCACATCATGAAAGACAGCATCCGCCAGCTGATTCAGCACGCCCTGACCCGCCTCAGCGATGACGGCGTGTTGCCGCCCGGCTTGAGCCCGGCCATTCAGGTCGAGAACAGCAAGGACCAAAGCCACGGTGATTTCGCCAGCAATATCGCCCTGATGCTGGCCAAGCCGGCCGGCCTCAAGCCGCGCGAACTGGCCGAGCAGTTGATTGCTGCGTTACCAACCGACGAACGGATTAACAAGGTTGAAATCGCTGGGCCGGGCTTTTTGAATTTCTACCAGAACTACACCGCCCTCGCCGCACGCTTGGATGCGGCACTGGCCGACGCCCAGCTGAACGTGCGTAAGGTCGGTCTAGCGCAGCGGGTAGTGGTCGATTTATCCTCGCCAAACTTGGCCAAAGAGATGCACGTCGGCCATCTGCGCTCGACCATAATTGGCGACAGCGTGGCGCGGGTGCTGGAGCTTCTCGGCGACACGGTGATCCGCCAGAATCACGTCGGCGACTGGGGCACTCAATTCGGCATGCTGCTGGGCTATCTGCAAGAACAGCCAGAAACCAGCGAAACCCAACTATCGGACCTGGAAGGTTTTTACCGCGCGGCCAAGCAGCGTTTCGACGAGTCTGCCGAATTCGCCGAGCGCGCTCGCGAGCTGGTGGTTCAGCTGCAAGCCGGTGAGCCGGAGTGCCTGCGCCTGTGGCAGCGCTTCAATGCGATTTCCCTGTCGCACTGCCAGCAGGCCTACCAGCGCCTGAACGTCAAATTGACCCCGGCCGACGTCAAAGGCGAAAGCGCTTACAACGACGATCTCGCACCCGTAGTCGCTGACCTCAAGGCCAGCGGCCTACTGGTCGAAAGTGACGGCGCCCAGTGTGTATTTCTCGATACTTTCAAGAACGCCGAAGGCAATCCGCTGCCCGTTATCGTGCAAAAGGCCGGCGGTGGGTATCTGTACGCCACTAGCGACCTGGCCGCCATGCGCTATCGCAGTCGCGAACTGAAGGCTGATCGAGCGCTGTATTTCGTCGACCAGCGCCAGGCCCTGCACTTTCAAATGGCCTTCGAAGTGGCGCGCCGCGCAGGTTTCGTCCACGCGGGCATGCAGCTCGAACACATGGGCTTTGGCACCATGAACGGCGCCGATGGCCGCCCGTTCAAGACCCGCGATGGCGGCACGGTCAAATTGATCGACCTGCTCGACGAGGCAGAAGAACGCGCCTATGCGCTGGTCAAGGAGAAGAATCCGGCGCTGGAGGAAACCGAGCTGCGCCACATCGCCCATGTGGTTGGCATCGGCGCGGTGAAATACGCTGACCTGAGCAAGCACCGCAGCAGCGATTACAGCTTCAATTTCGAGCTGATGCTGAGCTTTGAGGGCAATACCGCGCCGTACCTGTTGTATGCCTATACCCGGGTCGCCAGCATCTTTCGTAAACTCGGCCAGGACTACACCCAGCTTCAAGGCCAGATTGAGCTGTTGGCACCCCAAGAACTGGCGCTAGCCGGCAAACTGGCGCAATTCACCGAGGTGCTTAACCACGTTGGCGACAAAGGTACACCGCATAGCCTGTGCACCTATCTGTATGAAGTAGCCGGGTTGTTTTCCAGCTTCTATGAGCACTGCCCGATCCTCAGCCTGGACGATGCGGCGCAGAAAAACAGCCGCCTGCGCCTGGCGGCGCTGACTGGTCGCACGCTCCAGCAAGGCCTGGAACTGCTTGGACTGGAAACTCTGGAGCGCATGTAAAGTGGCTGTAGCCCGAAGAAAACCTACCCCCAAGCGCGGCGCCAGCCGCCCATCGGCGGCCTCGCGCCCGGCCGTGCCCGGCTGGATCTGGCTGGTCTGTGGCCTGGCCATTGGTGCCTTCACGGTGTTTTTGATGACCTTGGAGCCCGGTCGCGGCGACATCCAGCGGGCCAAGGCTGAACCTAAGCGCCCGTCGACCAGCCAGTCCAAGGCCGGCACCCCTCAACCGATCCAGCCTAAATACGACTTTTACACCTTGCTGCCTGAGTCGGAGGTGATCGTGCCGAACGAAGCCGTGCCGGAACAAGCGCCACCCGTGGTCAGCCCGGAGCAAGCCGCCAAATTGGATGCCGACCGCGCCGAAGCGGCACTCAGCGGCAAAACCCCACCACCCGCTGTGGCCGCCGCGCCGACGCCCGAAACACCCGCGAAAGCGCCGAGCAGCACACAGTTCTTTCTGCAAGCCGGCTCGTTTCGTAAGCAGAGCGATGCCGACAAGGTCCGTGCGCAAATCACCCTGTTAGGACAGAGCGTGCGAATCGAATCCGGCATCGTGCGCGACGAAACCTGGTATCGCGTATTGGTCGGCCCCTTTAGCAGCCGCGAGCCGCTTAGCCAGGCGCAAAAGCAGCTAGCCACCAACGGTTTTCGCAATTTACTGTTACAGCAACGGCAAAACCCTTAAGCCCCGCGCACGGCGTACCGGTTGAAATGCCGGCGCGCCTCCCCCATATCAGTTTTCATTAGGGCATTTCGCCCCCCGTATGGAGACTCTCACTTTGACCACCATCGTTTCAGTGCGCCGCCACGGTAAAGTTGTCATGGCCGGCGACGGTCAGGTATCGCTCGGCAATACCGTGATGAAAGGCAACGCCAAAAAAGTTCGGCGCCTTTACCACGGCCAAGTGCTTGCCGGTTTCGCCGGCGCCACCGCAGATGCCTTCACCCTGTTCGAGCGCTTTGAAGACAAACTGGAAAAACACCAGGGCCATCTGGTGCGGGCCGCCGTCGAGCTGGCCAAAGACTGGCGCACCGACCGCACGCTGAGCCGCCTGGAAGCGATGCTAGCGGTGGCCAACAAGGATGCTTCGCTGATCATCACCGGCAATGGCGATGTCGTGGAACCCGAAGAAGGCCTGATGGCCATGGGTTCCGGCGGGCCCTTCGCGCAAGCTGCGGCGCGCGCCTTGCTGCTGCACACCGAGCTGTCCGCGCGGGAAATTGCCGAAACCGCGCTGAACATTGCGGGCGATATCTGTGTCTTTACTAATCATAACCAGACCATCGAGGAGCTAGACCTCGCTGTTTAAGGTCGATAAATCTTATGTCCATGACTCCCCGCGAAATCGTCCACGAACTCAACCGCCATATCATCGGCCAGGACGATGCCAAGCGCGCCGTCGCCATTGCCTTGCGCAACCGCTGGCGGCGCATGCAGTTGCCGGCGGAGTTGCGCGTTGAAGTGACGCCCAAGAACATCTTGATGATCGGCCCGACCGGCGTCGGCAAGACCGAGATCGCCCGGCGTCTGGCGAAGCTGGCAAATGCGCCCTTTATCAAGGTCGAAGCGACCAAATTCACCGAAGTCGGCTATGTCGGTCGGGATGTCGAGTCGATCATCCGCGACTTGGCCGATGCGGCGATCAAGCTGTTGCGTGAGCAGGAGATGCTCAAGGTCCGCCACCGCGCCGAAGACGCCGCCGAAGAGCGCATTCTCGATGCGCTACTACCCGCGGCCCGGACCGGCTTCAGCGAAGAGTCGGCGCCGAGCAGCGCCTCCAGCACTCGCCAGCTCTTTCGCAAGCGCCTGCGCGAAGGCCAACTGGACGATAAGGACATCGAGATCGAAGTCGCCGAGAGCCAGCCGGGCGTCGAGATCATGAGCCCACCGGGCATGGAAGAGATGACCAATCAGCTACAAAGCATGTTTGCCAATATGGGCAAGGGCAAGAAAAAGAGCCGCACGCTCAAGGTCAAGGACGCGCTGAAACTGGTGCGTGACGAAGAAGCCGCGCAGCTGGTCAACGAAGAAGAACTCAAGGCCCGCGCCCTGGAGGCGGTGGAGCAAAATGGCATCGTCTTTATCGACGAAATCGACAAGGTTGCTAAGCGCGGCGGCTCTGGCGGTATGGATGTGTCGCGCGAAGGCGTGCAGCGCGACCTGCTGCCGCTAATCGAAGGCTGCACGGTGAACACCAAGCTGGGCATGGTCAAGACCGACTACATCCTGTTTATTGCCTCCGGCGCGTTCCACATGAGCAAGCCCAGCGATCTGGTGCCCGAACTGCAGGGCCGATTGCCGATCAGGGTGGAACTCAAGGCCCTGAGCCCCACCGATTTCGAGCGCATTCTCACCGAGCCGCATGCTTCCCTGACCGAGCAATATCGCGAATTGCTCAAAACCGAAGGGCTGCAGATCGACTTCTCTAGTGACGGGATCAAACGCCTGGCCCAGATTGCCTGGCAGGTCAACGAGAAGACCGAGAACATTGGCGCGAGGCGCCTGCACACGCTGCTCGAACGGCTGTTGGAAGAAGTCTCCTTCAATGCCGGCGATCTGGCCAGCAAGCAGGACGGCGAGCCAATTCTGATCGACGAGGCCTATGTGAATACCCATCTGGCCGAACTGGCAGAAGACGAAGACTTATCGCGCTATATTTTGTAAAACAACCCAGTGCCGGGCGGCATGTGAGCGCTCCAACGCCCTCGCATGCCGCTGCAGGCGTGAATCATAAATAACGGCGCCTTAACGGAGCATAACCATGCGCATCCCCAGCGCTATCGAACTGCACACCGCCTCGAAAACCCTGACCCTTGAATACGGCGCGCAGCGTTACAACCTGTCCGCCGAGTTTCTACGGGTACATTCGCCTTCGGCCGAGGTGCAGGGCCACGGCCAACCGATTCTGCAAGTCGGCAAGCTCGGGGTCGGCCTAAGTGCCATAGAACCAGCCGGCAACTATGCACTGAAACTGTGCTTCGACGATGGGCATGACAGCGGTCTGTTCACCTGGGACTACCTGTTCGAACTGGCGCAACGCCAGGAATCAATGTGGGACGACTACCTTGCGGCCCTCGAACACGCCGGCAAAACCCGTGACCCTAGCGAGTCAGTGGTCAAACTGATGCTTTAGGCCGGCACGGCGCAACGCTTGCGTTCCACCGATGCCGTCGCGTCAAACCAAACTAAATTTCGCCAATCCAATCCCGGCCAACTCCAGTCAACGCTGCACCTTTGCCGCGCATTTGCTATGCGGTCAAATCGAGCCAAACCCGGGCGGCCCTTGAGGCCCAATAGTCTGGCGCGCTGTCTCTTTAATTAGGGCGAACTTTCTAATCCTGCTCAGCATACTGCTTCGTTCATACGACAAAATTTATAGCGTACTTGCGCAAAATCAAAAACTCGGGTAACCAAGTAGCCGACTGACGCACCACGTTGGCATAAGCCGTGCAAAACGTAATGCATAACACGCGGTCCACGTTGGCCGTCCGCTAGCCTGGTTAACCCAAGCAGCACTAGACCCACTGCCCTGTGTCACCGAGCACAGCAGCATGCAGGCACCTCAAGACAATGGAGCGTCGTAGATGACCTATAAGAATAATCCGGAGCTGAACCACCAAGCCTCGGAAAATACCCTGGCGCTGAATCCGGTCATCGGCTTACAGGGCAAAAGCATTCTGAAATCGGCACGCATGGTGCTGACCCAAGCGGCCAAACAACCCATACATAGCGCTAAACATGTAAGCCAATTCATCTATGCACTGAAAAACGTGCTGTTTGGTCAGTCGGATTTGCGTCCCGAAGAAGGCGATCGGCGTTTCGTCGATCCCGCCTGGAGCCAGAACCCCCTGTATAAGCGTTACCTGCAGGCCTACCTGGCCTGGCGCGAAGAACTGCATCACTGGATAGAAGACAGCAGCCTGTCTGACGCCGATACCAACCGCGGCCATTTTGTAATCAATCTGCTGACCGAAGCCCTCGCGCCGACCAACAGCATGGCCAACCCAGTCGCGGTAAAACGCTTCTTCGAAACAGGCGGCAAGAGCCTGCTCGATGGCCTCTCTAACTTGGCCAAGGATCTGGTGCACAACGGCGGCATGCCGAGCCAAGTGAATATGGGCGCCTTCGAAGTGGGCAAGACCCTGGGCACCACTGAAGGCTCGGTGGTGTTTCGCAACCCGGTGCTGGAACTGATCCAGTACAAGCCGACCACCGAGCAGGTCCATGAGCGGCCGCTGTTGGTGGTACCGCCGCAGATCAACAAATTCTACGTATTCGATTTGTCGCCGGAAAAAAGCCTGGCGCGCTTCTGCCTGCGCAATGGCCAGCAAACTTTTATCGTCAGTTGGCGCAACCCGACCAAGGCTCAGCGTGAATGGGGTCTGTCGACCTACATCGACGCGTTGAAAGACGCCATAGAGGCCATCTGCGCCATCACCGGCAGCCCAGATGTGAGCATACTGGGCGCTTGTTCCGGCGGGATCACCGCAGCCGCGCTGCTTGGCCATTACGCCGCGATCGGCGAACAGAAGGTCAAGGCGTTGACCTTGCTGGTCAGCGTGCTCGACACCAAATTGGAATCCCAGGTCGCACTGTTCATCGACGAGCAAACACTTGAGGCGGCCAAACGGCGCTCTTACGAGGCCGGCGTCCTGGAAGGTCGCGACATGGCGAAAGTGTTCGCCTGGATGCGCCCCAACGACCTGATCTGGAACTACTGGGTCAATAACTACCTGCTGGGCAATGAGCCGCCAGTGTTCGATATCCTCTACTGGAACAATGACACCACGCGCCTGCCAGCGACCTTCCATGGCGACCTCATCGAATTGTTCAAGACCAATCCGCTGACCCGGCCCTACGCGCTGGAAGTCTGCGGCACGCCGATCGACCTGAAGCAGGTGACCTGCGATGTGTTCAGCCTGGCCGGCACCAATGACCACATCACGCCCTGGGAATCCTGCTACCGGTCGGCGCTGCTATTTGGCGGCAAGATCGAGTTCGTTCTGTCTAATAGTGGGCATATTCAGAGCATTCTCAACCCGCCCGGCAATCCCAAGGCGCGTTATATGACCAGCGATCAACTGCCGCCCGGCGCCAAGACCTGGCAGCAAAGTTCGACCAAGCACACTGATTCTTGGTGGCTACACTGGCAAACCTGGCAAGCCGAGCGTTCCGGGCCACTCAAAACAGCCCCAGAAACTCTCGGCAACCTAACCTATCCGGCCGCAGAAGCCTCGCCCGGAACTTATGTGCACGAACGTTAAGCGCTTGCAGGACAACTAACCCTTAACGGATAAAAGGTTACAAACTGCGCAATCGCTATCCACGGTGCTTGGAAGTACCGCATGCCGTTGCAGCTTGCTGCAGCGGCGCCATGAAGTCTGAGCTGGAGGCCGGCTTTGTCATTCGAGAAAGGCCCTGGACGGCTCTTCCCGTGACTCAACCCATAGGGCTTTGCGTATGCCGTTACCTTTTATTTTTCGCACCATCGACCTGAATGGCCAACTCATTCGGACCGCCGTTCGCCCAGGCAAAAACCACCTGACTCCCTTGCTGATCTTCAATGGCATCGGCGCCAACCTAGAGCTGGTCTTCCCTTTCGTCGAGGCCCTCGATTCGGACCAGGAAGTGATCGCCTTCGACGTACCGGGCGTCGGCGGCTCGTCCACCCCCAGCAGCCCCTACCGGTTTCCGGGCTTGGCCAAGCTGGCGGCGCGCATGCTCGACTACCTCGACTATGGCCAAGTCAATGTGATCGGCGTGTCCTGGGGCGGCGCCCTGGCGCAGCAATTCGCTCATGACTATCCCGAACGCTGCAAAAAACTGGTGTTGGCCGCCACCTCGGCCGGCGCCCTCATGGTGCCTGGCAAACCCAGGGTGCTCTGGCTGATGGCCAGTCCGCGCCGCTATATTCAGCCCTCCTACGGCGTGCAGATCGCCCCGCAAATTTATGGTGGCTCCTTTCGCCGCGACCCGAACCTCGCCCTGGCCCATGCCAGCAAGGTCCGATCCTCAGGCAAGATCGGTTACTACTGGCAATTGTTTGCCGGGCTGGCCTGGACCAGCATTCATTGGCTGCACAAGATTCGCCAACCGACTCTGGTGCTAGCCGGTGACGATGATCCGCTGATCCCGCTGATCAACATGCGCATGCTGGCCTGGCGAATTCCCAATTCGGAACTTCATGTGATCGATGACGGTCATTTGTTTTTGATTACCCGCGCCGAAGCGGTTGCACCCATCATCATGAAGTTTCTTCGAAGAGAGCGGCAACCTGCCGTTATGCATCCCTCGCCGATCCCGTTACGTAATACCTAACACATGAGTTGGCGCAGAAATTCTTGACCCTTTAAAGAGCCTGGTGTAACAAGACGCTTACGCGCTCGGCTCTCTGCACGGCTTCCTCGGCATGCCCAGGCACGAGCCTGGGTGCTTGCTTGACGTTTTGACGGTTAGACAATGGAGTGTTTACCTAATGCACAATGAACCTGCCTCGGGCTTATTGCCCGAACCTGTTCCTTTGAACAAAACGCAAAACAGCACCGTCGGTCTTCGCGGCCGCGACGTATTTTCTACCTTGCGCCTGCTCGGCCAACACGGGGTGCTCCGTCCGGGGCATACGGCTAAACATGCACTGGCCTTGGGCGGTCAACTCGGGCGCATCTTGGTGGGCAAGGGCCCTGAGCAGACAAGCGCCGACCCGCGCTTTGCCGATCCCACTTGGTCTCTAAATCCCTTTTACCGGCGCACCCTGCAGATGTATCAGGCGTGGCGCCTGGAATTAAACGCCTGGGTAGACGACAGCGAACTGGGTGCCGATGACCGCACCCGGGCACGCTTTATCGCCGCTCAACTCGGCGATGCCCTGGCGCCGTCCAACCACCCGCTCAATCCGCTGGCTATCAAGGAGCTGCTCAACAGTGGCGGCAGTAGCCTGTTTAAGGGCCTGGGCAATATCATCGACGACCTGCGCCACAATGGCGGCATGCCTAATCAGGTGCAAAAACAGGCCTTCGAAGTGGGCGGTAATTTGGCGACCACGCCCGGCGCGGTGGTGTTTCGCAACGAACTGCTGGAACTGATTCAGTACCAATCCACCGGAGACCAGCACTACAGTCGCCCGCTGTTCATTGTTCCGCCGCAGATCAACAAGTTCTATATTTTTGATTTGAGCGCGGACAAAAGCTTCATTCAGTACATGTTGAAAAACAACCTGCAGGTTTATATCGTCAGCTGGCGCAACCCGACTGCACGACATAGCGCCTGGGGCCTTGATACTTATGTTCAGGCGCTCGAAGAAGCTATCGACGTCTGTCGCGCAATCAGTGGCAGCAAAGCCGTCAATTTGGCTGGAGTGTGCGCCGGCGGCCTGACCATTGGCGCCTTGCAAGGTTACCTGCAGGCCAAACGACAATTGCACAAGATTACCAGCGCCAGTTATTTCGTCAGTTTGCTGGACAGTCAGGTCGAAACGCCTGTGGCCCTGTTTGCCAATGAAAAAACCATGGACGCCGCCAAGCGCCGCTCGTGTCGTAACGGCGTACTTGAGGGCCGTGACATGGCCAGGGTATTTGCCTGGATGCGACCAAACGATCTGGTCTGGAACTACTGGATCAACAACTACTTGCTGGGCAAGCAGCCGCCGGCGTTTGACATTCTTTACTGGAATAACGACAACACCCGCCTGCCCGCAGCCTTTCATGCCGATCTGCTGAATTTCTTGAAACACAATCCGCTGGCCCACCCCGGCGGACTGGAAGTCTGCGGCAAGCCCATCGATTTGCGCAAAGTCACCGTCGACACGTTCAGTGTGGCCGGCATCAATGATCACATCACGCCGTGGGAAGGCGTGTATCGCTCGGTTCTACTACTGGGCGGCAAGCGCCGCTTTGTCTTGTCCAACAGCGGGCATATCCAGTCGGTGCTCAATCCGCCGGGCAACCCCAAGGCCAATTATTTTATCAGCGACCAGCTCGGCACCGATCCGCAGGCCTGGCACGATCAGGCCGAACAGGTCAAAGACAGTTGGTGGCCGCTCTGGACTAGCTGGCTACAAGAGCGTTCCGGCGAATTACAGGACGTCCAAGCAAGCCTCGGCAACCAAGCCTATCCGCCCATGATGGCGGCGCCAGGCAGCTACGTGCACGAACGCTAACCGCTACTGAGGCCGACCGGGCAAAGCTCGGCCGGCCATCGCTTATCTGTGTACGACCCAAATAAGAAGCGCTGATGAAAACCCGCGATCGTATCCTCGAATGCGCCCTGATGCTGTTCAATCAGAAGGGCGAACCCAACGTCTCTACCCTCGAAATCGCCAACGAACTGGAGATCAGCCCGGGTAATCTGTACTACCACTTCCATGGCAAAGAACCTCTGATCATGGAGTTGTTCGAACGCTTCCAAAAGGAACTCGCGCCTTTGCTCGATCCTCCGGTGGAGGTGCAACTGGAGGTGGAGGATTACTGGCTGTTTCTCAACCTGATCGTCGAACGCCTAGCCCATTACCGCTTTCTGTTTCAGGACCTGTCCAACCTGTCCAGTCGCCTGCCGAAACTGGCGCGCGGCATTCGCCAATGGCTGAATGCCTTGAAGCGCGCTCTGGCCATGCTGGTGGCACAACTCAAGACCGAAGATCAACTGGTCAGCAACACTCAGGCCCTCGGCCTGCTAGTTGAACAGATCACCCTGACACTGCTGTTTTCACTCGACTATCAACGCATTCTGGGCAGCCGCGGCGAAGTCAGCTTGGTGGTTTTTCAGGTCATGATGCTGGTCACCCCGCATCTCGCTAGCGAGGCGCGGCATACTGCCGAGCAACTGGCACAGCGCTATTTGAGCCAGCGCGACGAGCAGCCGGCGCATTGATTTTCTAGATCAAGCGCACCGCTCGTTGCGAATAGAGCAATACGTCACCGTGATCACTGCCGAGTTCGAATCCGTTATTACCCGCCATAACGAAAACGCCCGGCACTAGGCCGGGCGCTTGCAGTGCTGAAAAATCAGGACTGATGGGGCGTTGGTTTCGACGCTGCAGTCGGCGCGCTAGCGGCCTGCGAAGTCGAAGTGGCTGGCTTAGCCTGAGTGGTCTCAGACTTAGAGTTCGTGGCCGTTTCAGTCGGTTTTGCTGAAGCGCTCACGGCTGGTTTGTCCGCCGCTTTCTCTTCAACTTTCCCTTCAATTTTCTCTGCAGTTTTTTCAACAGCCTTGTCGGCAGTTTTAACTGCAGATTTGACGGTCGATTTAGCCGAGGTAGCTGCCGATTTGACCGTTGAGGCTACGGCTTTAGCCGCCGGCTTGACGGTTTTGGTCGCAGGCTTAGCCGGTTTAACTGTGGTCTTGACCGAATTGGCCGAGATACCGGTCAGTTTTTCCACTTGTTCGGTCAGTGTTTCTACCTTGGCATGCAGCTCTTTCACTTCATTGCGGCTGGGTACGCCCAGACGCGAAATGGCACCGTTCAGCCGCTTGTCAAATGCCTCTTCCAGCTCGTTCCACTTACCCAAGGCGCGATCTTTAACGCCTTCGACGCGGGACTTGGCCGACTGGGCCGACGACTTCACGACGTCGACTTGTTTGTCGACTTCATTCATGACCAGTGTCTCGGCCTTTTCGCCATCTTCAACCAGATTATCGAACAGCTTGGTGCCGTCTTTACTGATCTTCGAATAGGCGCCCAAACCGGCCAGCCAGATTTGCCGGGAGTATTTTTCTACTTCACCGACCAACGAGCTGCTTTCTTTTTCGAGTGTCTTTTTACCAGCCATAACGTTCTCCTTATTGAGCCTTGACGGCACGCTCGAGCATTTCAGTCAGCACATCCAACTTAGCGGAGAGTGCATTGAGATCCTGACGCGACGGAATACCGATCCGATTCAGGCCACGGGCAACGCGGTCGTCGAAGGCTTCTTCGATCTTGTCGATTTGCTGCCCGACTTTACCCTTGACGCTGCTGATATTGCCTTTCACAGCGTCCAACTCTTCGCTGGCTGCCTCAACTTGTTCAGCGACCAGTTCCTTGCCTTGACGCTCAACAACCTCACCGGCCTTGACCAGCTCTTTCAGGTACTCGACGCTTTCGTGACCGGCTTTGAAATAAACGCCCAAACCGGCCAGCCAGATTTGCCGGCCATAATGTTTAACTTCGCCGAAGAGTTTGGTTTTGCTTTCTTTAATATCTTCGATGGCATCTTCGACAGTATTTTCGAGAGTGCCTTCGACGTCTTTAAGGTCGCGTTCGATTTTCTGTGTAACGGCTACTTGGGACATGGTGTACCTCACAGGAAGCGGGTTGAGGAAACGCCCGCGATATGCAGGCTTGAACCCAAAGTAGCGAGGAAAATTAGAATTCACACCCTAAGCAGCAAACTTCTACGAAAATAAACAGCACTTAACTTTGCAATGATTCATCCAGACCTTTCTCGATTTCACGCTGGATGGTGCCGCTCAGGGCCGACAGCAGTAGTCCCAGGTGCAGATTGACGCATACCTGGTTTTCGCTCACGGCAATGTGTCCGTGTGCACCCTTGCGCTTGAATTCAAGGGTGTCGCCATTCCACTGATATTGCAGCGCGTACTGGCTGGCTAGGCGCTCGGCCAACTGCTCGGCTTTGCCCCGCGCGGCCTCACGACCTAGGCTATGGACGCGCTCAACGGTGATTGTAGCCATGGCACAACTCCGAATTTTAATGATGTAGAGCGACTATAGCAGTCCGCGCAACCTGAATAGTTGACCCAAACGACCGAGCAAACGCTATTGAGCCTGATCAAGACAAAGCCGGCCACCGCGACTAGAATGGCCGGCACTTTCTTTCGGTGGCAGCCATATGAATGATTCGCGTAAAGGCAGAGATGCCGAACCGACTACCCACTTCGGCTACAAGAGCGTGCCGGAAAGCCAGAAGGCCGCAAAAGTGGCCGAGGTTTTCCATTCTGTGGCCGCCAAGTACGACCTGATGAACGACTTGATGTCCGCCGGCGTACATCGCCTGTGGAAGCGTTTCACCGTCGAGCTGTCCGGGGTGCGCAACGGCAACCGGGTACTCGATATCGCGGGCGGCACCGGCGATCTGACCAAGCAGTTCGCCCGTCTGGTCGGCCCGACCGGCGAAGTGGTGCTGGCCGATATCAACGCATCAATGCTCAAAGTCGGCCGCGACCGGCTGCTCGATCTGGGCGTGGCCGGCAACGTCACGTTCGTCCAGGCCGACGCGGAAAAACTGCCGTTCCCGGACAACCATTTCGACTGCGTGACCATCGCCTTCGGGTTGCGCAACGTCACCCACAAGGAAGATGCGCTGCGCTCCATGCTGCGGGTCCTCAAGCCGGGCGGCCGTCTGCTGGTGTTGGAGTTCTCCAAGCCGAGCAGCACGTTGCTGTCCAAGGCCTACGACACCTACTCTTTCAGCCTGCTACCAATGATGGGCAAGTTGATTACCAACGACTCGGAAAGTTACCGCTACCTCGCCGAATCGATCCGCATGCACCCGGATCAGGAAACCCTCAAGGCCATGCTGGCCGACGCCGGTTTCGAGCGCGTGACCTACCACAACATGACCGGCGGCATCGTCGCGCTGCACCGCGGCATCAAACCCTGATGCTGCTAAGCGGGCTGCTGGCGGGCGTCGAACTCGGCCTGAACCGCGTACTGGCCTTGGACAGTACTGCGTTGCCGCGCCTGGCGCGTCTCAGCGGCAAGGTGATCGCCATAGACTGCTCGGCGCCGGCGCTGCAGCTGTTTATTTTGCCCTCCGCTGAGGGTTTGCGGCTCGCCACCCAGTGGGCCGCGCCCGCCGATTGCCGCCTGCGCGCACCGGCGGCCAGCTTGCTGCAACTGGCGATCAGTGCGCAGAAAACCGCCGTATTGCACAGCCCGAATCTCGAACTGGAGGGCGACAGCGCCGTGCTGTTGGAGTTGGCCGGGATTCTTCAGGACCTGGAACTAGACTGGGAATACCAGCTGTCGTGCTGGATCGGACCGGTCGCCAGCCAGTTGCTCGGCGCGCACCTGCGCAGCCGCGCGCACTGGACACAGCAGAGTCTGGACAGCCTGCACCAGCACCTGGCCGACTACCTCAGCGAGGAATCGCGTAGTTTGGTCGGCCAACGTGAAGCCCAGGCGCGGTTCACCGAACTGGACGCGCTCACGCTCGACCTCGATCGCCTCGATGCCCGCCTGATGCGCCTCGATCACCTTAGCGCCCCACTCAACCCTAGCGATAACGCATGAAGCTGCTTGCCATCCGCCGCCTATTTCGTATTCAACGCGTGATTATCCGTTACCGCCTTGATGACCTGCTGTTTGATCTGCCCTTGCCCTTCTGGCTGCGTGCCTTGCGCCATCTGCGCCCCTGGTGCTGGTGGCCACGCACGCCGCTGACGCTGAGCCGTGGCGAACGCTTGCGCCTGGCGCTGGAAGACCTGGGGCCGATTTTTATCAAATTCGGCCAACTGCTGTCGACCCGCCGCGACCTGATGCCCGTCGATGTGGCCGATGAACTGGCCAAGCTGCAAGACAACGTACCGCCCTTCGACTCGCAGCAATCGGTGGCGCTGATCGAGCAACAGTTGGGGGTCAAGGTCAGCGAAGCCTTCGCCCGCTTCGACAGCCAACCGCTGGCATCGGCCTCGGTGGCTCAGGTGCATGCCGCCCAGCTGAAAAGCGGTGAAGAAGTGGTGGTTAAGGTGATTCGCCCGGGCCTCAAACCGATCATCCGACAAGACCTGGCCTGGCTTTTTCTGCTGGCCAAATTTGCCGAATACAGCTCGACCGAAGCGCGCCGCCTGCACCCAGTAGAAGTAGTCAATGACTACGAAAAAACCATCTACGATGAACTCGACCTGCTGCGCGAGGCGGCCAACGCCAGTCAGCTGCGGCGTAACTTCGAAGGATCACCACTGCTATACGTACCGCAGGTGTACTGGGAGTGGTGCCGGCCTAAAGTGCTAGTCATGGAGCGCATTTATGGCGTGCAGGTCACGGATATGGCCACCCTGGCCGACCAGCGCACCGACATGAAACTGCTCGCCGAGCGCGGCGTAGAGATTTTCTTCACCCAGGTGTTCAGCCACAGCTTCTTCCATGCCGATATGCACCCCGGCAATATTTTTATCAGCACCCGCACGCCCTGGAACCCGCAGTACATCGCCATCGACTGCGGCATCATTGGCAGCCTGACGCCCGAGGATCAGGATTACCTGGCGCGCAATCTACTGGCTTTCTTCAAGCGCGATTACCGCAAGGTCGCCCAGTTGCACATCGATTCGGGTTGGGTGCCTGCGCACACGCGGGTCAACGATTTCGAAGCAGCGATTCGTACCGTCTGTGAACCGATCTTCGAACGGCCGCTTAAGGACATTTCCTTCGGCATGCTGCTGATGCGCCTGTTCCAGACCGCGCGGCGCTTCAATATGGAAATCCAGCCGCAGTTGGTGCTGCTGCAAAAAACCTTGCTGAATATCGAAGGTCTGGGCCGCCAGCTGTATCCGGACCTGGACTTGTGGAGCACCGCGCAACCGTTTCTGGAGCGCTGGATGCGCGAGCGGATGAGCCCGAAAAGTCTGCTACACACGTTCCAGACTCAGGTCGAGCAGGTGCCGCATGTGGCACAGATGACCCGCGACCTGCTCGAACGCCTGTCCCAGCCCGCCGTTCAGGATCCGCTAGCCACCCGCCAGGAGCTGCGCACGGCATGGCCGCTGCGGCTGGTCGGCGCCGCCCTGCTGGGCGCTGGGGCGACATTTGCCGGGTCCACCGTAGCGCTGGCAGCCATCGCGGCTTGGCCCGCGTGGGTCATGCTGGCCAGCGGGCTGTACCTCATCGTGCGCCGATAGCCAGCACCGCGGCCGACTGGCACACTAGAAATCTTTAGCAGCGGCGCCGTTATTCGCCGCTCGCTCATCACGTTGCAATGGACCTTAAATGAACAACTGGCTGGATGAAATCAACTGGAATGCCGATGGTCTGGTTCCGGCCATAGCCCAGGATCACCAGAGCGGCCGCGTCCTGATGCTGGCCTGGATGAACCGCGAAGCGCTGGCCCTGAGCGCCGCCGAGCAGCGCGCCGTGTACTGGTCGCGCTCGCGGGGCAAACTCTGGCGCAAAGGCGAAGAGTCCGGCCATGTGCAAAAATTGCATGCCATACGCCTGGACTGCGACGCCGACGCAATCATCCTCACGGTCGAGCAGCTGGGCGGCATCGCCTGCCACACCGGGCGCGCCAGCTGCTTTTATCGGGTATTCGAGAACGGCGCCTGGAGCACCGTCGACGCGGTGCTCAAAGACCCGCACGCCATCTACTCCACAGGACACTCCCATGACTGACACCCTGAGCCGCCTGGCCGACGTGCTGGAAGCGCGCAAAGGCGCCGCTGCCGACAGTTCGTATGTCGCCAGTCTGTACCATAAGGGCCTGAACAAGATTCTGGAAAAAGTCGGTGAGGAGTCGGTGGAAACTATTCTGGCTGCCAAAGACGCTGAAATAAGCGGCGACTGCAGCGATCTGATCGGTGAAACTGCCGACCTTTGGTTTCATAGCCTGGTCATGCTCGCCGCACTCGGCCAGCATCCCCAAGCCGTACTGGACGAACTGGACCGGCGTTTTGGTCTTTCTGGGCTTGCGGAAAAAGCCGCACGCTCACCGCTTTGATTACCCCTTAACAACGGAGAATGCATCATGGGATTCGGTGGTATTGGCATTTGGCAACTCCTGATCATCTTGCTGATCGTCGTCATGCTGTTCGGCACCAAGCGTCTGAAAAGCCTGGGTTCGGACATGGGCGATGCGATCAAAGGCTTTCGCAAGTCGATGGGCAATGAAGAAGAGGACAAACCGGCTGTGCATGAAGAACCCAAGGGCCAGACCATTGATGCCCAGGCGCGCAAGGTCGAAGAACCAGCGAAAAAAGACTAAGAGCGCTCCCCAATGTTCGATATAGGCTTTACCGAACTGCTGTTGATCGGCTTGGTCGCCCTGGTGGTGCTCGGCCCCGAACGCCTGCCGGGCGCCATACGCACCGCCGGACTGTGGATTGGCCGACTGAAACGCAGCGCCAGCGCGATTAAGGAACAGGTCGAGCGCGAGATCGGCGCCGATGAAATTCGCCGCCAGCTGCGTAATGAGCAGATTCTCGATCTGGAAAAAGAAATGCAGGGGCTGAAAAAAGATCTGTTGGCGCCGACTCTTACGCCCACGCGGATCAAGACCGGCGAGAGCGGCGAGCCGGCTGCCGGCGGCGCATCCGGCGAGCAAATCGACAGTACTGAACACGCCCAGGGCGCCCAGAGCAGCGAGGCCAGCGCGAGCAAACGCGCTGCGCCAGACGCCAGTCCCGCACCTACTTCTACTCATCCCGTCAGCCTGGACAAAGCATCTCACTCATGAGCAAACAATCGGACAGCGACCAGGAAATGCCCCTGGTTTCGCACCTGACCGAACTGCGCGCGCGCCTGCTGCGCAGCGTGATCGCCATCCTGCTGCTCTTCGCCGGGTTGTTCTACTTCTCCCAGGATATCTACACGCTGGTCGCCGCCCCGCTGCGCGCCTACCTGCCAGCGGGCGCGACGATGATCGCCACCGGGGTCGCCTCACCGTTTCTGACGCCCTTTAAGCTGACCATGATGGTCGCCCTGTTTCTCTCGATGCCGGTCATCCTGCATCAAGTCTGGGGCTTTATTGCGCCGGGGCTGTACAAGCACGAGCGGCGTGTGGCCATTCCTTTGCTGATCTCCAGCATCCTGCTGTTTTACGGCGGCATGGCCTTCGCCTACTTCGTGGTGTTCCCGATCATGTTTGGCTTCTTCGCCAGCGTGACCCCGGAAGGCGTGGCGATGATGACCGACATCGGTCAGTACCTGGATTTCGTACTCAGCCTGTTCTTCGCCTTCGGCGTGGCCTTCGAGATTCCAGTGGCGACCTTTCTACTGGTCTGGATTGGTGTAGTCGATATCGCCACCTTGCGCAAAAGCCGTCCTTATGTGGTGGTCGGCTGCTTCGCCGTCGGCATGGTGTTGACGCCGCCAGACGTGCTGTCGCAAACCCTGCTGGCCGTGCCGATGTGGTTACTGTTCGAGGCCGGCCTGCTGTTCGGCGGCCTGATTAAGCGCCGTGACGAGCACCAGCAGGAAGCCGACGCCCTCGCCGAAGAAGCAGAAGCAGAAGCAGCCACGCAAGCCACCGAAGAGCAAGGCGATCAACCGCCCACGTCGCAGCCGTGAATCTGCTGTTACTGGATGATGCCGACTTTATCGCGGCAGACCGTGTGTTGCTACGCGACCGCCGCTTGATACACCTGCAGACGGTGCATCGCGCCGAGGTCGGCGCCAGCCTACGGGTCGGCCTGATCAATGGGCTGATGGGCACAGGTAAACTTCTGCGCCTGGACGCTCAGGAAGCCGAATTGCAGATTCAGCTCGAACAGCCGCCGCCGGCCAAGTTGCCTATCACCCTGCTGCTGGCCCTGCCACGACCGAAGATGCTTAAGCGCATCCTGCAGACAGTGGCTAGCATGGGCGTGCCGCGCCTGATATTGCTGAACAGTTATCGGGTGGAGAAAAGTTTCTGGCAGACACCCTTTCTCGATCCAGCGGCGATTCGCGAGCAATTGCTGCTGGGCCTCGAACAAGCCCGTGACACCCAGCTACCCGAAGTCATTCTCGAGAAGCGCTTCAAGCCCTTCGTCGAAGATCGCCTGCCGCACCTCGCCGCCGGCAGCCTGGGCCTAGTCGGGCATCCCGGCGCGTACCCCGCTTGCCCGCGCGCCGTCGGGCAGCCCGTTACCCTGGCCATCGGCCCGGAAGGCGGCTGGATTCCCTACGAAGTCGAGATGTTGCACAAAGCTGGCCTGCAACCCGTACAGCTGGGTGAGCGCATCCTGCGGGTAGAGACCGCGGTCACCGCGCTGCTGGCGCGCCTGTTCTGAATTCATGCCGCACTGCTAGACGATACCGGGGCAGCAAGCCGCTGCGAAGAGCCTATGGTTATCGGCAACCTCTGCGAAATCGGCTGGATGAGGTTTTATCCATCCACCACTAGCAATGGCGGATGAAAAAGGTGTCATCCATTCTATAGGGCTACGGTTTTTCTCCCGTGCGCCGGGACCGCCAGTGCGCCGGCAGCAGTTGCCCCTTGAACGCCGGCGCCTCCTCCAGTAATACATCGCCCGGCAGCAGCGCTTCGCCACACTCCGAGCAGACCGACACAGCGTGCATCGGTTTGCTGCAGCTACGGTGGATATGCCGGATCGGCGCGCCTTCGGCACCGCTCATATGCCGATCGCCCCAGTTGACCAGGGCCAGAAGCGCCGGATAGAAGTCGCGGCCCTTGGCGGTCAGGCGATATTCCTCGCGCAGCGGCCGCTGCTGGTAAGCCACCTTGTCCAGCACCGCTGCCTCCACCAGCTTCTTCAACCGATCCGCCAGCACATGGCGGGTAATACCCAGGCGCTTTTCGAATTCGTCGAACCGACGAATACCGAGAAAGCTTTCGCGCAGCACCAGCAGGGTCCAGCGATCCCCGACCACCGACAACGTGCGGGCCAGGGAGCAGGGTTGTTGCTCGAGTTCTTCCCAGCGCATCGATAATTCTCCGGCAAACGATGGCTCACCATAGCTTGACAGGTTCCAAATTGGAACCGACTATTTACCCAGGTTCTAAAACAGAACTAACGGAGAGCCGCAATGACTGAATGTAAAGCAATCCTGGTAATGGGTGCCGGCGACGCTACTGGCGGGGCCATCGCCAAACGCTTCGCCCGCGAGGGTTATGTCGCCTGCGTGGCCCGTCGCCACGCGGACAAACTGGCGCCGCTGGTCGCGGCCATCGAGGCCGAAGGCGGCACTGCCCGCGCCTTCGGTTGCGATGCGCGGGTCGAAGCCGAGGTGATCGAACTGTTCGCCTGTATCGAGCGCGAAGTTGGCCCGCTGCACGCCGTGGTGTTCAATATCGGCGCCAATGTGCAGTTTTCCATTACCGAGACGACCGAGCGGGTCTATCGCAAGGTCTGGGAAATGGCCGCCCTGGCCGGCTTCCTCACCGGTCGCGAAGCGGCGAAAGCCATGCTGCCGCGCGCTCGCGGCAGCATCATCTTCACCGGTGCCACCGCCTCCCTGCGCGGGCGAGCCAATTTCTCCGCCTTCGCCAGTGCCAAGTTCGCCCTGCGCGCCCTCGCCCAGAGCATGGCGCGCGAACTCGGCCCGCAGGGCATCCATGTCGCCCACCCGATCATCGACGGCGCCATCGACACCGCCTTTATCCGCGAGACCTTCCCTGAGCTGTACCAGCGCAAGGAACAGGACGGCATCCTCAAACCCGAACATATCGCCGAGACCTACTGGCAGATCCATTGCCAGCCGCGCGACTGCTGGGTGCATGAAATGGATCTACGGCCCTGGATGGAAACCTTCTAACCCTCCGGCCATGCCATCTCGCAGCCCGGATGCAATCCGGGCTGCGGCTCATCTCGAACCCGACCAGCAGGAATAAACAATGAGCAAAAACGTAGAGTTCTTTTTCGATTTCGGCAGCCCGACCAGTTACCTGGCCTGGACCCAGTTACCCGGCATCGCCGCAGCGGCAAATGCCCAGATCATCTGGCGGCCGATGCTGCTCGGCGGGGTATTCAAGGCCAGCGGCAACCAGTCGCCGGTGAGCATTCCGGCCAAGGGTCGCTACATGCTGCAGGATCTGGCCCGCTTCGCTAACCGCTACGACGTACCGTTGGCGTTCAACCGGCACTTCCCGATCAATACCCTGCACCTGATGCGTGGCGCCGTTGGCTACCTCGACAGCGCTGACTTCCAGCCCTATGTGAAGGCGGTCTTCGAGGCGATCTGGGTGCAGCAGAAGAATCTCGGCAACGCCGACGTAGTCGCCGAGGTACTGCGCGGCGCAGGCTTGAACCCCGTCGAGTTCGAGCAACTGATCAGCGATGAAGCCGTCAAGCAGCGCCTCAAGGACAATACCGAAGAGGCGATCCGGCGTGGCGTGTTCGGTGCCCCGACATTCTTCGTCGACGACGACGAGATGTTTTTTGGCCAGGATCGCCTGGACTTCGTAGGCGAAGCCCTGGCGCGCTAGCGACACGCGAGCCTTCAGGCCTCGTCGGGGGCCAGATCGAGCAGACGCTGGGCCAATTGATTAGCGGCGCGCACCAGCGCATCAGCGATGCCGCATTCCGAGGCGGAGTGACCGGCTTCGCGGATGATCTGCAGCTCGCTGTTGGGCCAAGCCTGGTGCAGCGCCCAGGCGTTATCCAAGGGGCAAACAACGTCATAGCGGCCATGCACGATGATCCCGGGCAAATGAGCAATTTTGCCCATATCGCGAATCAGCTGATCGTGTTCGAGAAAGGCATTGTTAACAAAGTAATGACACTCGATGCGGGCAATCGATAGCGCCCGATAAGAATCGCCAAAGCGCTCGACTATCTGCGGATTGGGTCGCAGCGTCAGAGCTCGTCCTTCCCAGGTCGACCAGGCCTTAGCCGCATGCAACTGGGCGATTTGGTCGGAACCGGTCAGGCGCTTGTAGAACGCCTGAACCAGGTCGCCGCGCTCCTCCGGCGGAATAGGCGCCAGATAGTCTTGCCAATAATCGGGAAACAGTCGGCTCGCGCCGCTCTGATAAAACCAGTGAATATCCTGTGGCCGGCACAGAAAGATGCCGCGCAGGATCAAGCCCAGCACGCGCTCGGGATGTGTCTGGGCATAGGCCAGCGCCAGTGTCGAGCCCCATGAACCGCCGAACAACACCCATTTGTCGATGCCCAACTGCTCGCGGATGCGTTCCAGATCGGCGACCAAATCCCAGGTGGTGTTGTTTTCCAGGCTGGCGTGGGGCGTGGAACGCCCGCAACCGCGCTGATCGAAGGTGACAATACGGTACCGATTAGGATCAAAAAAGCGCCGACTTAAGGCATCGCACCCGGCACCCGGACCGCCATGAATAAACACCACGGGCAAACCGTCTGGCGAACCGCTTTCGTCCACGTACAAGACATGCGGCGCCTGCACAGCCAACTCGTGGCGAGCGTAAGGTTTAATCTCCGGATACAAAGTCTGCATGCTGCGCTCCTGCGCGACTGGGTTTATGCATACGGCGCGGGCCATTCTTTTATAAAGGGCCGAGGATTAACACTCGCCCCACCCGGCGCCGCTGCCGCGTTCCGTTCTAACCTGAAGCATACCCGTGAAACGTGCCTCAGACCGGTGAATAAGTGCAGCATTCAGTTCATGAACACCTGAAACTGGCCCACGATCGGACGCCCTAGCGAAGATTTTTGCCAGAAAACATCAGTACCTTGTTACCCGCATATTGCACGCTGATAACGCTCTGCTGATCGCCCCAGGTACAGCTCGACACACCCAGCGCACCGGCGCACTCGGTCGGGCCACCCAGCAGCCGTTCCACTTCGATCTTGGTCATTCCGGTTTCGAGTTTGGAATAGTTATCTTGATTGACCTTGCTGCAAGCAGCCAGCAACACACAACACGACAGCACGGCTAAATAGCGCAACGACATGGCGCAGGTTCCACAATAAAAAGGGCGGGCAAGCGGCTCACCGGAGCGCGCCGCGACCACCTTGGCGACCGTTATCTCGGAGCTAAACTATCAGTCGAGCAACGGCTGCCAAGGTGTAATTAGGCGTCAGTCTTGGTGGTAGGCGGTCACGCGCTCGACTTCTTCCTTGGAGCCAAGGAAGACCGGTACGCGCTGGTGCAGGGAAGTTGGCTGGATATCGAGGATGCGCTGCTTGCCATTGGTCGCGGCGCCGCCGGCCTGCTCGACAATAAAAGCCATGGGATTGGCCTCATACATCAATCGCAGCTTGCCGGGGCGCTGTGGCTCGCGGGAGTCACGCGGGTACATAAAGACACCGCCGCGGGTCAGGATGCGGTGTACATCGGCAACCATTGCTGCAATCCAGCGCATGTTGAAGTCCTTGTTCAGAGGACCGGTCTCGCCGGCCAGCAGTTCGCTGACGTAGCGCTGTACCGGGGCTTCCCAGTGCCGCTGGTTAGACATATTGATGGCAAATTCCTGAGTACTCTCTGGAATACGAATATCATCATGCGTCATCACGAAACTGCCCAGTTCGCGGTCCAGGGTGAAGCCCTTTACGCCATCGCCTAGGGTCAACATCAGCATGGTCTGCGGGCCGTAAATAGCGTAACCGGCGGCGACTTGCTTGGTGCCCGGCTGCAAGAAGGCTTCTTCACCCAAGTCGCCATCATCACCATTGCGATCCGGACAACGCAATACCGAGAAGATGGTGCCCACCGATACGTTCACATCGATATTAGAGGAGCCATCCAACGGGTCGAACACCAGCAGGTAGGCGCCCTTTGGGTACTTGCCCGGAATCTGGTAGGCGTTGTCCATTTCTTCCGAGGCCATGCCGGCCAAGTGCCCGCCCCATTCATTGGCTTCCAGCAGAATATCGTTAGACAGTACGTCGAGCTTTTTTTGCACTTCGCCCTGCACGTTCTCGGTTTCCATGCTGCCCAACACGCCGCCGAGGGCGCCTTTGGACACTTCACAGCTGATTTCCTTGCATGCGCGCGCGACCACTTCGATAAGAAACCGCAGGTCGGCCGGGGTGTTATTACTGCGGGTTTGCTCAATCAAATAGCGGCTTAGGGTAACGCGAGACATGGGAGGCTCCGAAGGTAAGAAAGACGCGAGCAGTTTAGCGCGATCCGACAGCCCGCAGTGGCCTGCGGCGCATAAACGCCACACGACACGCTGGCCGGTTTAGCCTAGCGCCTGAAACGAGCGCGCGCTGCAATCACAACCAAAGCGAGCACGGCCGTCGACCGGTTTACCAATTCCAGGCCAGAGACAGGCTGACGCCCTGCTGGCGGTCATCCTCGCCTTCGGCCTTGCGCAGGCTGTAACTGCCGCGCAAAGCCAGCTCACGCGTTAGCTGCTGATTGAAACCGATGCTGGCCCGATTCACGCGCTCTTGCGGGGTGTAACCCGGCAGGGTGAAGTCCAAAGTCGGCAAGCTGTTTAGCGCCAGGGTCAGCTCGCTCGGATCATTTTCATATTCGCGCTCATGGGCCACTTCGGCGAATACCTGGGTGCTGCGGCTGAACGCGAGGCGCCCTTGCAGGCCGACGCCCAGACGCTTGGATGTGCGCTCCTGGTCACCGAAGGTAAGCGCCGTGGCCCGCGTACCCTGTTCGGCATAACCGTCAACTTCGACCCGCGCATAGTCCGCACTGACGAATGGGCTCAGGTGCCAGCGGCTGTCGGGCTGCGCGAAGTCCACGCCCAGACGGGCACTGAAGGCCCAGATGTCACCGCTGCTGTCGCCTTTCTCGCTGCGCTGAGCCTGGCCGATAGCAAAGCCGCGCTGCAAATCGGCATAGTCGAGTGTGCCGGCGCTGGCGGCGACATCGGCCCACCAGTGGCCCTGCTGATACTGGGCAAAGGTGGTCAGCAGGTAGCTGCGTAACTCGTACTCCGAGGCCTCGGCGTCGAGCTGTTGCTTGTCTAACCCCAGTGCCAGCCCGACACGCCATGCTGCGCCCGGGCGGTAGCTGCCACCCAGACTCAGGCTGTAGCTGTCATTGTCGCCATCATTGCTGAAACGGGTCGAGCGGTTCTTGCGGTCGACATCCTGGCGCTGAGCGCCGCCGCTGACAAAGCTGCGCCATTGGCCGAGCGGCTGCCAGTCTGCCCAATCCGCCAGCCATTGCGTGCGCAAGTGCGCCTGCTGGGCACGCAATGCACTATGGGCCATCTCCGGCAGCAAGGTCAGTTGATCAGGTGCGGCCAACAGGGAATAGGCGTAGTCCGCAGTGATCTGCTGGCCGGTGCTGGTGGGGTGCACGCCGTCGTTGAAGAGCAGCCGCGTCGGGTCGGCATTGCCACTGCGCAGGCCGTAGGTGGGGTTTTCCAGGCAATTATTAGCGCTGCCATCGAAACAGCTGCCCAGCAGATTCTGAGCCGGGTCCAAGCCGTAGGCGCTGGCATTATTGACTACCTCGCTGACCAGCAGCGGTAGGTTCAGGGGGATGATTTGCGCGTCGATGCCGGCCAGTTGGCTGACCAGTTCGTTATTGAACTCGGCCACCAGCGGCTCGATAAAGCCCGACAGGCCCGAGCCTAGGGCGAAGGGCGTTTGACTGAGATCGCCGAGCAAGGGCACTAAAATGTAGCGAGCTCCGGCGCCCTGCAGGGCGCGAACGCTGTCGCCCAGCCGAGTGGCCGATTGCCGCGCATCGGAGCGACTTAACACTAAAAGGTCGAGAAAATCGTTGCCCCCGCCATTTACGTAAAACAGCGTGGACGGATCGAGGGTCTGGCCGCTAATGGCCACGTCTTGTAGGTAGCCGTTGCGCACCCGCAGCGTGTCGCCCCCAGCAGTCTCCACTACCGAGCCATCCCCGCGGCCGGTAATCGAATCGAGAATCTGTTCGGTGGTGTTGCCGCCCACCGCGTAGTTGCTGCCATCCGGCAAACCCAAGGCCAGATTGACCGGGGACGTCGAACCGCTGAGTGCGCCCAAGCCCAGACGCTCGCTCAGCCGCATGGTGGCATTGGCCGCAAAGGGTTCGCCACTACCGTTCTGATAGGTCGGCCCGACACGATTAGTGAAACGCAGAGTTGACCCTGCCGGTCCGCCGGAATCAGGAAACTGTCCGGCATCGCTCAGACTGTCGCCGAACACCACCAAACCACTATAAGGACTGGCCTCAATAGCCGGAGCCAGCGCTAGCAGGCAAACGGCAGTCAGGGGCGTTAAAAATCGCTGCATGGGGTACTCCTCGATGGATTGAAAGAGGACTTAGCAAAACCATGAATCTAGTCAACCTTTTAGAACACGCATGAATTTATGGGCACCACCGGTCCGAGAAAGGCCTTGTGACGCAAAAAACCATGGAGCAGTGGGCAGATGGCTGTTCACACAGGCGCCCGCGCCGCTATCATGCCGCGCCCTGAATACCCGGTTACTGGTGTGAATAATGAATAAGCTGTTGATCGTCGGCGCCGACCTGGAACGGCCGGACACCTGGATCAAATATGAGAAAACCATGTGCGGCAGCTGCAACTCCAGCTGCTGCACCATGCCGGTGGAAGTGCGCTTCAACGACCTGCTGCGGATCGGGCTGGTGCAGGAGTTCGAGCGCGGCGAGCCGCCCAAGCAGATCGCCAAGCGCTTGCTCAAAGAGGGCATTGTCGAACGGTTCAATCAGAAGTTCGGCATTTATACCCTGACCCGTCTGAGCAATAACGATTGCCTGTACCTGGATCGTAAGAGCCGCCTGTGCACCATCTACGAACAGCGCCCGGACACCTGCCGCAACCACCCACGGGTCGGCCCGCGGCCGGGTTTTTGCGCCTACAAACCCAAGCCCTAAGTCTGCCTCCAGCGGCCGCAAGCATCACCCGCACAACAAAAATCCCCGGCAGGTTGCCGGGACTTTTTGGTTTGGTTGTGTGCGCCAGGGGTTGATTTGAGGTAGTGCTTTTGTAGGAGCGAATTTATTCGCGATGATTGCGCTGAGAAGCTCGCGGATAAATCCGGCCCAGCATGATCAGATCATCCGCGCCAGCCATAACGCGGAGAAAACCTTTAATTCAAGGTGCTTAGTTGCCCGCCACGGGCGGGAGCTTGGGCTGCGGCTTGATCAAGCTGAAATCGATCAGTGATTTGGGCTGGTAGGGATCACCAATCAACAGCGGCCGCATTTTGAACGCCGGGCTGACCAGGCTCTTGCTCGGGTCCAGCTCGGCAAAGCTCAGACCGGCCAGCTCGGCCCAAGTGTGGATAAAGTTCGAACTGCTGTAGGGCCGGCTCAGTTCGACGTCGTAGTGGGCCGGGCTGTGGGTCTGCCAGCGCGGCGAGGTCCAGAGCATAAAGGGAATGGTGTACATGGGCGCCGTCGGCTTGGCTTCGTTGCGCCCGAGTACATTGCCGGTGGGCGAATCGAACACCGCCTCGCCATGGTCAGACAGGTACAACAGAAAACCATTGGGCTTGGTCGCGGCGAATTTCTCGATAAGGCTGGACACCACAAAGTCGTTGTAGAGCACCGCATTGTCGTAGCTATTGTAGGTGGGCAGCTGCTCGTCGGTGACCCAGTCCGGCGCGCCTTTACGGTCAGTGAACTGAGCGTATTCGGACGGATAACGGTACTGGTAGCTCATATGCGTGCCGAGCAGATGGACAATGATCAACTTGCGCGGCGCACTCGCGGCCAGCACCTTATCGAACGGTGCTAGAACGTCGCCATCGTACTGACGCACATTCTGGCTGAGGTTGTTGTTCAGGTAGACCTGCTCATCGGCCTGTTTGGAGAAGGTGGTGAGCATGGTATTGCGCTTGGTCATGGTCTGCTGATTGGTGATCCAGTAGGTCGTGTAACCCGCCTGCTTCATCATATTCATGATCGACGGCGTGGTCAGGTAGCCGTCTGGATGCTTCTCATCGGCGAAGGTCAGCACCTGCTGCAGGGCCTCGATAGTGTAAGGCCGCGAGGTGACCACATTGTCGAACACCGCCAACTGCTCACCCAGGGCGTCCAGCTTAGGCGTGGTGGCCCGCGGATAACCATAAAGGCTCATGCGCTGGCGATTGGTCGACTCGCCAATTACCAGCACCAAGGTGCTGGGCAGCCCTGCCTGGCTGTCCACCAGATTCTGCAGGGGCGCAATCTGAGCATTACCGTCGAGCAGTTGCTGCATATTATCCAGCTGCTGGCGGTACCGGCGATAGCCAATCAACAGCTGCCACGGCACTGCTGGCTCAACCCTAGACTCGAATTTCTCCAGAGCCACCTGCAACGTCGCGTGTCTGACGATCTGCTTACCCAACGGATAGACCAGCAAGGCCAGCACCAGCACTAGGCTCAACACTCCTGCCTGCCTGGAAGTAAAGCCCAGTGGCCGTACCCGTTTCCACAGCAGCCAGGCGCCAAGGCTGTAGCCCACAAACACCGGCACCATCCACCAAGAAAAGTATTGGGCGAAGAACTCGCGGCTTTCGGCCGCGTTAGACTCGAACATGATAAAGATCACGCTCTGGGAGAATTCCTGGCCATAGATGCAGAAATAGCTCAGGCCCACTAGTGAGGTGGCCCACAGTAGCAGTCCGACGCTGCCGGTAATCACCCGCGCCCGGGCCGGGAACAACAGCACCGGTACCAGCCAGATGGCACTCAACAAAAAGGCCTGGCGAAAGCTGGCGAAGCCGCCGACGCCCGATATCTGAATCAGCAAATGGGTGACCAGGGAGAAGTACCAGAAAAACAGGAACAACCAACCCAGCCCCGCCCAATCCCAACCCTGTCGACCCTTAGTCTGTTCTCCCGCTTGCATCAATTAACTCTCCGTCTACTGACGCCTGAATATGACCTCACCACCCGCACGCAAAAAGCCCCCCACCATTGGATGGTGGGGGGCTTTTTTTAACGCCTTAGATTAAGGCTTACTTACCAAAACGCTTGCGTTCGCTCTCGCTCAGCAGCTTTTTGCGCAGACGGATCGACTTGGGCGTGACTTCGACCAGCTCGTCGTCGGTGATGAACTCCAGCGACTGCTCCAGGGTGTAACGGATCGGCGGAACCAGGGCAATGGTTTCGTCCTTACCGGAAGCACGCATGTTGTCGAGCTTCTTACCCTTGGTAGGGTTAACGCCCATGTCGTTGTCGCGGCTGTTGATGCCGACCAACATACCTTCGTACACGTCATCGCCATGGCCAAGGAACAGCTTGCCACGCGCCTGCAGGGTTTCCAGCGAATAAGTCAGCGCCTTACCAGTAGCGGTAGACACCAGCACGCCGTTCTGACGGCTGGACATTTCGCCAGACTTCATCGGGCCGTAATGGCTGAAGATGCTGGTCATAATGCCGGAACCGGAAGTCATGGTCAGGAACTGGTTACGAAAACCAATCAGGCCACGGGCAGGAATGGTGTACTCAAGGCGCACACGGCCCTTGCCATCCGGAACCATGTTAGTCAGGTCGCCTTTCCGGTTACCCATCTGTTCCATCATCTGGCCCTGGTGTTGCTCTTCCAGGTCGATGGTGACGTTTTCGAAGGGTTCCTGCTTAACGCCATCGATAGTGCGGATGATGACTTCAGGACGGGAAACACCCAGCTCGAAGCCTTCACGACGCATGGTTTCGATCAGCACCGAAAGGTGCAGTTCGCCACGCCCGGAAACCTTGAACTTGTCGACGGTATCGCCTTCTTCAACGCGCAGAGCCACGTTGAACAGCAGTTCTTTGTCCAGACGTTCCTTGATGTTACGGCTGGTGACGTACTTGCCTTCCTGACCGCAGAACGGCGAGTCGTTAACCTGGAAGGTCATGCTTACGGTCGGCTCATCCACGCTCAACGGCGTCATAGCTTCGACATTCAGCGGGTCGCACAGGGTGTCGGAGATGTACAGATTCTCGAAACCGCTGATGCAGACGATATCGCCGGCGGCCGCTTCTTCAACGTCAACGCGGTGCAGGCCGTGGTGACCCATCAGCTTAAGGATACGGCCGGAGCGCCGAGTGCCATCGACTTCGATAGCCACCACTTGGGTGTTCGGCTTGACGCGACCGCGGGCAATCCGGCCAACGCCGATCACGCCCAGGTAGCTGTTGTAATCCAGTGCCGAGATTTGCATCTGGAACGGGCCGTCGCGATCAACATTCGGCGCTGGCACGTTATCGACAATGGCCTGGAACAACGGAGTCAGGTCTTCAGCCAGATTGTCGTGCTCAAGACCGGCCAAACCATTGATCGCCGAAGCGAAGATGATCGGAAAGTCGAGCTGCTCTTCGGTGGCGCCGAGGTTGTCGAACAGGTCGAACATTTGGTCTACGACCCAGTCTGGACGTGCGCCCGCACGGTCGACCTTGTTCACGACCACGATTGGACGCAGGCCAGCCTGGAAGGCTTTCTGGGTCACAAAGCGGGTTTGCGGCATCGGGCCGTCAACGGCGTCAACCAGCAGCAGCACGGAGTCAACCATCGACATCACGCGCTCAACCTCACCACCGAAGTCGGCGTGGCCAGGGGTGTCGACGATGTTGATGTGATGACCGTTCCAGTTGATCGCGGTGTTCTTCGCCAGAATGGTGATGCCGCGCTCTTTTTCCTGGTCGTTGCTGTCCATCAGGCGCTCGGTGTCGAGCTCCTTGCGGTCCAGGGTGCCGGACTGACGCAGGAGTTTGTCAACCAGAGTGGTCTTGCCGTGGTCGACGTGGGCGATGATGGCGATATTGCGTAGTTTTTCGATCACTTGTGTATCTCGATCAGAGGATTCGGTGAGCCGCCTAATTTAGGCTGCTATTGCTGAGAATCTTATCAAACGGTTACGGCAGGTCGGTCGGGGGGGCGATGGCGGAGAGTACCGCCATTCAGCCCTATTTTCTTATGCCGGACGATAAACGCGCACATTGGCATATCCCTCGCTGAGCAGGTGGTGGGCATGCAGGCGACTCATCACGCCTTTGTCGCAATACAACAGGTACTGACGGACGGCATCCAGCGTCTTGAACTGTGTGTTCAGGGCGAAAAATGGCACCGCTTGTACCTCTATGCCGCCGATTTCCAGCGGCTGGTCTTGCTGGGCATGAGGATGGCGGATATCCAGAACTATCTGCCCAGGCAAGGCCTCACAGACTTCCTCGACCTGAATATCCTCGCCCAACTCGTCGATCACCCGATCGATCGGCACCAGACGCGTGCGCTCCAACGCGCGATCCAGCACGCCCATGTCGAACTGGGCTTCTTCGTAGACTACTCGCGCAGGCTTGGCGCGGGTGGTCGGGCCGACCGAAATCACCCCACAGTACTCGGGCATATGCTTGGCGAACTCGGCTGTACCGATGCGCTCGGCGGTGTCGATGATGTCCTGCTTGTGGCTGGCGATCAACGGACGCATCACCAGCTTGTCGGTTACCGCGTCGATCACCGCCAGATTGGGCAGCGTCTGGCTGGAGACCTGGGAAATTGCCTCGCCGGTGACCAGCGCGTCAATCTCCAACTGGTCGGCAACACGCGTCGCGGCGCGCAACATCATACGTTTTAGGACCACGCCCATGTGGGCATTGTCGACCTTGCCGATGATCTCGCCGAGCACTTCTTCGAACGGCACGCTGACAAACAGTACGCGCTGCGAGCGGCCGAACTTGTCCCAGAGGTAGTGCGCGACTTCCATAACGCCCAACTCATGGGCGCGGCCGCCGAGGTTGAAGAAGCAGAAATGGCTGATCAGGCCGCGACGCATCATCTGATAGGCCGCCACCGTCGAGTCAAAACCACCGGACATCAGCACCAGCGTCTGCTCCAGCGCGCCCAGCGGGAAACCGCCGAGGCCTTCGTGCTGATGATGCACAACGAACAAGCGCTGATCGCGAATTTCCATGCGCACCCGCACTTGCGGGGTTTTCAGGGAGATGCCGGCCGCGCCGCATTGCTGGCGCAATTGACTGCCCACATACCGCTCGACGTCCATGGAGCTGAAACTGTGCTTGCCAGCGCGCTTACAGCGCACGGCGAACAGTTTGCCCGGCAACAGATCGGCGTAATGCACTCGGCATTTTTCGGTAATGTCGTCCAGATCGCCCAGCGGGTATTCATGAACTTCAAGAAAGTGCGTGATACCCGGCGTGCAGCTCAGGCGCTCAATCAGGTTGCGCAGCGTCTTGGGCTCGTCCAGCTTGGTTTCAACCTCAAGGTTGTCCCACACGCCGCTGACCCGCAAATCCGGGTCCAGATCGCGCGTAACCGAGCGAATATTCTTCGCCAGCTGCCGGATAAAGCGCTTGCGCACCGGCCGGCTCTTAATAGTGATTTCTGGAAAGACTTTAACAATTAGTTTCATGAAAACAGTGCGCGCAATGCCAGCCAAAAAAGAGGGTCGCGGATTATAGCGGAAATCGCTCAAGGTTTAACCAGTTTTCTTATCGCACTCAGTGGTGCGCACCAAAGTAAAGCACGCTGATTCTGCAGTGCATTATGTTGGTGCATTTAATTCCCACGTACGCCCGAAAATCCTCTACTGGCGCGGCTAAGCCAGGGTCCAACCCTCGCCAGAACGCTGGCATGCAATTTGCTCTCTTGTGAGGCAGATACGCCTGACGGACTATGCCGCCCGGCGTTACATGAATTTTTTGGGGCTGACTACTTACAGCTCTCATCTGGAGGACACCATGTCGAAGTCGCTTCAACTGATCAAAGAACACGACGTGCGGTGGATTGACTTGCGCTTCACCGACACCAAGGGCAAGCAGCACCACGTAACTATTCCGGCTCGTGATGTAGAAGATGACGACTTCTTCGAAGTCGGCAAGATGTTCGACGGCTCCTCCCTGCAAGGCTGGAAGGGTATCGAAGCCTCCGACATGATTCTGCTGCCCGACGACAGCACTGCCGTGCTCGACCCGTTCACTGAAGATCCGACCCTGATTCTGATCTGCGACATCATCGAACCCTCGACCATGCAAGGCTATGACCGCGACCCGCGGGCCATTGCCAAGCGTGCCGAGGAATACCTGAAGTCCACCGGCATCGGCGACACCGTATTCGTCGGTCCGGAACCCGAATTCTTCATCTTCGACCAAGTGAAATTCAAGTCCGACATCTCCGGCTCGATGTTCAAGATCTACTCCGAACAAGGCTCGTGGATGTCCGACCAGGACGTCGAAGGCGGCAACAAAGGTCACCGTCCAGGCGTCAAAGGCGGCTATTTCCCAGTTCCGCCGTTCGACCATGACCACGAAATCCGTACTGCCATGTGCAACGCCATGGAAGAAATGGGTCTGGTTATCGAAGTGCATCACCACGAAGTGGCGACGGCCGGTCAGAACGAAATCGGCGTCAAGTTCAACACCTTGGTAGCCAAGGCTGACGAAGTTCAGACCCTAAAATACTGCGTACACAACGTCGCCGATGCCTACGGCCGTACCGCAACCTTTATGCCCAAGCCGCTGTACGGCGATAACGGCTCAGGCATGCACGTTCACCTGTCCATCGCTAAAGACGGCAAGAACACCTTCGCCGGCGAAGGCTATGCCGGCCTGTCCGACACCGCTTTGTTCTTTATTGGCGGCATCATCAAGCACGGTAAGGCACTGAACGGCTTTACCAACCCGTCGACCAACTCCTACAAGCGTCTGGTTCCGGGTTTTGAAGCGCCGGTGATGCTGGCTTACTCGGCCCGCAACCGTTCCGCCTCGATCCGTATTCCGTACGTGGCTAACCCGCGCGGCCGTCGTATCGAAGCACGCTTCCCAGACCCGGCAGCTAACCCCTACCTGGCCTTCGCCGCCCTATTGATGGCCGGCCTGGACGGCATCCAGAACAAGATTCACCCAGGCGATGCCGCCGACAAGAACCTCTACGACCTGCCACCAGAAGAAGGCAAGCTGATCCCACAAGTGTGCGGCAGCTTGAAAGAAGCCTTGGAAGAACTGGACAAGGGCCGTGCGTTCCTGACCAAGGGCGGCGTATTCAGCGACGATTTCATCGACGCTTACCTGGTGATCAAACACGAAGAAGAACTCAAGGTGCGCACCTTTGTGCACCCGCTGGAATACGAGCTGTACTACAGCGTTTAAGCTCGCTTAAGCGTTTACGCCAGCTTCACGCTACTTCGGTGGCGTGACTGAAAAAACCTCTCAGGCACTCGCCTGGGAGGTTTTTTTATGGCTACGCATTAGCGTGCGTATTGCAGGCACGGCCCACCAGTGCAAGGCTTGACGCACCTCTACGGGAACGCTTAACCATGCGCCTATTCTTCACTTGTCTGCTGCTGGCGCTGACCTTGCCGGCCAGCGCGCAGATTTATACCTACACCGACGCCACAGGCAATCGGATCTACACCGATCGGCCACCGCTAGGCACGGACGCCCAGTCCGTCGAATTACCCGCCCTCAATACCGTGAAGAGCGTCGAGGAGAACACTCGCAGGCTATCGCCCCAGGCCGACAATCCAGAAGCCCATGCCGCCGTCTACCGTCTACTTCAGATCGACGGTCTACCAAGCGGGGAGGCCCTGCGCGCCAACAACGGCAGTTTCAGCGTCACCGTAATGCTCGAACCGGCGCTGCAACCCGGGCATCAACTGCGCCTGCTGCTGGACGGTCAACCCTATGGCGAGCCCAGCCGCGGGCCGCACCTGCAGCTGACCAACATTGATCGCGGTACCCATCAATTGGCGGTACAGGTGCTCAGCGCCGGGCAACCGATCCAACACAGCACGCCGCAAGCATTCACCCTACAGCGGGTCAGCCTGCTCAACCGGGCGTTGCCTCCGACGCCCAAACCCTCAGCCCCGTCGGCGCCCTGAATCCACCCCTGGTAAATGTGCCTGGTGGACTAAAGCCTATCGTCGATGGGCTTTGCGTAGGGTGGCTTTTACCCCGCCCATAGATTGCGGCACTCAGGGGGGCAGAGCCTTTTTATAAGCTATGTACCCGTTACGGGGTTGCAGGTCGCGAGAAAAGGCTGAAAAAACCTCGCCACCGCTGCCTTGGCTATATCACCCAAAAACCAGTGACGCCCCCGTATTCCAGACCTTGCAATAGTTAGCGGGCACATAGCCTTTTTATAGACAGAGCAGACTCGCGCACCGTAATGGTGCGCTACTCTATTTGGCAGCCTAAGCACTCCCTGTTTTGGTTCACTCACCGCCGCCGACCGAGCCAGCACACCGGCAAAACGTCAGGCAGCGCGCCTTTAACGTGCCACTTCAGCGCCTTGCCCGGTTTTGGGATGTGTTTACGCCGTTGTGGTTTGGTTTTTGCATTTTCCGCCGCACTGCCGCTCTGCTGCGCGACACCCAGCCGCCGCACGTCAGCAGCAAGCCGCCCACCAACACACGACCCAGACTGGCGCCCAATGATCATAGAAAATGCGCTACAGCGCTTGCTGCTGGACAACCTGACCACCGCAACCCTGTTGCTCGACGCCGACCTGCGCCTGGAGTACATGAATCCGGCGGCCGAAATGCTGCTGGCCGTCAGCGGTCAGCGCAGCCATGGGCAATTTATCAGCGAGCTATTCACCGAGTCGCCCGAAGCGCTGGTCGCCTTACAGCAGGCCGTGGAACAGGCTCACCCTTTTAACAAGCGCGAGGCCGTGCTGACCTCGATCGCCGGGCAGGTCCTGACCGTCGATTACTCGGTCACGCCGGTACTCAATCGCGGCGCCACCCTGCTGCTGCTCGAAGTCCACCCGCGCGACCGCTTGCTGCGCATCACTAAGGAGGAGGCCCAACTGTCCAAGCAGGAGTCCACCAAACTGCTGGTGCGCGGCCTGGCCCACGAGATCAAAAATCCCCTGGGCGGCATTCGCGGCGCCGCCCAACTGCTGGCCCGCGAGCTGCCGGACGACAACCTCAAGGACTACACCAACGTCATCATTGAGGAGGCCGACCGCCTGCGTAACCTGGTAGACCGCATGCTCGGCTCGAACAAACGCCTGAAGCTGAGCATGACCAATGTGCATGAGGTGCTGGAGCGCGTCGCCAGTCTGGTCGAGGCCGAAAGCCAGGGCAGCATCACTTTGGTGCGCGATTACGACCCGAGCATTCCGGAGGTGTTGATCGACCGCGAGCAGATGATCCAGGCCGCGCTCAACATCGTACGCAACGCCCTGCAGGCCATTGCCAGCCAGAACGAACTGCGCCTGGGCCGCATCACCCTGCGCACCCGCACCCTGCGCCAGTTCACCATCGGTCATGTGCGCCACCGCCTGGTGGCCAAGCTGGAAATCATCGACAACGGTCCGGGCATTCCCCTCGAATTGCAGGACACCCTGTTCTTTCCCATGGTCAGCGGCCGGCCAGACGGCACCGGCTTGGGCCTGGCCATCACGCAAACCATTATTAGCCAGCACCAGGGCCTGATCGAGTGCGAGAGCCATCCCGGCCACACCCTGTTCTCGATCTTCCTGCCGCTGGAACAAGGAGCACACCATGAGCCGCAGTGAAACCGTCTGGATTGTCGATGACGACCGCTCCATCCGCTGGGTCCTGGAAAAAGCCCTGCAACAAGCCGGCATGACCACCACCAGCTTCGACAGCGCCGACGGCGTGCTTGCGCGCCTGGCTGGCCAGCAGCCGGACGTGATCATCTCGGATATTTGCATGCCCGGCGCCAGCGGCTTGGAACTGCTGGCGCAAATTCGCGAGCTATACCCGCGCCTGCCGGTGATCATCATGACCGCCCATTCCGACCTGGAAAGCGCAGTGTCCTCCTACCAGGGCGGCGCCTTCGAGTACCTGCCCAAGCCCTTCGATGTCGACGAAGCGGTGTCGCTGGTCACCCGGGCCTTTTTGCACGCCCAGGAGCAGCAAGGCCTGCAGGTCCACGTCGAGCCGGCCCGCACGCCGGAAATCATCGGCGAAGCGCCGGCCATGCAAGAGGTGTTTCGGGCCATCGGCCGGCTGTCGCACTCCAACATCACGGTGCTGATCAATGGCGAATCCGGCACCGGCAAAGAGCTGGTCGCCCACGCCCTGCACCGCCACAGCCCACGGGCCAGCGCGCCGTTTATCGCGCTGAACATGGCGGCGATTCCCAAAGACCTGATGGAATCCGAGCTGTTCGGCCATGAAAAAGGCGCCTTCACCGGCGCCGTCAACCAGCGCCGCGGGCGCTTCGAGCAGGCCGATGGCGGCAGCCTGTTTCTCGACGAGATCGGCGACATGCCGGCCGACACCCAGACCCGTCTATTGCGCGTGCTGGCCGACGGCGAATTTTATCGAGTCGGCGGGCATACCTCGGTCAAGGTCGATGTGCGGATCATCGCCGCCACCCACCAAAACCTGGAAACCCTGGTGCAGACCGGCAAGTTTCGCGAGGATCTGTTCCACCGCCTGAACGTGATCCGCATTCATATTCCACGCCTGTCCGATCGGCGCGAGGACATCCCGACCCTGGCCCGGCATTTTTTGCGCAGCGCCGCCCAGGAGCTGGCCGTCGAGCCCAAGCTGCTGAACAACGACACCGAACGCTACCTGATGAACCTGCCTTGGCCGGGCAACGTGCGGCAACTGGAAAACACCTGCCGCTGGATCACCGTAATGGCCTCGGGGCGCGAAGTGCATGTCGATGACCTGCCTCCGGAACTGCTGGCCCAACCGCAGAGCAACGCCCCGGCCAGCAACTGGGAACAGGCCCTGCGCCAATGGGCCGATCAAGCGTTGAGCCAAGGCCAAGTGGGCCTGCTCGACAGCGCCGTGCCGGCGTTTGAACGGATCATGATCGAGACCGCCCTCAAACACACCGCCGGCCGGCGCCGCGACGCCGCCCTGCTGCTGGGCTGGGGCCGCAACACCCTGACCCGCAAGATCAAAGAACTCGGCATGAACACCGACAACAGCGACGAGGACGACGAAGAGGCCTGAGACAGACGCGGGATCGGCCGCGCCAGTCGCAGCAGGATGTCGAGCAACCAGAGCGGCACTCGCGGCACCGCTGTTTTGGCGATGTTCACGTGAGTGGGTGATTAGGCCTAGTGCTTTTATAGGAGCGGATTTATCCGCGGTTTTCTCGGCTGAATGATCGCGGATCAATCCCCTCCTACACGACGCTCATCGAGGCCGCACCCGCGGCAAACCCATAACGCAAACGTTAGCGGTACAACTCGCGGCGAAAGATCAGCGGCGTCGGGGCGCTATAGATGCCGAAGGTGGCAATGCCTCGCGCAGCTTCGCGGCCCGCGCCATTCCAGTCGTAGTCCAGCCAAGTGGGCGGCAGTGCGGGGCTTGGCCCACCGGCAAAATGGACGCGCACCGAGCCCGAATTACCAGCACCTGGCGCCGTAAACCCGAGTTGGCCGACGCCCTCCGAAAGGCTCACCACGTTCGCGGTGGTTTCGCCCATGGCCAGCTGGCCGCTAAAGCCATCCAGCACCGGGTCACCTAAGACGCCAGCCGAACAGACATCCTTATTTTCAAGCACAAAGCCGCTGCCGGTCGCCGTGGCCTGCCAGGTTTCGATGCTTAGCGGCAGGTTCAGTGCCTGCAACTCGGAGCCATGGGCATTGCCGATGCGCAGCCGGCCCAAGCGCACTTCGCTGCCGCCAAATCCAGGCTCACGCACAGTGAGAGGATCGGCATCGGCGAAATAGTCCGCACAGGCCGCGCCACTGTCTTTGTTGCCATCGGTATAACAAGCCAAATCCGCATCCCTTAGTGCTGCGGCGGAAACATTCAAGCTAATCAGCGCTTGAAAAAGCCGATCATCGGTTGTCGGCGTGACCGCAGGGAGATACCAGAGCTGCTGGTCGCTCCAGCGAGCGACACGCGTTCCGTTCCCCTCAGTGGCCAGATCATCCAGATACTCTGACTGGGTAATGTCGACTTCTTGCAAGCGCGCGGGCACGATTGGCGGCCCCAGGACCTTACCCTTATCTAAACTGGCCACGCCGGTCACAGAGGTGTATTGGCTGCGCTGAGGCGCGTTTAATCGCCAGAAATCGCCGCGATCGTAGTTCGTGGTGACGCCGCCGGCGCGATTGTGGCCACTCACTCGCAAGCTTGGTTCTTGACCAGCAGCAAAGCCCATCGGCTGGCCCTGATAACTGAACGGGCCACAACTGGGCGTCAAACTGGCCGACCCCACAACGTCCAGGTAGGCCGGAATAAAACGGCCGACCAAGGCGCTTTCGCCACCGCCGACCGTCTCGCCAAAATAGCCGGCGATCAGCGGTGTGGCGCTGAGGGTAAACACCCCGACTTCCGAGATCGACGCGGCCGTGGTGGTCTGTGTACCGAGCAGCTGGTTATGGGACGCGGGCAACATCGTCCCGGCGCTGCCGAGGTCAGGCGCCACCAAGGCGTTGCTCAAGGCGATGTCATTGAGCTGAAAATTCGGTGTAACTGAATTGTCCGCCAAGGCCGTGGCAGTCCGTGGCTCGCCGTCACTCTGCCAAGCCACCGCCTTGATACGCAGACTGAAAGGATCACCGGCACGCACGCCGCCAGGGAAGACCGGGCAGCTGGCGCTGACGCCCGCCGCGCTGCAGCTCGCATCGGTCTGCAGCAGCAGGCCGTAGGGCTTGCTGACGAACAGATCGGCGCCGGTCATCAGCAAGCCGCTGTCGTCGGTATCCGCGCTGCCGCTGTAGCGGGCCGTCAGCTGCATCTGCCCGGCATCGTCGTAGCGCACCGCCAAGGCCGCCCGACCGCTGCTGTCAAAGTCCAGACTCAACGCCATCGGGGTGCTGGTGACGGCACTGCCATTGACCCACACCGGCTCAGTGCCAGTGACCGGGTTTTGGTAAGCCGAAGTGAAGTTCAGGCTGCGCGTGACGCTAGCAAAACTGGGCACACAGGCTTGCGAGCTGTCGTCTTTTTTCACCGCCGACAACACGATGTTCGCCTGAGGTTTGGCGGCCATCAGGTTTGGCACATCGAAGATAAAACCGCTGTCGGCGTAGTTCAACGTGCATCCGCTGGTGGAGCACACCACACCGTTTTGGGCGGCCGGCGCAGCGCCGGCGACCACCAAACTCAGCCCACCGACATTGCTGCTGCGCAGCTTCAGCATGGCACTGCCGCCGCTAAACAGCAGCGTATTCGCACCACTAAACGCGGCAGGCGTAATCGCCGACCAGCCGCTGGACGGACTCAAGGTGAGACTCACCACATCGACAAACAGGCTGCTGCAACTGGCATCCAGACAGGCGCGAACCGTGATCGGCTGCGGATTGCAGGTCAGCGCATTGGCGGCATAGCTGAACTCGAAGTGATCAATATCGCCGGCCGCTGCACCCGCACAGGCCGCGGGGATGACCAAGCTGCTGTCGCCAATCACGCTGCCCGTAGCTGTGACCACCCCGCCGTTGGACGAAGTCACCGTGCCACGCACACGTGAGCTGGTCAGGGTAATGGCGCCCGCACCGGTGCGGACATTGCCGCCAATCAACAAGCCAACCAGGGTAACCACGCCGCCGCTTTTGACATCGCCGCCGATCGTGCTGCCGATGCCGATGGTGATCGCACCGACTTGGGTCGTGACCGAGCCGCCCACTTTTATGTCTTGCGTCAGAATCACCACGCCAGCCCCGGTACTGCCGATGCTGCCGCACACCCGACTCGAATTGCCCACGGTGATGCCACCTGCGACGGTGCTGATATCGCCTTTAACGGTGATGCCTGTCGTCAGCGTCACCACGCCTGCCTGGGTGCTAACAGAGCCGCCAATCTCACTATCGGCGCCAATGTTGATCGCGCCCGCCTGGGTGCTGATTCCCGCTGCTACTTTTACCGCGGATCCCAGCGTCACGATGCCCGCCCGCGTGGAGGTAATCGCCCCGCCGACGCTGCTCTGGTTACCGACGGTGATGCCGCCATCCTGGGTGGTGATACCGCCGCCGAGCGTGGCGCTCGCCAACAGGGTGACCACGCCGGCGCCCGTGCTAATGCCCCCGCCAACCGTGCTTCTGCCGCCCACCGTAACGGCGCCGGCGCCGGTGCTGATCGCGCCGCCTACCCTGACATCTTCATCCAGGGTGACCACCCCAGCCCCGGCAGACACCGCGCCGCCGACCGTGCTTCTAACCCCCAGACTGATCGCGCCTTCCTGCGAGCGGATAAACCCGCCGACCTGGCTATCGGCGGCGAGGGTCACGATACCGGTGGGGGTGCTGGTGCTGAGGTTGCCGGTCAGCGTGCTCGCGCTACCTAAATTGACCGCTGCGGTACCGACCACGTTGGCGTTCAGTACGGTATTGGCACCCAGCGACAGTACGCCATTGGTGACCAGATTGAGGTCGTCAACCGCTCCAGAGGCATTGATCAAATTGCTCGCGCCGGTGGTGAACGCCCCGGAGAAGGTGATGGTGACCGGCCTGAAAAGGCCACCGAGAGTAATCGTGTCACCCTCAATAAGTGTCAATACGCCGCAGCTGTAGGAACTAAGACTAAGAAAGTTGAGGCTACACCCTGCCGGCAGGTTTCCTAATACAGCCGAAGCAGGCGAAAAGGTGTAATCGGTTGCCGCCTGAGCCAGATTGCCCAGCAACAGGCTCGCCAGTAGCAGCGTCCAGCGCCCGGTTTTTCTCAAGGCACAGCGGCAGATAGAGCCTTGCTGTCTCATGGCGTACGGCTCTCCATGGTCGCGATAATCGGGATCGGTCAGGCAAGAGTCAGCCTACTACTCAGTACTCAGCACATTTCAGCCGCCACACCAGCACCGCATCGCGCGGAACCGCACCTTTATCGAATTTATACGCAGCCAAAAATCGCTCGTGCGCGGTGGCGTGATTAACGAAAAAAGATGGGTGAAAGGCTGAATAGTCGCCATAAACAGACAAAAAATAACCATCATTTTTGTTACGAATATCGTAGCAGAACATAAGACCTTCGTGGCAAAAGTACGAACTTCGTAGCATTTATAAAATTTATACCGTAGGAATTCCGACAGGCGAGCGCAGCGCCACCTCGCCGGAATGCGTGCACTAAAGAGAAAGGGGAAAAGGATAGAGCGGGGCGAAACGAGGGACTTTCGAGTAAATGCTAAGGGCCGCACTCGCGGCCCTTTTACTGCTTAACGGTACAGCTCACGGCGGAAAACCAACGGCGTCGGGGCGCTGTAGATGCCGAAAGTCGCGAGACCCCGTGCAGCTTCGCGGCCGTTGCCATTCCAGTCGTAGTGCAACCAGGAGGGTAGATCGGGGAAACTCACCTCTACTGACCCATAGTTCTCCGAACCCGGCGCAGCAACCTGCAGGTTAATCGGTAAGGACGGAGTCGCCGGAACTGAAACAACTGACGGCTTGATATCTTTTGCTAGTAACTGGCCGGTACGAGTATCCAAGGGGCTTAAAACCAGTTTGGGGGTGCCAAGTAACGAGGCAGTACAACTATCGTTCAGCTCTGGCTGAAAGCTACCTAAGGGTACCGTGAGGCTACCAATATTTTTCCAATACTCCAAAGCAACCGACAGACTCAGCGTCTGCAACTCCGAGCCATGGGCATTGCCGATGCGCAGTCGGCCAAGACGCACTTGGCTACCCGGCAGTTCGGCGAAGTCGTAACTGAAGGGCTTACATTCGCTCGTATCGCCCAGATAACAGGCGCCATCGTCATCGGTCAGCGCCGCGGCACTAAAGCGTTGCCTAATACGCGCCTGGAACGGGTAGTCGCCGCTGCCCGGCAAGATTGCCGGCGCATAGAGCAGCGCCTCGTCACTCCAGCGATAAACCTGCACGCCGTCGCCACTGTCCGCACCGCTCACCGAGGGACTGGCAGGACCTTGGCTGGTCAGTCGTGCATCGCGGTTTGCAACGGCCGCTACCATAGCCAGGTCGGAGGGATCAGCAGCATCGACCTCGGCAGTTACCGAGGCATAGGCACCCACCGCTGGCGGGTCCAATCGCCAAAAGTCGCCACTGTCATAGTTAGTAGTGACGTCGCCTGCGCGATTGTGGCCGCTTACCGTCAGGCTCGGCTCTTGGCCAGTGGCAAAGCCCATCGGCTGGCCCTGATAACTAAAGCTCTTCAGTGGGTAAGGATTTACACAACTGGGGGTCAGGCTGGCGCTGCCAACGACACTCAGATAAGCAGGAATAAAGCGCCCTACCAGTCCGCTGGTACCTCCGCTGACCGTTTCACCAAAGTAGGTATTGGCTGGCGGTGTGGCCGTCAGTTTGAAAACCCCAACCTCGGAGATTGACCGGCTGACCGTGGTTTGGTTGCCCAGCGCATGATTATAGCTGTCCGTCGCCCCTACCGTGCCATTGCTGCTATCGACCGGCGCCTGCACCTGACTGCTCAGGGCAATATTATCCAGCGTAAAATTCGGTGTGACCGGGTTGTCTGCCAAGGCAGCGGCAGTCAGTGTCTCGCCGTCACTCTGCCAGGCCACCGCCTTGATACGCAGGCTGAAAGGATCACCGGCACGCACACCGTAGGGGAAGACCAGACAGTTGATATCGGCCGAGCAGTCGTCGTCGGTATCTGTCTGCAGCAGCAGGCCATAGGGCTTGCTTACGAAAAGGTCAGTGCCCGTCATCAGCAGCCCGCTGTCGTCGGTAGCCGCGCTGCCGCTGTAGAGAGCGTTCAGGGTCATCTGCCCTGCATCGTCGTAGCGCACCGCCAAGGCCGCCCGACCGCTGCTGTCAAAATCCAGATTCAGAGCCGTCGGGGTGCTGGTGACGGCACTGTCATTGACCCACACCGACTCAGTGCCAGTGTCTGGAAAACGGTAAACCGAGCTGAACTCCAGGCTGCGCGTGACGCTGGCAAAACTGGGCACACAGGCTTGCGAGCTATCGTCTTTCTTCACCGCCGACAGCCAAATTCCTTCCTGTGGCCTGGCCGCGATCAGGGTCGGTACATCGAAGATAAAACCGCTGTCGGCGTAACTCAGCGTGCAGCCACTGGTGGAGCACACTACGCCATTCTTGGCGGCAGGCACGGCGCCAGCCACTGCCAGACTCAGCTCACCTGGGCTGCTGCTGCGCAACTGCACCGTGGCGCTGCCACCGCTAAACAGCAGCGTATTCGCACCGCTGAGCGTGGCAGGCGCAGTCGCCGTCCAGCCGCTGGACGGGCTCAGGGTGAGACTCACCGCGTCGACAAATAGGCTGCTGCAACTGGCATCCAGACAGGCGCGAACCGTTATCGGCTGCGGGTTGCAGGTCAGCGCATTGGCGGCGTAGCTGAAGTCAAAGTGATCGATATCGCCAGCCACTACCGTAGAGCAAGCAGGCGGGAGAGTGATGACCAGGTCGGATTTCTCGGTAGCACTTGAGCCATCTACACTAATCGCGACACCCGAGGTTACCGTGCCGCGAACCTGTGAGTTGGTCAGGGTGATGACGCCCGCACCGCTGCTAACATTACCGCCAATCGAGCTGTTACTCGCGGTGATGGCGCCAGCGCCAATGCTGCTGACATTACCGCCGATCAGCACACCGGTCAGGGTGGTAACGCCACCGCTGATCACATCCACGCGGACCGTGCTTCCTGTGCCAATGGTGATCGCACCAACCTTGGTAGTGACCGAGCCACCGACGCTTATATGGGTCGTCAAAACCACCACGCCCGCGCCGGTACTGCTGATGCTGCCGCACACTTGGCTCTTATCGCCCACGGTGATACCGCCCGCGACGGTGCTAATGCCGCCATTAACGGTGATGTTTGTCTTCAGCACCACCACACCCTCCCCCGTGGAGGTAATAGGGCCACCGATGGTGCTGTGGTCACCGACGGTGATGCCGCCAGCCTTGGTTGTAATACCACCGTCAACCTTAATATTCGTCTTCAGCTCAACTACGCCCGCCCCCGTGGAGGTAATAGGGCCGCCGATGGTGCTGTGGTCACCGACGGTGATGCCGCCAGCCTCGGTTGTAATACCACCGTCAACCTTAATATTCGTCTTCAGCTCAACCACGCCCGCCCCCGTGGAAGTAATAGGGCCGCCGATGGTGCTGTGATCACGGACGGTGATGCCGCCAGCCTCGGTTGTAATACCACCGTCAACCTTAACATTCGTCTTCAACTCAACCACGCCCGCCCCCGTGGAAGTAATGGGGCCGCCGATGGTGCTGTGGTCACCGACGGCGATACCGCCAGCCTCGGTTGTAATACCGAGGCCAACCTTAACATTCGTCATCAGCTCAACCGCGCCCGCGCCCGTGCTAATGCCGCCACCGACCCTGCTCCTGTAGCCCACGGTAACGGCGCCCGCGCTCGTGCTGATCGCGCCGCCCACACTGACATCTTCATACAGGTTGATGGCGCCTTCCTGCGAGCTGATAAACCCACCCACCTGGCTATCGCCCTCGAGGGTCACGATACCTGTGGTAGTGGTGGTGATGAGATTGCCGGTCAGCTTGCTCTTTCTACCCAAATTGACCGCCGTGGTTCCGACCACGTTAGCGTTCAGTACGGTGCTGGCGCCCAGGGTCAACACGCCTTTGGTAACTAGTTTGAGGTCGTCAGCCGTTCCCGATTCATTGATCACATTGCTTGCGCCGGTGGTGAATGCCCCGGAGAAGGTGATGGTGACCGGCTCGGAAAAACCACTAAGAGTGATCGTGTCATTCCTGGCAAGCGTCAACACGCCGCAGCTATAGGAATCGGGAGTACTAATGCTGCAACCGATAGGCAGGATTTCTAATGCAGCATTAGGCGAAAAAATGTAATTGGTCGCCGCCTGGGCCAGATTGCCCAGCAACAGGCCCACCAGCAGCAGCGTCCAGCGCCCGCTTTTTAACAATGCATGGCGACTTATAGAACCCTGCTGCCTCATGGTTTTGCTCCCTGTTTATATTTCGATAGTCGCGGTTAGCTGCCGGTAGGCGTAGTCGGGGCGGCTGCCGGGGCTGCCGTTTTCGGCGGTGGCGACAAACCTCAAGATATGTACTGGCAGGCCGGCGTTATCGGTGTAGTCCGTACGGTTGCACGTCACTACCAGGTTGAACTCGCCAAGATTGCTGTCGTGCAAACTAGGGTTTCCAGCGGTGCAGTCGGCGCTTATGACTGACTGACTAATCCCCCATTCCAGTCCGGCCCGGGCGGCTTGATAGGCGCGGGCTTGCTGGATGGACAGGCTGACGGTGCCATGCTGAGTGATGGATAAGCGCGCCATGGCGGTGACTACCAGAGCGATGATGACCATCACGAATATTGCTGCCACCAAGGCGAAGCCCTGGGCGCGGCTCGGAAAATGGGGCTCAGGGCGCATTGTCGACGTGTACCTGTTGCAGCAGTTGTAGGCCTTCGCCGTCTTGGCTGATACGCAGAGTGAGCGATAGCAAACCGGCGCGCTGGGTGCTGCCGGTCTGGTAAGTAAAGTGCGTAGCGGAACAATCGACATTCACCGCCAAGGGCTGCGGGTTGGAGCCGATCGGCGGCGTGCTGGGAATTGCGTTGAGTAATTGGTTGTAGCTGTAACGCAACAGTTGCCCGCCCTGGCAGCGATAACCCACCACCGTTTCTGCCAAGTACAAGCGGCGTTGCGGTGAAGCATAGGCAAAACGGAAACCATCACCTGGCAGGTTAGTCAGGGCAATATGACTTTCCCCGGCGGGTGCGCCAGGCAGCAGGCTGAAAACCGTGCCGGTTGGGGTGATAACCCCCGGCGGAATGCTTCCATCTGCATTGAGCGGAGCCCAAACATTGCTACCGGGAACCGGATTGCCGCCGGACTCGGCGCCAATGTTGTAAAGCACCATCCAGCGCGCACCCACCGGGTCGAAGGTGGAATCCAGCACCTGCAGGCTGTTGCAGCGTCCACCCTCGGTGAGGCTGCCACAGGTGCCTGCAGCTTCGCTGGAAAAACGCAGGCCCTCGCCGCCGATACGATTGGGGCGGTAGCGCGCGGCGCTATGAATCAGCAGTAGCTCAAGCGCTTTGCCGTCCGCTGATACTCGTAACGAGTTGGGCACGGCAAGGCGAACATCGCGCGTTATACGGCTCAGAGAACCCGCGGCCTGATCGACCAACACGGCCCGTCGGCTCTGGTCGACGAACCCTTGCAGCGGACGCACGAGTAGGGTGCTGATCATCACTAAGACCATACCGGCCAAGACGATCACCATCACCAGTTCCACCAGCGTAAAGCCGCGTTGCGTGTTAACACGCTGCGGCGTGGGCTGCACGTCACACGTCTGCGCAGGCGCTGACATCCACGCTATAGCGCCGACGGCCTTGTTCACGATAGCCAGGGTCATCAGTAATTCGCCCGGTAGCCGCCAAGGAACAGGTCCTCGCCAGCGGGGTCAGTGACCGTCACCTCGACATAATATGCCTCGGCTGTGGCCGTGCCGTCCGCCAGATTGCTAGCGCTGACACTGACGCGCACGCGATAACCGGCCAGTTCAGTGATTGCATCACCCGCGGCATTCTCGGGCGGTTGATTATCCAGATCGCGGTAGTCACAGACATCATCAAACGCTTCGCGCTCGGCCGGGATAGCCTGACAGCCCAATCGAGTGGCGGGGTCGAGATAGGGTTTCAGGAGGATTTCCTCCAGATAGGCCTCGGCGATGCTGAGGCTTTGCTGGCGCAGCAGCGGGTCGGCAGAGCGACCGCCGATGGCAGCCATGGCGCTGAACAGGGCCGCGGCGGCAATGCCGATGATGACAATGCTGATCACCAGTTCGATCAAAGTCATACCGTGCTGACGTTTGAGGGCGCCGACACCGGCTTGCCGGAGGGGTTGCGCAGCGCGCTGCCGATACTTCATTGCACCATTCCGGTTTGCGCGGTCACATTGAGGGTAAAGCTGCCTATTGTGGCATTCGCCGCGCCGCCCTCCGGGCGTCCTAGCGAATCGAATACCACCGGGAAATTGGTTGGCGTGATGGTCACGCCAGTGGGTACTTGGGTATTGGCAAAGGGTCGTTGGCCATCCGGTCCCTGGACGTCGACGCTATAGGCACCGCCGTTGCAGTTAGCTGCCTGGCGCAGCCAGTAGCCGTTGTTACCGAGGCTGACCTGCGTCAGGCAACCGCTGGCCACGGCCAGTTTTTGCCCGTAACGCACGGCGGCCAGGGTTTCTTCGAAGAACAGACGATCGTCGTACACCTGCTTGTCGAAGAAGCGCGGCCCCACCACAGCAGCGAGAATCCCGATGATGACCATCACCAGAATCAACTCCACCAGGGTAAAGCCGCGCATATCAGGCACTAGCAGCCGCTATCTTCTACTTCGGTAATTGTGGGTGCAGCACCTGTTGCAGCAGAGCTGTAAGAAAAAGAGCAGTTCGCTGGAGTAGTTGCTCCCTCAACACTGATTACCAGCGGGTTGTTTCCGCCGCCCGTAGTAGTGAATTCCGCACTAAGTTGGGCGGCAGCAATAATGCCTGTGCCATTAGCAGGTCTAGTAGCTTTCGGGTAGAAATTACTCATCACAATATCAACGCCTTCAAGGCTAACTGAATCATCAGGCGCATTACCCTTCACCAGCGCCGCAGAGTGCGCTATAGCGCTCGCCGAACGTACGGCACCTAACGCTGCCTTCAAGCTGGAAGCCCTGGCATCACCGCTGAAATCGGCAAAGCGCGGCAAGGCCACTGCCGCCAAAATCCCGAGTATGACAATCACCATAATCAGCTCGATCAGGGTGAAACCGCGTTGTTGATTTTTCATAGCTACTTCCTCGTTACTGAATAAGGTTTAACGTACAAACGTGGTGGTTACGGTGCCGTTAGCGGGGTTATAGACGATGCTGTCGTCCATCACGTTAGCGGCTGAGGGATCTAGCTGATAGGTATAGGTGCAGCTACCTCCCGAACTAGCCGCCACATAGTCAACACCGGTAACCAGTTGAGTAGCCACAATCGGCGCTGAACCTTGCAATATGTTTTCCCAAATATCCACGCAATCTGCGTTACGGATTACGGCCGTATTACCACGAATACCCACCGGCCAGCCGGAAGCATTTACGTCGACATTACCCTCCCCAAAACTTGCAACATTGGTATTTGGGGAGGTCGTTGAGCCATTGTTGCGATTGACCTCCCATTGCGCTCGCACCAGCAACACCGCAGAAGCAAAAGCACCACCGGCGCCTCTGACTGCCGCCGCATGAGCATCCTTGGTGACACTAAGAAAGCGTGGCAACGCCACCGCGGCAAGAATGCCGAGGATGGCGATCACCACCACCAACTCGATCAGGGTAAAGCCCTTACTGTTTTTCATACTGCTTCCTCAGTGACTAATCCAATCCGCCGCGGACAACGCCGCTGCGGATACCGCTTCAAGTTCCAAGGACAGGGTGGCATGCGGTAAGTGTGAACCTGCTGGTTCTTCATAGCTAAGCGCCGTCAGCTTGTATGCATGCAACTCGCCCTGCCCCAATGTCCATCCATCACCAAACCGCATGCGGTACAGCACCCAACCTTGAGTCGGCAACCAGTACCAGCAGCCACCCTGCGATGCCTCACCTGCGGCCAGTTCACCGCAGTAGTTGTCTTGCTGCCAACGCAGCAGAACGAACGGATTGCTCTTGTCCCAAGCCGGGGCCAGCACCTGGTTTTTGGCGACATGTTCGGCCGACAGGCTGTTGAGGCTGGCGGCCAGGTGTTCGCGGGTGGCCTGCATGGCCCGCCGTTCGCTGACCTGGGCAATCTTCCAGCCCAGTGCCAGCAGCAGCCACAGGACCACCCCTCCAATAAACAGACGGCCTAGCCGGCGCGCCAGACGCACTTGGCCGTCGACCCCATAGTCCGGGCTCATCCACCGCCCTTGGCCGCCGAAGACAGCTCCCACATGGGCAAAAATACGCCCAGCGCCAGCACCAGTACCATGCCGCCCATGGCGACGATCAGAATCGGCTCAATGGCGTCGGCCAGTTGCTTGAGGTCGTAATCCACCTCTTGCTCGTAGAAATCCGCCACCTCGATAAACAGGTCATCCAGGGCGCCGGTTTCTTCGCCGACGGCCATCATTTGCAGCACCAGCGGGGTGAACAGCCCGCTGGCGGCGGCGCTGCTGGTCAGCGCTTCGCCGCGCTCTACACCCTCGCGCATGCTCAAAATGGCCTGACCGATGTAGCGGTTGCCGACGCTCGCGCTGTTGATCGAGAGGGTCTGCAGCAGCGGCACGCCGGCCCGGTACATCATGGCGAAAGTGCGGGTGAAGCGGGCCAGGGCGATGCGCTCGAACAGCCCGCCGACAATTGGTAGGCGCAGCTTGATGCGGTCCCAACGCAGCGCGCCAGCCTCCGTTTCGCTCCACTTGATAAAGGCAAAAATGGCGCCGACCACTATCATGCCAAGAAGCCACCAATATTGTTCAAAAAACTCCGAGGTGCCAATCAAAATCCGCGTCGGCAAAGGCAGCTGCGCATGAAACTGCGCGAACACCTTGGCGAAGGCCGGAATCACGAACAGGTTGATCACCGTCAACCCGACCATCATGGCGCTGAGCACGAACAATGGATAACGGGTGGCCTGCTTGATGCGCTTGCGGGTTTCGCGCTCCAGCTCCAGATAGATAGACAGCTGGCGGAACGCCTGGTCGAGTTGGCCAGTGTTTTCGCCGACGCTGATCATGCTCACAAACAGGGTGCCGAAGACCTTGGGATGGGCATTCAGCGACACCGCCATGCTCATGCCGCTTTCCAGGTCGCTGCGCACCGCCTGCAATACTTCGCGAAAATACAGGTTGCGGTTGGATTCGCCTAAACCGCCGATGGCGCGGATGATCGGCACCCCGGCCTTGCTCAAACTGTACATCTGCCGGCAGAAAATAATCAGTTCTTGCAGCTCGACGCGCTTGCTGCGCAGCAGCTCTCTGAGCGCCATCAGCACATCGCCGCCGCCCTGCTTGGCCTGCAGCTGAATGGTCAGCGGGGTGATCTGTTCGGCCAGCAATTCGCCGGCCAAACTGTCCATCGAGCCACTCTCACGGCTGCCGCTAACCTTGCCGCCCTGGGCATCGCGCCCGGTAAATTGAAACAGGCTCACGACAGCTCCTCATCGCTCAAGGTTGCGCAGACTTTCAGCACCTCCTCGACGCTGGTCACGCCGGCCAGCGCGTAATCCAGCGCGCAGGCTGCCAGCGGTCGATAACCGACGCTGACTTTCGCTGCGTCGGCAAAGCCTTGCGGATCGTTGTGGCGCAAGGCGGCGATCATCGCGGCGTCCAATTCCAGCAACTCAAACACCCCGACCCGGCCTGCGTAGCCGCTGTTGTGGCAATGGTGGCAGCCCGAGCCGCGCTTAAAGGTGCGCCCATCCAGCGAGGCGCCGTACAGGGTCTCCAACCAGAGCAGTTGGCGCGGTTCGGGCGTGTGTTCTTGCATGCAGCTTTCGCACACCCGGCGCACCAGCCGCTGGGCCAGCACAGCGTTCAGTGCGGCGGCCACCAGAAACGCCTCGGCGCCCATGTCGATCAGGCGCATGGCCGAGGTCAGCGCGTCGTTGGTGTGCAGCGTCGAAAGCACCAAGTGGCCGGTCATCGCCGCACGCAGGCCAATCTCGGCGGTTTCCTGGTCGCGAATTTCGCCGATCAGCACGATGTCCGGGTCTTGACGCAAGGCGGCGCGAAGTACCCGGGAAAAGCTCAGGTCGATCTTGGCATTCACCTGCACCTGATTAATGCGCGGCAAGCGGTATTCCACCGGGTCTTCCACGGTGATGATTTTCTTTTCCGGGCTGTTCAGTTCGGCCAGGCCAGCGTACAGCGTGGTGGTTTTGCCCGAACCGGTCGGACCAGTCACCAGCACCAGGCCGAAAGGCCGCTGCAGCAAACGACGAAAGCGCACCAGCATTTCGGCCGGCATGCCGCTGGCGTCGAGGTTGGCCACCGAGCTGCTCTGGTCGAGCAGACGCATCACCACCGACTCGCCAAATTGCACGGGCATGGTCGAGACCCGCACATCGATCGCGCGATTTTTCACCCGAATATTAAAACGCCCATCCTGGGGCAAACGCTTTTCGGAAATATCCAAACCGGACATGATTTTCAGCCGCATGACCAGCGCCGAGGCGATCCGCGCTTCCTTCATGACCTGCTCGTTGAGCACCCCGTCGATACGCTGGCGAATGCGCACCAGGCCGTCGTCCGGCTCGATATGAATGTCCGAGGCTTTCATATGCACCGCGTCTTCGAACAGCGTTTGCAGCAGACGCACCACTGGCGCGTCGTTATTGTTGTCGGCGCCCAACTTGGACAGGTCAAAGTCGCTGTCTTTGAGTTCGCCTTCCAGCTCACCGGCCAGCGAGGCGATCTGGCCGGTACGCCGATACATGGTGTCCAGCGCGAGCAGCAGTTCGGCTTCGCGCACCACCGCCGGCAGCACCCGGGTTTTCAGCACGCGCTCGACTTCATCCAGAGCAAACAGGTCGAGCGGATCGGACATGCCGACCAGCACGCCGCCGCCCTCGCGGGCCAGCAGCACCACCCGAAAGCGCCGGGCCAGAGTCTCTGGCAAACTTTTCACCAGCTCATTGTCAAAACGAAAATGCTTGAGCTCAACAAACGGAATATGTAACTGCTCGGACAAGGCGGTAAGCAACTGTAATTCGTCGACAAAGCCCAGCTCGATCAGGCTATGGCCAAGCTTGGCGCCGTTACGTTTTTGCGCCTGCAGGGCCAGTTGCAGCTGGGCGTCGCTGACCAGTCCGGCCTTAACCAGCAAATCACCCAAGCGCAGTTTGTTGTGGCGGATGTCTTGCGTCGTCATGGACGCGCTCCTAGCGCTGTGGCGCGTTCGCTGGCGAAGCGTCGGGCGTCTTCGTCCAGACCCGGTCCCTGTTGGGCCAGGCGGTAATGTAGGGCGGCAGCCGCCGGTTGCGCCATTTGCTCCAAGGCGATGCCCAGGCCCAACTGCCAGCTGCTTTGCGTGGGCTGCAGTTCGATCAGCTGTTGATACAGCGCCGCGCTTTTCGGCCACTCGCCGGTTTGTTGGTAACTGGCCGCCAGCAGCGCGTGGTAGGTCGGTTCTTGGCGCAGGCTTGGCGGGTAGTGTTGCAGCGTGGCCACCGCCTCCGCAGCCTGACCGGCAATCAGTTGCCCGCGCGCCAGCAGCACGCGCAGCTCGCTGTCCTGGGGCCGCTGTGCAAGGTACGCCGGCAACCAAGCCAACAGACGCGCCGATTCACCGCCAGCCAGGTATGCGCGGGCCAGCAAACGCGGCACCTCGGGATCGTTTTTGCGGGTCAGTTGCAACGCCTCCAGTACGAGGATGGCGCGTGGATAATCGCCCGCCTGCAATACCTGACGCGCTTGCGTCAGCGCATCCGGCGTCGCCGGCGCGATCTTCACCTGCGGCGGGCCACGACCATTCGCGCTGCCGAGCAGTTCGGCAAGCGTCTGGGCCTTTTTATCGGCCAAGGTCTTTTTATGCACGCCCGGCTGAACCGCCCCCCGCTGAGCGGTCGCTGTCGACGCACGCGCCGCGCCGGAAGATAGCTGATCTGGCGCCACGGGCTGGACATCCCAGTCGGGCAGCGGCGAGCCATCCTCGGGGAACGCGGGAGTTGCCGGTTCGGCCACTGGCAAGTTGTTGAGGTCTATCGTCCCGTCTCGATAAGGGTCTTCAGTATTTGCGTATTCATTAGCGTATTCATTCGTCCGGTCGGCCCGTGCCGGCGAGCCGATGGGCACTTCGATCCAAAGCAGCCAGCGAGTGCCCGCCGATTCCAGCCGGTCACGTACCTGCAGGTCGTCGCCCAGCCCGACCAGCAGCACCTGCACGCCTTTGCCCTGGGCTTCGACGCGCCAGGACAGGCTGCGGCCGCCGCGCTGCAAGCGGCCCTGCGCATCACTGGCCAGTTGCCCGTTTAACTGCACGTTCGGCAGATACAGGCTGACCGTGCCGTTTTCCTCGCGGCGCTGGTAGGACACCGCGCGGTCTAATAGCAGTTGCAGAATCAGTCCGCGGCCATCGTGCTGCGGCAACACTTCCAGCAACTGGGCAGGCTGCAACGCTGGCGCACCATCCACCGCAACTCCGGACCCGGCAGGCGGCGCAGCGGCCGACGAGGCAGGCGCAGGCTCAGCGCCCGGCACGGCCAGCGTCGGGGCTGGCACGGTTGGCGTCGGCATACTCACGTCCGGGCGCGCGAGCAGCAACCACAGCGCCAGGCCGATCAGCAACAGCAGCGCCAGGCCGAATAGGCCACGGCGGCGCGTGCGCCGGGTCATGGCGGTTTCGTCTACTGCGTGCAGCCCATCGAGCTGCAAGCGCTCGGTGGGCGTGGCGCGGCGCGCTTCAAGGTCGCGCAGCATATCGTTGACCAGGCTCATATCAACCACGCCCAGTACGGTGCCAGCCAGGACCCAGCGGCCAGCGACTGGCTCAGCAGCCATCCGCCCAGGCCAAGCAGCACGACGCCCGCGCCCAGACTCCAGCCCAGCCAGGCGCTGCACGGCGCACAGCTTTGCGCGCCTTCGGTATCGCGCTGGGCGCGGCGCACATGGCCCGCCGTAACCTGGCGCCGACCTTCGCCGTAAGCGGCCATCAGCGCCTTGTGCGCGAGAATATTCAGCAACCGGGCGATGCCACCACTGCCGCGCAGCAAGCACCGCACCGCCGCCGGACTGAACAGCGGGTCGCCACGGTAACCGGCCACGGCCAGGCGCTCGCTCAGGTAGCGCGTGGTTTCCAGCTTATCCAGAGGCCGTAGGCGGTAGGCAAAGGTGATGCGCTGGCGCAGCTGACGAAATTCGCTGCGGGCCAGGGTGGCATCCAGTTCCGGCTGGCCGAACAGCACCACTTGCAGCAATTTACTGCGCTCCGTTTCCAGGTTGGTCAGCAGGCGCAGTGCTTCCAGGGTAGCGGTGGGCAGCGCCTGCGCCTCATCGATCAGCAGCACGGTGCTTTTACCAGCCGCCGCCAGCTCGATCAGCCGGCGGTGCAAGGCTTCCAGCACGCCTTGGGTGTCGAGGTCTTCGACGGCCTCGATAAGCAGCTCACGGGCCAGCGCCTGGCGCAGCGCAGTTGGGCTCATGCCCGGGTTAGGTAAATAGGCCACTTGGTACTGCGCCGCATCCAGCTGTTTGAGCAGGGTGCGACAAAGCAGGGTCTTGCCGGTACCCACTTCGCCGGTGACCTTAATAAATCCTTCACCTTCGCCCAACGCCACGCACAGCAGGTTGAGGCAGGCCTGATAAGGCGCCAACTGAACCAGAAACTCGGTGTTAGGGGTCAGCGCGAAGGGTTTCTCGCGCAGGCCGAAGAACGCTTGATACATCGGTTTTACCTGAGGTCTCTGAAGGTATCTGCGCTCTTTCGCAGCTCATCTAGCCACACGTCATCGCTGACTACTTGCGGGCGCATCAGAATGACCAACTCGCTTTTCAGCAACGACTTGCGCTGCTGTTTGAATAGGTTGCCGATGATTGGCAGATTGCCGATCCAGGGAATTTGCGCGTCGTTGTTTTCGTTGCTGTTTTGCAGCAGCCCGCCGATCACCACGACCTGGCCACTGCGCGCCCGCACGATGGAGTCGGATTGTCGGGTGGTAGACAGCGCCAGGGGCAGGTTCAGGTCCTTGCCCTCGCCCAGGCTGATCACTTTGTTCTGGTCGACCACGCGGCTCACCGTCGGGCGCACATGCAAGGTGACCATGTCGTTCTGGTCAATCTGCGGCGTGACGTCCAACGAAATACCAGAGAAGAACGGCGTCAGGGTCACGTCTTGGGTCGGTTCGGTGACGCCCGCAACAGTGCTGGTGCTGCCGCTCGACGACACATCGGTGACGAAGAATTCGTCGGTGCCTACCTTGATTACCGCCTTTTGGTTATTCAGGGTGGAAATCCGCGGACTGGACAACACCCGAACCTTGCCCTGGGTTTCCAGCAACTGGATCAGGCCGTTGAAGCCGCCCAGGCTAAGTGCCCCGCTGAACACCCCACCGATTCCGACCGGGCCGCTCAACGCCGCACCCGCCAAGCTGCTACTCACATCGCCGCCCAAATCGCTCCACTGAATGCCGGCCTGAAAAGCGTCCGACAACTGCACCTCAAGAATCTTGGTTTCCAGAATCACCTGACGCTGTAGATTTTTTTGGGCCTGCGCGAGAAAGCGCGCGACGTTCTCTTGGTCGGCGCTCTTGGCGCGCACCACCAGCAGGCTGGCTTGGGGATTGACCACCACGCTGTTACCGTCCTCATCGCCGACCATCATGGCCACTACTTTGCGTACCTCGCTCCAGAAATCGACGTCGCTGGAGGTGGTTACCAAACTGGCATTAAGGGTGCTCGACTGGCCGCTGTTGTTATTGTTGCTGCTGTTGTTGCGGTTGCTGCTGCTGTTGTTGTTATTGCTGTCATTACCGCGGCTCTCAACCTGGCCCGAGCTGACCCGGGTGTCGGACTGACCGACGCGATGCAGATTAAGGTAATTGAGGTTGTAACTGCGCGTGATCGCCTGGTTGGGCAGAATCTGATAGCCGTAGCTGGTGCGCCGAAAATCATAGCCATAGCTGTCGCGCACGGCGGCCAGCGCTTCTTCCAGGGTGACCCCGCGCAGACTGAAAGTGATGTTCCCTGTCACGTCCGGATGCACCACTAGGTTTTCGCCGGCGCCTTCCATGAGGCTCAAAAAGAAGTCACGCGCCGGCAGGTTGTTGGCGGCCACGTCGAAACGCGGGCTACTGTGCTGAGCGCCATCCAAACCTAAAGGCGGAATCAGCGCAGCTTGCACCGAGGGCGGAGGCGTGACTCGGGCCTCGGCTTGCTGCAGGCTTTGTTCGAGCAATTGGTTGCTCTGTTCGTAGAGCTGCTGCTCGCCATCCGGGAAGGTTTGGCAAGCACTTAGCAGGGCGCTCAGGCCCAACAGGCCGAGACGGAACTTCAGCATCATGGGCATCATCGACTCGGTTGTATTACGGGTTCGGCCAGGCGTAGCAACTGCCGCACGTTCTGGCGTTCAATCAATACGGACTGGGCATAAATGCTCAGCACACGGGCGCCGGCATATTGATCACCTACCCGCAAGACTTGTCCGCCAATCATCGCGCGGCGGCCATGGGCGTCCTTCAACACCGCTTGCAGCACCAAGGGCGCGACCGCGTTGTCAGTCGCCGCACCGCCGTTACCCGGGGACAGGTTGGCCGGTGGCTGGGTGGGGTCCAGCGCCGCGCCGGCCAGGCCGCTGCACACGAGCAAAAGCGCCGCGAGCAGCATCAGAGTCACGCTACGACTGGACATAAAACCGCAGCGCGGAGCGCGCCTGAATGGCACACAGGGCGCTAATATTAAAAAGGTGTTAGGCACCGAGCGACTCCGCATGACGACTTAAGGTATACAGCTGCAAGCTGATCTGCGCCTTTCCTGGACCGGCTTTGCCGACCTGATAATGCAGGCTCTCCCAGTTCAGTTTCCACGCGGTGTCTTGGATGGTTTGCAGGTAGCGCAGAAGGTCGAAGTAGCTGCCTTCCAGCTTCAGACGCATGCCATGCCGATACAAGCTGACCCCGCTGACGGGCACGGCGGCCGGTGCGGCAGGGCTAGCCTGCGCGCCCTTGGCCACTGGTGGCGGCGGCAACTGCACCGCTTCACTGAAGTTCTCCAGACTGACTAGCTGCAAGCCCGGTTGCGCATGCAGCAAGTCGGTGAGTACGGCGCGCATTTGTTTCGGGCTGACCAGTTCGCGCGTGTGTTGGTCGATCTGCTCAAGCAGTTGCGCGTGACTGGCTGCAGCCAGCGACAAGGCGTTGTTGTAGGACAGGTTAGGATCTGCGGCGAGCGCGGCCGCTAACTTGGCAAGCGCAACCGTGTTTTTCTGGCTGCGCGCTTCGACGCTGCTGTGGGCACTTTTCTGCTGGTCCAGCCGCCGTGTCAACGGATCAGCCAGCAGCTGCGTATACAGCAGGCCGATCAGCACTATACCCACCCCATAGGCTAGCCATTGCTCGCGCGGAGCGAACGCCTGCCAGCGCTGCTGAAGTTGCTTAGTTGGGCTGCTCATCTTGGCGGTCCTCCTGATCGGCGGGCCGCGAAGACAGATCAAACTGCAGCAGGTGAGTGTCGTCGTCGCGCTTTATATCGAGCCGGGAAAATAGGCGGTCTTGGAACACGGCGCTCTGGCTTAAGCGCTGCACATATTCGGGCAGCAATTGCGGATTCTGGCTAAAGCCCTGCAAGCGAATATCACCGCCGCGCAAGGTGATGCCGTTCAGCCATAAGCCACTGGGCGGGTGCTGCTCGGCCAGCGCTGCCAGCGGGGCGACAAACCCGCCGCGCTGTTGCTGGGCGCGCATTGCGAGTAAGCCAAGCAGGCGTTGCATGGACTGATTTTGCGCCTCTTGGAGGGCCAACTGCACAGGCAAACGTGGATCCAGTTGGGGTGCAACGAAGCTCGCCTGGGCCGCTTCGACTTGCTGTCCTTGCGCCTGGGCCAGGCGCTCGGCCTGCACCAGGCGCTTGCTGCCCTCCTGCAACTGCCAACTCAGCCAAGCACCATGCAGCGCGCACAGCAGCAGTAGCGCACCCAGCCCGAGCCACATCTGTTTGGGCTGGGGGCCGTTGCGGTTAATTTTTTCGCGCTGATAAAGGTTGAGGTTTTGCATCAGCTCACCGCCTGGCGCAAAGCCGCGCCAACGGCAGCCATGCAGTAGGCTTGCTCGGGCGGCTCCATCTCGGCGGCCGGCTGTTCGACAAACAGCTCGCGCAGATCTAGCACCTGCAGCTTGACTGCCAACCCGCCGATAAGCGCCTGCAGCGTCGCATCGGCATCACGCTTCATGGGCAGCAGCAGCAGGCGATTGATATAACCCTTGCCCAGCTGGCTTTCGAAATAATCGAGGGAGCGCTGGATCTCTAGGGTGACCGAAGAGAAATCCTGTTGGGCCCTATCCAGACCGTGCTCAATGCTGCGCGCCATGTATAGGTCCGCGCCATGCTGCACGCAGATCAAGCCTTCGCTGGAGCGCAGGCGTAGCAGCGCAATATTCAAGCCTTCGGCACCGAACAGTAGGCCGAGGTTGCGAAAGGCCATTTCTGTCACGTCGATGCTGCTCAGTTTCAGCCCAGCCTGCTCGATCAGCGCGCCATAGCTGCTCATACGCGCCTTGTCCAAAACGGCGCAATAGGCCATGTGCGAGCGGCCACGGTACGCATCGGGCGGCAGCACAAAGGCATCAATGACTATTTGATCGAGGGGTTCGGCGATCAGTTCCTTGACTCGCCAGCGCATGGCATCGCGCAGTTCTTCGGCGGGCACATCGGGGCTGTCGAGCAGCAACATCTGATAGTCGGCGGGATGCAGCAGCAGGTTCACCGGCATGCCGGCCAAGCCGAGTTCGGCGACCAGCTTTTTCAGCTCAGCCGCTTGCTGCGCCGGGGCAGCCTTGCGAAACAGGCAATCGAGCAAACGCGGCGCGGCACCGGGCATACGCACGACGCGTGCCAGGGCAATGCCCTCGGGCCCGACTTCGATACCCAGCAAACCCACCGCTGTGATTTTTTTTCTTATGGGCCACACCAACTGCACACTCCAACTGCTAACTGCCAACTGCATACAGCAACGTCGCCCTCAGGCGAACGGCTGCACATCGCAAAATTTTTACGTGCGCCCGCTTCTTGGGCCTACTTAATACTCCCTGTGATTTTTTTCAGTGGTTCGCGCTGGGCGACACCATGCATCTCGATACTACGGCGCCGTATTAAAAAAGGAGCTGTAGCCGGTTTGAGTCGATGGCAAACCGTAAGAGTGAGCGTCAAACTTAGCGCCGCTGAATGTACGTGTTGGTGGGCTGAAACCTACCCTAATCAAGCATTCCGCCCAGCCCGTCATTAACGCCGGTAGCAGCTTACAAAGCTACGTATTTTTGGCTGGAGGGCTCAGCACAAGGCAATTATGGCAAGATAATGGCCACGTATCCAGCAGCACTGCCCATCGCCTTTATTGCGGAAAGACGTAGCACAAATGGTGGTCCAGAGTAAGCGCGGAATCACACGAACAAACGGTCATGAAACTGGCATATGCCATGCATAGCATTTGCTAAGCCAGTTTCGGGAATCTGGGTACAGGCAGGCCGGGGTTCCCCTTTTTATTCGTATTGATTCGTGTTGTTGACGCAATACGCAACAAACCCTCGCCCTCGCGGGCTGCCAGAATGTCACTCTTCGCGCAGGCTGATACTCAGCCGCCAGCCACCGTCCACCGGTGCGCCGCGCCACTCGCCCCGCACCGGGCGAGCGGCCAGCAGATTCAGCAGCAAGCCGTGTTCATTACGCATCAAGCGCCAGTTCGCCGCCTTGCCAGCCACCAACACCTGACCCTGCTGCTCCCGACCACGGGCGTCGATCTGCAGCACCAATGCACCATGCAGGTGCTCGCCGCGCACTTTTGGTTCAGCGTTGAACCAGAGCTGCAAGGCATCCGGTAACACGTCTACCCGCTGCAAAACCCGTGGCTCCGGCTCGTTCAGGCGGCCCAGCATCATGCCCAGCAAAAACCCGAATAGCGCCAGCGAGCCAACAATACGCAGCCACAGCCGCGCCCGCTGGCGTGCTTCAGCGGTAGAATGCTCGCCGTCTTTACGTGCGGAGCCGTGCATGTTTCACGTCATCCTGTTTCAACCGGAAATTCCACCGAATACCGGCAACATTATAAGGCTGTGCGCCAATAGCGGCTGCAGCCTGCATTTGATCGAGCCCTTGGGCTTTGTACTGGACGACAAGCGCCTGCGCCGCGCCGGTCTGGACTACCACGAATACGCCAGCCTGCAGTGTCATGCCGACCTAGCCAGCTGCCTGAGCAGCCTGGGTCAGCCGCGCGTGTTCGCCCTCAGCACCAAAGCAACGCTGTCCTACCACGAAGCCCGTTTCGCCCACGGCGACGCGCTGTTGTTCGGCCCGGAAAGTCGTGGCCTGCCAGCCGAGATACTCGACAGCTTGCCGAGCGAGCAGCGCCTGCGCTTACCAATGCGCGCCGATTGCCGCAGCCTAAACCTGTCCAATACCGTGGCCATCACCGTTTACGAAGGCTGGCGACAGCTGGACTTTGCATAAAAAAACGCCCCGAGGGGCGTTTTTGGATGGTGCAGGTGACTCAGTGCGTAGCCGCCGGGGTCGGCGTGCCAGCTTCGCCGGCCTGGATACGCGCCAGTTCCTGGGCGTAGAGCGCGTCGAAATTCACCGGTGCCAACATCAGTGCTGGGAAGGAACCACGGACCACTAGGCTGTCCATGGTTTCGCGGGCGTAAGGGAAGAGGATATTCGGGCAGTACGCGCCCAGGGTGTGGCTCATGGACGCGGCGTCCAAGCCCTGGATCAGAAAGATCCCGGCCTGTTGGATTTCAGCGATAAAGGCGACTTCTTCGCCGTTTTTCACGGTAACCGACAAGCTCAGCACCACTTCGTAGAAGTCGCCTTCCAGAGGCCGCTGACGCGTGTTCATATCCAGCGCCACGCTCGGGGTCCACTCCTGGCGGAAAATGGCCGGGCTTTTTGGCGCTTCGAACGACAGGTCGCGCACATACAAACGCTGCAATGAAAACTGTGGGCCTTGCTCGCTCGGGGCGGCGCCGTTGGTTGCTTGTTCAGTCATAGCAGTCCCTTCTTATTCGTGAGTGGCAGAATTCGATAACCCTAAAAAACTAGGCCTTGAGCAACGCATCCAGTTTGCCGGCGCGCTCCAGCGCAAATAGCTCGTCGCAGCCACCAACGTGGGTGTCGCCGATCCATATCTGCGGCACCGAGGTGGCCTTGGCTTTGCGAGCCATTTCCGCGCGGACATCGGGCTTGCCGTCGACTTTGATTTCCTCAAAGGCCACGCCTTTTTTTTCCAGCAATTGCTTAGCGCGAATACAGAAAGGGCACCAGCCACTGGAGTACATCACCACGTTACTCATGCTCATTTCACCACCGGTAGGTTTTCGCTGCGCCAGCCGCTAATTCCGCCGCTCAGTTTGGCTGCGGTAAAACCGGCTTTTTGCAGATCGCGGCAGACAGCACCGGCATGTTGGCCCAGAGCGTCGACCACGATCAGGGTCTTGCTCTTGTGCTTGTCCAACTCGCCGATACGCTTGGCGACGCTGTCTTGGGGCATGTTCAGCGCACCAATGATATGGCCGCCGGAGAAGTCCTTTATGTTGCGCACATCCAGCACCAAACCTTGGTCGCTGTTAAGCAGCGCAGTGAGTTCGCGACTGCTCAGGCTTTTTCCGCCTTTGCGCGCCTCACTGATAATCAGCAGCGCCAGCAACACCACAAACAGCGTGGCCAACAGGTAGTGAGTGGTAATAAATTCAATCAGGTTAGCGACCATCGATAAGGTACCAGGGCGGTAAAATGTGGGCCAGTATACACGCCACCTCAAGCCGGCCACACCCCGCCCGAACCTCACGCGCCTGCCTGCTGCCTATTAACGGCCCGGCCTAGCCGGCCCACCCTGCCCAAGAGTCGACTTTATGACTACCACCCCCAAACCCCTGGTTCTGATTATTCTGGACGGCTTCGGCCACAGCAATAACCCGGCACATAACGCCATCCACGCCGCGCACACGCCGGTTTACGACCAGTTGCGCGCCACCCAGCCGCACGGCCTGATTTCCGGCAGCGGCATGGACGTCGGCTTGCCGGATGGGCAGATGGGCAACTCGGAAGTTGGCCACATGAACCTCGGCGCCGGCCGTGTGGTGTATCAGGACTTCACACGGGTGACCAAGGCCATCGGCGACGGCGAATTCTTCACCAATCCAGCCATTTGCACCGCCGTGGATAAAGCCGTCAGCGCCGGTAAGGCCGTGCATATTCTGGGGTTGCTCTCGGACGGCGGCGTGCACAGCCACCAGGACCATCTGGTGGCTATGGCCGAATTAGCCGTCCAGCGTGGCGCTACAAAAATCTACCTGCACGCCTTTCTCGACGGCCGCGACACACCGCCCAAGAGCGCCCAGGCGTCCATCGCGCTGCTCGACGAAACCTTCGCTCGACTCGGCCAGGGCCGCATCGCATCGCTGATCGGGCGCTACTTCGCCATGGATCGCGATAACCGCTGGGACCGCGTCGAGCAAGCGTATCAACTGATCGCCGAAGGCCAGGCCAGCCATCACGCCGACAATGCCCAGGCCGGCTTAGAAGCTGCCTATGCACGCGGCGAGAGCGACGAATTCGTCCAAGCCACGACCCTCGGCGACAAAGCGGCGATCGAAGACGGCGACGCCGTGGTCTTTATGAATTTTCGCTCCGACCGCGCCCGCGAGCTGACCCGCGCCTTTGTCGAGGCCGACTTCAACGCATTTGCCCGCCCGCGCCCGCTCCACCTGGCCGGCTTTGTCACCCTCACCCGTTACGCTGCCAGCATCCACACGCCTTGCGCCTTTGCCCCGGCCAGCCTGGATAACGTGCTGGGCGAGTACCTGGAGAAAAAGGGCAAGACTCAGCTGCGCATCGCCGAAACTGAGAAATACGCTCACGTCACCTTCTTCTTCTCCGGCGGACGTGAAGACCCATTCAAGGGCGAGGAACGCGTGTTGATTCCTTCGCCGCGGGTCGCCACCTACGATCTGCAACCGGAGATGAACGCGCCCCTGCTCACCGACCACTTGGTCGAGGCCATCGAGCAGCAGCGCTTCGATGTAATCATCGTCAACTACGCCAACGGCGATATGGTCGGCCACACCGGCAACTTCGCAGCGGCAGTCAAGGCTGTGGAATGCCTGGACGCGTGCGTCGGACGCATCGTCGCGGCGCTGGACAAGGTCGGCGGCGAAGCGCTACTGACCGCCGACCACGGCAATGTTGAGCAGATGGAAGACCTCAGCACCGGCCAGGCACACACCGCGCACACCTGCGAGCCGGTGCCCTTCATCTATATAGGTAAGCGCCACGTCAGCCTGCGCGAAGGCGGCGTGCTGGCCGACGTGGCGCCGACCATGCTGCATCTGCTGGGCTTGCCCAAACCGTCGGAAATGACCGGCCGGAGCATTCTTACCCTGTAGCTCATTGATGGTGGCTTTCATCGTTGAACCCTGCGCAAAAGCCATTCCAGCCAAGCGCTTTTCTTCGTCCACCTCGAACGGCTTGGCCGCAGAACCTAGCGCCCTGCATAAAGGCCGCGCCGTCTGAGGCCTGAGACGTTTTTTTTGGCCGCTGCGGCGGGCATACTAGGCAGATCTTGTTCACGGTATCGCCCGCCCCATGTTCCGCGCCTTGATTACCTTTTGCCTTGCCAGCCTGCTCGGCGTTGTCGGCCCGCTCAGCCTTGCCCTGGCCGATGAACGCGGCGAAACCCAGCAACAACTGGCAGCCGCCCGCGCCGACGTGGCCGAGCTAAAAAAACGCCTGGGCGACCTGCAGCAGGAAAAATCTGTCGCGCAAAAAGCCTTGCGCAGCACTGAGACCGAGCTGGGCCAGCTGCAAAAGCAGATCGACGACCTGCAACAGCAGCTGAGCGATAGCGAACACGAAATCCAGCGCCTCGCCCACGAGAAAAATCAGTTGCAGGGCGCGCGCCTCGAACAACAGCGGCTGATCGGCATCCAGGCCCGCGCCGCCTATCAGAGCGGCCGCCAGGAATACCTCAAGTTGCTGCTGAACCAACAGCAACCGGAGCAGTTTTCCCGCACCTTGACCTACTACGACTATCTGAGCCAAGCGCGCCTGGAACAGCTTGGGGTATTTAACGAAACCCTGCGCCAACTAGACAATGTAGAAGCGGCCATCAACCTGCAGCAAGCGCAACTGCTGGTGCAAACAAGCAGCCTTGACCAACAGCGCGAACAGCTCGCCCAGGTGCGCAAAGACCGCCAGCAGGCTGTGGCCCTGCTGAATCAGGATTATTCCGCCCGCGATAAAAAGCTCCAGGCCCGCGAGCAAGACCAAGCGCAGCTGGGCCGCGTGCTCAAGACAATCGAAGCCACCCTGGCCCGTCAGGCCCGCGAAGCCCGCGCCGCAGAGCAGGCTGCACGGGCCGAACAGGCTCGCCAACTGGCACGCCAACAGGCCCTGGCCGAGCAACGCAGTCAGGCCTCCGGCAAAGCACCCACCGATACGAAAAAGGCCCCCAGCGGGCCCTTGGTGTCCAGCACGAGCACCGCTTATGGCGGGCCATTCGCCAAGGCTCGGGGTAAACTGCCGTGGCCGGTAGATGGGCGCTTAATGGCCCGTTTCGGCACCCCGCGCGGCGACGATGCGCGCACCAAATGGGACGGCGTGTTGATCGGTGCCGCCGCCGGCAGTCAGGTGCACGCCATTCATGCCGGACGCGTGGTATTTGCCGACTGGTTGCGCGGCGCGGGGCTTCTGGTCATTCTCGACCACGGCAATGGTTACCTGAGCCTGTACGGGCATAATCAAAGCCTGCTGAAAAAAGCCGGTGAGCAGGTCAAGGCCGGCGAGCCGATCGCCACTGTCGGCACCAGTGGCGGCCAAGACACCCCCGCGTTGTATTTTGCCATTCGCCAACAGGGCCGCCCGAGCGACCCAGTGCAATGGTGCAGCGCCCAAGGCTAAGTCAGCCGCAATGGAGCCAGCAGCGACGCCTCGCTGCAGCGCCTTTCAAGACCGTTTGCAGGCGCTACTTTTACCTTTTCAGGAGTTCGTTCGACATGTCGCATCCGTCCCGTCTTACCTCGCTGGCCCTGGCGCTTAGTTTGCTGATCGGTGCATCGCTGGTGCAGGCCGACGAGCCCGATCTGCTCGCCGCGGCTAGCAATGGCGCGACCAGTAGCGTCGCCAACAGTGACAAAGGACCGTTGCCGCTGGACGACCTGCGCACCTTTGCCGAGGTCTTGGACCGCATCAAAGCCGCCTATGTCGAGCCGGTCAGCGACAAGACCCTGCTGGAAAATGCCATCAAGGGCATGCTCAGCAACCTCGATCCGCATTCGGCTTACCTGGAGCCCGAAGCCTTTCTAGCGCTGCAGGAAAGCACCAGCGGCGAATTTGGCGGCCTGGGTATAGAAGTCGGCATGGAAGATGGTTTTATCAAGGTGGTGTCGCCAATCGACGACACGCCGGCGGATAAGGCCGGCATCGAGGCAGGCGACCTGATCATCAAGATCGACGGTCAACCGACCAAAGGCCTGTCGATGATGGAAGCCATCGACAAGATGCGCGGCAAACCCGGCGAGAAAATTTTGCTGACGCTGGTGCGCGAAAACGGCAAGCCCTTCGATGTGCAGCTGACCCGCGCCATCATCAAAGTCACCAGTGTGAAGAGCCAATTGCTGGAGCCCGGATTCGGCTATCTGCGCATCACCCAGTTTCAGGTCAATACCGGCGAAGAGGTCGGCAAGGCCCTGGCCAAACTGCACAAAGACAATGACGGCAAACTGCGCGGCCTGGTGCTGGATCTGCGCAACAACCCCGGCGGGGTACTGCAGGCGGCAGTGGAAGTGACCGATCACTTTCTGCGTAAAGGCCTGATCGTCTATACCGAAGGCCGAATCGCCAACTCGCAACTGCGTTTTTCCGCCGATCCGGCCGATGCCAGCGAAGGCGTCCCCCTCGTCGTGCTGATCAATGGCGGCAGCGCCTCGGCCTCGGAAATCGTTGCCGGCGCCCTGCAGGACCACAAGCGCGGCGTGCTGATGGGCACCGATAGTTTCGGTAAGGGCTCGGTGCAAACCGTGCTGCCGCTGGCCAACAACCGGGCGCTCAAACTCACCACCGCCCTTTACTACACACCCAACGGCCGCTCGATTCAGGCCCAGGGCATCGTGCCGGACATCGAAGTGAACCGCGCCAAGCTCACCCGCGAGCTGGATACAGATAGCCTCAAAGAAGCCGATCTGCTCGGGCATTTGGGCAACGGCAATGGCGGCATCGAAAAACCCAGCACCAGCAAGAGCAGCAAGGTCGCCAAGAAGCCGCGCCCACAGGACGACGACTTCCAGTTGAGTCAGGCGTTGAATCTGCTCAAGGGCATGAGCGTGACCCGCGGCGATTAACGCAAGAACACCCCCGCCGTGGGGCAATGCTTGCGGAGGGGTTGATCGCTGATTCCGCGCCGCCCCAGAACGGGAATAGCGCCTTGGGGCTGGCAGTGAATTAGGTACGCACGACTATGCCGCGGCTGGCCAGGTAGGCCTTGGCCTCGGGCACGGTATACGTGCCGAAGTGGAAGATGCTCGCGGCCAGCACTGCTGCGGCCTTGCCTTCGAGAATACCGGCGGCCAGGTGTTCCAGGTTACCGACCCCACCGGAGGCGATCAGCGGAATGTTCACCGCTTCGCTGATGGCGCGGGTCACACCCAGGTCGAAGCCGCTCTGCATGCCGTCCTGATCCATGCTGGTCAGCAGGATCTCACCGGCACCGAGGGCTTCCATTTTTTGTGCCCAGAGCACCGCGTCCAGTCCGGTCGGCTTGCGCCCGCCATGGGTGAAAATTTCCCAGCGCGGCGTCTCGCCGGGCTTGGAGACCTTCTTGGCGTCGATGGCTACCACGATGCATTGCGAGCCGAAACGCTGGGCCGCCTCGCCGACAAATTCCGGGTTGAACACCGCGGCGGTGTTGATCGACACCTTGTCGGCGCCGGCATTCAGCAGGTTGCGAATATCCTGTACGTTGCGCACGCCACCGCCCACGGTCAGCGGGATAAACACCTGGCTGGCCATGCGCTCGACGGTGTGCAGCGTGGTGTCGCGGCCATCCACGCTGGCGGTGATGTCGAGAAAGGTAATCTCATCGGCGCCCTGTTCGTCGTAGCGACGGGCGATTTCTACCGGATCGCCAGCGTCGCGAATGTTCTCGAACTTGACGCCTTTGACCACTCGACCATTGTCCACGTCGAGGCAGGGGATGATGCGTTTAGCCAGTGCCATATAGGTGTTCCCGTAGGGTGCGCCGCGCGCACCGAGAGCCAGTTAGTCGCGTGTAGCGTGGAGGGCGTTTTACCCATCCACCACCGCGCAAGAGCGTTGACGCGGTGGCGGTGCCGCCGTAGATGGCAACCCCTTCGCGGGTTTCCACCTACACCTCACGGCGCAGCCATGCTGAGTACGCACCGCGCAGCGCATGCTCCGCGCGGCACACCCGATTTTCAGTTAGTAACGGTATCGCACAGCGCCTGGGCTTGGGCGACATCCAGAGTGCCCTCGTAGATCGCCCGGCCGGTGATTGCGCCGATAATGCCTGGGGTTTTGCTGTCGAGCAGCGCCTGGATGTCGCCCAGGTGGTGAATGCCGCCGGAGGCGATCACTGGAATCCGTGTGGCGTTGGCCAGGGCTACCGTGAAGGGAATATTGCAGCCCTGCATCATGCCGTCCTTGGCGATATCGGTGTAGACGATGGCCGCTACGCCGTCGGCCTCGAAGCGCTTGGCCAGGTCGATGACCTGCACCGTGCTGACTTCGGCCCAGCCATCGGTGGCCACAAAGCCGTCTTTAGCGTCCAGACCGACAATCACCTTGCCGGGGAACGCTTTGCAGGCCTCGGCTACAAACGCCGGGTTTTTCACTGCCTGGGTGCCGATGATCACGTAGCTGACGCCGGCGCGCACATAGGCCTCGATGGTCTCGAGGGAGCGAATGCCGCCGCCGATCTGGATCGGCAGCTGCGGGTAGCGCTGGGCGATGGCGGTGACCACCGCGCCATTCACCGGCTGGCCTTCAAAGGCGCCGTTCAGGTCAACCAGATGCAGGCGACGGCAGCCGGCGTCGACCCAACGGGCAGCCATGGCCACCGGATCATCGGAAAACACCGTGGAGTCTTCCATGCGGCCCTGGCGCAAGCGCACACAGGCGCCGTCTTTCAGGTCGATAGCGGGAATAATCAGCATCGGGCGAACCTATTTATAATGAAATCGTGAAAAGCAAAGCAATCAACTCTGCAAACGCTTAAAACCGGTTCAGCTTTTTTCCAGCGCCCACAGATCACTTTCGATGCTCTGGAAACGCTCGCTGAGGTGCGCCTGCACATCGCTGATGGCCTTGTTATAAAAATGCGGGGCCACTTCGCGGGCGAACAGATCGAGCACTTCCTGGGCCTCGAAGCTGCCCATCTGCAGCTCGAAACGATCTTCCAGAAAACCCTTGATGACCTGCAGCGCAGCCTGATTGTGGGCGGGCTCGAGTTCGAGAACCGGCACCTTCAGCTTGGCCCTGGCCATCTACCAGCGCCCATCCCAGGCAGCGAAGTTCTGCAGCAACTGCAGGCCGTGGGTATGGCTTTTTTCCGGGTGGAACTGCACCGCAAAGCGCGAACCGTCGGCCAGTGCGGCGGCAAAATCGACGCCGTAATGGCCTCGCCCAACCACCTGCCGCGGATTGCCGGCCGCGGCGTAATAGCTGTGTACAAAGTAGAAGCGCGCGAGGTCTGGAATGCTGTGCCACAGCGGATGCGCCACCGCCTGGGCCACTTCGTTCCAGCCCATGTGCGGCACTTTCAGCGACTCGCCGTCCTCGACCATGCCCTTGTCAAACAAGCGCACTCGCCCGGGAAACAAACCGATGCAGTCGACCCCGGTGTTTTCTTCGCTGTGCTCCAGCAGCGCCTGCATACCGACGCAGATGCCGAGAAACGGCCGATCCTGGCTGACCTCGCGCACCAGCGTATCGACGCCCAGACGCCGAATTTCCGCCATGCAGTCGCGCATCGCGCCCACGCCCGGCAGCACCACTCGGTCAGCCTCGCGGATCACCTTGGGATCGCTGGTGACCAGTACTCGGCCGGCGCCAACGTGCTCCAGGGCCTTGGCCACCGAATGCAGATTGCCCATGCCGTAATCGATTACCGCCACGGTCTGCATCAGAGACAACCTTTGGTGGAAGGCATCTGCCCAGCCATGCGCTCGTCCAGCGCCACCGCCATGCGCAGAGCACGGCCGAACGCCTTGAACACCGTTTCGATCTGGTGATGGGTGTTGTGCCCGCGCAAATTGTCGATATGCAAGGTGACATTGGCGTGGTTGACGAAGCCCTGGAAGAACTCCTGAAATAGGTCGACATCAAAGCCGCCGACGCTGGCCCGGGTGAACGGCACATGCATCTGCAGGCCGGGGCGACCGGAGAAATCGATCACCACCCGCGACAGCGCTTCGTCCAGCGGCACATAGGCATGGCCATAACGACAGAGCCCGCGCTTGTCGCCGAGGGCCTTGCTAAAGGCCTGGCCGAGGGTGATGCCAACATCTTCGACCATATGGTGGTCGTCGATATGCAGGTCGCCTTCGGCTTCGATATCCAGGTCGATCAACCCGTGCCGGGCGATTTGGTCGAGCATATGTTCGAGAAATGGCACACCAATCGCAAAACGCGCCTTGCCTGTGCCATCCAGATTGATCGAGGCCTTGATTTGGGTTTCCAAGGTGTTGCGCTCGACAGTCGCCGTACGTTCGGCCATCACCAGCTCCACAGCATGCTCAGAGAAAAGACGGCCAGTATAGAGGTCTGAGGCCGCAAGCGACTACCGACCGCAGCCGACCAAGGTCTACACTCGGCCGTTTGAATACTCAAGAAGAGCCGTTTATGCCCTTGATGGTCGAAATTATCAGCACGCCCAGCGCTCAAGATCTAAGCGATCTAGGCAAGATCTACGCCGATGCGCCGGTCTGGCTGCTGGCGCCTTACGCCGATGCGGCGGCGCTGATCGAGGCCGCGTCGACCGGCGGCGAGCTGCTGGCCGGGCGTTTTAACGACCACCTGCTGGGCGCCGCCCTCTTGCAGCGCGGCGCCAGTCACTGGCGCTTGTCGCACCTGTGCGTGCGCGGCCTGACCCGCCAGCGCGGCATTGCCCGGCGCCTGCTCGACGAAGCCCAACGCCTGGCCACGGCGGCCGGCTTACCGTTGCACCTTGCCGGCCCGCGCGAACAAGCAGCTTGTCAGGCCCTGGCCGCCGCTGCGTACCTGCCGCTGGACAGCCTTTAGTAACCACAGCAGCGGCGCAATGATGCAGTGCCGGCGCCGTTACGGCACGGCAAACGCTGGCGATGCCCAGCCACCTGACGTCAGCCCACTGCGCGGGGCTGGCCAAACCCGCCACCGCCCAACCGCGAGTAGCCCATGGACAGTATCGACACCCTGATTATCGGCGCCGGCGCGCTCGGCCTGGCCTGCGCCGCGCGCCTGGCTCAGCCGCAGCACAGCACCCTGATCGTCGAAGCGGAAACGCTGATCGGCAGCCACACCTCCAGTCGCAACTCCGAAGTCATCCATGCCGGCCTCTATTACCCGCCCGGCACCCTGAAGGCCGAGCTGTGTCTGGAAGGCCGCGAGCGGCTGTATGCCTGGTGCGTGCAACACCGGGTGGCGCACCAGCGCATCGGCAAATTGCTGGTCGCGGTAAGCGACGCCGAGCGCGATACCCTGGAGCAGCTGCTGAGCAATGCCCAGGCCTGCGGCGTCGACGATTTACAGCCGCTGACCCAGCGGCAATTGCAGCACATGGAGCCGGCCGTGCGCGGCGTTGCAGCGCTGCTCTCGCCCAGCACCGGGATCATCGACAGTCATGCTTTCCTGCAATCTTTGCTGTTCGCCGCTGAACAGCAAGGCGCACAACTGGTGCTGCAAACGCGCGTCGATACGCTCGAACAGCACGGTGACGGCTGGATCGCCACCGGCACCAGCGCCGGCGAAGCCTTCCAGCTCAAGGCCCAGCGCGTGATCAACGCCGGCGGCCTGTTCGCCCAGCAGTTGGCGCAGCACACCGGCGGCCTGGCCGCCGTGCATATCCCGCCGCTGCACCTGTGCCAGGGCCGCTACTTCAGCTACAGCGGTCGCTCGCCGTTTCAGCACCTGATCTACCCGCTGCCGCAAGCCAACACCGCCGGACTGGGCATTCACGCCACCCTGGACATTGGCGGCCAGCTGCGTTTCGGCCCGGATGTGCAGTACCTGGACACGCTCGACTACCAGGTCGATGAACAGCTGCGCGAACCATTCGCCGCCGCCATCCGTCGCTATTTCCCGGACCTCGACGCCAGCCGCCTTACGCCCGGCTACAGCGGCATTCGGCCAAAACTCAGCGGCGCAGGGGAACCGGCTGCGGACTTCCTTCTCCAAGGCCCTGCCGAGCACGGTCTGCCGGGTTTGATTAACCTGTTTGGCATCGAATCCCCAGGGCTGACCGCTAGCCTGGCGATTGCCGAGCGAGTGGCGCGGGTCTTTTGAGACGACGCTATACTCGCCTCCTGACTGCATTGCACTACTTACAAGGATTCGCCGATGAAAGCGTTTGGAAAAATACTGGGCATGGTTTTACTCGGGCTACTGCTGCTGATCGTGGCACTAGGCTTCGCCCTGACCCATTTGTTTGATCCCAACGACTACAAGGACGAGATCCGCCAGCTGGCACGTGACAAGGCCAACCTGGAACTCACGCTCAACGGCGATATCGGCTGGAGCCTGTTCCCCTGGCTGGGTCTGGAGCTGCAGGACGCGACCCTGGCCAGCTTGCGCACCCCCGACCAGCCCTTCGCCGAACTGCGCCAACTGGGCCTGTCGGTGCGCGTGATGCCCTTGCTGCGCAAGCAAGTGCAGATGAGCGCGATCAAGGTCGACGGCCTGCACCTGAGCCTGAACCGTGATGAACAAGGCCACGGCAACTGGGAAGATATCGGCAAGCCGGCCCCAGCCACAATCCAGGCCGGCGCACCCGCTAGCGAGCCAAGCGCGGCGCCAACCGAACCTGCAACAACCGCCAGCACCGGGAAACCGCTGCAGCTGGATATCGACAGCCTGACATTGAGCAACTCGCGCATCGATTACCACGACGCCAAGAGCGGTCAGCAGTACAGCGCCGAAGCTATCGAACTGAGCAGCGGCGCGATCCGCGAAGGCGCGGCCATCCCGCTCACGCTCAGCGCCTTTTTCTCCAGCAACCAACCGCTGCTGCGCGCGCGCAGCGAAGTGCAAGGCGAGCTGCGCTTTGATCGCGTTCTCAAGCGCTACCAGTTCAACGACCTCAGCCTGTCCGGCGAAGCCTCGGGTGAGCCATTCAAGGGCAAGACATTGGTCTTCGCCGCCCAAGGCCAACTGCTGCTGGACCAAGCTGCAGAGATCGCCGAATGGACCGGTCTGAAACTCTCGGCCAATCAATTGCGCGCTCTGGGCGAGTTGAAAGTGCGCGACCTGGACAAGGCCCCGAAACTCTCCGGCGGGCTGTCCATCGCCTCATTCAACCTGCGCGAATTTCTCGAAGGTCTGGGCCAAGAGCTGCCAGAAATGAGCGATGACAAGGCCCTCGGCCAAGTTGAACTGGTCACCCGGCTGGTCGGCAGCCCGACCAGCCTGAGCCTCAACGAGCTGAGCCTGAAACTCGACGACAGTAATTTCAAGGGCAGTCTGGCGGTCAGCGATTTCGCCAAGCAGGCGATGCGCGTGCAGCTCAAGGGTGATCAGCTGAACCTGGATCGCTACCTGCCCGCCAAAGCCAAACCCGCTGACTCGGCGCGCCAAGCCGAAGTGCGCAGCAGCGTTGCCGCGATCGGTCAACGCGGCAACAGCGAGCTGCCTAACGCGCCGACCCAGCAAGCCTGGAGCGCCACGCCGGTGCTGCCCATCGAACCGCTGCGCAAGCTAGATCTGCAGGTTAACTTGAGCCTTGAGCAACTGACCTACGACCAGCTGCCGATCCGCGACGTGCAGCTCAAAGCCCGCAGCCAAGGTGGCTTGGCGACCCTGGAAGATCTGCGCGGCAAATTCTCTGGCGGCACCTTCGAGGTTAGCGCCAGCCTCGACGCGCGCCCTGCCGTACCGCTGCTGAGCGTGCATAACCGCCTGAGCCAAGTGCCGATTGAGCCGTTCCTGAAAAGCGCCGAGCAGCCTTCACCCATCAAAGGCCTGCTGACACTGCAGGCCGACCTGACCTCCCGCGGCAACAGCCAGAAATCCTGGGTCGAGGGCCTGAACGGCAGCGCCAACTTCGCCCTGACAGACGGCGTACTGCTAGACGCCAACCTCGAGCAGCAACTTTGCCAGGCCATCGCCGGCCTCAACCGCAAGACCCTAAGCAGCGCACCGCGCGGCAAAGACACGCCATTTGAGGAACTCAAAGGCAGCCTGCGCTTCGTCAATGGCGTGGCCAACAACCCGGACCTGACGGCGCGCCTGCCTGGCCTGCGACTGCAGGGCGACGGCGACCTAGATCTGCGCGTGCTGGGCCTGGATTACCGCGTCGGCATCGTCATTCAGGGCGACAAGAGTGCGATGCCCGATCCGGCTTGCCAGGTCAATCCGCGCTATGCCGACATCGCCTGGCCGCTGCGCTGCCGCGGTCCGCTGGAACTGGGCGCCAAGGCCTGCCGTCTGGATCAGGAGCGCATGGGCAATATCGCGACCAAACTGGTCGGGGACAAACTCAGCGAAAAAATCGAAGAGAAACTCGGTGACAAGGTCAGCCCTAAGCTGAAAGAGGCACTCAAGGGCCTGTTTAACCAATGAGTCCCAAGCAGTTCAGCGACGCAGTACTGCAGTGGTACGACCGCCACGGGCGCAAGGATTTGCCCTGGCAACAGGACATCAATCCGTATCGAGTCTGGGTTTCGGAAATCATGCTGCAGCAGACCCAGGTCAGCACGGTGCTCAACTACTTCGAGCGTTTTATGCAGGCCCTGCCGACCGTGCAGGCGCTGGCTGACGCGCCGGAAGATGAAGTGCTGCATCTGTGGACCGGGCTGGGTTATTACAGCCGCGCGCGCAACCTGCACAAGACCGCCAAAACCCTGGTGGCCGAGCAGCACGGCGAGTTCCCGCGGGACGTGCTGCGCCTGACCGAACTACCGGGCATCGGTCGCTCCACTGCCGGCGCCATCGCCAGCCTGAGCATGGGCCTGCGTGCGCCAATTCTGGACGGCAACGTGAAGCGGGTGCTGGCCCGTTATGTGGCTCAGGACGGCTATCCGGGCGCACCTAAGGTCGCGCAACAACTCTGGGCGCTGGCCGAGCGCCTCACCCCGCAGCACCGGGTCAACCACTACACCCAGGCGATGATGGATCTGGGCGCCACACTCTGCACTCGCAGCAAACCCAGTTGCCTGCTCTGCCCATTGCGCAGCGGTTGCCGGGCGCACCTACTGGGCCGCGAAAACGCCTACCCAGTGCCCAAGCCGCGCAAGGAGCTGCCGCGCCGGCGTACCCTGATGCCGTTGCTCGCCAACCCCGAGGGCGCCATCCTGCTCTACAAACGGCCCTCCAGCGGCTTGTGGGGCGGTCTGTGGAGCCTGCCGGAATTGCTCGCCAGCGACGAGCTGGACGGCCTGGCGCTGCAACACGGTCTGCGCCTGGGCGTGCGCCAAGAAATGCCCGACCTGCTGCACACCTTCAGCCACTTCCAGCTAGCCATCGAACCCTGGCTAATCCAGGTCCACAGCCATAGCCCCGGCATCGCCGAGGGTGACTGGCTCTGGTATAACCTCGCCAACCCGCCGCGCCTGGGCCTTGCCGCACCGGTCAAGAAGCTGCTCAAGCGCGCCGCCGATGTTTTGAATGCAGGAGAACCGTCATGACCCGCACCGTGAATTGCCGCAAGCACAAACAAGAACTGCCTGGCCTGGCGCGTCCGCCCTACCCCGGCGCCAAGGGTGAAGACATTTTTAACAACGTGTCGCAACAAGCCTGGGACGAATGGCAGAAGCACCAGACCCTGCTGATCAACGAACGGCGGCTGAATATGATGAACGCCGAGGACCGCAAATTTATCCAGGGCGAGATGGACAAATTTCTCTCCGGCGACGACTACGCCCAGGCTGAAGGCTATGTGGCACCCAGCGAATAAGCCGCATCCCAGCGTAAGCACCCGGATTGATTACACATTTCTCAAAACCCATGCTTGACATGGCCGCCCCAAATCCGTTTAATACGCGCCGTTGCCCAGATAGCTCAGTCGGTAGAGCAGGGGATTGAAAATCCCCGTGTCGGCGGTTCGATTCCGTCTCTGGGCACCATCTATTGTTTTCAGGTGGTGCCAAAACCACCCGAAACACCACAAGAAGCCCGCCTAGTGCGGGTTTTTTGTTGTCTATGATTTTTTACCGTTCCCAATTAAACCCAAACAAATGGGGCTTAATTGGGGGTCTCTCAGTTCGGTCATCGCGCATGCCCCCAAAAGAGCGCTACATGGCCGGCAAAGTCACGCCCCGGACTGATTCTCTACACTACCGATGTTGGCCAAGTTCAGCTGCGCGCAGCCGACGGTAGTGTCTGGCTCACTCAGTTGGAATCACTTCGGGATGGAGCCTGATCCCAAGCGCGCGAGTCACCTTTAGGATGGTAGAAAAGCTGGGATTACCATCGCCAGAAAGTGCCTTGTACAAGCTTTCACGCCCAAGACCGGTATCCCGAGCAAGCTGGCTCATCCCCTTGGCGCGGGCAATGGTACCGAGCGCCTTGGCAATGAAAGCCGCGTCATCACCCGCTTCATCAAGGCAAGCTTCAAGGTACATCGCGATGTCCTCGTCGGTTTTGAGGTGTTGGGCGCTGTCCCACTTGCTCAGTTTTAGCGCAGTCATGATCGTCTCCTAAAGCTGCCGCGCAAGATCCAGCGCGGCTCTGATGTCCTTCGCCTGGGTGGACTTATCGCCACCCGCCAGAAGAACCACGATTTCAAGGTCACGCTGCGCGAAGTACACGCGATACCCCGGCCCGTAGTGAATGCGCATCTCCGACACGCCCTCCCCGACCGGCTCGCAATCACCAAAATTGCCATCCTCAGCCCGATCAATGCGCGCCTGAATGCGCATGACCGCCCGCTTATCACGCAGAGCCGAAAACCAGTGGTCAAACGCTTCAGTGGTGAGAATGGATTTCATGCATGCGCCGTATCCCTTGAGATACAAACACTAGACTCGAAACGCTACGCCCGCAACCGCCACCCCTAACCATTAGCCAACCAACCCTCGCCGGCACACCAGCCGCCCCGCGCGCACTACGAATAGATCGTCGGCCTGGAACATTGATCCAATGCCAAGGCGGTGGTCGTGGGGCACAATTCGCATATCGGCAATGCAGCGGCCACCACTATGGGCTCGCGCGGCGAACTCAATAGCGGCCAGCAGCGTCGCACCCTCTGGAGTCGCGCGGCGGTGCTGATCGGCATGATCACCGATCGGAGCCAGGTGGCTGGCGCCGATGACTGAGGTGGCCCGATGCAGCTCAAGACCGTTCGGCTTCTTTGAGCCACAGCCACAGCAGTTTTGCACCCCGCTGCCGATGCCGCCGTCGATGCCGGATAATACTGCGGCACTTGGCCACACTGGCCGGCGATCATCGGCACTGAGCGCGGTGCTAAAGTCGCCGCCATGACATTGACCCACACTGACTGCTCGCTGATTGCCTGGACGCTGAGCGCTGCCGTGCGGGCGTTTTTTGGCTGGCAGCGGTTGCCGCGATGAGCAACCGCACGCGATGACCGCCTGTGCCTGCGGCACACAACGCTTATCCAATCGGCGATTGGCCGCGTGGTTGAGCCTGTTCGCGTTGCTGCTGATCTACCTCGGGCCGCTGCTTTCGCAAGCCCGCGGGCTGCAACCCATGCCCACCGAGCCGACTACCAAGGCTCACCACGCGGGCACCGCGAACACACTGGCGCTCGGCCCCGCACGCACGCTTGAACACCTCTCCAAGCACGCTTCAGAGCACCCCGAACACGCGGCCGAGCATGGCGCCGCGCACGAATTTGAGTACGTTTCTGCACAGAGCGCAGAACGTCCCAGGCACGCTTCTAAACATCCCCCGGAACACGCCTCCGAGCATGCACAAGCGCATCACTTTGGGCAGCAGCTCGGCGACGTGGGTCACGCTCAACCTGAACACACCAAGCATGCGGGGGCGCATCACGGCGCGAACTCGCTCGGCGATGTTTGCGGTTACTGCTCGTTGCTGCTCCACAGTCCGGCGCTGGGCAACAGCGCGTCTATGCTCGGCGCCGCGGCATGTATTGACCAAGTGCCAATACGCGCTCAATCCCGCACCCCGCCGCGGGCGCGCAGCACCTTTCCTGATGCACGGCCACGCGCGCCGCCGGCCTTTTCCTGATCGCACAGAACTGCTCGCTCGCTAGGGCGACCCCTCTTCTTTCGATGTTGGAAACGTTATGAATGTGCCTGTGTCCAAAAAATCTGCGCCAACCCGCTACACCACCGCCGTTTATCGCCTGAACCCACAAATCCTGCTCTGGCGGCAGGCTTTCGCGCTGTTCGCGGGGCTGACCCTGAGCGCCAGCACGTTGGCCGAAACCGCCCCCGCGCGGCATACATCCCCGACCCAGGCGGCGCCACTGCGCGAACTCCAGCCGACCGTCATCACCGCCGTACAGCAACGCTCGCCGCTGACCATCATCACCAACCCGAAAGATCCCCGCCAACCGGTGCCGGCCAGTGACGGCGGCGATTATCTGAAGACCATTCCCGGATTCTCGGCGATCCGCAACGGCGGCACCAACGGCGATCCAGTGCTGCGCGGCATGTTCGGTTCGCGGCTGAATATCCGCACCAATGGCGGCCTGATGATCGGCGCCTGCCCCAATCGCATGGACGCGCCCACCGCTTACATTGCACCGGAAACCTTCGACCAGCTGACGGTGATCAAAGGTCCGCAAACGGTCCTCTGGGGACCGGGCGCGTCGGCCGGCACGGTACTGTTCGAGCGCCTGCCGGAGCAATTTGGCGAGCTGGGCAGCCGCCTGAATGCCAGTCTGCTGGCCGGCTCCAATGGCCGTTTCGATCAGGTGTTGGACGGCGCGGTGGGCAGCGAACAGGGCTATGTGCGGGTGATTGGCAACCAGTCCCAGGCCGATGATTATCAAGATGGCAATGGCGACCGCGTGCCCTCGCGCTGGGAAAAGTGGAACGGCGAAATCGCGGTGGGTTGGACACCCGACGTCGACACGCTGCTCGAACTGACCGCCGGCACCGGCGACGGCGAGGCGCGGTATGCCGGGCGCGGCATGGACGGCTCGCAATACGAGCGGAAAAGCCTGGGCCTGCGGTTTGAAAAATCCAATCTGGGCGGCGTACTGGATACCCTCGAAGCCCAGTTGTACTACAACTATGCCGACCACATAATGGACAACTTCAGCCTGCGCACGCCTAACCCAAGCAGCATGATGGCCATGCCGATGGCGTCCCAGGTGGATCGGCGCACGCTGGGCGGACGGGTTGCCGCGACCTTTATATGGACCGATGTCGAGCTGGTCAGCGGGCTCGACGCCATGAGCAGCGAGCACCGCGCACGCAGTTCCAACTACAGCATGATGAACGGCTACACCGATGCCGATCAGTTCCCCCGGAACACCGATGCGCAGTTTCATAACTACGGCGCCTTCGCCGAGCTGACTTGGTACGCCGCCGAGCGTAACCGGCTGATCGGCGGCGCGCGTGTGGACCGGGCCTCGGCCAAGGATCTGCGGCCAACCACCGGTAGCATGAGTAACCCAACCGCCGACCAGACCCGCGCCGACACGCTGCCCAGCGGTTTTATGCGCTACGAATACGACCTCGCAGACTCACCCACCACCCTCTACGCCGGCCTCGGCCATGTGCAGCGTTTTCCTGACTACTGGGAACTGTTCTCGCCGGGCAGCGGCCCCACCGGCACCGCCAATGCCTTCGCGGGCGTCAAACCGGAGAAAACCACCCAGCTTGATTTCGGTGCGCAATACAGCACCACTGACTTGCAAACCTGGGCCTCGGGCTACGTCGGCCAGGTGCGCGACTTCATTCTGTTCAGCGATACGCCGGGCATGCGGGGCAGCACGTCTCAGGCGCAGAATATTGACGCGCGGATCATGGGCGGCGAACTGGGCGTCGCCTACCAAGTGCACCGCAACTGGAAAACCGACGCGACGCTGGCTTACGCCTGGGGCAAGAACAGCTCCGACGACCAGGCACTGCCACAAATGCCACCACTGGAAGCGCGCCTGGGTCTGACCTACACGCAGCAGGACTGGAGCGCCGGTGCGCTCTGGCGCGTGGCGGCGGCACAAAACCGGGTGGCCGAAGGCAAGGGCAACGTGGTCGGCAAGGACTTCGAACAGAGCCCAGGCTTTGCGGTGTTCTCACTGAATGCCGCGTACCGGGTGAACAAGAACCTGAAGGTCAGCACCGGCGTCGACAACCTGTTCGACAAGGCCTACGCCGAGCACCTGAACTTGGCTGGCAACGCCGGATTTGGTTACTCCGCCGACCAGGCCATCAACGAACCAGGCCGCACCTTGTGGAGCAAAGTTGACCTGAGCTTCTAAGCTCACCTCTTCAGCGCACCCATCCGGGGCGCTGATCCCTCTTGCGCGCCCAAATTGCTCACCACGCCATCTGCCTGGCAGCAACGGCGCGCCTGCACTGCGCCTGGGTAGCGCCATTTTTGGCGAGACCCAACGCGCTCTGCGCGCATACACCGTCGAGTTGTGCGGCATTCTTTCCAACAGCTGTTTCGCGGCCAAACCGAGGCTTTTTTGTGCCTGCGCGACAGCCAACTGTGTTGAGGCGACAAGCGCTGCATCAGCGGCGCTTTGCCGACATGTGCGCACTTGGCGCTCACTTAAACGCTATGCTAGTTTGGCGCCTTGCTAGGGAGAGCCCGCAGTCCGCCGGAGCGCATCCGAATAAGAAGAGGAACATCCATGGCCCAGGCCACGCCCGCACTGGAAATTCGCGATCTGCACAAACGCTATGGCGAACTCGAAGTGCTCAAGGGCATTTCCCTGACCGCCCACGACGGCGCAGTCATCTCCATCCTCGGCTCATCCGGGTCCGGCAAGTCGACCTTTCTACGTTGCATCAACCTGCTGGAAAACCCCCACAAAGGGCAGATATTACTGGCCGGCGAAGAGCTCAAGCTCAAGGCCGACAAGCAAGGCCAACTGGTCGCCGCGGACAACAAGCAGATCAATCGTCTGCGCAGCGAAATCGGCTTTGTCTTCCAGAATTTCAACCTGTGGCCGCACATGAGCGTGCTCGAAAACATCATCGAGGCGCCGCGCCGGGTGCTCGGCAAGAGCCGGGCCGAGGCCACGCATATCGCCGAAGAGCTGCTGGCCAAGGTCGGCATCGCCGACAAGCGGCACGTGTATCCCGCCCAACTGTCCGGCGGCCAGCAGCAGCGCGCGGCCATCGCCCGCACGCTGGCCATGCAACCTAAAGTCATCCTGTTCGACGAGCCAACCTCGGCCCTCGACCCGGAAATGGTCCAAGAAGTGCTTAATGTGATCCGTGCGCTGGCCGATGAAGGTCGCACCATGCTGCTAGTCACCCACGAAATGAGCTTCGCTCGCCAGGTGTCCAGCGAGGTCGTGTTTTTGCACCAAGGCCTGGTGGAAGAGCAAGGGACGCCCGAGCACGTATTCGACACCCCGAATTCGGCACGCTGTAAGCAATTTATGTCCAGCAATCGCTAACCCGGAGCACCACCGATGAAAAGCTATAAAAAAATTCTGTTGGTCGCCGCCACGACGCTGGCATTCAGCGTCAGCGCCATGGCCGCCGAAAAACTGAAAATCGGCACCGAAGGCGCGTATCCACCCTTCAACTTGATCGACGCCAGCGGCCAGGTCGGCGGCTTTGATGTCGAGATCGCCAAGGCGCTGTGCGCCAAGATGAAGGCCGAGTGCGAAGTGGTCACCTCGGACTGGGACGGCATTATTCCAGCCCTGAACGCGCGCAAATTCGACTTCTTGGCCGCGTCCATGTCGATCACCGACGAGCGCAAGGCCGCGGTGGACTTCACCGACCCCTACTACACCAACAAGCTGCAATTTATCGCACCGAAAACCACCACCTTTACCACCGATGAAGCCAGCCTCGAGGGCAAAGTGATTGGCGCCCAGCGTGCCACCATCGCCGGCTCCTGGCTGGAAGACAACATGGCGGACGTGGTCGACATCAAGCTTTACGACACCCAGGAAAACGCTTATTTGGACCTAACCTCCGGCCGCGTCGATGGCGTGCTGGCAGACAAGTTTGTCAACTGGGAGTGGCTCAAGAGCGAAACCGGCAAAGACTTCGAGTTCAAGGGTGAGCCCGTGTTCGACAACGACAAAATCGGCATCGCGGTGCGCAAGGGCGATGACGCGCTGCGCGAAAAACTCAACGTAGCACTCAAAGAAATCATCAAAGACGGCACCTACAAGCAAATCAACGACAAGTACTTTCCGTTCAGCATCTACTGATCGCCTGATGCGCGCCGCCCAGCCGGACGGCGCCGTCCCCAAGTAGACCCTCTCTGATGACTCTCGATCTCTACGGATTCGGTCCCGCCCTAGCCGCCGGCACCCTGATGACCGTCAAGCTGGCGCTCTGCGCGCTCAGCCTCGGTTTGGTGCTGGGCCTGCTCGGTGCGTTGGCCAAGACGTCTGCGCACAAGCCTCTGCAATGGCTGGGCGGGACTTTTTCAACCCTGGTGCGCGGCATTCCCGAGCTGCTCTGGGTGCTGCTGATCTATTTCGGCACAGTCAATATGATGCGCAGCCTCGGCCACCTACTGGGTCTACCCGGCCTGGAACTGGATGCGTTTGCCGCCGGCACCATCGCCCTGGGCCTATGCTTTGGCGCCTACTCGACGGAGGTGTTTCGCGGCGCCATTCTGGCCATCCCTCGCGGCCACCGCGAAGCCGGTCTGGCGCTGGGCATGTCCCGGCCACGCATTTTCTGGCGGATCACCCTGCCGCAGATGTGGCGCATCTCGCTGCCCGGGCTGGGCAACCTGTTTATGATTCTGATGAAGGACACTGCGCTGGTTTCGGTAATCGGCCTGGAAGAGCTGATGCGCCACTCGCAGATCGCCGTGACCTCCACCAAGGAGCCTTTTACGTTCTTCCTAGTGGCGGCCTTTATCTACCTGGGCCTGACGGTCATCGCCATGACTGGCATGTATTTTCTTGAAAAACGCGCCGGACGCGGTTTCACCCGGAGCGCCTCATGAACTGGGAAGTCATCCTCAAATATTTGCCGCGCCTGCTCGATGGCGCGATCCTGACCCTCGAACTGGTCGGCTTCGCGGTAGCTGCCGGGCTGCTGCTGGCCATTCCCATCGGCATCGCTCGCGCCTCGCGGCATTGGTACGTGCGCGCCATTCCCTACGGTTACATTTTCTTCTTTCGCGGCACGCCACTGCTGGTGCAACTGTTTCTGGTCTATTACGGCGTGGCCCAGTTCGAAGCGGTGCGTGAAGGCCCGCTCTGGCCATTTTTGCGCGAGGCCTACTGGTGCGCGATTCTGACCATGACCCTGCACACCGCCGCCTATATCGCCGAGATTCTGCGCGGGGCGATTCAGGCCGTACCCCCGGGCGAAGTGGAAGCCGCGCGGGCACTGGGCATGTCGCGCCGGCAGGCGATGTTCTACATCATCCTGCCGCGCGCCGCGCGCATCGGCCTACCGGCCTACAGTAATGAAGTGATCCTAATGCTCAAGGCCAGCGCGCTGGCCAGCACCATTACCCTGCTGGAACTGACTGGCATGGCCCGTACCATCATTGCCCGCACCTACCTGCCAGTAGAAATCTTCTTTGCCGCCGGGATGTTCTACCTGTTGATCTCCTTCATTCTGGTCAAAGGCTTCAAGTTGCTGGAGCGCTGGCTACGGGTCGACGACTGCCAGGGCCGCTAACGTGGGCGAGATGGCCCCATCAAGCGCCAAACCTAGCGGGAGCGACGCCCAAGCGCCCTCAGCTCAGGCGGGGCGCTTGCGGCCACTTGTCAGCGAATCGAAAGCCTCGATTACGTCAGTCAATCTGTGGATAACTCTGTTGATAGATTTGTATGTATGCTCTAAAACGCCGTTAAACAGTCTGCTTGTCAACAACACCAGCCACCATCAATATAAATAAACCCTTTAAAAACAATAATTTAAAAATAACAGCGATCAATTGGACAAACTTTGATCGACTGCACGTTGATTCACGGCAATTGTGCATAAGCTTTTTGCTGTTCATGCAAAAAGATCACTAATTAGCATCATTACGGTTTACAGCTGTGTGAATATCGATATACTCGCTGCCATCAAATGCCGGTATAGCTCAGTTGGTAGAGCAACTGACTTGTAATCAGTAGGTCCCGAGTTCGACTCTTGGTGCCGGCACCATACAAAACAAAGGGTTACGTGCAAACGTAGCCCTTTTTTGTGGCCAAAAATCGGCTTGGGGTAGGTTTGGGGTAGGGTTTTGCCACACCAGCCACTCTTGGTTATACAAAACCGTGCCAGCTAAAATACCGCTTGTCTAAAAATACTCGTCTGCCAAATCACCTCGCGACAGATTTTCTATCTGTCCCAAAAATACCGAGACACCTTTTTAATCATCGTGAGAGCCATTCACGACGAAGGCCTTTTTCGCCCGTATGCCGTAAAGTGAGGACTTGCACAGCCTCAGAGAGCTGAATAGTGTGAATGGGCGGGTTAACAGATCTGACTCCAGGATCACCAGCATCATGAGGCAATTCGTTATGGTGGCTGCATGCGGGGCGCTCCGGCGCACCGAGTTCCTAGAGTCTCGGTCTTCCACACCCGCATGCAGCCGCCACCCATCATGTGGAAGTGATGCTGGCGGTCTCTAAAAACTCTAGAGGCCACCCCATGCACCAGACCGACTCAACCGACCCGATTGGCTTCACCCCGCTACATGCCAGCGAGCTCAACTGCCTGCTTGGCTTTCGCAGCGATGCCCTAGCAAGTGAGCTCTATGAGGAGGCCACGCAACGCCAACAAGCGGTGCTCGGCTTGCTCTGCGCGCTCGGCGGCATGTCCAATTTGAATGAGCTCACTAGCGAGCCACTGAACGGATGCATTCAAGCGATCCGACTGCTTTGCAGCGATGCTGTTGGGCTGTATTCCGCAGCCTGGGACAGCGTTCAGCAAGACTCACCTTAGCCCAGTAGAAATGGGGAGTATGGGGCTATTCTCCCGCCTCTTTCGAAGACAACTCGGATTCGTAGCGCTGCACAAACTCGACCAAGCTGAGACCCAGTACACGGCAGATGTCTCGGAGCTGGACAAGGTCAAGCCTGCGCAGGCCTCGCTCAATGTCACTAGTGAAGGATTGTGGCCGACCCAGCATCTGTGCGAACTGGTCCTGGGTCAGACCTGACTCGACACGGCACTGCTTGAGCAAGCGCAGCAGCACCAGGTTCTCGTCTCGGTATATCGATTTTTTCACGGAGAAACATTCCAGCGATTGACAAAGTCCGAATGTATATCTAATTTACAGATTATCTAGATTTCAGATATTCAGTTAGGGAGCCTCCATGAGATCAATCATCCGACTTATCGCGCTCGACTCCGAAAGATCTGCCCTGATCGACGTGTCCACGCTGGTTCTGTTCTTCACGTTAGAGCGGATTCTTAGCTGTATCGAGCACGCGCTATCAGACGCTGACCTTGACCTGCATACGTGTGGCCTGCCACTTCGACAAGATCCTCAAACCGGCAAGCTGTGCCTGCCCTTGGATGCGATACCTCGTTTTGTAAGAATCACCAAACCGCTCAAGGGACATCGTAATGCCAGACTTGTAATGAGCCTGGAGCTAGACGTCGCAGCGCTTCAGATCAAACAGCAGTACTCCAACCTCATGAGCAACCCGGAAGAGCTCATTGATGAACTGAGATTCACCATGCGACCCAGTAGCATCACTTGGCCGCACACAGGTCTTCGGCATGCCCCCCGGCAGTCATCAGTTGAGGGGGCGCCGGCATGAAAACTGAACGTTTACATTTTGGAAATCTGACGATCCCAATATTTCGCTCTGAGGATAAAGTGCTGTGGCCCGTACGAGCGATATGCAACCAGCTAGACATCGGCTGGATACTGCAGTCAAAAAAACTCAAGGCTGAGGCTTATCGCACCGTGCGAGTCGATAGTCGCTTGCTGGAGAGCCCCGGAATGAGAAGCCAGGAATGCCTTGAGCAACAGGACTTCGAGCGCTGGCTACGCTCGCTGAACGAGGCAGAGCTTTCAGGCCAAGCGCATGAAAAAGTAAAGAAACTACACGCCCGCGTGTTTTACAAAAAACAACCACTTGGACGCACGAAGCCCGAGCCGGCCGACATTCTGGAGGCATTAACCTGGTGGCGAATCGAGAGTTTCTGTTTCGCCGACTGGTCCACATTGCAGGCCGGTGTTGAGCGCGCATTCCAAAAGTCATTTGGCTGCAGCTACTACTGCGTCACTTTGGATAACCTGGATCGCGCGATAGATCAGCTCTGCGTCATTCTGTTCAACCTGAAAAAGCCGCTGGCTTCGACAGCCAACGAACGTTTGTACGCAGCATTCGAACGTCTGCTGACGACGATTGGCTACGACACAGCCAAAGCCAATAGCGCAGACGTAACCATGGTATTAAACACGCTTGAACAGGCCTACGCAGAGAACAAGGCATGGCAGGCTTCATAGCCCTGCGACACAACATATTCAGGCTTGAAATGCATACCCGCCTGAAGCAGCCCGATTGCAATGCATGGCTGGAAGCGGACAGTTTTTCCGGTCACGATCCAAGATTGCGGAACTGATGGACGCTGCCGAGTGGACACGTCACGAGGAAGGACGCCATGAATGAATTGAGCGAATTGACCGACCTACTCTACGGGCCAGGGCAGCCAATGGCTGGTAGTGAAATGTCTGACGAAGAAGCGATGACCTATGCAAGGAGCCGTTTCCCGAACGACTGTTACTGCATCGTGCGTCAGTGGATCTGGATTGAACTTGATATCAGTGACCAACAGCGTACAGAGTTGGCGAAAACACAGCGCCATCCGTCCATGCTTTACGCGCACAAAGTCGTCTTCGACAGCGAACATCGCTGGGACGTTGGCGATTTCGTTCGCACATCGCCCCTCCACACCTTTCAAGAAGGTTTTCATTTCAAAACGCTTAACACCACGTACCTGTTACTCGGTGCCGGCACACAAAAGCTCGCCAAAGCGGAAACCGTGGCTCAAATTTTTTGAGTACCCCGGCGAGAAAACCAGCTTCGATCCCTGAGTTGCTCATCTTCATCCAGGGCACTGCGATACGCCGAGCATCACCGTATGCCGCAAAGAAATTGAAGAAGGCTTTCAGCTTTCAGTTCAGCGAACCCGTTACAGGCTATCTCACAAGCGCCTGCATCACGGCATGCTGCTGCGTCGGATTTACGCATCGGCATGTCAAAGCAGACCCAGACTCTGGCCGTTTTGGCGACGGACGCCTTATTCGTACATCAGACATTATCCGCATCGAACGCGAGGGAGCGTTTTGGATCTTGCGCACGCTCAGTGGCAGTTTCTACGTCGTCGTGTCTTTTCACTCAAGCGGCGGATATCAGTCTCTGCTCGCATTTCAAAAGATTCTTCCGCGGTGCGTCCATCAGTTACCGGCACGGCTGCATTGAACAGCCGCGATACGGTAGTCATATCGCAGTCGGAAATTGCGACACCCAGGTCATATCGCATACTCATGCTGCGACACACTTCGCGCGTGACAGGACGACACTGCGACACTCGGGTCATATCGCATACTCATACTGCGATACACCTCGCGTATGACAGTGCGGCACTGCGACACTCAGGTCATATCGCATACCCATGCTGCGACACGCCTCGCGTGTGACAGGGCGGCACTGCGACACGAACAGGGTATGACTGCGATACACCTTTAGTATCGCAAAGATACCAGCGCACACGGAGGCAGAGCCACTACCGGCACTGGCGGTGCCTGTAGTGGCGCTGCAGAGCGCCACCCGGGCCACTCTTCGAGCCAGTAGTGGCCGCGATAGCGCCAGAACTGGCTCCGACCTTCTTGGTTATACTTCCTACATAAAATAATATAAATCAAACACTTACCAAAATTATGTATAACCAAGCTCCTCTGTATTGCCCAGCATTTTTTGAGCTAACTTACCCCTTCCCCCCGCCGACGATCCCCTCCCCTGGCATCGCCAGATCGCTCCTTCGGCGCCGTGGCGCGGCTGCTTTTTTTTTGATGACAAACGCTTGCGCGCGCTTTTGCTCCACGCGCACGCTGAATCTAGATGAAGCGTGCCGCGTGAGTAACGCGCGCAACCCCATACTCGCGGCGCGAGTATGGGGGCGTTGGAGCAGTTGTGACGAAGCGAGAAATGCACGAAGCGAAGGCGTAGTGAATTTCAGCTTAGTCAGAACTGAACCAACGACCTTTCGCGAATGCGGCTGCCTTTGTCATCAAAACAATAAGAAAGAGAACATTGCCATGCTCCCGAAAACACTCCTCCGCTATCAAACTCGCGCTCTCAACTTCTACCGCCAGCACTGTGGAGGAGAAGAGCCCACTTCTGCGCAAATCTGCGCGGCTTTACTGACTAAAGCACCAGACTATGTACCTAGCGCCTTCGGGGTACTCAAGAGCACTATCGCAAGCGATCAGTTAGCGCGCGGTAACCATGAGGCGGCAGAGGCCATCAGGCGGGTCGTCAATCCAGTAACTGCGCAAGGGTCAAAAATCCCGCGCAAAGCCAAACCCAAAAAAATCCGCTCGGTACCCTTTGCCGACTTCAAAGCCTTGCTGCTACATCTGCGTGCAGGTGGGCAAAAAGATGAATTGGCATCCGTGATTCTGGCCTTCTACCTGGCGACGCGTCCGTGTGAAATGCGCACAGTGATCACAGACGGCAACCGCATTCACATCACCGGTGGCAAAAAAAATATAAAGCTAGGGCGCGGCGCGGATAGAACCCTCACGATCGAAAGTTCAAAAGAGCTCGCATTGGTTGTCTGGGCAGCAAGGCGCATGGGGAATTGCCCGCGCACGGATGCAGCTATCCGTGATCGGCTTCGTAACGAATGCCGGGCACTTTGGCCGCGTCGCAAAAAGAGGCAGCCAACACTGAAGAGTTTCCGTCACCAGCTCGGCTCAAGCCTGAAGGCATCCGGCGAAAGTGCTGAAGGCCAAGCGTATGTCATGGGCCATCAGTCTACCGACTCGATCAGCGTCTACGGAAATCGACGCTCTGGCGAAGGGCTGAAGGTTTATGTCAGTCCGGCCGAAGATAGCGACCTTTCGAAAATCCGGACGCCACAGAAAGCCTCTAACTATGGAGGGCGAGTACTAGGTCAGATTGAACTTCCAGCATCCACCCGTGAGCACTTGGGCGCGGAAATGACGCCTGAACTCAACCCATGAGTGCAACGCTCCCGCCGGAAAAAGCACAGGATGCCGCTCTGGCTGGGCGGGTTGTGGGTGGCTGGGCTGTATGATCACCATCACAAGGCCATCAAGCTTATCAGTCATCGTGCTGCGCACCGCTTCAGCAAACGCCAAGCACTACAGGGAATTTTAGAAAATGTCGCAAGCCTCTACCAATCTGGCCGCCTACATCTGGTCTTTGGCCGATCTACTGCGTGGCGATTTTAAGCAAAGCCAGTACGGCCGCATCATCCTGCCGTTCACCCTGTTACGGCGCCTGGAATGCGTGTTGGAGGCAAGCAAAGCAGCAGTGCTGGCGGAGCATGCAAGAGTCAAAAAGCTCAACATGTCTGAAGAAGCCCAGGAAAAATTGCTTCTGCGCGCGAGTGGCGGATTGTCGTTTTTTAATACCTCGAAAATGGACATGTCCAAGCTCGGCGAGGCTGGCATCAAGGCCAACCTGGAGTCCTATCTACAGGGCTTTTCCAAGGATGCTCGGGAGATTTTCGAACACTTCAAGTTCACCGAATTCCTCGGCCAGCTCAACGATGCCAACCTGCTCTACAAGATTGTGCAGAAAGTTGGGCAGACTGATTTACGCCCCGCTGCTGTGTCTAACCACGACATGGGCCTGGTGTTTGAAGAGTTGATCCGCCGTTTTGCGGAAGGCTCGAACGAAACCGCCGGTGAGCACTTTACCCCGCGCGATATCGTCCGGCTCACCACCTCCCTGGTGTTTATGGAAGACGATGACGCCCTCACCAAACCCGGCATCATCCGCACCATATACGACCCCACGGCCGGCACTGGCGGCTTTCTCTCGTCCGGTATGGAATATGTGCATGAGCTCAATCCGCAAGCCGTGATGCGCGCCTATGGCCAGGAGCTCAACCCCGAGAGTTACGCCATCTGCAAAGCCGACATGCTGATCAAGGGCCAGGACGTCAGCAACATCAAACTCGGCAACACCCTGTCCAATGACCAGCTGTACGCCAGCGAATTTGACTACATGCTCTCCAACCCGCCGTTTGGTGTGGACTGGAAGAAGATCGAGCAAGAAATCAGCGACGAGCACACGCAAAAAGGCTTCGACGGCCGTTTTGGCGCGGGCTTGCCACGGGTTAGCGATGGTTCCTTATTGTTTTTGCTGCACCTGCTCAGCAAGCTGCGCGACGGCTCCCAAGGTGGCGGGCGGATTGGCATCATCCTCAATGGCTCGCCGTTGTTCACCGGCGGTGCCGGCTCTGGCGAGTCGGAGATCCGCCGTCATATTCTCGAGACTGATTTGCTCGAAGCCATCGTCGCGCTGCCCACAGACATGTTCTACAACACCGGCATCTCCACCTACGTTTGGGTGCTGTCGAACAAAAAACCCCCTGAGCGCAAGGGCAAGGTGCAACTGATTAATGGCGTGAACCTGTGCGGCAAAATGCGCAAATCCCTCGGCTCCAAGCGCAATGAAATGTCAGGGGATGATATCGCCACCATCATTCGCGCCTTCGGCCGTTTTGCCGCCATCGACGCTTATGCGCTGGATAAACAAGCGGCGCAAAAGAGCAATCGCGGCCGTCAGGCAGCCAACCCGAAAGCCGAGGTGGCCAAGACCTTCGCCAGCAAGATATTCAACACCTATGAGTTCGGCTATCGGCGCATCAGCATCGAGCGGCCGTTGCGGCTGTCTTGGCAGTTCAGCGACGAGCGTGTCGCCGAATGCCGCTTCGCCCCCGGCGCTCTCAACAGCGCCATGCGCTGGATTTACCAAGAGTTCAGCGCCCTGGAAGTGGAAGGCGAATGCTGGAGCGACGGCGACAGCTGTAAGCACTATGGCGACCTGAGCTGCCATGAAGACGCGATCCGCCGTTACTGCAAACTGCACTTCGCCGAGCTGAAAGAGAAACACCTCAAGGATCTGCTCAGCCGCACCACCTGGATGAATCAAAAACGCCTGTTGCTCAAGGCGCAACAGCTACAGGCCAGTATCGGCAGCGACCCGCATGACGACTTTAATACCTTTGACGACGCCCTCAAGGCCGCCGGCAAGCAACAAGGTTTTACTCTGGATGCCAAAGACAAAAAGCAACTGACCGATGCCATGAGCTGGAAGAACCCAACTGCCGCCAAGGTCATCAAGAAAATCCACAAAACCCCAGCCAACCCGCTGTATGGCTTGTTTGCGGTTAATGGCGAGGTGCGGGAATACCAGACCGACAGCGAGCTGCGCGACAACGAGAACGTCGCCCTTGACCCAAGCCAAACGGTTAACGCCATCAACGAAGCCTACTTCCTGAAAGAAGTGCAGCCCCACGTACCCGATGCCTGGATAGACGCCAGCAAGAAGGACGCGAAGGATCAGCAAGTCGGCATCGTCGGTTACGAAATTCCCTTTAACCGGCATTTTTACCAGTACCAACCGCCACGGGATTTGCTTGAGATCGATGCCGATCTAGATGCGGTGTCCGCCGAGATTATGCAGCTACTGCAAGAGGTGCATTCGTAATGGAGCCAGTCGTTCAGACCCATGACTTTACTGAAGTTGCCCAGCTCATTGATGCGGCGCGCCAGCGTGCCTATCAAGCCGTTAACACCAGCCTGATCGAGCTTTACTGGCAGGTGGGTGGGTATATCAGCGGCAAGCTGGCCGCCGCCGAATGGGGCGATGGCGTGGTCGAGCAACTGGCTCGCCATCTGGCGCTTACACAGCCCGGCTTGAGGGGTTTTACCCGCCGAAATTTGTTCCGCATGCGCCAGTTTTATGAGACATATCAGCAAGATAAGAAAGTGTCAGCACTGCTGACACAATTGTCATGGACACACAACCTGATCATTATCAGCCAGAGCAAACGGCCCGAAGAGCGTGAGTTCTACCTGAGCATGGCCATCAAGGAGCGCTGGAGTACCCGTGAGCTGGAGCGCCAGTTCAATATAGCGCTGTTTGAACGCGTGGTACTTAACCCGCTAAAAGTGTCGCCGGTGGTGACACAAATACACCCGCAAGCCCTCGATGTGTTTAAAGACAGCTATGTGATGGAGTTTCTGCAACTGCCGGCGGGCCATAACGAGGCCGACTTGCAGCGTGGTTTGCTGAGCAAGCTCAAGCAGTTTTTGCTGGAGCTGGGCAGTGATTTTTGCTTTGTTGGCTCGGAGTTTCCGTTGCAGGTGGGCAAACAGGATTTTGCTCTCGACTTATTGTTTTACCACCGCAGTCTTAATTGCCTGGTTGCCATTGAACTGAAGGTGACGCGTTTTGCGCCAGAGCATTTAGGCAAGCTCAGTTTCTATCTGGAAGCGCTCGACCGCGACCACCGCAAGCCCCACGAAAACCCCGCCATTGGCGTGCTGCTCTGTGCCAGCAAGGATGAAGAAGTGGTCGAATACGCCCTCAGCCGCTCGCTGTCGCCGGCCTTGATTGCCGAGTACCAAACCCAGTTACCCGATAAAAAACTGCTGCAAGCCAAACTGCACGAGTTTTATACGTTGAATATCGACGCAGGAGAGCAGCCATAATGACGGGCAAGTATCGGGCTTATCCTGAGTATAAGCCGTCAGAAGTTGAATGGTTGGACGCCATACCAATACATTGGCAGATTCAACCCTTAAAATTAATGACTTCAAGCAAAGTTAAAGACGGCCCTCATGAAACACCAAAATTCATTGATGAAGGTATTCCATTTCTATCCGTGGACGGGATACAAAACAACAAATTAGTATTCGAAGGTTGTCGTTATATATCCACTGAGGATCATAAACGATTTTCATTAAAGTGTTTGCCTTGCAAGGGTGATATCCTTTTAGGTAAAGCCGCTTCTGTAGGCAAGGTTGCTTACGCTGATGAAGATATAGAGTTTAACGTTTGGTCTCCGTTGGCTGTAATCTCACCTAAAAGCTTTAGCTTGGGCAAATATTTGTACTATAGCTTTCAATCTGCATCGCTTCAGACGCAGTGTGAAATATATAGCAATTCAAATACCCAAAAAAACCTTGGGATGGGCGTTATTGATAATTTGGTTTTCTCAGTCGCTCCAAATGAGGAGGCTATTAATATCGCCAACTTCCTCGACCACGAAACCGCCAAAATCGATATCCTGATCGAAAAACAACAACAGCTTATCCAGTTACTAAAATAAAAACGTCAGGCCGTAATTAGCCATGCCGTCACCAAAGGCTTAAACCCCAAAGCTAAGCTGCGCGACTCAGGTGTTGAGTGGCTGGGGGAAGTGCCAGAAAATTGGAGTGTCAGTCGCATTGGTTTGCTATTCGCAGAAAGCAATACAAGAGCCTTTAGTGATATTGAATTGGGATATCCAGTTTTAAGCGTCTCGATTCATCATGGGATATCTGATAAAGAATTAAATGAAGAAGAGCTAGATAGAAAAGTAACTAGAAGTGAAAATAAATCGATGTACAAAATCGTTCATAGCAATTATCTCGCATATAACACCTGAATTCATAGAATAAGTGCAACGCTTGAAACGATAGGCAGAGAGCCAGCCACCGGTAGAATCCAGGCTCTCACACCAAAGGATTCAAGCGCAGATGACTACGTATTACCGGCAGCTGACCCG
>Ga0314772_1000008_pt1 | contig 267137 bp, 244 predicted proteins | sample MetaGCBIW2018_FD_204520 | JGI IMG/M metagenome (GOLD analysis project Ga0314772, IMG submission 204520) | Cryopeg brine microbial communities from Beaufort Sea near Barrow, Alaska, United States - CBIW 2018 | ecosystem: Environmental > Aquatic > Marine > Coastal | place: USA: Alaska... | reverse complement strand
TGCGCGAACTACAGAATGGCCAGGGCGTTAACGCCCATCACAGGCCGGATATACGAATGCAACCGCACTGACGACAGGGTTGGAAAAAAGCTTTGCTCACTACTTGTGGGGAGAGTCCATATACCCTGGTTAGGCTGGGATTAAAGCTGACGCTGAAAGTAACTACAACGGCTGTGCTTGGTTTGGCCGAGCGGGCATTTAGAGATGAAGTTGAGCCGAGCACCGCAAACCAACAAACCCAGACGCACGTCCGGAAAATACTCTTTTGCACAATGCCCGAGCGCCAGCCTGGGCGGCGTTTGAGCGATAGCTTGCACGCGCGTTAAGGCAAGCTATCAGACCGCGAACAAGCGGCAGCATGAATAATAAAGAGTCAGAGATTTACCAAGCTTCCAAATATATAAAGCTGGCGAATGCATTACGCCTAATATTTATTTTGGCGTCAGATAATACTGCTCTGGGATTCTGTACGGCTTTTGCTTTAAGACGCCTAACGCTTAGGTTAAGGGGCTGGCTTTAGCCAGTCCCAGTGAGCGCAGCGAACGACTTGAACCCTTGGTTAGAAATGGGCTGGAAGATGCCACACGGATTGTATATATGGGTGTCCGTTGCGCTTATTCTATGAATTCAGGCTCATGAATTCAGACTTTTAAACCATAAATCAGATCAAATATTTTATTCAAAAAATTCAGCCGTTCTTTTACTATATATCTTAATGTAGCCAAGGCTGCCTGCACTCTTTGATTCGATCCTTCATCACTGCCTGTTAGCAAATTATCACTGTCTTGCATGTGAGCGTGAGCAATGGAATTTCGAAATTTATCTCTGAGCATATTGGCCGCCTTATTTAGCTTCCACCCTTTGTATTCGCCGAAAACGGGATGATCGGGAATTACTAATTGACCGTAATTTTTGAGTAGCGTAGAAAAATATTCATTCCCCGCATAGCGTTGGCGGTATTGCTTTATCCACTCCTTTTGTACGGCATCCATTGCCTCACAAGCACGCCAGAACGACAAAAACGCGTACATAGGTTCGTTACAATTTAATCCTAGGCGGTAAAGTGATTGTGCATCGCGCAAAGGCTGATGTTCAATAAAATCTTTTGGCTCGATAATTGTGTCCAGAGCCACTTTGCTGGTTATAAAATGGATATCGCCAGATGGCAAGCCTACCCAGTTTTCTTGAACGATGGGTATAGCTCCGTCTGAGCACATCGTAAGCCAGTTCAGAACTGAGGTTATTTTATTTTTTGCCTCAACTAAGCAGCCACCGAACTTTTCTTTCGGATTACCTTCTCCAAAAACCTGAATCAATGCCAGTCGACCGCTCTTGTCTGGATAAACAATAATGCGACTGTTTCCATTTAGGGCAATAAATTTTTCTTTAAGTTTAACCTTAGATAAATATAAACGCTGTACAGCATCGTGCTGTGGAAAATAAAATGGATTAACCTTAAAGAAAAAATTTGCCAACCAATAAGTATCTGCAAGGCCCCAGTTTTTTGCCTCAATAGACACACAGTACTCCGTCATTGTGTGCCTCGGTGGATTTTCCCAGCCGGACACTACAGGATCAATACCTTCCGGCATTAGCCGTGGTTTTAATGAAGAATTCCATTGCACACCATATTTATCGAAGTCGATAACAGCTTGACGTTTATAATGGCCAGATTTTGACGAAAACCCGAAAAAACCTGCCCGTGCAAGCCCTGTTGCTATCAATAGTGACATTTTTAAATAATTAGCGATCTCATCTAATTTCATTGCATCAAGCTCTTTTTATCTCTCATATACCCCTCCGGATCTAAATACACTTTATGCTTTCAAGAATTATAATTCTTATTGTCAGGCCGTAAACAAGCGGCGTAATGGAGAGTGAAAATAAAGAAACGCACCCAGCTGCCACGCCCGTAAAACTGGCGGATGCATTGCTGCTCATAAGCTGTGTACCGATTCTGTTTTAAACCGCCTAACGCTTTAGGTTAAGGGGCTGGCTTTAGCCAGTCCCAGTGAGCGCAGCGAACGACTTGAACCGTTTGTTAGGTTTTTGCAGTGAGCGCCAAATAGATACTTGAAATACTTATTAGTATGCCGAGTATGCCAACAACAAAACCCCAAAAGCTGAATTTCTTTTGCTTTGAGAGTTCGGTCTTGTTTGAAGAATAAAGCTCGTTCAATGACGCTGCAAGCTGAGTAACTGCATCGTTAGTCGCTGGAGATTCTTTTCTTAGCGTATTTAATTGTAGGCTAATATTTTCTGGAAGCTCAGAGAAAGGTTCGCGTTCGTTGTGGATTGAAATTAAACCTCGTATTACATCTGTCTTGTCTTTAAGTTTGTCGTCTTCGGTCGATACTGAATCGCCCAACATAACTCTTAAGCTGTGAAGAACGGACTGTCTGTCTTGAAACCAACGCTCATGCAAATGCTGCATATCCTCGGCTTTAAGATTTCCGCTTAATATGCCTTGCTTTACTTGTTCTCTAAAACGCTTTTTCCAGCCGTGCTCAATCGTGTCTTTGAATACAGGCACTGCCCCGATGAAAAAACCTATTAGCGCACCAATCAATACGGCCGGACTTGAGGATATTAATGAAATTAAATTTTCATACACGAGAGACATCCCTTGACAGACCTAACGCTTAGGTTAAGGGGCTGGCTTTAGCCAGTCCCAGTGAGCGCAGCGAACGACTTGAACCCTTGGTTAGGCTGGGATTAAAGCTGACGCTGAAAGTGGCTACAACGGTTGTGACTTGGTTTGGTTGGAGTTGCGTTTGCACATGGAGTTGAGCCGAGCGCCGCAAACTAACAAACCCAACCGTCTGTTCAGGGGAAACACTTCTGCACAATGCCCGAGCGCCAGCCTGGGCGGCGCTCGGGCGATAGCTTGTACGCGTGTTAAGGCAAGTTGTCTGGGCTAAACTAACGGCGTAATGAAGGATGAGAATAAAGAAACGAACCCAATTGTCACACGCGTAAAGCCGGCGAAAACATTACTGTTCATGAGCTGTGTACGGACTCTTATTTAAGCCGCTTAGTATTTATTTGTGCGCTTGAAAGCCATGACAAAGCATCTTTTTTATTGTCAAACTGAGCAAGCTGATAGCCATTAATGAATGCTATTGTGTCTATAATTAAACTGGGATTGTTGTTTTTTTTATGAAGTACTGCAACTTTTGCCTTTTCAAGGGCTTTGTTAGCAGCTAATTGTTTGCCAAGATATTTCTGTTCTTCATATGAAAGCTGCATGTCTATATCGATAACAACGATCAATATTCTAAGTGGATTTAAATCTGAATATAAGCTGCATATGCTATTGACAGCGCTTAGCATTGTATCTAAAGATACTGATCCAATATATTGTACAGTTACAGTTTTAGACTCTTCATCAAATTCAATTTTGTAGCTCATGGCTTTCCTTCTTTGCCTAACCGGCAATGAGCAGCGGCGTAATGAAAGATGAGAATTCAGAAAAAAACTAAAGTGTCGCACTCGTAAAACAAGCGAATGCATTACTGCTCATAAGCTGTGTACAGGTCCTGCTTTAAGACGCCTAACGCTTAGGTTAAGGGGCTGGCTTTAGCCAGTCCCAGTGAGCGCAGCGAACGACTTAAACCCTTGGTTAGGCTGGGATTAAAGCTGACGCTGAAAGTGACTACAACGGCTGTGCTTGGCTTGGCCGAACGTGCGTTTGCACACAGACTTGAGCCGAACGCCGCAAACCAACAAATCCATACGGCTGTTCAGTGAAAACCCTTTTGCACAATGCCCGAGCGCCAGCCTGGGCGGCGTTTGAGCGAGAGCCTGCACGCGCGTTAAGGCAAACTTTCAGGCCGCGAACAAGCGGCTGCATGAATAATAAAGACTCAGAGATTTACCACGCTTCCAAATACGTAAAGCCAGCGAATGCATTACGCCTAATATTAATTTGGGCGTCAGATAATACTGCTCTGGGATTCTGTGCGGCTTTTGCTTTAAGACGCCTAACGCTTAGGTTAAGGGGCTGGCTTTAGCCAGTCCCAGTGAGCGCAGCGAACGACTTGAACCCTTGGTTAGATTTCTGCTGACTTGATTTTCACAGTGATTTCCAATGACAAAATCAAACTTTCCGCGACCGATATACTGGAATATTTAAATGCGTCTTGAATTACTTTTTATATTTAATTTTATTATAAGGTTGCTTTTTTAAGTAAATACACTTGTTCAGAAAGTGAGTAAAACTCATTTATCTCTACTTTTATTGCATCTAGGTGCTCTTCAAATTTTTCGACTTGTACGTCTATAAAGGCACTTGTGATTTGCTCTAGTTCATTTGAGTCGAAAATAACTTTATTCGATATCGTGTTTTGTAAATCATTTGCTTTATGAATAAGAGATATGCGATCGAATGATTCCTCAGCGTAACGTCCATGATGAACAATTTGATTTCTTTCTACTCGATACTCGGTACATATTTTCCGTAATTTTTTTAATTTATCAGATATACCATATTTCTTGACGTGGACGTTGGTTACTATTACTTGATGGTTTATTGATTCTTTATCGATGCCAGTATCAAGCAATTGACTAGCAAATAATAAGGCTCGATCATAAATTCCATGACTGCGTATGAAGAAGTTTTCAATCGCAAATTCTATATGATCTGCATGAGTATATTTAGATGAATAGTCGGTAATATTTTCTGTAAATCTAAGATTTAAAATGGCTTGTTCTGATTTGTCTATGGATGTAGTTAGTAACGATAAAGCCTTACCACAACAGAAAATATACATCTCTAAGTCGTTTTCTATATTTACCGCACTATTTGATATATTCCCTTTCCGTATTGGATAGGCCTTATCTAACATTATTGTTTGCTCAATAGTGTGCATCCATCCTCCGTAAAATATAACGCTTAGGTTAAGGGGCTGGCTTTAGCCAGTCCCAGTGAGCGAAGCGAACGACTTGAACCCTTGGTTAGGCATGGGTTTAAACCGTGCTGCTGAGAGTGACTACAACCCCGCATGGTTTGGCCGGCCCGGACTTTCATTCGTGCACGAATTTGAGCCGAACGCCGCAAACTAACAAACCCAAACGCATGTTCAGTAAAACGCCTTTTGCACAATACCTGGGCGGCGTTTGAGTGATGGCTGGCACGCGCATTAAGGTCCGTTATCAGGAAGTTAGCAGCGGCGTAATGAAGGATGAGAAATCAGAAGTTGGCTCAACTGGCAAACTCGTTGAAATGTATGATTTGTTAGAACCGTATTATTTCTGTATATTTTCGTTATTGGTCCAAAGAACAACTGCATTATTGCCAACGTATGCTCGTATTTTACTTGTTCCCGTCCATGTTCTATCAAGCACAGATACATTAATACCGGCCTTGGTGATGATACAGCCGTTTTTCAATAGATACTGAAATGCCTGTTCGTCTTTTTTAACTGAAGCCGAGATGAATTGGTCAAATAATTCTTCGGATAAACATGCACCATATCCACCTTTCAAAGTTTCAGCATGTGCTACTGATGTTAATGCAATTAGTGATAGTAGTGAGAAGGCTAATTTTTTCATTGTTTATTCCTTTTATGAGTGAGGCCTAACGCTTTGCTTTAGGGGCGGTTTTTGGAACGATAGCGAAGCGGTAGCGGAAAAAATTGTCCCGCTGCAAGCAAATGTTATGCCTCAACGCGAGAAAAGGAACAGTGCTAAAGCACCTGCACCCAACCAGAATTTAGCATCACTATCTGACTGTTTACGTTGTACTTCTTCGTGTTCTTTTTTCCGTTTTTCGTACTTTTCGGAAATCACCTCGCACGCTTGATCGATTGCTTCTTTTCTATTTCCTTCAGCTGATATGTATTTCAACTCGGACATGAAACCAGGGAGCCCCATACTGCCTTCTAGCACTATTGGTAAAATGGTTTTTCCAAGAGCGACTGCTTGGCCTATTTCCTGAGATACCCAATCGGACTCTTTCGCATGGTTGCTCCATACAACCACGAACAAATGGCAGGACTTTATTGCTGATTTTATCTCTGATGCCAACGATTCACTTGGTTTAACGCTATTTTCTGCAATGAACAATTCGATCGGGCCATTTGCGAGACTAGCTTTCAGAGTCTCGACATCAGCCAAATCTTTACTTGAGTAACTAACGAAAACTTTCATACTTTCCCTGTTTAATTAAAGTTATAAATTTCTTAATTTTAGGCATAACGCATTAGGTTAAGGGGCTGGCTTTAGCCAGTCCCAGTGAGCGCAGCGAACGCCTTGAACCCTTAGTTAGTGACGGAGCGTAGCAGGGCCCGTGTACAGCAAGTTATAAGATTATTATTAGAAACTTAGCTAGATGTATATTTGATTGGGCCAACTTTCTCGCTTTTAAAAATTACCATACTAATACTTCCAATTTCAAAAATAACGAACTCTCTTGAGAAGGTTTGAGCTTTTCTATCAAATGGAATTGCGATAATTTTGTCTCCATATATTCGAATAACAGCAAGTTCCCCAAGCTCGTTACTAATAATGTTGTATAAAGTTAAAGCCTTGGCGTTGTTTTGACCTGCTATATAAGCGAGTAAAAAGGGGATCATGGCAATTAGTACTATCGCGCCACCTTTACGGAGAGCGTTAACTGCAGAAGGAAATTCCTCATTCGCAGAATTAAAATTACCTGATAAAGTCATGTGTAGCTTAATAGACACACGTCGTAGCCAGTTCCATTTTGTCTCGAGCTTTCTAAGAAGCACTATTAACAGCATCATCCCAAACGACATGCCCATAGCAACAGTTAAATATTTGCTTCCCTGAAGTAGCATAAACAAAACTGGGAAGAAACCGAAATACAACATAATTAAACCGAGCGATTTTTCGACATAAGAATCACTAGCAGAACTATCGACTGACAAAGAAACCCAGAGCAGTAATGCAAAAGCATAAATGGCTCCGAAAAGTGCCGAGGAAACCATTGCTGCCGCATCAATAGATATCAGTGAGGTTGGTATTCCATAAAATGACAAAAAGCCTGACTCATACGAGTAGCCCATAGCATACACAGCCACCGGTATTGCACCCAAAAGCATACCTTCCGATAAAGAAAATTTCTTTTTTTCGCTACTTTCACTAGAGTCCGGTGCTGTCATCAATTTCTCGTATTAAAAACTAACGCTTAGGTTAAGGGGCTGGCTTTAGCCAGTCCCAGTGAGCGCAGCGAACGACTTGAACCCTTGGTTAGGCATGGGCCTCACATCATACTGCTTGTAAATAAACTCGTATTTGGCTGTTAACCAGCATCCGATTAAAAATTTGCAATCTAGTCTATGTTTGTATGTGTCGAGTGTGGTCTCTAGATAACCCAGTATTTCATAAAATGCCACTTCATCTTTTTGTTGTAAAATAAAAACTTTATAGGGCGCATCCGCTTGTAGGAGCTTGTTGAAATCATATACTAGGCCTCCTGGCTTAGAGTCAGAAAGCTCAATTTCTACCGCCAGCATGATACCTATTAAGTGGTTATTTTCATCGAATTCTCTTAGAGCGAAATCGTACAGCCACTCTCTACCTGAACTGCCGCTACTTGATCTAGATGATAGCCGTGTACCGTTACTTAACAGTTTCTCTCCCTCTAATGAGAGTTTTCGTTTGATGTCTTTATTTTTTTGTGTGCTATACCAAATATACTTTTGTCCATCAGCTTTAGCTGCACGCTTTTTTTCGTTTGCGATTACCGCAAGATCATTCAGCCAAACTTGTATTTTATGTAACAAATGGATAGTCCTTTATGCCTGACGCTTAGCCAGTCCCAGTGAGCGCAGCGAGAACTTTAACAGTTGTTAGGATTAATTTAGCGGCATGCTTCTAATACTTGAACCTCAGAAAGCCCGAAATGTTGTGCTGTTTTCTTTACTGTCTCTTTATTTTGGCTTCGCCATTTCTTTACAAATTCAGGGTGGGGTGGGGAGTAAGGCTCTTTTGGCCATCCGATATCTGAATATAAAAACCCTGTGCCGGCTGGTACTTTGGTTGGCTCGATGTCTTTTTCCCATTGATGTAATGGTGGCCAGTTCTTGTGATTTGGCCAGTTCGGATATTTTGTTTCTTTTGGATCATAGGTTGCGTTCATTTTGCTTCTCGTATTTGTGAGCCTAACGCTTAGGTTAAGGGGCTGGCTTTAGCCAGTCCCAGTGAGCGCAGCGAACGACTTGAACCCTTGGTTAGGCAGGGCTTAAAGTTGGCGCTGAAAGTGACTACAACGGCTGTACCCTAAAATCTTGAGTCATTTTCGCAGGGCACTCCATCGTGATCTCCATCCATCTTGGTGTTAGGGCAGTTTCGGAGGAAGAACTCAGCCTCAGCTCTTGAGCGCATTTGGCTGCAATGTTTCCTGCCATCGCATCTGAATTGTTGACTCGGTACATTAGGTGAAGAGAAACTCGAATTTGTAAATGTGGAAAAACTTACGCCGGACAAAATTGAACTTGCCGAAGTAGGGTATGTTGTTCCGTCATTCATATAAGTAAAGACCGCTATGATGAGAATACCAAAAATTTGTAGTTTGAATGGGCCTTTTGCATCCTGCCAGTGAACAATTAAGTAAAGTATGGCAACTGGCGCAATGAGCAAGATAGCAAGCCCCCAGAGTATGCTGGTTCTGAAAGCTGCAATGAGTAGGCCGATTCCGCCAATAATAAATATTCCAAGACCGACGTAAAAAATTATCTCGCCCACACTATTTTCCTTTGTATGCTCTAACGCCGAGTTAAGCGGCAGTTTTTAAATTATAATTTTGTGGCAAATTTTGCGTAGCAACACCACAAATATGAAACTTTCCAAATACTGCTCATGAATTCTGTACGGATTTTGTTTTAAGCCGCCTAACGCTTAGGTTAAGGGGCTGGCTTTAGCCAGTCCCAGTGAGCGCAGCGAACGGCTTGAACCCTTGGTTAGGCATGTTTAAACCAATCTACTCTCGTTCACCAAATGTTCTTCGGTAATAATAATTAATGGAGTGCCTAGCCAACTGTATTTTGTCCTGTTGAACAGCTTGTTATATTTCATCGTTTACTAAGCTTGTAATCATTTGATCATGACGGTTTTGTCTGAGCTGAGTCCCAAGCAAGTAAGAGAACATGATCATAAAAACAAAACCAAGTACAGAAGATGTTCCGTCACCGAAAACTAACAACAAGAAGCTACTAAGCGTCAAAACACTGAATGTTCCAATAGTAAATCTGGTTGACCAAATATCAAAGAATTTAAAAGCAGAGCTCTTGCCAATTGGAGTGTATTGAAATGTTCCATTTCGATAGCAAACTATTCCAGGTGTTTTCCTTAATGCAAAAATTATTTTGGAACACTCATCATGCTGAATTAATTGCATAATGTCCGAATAGCTCATCCGCAATCCATGTATAAGGCGGAATATTTCAGTAACTGAGTGTTTTTGAGATTTTTCAATTGCAACTTCAAACTTTTCAAGTAGTTCAGCAGTGACTTTCCGCGTTTGACTCAGATTAAAATAAGTAAGAGCCGCTGTTCCAGTTGCAGTAATCATCCCGAAAATTATTTTTGTAAACTCTGTAACTTCCATAATACCTCTGAAGATGCCTAACGCTTAGGTTAAGGGGCTGGCTTTAGCCAGTCCCAGTGAGCGCAGCGAGCGACTTGAACCCTTGGTTAGGCTGGGATTAAAGCTGACGCTGAAAGTGATTACAACGGCTGTGGCTTGGCCCGGCAGACCTTACGTTTACACGCGGACGTGAGCCGAGCGCCGCAACCCAACAAACCCAGACGCATGTTCAGAAAATACACTTTTGCACAGTGCCCGAGCGCCAGCCTGGGCGGCGTTTGAGCGATAGCTTGCACACACGTTAAGGCAAGGTGTCAGGCAGTAAAAAAGCAGCGTAATTAAGGAGGAGGGTGCAGAAACGAACTCAACTGTCACACCCGTAAAACCGGCGAATGTATTACTGCTCATAAACCGTGTACAGATTCTGCTTTAAGACGCCTAACGCTTAGGTTAAGGGGCTGGCTTTAGCCAGTCCCAGTGAGCGAAGCGAACGACTTGAACCCTTGGTTAAGCTTTGGCCGGAAGACATTGAACGTAGTACATGCAGGTATAAGGATCGCGCTTACTCTATGAATTCAGGCTAGCGCCCGCATATATATCTATAACATCTTCGATGTTGTCGTAATAAGATATTTTATTACCAAGTAGAAATTTCGATAAAGAAGTTTGCTCTATAGTCGGGCTAACAACATATTTATTATTTAATATGGTAATTACTCTATCGCGTTTACGCAATAATTCAACAACTTCGTCTGTGACTTTATCTATTGGGGTTTTATCTATCGGAGCTTCATCTGTTGGGGTTATATCTTCTGAGTGTTTTTCATTACTTATTTCTTTCGGGTTTTCATTATTGGCAATATTACATAATAATAGGTCATCCTTTATTTCTTCTACTCTATACTTGATATAAAGAGCTTCAACCTTTTTTTCGTCACCTAAGGCATTGGCTTTTGCTTTAATCCATAATCCATTATGTCTGATTCCATTTTCAAGCTCAGATCCGACCATAGAATAAAGCTCATCATTGGCCTTGTTTTTTAATATCCGTTTTTTATTTATACTGTCAAACATTATATTATCACTTTAAATAACTTAACGCTTAGGTTAAGGGGCTGGCTTTAGCCAGTCCCAGTGAGCGCAGCGAGCGACTTGAACCAATGGTTATGATTTATCTGTACGCTATTTAGCGAGGGCAGACTTAACGATTGTCATGCCGATCATACCGAGCACTACGCCAGTAACTTTGTCTACATAATAAGCGGCTTTAGAGAATTTACTGCGGACTTTACTTGTTGATAAGAAATATATAATGGCAACGTCCCACAGAAAAACCACAAGTGTCATCCAAGCGCCAAGTGCCAATTTGAATGAAAGGCTGACATCGGCTGTTAGAACAACTGAGAACAGGCTTAGATAAAATAAAAGATTCTTTGGGTTTAATATTCCTGACATGAACCCAGTGAGCATCTCCTTGGTGAAAGTGGTTTTAGAGGTTTCATGCTCAGCGTTAGAAATTGGCAGATCGATGTAACTACTTTTCTTGGCCTTCAAAGCCATAAAGGCAAGATATATCAGGAATAGACCACCTGCGATTTTTAGTGCAATCATAATTGCCACTGAACTGGCAAGAATAGTACCAACGCCAACCAAGCAAAGGCTGATATATACGGCATTAGCGCTAGCTATACCTGTGGCGACTCCAATAGATTTCTTGCCACCGTGTTTAAGCGAGCTTTTCACGATTAAGACAAAATCTGGCCCTGGACTGAGTAGGGCTAAAAAATGAGCCAAAGCGACTGTAATAAATATACTAAATAGATTCATATCCACATGCGCTTCTCCTGTTCAAGACGGCGTGAGCTGGGCAGATAAAACATAACGCTTAGGTTAAGGGGCTGGCTTTAGCCAGTCCCAGTGAGCGAAGCGAACGACTTGAACCCTTGGTTAGAAGACTTAAAGCTGACACTGAAAGTGACTGCAACGACTGTGGCTTGGCACGGCAGAGCGTGCATTTACACACGGAGTTGAGCCGAGCGCCGCAAACCAACCACTCGACGCACGTTCAGAAAAAGCACTTTTGCACAATGCCCGTGCGCCAGCCTGGGCGGCGTTTGGGCGATAGCTTGCACGCGCGTTGAGGCAAGGTGTAAGGCCGTAGACAAGAGGCATAATGAAGGATGAAAATGCAAAAACGAACTCAACTGTCATACCCGTAAAATCGGCGGATGCATTACAGCCTAATATTTATTTTGGCCTCAGATAATACGGCTCAATATTGCGATATGAAACATTTCCATTGCCGCTCATAAGTTATATACGGACTTTGTTTTAAACCGTTTAACGTCACTATGCAGCTGGTAGAAATGGTGGCAATGCCGGAATGTTTACCTGTGCGGAAGCAACCATTTGTTAGCTCGGCATTAGTGCATTAGCTAGTTCTTTTTTCAATTTTAAACAAGGCATACAAATTGCTGCCATATTCGCATCCGACAAAATAGATGACGCGTTTTTTAACGCTGTTCGCTGGTATATTTTGGGGGGGCTTTTACCATCTGGATACCATTCTTTTCGTTTTATATATGGATAAGAACGTTTGTCCTCACTACACAATACTTGGCATCCAGAGACAATAAGCAAAGCTGCAATATGGGGGTCATCAAAGTCTTTATCGTTGCATATTCGCATTAGCTCATTCATTTTTGCGTCAACTAGCGCATCATCTATTTTTACGACTTTCCCCGCTTTATTTAGTTGATTGAAGAACTTAAGGTACTTTGATATACCTCTGAACTCCTCCCAGTACTTGCTTCCTCCACATACCATTTTCCCTTTTCCATTTATAATCCAGTCTAATACAGGCTTGTAATCTTGATGGGACTCTGAAGAAGAGTTGAATACGCTTGGAATAGTATTCATATCAATAACTAAACACATCGTTACAACCTCAGCAGGTCAAGCTCTTCATTTAGGAAAAAATCACGAAACTGATCTGGTTGTTCTTTTGGATAACTCCCATCACTACCTATTGATATACTATGAACCTTATTTCCAGAATCTGTTCTCTCGAAAAACAATACTTGCGCATCTTTGCATTCGCCCTTATTCGTGCAAAGCCGAAATCGATCAATCAAATAGTCGCTGTGCGTCTCTATTACAAAGTTGTTGTCAGATATGCTTTTCGAATTATATATAAATTCTCCCAGTGCAGCCTGTGCTCTTGGATGTAAATGGACTTCTGGTTGTTGAATTGCAATATATTCTGCACCTGACTTACGTCTTGCTTCTAGTATTATGGGTAGTACCTGAGAAACTCCATATCCCACATTCGATACTAATAACTCACTCCCGCCAAGATTCACATTGACTTGAAATGGTGAGGATGCTTCTTTTCCAAAACGTTTGACACTGACAGATTCAAATAAACCACTTTTTTTCCCAAATTCTTTAATGGCCGTAGACATTTTAGAATTATTACTACCCCCGGATTTTCCTAGAAGCTTATTCAGAATATTGGGGATATGGCTACCTTCAGCTGAATAATCAGATGCTTGACTCAAATATATCTTTTCTGGCTTAGCCCTGATGGGTGCGATCCATCTGCATTCTGGAGCATCAATTTCAATTTCGAAAGTTAGCTTACCTTTCTCCCTCAAGAGATCTTTTCCTGCCATGTCAGCAACAATAAATTGATATGCATTGGCAAAAAATAATTGACGTGGGAACCCTTTTTTTGAGAATTTCTTATAGCCAGCCGGTCTGCTTACTGAATGTTCTTTAGAACAGGCATCAACAAGATCTCGCGCAGATCCACCTTCACAATCAGTTACTTTATAGCGCAGTGAACTATCTGAAATAATTGTTGAAATAAGACCAATAGGGCTCATAAAACTATATTTATGTATAGCAGGAAGGCCCTCTGCATTCTTAAAGGTTACTAACCTAAAGACAGTTACGCTTTTTCCATGTTTTTCTTTTGTCGAATCGTAGTAGCCGATAGTGAAATGTTTTTTATTTTCTGATTTTTTACTGACAATTTCAGAAAATGACGAAAAATTTAAATCTGGATCATCGAATGATGGGCTGAACCAAAAACGCGGAGAACCTAAAACTTTTAGTGATGACAGAAAAGATGTTTTACCCGTACTGTTCTCACCAACAAGAAAATTTACGGACCGCAAAGGTATAAGCTCATCACTGAACCCGCGATAATTATCTAAATATATTGCTTTCAATTCTTACTCCTTAAGGAAAGCTAACGCTTAGGTTAAGGGGCTGGCTTTAGCCAGTCCCAGTGAGCGCAGCGAACGACTTGAACCCTTGGTTAGGCAGGGCTTAAAGTTGGCGCTGAAAGTGACTACAACGACTGTACCCTAAAATCTTGAGTCATTTTCGCAGGGCACTCCATCGCGATCTCCATCCATCTTGGTGTTAGGGCAGTTCCGGAGGAAGAACTCAGCTTCAGCTCTTGAGCGCATTTGGCTGCAATATTGCCTGCCATCGCATCTGAATTGTTGGCTCGGTACATTAGGTGAAGAGAAACTCGAATTTGTAAATGTGGAAAAACTTACGTCAGACAGAATTGTATTTGCCGAAGTGGGGACTGTTGTTCCCTCATTCATATAAGTAAATACCGCTATGATGAGAATGCCGAAAATTTGTAGTTTGAATGGGCCTTTTGCGTCCTGCCAGTGAACAATTAAGTAAAGTATGGCAACTGGCGCAATGAGCAAGACAGCAAGCCCCCAGAGGATGCTGGTTCTGAAAGCTGCAATGAGCAGGCCGATTCCGCCAATAATAAATATTCCAAGACCGACATAAAAAATTATCTCGCCCACACTATTTTCCTTTGTATGCTATAACGCCGAGCTAAACGGCAGTTTTTAAATTGTAGTTTTGTGACAGATTTTGCATAGCAAAACCACAAATATGGAACTTTTCAAATACTGCTCATGAACTATGTACGGATTTTGTTTTAAGTCGCCTAACGCTTAGGTTAAGGGGCTGGCTTTAGCCAGTCCCAGTGAGCGCAGCGAACGACTTGAACCCTTGGTTAGGCAGGGCTTAAAGTTGACGCTGAAAGTGACTACAACGGCTGTGGCTTGGCCGTACCGAACTTTCGTTTGCACGCGGAGTTGAGCCGAGCGCCGCAAACCAACAAACCCAGACGTATGTTCGGAAAAGACACTTTTGCACAATGCCCGAGCGCCAGCCTGGGCGGCGTTCGGGCGATAGTCTGCACCCGCGTTAAGGCAAGTTGTCAGATTGTAAAAAAGCGGCGTAATGAAGGATGAAAATTCAGATATTTATCTAGCTTTTTGAGATCTTTTTGGGATTCCACGTCCAGTCACGGTGAGTTGGGCTGGAACTTTTGAGTTTTGTTTCTGCGAGTCTGACAGCCATATGCTCGGAATCGGCTTCTACAGTTGTGTACATCGTGGCACTAGTGTTGCCTTTGCGGATATCAAAGTGGACTGTGAACTTAGCCATGTTATATCTCAATGTTCATGTTTTTTTGGATTGGCAATATATCGGGATGAACATATGCCGTCTAACGCCTTGTTAAGCGAGAAATAATGGTTGGCTATAATCGCGAAGCGATGGTCAACGGTTATTTTTTCGTTTGAAAAACTTGTTAGGCTTAGCCTCTGCTTACTATCGATTCATTTAATGCAGAAACAATATTTTTAATATGGGTTTCATCTTCACTTGTTAGAGCTTTATTCTCACCTGAGGAAGTACTTAAAATAACTGAATACTTGTTTTTAGCCGCCATAAATGCCAAAGCACCAACAGCTATAATAACGATTCCCCACAGGATTGATGGAATTCCAAATAAAACAAACAACCCAACTAAGGTGATGATAATTCCAACACCTTTTTTAGCCTCTTCTATTCCTGTTTTGACAGAGGTGACATTACTCATTGCATATGTTTGCCCACTCACGATGAAGCGACTATTTGAAACTGAAACATTACCAGCCTCAAGAAATATTTTTTCTTCCATACAAACTCCTTGTTTATGTAAATATAACAAATTTTAAAATGTAAAGCCTAACGCTTTAGGTTAAGGGGCTGGCTTTAGCCAGTCCCAGTGAGCGCAGCGAACGACTTGAACCATTGGTTAGAAATGAGCTGGGGCACACCGTGCGGAGTATATGTAGGGGGGATGTTGCACTTATGGGTTAAATCAAGCTGGGCTGATCACCGATGGCCTACACAAGTTTCATGAGCGCCAGTGAATTAGTTGATTCAGAGCGTGGCGATACGCGCAATTTCTGACAGCTTGTCTTCCCCGAGGCCCTCAATCTGTTGTTCAGTAATTTGACTCTCTCGTAGAAGTTTTCCGAAGACGATGACCAGTTGGGAGTACCTGAAGTCGTACTTTGTGTCGATGCGGTGCCGTTCGTCTGCCAGCCAGCCCTCGACGGCCCACATGTCATCCGGCTTTTCCGCGCGAGCCGCCATTTCCTTGAACTTGGTCATTGTCCCGGCGAGTTCTTGCTGAAGAGCCGCTTCGAAGACACGGCGGGCGATTTTCTTCTCGCGTTCAGTCCACGTCAGATCGTGCATCTCGTTTCTCCCAGTGATTGGGGGGCAGTGCTTTCTGTTCCCGTCTTGGGAACACCATGGTAAGCGGCATTGGGGCTGGAGACGAGGCCGTTGCTCTGCGAGTTCTAACGCCAAAGCTAAAGGGCTGGCTTTAACAGTCCCGTTTGAGCGTCTTGTTATGCAACATTACCCCTCAACGCCACCAAACCCTCTGGCTGTTTTCCAAAGAACATATTTATAGGAGATTACAACAAACATGAAACAAACAGCAGCTACACAAGAAGATATTGCCACTACAGATAATTTGTCTAAAGCCATATCTGATACCACTTGCAATAGCAAGCTAGATAACAAAAACACAACCAATAAGACGGGAAGACACTCCTCCCTTACAAGACAGTGGAAGCTTCTTGCATGTGTTGCGCTTCTCAGTGTGGTAGTTTGGGTATTGCATTTTATGAAACTGTATATGGCTCCAATTATCATCATTAAATTAACAACTATGCTCAGTATTGCATCCATACTATCTAACGTCATAATCATAGCTCTGCTGTACTACGTCTTTAAGAATAAGGGCGGATTGTAAGAACATTAAATTAATTAATAAGAGGATTTAAAAATGGGTAAAGTTTGTGTTTTATTTAATGCAACACCGGGTGAGCGGCCAGATTGTGTGATTGGTGTTTTCCGTGGCATGGATTCCACTGATGAGTTTGTTGCCAACAAAAATATAGGGAAGAAGTATCATGCCTACCTTCTTCCCCGGCTAGATGTGGACTACTTCAGCCTTTGTGAGAAGGATTTGGAAGGCACTGCATATGTACAACTTTGTGGCATTTCTGACAACAGACAATCTCGTATGGACCGTTTGACCCTACAGTATGCTCGTCAAAACCCACCACAAAATTAGATTCTTCTTCGGAATCTGGGCAGTAGGGGCATTTAGGGTTGAATCCTGCTGCGTCTACATAGCTTGACATGAAATTACTCCTGTTGGCTTTGTTGTATAACGATTAAGCTAAGGGGCTGGCTTTAGCCAGTCCCAGCGAACGAAGTGAGCGGCTTGAGCGCTTTGTTATATTTTTACTGCGCGGTACGATTTGTTTAGTGATGAATATAACTGCTCTCGGGCTTCTAGAATTTTGGTACGCCAAGCCTCTAGCTCTGAAATTTTAATTTCTTCGTTGTTTCTTGAAGCATAGCGATAAAATTCAGAGATCAGGGTGCCGTATTCTCTGAGTTTTTTTTGTTGTTCTACGCAGCCAATAAGCAGAAGCCGGCCTTCGCAATTAGTTAGTCCTTTGAAGAGATTGAAAACCTCTCGTCTGAATTCGGTAATTAATTCAGTTTTTTCCTTTGATACTTCCACTCCTTTTTCATTGTTCTTGGCCCAGTCCAAGATGTATGACCAGTATTTTAATAGAGCGTGTGTTAATTCTTCTATGTTTAAAGTTAAGCTTTCTAGCGTTTCTTTGTTGCGCGAGTGGTTTTCTTTTTCAATATCTTTGTTGTGGCTTTGTCGATTAATTAAAAACGCTGAGATTCCACTTAATGCCGCGCCTAGGCCTATTTTTATCGCCGTGTCAGCTATTTCAATCCATGTGGTTGGCACGGTGGCTCCTTGAAAACATAACGCCTTAGTAACTGGCGCAGCTTTGCTGCGTTCGGCGCCGAAGGCGCGAAATTGATTGATTTGTTATATCTTTACTTCTGTAACCTTCAGGTTCACCTTGATAAAGTGCTTGTTTAAACTTTCGATTTTGTAGCCGTCTTTTACATTTAGCCACGGTAAGCCTTGGTATAACTCTGCAGTTTCGGGATCGTATATAACAAATCCTGCTCCTGAGCCAATTGAGATAACCCAATGGAAATCACCTCTACCATCACAATTAACCCCTATAATATGCGTTCCATCTAACAGCTTTTTATCTTCGAAATAGTCGCTTTCAGCTCCAACTCCATATCCATTTAAAACCGCAATTAACTGCTTTGGCTGAGTCCTGAATTTTCTCTTTTGTGGCGACCATTTTAATACTGATGACACAACATTCTTTGCAGTTTGATAATCAATTTCTACCAATGCTGCAAAACAGGCGATGCCACACCCAGTATCATCTATTTGTTTGATTAAGCGCACAGCACCCCCCCCCCGTGAACATATAACGCTTAGGTTAAGGGGCTGGCTTTAGCCAGTCCCAGTGAGCGTAGCGAACGACTTGAACCGCTAGTTAGATTATAAAATGCGCAGGCCATCGTTAAATATACGGTTCATATTTATCTTGTTCTGAGAGAATGTCTAGGTTTCTATCATTTTGATTGAAAAATATTAGTGCATTTCTAGAATCTATCTGAGCTTTGACGATTGCAAGAAAACCGTATGAAACTCCAAGCCCCGCGAGGGAAGCTAATATTATATACATGCCGCCAGATAGTGCTGTGATCCCTGCGATAAAACCAAATTTAAATGCAGCAAGTCCTACTAATATAGTGACCACACCCATAATGCAGCCTAATGCTGCACCTATTTGAGCAACGATTCTGACTAGGTTGTAGAACGGTGGTAATTTCATTATTATGTACATATAGAATTCTTCTATCTGACGGCGAAGTTAAGCGGCGGCGTCTAGCACCGACCGCTTAAACGGCTTGCTGATTTTTACTTATTCATAGTCGTATTTTTTTTCGGTCTTGTTCTTTTCTATTACATAATTAACTTTATTTATTTGACCAAGCGTCAATTTATCGTCTAATGCTGAGACCTCAGACTTCATCTCTTTTTTCAGTTTTTGCTTTGTTATGTCATAGTTGATGGCCTTAGATCCTTCATAACCACTAATTGGATCCCAAAGAATTGATAGCGGCCAAAATAGAAGGTTAACTATCCCAAATCCAGGTTCGCGCGCGTAGAAAGAACCGCCACCAGGCAAGATTCCAAGAACCGCCCCTGCAGTAGGGTTTTTTTCTTCAACCAAGACGTGGTCTGACTTCATTGCTATGTATTCTCTTTCCTGCATGGAATTTAACCCAGTTGCACAGCCACTAATTAAAGAAGCAGCCAAGATAATACCCGCAGCTTTGCTGTATTTCATTTTATTATTCCCATTAATTTAGTTACGAGCGATGGCTGTAACCGAAGCCAATAAAATCTAACGCTTTCGGTTAAGGGGCTGGCTTTAGCCAGTCCCAGTGAGCGAAGCGAACGACTTGAACCCTTGGTTAGGCTGGGATTAAAGCTGACGCTGAAAGTGACTACAACGGTTGTGGCTTGGTTTGGCTGAACTTGCGTTTGCGCACGGACTTGAATAGAAAACACAGCAAACCAACAAACCCAAATGCTTGTTCAGGAAAACCCTTTTACACAATGCCCGAGCGCCAGCCGAGACGGCGTTCGGGCGATAGCTTGCACGCGCGTTAAGGCAAGCTTCCAGGCCACGAACAAGCGGCGGAATGAATATTAAAGCATCAGATATTTACCAAGCTTCAAAACCCATAAGTCCGGCGAATGCATTACGCCTAATATTTATTTGAGCGTCAGATAATACTGCTCTGGGATTCTGTGCGGCTTTTTCTTTAAGACGCCTAACGCTTAGGTTAAGGGGCTGGCTTTAGCCAGTCCCAGTGAGCGAAGCGAACGACTTGAACCCTTGGTTAGGCTGGGATTAAAGCTGACGCTGGATGTGACTACAACGGTTGTGCTTGGCTTGGCCGAACGTGCGTTTGCACACAGACTTGAGCCGAACGCCGCAAACCAACAAACCCAGACGCATGTTCAGAAAATACACTTTTGCACAATGCCCGAGCGCCAGCCTGGGCGGCGTTTGAGCGATAGCTTGCACGCGCGTTAAGGCAAGCTTCCAGGCCGCGAACAAGCGGCGTAATGAATATTAAAGAATCAGATATTTATCAAGCTTCCAAATATATAAAGCCGGCGAATGCATTACGCCTAATAATTATTTGGGCGTCAGATAATACTGCTCTTGGATTCTGTGCGGCTTTTGCTTTAAGACGCCTAACGCTTAGGTTAAGGGGCTGGCTTTAGCCAGTCCCAGTGAGCGGAGCGAACGACTTGAACCCTTGGTTAGAATTAGCTGGAAGATACTGCACTTGTTTGTTGAATATAATATTTCGTTTAAAGCACTGCGCTTATTCTATGAGGCCAGGGTTTTTTTGCATATTTTCTATTTGTTATTGGATGCATGTTGAGCTTTTAACGTCATCGCATCCGTCATGAACCACTCGACCATTTCCCATCTATCCAAGGTGCTAGACTCATTGCCCATACTCTTTCTAATTTCTAGCAAAAGATTTCCAATTAAAGCTAACCAGTCACAAACTTTGTCTTCGATTGGTCTAGGATCTTTTTCTGTGTGATAAAAGTATTGCATCAATTTATTGTATGAGCGAACTACCGAATCATTAGCCACTAGTGATAATTTAAAACCTACCTCTCTGTATTCAACCGAAAGCATTTTGGCCATGGCCAAGTCATTTTTATTCTTGTTTTTAAATTTTGGATCTTTAGCAAATGCCTGTTCGCTTGTAAAAAGAAGAAAAAATGGCTCTAGAATAGAATTGTATATTTTTATTCGATCTTCTCTCAGTTTGTCTTCAAGGTCTCGGATTCTCGTATCTTTTGATACTTCTCTATTTTTTGAGACTTGAACTTTATTTGTTATTATCCAACCAATACCGCCAAGTCCAAGCAGTAAGAATGGCGTGACCAAGGTAGCTATTGCACTAATAGTATCTAATAAATCTTTTCCTAGAGGTGCTGCCATTGTTTCCTTTCCTTGTAAGCCTAACGCTTAGGTTAAGGGGCTGGCTTTAGCCAGTCCCAGTGAGCGCAGCGAACGACTTAAACCCTTGGTTAGGCAGGGCTTAAAGTTGACGCTGAAAGTGACTACAACGGCTGTGGTTTGGCCCGGCAGAGCGTGCGTTTGTACACGGAGTTGAGCCGAGCGCCGCAAACCAACTAACTCAGACGCCTGTTCAGAAAAGCCACTTTTGCACAATGCCCGAGCGCCAGCCTGGGCGGCGCTCGAGCGATAGCTTGCACGCGCGTTAAGGCAAGCTTTCAGACCGCGAACAAGCGGCGGAATGAATAACAAAGAATCAGAGATTTACCACGCTTCCAAATACGTAAAGCCAGCGAATGCATTACGCCTAATATTTAGTTGGGCGTCAGATAAGACTGCTCATGAATTCTGTACGGATTCTTTTTTAAGCCGCCTAACGCTTAGGTTAAGGGGCTGGCTTTAGCCAGTCCCAGTGAGCGAAGCGAACGCCTTGAACCCTTGGTTAGGTATTGGGCTGGAACACACTGCACGAAGTATATGAAAGGATGAGAATTGAACTTATGTGTTGAAATCAAGCCTCAAATATTTTCAGAAAATCCATAAACAACCAAATAGACAATTTATGAGGAGGGTGGTGTCATGTGGGCCGCCGTAATAACGGGCCAGCGTGAGCGTCCTTCTCATGATACTACGGGTAAAGTCTGAATCGTATTCCATGGCTGGTTCCAAGGAGGCTAACGCCTAAATATTTGGCGATTCAACGACAGCGCAGCCGTCTCACCCAGCGAATTTTTCTGCGACATGATTTACTTGTTAGAAGGGAGTCGCCAGTGCATCTCCTTCATAAACGCAATAATACCAACGGCAACCATTGCACCACCGATAACAATGAACAATTCTGAAAAAGCTATTTCTATCGGGTAAACTGCTTTGCTCTTAATTATTTGTGCACCTATAAAAACCATTGGTCCACCCAGCAATGCACACTGTTCATAGCGTTGCAGGTTTTTATACCCGCGCAAGACTTCAATCCTTATTTTAAATAGCTGCCACACCATATATACAGTAGGTATTATTACGAAAAATATAGCGGATAAAATAAGGGCAGTAATGTTTATCATAATTTCCTTCTGACATTTATTTAGGTGAGGCCGCGAGCAAATTGCGCCGACCGTTTAATAATAAAATTCCTGATTTCGAATAGCTCATTGATTCCCAGTATTTCACGAACACTTTCTTTAACATTCTCAACAGCTAACTCTTCTTTATGGTCTGGCGCTTCTTCGTTCAACTTACCCATGCCCATAACATTTGCAAAAACATTATATGATTCATCGATAGCTTTACTTCTGACCTCATCCCTATCGACTCGGAGAGCATTAACAAGATGTGTCTTTACTCCAATTTCATTGATTGCTTTTTCAAACGGTTCCAGCTCAAGTGCTACTGATTTTGGTATCCAAGCCGCATATTCACGCTTTAACGCGAAGAGTTTGTGAGCGCACTCCATTGCTTTTTCAGTCGGGCCCTCCCGAAATAGAATACCTATTGTATCATGCACCTCGGATAGGTATGCCTCACAAAAAGAAACGTGCTTATCGAAGGCTACTGTTGACATATGCGATGACGCGCCTAGCGAAAACACCTGTTGATCCGTTTGCAGATGTTTTTGTTTCTCAAAAGCAGCTGAGTCTCTGGCAATCTGAAAAAGCGCACCGACCAAAGCCCCAATGCCTGGCAAGACAATCATGCCGGAAATGATCTCGGTTACTGGGGCGAAAGAAGCTGCACCAACAGATGCAACAAAAACGAGCGTCAAGCTGAGATAGATCGTCCAGGTTTTCATTTTCACCTAACGCTTAGGTTAAGGGGCTGGCTTTAGCCAGTCCCAGTGAGCGAAGCGAACGACTTGAACCCTTGGTTAGGCTGGGATTAAAGCTGACGCTGAAAGTAACTACAACGGCTGTGCTTGGTTTGGCCGAGCGGGCATTTAGAGATGAAGTTGAGCCGAACGCTGCAAACCAACAAACCCAAACGTATTTTCAGAAATGACACTTTTACACAATCCCTGAGCGCCAGCCTGGGCGGCGTTTAAGCGATAGCCCGCACGCGCGTCAAGGCGAGTTTCCCGGCCGCGAAAGAACGGCGGTATAGATATTAAAGCATCAGGGATTTACCAAACTTCCAAATGCGTAAAGCGGGCGAATGCATTACGCCTAATATTTATTTTGGCGTCAGGTAATACTGCTCTGGGATTCTGTGCGGCTTTTGCTTTAAGACGCCTAACGCTTAGGTTAAGGGGCTGGCTTTAGCCAGTCCCAGTGAGCGAAGCGAACGACTTGAACCCTTGGTTAGGCAGGGCTTAAAGCTGACGCTGAAAGTGACTACAACGGCTGTGGGTTGGCCCGGCAGCACTTACGCTTGCACACGGAGTTGAGCCGAGTGCCGCAAACCAACCAAGCCCGGTACACGTCCAGAAAAGACACTTTTGCACAATGCCCGAGTGCCAGCCTGGGCAGCGTTTGGGCGATAGCTTGCACGCGCGTTAAGGCAAGCTTTCAGACCGCGAACAAGCAGCGGCATGAATAATAAATAATCAGAGATTTACCACGCTTCCAAACACGCGAAGTCTGCGAATGCATTACCGCCTAAGATTTAGGTACGCCCGCCGACTAAATTATTATGATATTTATCTATTTCTCGGCTTACGTCTCGGAGCTTTTCGTCTAGGTTCGCGTGTGCCTCTCTTACGGCAATAATGCCGCTTGAAGAATTTTCAAGAAGTTCGGCTAACTTAGCTTGATGATTAATTAATTCGAGATAGTGCTGACGCAATGCTAATAAAGCATTCAGACGACCAATGTCGTTTGCTTTCTTGGCTTCGTGCGCGGACCAACGTGCATAGAGTGCGGCAAGGCTAGCGATTAAAACTGCCCCAATGGTTATCAATACCTCCATGCTCATAGTGCTCTACCTTGTGTGCCTAACGCTTAGGTTAAGGGGCTGGCTTTAGCCAGTCCCAGTGAGCGCAGCGAACGACTTAAACCCTTGGTTAGGCATGGGTTAAAAGAAACTGCTTAAAGTAAATGTAGAGATGAGCGTTGCACTTATAAGATGAATTCAGGCCGTTTAAACGACTTGTTATGCATTTTGCGATTCACAACTTTGATATTCCAATTCGCTTAACTCAGGAATCGGACTTTTAAAGTCATCTGATTTATAGTGTTTAGTAAGTGATATTATCAAATTATGTCTTGAGCCAATCATTGCATCAAATAATATAAAACGACTGTAATGCATATTATACGTATTTTCATAATCTTTATAGGATTTTTCATTTACTTCATCACCATCTAATGTGTAAATCACCTCACCATTTTTTCTATATTCAATGCTGCGTTTTTTATTATATCTATTATTTAACTGCCACCGATCTGACTCGCAGATACGTATATTGAATTGTAATTTACTTGTAAGAATCAGTTTCTCAATTGCTTTTAATAAAATTAAATCTCTAGCCACTAAAAACAATGGGAAAATTATATATGTAAAAATACCAGCTCCCATTATTTTTAAAATTGCGACGTATGAAATATCAAATAACTGCAACTCACTCTCCTTGGATGCCTAACGCTTTAGGTTAAGGGGCTGGCTTTAGCCAGTCCCAGTGAGCGGAGCGAACGACTTAAACCATTGGTTAGGCTGGGCTTAGAGCTGACGCTGAAAGTGGCTACACCGGTTGTTGATTGGCTGTGCCAAATTTTTCGTTTGTACGCTGGCAGGAATAGAAAACGCTATAAACCAAAAAAACCAAACGGATATTCAGAAAAGGCAGGGCGGTTGCATTATGCTCCAGAGCCAACGTGGTTGGTATTTGAGCGATAACTGGCACACGCGTTTACCCGGAAGAAATTACGTTTGTCCACGGACTTGAATTGAAAATACCGCAAACCAACGAACTCAACCAACTGTTCAGAAAAAATACCTTGCGCAATGGTCGGGCGCTAGCCTGGGGAGCATTTGAGCGATAGCTTGCGATTACTGATGTACGCTAAGGCAAGTTGTCAGCTAATAAATAAGCGGCGGGTTATGTAGAAAATGCAAAAACGTGCCGAATATCCAAACCCGTAAACCGCTTGATGAATGACCACGCGCTCTTTATTTGGCCTCAGATAATCCGGCTAAACACTATAAGGCGAAACTTTGCCATTACGGCTCCTGGAATCTGTGTGGCTTTTGCTTGAAGCCGCCTAACGCTTAGGTTAAGGGGCTGGCTTTAGCCAGTCCCAGTGAGCGCAGCGAACGCCTTGAACCCTTGGTTATGGGTTTTAAGCGTAACGCGAAAAGTGAGTACGGCGATTTTCATTGTTATAGTTTGGTGTTGAAAGGTGTTTTTATTTCAGATCGCTTTCTCGTGCTTTTGACAAAGCAGATGCAACTAAGCCTGTAGGGATTGCAACAATACCTAAACCTATAGTTAATATGAAAAACGTGAATAGCTTGCCACCTGCAGTTATGGGGTACATGTCGCCATACCCTACGGTAGTTAAAGTTGTTACTGACCACCAAAGACTATGAAAAACGGATTTAAACTGTTCTGGTTGCGCCGCGTTCTCGCAATAATAAATACCAACAGCTGATAGATAAAGCATTATTGCTGCTACAAAACCGAATAAAATAAGCTCTTCTTTAGCGATGACTAGCGCACGATGAAATCTATTTATTGCTTGATTATATTTAAATAACTTTAGTATCCGCACAAGACGAAGAAGCCGAAACACCCTGATTGCACGGAGATCAAAACCGGAAGCAATGTAAAAAGGTAGAATTGCGAGCAGATCCACAAGGCCATAGAAACTAAATATAAATTTAAATTTCCTCTCGGCTATTATAAGCCGCAGTACGTATTCAAACGTAAATATGCCAACCGTAACCACTTCGATGATCTTGAGAATATTTTTAACCTCTAACGATAGGTCAGGCAAAGTATCTATTGAAAATGTGATAAGGGAGATCACAATTAAAAACTGAACTGTGAATGTAAAAAACTTGCCAACAAAATTGTCAGTGCTATCTACAGTTTTCCTTATGGCTTCTTTACTTATCAAAACTGACTCACTTAAAAAACATAACGTTTAGGTTAAGGGGCTGCGGTACGCAGTCCCAGAGAGCGAAGCGAACGATTTGAACCGCTAGTTAGAGCACGCCACGCAGCTCAGCAGTGGTTACAATTGTTGCATATTCTCCTTGAAGATTACCCAGAGACATTACATGTACCGGAGTTGAAGGGGCGGGGCATCCGTTGGCCGCTGTTAAACCGGCTGCGTTGCTTCTTCTGCGGTAATGGCGGCCTGGACAGCGGGGCGGGCCTCGACGCGGTCCATGAACGGCGCTAACACCGGCCAGTCCTTGATATCAATATTGAAGAACGGCAACCATTTGAGGACAGTAAACAGGTACCCGTCGGCCAGACCGAAGGTGCCCATCAGGTAGTCCTGCTTCGTGAGCACCTCGCTCAGGTAGTCGAATCGCTTGAACAGTTTTTGCCTGAAAACAGCCTTGGTGGCCTCAGGGAAATCGGCGTTGAATAACGGCGCACAACCGCTGTGGATCTCTGACGAAATAAAGTTCAGCCATTCCTGCAGGCGCACCCGCTCCCAGCTGCCATTGGCGGGTGCCAGTGTGTTGCCAGGAACCAGATCGACCAAGTACTGGATGATGGCAGGCCCTTCAGTCAGCACGTCACCGTTATCCAGCACCAAGGCAGCCACGTAACCCTTAGGGTTGATGTCGAGGAAGTTTTTCCCGTCGGCGGTTTGCTTGGTCTTGTTGTTGATCCGAACCAATTCGAAGGCAAGACCGAGTTCGCGCAGCACGATGTGCGGGGACAATGAGCACGTCATTGGGGCGAAGTAAAGTTTCATGTTATCTCCTTATAAATGGGTAGCCGCTACACGAGCGTGTCGCTTTTCCCCAAGGGTAGCGACTTCAGTAAGTTAACTGTAAAGGTTGTAAATCAGGTGGCCGCACGGATCAATTTACGTCCGCGTAAACGCTTGGAATGGAAGACACCGTACGAAGTTTATTCAGGGGTGAGCGTTGCACTTATGTGTTGAATTCAGGGATGGTTGAAATGTCGAGTAGAGGCGATAACCAAAGACCAGAACATCAATGGCATTAGATTTTGGTCAGGATTCGACGTTTAGATGCCTAACGCTTAGGTTAAGGGGCTGGCTTTAGCCAGTCCCAGTGAGCGCAGCGAACGCCTTGAACCCTTGGTTAAGAATTGGTTGGAAGATGCCGCGCGAATTGATATAGGATTGATCGTTGCACTTATTTTATGAATTCAGGCTTCGTTAAGTTTTATTATTTTTTTATGGAGAATGTATTCGGTGAATTTGTTTTTACCGTAAGAAAGCAATGGTGCAGAGATTGCTATTATTCCTAGAGATAAAGCTATTTCTGAGTAAGTTCCTGCAAAATGCGGCACTTTTTGAACCAGCGAATAAATTGACGTATTGCTAATGATAAAGTAGAAAACACACCAAACTAGTCCAATAAATAACGTAAACAAAACAAGAGTTGATAGTGGAGTAGTCGCTTCATTTTTAGCTCTTTCCCAATCGTGCTTGAGTAATAGAGAAACTTTCTCTTCCAACGCGGGAAATTGTGTATAGCATGGTGCGGCACATAGAGTTTTAAGTCGCGTCAATATTTCATTGTCTAATACATGCTTAGGATCTGGGTTCAAACTAAGCTTCAAATAGGTAGAAGCTTTTCTCGTTTTAGATAGTCGTTCTCCGTTAAGTTTAGGTGAGTTTATAGCCTCATTCAAATTTGCCATTGTTTCTTTTATTTTCTCTCGCCACTTAGCTCTTTCTTCCGTAATATATTTGAGTGCAACGGTCTCTTCATGTGCTTTCCTTGTAAAGAAAGCCGTCACAACAGCAGCAAATACACTAGAGCCCAAAGTAATTCCAACAACGTCAACTATTTCCACGTGCTCTCTCTTTGAAATTTAACGCTTAGGTTAAGGGGCTGGCTTTAGCCAGTCCCAGTGAGCGCAGCGAACGTCTTGAACCTTTGGTTATGTGTCATTGTTTGTCTATGGCGAGAATCCATTGGATGCCGCTTAGCTCCCTGAAAATACTCATAGAAACCATGGAGAAAAACAATGGAAATTCATCAGCTCTGGCCTCGATATAGGCATTCAATTCACGTTTATACGCTTTGCCAATGGTCGAGTTTTGCATGGCAATAATTCGCACTTTATTTGCAACTTCGAGTATGTTCTCTTTGTTGCCATTAATCTGATTGTTTTCCATTGCTTCAAGCCGATGCAATAAATCAAATCTCTCCAAATATTCTGGTTCGCTACAAGCAATGGAGTGCGTACCTGCTTTGGTATACGTATTTCGATGATGCCCCGTTAAATCGGTAGCGGGTCTAAAATTAGTATTTTCGATCAGACATTTGCGCTGCTTGGCATCCACAAGATCGTTCACATTCTCTAGAGCTGGAGACGCATAAAGAACGAGTGCCTTGGATCCGAACTTTGATGCTAGATGCGCTAATAGCAAGTGTTGTTCTTGATAAATGTCGTATCTGAAATATTTTTGCTTCCAGTGTGGCCACTCCAAACCAAGTTTGGATATGATTAATTCTGGCCTTTTGTACTGAAAGAATAGGTTCGCTTTCATGCTTGGGATATTCTTAATCTCTCGGTTAAGATGCATCTCCATCTCGTTAGCAACCTCACGGAGATCTACTCCTACGAATGGAATATGTAAGAAATACGGGTAGCCAAGACGCAACCAAAGCCAACGATTTTGAGAGAAGCCTGAGGCATCTGCGCCAATACCTCCTTCTTGCACTTGCCCAAAGGGAAAATAAATTGAAGTTCTACGGTCAAGTTCGCTATTGAAATAGCTCTCGAATGTTTTCTCTTCGTACTTTGGCTGCATAATTCGACTCAGTGGTGGCTATGACATATAACGCTTAGGTTAAGGGGCTGGCTTTAGCCAGTCCCAGTGAGCGCAGCGAACGACTTGAACCATTGGTTAGGCTGGGATTAAAGCTGACGCTGAAAGTGATTACAACGGCTGTGGCTTGGCCCGGCAGAACGTGTGTTGCTCACACCCGAACGAAATAGGGGAGGGCTGCGATTGCAGCGCCAGCCAGCACCAAAGTCACTGTGTTGGAGATGAAGTAAGGAAAGACCATGAGAGCGAGGCCAGATACGAGTGGGACAGCAGCCCTCTGCTTCTTGCCATAAAGGAAGTAGCCAAAGCCAACCGAACCGAAGAGCACGCCCCACAGAAGTAGCGATGTAGTCACTGGTGGCTCAAGAGATGTCTAACATTTATTTGCACACTTGCAAGCCATGACCGAGCCTCTTGTTTGTTATCGAACTGAACAAGCTGATAGCCATTAATGAATGCTGTTGTGTCTATTATTAAATTAGGATTGTTATTTTTTTCATGAAGTACTGCAACTTTTGCATTTTTAAGGTCTTTGTTAGCAGCTAATTGTTTTCCGGAATATGTCTGTTCTTAATATGAAAGCTGCATGTCTAAATCGATAGCAATGACCAATATTCTGAGTGGGTTTAAATGTGAATATGTGCTGCATACGTAATTAACAGCGCTCAACCTTGTATCTAAAGATATTGGTCCAGAATATTTTACAGTTACAATTTTGGACTCTTCATTGAATTCAATTTTGTAGCTCATGGCTTTCCTTATTTTCTTAACGGCAATGAGCAGCGGCGTAATGAAAGATGAGAGTCCAGAATCTATGTACAGATTCTGCTTTAAGCCGCCTAACGCTTTCGGTTAAGGGGCTGGCTTTAGCCAGTCCCAGTGAGCGAAGCGAACGACTTGAACCCTTGGTTAGGCTGGGATTAAAGCTGACGCTGAAAGTGACTACAACGGTTGTGGCTTGGTTTGGCTGAACTTGCGTTTGCGCACGGACTTGAATAGAAAACACAGCAAACCAACAAACCCAAATGCTTGTTCAGGAAAACCCTTTTACACAATGCCCGAGCGCCAGCCGAGACGGCGTTCGGGCGATAGCTTGCACGCGCGTTAAGGCAAGCTTCCAGGCCACGAACAAGCGGCGGAATGAATATTAAAGCATCAGATATTTACCAAGCTTCAAAACCCATAAGTCCGGCGAATGCATTACGCCTAATATTTATTTGAGCGTCAGATAATACTGCTCTGGGATTCTGTGCGGCTTTTTCTTTAAGACGCCTAACATTTATATCGTAATCGCCACGACCGTTTTACCCACGGTTCGCAACCTCGAAAAGGCGCACTACCAAAATGGTTGTTGCGCCTACTATGTCATTTTTTGACTGTCTGCAATCACCTGATTTAAAAGGGCTTATTCAGCGCTTTGTGCAGTTATAAAAATAACTGTCGGCCCGTCCACTGACTCACCTTGCGCACTGCCGAATCCTCTTCAATACTGGTTAACACACCAGCGCCAAGGACGGCCGCTAATGGATGACATCCCCGTACCGTTGCCCTCACAGCCGACTCGGTTTATGGACTGTTTGCGTGCATTCATTCGCGCCAAACAACTCAGCTATAAAACTGAAAAAACCTATTGCACATGGATATTGGACTTTATCCGTTATCACAAACGGCGCCATCCCGAGTCCATGGGCTCGGAAGAGGTCGATGCCTGGCTTAGCCATCTGGCCAATGATCGGCATGTGGCAATCAATACACAAAAGACCGCGCTGAATGCCGCGGTCTTTTTGTACAAGCAATTTCTCGGTCGCGATCTTGGCCAGCTGCAATTTAATAAAACCAGTAAAGGGCGACGTTTGCCCACGGTGTTTACCCATGCCGAGGCGATGCAAATACTCGCGCAGATGGACGGTGTGCATCATCTGGCGGCCAGCTTGATGTATGGCTCCGGCTTACGGGTCATGGAGGCGGCTCGCTTGCGTGTGCAAGATGTCGACTTTGCCCACAAGTGCTTGTTTGTCCGTGAGGCCAAGGGTGAGAAGTGGCGGCGTACATTGTTGCCGCACGTCTTGGTCGATCCGCTCAAAGCACAAATCAATTTTGCCCTGGCACTGCACCAGAAAGATCTGCAGGAAGGCTTCGGTGAGGTTTATCTGCCTGGCGCGCTGTCTAAAAAGTATCCAAAAGCGGCTAGCAGCCCGCAATGGCAATATGTTTTTCCGGCCTCGCAGCGGGCTATCGATCCGCGTAGCCAAGTGCTGCGCCGCCACCATGTGGGCGAGCAGCAAATTCGCCGTTCGGTGGCGCGGGCGTTGAGCATCACCGGTATTCACAAACACGCCAGCTGCCATACCTTTCGGCACAGTTTCGCCACCAACCTGCTGCGCGCGGGTACCGACATTCGCAGCATTCAGGAGCTGATGGGTCATCACGACATCAGCACCACCATGATCTACACCCACGTCATTGGCGTGCATGAGCGCGGCGTTAGCAGTCCGCTGGACGGTGGCTAAGGTCGCTGTTCTGGATTCAGCGCTGGCCCCTTTAGCCACGCTACCGCCCCGCCTTTGAGCAGTGCTCCCAGCGTGCGTATGCGGTATTGCCTGAATGCGTGCGGTGTTCTTGAAAGCAAACGGTTTAATGCTTGCGTAGGTATTTACCGACGTGGCAGGTAAGTGTTTCGCTGCGCGGCCGTAAGCCTGAGCGGGACTTATACCGCACTCGTGGCGCGTAGTGGCACTTTAAGGCTGATTCGCCTGCATTTAATGCCGACACGGCCATCCGCTCCACGACGGTGGCCGGTACAGGCTTTAAGATGCCGGCTCGTCTTCATCCCTCCGGCAAAAGGTTTCCCCTGCATGCGCATCCTGCACAGCTCCGACTGGCACCTCGGCCAGCACTTCATGGGCAAGACCCGCCAGGCCGAGCATCAGGCGTTTATGGCCTGGCTGATCGAGCAGGTGCAGGTGCATGGGGTGGATGCACTGATCATTGCCGGGGATATTTTCGATACCAGTGCGCCGCCCAGTTATGCCCGCGAGTTGTACAACGGGTTTGTCGTGGCCCTGCGCGGCAGCGGGTGTGAGTTGGTGGTGTTGGGCGGCAACCATGATTCGGTGGCCATGCTCGGCGAAAGTCGCAGCCTGTTGGCGCACCTGGATACGCGGGTGATTCCCGGCGTCGGCGCCGATCTGGCCGAGCAACTGCTGGTGCTGCATACCCGTGATGGCCAGTCCGGGGCAAAGCAGCCCGGGGCGATTCTCTGCGCCGTTCCCTTTATTCGCCCGCGCGATGTGCTGCACAGCCAGGCCGGGCAGAGCGCCGAGCACAAGCAGTTGTCGTTGCAGCAGGCGATCCAGCAGCACTATCACGACCTGTATGCGTTGGCGCAGCTCAAGTGTGCGGAGCTGGGCGGGCAGCTGCCGATTATCGCCACCGGTCACCTGACCACGGTGGGCGCCAGCGCCAGCGAATCGGTGCGCGAAATTTATGTCGGCGCCCTGGAAGCCTTTCCTACTAGCGCCTTTCCGCCGGCGGCCTATATCGCCCTGGGGCATATTCACAAGCCGCAGAAGGTCGGCGGGCTGGAGCATATCCGCTACTGCGGCTCGCCCATTGCCCTGAGTTTCGACGAGGCCACGCAGCAAAAAGAAGTGCTGCTCGTTGAGCTGGATGCCAGCGGTTTGCAGCAGATCACCGCGCTGCCTGTGCCGTGTTTTCAGCCGTTGCGCTCGGTGCGCGGCTCGTTGCCGGAGTTGCAGGTGGCGATCAGCGCGGCGGCGCAGGCGGGCACGGCGCAGCAACCGGTCTGGCTGGAGGTGCTGGTCAGCACCGACGATTATCTGAGCGATCTGCAGCTGCGCATTGCCGCCTTGTGCGCGGATTTGCCGGTGGAAGTGCTGCGCCTGCGCCGCGAACGCGGCACCGCCCAGGCCAGTTTGCAGGCCAGCGCCAAAGAGACGCTAGATGAACTGAGCACCGACGAGGTGTTTGCCCAGCGGCTAGGCGACGAGGCTCTGGATGCGGATTTACAGCTCAGTTTGCAGGGGTTGTACCGTCAGGTGGTTGGCGAACTGCGGGAGGCTGACGCATGAAAATCCTTAGCCTGCGCCTGAAAAACCTCAATTCGCTTAAAGGTGAATGGAAGATCGATTTCGCCGCCGAGCCGTTTATCGACAACGGTTTGTTCGTTATTACCGGGCCGACCGGGGCGGGTAAAACCACCTTGCTGGATGCCATCTGTCTGGCGCTGTATCACCGCACCCCACGCATGAGCAGCTTGTCGATCAACACGAATGAATTGATGACCCGGCACTGCGCCGATTGTTTGGCCGAGGTCGAGTTCGAGGTGAAGGGCGTGCGTTACCGCGCCTTTTGGAGCCAGCGCCGGGCCCGCGACAAGGCGTCCGGCGACTTGCAGCAGCCCAAGGCCGAGTTGGTGCAGGTCGATCCAGTCAGCGGGGCAGGGCAGATACTCACCAGCCGGCTCACCGAAAAACTCCAGCTGACCGAAAGCCTCACCGGTCTGGATTTCGCGCGGTTCACCAAATCCATGCTGCTGGCCCAGGGCGGCTTTGCGGCATTTTTGGAGGCCAACGCCAATCAGCGCGCCGAGCTGCTGGAAGAGCTGACCGGCACCGATATCTACGGGCAGATTTCCAAGCGGGTGTTCGAGCAGACCCGCACGGTTAAAACCGTGCTGGATGAACTGCGCGCCCGCGCCAGCGGGGTCGAGCTGTTGAGTGACCCGCAGCGCGCCGAGCTGCAAAGCGAGGCGGCGCAGCTGGTCAGCCAGGAAACGCTTCTGGTCGGCCAGCAAGAGCAACTGCACGGCCAGCGCCAATGGTGCGACGACTTGGCCAAGGCGCAACAGCAGCAACAACGGGCTGAGCACAATGAACAGCAGGCCCGCGAGCAGCAGCAGGTCGCCCAGCCACAACTGGCGCAATTGGCCGCGAGCGAGCCGGCGAGCGCGCTGCAACCCAGTCATGCCGCCTGGCAACAGGCGCAGCAGGCGGTCAGTCAGCTTGAGCAGGCGCTGAGCCAGACCACGACGGCGCAGCAGCAGGCCGCGCAGCAGGTCAGCGGCCGCCTCTGGCAGGCCAGCCAGTTGAGTCAGCAGCTGGCCCAGGCGCGGCAGGGCCAATTGAGCGAGTTGATTGAGCAGCGTCGGCGGCTTGAAGCGCAGCTGGCCGAGCAGCCGCTGCGCAGTCAGTTAGGCGAGCAATTGGCGGCCTGGCGAGGCCAGTTTGCCGCGCGTGAGCAATTGGCCGAGCAGCTGCTGGCCGAGCAGCTTAAAGAGCAGCAGGTGCTGGCGAGCGGCGCGGCGCTGAATACGCAGTTGCAGGCGAACACTGGCGAGCTGACGGTCGCCGAGGCCACCCTGAGTGCCGCCCAGCGCGACGAGGCCGAGCAGCAGGCCGAGTTGCAGCTGCTATTGCGCGGTGCGCTGGCGGGCCAGTCCACGGCCAGCAGTGAAGTCGCCCTGCGCGAATATGCGCAGCGGCTGCTGGTGCAGGGCCATGGCCTGGAGCGGCTGGCCGAATTGGTGGTGCTGCGCCAGCAACTGACCCAGCAAACGACGCAACTGCACAGTGAACTGGCCGAGCAGCAGGCGCTGCAGGCGATTAAACAACCGGCGCTGGAGGCTTTACGCAGCCAATACAAAGACCTGCAGCGACAGGTGCGCGACCAGGAACAGCTGCTCCAGCAGGAGGCGCGCATTCAGGCGCTGGAGGCCTATCGCAGCCAGTTGCAGCCACAGCAAGCCTGCCCGCTGTGCGGCTCCCAGGAGCACCCGGCGATTGCCGCCTATCAGGCGCTGGATATCTCGGCGACGCAAAAAACCTTGAGTGCCAAGCAGGCGGAACTTGAAGGGTTGCGTGAGCAGGGCGAAACCCTCAAGGCCGAGCTGGCCACGCTCACCGAGCGGCTGCAGCAGCTCAGCCAGCAATTGCAGCACTGCGAGCAGCAGCGCCAGCAACAGGTCGAACGCTCGCAGCAGCACTGCCAGGCGCTGGGCCTTGAGCTGGCCGATGCCGCGGCCGTGGCTGCGCAGCAGCAGGTGCAGCGCGCCGAGCAGGCGGCTCTGCAACAGCGGCTAAGCCAGCTCGATACCTGCAAAATCCGCCTGGAACAGGCCCGCAGCGCCCGTCAGCGCAGTGAGCAGGCCTGCAGTGCGGCGCAGCAACAGCAGGCCTTGTTGCGCAAAGATCAGCAGAACACCCAGAGCCAGCACGCCGAAATCGCCACGCGCCTGCAGCAGTTGCTGCAGCAGCAGGTGGAGGCCGACGCCGCGCTCGGCAGCGCCCTGGCCGTATTGGGCTACCGTCTGCCGGCCGATGGGTCGAGTTGGTTGCTGGCGCGCGAGCAGGAGTGGCAGCGCTGGCAGCAGCAGCAACAGCACCTGCGCGGGCTGGAAATCCAGCAACGCGAACTGGAACATGCCCTGCAGGCGGCCGGTGAGCTGCAAGCGCTCTGGCAGCACCGCTGGGACGCCCTGGAACAGGCCGACCTGGCCGAGCTGGAAGACTCCGCCGAGGTGCCCGCCTCGCTGGCCGATGTCGAGCGGGAATACCGAGCTGCGCAAAAATGCGCCGACGAACTGCAGGCCAATCAGCAGTTGCTGCGCGAGCAGCTGGCCGAGGCGCAGCGCGAACTCGACAGCCGCCAGCAGACCTGGGACAGCGCGCTGGCGCACAGCCCGTTCGCCGATCTGGCGGCGTTTAGCGCCGCCCTGCTGAGCGATGCGCAGCGGGCGACGTTGCAGACGCTCAAGGCTCGTCTGGACAAAGCCCTGACCGAAGCTCAGGCGCTCAAGGCGTCCAGCGAGCAGGCCTTGGCGCTGTTGCAAGCGGCGCCGCCGACCACGCTGAGCCGCGAGCAGCTCGACGCTCAGTTGCTGCAACTGGGCAGCGAGCTGAAAATCCTCAGCCAGCGCCAGGGCGAAATCCGTGGCCAGCTGCAGGGCGATGAACAGCGCCGCCAGAGCCAGCAAAGCCTGTTCGCCGAGATTGCCGCCCAGGCCGAGCAGTGCGATTTGTGGCAGCACCTCAATGGGCTGATCGGCTCGGCCGATGGCGCCAAATACCGCAAGTTCGCCCAGGGCCTGACCCTGGATCATCTGGTCTACCTGGCCAATCAGCAGTTGCAGCGCCTGCACGGTCGCTATCAGCTGGGCCGGCGGCTCAGCGGCGAGCTGGAATTGCAGGTGATCGATACCTGGCAAGGCGACGTGGCGCGCGACTGCAAGACCCTGTCTGGTGGCGAAAGTTTTCTGGTCAGCCTGGCGTTGGCGCTGGCGCTGTCCGATCTGGTCAGCCACAAGACCAGCATCGACTCGCTGTTTCTCGACGAAGGTTTCGGCACGTTGGACGGCGAAACCCTGGAAATCGCCCTCGATGCTTTGGACAGCCTGAATGCCAGCGGCAAGATGATCGGCGTGATCAGCCATGTGGAAGCCCTTAAGGAGCGCATTCCGGTGCAGATCAAGGTTCACAAAGGCCTGGGCATGGGCTACAGCAGCCTGGACCGGCGCTTTGCGGTGACGCCCTGAAACGGACCCACGCTTTGGCGTGACGCCCTGGACAATCGTGCGGAGCAACTGGCGGACAGGCTAATCGGCGTGCTTGTCGCCTCCGCGGTGTTTTGCGGATCCAGCGCATCCGACGCATCTGCCAAATCTGCCGCATCGAGCGCATCGAGCGCATCGAATGCATGCGCCGTATTTTCCGCATCCGGCTCGCTCGCCGCATTCGCCACGCGCCGTTCATCCGTCACCCGGCGTTAGGAGGCGCCAGTGGGCGGGAACCCATGCAAAAATTTACTCTTTAATAAGGCTGTGTCGGTATTAGTGGTTGAAACACGCTTTTGTAAGGTGGGCCGGGCGGCGTTCCGCGACAACCCACCAAGGCGTAGGGTGGGTTGTCACCCACCCTACGATTTATCCTTAACCATTAACCGGTACATAGCCTTCAATAATGTGTCGTTCATTAGGCGGGGCGCTCTTTATGCAGGCGACTGCGGACAGGTTGATTGAGGTGGATGGCTTACGGCTGAACGTCTCGATTCGCGGGCAGGGCACGCCGTTGCTGCTGATCAATGGCTTGGGCGGGTTGATCAGCTCCTTCGATCCGCTGCGCATGCAGTTGCCGGATTACTGCACCATCACCTTCGATGTGCCGGGTATTGGTCAGTCGCAGATGCCCGATTCGCCGCTGCGCTTGCCCCGGCATGCCGACCTGCTGGCCCGACTGCTGGATGTTCTCGAGTTGCCGCGTATTGACCTGTTTGGCGTGAGTTGGGGCGGTGCGCTGGCGCAGGAGTTTGCGTTGCGCCACCCGACACGCCTGCGCCGGCTGATTCTGGCGGCGACCTCAGCCGGGCCGGCGCTGTTGATAAAACCCGGCGATATGCTGGCTTATTTCGATGCCGGCACTCACGCGCAGGACAGTCAGGGGCTGGCCCAGAGCGGGCACCGGCGCAATTCCATGCGCACCTTGCTCAAGGTTGGCGGCGTGCAGCGGATGCTCAGCCAGAACCCGCGCGCCTATTATCATCAGCTGATGGCGGTGCTGGGCTGGACCAGCCTGCCGCGTCTGTGGCGCCTGCGTGCCCCGACCCTGATCATCGCCGGCGAGCAGGACTGGCTGACGCGACTGTACAACGCGCGAATTCTGCATCGGGCGATCCCCCGCTCCGAGCTGGCGATAGTGCCCCACGAAGGGCATTTTTTTGTAGTCACCAGCGCCGCGGAAACCGCCGAGTTGATTCGCGGCTTTTTGCAGAAAGGCCGCTAAGCCCGCGCTCCGGTGAACTACTCGGGGCTAAAGCACCCGAGGTTGCGCTGGGCGCGCTCAAGGCTTTTGCGTAGCCTTTTCGGCCTTTGGCGCAGCCTTTTCGGCATCTGCCAGGCATTGCGCCTGCAAGGTCGCCCAACCGTCCGCGCCGAGCTTTTCCAGGGTCTGGATATTGGCCTCGAAGATGCTCTCGGCCTCGGGAAAGGCGGCGACGGCGCGGTCGATGCTCGCTTCGCGCAGCAGATGCAAAATGGGGTAGGGCGCGCGGTTGGTGGCGTTGCTTACGTCATCCAGCGCGCTGTCGGCAAACTGGAACTGCGGATGAAAGCTGGCGACTTGCAAAATGCCCTCGTAGCCCAGCTCTTCGACCGCGCCATCGGCCACCGCCAGAAAGTCATTGAAGTCGAGAAAATCACTCAGCACGCCGGGATGGATCAGCAGCGTAGTGTCGAATTGCTCAGCCGGGGCATCGGCTAAAAGGTGCAGCTCGCTGCATAATGCCTCCAGCAGTTCGCTGGCGTCGCTGGCCGCACAGTACACATAGCGAATCTGCCCTTTGACCTGCACTGCTTTGGCGAAGGGGCAGAGGTTCAGACCGATAACGGCGCGATCGACCCAGGCGCGGGTATGGGCGATAACAACATCGGGCGTGGCGGTCATCAGGAATTCCTGCTCAAACATGGAAGTGAAGGTTCACATAATTGCCGGGACCAGGCTCGCGCAAGGCGGGCCTGGTCACCCAAGGCAGTACGCCGAATAACGGCGAAGTCTCTTGCCCGTAAATCAGACCTGCCAGGCTTCGACCTTGCCTTTGCTTTCCAGGTAGTCGAGTACCTGTTCGGCCTTGGCCAGGTTGATGGCTTTAATCAGGATCATGGCGTCCAGATAACAATGCACGAAGCAGCGCTTGTACAAGACGCTGTAGCTGGGGATCTGCTCATGAATCATAAAGACCGTGCCGCAGGCGTGCTTGAGCATTGTCTCCTTGAGGTCGGCGTCCTCGATACCGCGGTAGATGGCGCCAATCGCCGGGGCCATCTTGAACAGCGATTGCTCTTCGACCTGCGGGCTTTGCGCACGAATCGCCTCGGCTTCTTCCAGGGCCTGCAACGTCTCGCGGGCCCAGCCTTTGAGGGTCTTGGGGATGGCGGTGTGAATTTTCATGATGGGCTAAACCTGGCTGTGCGCAAAAAGCCTGCGAGTGTACAGCCCCGCGCCGGGTGAGGCACCTCGGCGGCTCGCTTGGCGACCATCGGGAAGCCTTGGTCAGTCAGGCGCTAGGGTGCTAGATTCGCGGCTCAATTTGTCTCGCGGAGAGCCTTGGCCATGACCAAAAAAACCGCTGCACCCTCCGCTCTGGGGCGCTTTCTGCGTCTGGCCGGCACCGGCACGCGGATTGCCGGCAGTCTGGTCGGCCAACAATTGCGTCCGGGTACGTCGGGGATCGACTGGCAGCCGGTGGGCGATCTGCTCAGCAGCGTGCTCGGCGAGATGAAAGGCCCGGTGCTCAAGCTCGGCCAGTTGGCCTCGCAATGGGAGGGCGTGTTGCCCGAACCCGTGGCCCAGGCGCTGGCGCAGTTACAGAACCGGGTGCCGGCGCTGCCCTTCACCGACCTGCAGCCGCATCTGCAAGCGGTGTATGGCGATGACCTTGACCTGTATTTCCAGAGCATCGAGGAGCAACCCTTCGCCGCCGCGTCGCTCGGCCAGGTACACCGTGCCGTGGGTTTGGACGGCCAGAAGCTGGTACTCAAGGTGCAATACCCGGGCATCGCCGAGATCTGCGCCGCCGACATGCGCCAGTTGCGCCGCTTGATGCCGTTGGGGCGACTGTTTCGGGCGCCGAAGGCAAAGCTGGAGGGTGTCTATCAGGAGCTGGAAGCGGCGATTGCCGGGGAACTCGACTACTCGGCGGAAATGCGCCGCATGCAACGCTTCAACGCCTATTTTGCCGACTGGCCGGGCCTGCGTATTCCGGTTCCCCAACCCGAGCTGTGCCGCCTCGGCGTGTTGGTGTTGACCGAGGAGCCGGGGTTGCCCTTTGCCGAGGTGGCTCAGGCCAGCGCCGAGGTGCGTCAGCGACTGGCCCTGACCCTGGTGCGCTGGCTCGGCGCGCAGGCGTTCGACCTGGGCTTGCTGCACGCCGATCCGCACCCCGGCAATTTTGCCTACACGGCCGCCGGCGAGCTGGTGGTGTACGACTTCGGCTCGGTGCAGGCGCTCTCGCCTGAGCTGCGCGATGCCTATGTGCAAACCTTTCGGGCGCTGCAGGCGCGTGATTCAGAGTTGCTGGAAAACGCCTTTCAGGCCATGGGCACCCGCCAGCCTTTGTCGAGCGTGCCCAACGGCCTGTACCGGCGCATGCATGGTTTGCTGGGGCCCTTGCTGCAACCGGGTGAAGACTGGGACTTCGCCGCCAACCCTATCCATCAAAAAGTGATCGCCCTGATGCCCAATGTACTCGGCGCCCTCGGCAGCCTGCAGCCATCGCCCAGCACCCTGCTGATCAACCGCACCCTGGAAGGCCATTACTGGAACCTCTGCCGCCTGGCGGTGCCGGTGCCGGTGGCGGATCTGCTGGATGAGCAGATGGGCGCAGACGTCGAGTAAAGGCCGCCAGAAAAACAGTCGGGCGCCGTGGGCCCGACGCCATCGCCAGCTTCGTCCCTGACCCTGTTGGCGTGTCACAGCTGCTGGAAGGCCTGGCCCATGTCGAGCGCGATGGCCGCCATTACCTGACAACCGCGTTGGAAAGAAGCGTCAATGTGGCGCTGTTCGAACTGCTGGAATAACGGCTGCGGGCGCTGGCCGGCCTAGGGACGCTTTATTGCCAGCGTTCCTGCCGCCAGTGTTGCTGCTGTTCGGGCGTCAGAAAGGTCCAGGCGACGAAGCGGCTGTGCTTCTGGCCCTGGGCCATATCGACGGTGCGTACCGCCTGCGCGCCGACTTTTTTCAGCGCGCTGTAAACGCCGGACAAATTGCTGGCCTTGGAAATCAGGCTGCTGAACCAGAACACCTGCTGGGGTATCCGGCTGCTTTCTTCGATCAGCTGACGGACGAAGGCCGCCTCGCCACCGGCACACCAGAGTTCGGCGCCCTGGCCGCCGAAATTCAACACGGGCAGTTTTCGTTTGGGGTCCTGCTTGCCCAGGTTGCGCCATTTGCGCTTACTGCCGCTGGCCGCTTCCTCGGCTGAGGCGTGGAAGGGCGGATTGCACAGGCTCAACTCGAAGCGCTCGTCACTGTGCAGCAGCCCCTGAAAAATCTGCCCGCGCGCCGGCTGTAGACGCAGCTCGATGGCGCCGCTCAGGCCAGAATTGGACTGCACGATGGCCTGCGCCGACGCGATGGCGACGGGGTCGACATCGGAGCCGAGAAACTGCCAGGCATAGTCGCTGTGGCCGATCAGCGGGTAGATGCAGTTGGCGCCGACGCCGATATCCAGCGCCTGCACGCGCGGTCCACGGGGGATTTCCCCGCCGTTAGAGGAGGCCAGCAGGTCGGCCAGGTAATGCAGATAATCGGCGCGTCCGGGAATCGGCGGGCACAGATAATGTGCCGGAATATCCCAGTGCTGGATGCCGTAGAAGGCCTTGAGCAGCGCCCGGTTGAACACCCGTACAGCGGCCGGATTGGCAAAGTCGATGCTCTGCTTGCCATACGGATTGAGGATCAGAAAAGCCGCCAACTTTGGGCTGCTCTTGATCAGCGCCGGGAAGTCATAGCGACCTTGATGGCGATTGCGCGGGTGCAGGCTGGGTTTTTCGGCCGGCGCGGGTTTAGTCGGCGCCGGACGCGCAGCGCTGGACGGATTCTGCGCCGGGCGCGGGGCGGCGGGTTGGCGCTGGGGGCGTTTGGGTGACTGCGGCATGCTGAGAACGTCGTAAACCTGGAGCGCGGCATGTTCCCACAGCGGCGGCGGCGGCGCTGTAAAACAATCGGTGCGCGCGTGCTGAGAATGCCTTTAAGTGCGCAACACACCACCGTGGCACCCACTCTTTACTGATAGCGGGCGACCGCCTCGGTGCGGGGTTCAGGTGTATTTGGTGAAGATGGCGCGCACCCGTTCAAGGGATTGCGCGGCGTCCTGTTCGGGATCGAGCATGGCCTCTTCGATCAGGCAGGTGAGCATCAGCCGATAGGCCTTGTCCAGCGCGCTGCGGGCGGCGGAGAACTGCTGGGCGATGGATTCGCAGGGTTCGCCGCGCTTGATCATGGCCTGAATGCCGCGCACCTGGCCTTCCGCTCGGGCCAGGCGCTTGAGCATGGCCTGCTGCTGAGTCTGCTGCAGGATTTGGGCGTCGGTTAGAACCGCATTATCGCTCATGGAAAGATCTCGATCAGGGTGTTGGGCAGGAGAAAGGCTGCGTGCCTATCAGGATACGCGGCATCGATCAGCGTAGGTCTGTGTGCGGGGCATCCTGAATATACCTATGATAATCCCCTTTACCAATACTAGTATGGGTATAGTATCGGCGTGAGTTGGTGTTTGGTAACTGCTGGCGTTGGCCGCCAATGCACGCCAGTTCACCCGCAGCAGTTACCCGCTTGGCAGCTACTGCCGAGCGCTGCTGACGTGGCACTTAAGGTTGGGGGAGAACCCGCAACATGACAATTGACTGGCTGAATTTTACCCCTTGGTCGGCCTTGGCCGGCGGCGTGCTGATCGGCCTGGCGGCCGGTTTGTTCGTGGTCTGCAATGGCCGCATCGCCGGCATCAGCGGCGTGCTGGGCAGCCTGCTGAGCGCTGGCGAGGGCCGCGCCGAGAAGGCGCTATTTGTGCTCGGGCTGCTGCTCGCGCCCGTGTTGTGGAGCCTGTTCGGCAGGCTGCCGGTGCTGGACTTTCAGACCGGCTGGCTGGGCCTGCTGAGTGCCGGGCTGCTGGTTGGCGTGGGGACTCGCTACGGTTCCGGCTGCACCAGCGGGCATGGCGTGTGCGGCATAGCCAGGCTGTCGCCACGCTCGCTGGCCGCGACCCTGAGCTTTATGGGCGCAGGTTTTGCCACTGTGTATGTCCTGCGTCACCTGTTGGGAGCCTGATCATGCGCACACTCACCGCCTGGCTCGCCGGCCTGCTCTTTGGCCTGGGCCTGTTGCTATCGGGTATGGCCAACCCGGCCAAGGTGCTCGGGTTTCTCGATCTGGCCGGTCACTGGGATCCTTCCCTGGTGCTGGTGATGGTCGGCGCCATCGCTGCGGCGGCGCTGCCGTTCACCTGGGCCAAGCGTCAGCAGCGCTCAGTGCTGGGGGCGCCCATGCAGTTGCCGACCAGTCGCACCCTGGATCGCCGGTTGATTGGCGGCAGTCTGCTCTTTGGCATCGGCTGGGGCATCGCCGGCATCTGCCCGGGGCCGGCGCTGGCGATTGTGCTGAGCGGCCATTGGCAAATTCTTCTGTTCGTGCTGGCCATGTTGGCGGGCATGTTGTTGTTCAACGCGCTGCAACGCTGGCGCACCCCATGACCTGGAGGTCACACATGAAAACCAACCTCGGTACGATTGAGCGCAGCCTGCGCATCGCCGTCGGCCTGCTGCTGATTATCCTGAGCCTGACCGGCGCGATTGGTTTGTGGGGCTGGGTTGGCCTGGTGCCTTTGGCCACCGGTTTGCTGCGGTTTTGCCCGCTCTATCGGCTGCTGGGTATTAATAGCTGCAAAATTGGCTGAGCGTCGGCGGGTCAGTTTGCCGGTAAGGTAGGCTATGTCGGCGTTAATGGATGATTCGGCACCGTGTTTTGTAGGATGGCTTCAGCCCACCAAGGCCCATATTTAGCGACAATGGTAGCGCTGGTGAACTGAAGCCCGCCCTATGGTTTGCCAGCCACCCATAACGGGGACAGCGCCATAAGGTCGCTTGGCTCGGGAGCACGCAATTAGACGGTGCCTGCATTACTTGCACTATTTGCCCTCCTGAATGGGACGGTTCTGGCCATTGGGAGTCGCTGCACGTGCCTGTTTCCTTATTCTCTCGCCGCCACACCGCAATGGCCGTGGCGGCGCTTTTGTTACTCGCTCTGCTGGCCGGTTACGCCTGGCTGCAGTGGCGCGGTCCGTTGCTAGCCGGCTATCGCCTGGAATCACGGGCACTGGTGCAACGGGTGGTGGCCAGCGGTGAGGTCAGCAGCCAATCTCTGGCCCAGGTCGGCAGCGAAATAACCGCGGTGGTCAGCGTTCGCCATGTGCGCGAAGGCGACCGGGTTGAGGTCGGCGACCTACTGCTGGAGCTGCGCAGCGATGAACTGCAGGCGCGCGTACGGGAAGCCGAGGCGGCTCTGCGGCAGTTGCTGCAAAGCGATGCGCCTCAGGCCCAGGCGGCGCTGCGCGAGGCCCAGACGCGTCTGGCCCAAGCCAGTCGCGAGCGCGAACGCCGCCAGACTCTGGCTGGCCGTCAGTTGCTGGCCGCCGAAGCCCTGGAACAGACTCGGCAAACCGAAATCGCCGCACGCCTGAGCCGTGACCGGGCGCAACTGGCGGCTACCGCCCTGGCGCCTGAAGGCTCGGCTCGGCAGGTACTTGAGCAGCGTCTGGCGGCGGCCCGCGCGGCCCTGGCCAAGACCCGCATCTATGCCCAGGTGGCTGGCCGGGTGCAGCGCCGCAACGTCGAGCCCGGCGATTTGGTGCAACCGGGGCGCAGCCTGTTCGAGATCGCCCGCTCCGACAGCCGCGAGATACTGCTGCCCCTGGATGAGAAAAACATGGCGCCGGTGGCCCTTGGGCAGAGTGCCCAGGTGATCGCCGACGCTTACCCCGCGCGGGTGTTGCAGGCCCGGGTGAGCTTTATCGCCCCCCAGGTGGACAGTGCCCGCGGCACCCTGGATGTACATCTTGAGCTGCTCGATGCGCCGGACTTTCTGCTCAATGGCATGACCGTGTCGGTGAATATTCTCACCGGCCAGCGCAGCCAAACCCTGGTGTTGGCCAATGACGCCCTGCGCGCGCGGGACGGCCAGAATGCCGAGGTGCTGCGCTTGCACGAGGGCAAGGTGCAACGTCAGGCGGTGCGCCTGGGCTTGCTCGGCACAGCACAGAGCGAAGTGCTTGAGGGCCTGCAGGTCGGCGATCTGGTGCTAGCGGTGGATGCCGCAGAAGGCCAGCGGGTGCGGGTGGCGCTGCAAGTGCCGGCAACCGATACCGGCGTGGCCCGCTAATGAGCATTCGGCTGCGCGATTCGCTGTGGATCGAGTGGACCATTGCCCTGCGCTTTCTGCTGGATAACCGCCTGCAGAGCCTGCTGATCATCTTCGGCATTGCCGTGGGATCGGCGGTTATTGTCTTTATTACCGCGTTGATCACCGGTCTGCAGGCCAATGTGATCGAGCGCACCCTGGGCACCCAGGCGCATATCCGCATTCTGCCGCTGGACGAGGTCAATCGCGTCGTGCCGCCGCCTGACGGCAGTGTCGGCCTGCTGCTGGAAAGCCCGCGGGCCCAGCGACTGCGCTCGATCAGCAACTGGCAGGCAGTGCGCCAGGTACTCGACCAGCAGCCGCAGATTAGCGCCGTATCGCCGCAGATTAGCGGCCCGGCGCTGGCCCGACGCGGCGTGGCGCGCTCTTCGGTGACGTTGCTGGGCATCGATCCTGAGCGTTATCTGAAGATCATTGCCCTGGACCAGGACTTGATCGCCGGAGAATTTCGGGTCGAGGCCGGCCATGTGTTGATCGGCAAGGAGCTGGCCAGCGATCTGGGTCTGGGTATCGGCGACAAGCTGCGCCTGGACGCCGGCGACGGTCGCGAGGCGCTGGTGGATGTGGCCGGGATCTTCGAGTTGGGCGTGCGCGAGCTGGATGCGCGCTTTGTCTACCTCGACCTCAAACAGGCGCAAACCCTGCTCGATCTGCCGGGCGGGGTGACGGTGATCGAAACCCGGGTCGCGCAGATTTTCCAGGCCGAGCAGATCGCCCAGCGCCTCGCTCGCCTCACCGGATTGCAGGCCGAAAGTTGGATGCAGACCAATGGCCAACTGCTCAACGCCCTGCGCTCGCAGAGCCTGACCACCGAGATGATCCGTGTTTTTGTCGGCATTTCGGTGGCCTTCGGTATTGCCAGCGTACTGGCGGTGAGCGTAGTCCAGCGCACCCGGGAAATCGGCATCTTGCGCGCCATGGGCAGCCCGCGCGGACAAATACTGCGGGTCTTTTTGCTGCAGGGCGGGCTGCTCGGGCTGCTTGGCTCGGCGGCCGGCAGCGCGGTTGGTTGGGCGTTAGTGCAGGTCTTCAATGGGGTGGGGCCGAAGCTGTTTCAGATCCTCCTCGATCCCGCGCTGATTCCCGTGGCTATGTTGCTGGCGACCCTGACCGGGGTTCTGGCAGCGGCGTTTCCGGCCCGTCGCGCGGCTCGTTACGACCCGGCGGTGGCCATACGGTATGCCTGATTTGACTCTGCATGGCGGCCCTGAGTCGGCCGATACCCAAGAAGTGCTGCGCCTGGAAGGGGTAGGCAAGCTCTACAACCCCGGTACGCCGCTGCAAACCCAGGTGCTGCACGACATCAACCTACGCTTGGGACGCGGCGAGCTGACGGCGCTGATCGGTCCTTCGGGATCGGGCAAGAGCACGCTACTCAATCTCCTCGGGCTGCTGGATACCCCCAGCGCGGGCGAGCTGTATCTGCTCGGTCAGCCGACCGGTAATCTGGACGATCGGATGCGCACCCAGTTGCGTAATCAGGCGCTCGGTTTTGTCTTCCAGTTTCATCATTTGATCGCTGCTTTTAGTGTGTTGGAAAACGTGCTGATGCCGCTGATGATCGGCCGTGGTAAGCCGACTGCCGCGGATCTCGAGTTGGCCCGCAGCCTGCTGGCGGATGTCGGCCTGGAAGGGTTTGGCGACCACAAACCGACGCAGATTTCCGGCGGCCAGCAGCAACGGGTGGCCATCGCCCGGGCGCTGATGCTACGTCCGGCCCTGCTGCTGGCCGACGAACCCACCGGCAATCTGGACACCCGCACAGCCGAAAAGGTCTTCGAGCTGTTTCGCCACTTCAACCGCAGCTTCGGCTGCGCCGTGCTGGTGGTTACCCACGACCCGCGCCTGGCCGCCGGTTGTGACCGCAGTATCGAATTGGTGGATGGGCGCATCGTCAGCGATCAAGCGAATAAAGGCTGATTCGCGGCAGTGCTTTTGTAGGATGAGCTTCAGCCCACCACTATTGCGATTGCGGCGTTCAGGGGCGGTGGGCTGAAGCCCACTCTACGGAATTGGTCTTCAATCCATAACGGGGGTAAAACGCCATAAAAAACCCGGCATTTGCCGGGTTTCGGGTGGGTTCAGGTGGGTTTTTATGGCCTGGCGTCAGGCCATGCCATACAGGACGATATAAGTGGCGGCTCCGCCCAGATAGCCGAGCAGGGCCAGCAGGCTCATCCTCTTCATGTACCAAATGAAGTTGATTTTCTCCATGCCCATGGCCGCCACACCCGCCGCCGAGCCGATGATCAGCACGCTGCCGCCGGTGCCGGCGCAGTAGGCGAGCATTTCCCAGAACGAGCCATCGACCACGAAATTGCTTAGCCAGTTGTCTGCGCCGCCTGCGGTAAGCAGCATCTCTGGGGAGACCAGTGGGTACATTTTCATGGCGCCGGCGACCAGCGGTACGTTGTCCACTACCGATGACAGCAGGCCAATCACAATGTTGATGGCGTAAATGTTGCCCAGGCTGTCCTTGAGGTACGTCGCGACTTGGCCCAGATGACCGGCGGTAGCGAGGCTGGAGACCGCTAGCAGAATGCCCAGGAAGAACAGCACGCTGGTCGTGTCAACCTGACGCAGTACGCCCACTACGGACAGTGGACGCTTGTCTTCATCATTCTTGTTGCGATGCATCACTTCGGTGGTCAGCCAGAGCACGCCTAGACCGAACAAAATGCCCATGTAGGGTGGCAGGTGAGTCACGGTTTTGAACACCGGAACAAATAGCAAAGCCCCCAGCCCGATGCAGAACACCAGATTGCGCTCGAACCGGGTGGCCGGGTTGTCTTGCGCTGCTGCGCCGTTGCCGTTGGCTTTGGGCCGCTGGACTTCCCCTTTAAGGGTGAAACTGAGCAGGATCAGCGGCACCAGCAGGCAGACGATGCTGGGGATAAACAGGTTGCTGATAATGCCCGTAGAGGTGATCTGGCTGCCGATCCAGAGCATGGTGGTGGTGACGTCGCCGATCGGCGACCAGGCACCGCCGGCGTTGGCGGCAATCACCACAATGCCGGCAAAGAACCAGCGCTCATGTTTGTCGTCAATCAGTTTGCGCAGCAGGGAGATCATGACAATGGTGGTGGTCAGATTATCCAGGGCGGCCGACAAGAAAAAGGTGATAAAGCCCACCAGCCACAACAGGTACACCCGCTTGCGGGTGCTAATACGATCGGTGATGACCTTGAAACCCTGGTGCGCATCCACCAGTTCGACAATGGTCATGGCCCCAAGCAAGAAAAATAATATCTCGGAAATTTCACCCAGATGATGGCGTAATTCACTGACCACATAAGCGGTATTGTCGTCACCCGGTGCGCTGTCGAGCAGCGGGAAGATCGAATCGGCGCCAAGTACCAGCACGGTCCAGCCGAGCACTGCGGTCAGTAGGGCGGAGGCAGCCTTATCGATTTTTAGTGGGTGTTCCAAGGCAATACAGACATAGCCAAAAACAAAAATTAGGGCCATCAAGACATACATGGGGGCGCTTCCAGAAGGCTACGGTGAGTCGTTGACCAGGTCATTCTGGCGCGCTCAGCAGCAGTTTTTTAGTGCGGTGCAGTACGTCGCCCGGGATTATTTCCAATTGCCGAAAGCTACCAGAAAGACCGCGGGTAACCGGGTCTTGCGGCGGCCAAGGGTATTGCATAGCTTGCTTACAATCCAATCCAAAAAAAGCTTGATTGCGGACGAGAAATAGGGAGCCAGGGTGCCAATCACGGCGCGCCACTTTAACCGTGCAGTTGAAAGGCAGGCAATACAGCGAAAGGAGTAGAGATCCGTCAATCGATCCGCATAGCGCTGCGACGTTCAGCCACGTCGGTCGAATAGCGCGCGTATGAACGGGCAGTGTTAGCGCTAGGCATAGTTGCCGATGTCGCCACCGGTGGCTGCCGGCAGCGGCTTTCAGCGGTACTGCGGTCAGGGTTTTGGCGAGGGGTTAGGGCGCGTCAGGGATAGTGCAGAACGGCTTTGATTTGTGCCAGATGGCTGCTGATCCAGACTTTGTCGATGGCGCCCCAGCTATGGATCACATAACTGCCGGCCTGGTGACGGCCGCCGTCTTGTTGCTCGAAGACGCAGTCGATATCCAGATCGCTCAGGGCGGCGAGGGTGTCTTGGGCGGTGCGCCGCGGCATGCCGGTCGCCTCCACTAGCGCCGGCACACTGGCCACGCCGCTGTCGATTAAATAGGCCACATAAAGGCGGCGATAAAAGCTGCTCTTGGTTTTACTAACTTCCACTTATTCACCTTTAAAGGTATGAATGGGCTGGGGCCATTCGTGTGCGCAGTACCCATGCAAAGGCGCTGTGCCCGTTATGGGTTGATGGCAAACCGTAGTGTGAACTTCAGCCCACAAAAGCCAGTTGCACCAATTAACAGGTATCTGCTCAACGAAAACGCCGCCATCCCGGCAGGGGATAAGCGGCGCTCTATAACCGGTCCCGCGCGTTTAAAGGCTGGCGATGCGCGCGCGTTGCTCCTGGAACTGGCCCAGGGCGTGTTCGACTTCGCTCAGTTTGGCGCGCTCCTTGTCGATCACTTCGGGCGGGGCCTTGGCGACGAAGCCCTGGTTGGCCAGCTTGCCGCCGACCCGTTTAACTTCACCTTCCAGACGGCCGATTTCCTTGTCCAGGCGCGCCAGTTCGGCGTCCTTGTCGATCAGCCCGGCCATGGGCACCAGTACCTGCATGTCGCCGACCAGGGCGGTGGCGGACATTGGGGCATCTTCACCGACGGCCAGCACGCGCACCGATTCCAGCTTGGCCAGCTTGCTCAGCAGTGGCGCATTTTCGTCGAGGCGGCGCAGGTCTTCGCTGGAGGCGTTCTGCACGAGGATGTCGATGCGCTTGGCCATGGAGATATTCATCTCGCCACGGATTTGCCGCAGACCCAGCATCAGCGCCTTGACCCAGGTGATATCGGCTTCGGCGGCGGCATCTAGGCGCGACTCATCGGCCACCGGCCAGGGTTGCAGCATGATGGTTTCGGCTGGCTGGCCACTGGTCAGGCAGCCGGCTTGCAGCTTGATCCGCTGCCAGATTTCTTCGCTGATAAACGGCATAAACGGGTGGGCCAGGCGCAGCGTGGCTTCCAGCACCCGGATCAGCGTGCGGCGGGTGCCGCGCTGGCGCTCGATCGACGCGCTCTCGTCCCAGAGTACCGGCTTGACCAGCTCCAGATACCAGGCGCAGTACTGGTCCCAGATAAATTCGTACAAGGCCTGAGCGGCCAGGTCGAAGCGAAACTGCTCAAGCTGACGGGTCACTTCGGCTTCGGTGCGTTGCAGCGCCGAGATGATCCAGCGGTCCACCGAGGACAGTTCAACCGCTTCATCATTCACGCCGCAGTCCTGGTCATCGGTGTTTTCAATGACGAAGTTGGCGGCGTTCCACAGCTTGTTGCAGAAGTTGCGATAACCCTCGACCCGACCCATGTCGAACTTGATGTCTCGGCCAGTCGAGGCCAGGGAGCAGAAGGTGAAACGCAAGGCGTCGGTGCCGTAGCTGGCGATGCCTTCGGGGAATTCGGCGCGGGTCTGCTTGGCGATTTTCTCGGCCATCTTCGGCTGCATCAGGCCGCTGGTGCGTTTTTCCAGCAGGGCGTCCAAGTCGATGCCGTCGATCAAGTCCAGCGGATCGAGGACATTGCCCTTGGACTTGGACATCTTCTGGCCCTGGCTGTCGCGCACCAGGCCATGCACATAGACCGTTTTGAACGGCATCTGCGGGCTGCCGTCGGGGTTTTTCACCAGGTGCAGGGTCAGCATGATCATCCGCGCGACCCAGAAGAAGATGATGTCAAAGCCGGTGACCAGCACATCGCTGGGGTGAAAGGTTTTTAGCGCGGCGGTCTGCTCAGGCCAGCCGAGGGTGGAAAAGGTCCACAGCCCCGAACTGAACCAGGTGTCCAGCACGTCTTCGTCCTGGCGCAGATGAATGTCGCCGAGGTTGTGCTTGGCGCGAACCTCGGCCTCGTCACGGCCGACATAGACCTTGCCGGACTCGTCGTACCAGGCCGGAATGCGGTGGCCCCACCAGAGCTGGCGGCTGATGCACCAGTCTTGAATGTCGCGCATCCAGCTGAAATACATATTTTCGTATTGCTTAGGCACGAACTGGATATCACCGTTTTCCACGGCGGCAATCGCCGGTTCGGCCAGCGGCTTGGTCGAGACATACCATTGGTCGGTCAGCCAGGGTTCGATCACGCTGCCCGAGCGGTCGCCCTTGGGCACCTTGAGCGCGTGGTCTTCGATTTTCTCCAGCAAGCCGGCCGCTTCGAACGCCGCGACGATCTGCGCACGCGCCGCGAAGCGATCCAGTCCGGCGTATTCGGCCGGCAGGCGCGCATCGACAGTGTTGTTCAAGCTGCCGTTGTAGTTGAACACCTGGGCGCTGGCCAGCACGGCGGCGTTCTTGTCGAAGATATTGAACAGCGGCAGGTTGTGCCGTTTGCCGACTTCGTAGTCGTTGAAATCGTGGGCCGGGGTGATTTTAACGCAGCCGGTGCCGAACTCGGGATCGCAGTAATCGTCGCCGATAATCGGGATGCGCCGGCCAACCAGCGGCAACTCGATAAAGCCGCCGATCAGCGCCTGGTAGCGTTCATCCAGCGGATTCACCGCCACGGCGCTGTCGCCGAGCATGGTTTCCGGGCGAGTGGTGGCGACCACCAGATAGTCCAGGCCGTCCGCCGTTTTGGCGCCATCAGCCAGCGGATAACGCAGGTGCCAGAGGTGGCCTTTCTCGTCGTGGTTTTCCACTTCCAGATCGGAAATCGCCGTGTGCAGGGTGGTATCCCAGTTCACCAGGCGCTTGCCGCGGTAGATCAGGCCGTCTTCATGCAGGCGCACAAAGGCTTCTTTGACGGCCGTGGACAACCCGTCGTCCATGGTGAAGCGCTCGCGCGACCAGTCCACCGAACTGCCCAGGCGGCGAATCTGCCGGGTGATGGTGCCGCCGGATTCTTCTTTCCATTCCCAGACTTTTTCCAGAAATTGCTCGCGGCCCAGATCGTGCCGGCTCTGGCCCTGGGCGCCCAATTGGCGCTCCACCAGCATCTGGGTGGCGATGCCCGCGTGGTCGGTGCCCGGCTGCCACAGCGTGTTGCGACCTTGCATGCGGCGAAACCGTACCAGCGCATCCATGATTGCGTTGTTGAAACCATGGCCCATGTGCAGGCTGCCGGTGACATTCGGCGGCGGAATCATGATGGTGTAGGGCTCGCCGGCGCCTTGGGGCGCGAAATAATTGTTCGTTTCCCAGGTCTGGTACCAGGAAGTTTCTATGGCGTGCGGCTGGTAAGTCTTGTCCATGCGCGGCGGAGCCCCTGTTGGCAGCTAATCGGAAAAGCCGGCAAGTATAACGGTTTAGCGTCGCCAGCCATAAGCCCGCGGGATAGCCGTGTAGTGAGGCTTTTGACTACGGCCGCAGGCGTGGTTGCAACTAGGAGGCTGAGTTGAGGAGTTGAAGCGAGGGTTGCAATGGGAGATTGCCTGCGCGATTCAATGGTCGCGCAGGCGTTGGCCTGCAAAGACGCTGGGCATGGCCGGCGAGGAGCGCGGTCAGGTTTTGCGCTGAGCGACTAGCTGATCGAGCCTGGCCTCCAGGCGGCGTTGCAGTTCGGCTTCGATCTGCGGGACGAAGTCGTCCAGCACCTCCTGCAGGACCACCTGGGCGGCGGCGCGCAAGCGGGTATTGAACTTCGCCGAGGCGACGCTGGGAGCGGCCTGATTCTGCGGCGGGCTGGTCGGTATCGGTGCGGAGGGCGCCTCCAGATGCGGCGCGCGGGCTGGCGTGCCGAGTGCCGGCGAAAGCGCTGGGTCGTGGGTGTCGATATGGCGTGCCGGACTGGCGAGGTGCGGCTGGGTGGAATCTGCCCTAGGCAGCGGGTCCAACCCACCGTGACCGTTCGCTATCGTGGCCGGTTGAAAATCGGCCACGGGCAGCGTGTCCAGCTGCGCGCTGAACTGCTCAGAGTTGATGCGCTCGGACATTCGCGGAATAAAATCGTCCAGTGAGTCGGTCAAGAGCGGGGGTTCGGCGCACGCGTCATCTTCCCGAATGGGCGCGCTGCAAACGCGTTCATTCAGAATGGCGGTGCTGTTATCGGGTCGTTCTTGCGTAGCCATCGGTCACCTTCAAAGACGCGGCATGCGGTGATCTTGCAAGGGATAGCCGCCCTCGCGGTAGAAGCGAAAATTCGTCCGTGCCGCGCGGCGATGATTGGGCTCCTCGATGACCAGTTCGGCGACCCGGGCAAATGTTGCGAAGAAGCCCGGTACGGCCAGATCGAGGTTGATCAGCAGGTCGTGATGCCGGCCCGGGTCTGCGCCCAGGCCGAGCACCACCGGCGCCGGCGGTTCTTCGTCTGCCAGGCCGTGTGGCACGAAACTCTCGCCCTTGAAGCTCCACAGGCGGCTATTCATATGGTCGCGCTGCTCGGCATCCTGGCAGTGCAGGTAGACCTGATGACCCAGGCGCCAGGCTTTTTCCGCCAGCTTGCAGGCGAAGTCCAGGCGCGCCGACGGGTCGGCGCTGGGCAAGATATAGAAGTCGACGCTGGGCATGGCGCGGCTCAGTCCAGGCAGCGATCCAGCAGGAACTGGGTCAACAAGGGCACCGGACGGCCAGTGGCGCCTTTTTCCTTGCCGCCGCTGATCCAGGCGGTGCCTGCGACATCAAGGTGCGCCCAGTGGTACTGCTTGGTGAAGCGCGACAAGAAACAGCCAGCAGTGATGGAGCCGGCTTTTGGCCCGCCGATATTGGCGATGTCGGCAAACGGGCTGTCCAGTTGTTCCTGATACTCATCGAACAGCGGCAGCTGCCAGGCGCGGTCGTCGGCGCTCTGGCCGGCCTTGAGCACTTGCTGCAGCAGGTCGTCGTTATTGCCCATCACCGCCGACGTATGGCTGCCCAAGGCCACGATGCAGGCGCCGGTCAGGGTAGCGATGTCGATCACCGCTTGCGGCTTGAAGCGTTCGGCGTAGGTCAGGGTGTCGCACAGCACCAGGCGGCCTTCGGCATCGGTGTTGAGGATTTCTACGGTCTGCCCGCTCATGGTGGTGACGATGTCGCCCGGGCGAGTGGCGTTACCGCTGGGCATGTTTTCGGCGCAGGCCATCAGGCAGACCAGGTTGATCGGCAGTTGCAGCTCAAGCACCGCGTGCAGGGTGCCGAATACGCTGGCGGCGCCGCACATGTCGTATTTCATTTCGTCCATGCCCAGACCCGGCTTGAGACTGATGCCGCCGGTGTCGAAGGTCACGCCTTTGCCGACCAGGGCGTAGGGTTTCTCGCTTTTCTTGCCGCCCTGGTAGTGCAGCACGATCAGCCGCGGCGGTTGTTCGCTGCCCTGGGAAACGGCGAGGAAGGCGCCCATGCCCAGTTCTTTGAGTTTTTTCTCATCAAGGATTTCCACCTTGAGATTCTTGTGCTCCTTGCCCATGGCCACGGCTTGGTCGGCGAGAAAGCTCGGATGGCAAAGGTTTGGCGGCAGGTTGCCCAGGTCGCGGGTAAAGGCCATGCCGGCGGCAATCGCCTTGGCCTGCACGGCGCCACGGGTCACCTCGTCCTGGCTGGCCGGATCGGTCAGCAGGGTGATCTTGTTAAGCGCGGGGGCTGTGGATTTTTGGCTTTTGAAGCGCTCGAACAGGTACTCGCCGTCGGCCAGGGTTTCCACCAACAGGCGGGTTTTCGCATAGGTGTCGCGGCCCTTGACCTGCAGGTCATCCAGCGCCAGCACGGCATCACTGCCCGCGAGGTTCTTCAGAACATTCTGTACCGCGCTGACGGCCTTACGAAATTGCCGGTCGGAGAGTTCGCAGTCCTTGCCGGTGCCGACCAGCAACAGGCGCTCGGCCTTGAGGTTGGCTGGGTTGTGCAGCAGCACGGTCTGGCCGAGCTTGCCGGTCAGGTCGCCACGCTTGAGCAGCGCGCTAATGGCCCCGGCACTGACGGCGTCGATGCTCTTAGCCGCAGCGTCAAGGCTGCGGCCTTCGCCGATGGCGAGCACCAGGGTGGCGGTTTTCAGGGTTTGCGGGCTAACGCTTTTGACGATGAATTGCATAAAGAGCTGTCCCCAAGACAAAGAGTCGCTATTACAGGATAATGCCGAATATTTTTCGAGGGCCCGTGTTACGCGGCCCGGCAATAAAGCAGCTAGTGTGAGCGCAGCCGCCTGAGCCTGACAACCCTGGAGTGTCCCGGTTTGATTGTCTTCCGTTATCTGTCCCGTGAACTGATGATTACCCTGAGCGCGGTGAGTGCCGTACTGCTGGTGATCATCATGAGTGGGCGCTTTATCAAGTACCTGGCGCAAGCCGCACAAGGCGTGCTGGACCCCGGTGTACTGTTTATGATCATGGGTTTTCGGCTGCCGGGCTTCCTGCAGCTGATTCTGCCGCTGGGGTTGTTTCTCGGCATTTTGCTGGCCTACGGGCGGTTGTATCTCGACAGCGAGATGACCGTGCTGGCCGCCACCGGCATGAGCCAGCAGCGCCTGATGCTCTACACCCTGGGGCCGGCGACCCTGGTGGCGCTGCTGGTGGCCTGGATGAGCTTGGGCCTAGCGCCGCAGGGCGTGGTCAAGGTGACGCAGATTCTCAATCAGCAAGATGCCCTGAGTGAATTCGACACCCTGGTGCCGGGGCGCTTCCAGTCCATGCAAAGCGGCTCGCGGGTCACCTATACGCAGAGCATGAGCGAAGATCGCACCACCTTGGGCGGCATCTTTATCTCGGAAAAACGCCTGTCTACCGATGGCGACAAGGAGCGCGGCATCACCGTGTTGGTCGCCGAGAGTGGGCGCCAAGAGGTACTGGCCGATGGCAGCCGTTATCTGATTCTGGAGAACGGTTACCGCTACGACGGCAATCCCGGCCAAGCCGATTACCGGGCCATCCAGTACGACACCTACGGCGTGCTGTTGGCCAAGCCGCAAGTCAGCGAAGAGGTCAACGAGCGCGAAGCCATCCCGACCCGCGAACTGCTGGGCAGTGACAATCTGCGCCACCAGGCCGAGCTGCAATGGCGGCTGTCGCTGCCGCTGCTGGTATTTATCGTGGCCCTGATGGCGGTACCGCTGTCGCGGGTCAATCCGCGTCAGGGGCGGTTCCTTAAATTGTTGCCGGCGATTCTTCTTTATATGGCTTATTTGACGATGTTGATCGCCGCCCGTGGCGCCTTGGAAAAGGGCACTCTTCCGCTCGCTCTGGGCTTGTGGTCGGTGCATGCGCTGTTTGCGCTGATTGGCTTTGGCTTGTTGTATTGGGAGCCGTTACGGCTGAAATGGCAGAGCCGCCGCGCCGCGCAGGAGCTTGCTCATGGGTAAGTTGGATCGTTACATTGGCAGCAGTGTGTTTTTCGCCATTCTGGCCATTTTGGGGGTCATCGTCGGCCTGGCGCTGCTGTTCGCCTTTATCGATGAGCTGGGCGACATCGACGCGACCTATGGCCTGCTGGATGCGACCACTTATGTGCTGCTAACCACGCCCCGGCGGATCTACGACATGTTGCCGATGGCGGCCTTGATCGGCTGCCTGATCGGACTCGGCGGTCTGGCCAGTAGCAGTGAGTTGACCATCATGCGCGCCGCCGGCGTTTCGCTGCGGCGCATCGTCTGGGCGGTCATGAAGCCGATGCTGGCGCTGCTGGTGGTCAGCTTTTTGATTGGCGAATACCTGGTGCCTATCAGCGAAAATCAGGCTCAGGCCGGTCGCTCCATGGCCCAACGCAGCGGCGAGGCGCAAAGCGGCAAGCGAGGCGTGTGGCACCGTCAGGATGCCGAGTTCGTGCATATCAATGCCGTGCAGCCCAATGGCGTGCTGTTTGGCGTGACGCGCTACCGCTTCGACGATCAGCGCCACTTACTCTCCTCCAGCTTTGCTCGGCGCGCCGCTTATCAGGGCGAGTATTGGCGGTTGGAAGAGGTGACGACCACGCATTTTCGCGAACAGCACACCGAGGTTATTAACGTCGCCAGCGAACGCTGGGATGTCGAACTTAATCCGCAGCTGCTCGGCACCGTGGTGATGGATCCCGAAGCACTCTCGGTCAGCGGGCTGTGGCGGTATATCCACTACCTGTCCGATCAGGGCCTGAATAACAGCCGCTACTGGTTGGCGTTTTGGACCAAGGTCTTGCAACCGTTGGTCACCGCAGCGCTGGTCTTGCTGGCGATTTCCTTTGTCTTCGGCCCGCTGCGTTCGGTGACGCTGGGGCAGCGGGTGTTTACCGGGGTGCTGGTGGGCTTTGTGTTTCGCATCGCTCAAGACCTGCTGGGGCCGTCCAGCCTGGTGTTCGGTTTTTCGCCGCTGTTTGCCGTGCTGATTCCGGCCAGTATCTGCGCGGTGATCGGCCTGTGGCTGCTGCGCCGCGCAGGTTAGCTGCGCCGCTAAAACTATAAAGCCGGCTAAATGCCGGCTTTTTTATGCTGATGATTTTTCGCTTTATCCCGCGAACCGGCTTTTTGCGCGGGACTGTTGCGGTTTTGCGGCTACTGTTTTGGTTTGGGTTTGGGCAGTTGCACTACGTAGCTGTCGGAATAGATGTCGTGCCAGCTGCGCCGGTCCTTGTCCCAGAGTATCCAGAAAAAACCCAGGCCCAGGCATAGCCAAGAGGCCATAGCGACCACAAAACGCAGTAAGGCTTGCCATAGGCTGACGGCGCTGCCATCGGTATTTTGTACGCGAATATTCCAGACCTGCATGCCCAGGGTTTGCCCGCCATGGGTCCAGAACTTGCTGAAAAAACCAAATAGGCTGAGCAGCAGCAGCGTTGACAGCAGCGGGTCGCCATCCATGGTGCCGGAATCGGTCATCAGCTTGAGCTGCTCTACACCGTAGATGCCGATCCACGCCAACTTATAAAGAAAACCTACGAACAGCAGCAGTGCCAGGCACAGCAAAAAGTCGTAAAAAATGGCCGCCAGGCGCCGTGGCAGTCCTGCGCGGGGGAACTCGCCCTGAGGGCGTAGCAGGTATTTCGGCATGATGGCTTCGCTATTGAGGAAAGGCGCTCATCTTACCGGGCAGGCGTATGCACAGACATAAAAAAGCCCCTGATGCTGCCATCAGGGGCTTTTTTGGGTGGTCGGCTTAAGCCTGAGCTTGGACCTGGTCAGCCTGAAGCCCTTTTTGACCCTGCACTGGCACGAAACTAACGCGCTGGCCTTCTTTCAGACTCTTGAAGCCGTTGCCTTCGATTGCCCGAAAGTGCACGAATAAATCAGGGCCATTTTCTGGCGTGATAAAACCAAACCCTTTTTCGTCGTTAAACCACTTGACGGTACCGCTCTGACGATTAGCCATGTCGTGCTTCCTTGAACCTTGAGTTGATGACCACCCGCTTCGCTAGCGGGCTGGACTGTTTGCGCAGAGTAAAAGCATCAAGCCCCACGGCGTACATCTGTATAGGGTTTTTCTGAACGATTAGCTGGGCGATAACCCCGTATTTATCCAGAATTTTCTAGTGCTTACCGCCGTGGGGCGCAATTAAAAACAACTCAAGCGCGCGCAGCGAGGAAACTTTACGCCAACTCTCAGCGAAAAAACAACCGTTGAACGCCGCGCAAATGGGCACGCTACGGCGCGCAAAGGCCTGCGCTGACCGCGGCTGCTGATTTGTGTAACAAGCTCGAAACAGCTCAGGCTCGACGGGCGCGCATGCGGGGCGCTGGATGGCTCAACTTTGCTTATTGGGCCGGAGATTTTTTCCTGTTGTCATTTAGACTATTTATGGTTTATATAACCCTTTTACGAAATGGTTATATAAACCATAAAATTTTGTAAGTTATTGAAAATAAAGTAATTAATTATTGGCACGATTTCTGAATGGCTAAGACTATACAAGCGCTCAGCAAGCGCTAAACGAACCTTAGTTCTTTGGAGTCGAGCATGAAATTTTTAGCCGTAGTGACCTTAAGTGTGGCGGTATTGGCTGGCGCGAATGTGCAGGCTGACGAGATTGTCGCTGAAGCGCAGGACAACAGTGTGGGCGCGCTATCCGGAGGCTTCAGTGGCGTATTGGTTGGCGGCGCTCTCGGCGGTCCGCTGGGGGCGCTGGTCGGCGCGGGAGTTGGGTTCTTTATCGGCGAGAGTGCCCAGCAAGTCAGCGGCCTAAGTCAGCAGGCCTATGTGGTCCAAACCGCGGACGGTGAAAAAAACACTGTGCGCTCTCCCAATGCGCAATTTCACCAGGGCCAGCAAGTCACTCAGAAGGCCCGGCGACTGCATGCCGCTAATTGATGGCCGTAGTGGCAAAATGAGCGGGACGCGGGCTGTTGGATAAATTTGATCCCGGGCAAGGCCAAATCGTCGAAATGAGCCGACCATCCATGAACCAACTATCCAAGTGTGATTGAACGTCCACCAGCCACTGATGAGTTAAAGCGTAGAGGAGCTGCACCATGCAAGTGCTTGACCGCCGCAAGGCAATGGCGATTACCCCGTTGTTGCGTCTGGGCTTTCGTCCTTTCTTTCTCGGCGGCTGCCTGTTCGCGCTGCTGGCCGTGCCGCTGTGGCTGCTGGCATTGGGTGGTGGATTGGGCGGCTGGCAACCGGCCGGCGGATGGCTGGTCTGGCACCGGCATGAGCTGCTGTTCGGCTTCGCGCTGGCCATCATTGCGGGCTTTCTGTTGGCTGCGGTGCAGACCTGGACCGGCCAGCCGGGCGTATCCGGGCGCCCGCTGGCGGTACTCGCGGGGCTTTGGCTGGCTGCGCGATTGGCCTGGTTAACCGCGCTGCCTCTGCCTTTATTGATCATGCTGGAACTGGCTTTTCCTTTGGCACTGGCCGCGGTCATGGGCCGCAGCCTGTGGCGAGTCAAGCAGACGCGCAACTATCCGATTGTTGCGGTGCTATTGCTGCTGGCGGCGGTCGATGGCTTGGCGCTGGTCGGGCTGCTCAATGGCAATGACGCGCTGCAGCGGCAAAGCGTGCTGGCTGGCGTCTGGCTGGTGGCGGCGATGATGGGCTTGATCGGTGGGCGGGTGATTCCGTTCTTCACCCAGCGCGGTCTTGGTCGGAGCAGTGCCGTGCAGCCCTGGGCCTGGCTGGATCTGCTCTTGCTGCTGGGCTCGCCGTTGGTGGCGGTGCTGTATGCGGCCGGCATCGCCGTGCAGGCCAATCTGTGGGTCGGGATGCTGTTCGCGCTGCTGGCTGTCTTGCATGTGGTGCGGCTGGCGCGTTGGTACGACGCGGGCATCTGGCGTGTGCCGTTGCTTTGGTCGCTGCATCTGGCATATGCCTGGTTGGCGCTGGCGTGCTTAGGCATGGCGCTGTGGCATTTCGGCCTGCTGAATAATCCGAGCCAGCCATTGCATGCCTTGACCGTGGGTGCCATGGGCGGATTGATTCTGGCCATGGTTGCGCGGGTCAGCTTGGGGCATACCGGGCGCCCGTTGTCGCCACCAGCGGGGATGACGCAGGCGTTTATTTTGCTGCAGTTGGGCACTGTGTCGCGGGTGTTGCTGATTGAACTCTGGCCGCTCGGCGGGCTATGGCTGGCCGGTCTGTGCTGGAGCCTGGCCTTCGCCATTTTCGCTTGGCGCTATGGGCCGATGCTCTGCCGCACGCGGCTCGACGGGAATCCCGGGTAATCCGCCGCGGGCGCTCTAGGCGAGCTAAAACATACGCGATGACCTGAACATGGAAAATAAAGCCGCTCAATGCACCTCGCTGAACCGGCGCGCGGGGGCAGAAAATCGAGAGTCGAGAACACCATGAGCTATCCGATCCTGCTGACTTTGCACCTGTTCGCCGCGCTTATTTTTATCGGTACGGTGTTTTTTGAAGTGCTGATTCTGGAGAGCGTGCGCAAGCAGGTACCGGCCGCTGCGATGCGCTTGCTTGAGCAGGGCGTCGGTCGGCGCGCGCGACAATTAATGCCCTGGGTGCTGCTAACGCTGTTCGCGGCGGGCTTGAGCATGGTCTGGCTGCGCTACCTGCCAGCGCTTACCTCGCCGCTGGATTCGGCATTCGGCACCTTACTGGCGCTGAAAATCATTCTTGCCGCTAGCGTGCTGGGGCATTTTTTCACCGCCATGTTCCTGTTCCGGACCCACCGAATGACCGGGCGTTATCTGCGCATCATTCACCTCAGCCTGTTCGTGCACATGATCGGCATCGTGGTGCTGGCCAAGAGCATGTTCTATCTGAGCTGGTGATGGGTTTTCGAGCTACGGGCCCGCCTCAGGCTGCGGCTGTCGCCGCCAAGCTGCCAAGCTGCCAAGCCTCGGTATAGACGCGGTGGCGAGAGACTGCCAGCCGCCGCTGTAATCTCGACGCGGCGGCTATTTTCATAGTTAACCCGAGCCACTTATGACCTACCCGATACTACTGATCGTGCATCTGTTGGCCGCCGCCGCTTTTTTTGGCACGCTGTTTTTCGAGGTGATAATCCTGTCTGGGCTGCGTCGACGCTTGCCGAGCGGGTCGCAGGCAGTCATTGATCAGGCGCTCAGTCGGCGCGCTCGTGAAGTCTTGCATTGGGTGGTGGTGTTGCTTTATGGCGCCGGTATCGGTTTGGCCTGGCAGCACCGTGAGCAACTCAGTCAGCCCTTTTCGAGTGTCTTCAGTGGCCTGCTGACCCTAAAAATAGTGCTGGCCCTGAGCGTCGTCGGGCATTACGTGCTGCTCGCCTGGCTGCTGAGCAGTGGGCGTATGACGCCGGCTCGTTCACGGCGGGTTCATCTGGCGATTTTCGCTCAGTTGGTGTTCATCGCATTCCTGGCCAAGGGCATGTTTTACCTGTAGATGCGTGCAGTTGTCGGGTTTTTCTGGGCCTGATCGGTTAGGGTTGTTTAAACCATTCAGGGTAATAAGCACCATGCTGGAAGAAACGCTGCTCGCCGATCTGATCGTCGAACTTCCCAATGCCGTGCGCCTGCAACGCCTGGTGCAGACTCTGCGCGAGCATTTTAACTGTGGCGCGGTGGGCCTGCTGCGTCTGGATGGCGATAGCTTGCGGCCACTGGCAGCGGTGGGCTTGGTGCAGGAGGCGCTTGGGCGGCGCTTTGCGATTGCCCAGCACCCACGGCTGGCGACGATCATGGCCTCCCGCGCGCCCACCTGGTTCGAGCCGGACAGTCGGCTGCCGGATCCCTATGATGGCCTGCTGGCGGATCATGTTGGCGAGCCGTTGCCGGTGCATGACTGCATGGGCGTCAGCCTGTATGTCGAAGGCCAGCTGTGGGGCGCCTTGACCCTCGATACCCTGTTGGCCGGCACGTTTGATAGCAGTGCGCGGCGCGACCTGCAGCGCTACAGCCTGATGATCGAGGCCGCTGTGCGCATAACCCGCCTGGAACAGGAAAATCGCGGCCTGCGCCTGGCTCGCAGCGATATCCAGAATGCCGCGTTGCCGGCAGAGGAGGGCGAGATACTCGGCCAGAGTCAGGCGCTACGCCAGTTGCTGAGCGAGCTGGACGTAGTGGCCGACTCCGAGCTGCCGGTGCTCTTGCTGGGCGAAACCGGTGTTGGCAAAGAGTTGTTTGCGCGGCGTTTGCATCGCCTGTCACGGCGGAGCAATAAGCCGCTGGTGCAGGTCAATTGTGCGGCGTTGCCTGAGTCCCTGGCCGAAAGCGAACTGTTTGGCCACGTCAAAGGTGCGTTCTCCGGGGCTACTACCGATCGGCCCGGGCGCTTCGATGCCGCCAATGGCGGAACGTTGTTGCTCGATGAAGTCGGCGAACTACCCTTGAGCGTGCAGGCCAAGCTGCTGCGCACCTTGCAGAACGGCGAGATTCAGCGCTTGGGGGCGGATAAGCCGCTGCATGTGGATGTGCGCATCATTGCCGCGACCAACCGGCATTTGCCCGACAGTATTCGTGAGGGGAATTTCCGTGCGGATCTCTATCACCGTCTTTCAGTTTACCCGGTGGCTATCGCGCCGCTGCGTGAGCGTGGCGATGATGTGCTGATTCTTGCCGGGCATTTTCTGGAGCTCAACCGCACCCGTTTGGGACTGCGCAGCATACGCCTGTCGCCCGCGGCAGAGCGGGCGCTGCTGGGCTACGCCTGGCCGGGTAATGTGCGCGAGTTGGAACATGTGATCAGTCGGGCCGCCTTGAAGCTGCTCAGTCGTAGCGCCAGTCGCACCCAGATACTCACCCTAGAGCCGGCGCTGCTGGATCTGGATAGCGCCGTTCGATTACCCGACCCGGTGGATGCCCACGTGCGGGCAGCAGTGCCGCGGCCTCTGCGCGAGGCCATGGAGGGCTGTCAGCGCCAGAGCATCCAGCAGGCGCTGGAATTGACTGAACATAATTGGGCAAGTGCCGCGCGCCTGCTTGAGCTCGATCCTAGCAATCTGCATAAGCTGGCCAGACGCTTGCGGCTCAAGTGAGCTGACGAATTAACTTTATTACGGACAATAAAAAACCGACCCTTAGGTCGGTTTTTTCAGAACGCTTACTTAGGCAGCAGCAGCTTGGCTGAGGGCCTTGATGTGTGCGTTCAGGCGGCTCTTATGACGAGCAGCCTTGTTTTTGTGCAGGATGCCTTTATCGGCCATACGGTCGATTATGGGCACAGCCAGAACATAAGCGGCCTGAGCTTTTTCAGGTTCTTTAGCATCAATGGCCTTAACCACGTTCTTGATGTAGGTACGAACCATCGAGCGCAGGCTGGAGTTATGGCTACGACGCTTCTCAGCCTGTTTAGCGCGTTTTTTGGCAGAAGGTGTGTTGGCCACCGTAGAGCTCCTCGAAAAATCTTTGGGGAATGACTAAGCAAATAAGGCCGCGAATAGTGCCGATCTGTTTAGGTCCTGTCAAGCAGGGGTTGTTAGTTAGTCTGTGGACAGTCGTTAAAACAACTGCCGAGCGCGGAGTTGAGCTGGTAAGGATAGGGCGTGATTTATTTGGATGTCGGTTCTACACTCGCCCGCTTTAGCGCTAGCGCGCCGATTACCTCCCTAAAAAATCGAGTCCCATGAATCTACTCAAGTCGCTGGCCGCCGTCAGCTCCATGACCATGCTGTCGCGCGTGCTGGGTTTTGCGCGCGACACCATCATTGCGCGGATCTTCGGCGCGGGTGCGGTCACCGACGCCTTCTTCGTGGCGTTCAAATTGCCCAACTTGTTGCGGCGCATCTTTGCCGAGGGCGCGTTCTCTCAGGCGTTCGTGCCGATTTTGGCCGAGTACAAGAGCCAGCAGGGCGAGGAGGCCACGCGCACCTTTGTGGCCTATGTATCGGGGTTGCTGACCCTGATTTTGGCGGTGGTCACGGCATTGGGGATGCTCGCGGCGCCCTGGGTGATCTGGATCACGGCGCCGGGTTTTGTGCAGAGCCCGGAAAAATTCACGCTGACGGCCGATCTGCTGCGGGTGACCTTCCCTTATATCCTGCTGATTTCACTCTCTTCCCTGGCCGGTGCGATTCTTAATACCTGGAATCGCTTTCTGGTGCCGGCCTTCGTGCCCACCTTGCTAAACCTCAGCATGATCGGCTTCGCGCTGTTTCTGACGCCCTATTTCAATCCGCCAGTGATGGCGCTGGGTTGGGCGGTATTGGTCGGCGGGTTGTTGCAGTTGCTGTATCAGCTGCCACACCTGAAAAAGATCGGCATGCTGGTGCTGCCACGGCTGAACCTGCATGACAGCGGGGTCTGGCGAGTGCTCAAACAGATGGGCCCGGCGATTCTCGGGGTCTCGGTGAGTCAGATTTCGCTGATCATCAACACCATCTTCGCCTCCTTTCTGGCGGCGGGCTCGGTGTCCTGGATGTATTACGCGGACCGCCTGATGGAGCTGCCGTCGGGAGTGCTGGGTGTGGCGCTGGGGACTATTTTATTGCCGGTGTTGTCAAAATCATTCGCCAATAAAGACCTGCCGGAATTTTCCCGGGTGCTCGACTGGGGCCTGCGCCTGTGCCTGTTGTTGGTGCTGCCCTGTGCGCTGGCGTTGGCGTTGCTGGCCGAGCCGCTGACGGTCTCGTTGTTTCAATACGGTAAATTCAACAGTCATGACGCGCTGATGACCCAGCGGGCGCTGATCGCCTATTCCGTCGGTTTGAGCGGCATCTTGCTGATCAAGGTTCTTGCGCCTGGCTTTTACGCTCAGCGCAATATCAAGACGCCGGTCAAAATTGCGCTGTTCACCTTAACGGTGACGCAGCTGATGAACCTGGCCTTCTTCTTCACTTTTCCGTCGGGCTCGCGGCACGCCGGGCTGGCGTTGTCCATCGGTCTGGGCGCCTGCATTAACGCAGGGTTGCTGTATTGGCAGTTGCGCAAGCAGCAGTTGTTTACGCCGCAGCCTGGATGGTGGCGGTTTTTCGGCAAGCTGCTGGTCGCGGTGCTGGCCATGTCGGCGGTGCTGGTGGGCCTCTTACAAGTTATGCCGGCTTGGGATCAGGGCGGAATGTTTCAGCGTTTCAGCCGCCTGGGGCTGTTGGTCGGCGCTGGGGTGCTGACCTATTTCGGCATGCTGGCGCTGCTGGGCTTTCGCCTGAAGGACTATTCCCGCAAGGCGCTGCTGTAACGATCGCACTCAGGCGGCGCTGGAATTAAAGCGAGTGCCGAACGCTTGCGCGGCGCGGCGCGCTGCAGTCGGTTGAGGCTAGGCGCTCGGTTTTTTTGGTGGCGGCGCGGCGCGAGTGATCGGCCCCGGCCCGAAATCGTCAACGGTTTGCCCGGCACCGCGCCTGTTGTCTGGCGCCGGGTATGGTTATAATTCACACCTTTACGAGCAAGAAGCGTCTTATGCAGCTGGTTCGAGGCCTACACAATTTGCGGCCCCAACATCTGGGCTGCGTCGTCACTATCGGTAATTTTGACGGTGTGCACCGAGGCCACCAGGCCATCCTGGCGCGTTTGCGCGCGCGCGCGGTGGCGCTTGGGTTGCCCAGTTGCGTGGTGATTTTTGAGCCGCAGCCGCGGGAATTTTTCACTCCTGAGTTGGCTCCGGCGCGCCTGACCCGGCTGCGCGACAAGCTGACCTTGCTGGCCGAGGCGGGCGTCGATCGGGTGCTCTGTCTGGCTTTCAACCGACGCCTGCGCGAGTTGAGCGCGGCTGAGTTTGTCCGCGCCGTGCTGGTTGACGGGCTGGGCGTGCGGCATCTGGAAGTCGGCGACGATTTTCGTTTCGGCTGCGATCGCGCCGGCGATTTCGATTTTCTGCTGCAGGCCGGCGCCAGCAACGGCTTCAGCGTAGAAGCGGCCTCCACCGTCGAGGTGCAGGGGCAGCGGGTCAGCAGCACGCGGGTGCGCGAAGCATTGGCAGCGGCGGATTTCGCCTTGGCCGAAGACCTGCTGGGACGACCCTTCCAGCTGGCCGGACGGATCGTGCATGGGCAGGCACTCGGCCGCCAGTTGGGTACGCCGACCGCCAATGTGCAACTCAAACGCCGCCGCGTTCCCTTGACCGGCGTTTATCTGGTGAGCACCGAAGTGGACGGCCAGCATTGGCCGGGCGTCGCCAATATCGGCGTTAGGCCCAGCGTGGCCAGCGATGGCAACGCGCACCTGGAAGTACATTTATTGGATTTTTCCGGCGACCTCTATGATCGCCGTTTGACCGTTGCATTCCACCGCAAGCTGCGTGATGAGCAGCGTTTCGCCTCTCTTGAGGCGCTCAAGGCGGCGATTGCTGCCGATGTCGCCGTCGCCCGTGCCCATTGGCTGGGTCAACCGCTTAAGAAGTGAAGAGCCTTTAATGACCGATTACAAAGCCACCCTGAACCTTCCGAACACCGCCTTCCCAATGAAGGCCGGCCTGCCTCAGCGCGAACCGCAGATTCTGCAGCGCTGGGACGGCATGGACCTGTATCGCAAGCTTCGGCAGATTGGCCAGGACCGTCCGAAATTTTTGCTGCACGACGGCCCGCCCTACGCCAACGGCAATATTCATATCGGTCATGCGGTCAATAAGATCCTCAAGGACATCATCACCCGCTCCAAGACCTTGTCCGGTTTCGATGCGCCCTATGTGCCGGGCTGGGACTGTCATGGCCTGCCGATCGAGCACAAGGTCGAAATCACCTTCGGCAAGAACCAGCCGGCCGACCTGACTCGCGCGCGCTGCCGCACCTATGCCGCCGAGCAGATTGAAGGGCAGAAAGCCGACTTCGTTCGCCTGGGGATACTCGGCGACTGGGACAATCCCTACAAGACCATGGATTTTGCCAACGAAGCCGGCGAAATTCGCGCCTTGGCCGAGATGGTCAAAAATGGTTTCGTGTTCAAGGGCCTCAAACCCGTCAACTGGTGTTTCGACTGCGGCTCGGCCCTGGCTGAAGCAGAAGTCGAGTATGCCGACAAGAAATCCGAGGCCATCGACGTGGCTTTTCCCTGCGTCGATGAGGCCAAGCTGGCCGCCGCATTCGGGCTGGCGGCGCTGGACAAACCGACCTTCGCGGTGATCTGGACCACCACGCCCTGGACCATTCCGGCCAACCAGGCGCTGAACCTGCATCCCGAATTCGACTACGCGCTGGTGGACACCGGCGACAAGCTGCTGCTGCTGGCCGGCGAGCTGGTCGAGTCGAGCCTGGAACGCTTCGGCTTGCAGGGCGAGGTGATCGCCACCGCCAAGGGCGAGACGCTGGAACTCATCAATTTTCGTCACCCGTTCTACGATCGGCTGTCGCCGGTCTACTTGGCCGACTACGTCGAACTGAGCGCCGGCACGGGCCTGGTGCATTCGTCGCCGGCTTATGGGGTCGACGACTTCGTCACGTGCAAGCGTTACGGCATGAGCAATGACGACATCCTCAGCCCGGTGCAAAGCAATGGCGTGTATGTCGCCGCGCTGCCGTTTTTCGGCGGCCAGTTCATCTGGAAGGCCAATCCGAATATCGTCGCCAAGCTGGACGAGGTCGGCTGCCTGCTCCGTCACGAAACCATCCAACACAGCTATATGCATTGCTGGCGGCACAAAACGCCGCTGATCTACCGCGCCACCGCGCAGTGGTTCGTCGGCATGGATACCGCACCGCACACTGGCGCCACCCTGCGCGAGCGGGCAATGGCTGGCATCGAGCAAACCGCCTTCGTGCCTGCCTGGGGTCAGGCGCGTCTGCATTCAATGATTGCCACTCGCCCGGACTGGTGCATCTCGCGCCAGCGCAACTGGGGTGTGCCGATCCCGTTCTTCCTGCATAAGGAAAGCGGCGAGCTGCACCCGCGCACCGTCGAGCTGATCGAGCAAGTCGCCCAGCGCGTCGAACAAGAAGGCATTGAGGCCTGGTTCAAGCTGGACGCCGCCGATCTGCTCGGTGACGAAGCCGCGCAGTACGACAAGATCAGCGACACCCTGGATGTCTGGTTCGACTCGGGCACCACGCACTGGCATGTGCTGCGCGGTTCGCACCCGCTGGGTCATGCCGAAGGCGCGCGCGCCGATCTGTATTTGGAAGGCTCCGACCAGCACCGTGGCTGGTTTCATTCCTCCTTGCTGACCGGCTGTGCCATCGACAATCACCCGCCGTACCGTGAGCTGCTGACCCATGGTTTTGTGGTGGACGAAAACGGCCGAAAAATGTCCAAGTCCTTGGGCAATGTGGTCGCGCCGCAGGAAGTCACCGACAGCCTGGGCGCGGATATCCTCCGGCTGTGGGTGTCGTCCACCGATTACTCCGGCGAAATGGCCGTCTCTAAGGTGATTCTGCAGCGCAGCGCCGACTCCTATCGGCGCATTCGCAACACCGCGCGCTTTCTGCTGGCCAACCTGAACGGCTTCGACCCGCTGCAGCATTTGCTGCCGGTCGAAGAGATGCTGGCCCTGGATCGCTGGGTGCTGGATCGCGCTTTGCTATTGCAGCGCGAAGTGGAAGAGGCCTACGGCGAATATCGCTTCTGGAACGTCTACCAGAAGGTGCATAACTTCTGTGTGCAGGAGTTGGGTGGTTTCTACCTGGACATCATCAAGGACCGCCAATACACCAGCGCGGCCGACAGCCTGGCGCGGCGCTCCTGCCAGAGCGCGCTGTTTCATCTGGCCGAGGCGCTGGTGCGCTGGATCGCGCCAATTCTGTCGTTCACCGCCGATGAACTGTGGCAGTACCTGCCCGGGGATCGCGCCGAGTCGGTGATGCTGACCACTTGGTATCAGGGCTTGAGCGAGTTGCCGGAGGGCGCCAGCCTGGATCGGGCCTTCTGGGACAGCGCCATGCAGGTGAAAGCCGCGGTCAACCAGGAACTGGAACGCTTGCGCGCCGCCAAGGCACTGGGCGGCAGTTTGCAAGCCGAAGTGACGCTGTATGTCGAAGACCAGCTACTCGCCAATCTGGCCGCACTCGGCGACGAGCTGCGCTTTGTGCTGATCACCTCGACCGCTACTCTGGCGCCGCTGGCCGACGCACCCGCCGATGCCGTAGTCACCGAAGTGGCGGGGTTGAAGCTGAAAATCGTCAAATCTGCGCATGCCAAGTGCGCGCGCTGCTGGCATCACCGTGAGGATGTTGGCAGCCATGCCGAACATCCAGAAATCTGCGCACGCTGCATTGATAACATCAGCGGCGCTGGCGAAGTGCGCCACTATGCGTAATCAGCCTTCTGGCCGGCTGGCCGTCGTCCGGTTGCCAATGTCGCTGCATTCAGCGCAGCGCAGTACGGCCTTTGGCTGGGCGGCCAAGGGGCGCGGGTTGGCTTCGGCTGCTCGGACACTGCGACCATGAGGGTGCGCTGGGGGCGGCTGCCCTGGCTCTGGTTGACGTTGCTGGTGCTGGTGGTGGACCAGGCCAGCAAGGTCTATTTCGAGAGTCGGCTGAGTCTGTACCAGCAGATCGTGGTGATTCCGGAGTATTTCAGCTGGACGCTGGCCTATAACACCGGCGCGGCCTTCAGTTTTCTCGCAAATGGCGGCGGCTGGCAGCGCTGGTTGTTCGCCCTGATAGCGCTGGCGGTCAGTGTGGTGTTGCTGGTGTGGCTCAAACGCCTGAAGCCGACCGACACCTGGCTGGCCATCGCGCTGGCCTTGGTGCTGGGCGGTGCGCTGGGCAATCTGTACGACCGGGTGATGCTCGGTCATGTGGTTGATTTCGTGCTGCTGCACTGGCGTAGCCAGTATTACTTCCCGGCGTTTAATGTGGCGGATAGCGCCATCAGCATCGGCGCCGTGATGCTGGCGCTGGATATGTTCAAGTCCGACAAGTCCGCGCAGGCCAGCAAATCCAGTTAGCTCCATGGGTCGAATTAGTTCCATTCGTCTCGATGGACCCACTTGCTTCAGCCCGCCACCGCTAAATGTGAGTCTTGGCGGGCTTGGGCCCACGGGTTGCAATCACCCATAACGGGTAGAGAGCCTTTTTCACTAGGCCGAGCCTGTTCACTGACCAATCAATCCACGTATTCCGGAGAATCCGCTCATGACTGAGCCGCTAGCTACAGAGGTCCGGATCGGGCCGAAAACACAGGTCATCCTGCATTTCGCAATCAAGCTGGAAAACGGCGATCTGGTCGATGGCAATTTTGACAAAGCCCCGGCCACCTTCACCGTCGGCGATGGTAATTTGTTGCCGGGTTTCGAGGCCGCGCTATTCGGCTTCAAGGCCGGCGATAAGCGCAGTCTGCGCATCGAGCCGGCGTCTGGTTTTGGTCAGCCTAATGAGCAAAATGTGCAAATAATGCCGCTCAACCAATTCGAGGGTATGGAACTGGCCGAGGGCTTGATGGTGATCTTCAGTGACGCCGCCAATGCCGAATTGCCAGGTGTGGTGCAGTCCTTCGACGAAACCCAGGTCACGGTCGACTTTAACCACCCGCTGGCCGGAAAAACGCTGACCTTCGACGTGGAGATCATCGAGGTCAAGGCGCTCTGAGCTGATGGCATAAACCCGTAACAAACCAAGGAGAGCAGGGCGGTGAGCAAATTCTGGAGTCCCTTCGTCAACGATCTGGTGCCCTATGTGCCGGGCGAGCAGCCCAAGCGGGCCAAGCTGGTCAAGCTCAACACCAACGAGAACCCTTACGGCCCCTCGCCCAAAGTATTGGCCGCCATGCAGGCAGAACTCGGTGACGGGCTGCGCCTGTATCCCGACCCGAATGCCGACCGCCTGAAGCAGGCCGTGGCCGAGCATTACGGCATCCAGCCCGCTCAGGTGTTCGTCGGTAATGGCTCCGACGAGGTGCTGGCCCACGCCTTCAATGGCCTATTCCGACACGATTTGCCGCTGCTGTTCCCGGATGTCAGCTACAGCTTCTATCCGGTTTATTGCGGCCTGTACGGCATTACCGCTGAGGTGATTGCGCTGGACGCGCAGTTCCAGATCCGCGTCGAAGATTACGCGCGGCCCAACGGCGGAATTGTCATTGCCAATCCGAATGCGCCGACCGGCTGCCTGCTGGGCCTGGATGCCATCGAGTGTTTGCTTAAGGCCAGCCCGAACAGCGTGGTGTTGGTGGACGAGGCCTATATCGATTTCGGTGGCGAGTCGGCGATCAGTCTGGTAGACAAATACCCCAATCTGCTGGTGACCCAGACGCTGTCCAAGTCGCGTTCGCTGGCGGGTTTGCGGGTGGGTCTGGCGGTGGGACACCCGGATCTGATCGAAGCCCTGGAGCGGATCAAGAACAGCTTCAACTCCTATCCGCTGGATCGCCTGGCGATTGCCGGCGCGGCGGCGGCCTTCGAAGACCGCCGCTATTTTCAGCAGACCTGTCAGGCGGTGATCGATAGCCGCGAAGCGTTGGTCACCGGGCTTAATGCACTGGGTTTCGAGGTGCTTCCATCGGCGGCCAACTTCGTCTTCGCCCGTCATCCTAGCCGCGACGGCGCTCAGCTGGCGGCGGCGCTGCGCGAGCAAGGCGTGCTGGTACGGCACTTCAAACAAGCGCGCATCGAGCAGTTTTTGCGCATCAGCGTCGGTACGCCCGAGCAGAACCAACTGCTGCTGGATGCCCTAAACGGGCTCTGAGTAACGCCTGCATAAAAGCCGCGACTGGGCTACCGGGCGCGGCTTTTTTTATTCGTGTTTGCCTGTTGAATGCCGCCTGCCGCCTGCGACCATTGGCACAGTGCTTGGCGGACTGAAACTTACTTACTAGACTCAGGTTTTGCTGCGGTACTCGCCGGCGGGCGCAGGCCGATTTCGGCGCTTAGGGAGAGGTTCTTGCCGTTGCGTAAGATGTCGATGGCGATTTTTTTGCCGGGTTTTGCCTGAGCCACCTGGTTCATCGAGCTGCGCCCGTCGGTAGCCGGTTTGCCGGCGATGGTGAGGATCAGATCGCCGGGCTGCAGGCCGGCTTTCTGCGCCGGGCCATCGCGGTAGATGCCGGCTACCAAAATACCGAGCTGATCTTTCATGCCGAAAGACTCCGCCAGCTCGGATGTCAATGGCTGCACCTCGATACCCAACCAGCCGCGGATCACCTGACCGTGCTCGATAATGGCCTTCATCACGTCTAGGGCCAGCTTGGTCGGAATGGCGAAGCCGATGCCTTGGGAACCGCCGGACTGGGAAAAGATCGCAGTGTTGATACCGGTCAGGTTGCCGTAGGCGTCCACCAATGCGCCGCCAGAGTTGCCCGGATTGATCGCCGCATCGGTCTGAATAAAGTCTTCATAGGTGTTCAGGCCCAGCTGGTTGCGTCCGGTGGCACTGATGATGCCCATGGTGACGGTTTGGCCGACGCCGAAGGGATTGCCAATGGCCAAGGCCACATCGCCGATCTTGATGTTGTCCGAGCGGGCCACCGTAATGGCGGGCAGGTCTTTAAGATCAATTTTGAGCACCGCCAGATCGGTTTCCGGATCGCTGCCGATGACCCGTGCCAAGGCTTCGCGACCGTCTTTGAGGGTTACGATGATCTGGTCGGCATCGGCGGTGACATGGTTGTTGGTTAGCAGATAACCCTCGCTGCTCATGATGACCGCAGAGCCCAGGCTGGATTCCATGCGCCGTTGTTTGGGCAGGTTATCGCCGAAGAAGCGCCGAAACAGCGGGTCCTGGAACAGCGGCATGCTGGGTTTGTTGACGAACTTGGCGGTATACAGGTTGGCCACCGCAGGGGCAGCATGGCTGACCGCGTCGGCATACGATACCGGGCCTTGCTGGGTCACGATGGAGCGCGGTGCCTGACGCACATGCACATCTTGCAGCGGCAAACCGACCCATTGCGGAAAATACTGAATAATCAGCAGTGCCAGCAGCAGGCCGACCAGTAGGGGCCAGCCGTAGTAACGCAGGGCCTTGAACATCGAGTGATTCCTGAGGGTTGCGAGGGCCAGTGGCGGCCCTTAAGGTGCGCCATTATACGAGGCCGTTCGTCATAAGTGAGCGGTCTGCAACAACCTGATAAGGAGTCTTTATGGCCATTGCCCTGAGTACCCTGGTGGAGCACTCCGACCGTTATCTGCGCGCGCCGGGCCTTGTTGATTATTGTCCCAATGGCCTGCAGGTCGAGGGTCGGGCACAGGTGCGGCGCATTGTCAGCGGAGTAACGGCCAGCCAGGCCTTGCTCGATGCGGCCGTCCAAGCCGGTGCCGATCTGGTGTTGGTGCACCACGGCTATTTCTGGAAAGGCGAGAGCCCGTGCATCACCGGAATCAAACAGCGCCGCCTGAAAACCCTGTTGACCCACGACATTAGCCTGCTGGCTTATCACCTGCCGCTGGACGTGCATCCCGAGGTGGGCAACAACGTGCAGCTGGCGCGTCAGTTGGGCATCACGGTCGAGGGGCCGCTGGCGCCGGATAATCCGCGCTGCGTCGGTCTACTGGGGACGTTGAAGCAGCCCATGCCGGCAAGCGATTTCGCCCAACGGGTGCAGCAGGTGCTGGGTCGTGAACCGCTGCTGATTGACGGCGATAACATGATTCGCCGAATCGGCTGGTGCACGGGTGGCGGTCAGGGTTATATCGATCAGGCCATCGCCGCCGGCGTCGATCTGTATCTGAGCGGCGAGGCCAGCGAGCAGACCTTTCACAGCGCCCGGGAGAACGGCATCAGTTTTATCGCTGCCGGTCACCACGCCACCGAACGCTATGGAGTGCAAGCCTTGGGATATTATCTGGCCCGTCGGTTTTCCTTGGAACACCAGTTTATCGAGTGCGCCAACCCGATTTAATCGCGCGGCTGCCGATAGGTTGCGCCCATTAAAACACGCGATTGCCGGCAGAAACGGCCGCGCAATCGTGATGACTGCATTGGCTGCGCCTCGACAAAGCGCCCGGCTGCAGCCTGATCTGACGGGTATAAAGGTAAAACTTTTCGATCTAAGTAGCTGCCTGGCTAGAAGAGAGCGCTGTGCTAAAGTGCCTGCACGTCTACGGCCCGTGGCCGTCCACACCATCTTTCGTGAGTAGCCATGCTCGACAAACTGACGCATCTGAAACAGCTGGAGGCGGAAAGCATCCACATCATCCGCGAGGTCGCTGCCGAGTTCGATAACCCGGTGATGCTCTACTCTGTCGGTAAAGATTCCGCCGTGATGCTGCATCTGGCCCGCAAAGCATTTTTCCCCGGCAAGCTGCCGTTCCCGCTGATGCATGTGGACACCCGCTGGAAATTCCAGGAGATGTACAGTTTTCGCGACAAGTTGATCGCCGAGCTGGGTCTGGAGTTGATCATCCATGTCAACCCGGATGGTGTGGCCCAGGACATGAACCCCTTCACCTACGGCAGTGCCAAGCACACCGACGTGATGAAGACCGAGGGCCTCAAGCAGGCTCTGGACAAGTACGGTTTCGATGCGGCGTTCGGCGGCGCGCGGCGTGACGAAGAGAAATCCCGGGCCAAAGAGCGCGTGTATTCGTTCCGCGACAGCAAGCACCGCTGGGACCCGAAAAACCAGCGCCCCGAGCTTTGGAATGTCTACAACGGCAACGTCAACAAGGGCGAGTCGATCCGGGTGTTCCCGTTGTCCAACTGGACCGAGCTGGATATCTGGCAGTACATCTACATGGAAGGCATTCCGATCGTGCCGCTGTACTTCGCCGCCGAGCGTGAAGTGATCGAAAAGGATGGCACGCTGATCATGATCGACGATGAGCGCATCCTTGAGCACCTCAGCGATGAGGACAAGGCGCGCATCGTCAAGAAGAAGGTGCGTTTTCGCACCCTCGGCTGCTACCCGCTGACCGGCGCGGTGGAGTCCCAAGCGACCACCTTGCCCGAAATTATCCAGGAAATGCTGCTGACCCGAACCTCTGAGCGCCAAGGCCGAGTCATCGACCACGATGGTGCTGGCTCCATGGAAGACAAGAAACGTCAGGGGTATTTTTAGTATGGCGCACCAAGACGATCTGATCAGCGAAGACATCCTCGCCTACCTGGCTCAGCACGAACGCAAAGAACTGCTCCGTTTTCTCACCTGCGGCAATGTCGATGACGGCAAGAGCACCCTGATCGGGCGCCTGCTACACGACTCGAAGATGATCTACGAAGACCATCTGGAAGCCATTACCCGCGATTCGAAAAAAAGCGGCACCACCGGCGACGAGATCGACCTGGCGTTGCTGGTCGACGGCCTGCAGGCCGAGCGCGAGCAGGGCATCACCATCGATGTGGCTTACCGCTATTTCTCCACCACCAAGCGCAAGTTCATCATTGCCGACACCCCAGGCCATGAGCAGTACACGCGCAATATGGCCACTGGCGCTTCGACCTGCGACCTGGCAATCATTCTGATCGACGCGCGTTACGGTGTGCAGACCCAGACCAAGCGCCACAGCTTTATTGCCTCCTTGCTGGGCATCAAACACCTGGTCGTGGCCATCAACAAGATGGACCTCAAAGGGTTCGATGAGGGTGTGTTCGAGCAGATCAAGGCCGATTACCTGCAGTTTGCCGAGGGCATCGCCCTCAAACCGACCTCCCTGCATTTCGTGCCAATGTCGGCGCTCAAAGGCGACAACGTCGTCAACAAGAGCGAGCGCTCGCCCTGGTACGACGGCCCCTCGCTCATGGAAATTCTGGAAACCGTAGAAGTGGCCGGTGATCGCAACTTCACCGATCTGCGTTTTCCGGTGCAGTACGTCAACCGCCCCAACCTGAATTTCCGCGGATTCGCCGGCACCCTGGCCAGCGGCATCGTGCATAAGGGCGACGAGATCATTGCCCTGCCGTCCGGTAAGGGCAGTCGGATCAAGTCCATCGTTACCTTCGACGGTGAGCTGGAACAGGCCGGCCCCGGCCAAGCCGTAACCCTGACCCTGGAAGATGAGATTGACGTCTCCCGTGGCGACCTGTTGGTGCATGCCGACAATCCGCCGCAGGTGACTGATAGCTTCGAGGCCATGCTGGTGTGGATGGGCGAGGAGCCGCTGCTGCCGGGCAAGAAGTACGACATCAAGCGCGCGACCAGTTATGTGCCGGGCTCGATTGCTGGGATTGTGCACAAGGTCGATGTGAATACCTTGGCCGAAGGTCCGGCCAGCGCGTTACAGCTCAATGAAATCGGTAAGGTCAAGATCGCCTTGGATGCGCCCATTGCGCTGGATGGCTACGCGCATAACCGCACCACGGGCTCGTTTATCGTCATAGACCGGTTGACCAATGGTACCGTTGGCGCCGGCATGATCATCGCCAAGCCAGCCAGCGACTCGCTGGGCAGCACTCATCACGGCAAGCTGGCGCATGTCGCGGTGGAAGAGCGTGCCTCGCGTTTCGGTCAGCAGCCGGCCACCGTGTTGTTCAGCGGCCTGTCGGGTGCCGGCAAAAGCACTCTGGCCTACGCGGTAGAGCGCAAGCTGTTCGATATGGGGCGGGCGGTCTATGTGCTGGACGGCCAGAACCTGCGCCATGATCTGAACAAGGGCTTGTCTCAGGATCGTGCCGGGCGTACCGAAAATTGGCTCCGCGCAGCCCATGTGGCGCGCCAGTTCAACGAGGCTGGCCTGCTGACCTTGGCGGCGTTCGTCGCCCCGGATGCGCAAGGTCGTGAGCAGGTCAAAGCGCTGATCGGTGCCGAGCGGCTGATTACCGTGTACGTTCAGGCTTCGCCGCAGGTCTGCGCTGAGCGTGATCCTCAGGGGCTATATGCCGCTGGCGAGGATAATATCCCCGGTTTGTCTTTCCCTTACGATGTGCCGCTGAATGCCGACCTGGTAGTCGACACCCAACAGCTGTCGCTGGAAGAAGGGGTCAAGCAGGTGCTGGAACTGCTGCGCGTACGTGGCGCCATTTAGGGTTCTTTACGTCTAGGTGCGCGTCGTCAAGGCGCTCAGGCTAGTCAAAGCGAAGTCTGGGTGAGTGATTAGCTCGCCATGGTGCTGCCGTAGGCGCGGATAAATCCGCTTTTGCGGCACGCTTGTCCAAGTTGCCCCGGCGCCCATCCGTAGCGAGTGCTGAGTCATAAAAGTGATGTGTCTATTAACTACTGCAATTCGCTTTAATGAATTTGCCATCAACCTATAACGGGTGCATATCCATAGAAAAGCCCCATAAAAAAGCCCTGCTATTCTTAGCAGGGCTTTTTTTATAGGTTTTTGCGCAGGTCTATCGATTGGGTAGCCTTAGCGGCTAACGCCCCGAATCACCCAGGTGTCTTGGGCGAAAGCCACGCATGGGCGCGGCTCGCAACCGAAGATACACCGCGCCTAGCGCTGCGGCTTGGTTTTGTTCAGGCCAAACGTTGCGTCAAGCGTGCCGGGTGTATCGGTGCTTTTCGGAGCGTAATCGCGGGGTGCTTCGTTACTTTGTGACTGGCTCAGACGCCCACGTGGGGCGGCCGGTCCGTCGCTGTCCAGGCTGGCCAACAAGCGCTGACGAGCCTGCTCGTCCAGCGTCAGGCGGCTGGCGCCCTCAGTCAGGTGCTGCTGCACCTCTTGGTAATCCTGGGAGAGTTTGCGCATCAGGTTGGCGCTGGTGTGAAAGTGGCTGACCACTTCACTTTGGTAGCTGTTGAACTGTTCCTGTATGTCATCCAGCTGGCGCTGAGTGCGGTTTGGTGCTGCGCTGGGTGCCAGACGGGCCACCAAAAATCCTATGGCGATGCCGGCCAATAGGGCCAAAGCTGGCAGTAACCAGGCGGTAAGCGTCTCTTCCACGAGTCCTTCCTCTCTAAACGGCTTTGCTTTACGTTAACGGCTCAAACCTGCGCTGTATAGCCTATTGCAAAGCCGAAGGGGTTGATGTGCAGGTTGAAATGAAAGCGGCACTGGGCAAATCACACTGAATTGCCTAGCGCCTAACTAGACGAGTAGACCCTAGATGGGGTCACGGAGTTTTCTGTTGTCGACCCATGAAGTCCCTCTCTTGCTTGATGGCCCGTGTGGCGCTCTCGAAGCGCGCTATCTGGATCTGCCAGATGCCCGTGGCCTGGCGTTACTTTGCCATCCTAACCCGGCGCAGGGCGGCACAATGCTTAATAAGGTGGTTTCCACTTTGCAGCGCAGCGCACGCGATGCCGGTCTGGTCACCTTGCGCTTCAATTACCGCGGCGTCGGCTTGAGTGCCGGTGAGCATGATGTAGGCGCCGGCGAAGTCGACGATGCCGAGGCGGCCGTAACCTGGCTGCGGGCGCAGCATCCGGATCTGCCGTTGAGCGTATTCGGTTTTTCGTTTGGCGGTTTTGTCGCCACCGCCCTGGCCGCTCGTCAGGAGGCCCAGGGCCTGGAGCTGGATCAGTTGCTACTGGTGGCACCGGCGGTGGCTCGGCTGGATGACTCGAGCGCAGTACCGCAGCGCTGCCGGCTGACGCTGATTCAGCCCGAAGCCGACGAAGTGCTGGATCCCCTGACGGTATTTGCTTGGTCTGCCTCCCTAGGACGTGCCCATGAGCTGCTGAAAGTGGCAGAATGTGGGCACTTTTTTCACGGCAAGCTGGGCGATCTGAAAGCCCTGGTCTTGCCTCGTCTGTGAAGCCCTTGCTGTTCGATTGCAGCCCGATAAGCGATAAACCATGACCACTCGTATCCTCACCGGCATCACCACCTCGGGCACCCCGCACCTAGGCAACTACGCGGGCGCCATTCGCCCGGCCATCGTCGCCAGCCGCCAGAGCGGCGCCGATTCATTTTATTTTCTCGCCGACTATCATGCGTTGATCAAGTGCGACGATCCACTGCGCATTCAGCGTTCACGCCTGGAGATCGCCGCCACCTGGCTGGCCTGCGGGCTTGATAGCCAGCGCGTGACTTTTTATCGGCAGTCGGATATCCCGGAAATTCCCGAGTTGGCCTGGCTACTCACCTGTGTGGCCGGCAAGGGTCTGCTCAATCGGGCTCATGCCTACAAGGCCGCGGTGGACCGCAATGTCGCGGCCGGCGAAGACTCGGATGCCGGCGTGACCATGGGCCTATACAGCTATCCAGTGCTGATGGCGGCGGACATTTTGCTGTTCAACGCTCATCAGGTGCCAGTCGGTCGCGACCAGATCCAGCATGTGGAAATGGCCCGTGACATCGGCCAGCGCTTCAACCACCTGTTCGGTCACGGGCGTGAGTTCTTCGTCCAACCGCAAGCCTTGATCGAAGAGGGCGTAGCCACTTTGCCGGGCTTGGACGGGCGCAAAATGTCCAAAAGTTACGACAACACCATTCCCTTGTTCGGCAGCGCCCAGCAACTGAAAAGTGCGATTGCCCAGATTGTCACCGACTCGCGCTTGCCAGGCGAGTCCAAGGACGTGCAGGGCTCACACCTGTTCACCCTCTACCAGTCCTTCGCTACGCCTGCGCAAAGTGCCGAGCTGCGCGACCAGTTGCTGCAAGGCCTGGCTTGGGGCGAGGCGAAACAGCGGCTGTTTGAGCTGCTGAACGACGAACTGGGCGAGGCTCGCGAGCAGTATCACGCGCTGATCAATAAGCCCGACGAGCTGGAAGACATCCTGCAAGCTGGCGCGCTCAAGGCGCGCAAGATCGCCACGCCTTTCCTCGGCGAACTGCGCGAGGCGGTGGGGCTGCGCTCTTTTCGCGCCGATCAGCAGGTCGCCGCAAGCGGTAAGAAAAAGGTCGCCAAAAGCGCACGATTTGTCAGTTTCCGTGAAACTGACGGCAGTTTCCGCTTTCGCCTGTTAGGCGCCGATGGCGAAGAATTGCTGTTGTCTGAACGCTTCGCCGATGGCAAGGCAGCTGGGCAGATCAGCAAGCAACTACAGAGCAGCGCCGCACCGGATATACGGGTGCAGGGCAATGGTTTCACGCTTTGGCTGGCAGCTGAAGAAGTCGCGCAAAGCCCACTGTTCGCCGATGCTCAGGCTCGTGATGCAGCTATAGCGCGGCTGCGTGCGGCGCTGGCCGCCTAGCGGAAAATACTGCCGTAGCCTGTTGTAGTGTCGCGCTGGGGGCGCTCAGCAGCGCCTTGATTGGTATTGCGGCACCTGCCTAAGTGCAGCGGTTTTGCGCCGCAGGTGCGCCTATGTGCGTGCTCTGCCGGGTGTCGCGGCTACCGCCGTGGCGTGGGCTGTAGCTGCTGCGCGGGCGTGCAGGCTCCCGTGCGTTCGATTGCCAAGTGGGCGGCTCGTCGTTACAGTGAGCGCCCATTTTAGTTGCCTGGCTAACGATTATGACACCACTCGAACGCTATCAGGCTGACCTGGAACGCCCCGATTTCTTTCGAGATGCGGCTCAGGAAACAGCCGTGCGCCATCTGCAGCGCCTCTACGACGAACTGGTCGCCGTTAGTAAGCAAAAGCCCAAGCGTTTCCGCAAGCTGTTCGGCAAGAGTCATTGCGACCCAGTCATGGGCTTGTACCTGTGGGGCGGAGTTGGGCGTGGCAAGACCTATTTGGTCGACACCTTCTTTGATTCACTGCCCTTTCAAAAGAAGATGCGCACGCACTTTCACCACTTTATGAAGCGCGTGCACGAAGATCTGCAAAAGCTCAGCGGTGAAAAGAATCCCTTAGCGTTAGTTGCCAAGCAGTTTGCTGCGGAAGCTCGCGTGATCTGCTTCGACGAATTTTTCGTCTCAGATATTACCGACGCGATGATTCTGGCGACCCTGCTCGATGAGCTGTTCAAGAACGGCGTCAGCCTGGTTGCGACGTCCAACATAGTGCCTAACGGCTTGTACAAGGACGGCCTGCAGCGCGCGCGTTTTTTGCCGGCCATCGCCCTGCTGAAAAAACACACGATTATCGTCAATGTCGACAGCGGTGTGGACTATCGGTTGCGCGCCTTGGAACAGGCCGAGCTGTTTCACTGGCCGCTGGATGCGGCCGCCGAAGCTAGCCTGTCGAAAAGCTTCAGTAGCCTGCTGCCTGAGCATTGCGAGGTGAAGGAGAATGAGCCGCTGGTGATCGAGAAGCGCACGATCATCGCGCGCAAGGTCGGCGACGATGTGGCTTGGTTTGATTTTCGCGAGCTGTGCGACGGGCCGCGTAGCCAGAACGATTACATCGAATTGGCCAAGGTCTTTCACTCGGTGGTGATTGCCAATATCGAGCAGATGGGCGTGCATGAAGACGATCTTGCTCGGCGCTTTATCAGTCTGGTCGATGAGTTTTATGACCGTAACGTCAAGTTGATCCTCTCTGCCGAGGTGGAGCTCAAAGACCTGTACAGCGGCGGGCGGCTGACGTTCGAGTTTCAGCGCACCCTCAGCCGTCTGTTAGAAATGCAGTCTCACGAATTTCTTTCGCGGGCGCACAAATCCTGAGTGTTACCGCCGCGCAAGCGGGATGAAAAAGGGCTGCCATGGGCAGCCCTTTTTTGTTTGCGGGCTCCACTTGCGGCTCCAGCCCAATCGGCCGGACCAGCGCATCAGGAGCATGGAGCCTCTTTGACTTGGTTTCACGTGCGGTTTCAGGGGGCCGGGTTGGGTTGCTTGGTATGAATCGCTTCGATGGCCTCCAGGACCTCGGCGCTGAGTTGCAGGTTGGCGCTCTCCAGGTTGCTGTCCAGTTGCTCCAAGGTGGTTGCGCCGATGATGGTGCTGGTGACAAAGGGCCGGCTGCTGACGAAGGCCAGGGCCATCTGGGCGGGGTCCAAGCCATGCTTGCGGGCCAGAGCGACATATTGCGCACAGGCGGCTTCGGTTTGTGGGTTGGAGTAGCGGGTGAAGCGGTTGAATAGGCTGAGCCGCGCATTGGCTGGGCGTGCGCCGTCTGCATATTTTCCGCAGAGCATGCCGAAGGCCAGCGGTGAGTAGGCCAGCAGGCCACAGTCTTCACGCTGGGCAATTTCCGCCAGGCCGACCTCGAAGGTACGGTTGAGTAAATTGTAGGGGTTCTGGATCGAGACCATTCGCGAGAGGCCCAGGCTTTCGGCCAGTTGCAGGTAGCGCATGGTGCCCCACGGCGTCTCATTGGATAGTCCAACGTGACGAATCTTGCCTGCTTTGACTTGTTCGCCCAGCACTTCGAGCGTTTCCTGCAGTGGAGTGAATTCTTGATCTTTGTGCTGATAACCGAGCTGGCCAAAGTAATTGGTGCTGCGTTCCGGCCAGTGCAGTTGGTACAGATCGATCCAGTCAGTCTGCAGGCGTTTGAGGCTGGCATCCAGCGCCGCCACTATATGGGCGCGGTTGTGCTTGAGCTGGCCGTCGCGAATATAACCAATGCCATTACCAGGACCAGCAATCTTGCTGGCCAGTACCCAGTCGGCGCGGGTGCCACGGGTTTTGAAATAATTTCCGATGAATTGCTCGGTGCGACTGTAGGTGCCGGCACGTGGCGGCACGGGATACATTTCGGCGGTGTCGATAAAATTGATCCCAGCGGCCGCGGCACGATCAATCTGGGCAAAGGCTTCGGCTTCGCTGTTTTGCTCGCCCCAGGTCATGCTACCCAGGCATAGATTGGTAACTTTAAGGTTGCTGCGACCAAGGCTGCGCATATTCATTTTATCCTCTTTGCAAAAGTATCATCAAAGCAGGTTGAAATTTTTCACGCAACCGGCATAATTCCGCAGCTCTTTTCGGTGGGGGATGCCACGCCTGCCGAACTAGCCGTACGGACGTGACGACCCGAGCCCCCGATAACGTCCGTCTTCGGCTGTCTTTGACTTGTCAAAGCCTGCACTATTCAGTAAGATCCGCCGTCTCATTTCAGGGCGGCCCCTGAGGCTATTTATAGAATGAAAACTTTTACTGCAAAACCTGAGACTGTTAAGCGCGACTGGTTCGTCGTCGACGCTGCAGGTCAGACTCTGGGTCGTCTGGCCACAGAAATCGCTACCCGTCTGCGCGGTAAGCACAAGCCTGAGTACACTCCACACGTTGATACTGGCGATTACATTGTCGTGATCAACGCCGAACAGGTGCGTGTAACTGGCAACAAGACCTCTGACAAAATTTACTACTCTCACTCCGGTTTTCCGGGTGGCCTGAAGTCGATCAACTTTGAAACGTTGCTCGCCAAGGCCCCGGAGCGCGTGCTTGAGACCGCGGTTAAAGGCATGTTGCCGAAAAATCCGCTGGGTCGCGACATGTACCGCAAGCTGAAGGTATACAAGGGTGCTGTTCACCCACACTCTGCTCAGCAGCCCCAAGAACTGAAGTTTTAACGGAATAGTTCATTATGTCGGCGACTCAAAATTACGGCACTGGCCGTCGCAAGACCGCAACTGCACGCGTTTTCATGCGTGCAGGCACGGGTAAGATTTCTATCAACAACCGCACGCTGGAGAATTTCTTCGGTCGTGAAACCGCTCGTATGGTGGTTCGCCAACCACAGGAATTGACCGAGACTGTCGAGAAGTTCGACATCTACGTCACTGTCCTGGGCGGTGGTGTAAGCGGCCAAGCAGGCGCAATCCGCCACGGCATTACCCGTGCCCTGATGGATTACGATGAATCGTTGCGTCCTGCTCTGCGCAAAGCGGGCTTCGTAACCCGTGACGCACGTGAAGTCGAGCGTAAGAAAATTGGCCTGCGCAAGGCCCGTAAGCGTCCTCAGTACTCGAAGCGTTAATTCGCTGTCGCGTTCAAAAGCGCCCAGCTTCCGCAAGGAACTGGGCGTTTTTTATGGGCGTTTAATAGTACTTGCGACAACGTGCCACACGCGTAAGGTCCGTCTGATAGGGCTTTCAGCGGACCACGAGAGGTAATTGCCTTGTCAGGAAAGGGGCTTTTCTTTACCATTCGTCACACTTTTTTTAAATACTCCGACTTTTACTACCCCGATTTTTACTAGTTGATGCCTGAATTACAGGCCACAAAGCTGATGGGAGACGACTGAATGAGCAATGACGGCGTGAATGCAGGCCGGCGTCGCTTCCTGGTAGCAGCCACCTCCGTGGTGGGTGCTGCAGGAGCGGTGGGTGCTGCGGTCCCGTTCGTGGGGTCATGGTTTCCCAGTGCCAAGGCCAAGGCCGCGGGTGCACCGGTGAAGGTGAATGTGAGCAAGATTGAACCGGGCCAGCAAATGGTTGCCGAGTGGCGGGGACAACCGGTTTTTATCCTGCGCCGTACTGAGGAAATCCTGAGCAATCTAATAAAGGTCGAGCCGAAATTGGCCGATGTGAGTTCTCAGGAGTCGGACCAACCCACGTATGTAGACCCTAAGGTGCGCTCGATCAAGCCAGATTTGCTGGTGGTGGTTGGCCTATGTACCCATCTGGGTTGTTCGCCATCCTTTCGTCCAGAAGTGGGCGCTGCCGATCTCGGCGCAGATTGGCTGGGCGGCTACTTCTGTCCTTGTCATGGCTCGCGCTACGACCTTGCCGGGCGTGTCCACAAAGGGCAGCCGGCTCCGTTGAATCTGCCGGTGCCGCCACACTTGTATGAGTCAGATAATCTGATCGTCATCGGTCTTGATCCGGAGAAGGCATGATGAGCAAATTCATGGAATGGGTCGATGCGCGCTTTCCCGCAACCAAGATGTGGGAAGACCATCTAAGTAAGTATTACGCGCCAAAAAACTTCAACTTCTTCTATTTTTTCGGCTCTTTGGCCTTGTTGGTACTGGTTAACCAGTTGGTTACCGGTGTCTGGCTGACCATGAGCTACACGCCTTCGGCGGAAGAGGCATTCGCCTCAGTCGAATACATTATGCGTGATGTGGAATACGGCTGGATCCTGCGCTACCTGCACTCCACGGGTGCTTCGGCATTCTTTATCGTGGTTTACCTGCATATGTTCCGCGGGCTGCTCTATGGCTCCTACCAGAAGCCACGCGAGCTGGTCTGGGTGTTCGGCATGCTGATCTATCTGGCGCTGATGGCTGAAGCCTTTATGGGCTACCTGCTGCCGTGGGGTCAGATGTCTTACTGGGGCGCTCAGGTGATCATCTCGCTGTTCGGTGCCATTCCGGTGATCGGCGCCGATCTGACCCAATGGATTCGTGGTGACTACCTGATTTCCGGGATTACCTTGAATCGCTTCTTCGCCTTACATGTGGTCGCGCTGCCCATCGTCATTCTGGGGCTGGTGGTGCTGCACATTCTGGCGCTGCACGAAGTGGGTTCGAACAACCCGGATGGCGTGGATATCAAGAAACATAAGGACGAGAACGGCAAGCCGCTGGACGGTATTCCCTTCCACCCTTACTACACCGTCAAAGACATTGCCGGGGTTGTAGTCTTCCTGTTTGTCTTCTGTGCAATCGTGTTTTTCTTCCCTGAGATGGGCGGCTATTTTCTTGAGAAGCCCAACTTTGAGGTGGCCAACGCCCTGAAGACACCTGCGCACATCGCGCCGGTCTGGTATTTCACGCCGTTTTACGCAATTTTGCGGGCTATTCCGGATAAATTGATGGGCGTGATTGGCATGGGTGGTGCTATCGCCGTGCTTTTCGTGCTGCCTTGGCTTGATCGCAGTCCGGTCAAATCGATGCGCTACAAGGGAGGGCTGAGCAAAATCTGGTTGCTGGTATTCTGTATCTCCTTTGTGATCCTAGGTGTGTTGGGCGTGTTGGCGCCTACCCCAGGCCGCACGTTGCTGGCGCAAATCTGTACTGCGCTGTACTTCGCCTACTTCATCCTGATGCCGTTCTACACCAGGCTTGAGAAGACCAAACCGGTTCCGGATAGGGTGACTGGCTGATGAAAAAGCTATTAGCTGCACTGATTATTGCTGCGTGTCCAGCCATTGCGTTCGGCAATTCCGCTGGGCATCCGCTAGATAAAGTGACCGTCGATTTGCACGACAAGGCTGCCTTGCAAGATGGCGCACGTACCTTCGTCAACAATTGCATGGGCTGTCATAGCGCGAAGTTTCAGCGCTATGAGCGAGTAGCCGATGACATCGGTATTCCCCATGAATTGATGATGGAGAACCTGGTGTTCACTGGGGTGAATATCGGCGGTCATATGGAAATCGGCATGCAGCCAGAAGATGCCAAGAAATGGTTCGGTGCTCCGCCACCGGACTTGACCTTGGTAGCGCGGGTGCGTGGTAACGATTGGCTGTATACCTACCTGCGCACCTTCTATGAAGACCCAACCCGGCCTTGGGGCGTGAACAACTTGGTCTTCCCCAGCGTGGGTATGCCTAACGTGCTGGCGAATTTGCAAGGTCGCCAGGTGATGGGCTGCAAGCAAGTGCAAGTCGTTGATGAGGGCACTAAGCAATACGACCCGCTGACGGGTACGCCTCTCACCCACGAAGCCTGCGACCAGCTTGTCGTGCTGCCCAAAACCGGCACGCTGAACGAGGCGGAGTTTGATGAGAAGATCAAGAATCTAGTGACCTTCTTGGACTACTCGGCCAATCCGGTGAAGCTCAAGAGTCAGCGCATCGGTACTTATGTGTTGCTGTATCTGGCATTCTTCTTCGTATTCGCTTATTTGCTTAAGCGTGAATATTGGAAAGACGTGCATTAAACCGCAGCATCCCTGCTATTGACGCGCGCGCCTATTTTGGGCGCGCGCGTCTTTCTGCTTCTGAAAACTTTATCAAGCGAGGAGGACCGCCATGGGCGTGACCAATCGGTTAGCCTGTTACTCCGACCCCGCTGACCACTATTCCCACCGTGTACGTATCGTGCTCGCCGAGAAGGGTGTCAGCGCTGAGATCATCAATGTCGAGCCGGGTCAGATTCCGCCTAAGTTGGCGGAGCTGAACCCTTACGGCAGCGTACCGACGCTGGTCGACCGTGACTTGGCGCTGTACGAGTCGACGGTGGTGATGGAATATTTGGATGAGCGCTATCCGCATCCGCCACTATTACCGGTCTACCCGGTAGCGCGGGCCAATAGCCGTTTGTTGATTCACCGCATGCAGCGCGACTGGTGCCGCCAGGTGGATCTTATTCTGGATCCGCGCAGCAAAGAGCCTGCCCGTGTCCAAGCGCGTAAAGAGCTGCGCGAGAGCCTGACTGGCGTATCGCCGCTGTTTGCCGACAAGGCTTATTTTCTCAGTGATGAGCTGAGCCTGGTCGATTGCTGTCTATTGCCGATTCTGTGGCGCCTGCCAATATTGGGCATTGAACTGCCCAAGCCGGCCAAGCCACTGCTCGACTATATGGATCGTCAGTTTGCCCGAGCGCAGTTTCGGCAGAGCCTCTCCAGCATCGAATTGGATATGCGCTAATTCACCTAAGGAGCTTTCGATGAAATCTAGCCGTCCTTATTTGGTCCGTGCGCTCTATGAGTGGATTGTGGAGAACGATTGCACACCGCATTTGCTGGTTGATGCCATCTATCCTGGTGTGCAGGTGCCCAAAGGCTTTGCCAGCGATGGTCAGATAGTACTGAACGTCTCCCCGAGTGCTATTCGTCATCTGCATATGGATAACGAAGCGGTGAGTTTCGAGGGACGTTTTGGCGGAGTGCCGCATACTCTTTATGTGCCTGTTGGCGCTGTGTTGGCTATTTATGCCAAGGAGAATGGCCAGGGCATGGTCTTTGAGTTGGAGCCGCCGGTGGCAGTTGAGGGGGCGGATGTGCAGCCGCCTGACGGCGCGCCGCCTAGTGGCGAGCCGCCACGTCCCAGTGGTCGACCGAGCCTGAAAGTGGTTAAGTAGGCAATGCCAAGACACAAAAAGCGCCCCATGGGGCGCTTTTTTTATGGGTCTGTTGTGTGTCCGTATTGTTCCTGTGCAACTGTTTTTCAGTGCCTCTCGGTTCAGTCGGTGTACTCGAATAACTTGATTATTTTTTGCACCCCGGAGACTCCCTGTACCAGGCTGGCGGCCCGTTGGCCTTCCTGTCGCGTGACCAGTCCCAATAGGTACACCACACCGTTTTCGGTGATCACCTTGATGCGCGAGCCTGGAATACCGCTATCGGTAAGCATCTGCGCCTTGATTTTTGTGGTGATCAGCACGTCATTGCTGCGGGCCAGGGCCGAGGAGGGCGTCAGTACCTGCAGTTCGTTGTGAACTTTTTGCACGCCTCTGACTGATTTTGCTGCCTTTTCGGCCAGTTCTTTAAGTTCGGCCCGCGGCGTTTGTCCCGCCAGCAGTATCACCCCGTTATAGCTGGCCACGACTATATGCGAAGTGGTGTCGTTGAGGTCGGCATGCGCCAGGGTGATTTGCTCGCGAACCTTGGGCTCAGTGAACTGGTCGTCGATCTTGTTGCCGATGCTGCGATTGCCGCAGCCAGCGAGCAGCAGGCTGAAGGCCAGGGTGATGATGATTATCGGGGAACGGGTCATTCTTCACTTCCAAAAAGTTGGCTATCGATTAAGTCGCATAGGCAGTGAATCGTCAGTAGATGCACTTCCTGGATGCGTGCGGTGCTGGTTGAGGGGATGCGGATCTCCACGTCCTCTGGCAGCAGCAAGGAGGCCATGCCGCCACCGTCACAGCCGGTCAGTGCTACGACGGTCATTTCCCGATCATGGGCGGCCTGGATGGCCTGTATTACATTAGCTGAGTTACCGCTGGTGGAGATCGCTAGCAACACGTCGCCAGCCTGGCCTAAGGCGCGAATCTGCTTAGAGAACACCTCGTTGTAGCTATAGTCGTTGGCGATCGAGGTCAGGGTCGAGCTGTCGGTGGTCAGGGCGATGGCCGGCAGGCTGGGCCGCTCGCGCTCGAAACGGTTAAGCATTTCGGAAGAGAAATGCTGTGCATCGCCTGCCGAGCCGCCATTACCGCAGGCGAGAATCTTGCCCTCGTTGAGCAGAGCGGCAACCATCATCTGGCTGCCTTGTTCGATATAGGGCGGCAATACTTCCAGGGCTTGGCGCTTGGTGTCGATGCTGGCCTGAAAAAGCTGGCGGATACGAGATTGCATGTCCATCAAGGTAATAGCCTTCAGTGTGACGATCAGGTGTCGAACGCGTTCTGGATCCAGTCAAGCTGGAGTGTGGAGGTGTTGTCGGGGCTGATGGCGACCACGTCGAATCGGCACAAATGTTGTGCCCAACGCGACTCTTTTTGCAGAAAATAACGTGCAGCAAGAATCAGCTTGGCCTGCTTGCGCGCATCGATGCTTTCCAGCGCGCCGCCCCAAGTGGCCGAGCGCCGGTAACGCACCTCGACGAATACTACGGTATCGCCGTCGAGCATGATTAGATCGAGTTCGCCGCGCCGACACAGCCAATTCTGCGCCAATAGGCGCAGTCCCTGCTGTTCGAGATGGCGGCGAGCCAGGGCTTCGGCCGCGCGACCGCGCTCTTGTGGGCTGCTGGGCTCGCTCACGTAAGGTCGGCCCGGTTAAAGGCTGTCGGGCAGGCGTACAACCTGCCCATCGCGAAACTGGGCCCAAGGCAACTGACGCTCGATACGCTGGCTGGCGTTCAAGCTCAGGTTGCCGGAGAGACCATCGATACGCGTTTGCGGCAATGCCTTGAGCTGGCTCAGGCGTGGCGCCAGGCGATAGGCGTCGACGCCCATGGCGTAGATCCGGCCCAGGCTGCCGCCGGCTTGCGGCCATTGGCTGACCACTTGTTGGCGCAGAGCGTTTTCCGTGTCCAGCAGCCAGGGTGTTTCGCAGAAGCGGATACCGTCGAGATCCAGGTACTGAGCCTTGTTGCCGTTCGCTGAATACAGGTGCGAGGTGGCATAAACCGGTACATCGCCAGCGTACTGGAAGGCCAGAGTGGGATTGATCTGCTGAGCTTGCAGCGGCGTGGCGGCCAAGAAGATGAAGTCGATATCTTGGCGGCGCACCGGTTGTGCCGCCACCGATGAGCCTAAAGTCTTTTGCAGGTCTTTACTGCGCGCTTCGCTCTGGCGTAACTGGAACAGATCGGCAATCTGTTGTGCAAGTCGCACCGGTGTCGCAATGGCTTCGGCGGCAATCAAGGTACCGCCCGCGGCCTGCCAGCTCTGGCGGAATGCATCGGCCACCCGCTTGCCCCATTCACCCTGGGGCGTCAAGGCCACGGCGCGCCGTAGGCCGTCGGCCCAGGCACGGCGCGCGACTTCACGTGCCTCGTCCTCGGCAGCTAGGCCAAATTGGAACAGCTGTGTCGGACTTTCCTGGCCTGACTCGCTGTAGTTAAGCGCCAAGGTGGTGATGGGCAGTTGCTCGCGAGCGCCGAGTTGTGTGACAAGGGTTTTTTCTAACGGCCCGACGATCAATTGAATACCGTCGGCTTGTGCTTGGCGATAAAAATCATCCAACGAGGTGAGCTGTGAGCTGTCGTAAAACTTGATGCTCGGAGGATTCTGTCCGGTTTGTTGGGCTTGATAGTGGGCGGCTAAAAAACCGTCACGCAATGCGCGTGCGACGGCGGCCAGAGGGCCTTCTTGTGGTAGCAGTAATGCGATATTGGTCAATGGCTGGCTAGTGAGCGCCATAAGTTTGCGCAGTGGTTCTGGCAGTTGCTGGGCTGCTGGGTGTTGTGGGTTCTGCTGGCGCCAGGCGTCGATGGCCGCTTGTTGCTGCTCTACGCTGCCCGTGTGCTGGGTGGCGCGCAGCAATCCCAGCCAGCCGGCCAGGTCGGCATCCTCAGTGGTTTGCAGCTGATCATCGGGCAACGAAGCAATCAGGCTCCAGATGGCCTCGTGATTAGCGCTGGCGGCAGCGCCCTCTAGCAGTGGGGCGATAAAGATCCGCTCGCGGGCGGCGGCGAGCAGTTGTCCGTCGGCTTGTAGCGCGTTAGCACGCACTTGTTGGGTGCGCAGTTGTTGCGTGACTGGTAACTCACTCAGGCGTTCCAGGCTGGGATGCGCGAGCGCCTTGAGCGCGGCGGACGGATTATCCCGGGCCAGCGCCAGCTCTGCAGCCAGGGTGCTAGCGAATATCTGTTGAGCGGGCTTCAACGGCTCCAGCGGTACGAGCGCAAGAATGCGCGTGGCGCCACCGAGGTCCTGCTGCTGGTAGGCCAGATCGGCAGCGGCCAGGCGCAACAGGGCGGCTTGTTCGGGCTCACTGCTGTTGGCGCGTTGCAGCAGTTGTTCGATGCTGGCTTGTGGGGTGCGGGGCAATTCACCCAGGTTGGATGAGGGCGAGCTGGCACAGCCGGCCAACAGGCCGACGAGACAGATGACTAGGAGTGGACGCAGGCAGGCGATCATGTAAGCGTTCCCTGATACTCGAGCAAATGAAGCCGAAGTGTAACCAAGCACCGCCGGCGGTGCGATGCTAATGGCATGAAACAGCTACAATGTGTGCTTTAAGCGATTTTGAGGTGTGTGCTGTGACCGTTCCAGAGGTTCTGAATTCCGTCGTTGGCACGCTTTATGTGGTCGCCACGCCTATCGGCAATCTGGACGACATCAGCGCGCGGGCGCTCAAAGTGCTGCATGACGTGCCGCTGATCGCCGCGGAAGACACCCGGCATTCGGTGCGCCTGCTGCAGCATTTCGGCATTGCCACGCCGCTGGCTGCCTGTCACGAACACAATGAGCGCGATCAGGGCGGGCGTTTTCTCACGCACTTGTTAGCGGGCGCAGACCTGGCGCTGATTTCCGATGCGGGTACACCATTAATCTCCGATCCGGGCTATCACTTGGTGCGCCAGGCACGGGCTGCCGGAATAGCCGTAGTGCCGGTGCCGGGTGCCTGCGCGCTGATTGCTGCACTGTCGGCGGCGGGTCTGCCTTCTGACCGGTTTGTCTTCGAAGGATTCTTGCCGGCCAAGGCGGTCGGTCGTCGCGCGCGCCTAGAGCGGGTTAAGGAAGAGCCGCGCACGCTGATCTTCTATGAAGCGCCGCATCGTATCCTCGAGTGCCTGCGCGACCTGGAAGCGGTGTTCGGTGGTGAGCGTCCAGCTTTGCTGGCGCGGGAGCTGACCAAAACGTTCGAAACCATGAAAGGCTTACCGTTGGCTCAGTTGCGGGCATTCGTAGAGGCTGATAGCAATCAGCAGCGTGGCGAGTGTGTGGTGGTTGTGGCGGGCTGGAGTGCGCCGCAAGAAGCGGATGTGCTCAGTAGCGAAGTACTGCGCATACTGGACTTGCTGCTCAAGGAAATGCCCCTTAAGCGTGCGGCGGCCTTGGCTGCGCAGATTACCGGGGTGGGCAAGAATCTCTTGTATCAGGCTGCATTGGCCCGCCAGCCCGAGTTTTAAGCTTGTCCTGAGGTCGGCGGATCGGTAACCTAAGCGGCGGAGAGTCGATTGGACAGTCGCTGTTTCATTTCGTCCGCGAAGTGGGAGGGAGGAAAGTCCGGGCTCCATAGGGCAGAGTGCCAGGTAACACCTGGGAGGCGTGAGCCTACGGAAAGTGCCACAGAAAATAACCGCCTAAGCGCTTCGGCGCCGGTAAGGGTGAAAAGGTGCGGTAAGAGCGCACCGCGCGACTGGCAACAGTTCGTGGCTAGGCAAACCCCGCTCGGAGCAAGACCAAATAGGGTTCCATTGGCGTGGCCCGCGCTGGAACCGGGTAGGTTGCTAAAGACGTGCAGTGATGTACGTCGTAGAGGAATGACTGTTCACGACAGAACCCGGCTTACAGATCGACTCTCCACCTTTTTTTGTTTGCTTTTACTCCTCGTATTTCCCCTTCTATATTCCTATTTCTCTGCTGCTCATATGCGCCAGAGTGATTGCCTGCACTTTAGTCCCTCCCGGCCCTAAGCCGACAGGTTGATGCCAAAAAAATTTCGTTACTGATAAGTCACTTTAAAATTCGTGTTCATTCGACTGGTTTAATTGATTTATTTATTGATGATTGGCTATTTGACCTCAGTGATTGTCTCTGTTTGATCCACTAAATTCCCGATCCATAAGGCGTTCTCCCTCACGACGTACCTTGACGCTGGGGCGCACCTATTTCTATAGTGTGTACCAGTGGCACAAAGTGGTGTGAAGTGGTTTTTTTTGGCAAGGATCGCCAATCAAAGTGGGGAAGCGAATCCTTGTTTCGCGGTGCGAATGTCATCTCTCTCGACGCCAAAGGGCGACTCGTGATGCCAAGTCGGTATCGAGACGAGCTTGTCTCGCGTTCGGCCGGCCAGCTCATTGTAACCATCGATACCGTAGACCCCTGCTTGTGCGTATATCCGCTGCCGGAGTGGGAGCAGATAGAAGCCAAGCTGCGCGCGCTACCCTCCCTGCGGGAAGAAACCCGCCGTCTGCAACGACTTTTGATCGGCAATGCCGTTGATCTTGAGCTTGATGGCAATGGCCGGTTCTTGGTGCCACCGCGTTTACGCGAGTACGCGAAGCTGGACAAGCGCGTGGCGCTGGTCGGTCAGCTGAATAAGTTTCAATTGTGGAACGAAGACGCCTGGAACGCTGTGACTGAGGCGGATCTGGTGGCCATTAAACAGCCCGGCGCTCTGCCGGACGAACTACGTGATTTGATTCTGTGAACATGACTCCGAAATTCCGCCATATCACTGTGCTGCTCGACGAAGCAGTCGAGGCACTCGCCATACGCGCAAACGGCTGCTACCTGGATGGCACCTTTGGCCGCGGCGGGCATAGTCGACTGATTCTAGAAAAACTAGGCCCGCATGGCCGTTTATTAGGATTCGATAAAGATCCGTTGGCGATAGCCACGGGTAATGAGCTAGCGGCCGAGGATGGCCGCTTTGTCGTTGTACAGCGTAGTTTTGCGGAACTTGGCGATGAGTTAACTGTCCGCGGACTGGCCGGTAAGCTCAATGGAATTCTGTTGGACTTGGGCGTGTCTTCGCCGCAGCTGGACGATGCCGAGCGCGGCTTCAGCTTTATGAATGACGGGCCGTTGGACATGCGCATGGACCCCAGTCGTGGGGTCAGTGCCGCCCAGTTTATCGCCACTGCCGCAGAAGACGAAATCGCCCGCGTCTTTAAGGAATATGGCGAAGAACGCTTCGCCAAGCGCATGGCCCGGGCCGTGGTCGCTCGCCGCGACGAGCAGCCCTTTGAGCGTACCGCCGATCTGGCTGAAGTGCTCAAGGTCGCCAATCCGGCTTGGGAAAAGGGCAAGAACCCCGCTACCCGGGCTTTCCAGGGTCTACGTATTCACGTTAATAATGAGTTGGGTGACCTCAACCAAGGTCTGGACGCTGCGTTCGAGGCGCTGCAAGTGGGTGGTCGGCTGGTGGTGATCAGTTTTCACTCCCTAGAAGACCGCATGGTTAAGTTGTTTATGCGCAAGCATGTGAAAGGTGCAGCCGACACCCTGCCGCGCAATTTACCGGTACGGTTTGTGCCGTTTGAGCCACGGCTCAAATTACTCGGTAAAGCGCAATTTGCCTCCGAGGCCGAAACCCGAGCCAACCCGCGCTCGCGCAGCGCCGTCATGCGAGTGGCGGAGAAATTGCGGTGAACACTGCCTTGCAAAGGCCCTTCGCCAAGCCCATGCCCGGCGGCAGTCTGTTGCTGCTGGTAGTGTTTGTCGGCGTCTTGCTGTCGGCCATCGCCGTGTCCTACTGCGCTCACTTGAATCGGCAGCTATTGAATGATCTGTATGCCGAACTTAGTGTACGCGACAAGACCCAGGCTGAATGGGGGCGACTGATTCTCGAACAGAGCACCTGGACTGCGCATAATCGTATCGAAACGCTGGCCCGCAAGCAGCTACAAATGCATATACCCGAGCCGGCCGAAGTACGGATGGTGGCACCATGATTAAGCTGCCGGGGGCACTCTATCCTGGGCGCTTTTGTCTGGTCTTGGCGCTGCTCACTCTGCTGGTGGGAACCATCGTGTGGCGGATGGTCGAGCTACAGGTGATCGACAATGAATTTCTGATCGATCAGGGCGATGCGCGCAGCATGCGCCATATTCCGATTCCCGCGCACCGGGGGTTGATTACCGACCGCAATGGCGAGCCGCTGGCGGTCAGTACCCCGGTGCTCACCCTCTGGGCCAATGGCAAAGAGCTGCAGGCTGCGCCCGCTCGCTGGAACGAACTGGCCGTCGCATTAGGCGAGGCGCCCAAGGCATTTGCGCAAAAAGTACAGAAAAACGCCAGTCGTGAATTTTTTTACCTGGTGCGTGGTTTGACTCCTGAGCAGGGTCAGCGCGTGCTCGATCTCAAGGTGCCGGGCGTTTATAGCATCGAAGAGTTCCGACGTTTCTATCCGGCCGGTGAAGTTGCCGCCCATGTGGTGGGCTTCACCGATATTGACGACCGTGGCCGCGAAGGCATGGAGCTGGCTTTCGATCAATGGCTGGCCGGTGTGCCGGGCCAGCGGCAGGTGCTTAAAGACCGCCGTGGGCGCCTGATCAAGGATGTGCAGGTAACTCAGAACGCCAAGCCCGGCAAGACCCTGGCTTTGTCTATCGATCTGCGTCTGCAATACCTGGCGCACCGCGAGCTGCGCAACGCCCTGGTTGAATTTGACGCCAAGGCTGCCAGCCTAGTGATGCTCGACATCAAGACCGGTGAAGTGCTGGCCATGGTTAACCAGCCTACTTATAACCCCAATAATCGGCGCAATCTGAAACCGTCCGCTATGCGCAATCGCGCCTTGATCGACGTGTTCGAGCCTGGCTCGACCGTCAAGCCGTTTTCCATTGCCGCCGCACTGGGCACAGGCCGTTGGACTCCGGAAATGACCGTGGATACCAGGCCCGGCTACTTGCGCGTCGGCCGTTACACCATCCGCGATGTCTCCCGCTCCGGGGTGCTGGACTTGACCGGTATTTTGATCAAGTCCAGCAACGTTGGGATCAGCAAAGTGGCCTTCGATATCGGTGCCGAGCCCATTCATAACGTCATGCAACATGTCGGTTTTGGCCAAGATACCGGTTTGGGGTTTCCCGGTGGCCGGGTCGGCAAGCTGCCCAATCATCGGGTCTGGGGAGAGGCTGAGACGGCTACCCTGGCTTACGGGTATGGGTTATCGGTGACCGCTGCGCAGTTGGCTCACGGTTATGCCGTGTTGGCTAATAAAGGTAAAAATGTGCCCTTGTCGCTGCTGCGCCTGGATACCGCACCACGCGCCACGCAAGTAATTGATGCGCAGATTGCGCAGACCGTGCTGGGCATGTTGCAGCAAGTGGTTGAAGCGGACGGCGGGGTGTATCGGGCCAAAGTGCCGGGCTATCACGTCGGCGGCAAGAGCGGTACCGCGAAGAAGATTTCCAGCGAGGGTGGCTACACCAAGAGCTCTTACCGCTCCTTCTTTGTGGGTGTTGCGCCCATTAGCAATCCGCGCATCGCGGTGATGATAGTGGTCGATGACCCGAAAAAAGGTGGCTACTTCGGCGGCCTGGTGGCGGCCCCGGTGTTTAGCAAGGTCATGGCCGGCGCCTTGCGTTTGCTGAATATCACCCCGGACAATTTGCCTCCACAGCTACCGCCCGAGACTACCACCGCTGCCGCCAGCTCCAGTCAAGGAGGACCAGGCTGATGCCGATGCCTCTCAATCAATTGCTGCCTGAGGCCGACAGCGCGCTGCTGATCCGTGGGCTGACCTTGGACAGCCGCTTGGTGCGCCCCGGTGATCTGTTTCTAGCCGTGCCGGGCGATCAGCAAGACGGCCGCGTGCACATCGCCGACGCAATCGCCCGGGGCGCTGCTGCGGTGGCGTATGAAGCTCAGGACGCGCCGGCCATCAGCGCCGACGGCGCGGTGCTGGTGGCGCTCACTAATCTGCGTGGGCAGCTATCGGCCATTGCCGGCCGTTTCTACGGGCAGCCGAGCCGCGCCTTGCGCGTGGTCGGCGTGACCGGTACCAACGGCAAGACCAGTGTCAGCCAGTTGCTTGCTCAGGCTCTGGATCTGCTCGGCGAGCGCTGCGGCATCGTCGGCACCTTGGGCACCGGCTTTCACGATCAGCTCACCCTGGGCCGGCATACAACGCCGGACGCCATTGGCGTGCAGACGGTCCTGGCCGATCTGAAACAAGCCGGCGCCCGCGCCGTAGCCCTGGAAGTCTCCTCGCATGGCCTGGAACAAGACCGCGTCGCCGCGCTGGCCTTCGACGTGGCGGTGTTCACCAATCTGTCGCGCGATCATCTTGATTATCACGGTTCGATGCAGGCTTACGCCGCCGCCAAGGCCAAGCTCTTCACCTGGCCTGGCCTGCGCTGCCGGGTGTTGAATCTGGACGATGCCCTGGGTCGCCAATTAGCCATGCAGCCGCAACCTTCGCGCCTGATTACCTACAGCCTGGAAGACCCCAGCGCCAGCCTGTACTGCCCCGATGCGCAGTTCGCCGACGATGGCATTCGCGCCACATTGCTGACCGCGCAGGGCGAAGGTTATGTGCGCAGCCCGCTGCTGGGTCGTTTCAATCTGAGCAACCTGCTGGCGGTAATCGGTGCGCTGTTGGGCATGGATTATCCGCTGGATGCCATTCTTCAGCAGCTGCCTAATTTGCAGGGTCCGGCTGGGCGCATGCAGCGCCTGGGCGGGCACGGCCAACCGCTGGTGGTGGTCGATTACGCGCACACCCCAGATGCGCTGGAAAAAGTCCTAAGCGCCTTGCGCCCGCACACCGAGGGCCGTCTGCTGTGCCTGTTTGGCTGTGGCGGCGAGCGTGATCGCGGCAAACGTGTGCTGATGGCACAGGTGGTCGAACAGCTGGCCGATGGCGTACTGGTGACCGACGACAATCCGCGCGGCGAGTCGCCAGAGCAGATATTCGCCGACATCCGTGGCGGATTTAAGGCGCCGCTGCAGATCAACTTCGTGCATGGCCGAGGCCAAGCGATTGCCCAGTTGATCGCCCGTGCTGAGGTGACTGATGTGCTGGTTTTGGCCGGCAAGGGCCACGAAGACTACCAAGAAATTCACGGTGAACGCCGGCCCTTTTCCGATCTGGACGTGGCCAGCCAAGCCTTGGCTGCCTGGGAGTTGAAACATGCTTAAACCCTTGCGTCTGAGCGAGATCGCCGCGCCCTTGAAGGGGCAATTGCTGGGCGCCGATGCCGAGTTTTCGGCCGTGGGCACTGACAGCCGCGCTCTGCAGCCGGGACAATTGTTTATCGCTCTGAGCGGCCCGCGCTTCGATGGTCATACCTACCTCGCGCAAGTGGCCGAGGCTGGCGCCGCCGCCGCGCTGGTCGAGCGCGTGGTGCCGAACCTGGCGTTGCCGCAGTTGCTGGTGGCCGATACCCGTCTGGCACTGGGCCAATTGGCAGCGCTGAACCGGCGTGCCTACCACGGCCCACTGGTGGCTATTACCGGCTCCAGCGGCAAGACCACGGTCAAGGAATTGCTGGCCAGTGTTTTGCGCGCGGCTTATCAAGACGCGAATGCCGCGGTGCTGGCCACTCGCGGCAATCTGAATAACGACCTGGGGGTGCCGCTGACGCTGCTCGAACTCGGCCCTGAACACCGCGCTGCGGTGATCGAAATGGGTGCCTCGCGCCTGGGCGAAATTGCCTACAGCGTGGGCCTCGCTCAGCCACACGTGGCCATTATCAGCAACGCCGGCACAGCGCATGTCGGCGAGTTCGGCGGGCCGGAGAAAATTGTCGAGGCCAAGGGCGAGATTCTCGACGGCCTCGACTCCGACGGTGTGGCAGTGCTCAACCTGGACGATCCGGCTTTCGCCCGCTGGCAGACGCGGGCCGCCCAGCGTTCGGTGCTGAGCTTTTCTCTGGGCAATCCGCGCGCCGACTTTTATGCCGATCAGTTAGCCCGCGATATTCGTGGCTGCGAGGCCTTCAGTCTGCACGGGCCGTTCGGCAGTGCGCGCATCCAGCTCAATCTGTTGGGTCGGCATAACGTCGCCAATGCCTTGGCCGCAGCCGCTGCGGCGCACGTCCTGAGCGTACCGCTGGTCAGTATCATTGCCGGACTGCAAGGCCTTACGCCGGTCAAGGGCCGCGGCGTGGCGCAGTTGGCAAGCAATGGCGTACGGGTAATTGATGACAGTTACAACGCCAATCCGGTGTCTATGTGCGCGGCAGTCGATATACTCGCCGGCTTTTCGGGCCGCACCCTATTGGTGGTCGGCGATATGGGCGAGTTGGGAGAGTGGGCCGAGCAAGGCCATCGCGAGGTTGGCACCTACGCCGCGGGCAAGGTCAGCGCACTGTATGCCGTTGGACCCCTGATGTTGCACGCGGTGCACGCATTCGGTGCCCAAGGCCGGCATTTTGCAAATCAAGGCGCTCTGCTGCAGGCCCTGGCGGCTGAGCAGGGCGCCGACACCACTATTTTAATCAAGGGCTCGCGCAGCGCGGCGATGGACAACATCGTCACGGCACTCTGCGCCCGCTCCGAGGAGCGTCACTAAATGCTGCTGCTACTGGCGGAGTATCTGCAACATTTCTATAAGGGCTTTTCAGTCTTTCAATACCTGACCCTGCGCGGGATTCTCGGCGTATTGACCGCGTTGTCGCTGTCCTTGTGGCTGGGGCCGTGGATGATCCGCACCTTACTAAGCCGACAGATCGGCCAATCGGTACGCACCGACGGCCCGCAATCGCACCTGTCCAAGTCGGGTACGCCAACCATGGGTGGCGCGCTGATTTTGTCCACCATCACCGTCAGTACCTTGCTCTGGGCCGACCTGAGCAACCGCTATGTGTGGGTGGTGCTGGCCGTCACCTTGTTGTTCGGCGCCATCGGCTGGATCGACGACTACCGCAAGGTGATCGAAAAAAATTCCAAGGGCCTGCCGAGTCGCTGGAAATATTTCTGGCAGTCGGTGTTCGGCTTAAGCGCCGCTGTGTTCCTGTATATGACGGCGCCCAGCGCGGTGGAAACCACCTTTATCTTGCCGGTACTCAAGGACTTTAGCGTCGAGCTGGGCCTGGGTTTCGTGGTGCTCAGCTACTTCGTGATCGTCGGCTCAAGCAACGCAGTGAACCTGACCGATGGCCTCGATGGTCTGGCGATTCTGCCCACGGTGATGGTCGGCGGCGGCCTGGGGATTTTCTGTTACCTGTCGGGCAACGTGAATTTCTCCAGCTACCTGCTGATTCCCTATGTGCCCGGCGCCGGCGAGCTGATCGTCTTCTGCGGCGCGCTGACCGGCGCCGGCCTGGGGTTTCTCTGGTTCAACACCTACCCGGCGCAGGTCTTCATGGGCGATGTCGGGGCCCTGGCCCTAGGCGCGGCGCTGGGCACCATCGCGGTGATCGTGCGCCAGGAAGTGGTGCTGTTCATCATGGGCGGGGTGTTCGTCATGGAAACCCTGTCGGTGATCATCCAGGTCGCTTCGTTCAAATTGACCGGCAAACGGGTGTTTCGCATGGCGCCGATTCACCACCATTTCGAATTGAAAGGCTGGCCGGAGCCGCGGGTGATCGTGCGCTTCTGGATCATTACGGTGATTCTGGTGCTGGTCGGCCTTGCCACCTTGAAACTACGTTGAGGAATCGATGAACCTGATCGCGTCTGATCACTTTTGCATCGTTGTCGGCCTCGGCAACAGCGGGCTGTCTATGGTGCGTTTTCTCGCCCGCCAGGGCGTGCGCTGCGCCGTGGTCGATACGCGAGCTAATCCGCCGATGCTGGCGATCCTGCGTGCCGAGTTGCCGCAGGTCGTGGTGCGCTGTGGCGAGCTGGATGTCGAATTTCTCTGCCGCGCCAGCGAGCTGTATGTCAGCCCCGGTCTGGACCTGGCCACGCCGGCCTTGCAGGCCGCCGCCCAGCGCGGCGTGACGTTGTCCGGCGACATCCAGCTGTTTGCCCGACATGCCAAGGCGCCGATAGTCGCCATCACCGGTTCCAACGCCAAGAGCACCGTTACCACGTTAGTCGGCGCGATGGCCCAAGCGGCGGGTAAGCGGGTGGCGGTAGGCGGCAACCTCGGCACCCCGGCGCTGGATCTGCTCGATGACGCAGTCGAGCTGTATGTGTTGGAGCTGTCGAGTTTTCAGCTGGAGACCACCGAGCAGCTGAATGCCGAAGTGGCCACCGTGCTGAATATCAGTCAAGACCACATGGACCGCTACAGCGGTTTGCCGGCCTATCACCAAGCCAAGCATCGGATCTTTCGCGGCGCGCGACAGGTGGTGGTGAACCGTCAGGACGCCCTGTCGCGCCCGCTGCTAGTCGAGCAAGTGCCGTGTTGGACCTTCGGTTTGAACAAGCCCGATTTCAACGGCTTTGGCGTGCTTGAGGAGCAAGGCGAACGATACCTGGCCTTCCAGTTCGAGCCTTTGCTGGCAGTGCGCGAACTGAAAATCCGCGGCGCCCACAATCAGGCTAATGCCTTGGCGGCGCTGGCTCTGGGGCATGCTGTGGGTCTGCCGTTCGCGCCGATGCTGCAGGCGTTGCGTACCTTCACGGGCCTGGCACACCGCTGCCAATGGCTGCGTGAGCGCGCCGGCGTGGCTTATTACGACGACTCCAAGGCCACCAACGTCGGCGCGGCCCTGGCGGCGATTCAGGGTTTGGGCGTGGATATTCCCGGCAAGCTGCTGTTGATCGCCGGTGGCGACGGCAAGGGCGCAGATTTTTCCGCGTTATGCGTACCCGTGGCCAAGTACTGCCGCGCCGTGCTGCTGATCGGCCGCGATGCCGAACGCCTTGCCGAGTCTTTTGCCGCTGCCGGTGTGCCGTTAATTCGGCTGAACAGCCTCGATGAGGCCGTGCATAAAGCCGCCGAACTGGCCCAGTGCGGTGATGCGGTGTTGCTGTCGCCGGCCTGCGCCAGTCTGGATATGTTCAAGAATTTCGAAGAGCGCGGCCGGCTGTTCGCTCACGCGGTGGAGGCGCTCGCCTGATGATGACCTTGCTGCGCGCCTACCCCTCGCCGCTGTTCAGTCGCCGCGGCATTGACCTGGATTTTCCGCTGCTGGCGGCCTGCCTAGCATTGCTCGGTCTGGGGCTGGTAATGATCACTTCGGCTTCGTCCGAGGTGGCCGCGGTGCAGACCGGCAATTCGTTGTACTACATGATCCGCCATCTGATTTACCTGTTTATAGGGTTGGGCGTCGCCGGAGTCGTGTTGCTGATTCCTCTGAGCGTCTGGCAGCGTCTGGGTGGCGTGCTGCTGTGCGGGGCTTTTGCGCTGCTGCTGGTGGTGCTGATTCCCGGCCTGGGCCGCGAAGTGAATGGGGCGATGCGCTGGATCGACGTCGGCGTCTTCAACGTGCAGCCTTCGGAAATTGCCAAAGTCTTCGTCGTCATCTATTTGGCCGGTTATCTGGTGCGCCGCCAAGATGAGGTGCGCGAGAGCTGGGCGGGGTTCTTCAAACCCTTCGTGGTATTGCTGCCGATGGCCGGACTGCTGCTGCTGGAGCCGGACTTCGGCGCCACGGTGGTGATGATGGGTGCGGCGGCGGCCATGTTGTTTCTCGGCGGTGTCGGCCTGTTTCGCTTTGCGCTGATGGTGGCACTGGCGGTCGGTGCGGTGTTTGTGTTGGTACAGACTCAGGAGTACCGCCTGCAGCGGCTGATTACCTTTACTGATCCCTGGGCCGATCAGTTCGGCTCGGGCTACCAGTTGACCCAGGCGCTGATCGCCTTCGGTCGCGGGGAGTGGCTGGGCGTTGGGCTGGGCAATAGCATCCAGAAACAGTTCTACCTGCCCGAAGCGCATACCGATTTCGTTTTCGCCGTGCTGGCCGAAGAGCTGGGCTTGGTCGGCGCAGTGGTCACGGTTGGGCTGTTCTTTTTTGTCGGGGTTCGTGCGCTGTTTATCGGCCTGTGGGCGGAGCAGGCCAAGCAGTTTTTTGCCGCCTATGTGGCCTACGGCCTGGCTTTTCTGTGGATCGGGCAGTTTCTGATCAATGTTGGGGTGAACGTCGGCCTGCTGCCTACCAAGGGGCTGACCCTGCCGTTTCTCAGCTATGGCGGCAGCTCGCTGGTGATTTGTTGCGTCAGCCTGGCCCTGTTACTGCGCATCGAATGGGAGCGGCGTACCCATCTGGGCAGCGAAGATGTCGAGTTCAACGAAGCAGATTTCGCCCTGGAGCCAGGCGTCAATTTGAAGAAAGGCGCACAGCCCAAGTCGAGCGGTAAACAGGAGCTCAACCATGGCCGGTAACGTCTTGATCATGGCCGGCGGTACGGGCGGCCATGTGTTCCCGGCCCTGGCCTGCGCCCTGGAGTTTCAGGCCCGCGGTTACCGCGTGCACTGGCTCGGCACTCCGCGCGGAATCGAAAACGAATTGGTCCCGGCGGCCGGTCTGCCGCTGCACCTGATCCAGGTCAGCGGTCTGCGCGGCAAGGGTCTGGGCTCATTGCTTAAGGCTCCCGTGCAACTGATCAAGGCGCTGTTCCAGGCGCGCCAAGTCGTGCGGGCGCTGCGCCCGGTGTGCGTGCTCGGTATGGGCGGTTTTGTCACCGGTCCGGGTGGTCTGGCGGCCAAGTTGTGCGGCGCGCCCTTGATTATCCACGAGCAAAACGCCGTGGCCGGCACCGCCAACCGTTGCCTGCGACCCTTCGCTAATCGGGTCTGCGAAGGGTTTCCCGAGACGTTCAGTGCCAGCCCCAAGCGGCGCAGCACGGGTAATCCAGTGCGCGCCGAGCTGTTTTTACACGCTCCACGCCTGCCGCTGGACAACCGTCAGCCACGGCTGCTGATCCTCGGTGGCAGCCTCGGTGCCGAGCCGCTGAACAAACTGCTCCCCGCCGCACTGGCACAGTTGCCCGCCACCTTGCGCCCTGAAGTGTTGCACCAGGCCGGCAAGCCGCACGCCGCGCTCACCGCCGAACGTTATCAACAGGCGGGCGTCGAGGCGCGCGTGGTGCCCTTTATTCAGGACATGGCGCACGCCTACGCCTGGGCCGATCTGGTGGTGTGCCGCGCCGGCGCCTTGACCGTCAGCGAGCTGGCCGCCGCCGGGCTGCCGTCGTTCTTACTGCCGCTGCCGCATGCCATCGACGATCACCAAACGCGCAACGCCAATTATCTTGCCAAGGAAGGCGCCGCCGTCCTTGTGCCGCAACGCAGCACCGACGCCGCCACACTGGCCGCGCAGCTGACCGAGGTTCTGATGCAACCCGAACGATTGAACAGCATGGCGCACAGCGCCCGCCGTCTGGCGACACCGGATGCCACCCACCGCGTGGTCGACACCTGTCTGGAGGTGGCCCGTGGTTGAGTCGCGCAAAGTTTTTCCACAGCCAGAAATGCGCCGCATCCGGCATATTCATTTCGTCGGCATCGGTGGCTCCGGCATGTGCGGCATCGCCGAAGTGTTGCTCAACCTGGGCTATCAGGTTTCCGGCTCCGACCTCAAGACCTCGGCGGTGACCGAGCGTCTGGAGCGCTTCGGCGCCCAGGTGTTTGTTGGCCATCGCGCAGAAAACGCTGCCCATGCCGATGTGCTGGTGGTCTCCAGTGCGGTCAATACCGCCAATCCGGAAGTGGCCAGCGCCCTCGAACGGCGAGTGCCGGTCGTACCTCGGGCCGAGATGCTCGCTGAGTTGATGCGCTACCGGCACGGCATCGCGGTCGCCGGCACACATGGCAAAACCACCACCACCAGCTTGTTGGCCTCGGTATTTGCCTCGGCTGGTCTGGACCCGACCTTCGTGATTGGCGGGCGCTTGAACGCCGCTGGCACCAATGCCCAACTCGGCGCAAGCCGTTACCTGATCGCCGAAGCGGACGAAAGCGATGCGAGCTTTCTGCACCTGCAGCCGATGATCGCGGTGGTTACCAATATCGACATGGACCACATGAGCACCTACGAAGGCGACTTCAATAAACTGAAGAAAACCTTCGTCGAATTCCTGCATAACCTGCCGTTTTACGGGCTGGCCGTGGTCTGTGTAGACGACCCGGTGGTGCGCGAAATTCTGCCGCAAATCGCCCGGCCAACCCTGACCTACGGCTTTGACGAAGACGCCGACGTGCGCGCGGTCGATGTTCGCCAAGACGGCATGCTCACCTATTTCACCGTGCTGCGCAGCGGCTTCGAGCCGTTGCCGGTGTCGGTCAATATGCCCGGCAACCACAACGTCCTGAACGCCCTGGCGACCATTGCCATCGCCACCGACGAACACGTCAGCGATGCGGCCATCGTCCAAGGCCTGTCGCAATTTGAGGGTGTGGGTCGGCGTTTTCAGGTCTGCGGCGAGCTGCAAATTGAGGGCGGCAGCGTGATGCTGGTGGACGACTACGGCCATCATCCGCGCGAAGTCGCCGCGGTGCTCAAGGCCGTACACGGCGGTTGGCCAGGCCGACGGTTGGTGATGGTGTACCAGCCGCACCGTTTCAGCCGCACCCGTGATCTATATGAAGACTTCGTGCAGGTCTTGAGCGAGGCCAATGTGCTGCTGCTGATGGAAGTCTACCCGGCCGGTGAAGAGCCGATCCCCGGCGCCGACAGCCGTCACCTGTGCCACAGCATTCGCCAGCGTGGTCAGCTGGACCCGGTGTATATCAACCGCGGTGTCGAGCTGGCGCCGCTGGTCAAACCGCTGCTGCGCCCCGGCGATATTCTGCTCTGTCAGGGTGCCGGCGATATCGGTGGCCTGGCCCCGCAACTGTTGCGCAGCCCGCTGTTTGCCGCGGCGCACGAAGGAGCGCGGCAATGAGTAACGACGTACTGCCAGGCGTGCAATCGCAGATGCCGGTCGAGGCATTTGGCCGGGTGGCCGTGTTGTTCGGCGGCCTGAGCGCCGAGCGTGCCGTCTCGCTTAACTCCGGGCAGGCGGTCTTGCAGGCGTTGCAGGACGCCGGCGTGGATGCCTTTGGCATCGATGTTGACGGCAACTTCCTGCAGCGCTTGGTTAGCGAAAAAATCGATCGGGCTTTTATCGTGCTGCATGGTCGTGGCGGTGAAGACGGCAGCATGCAAGGTTTGCTGGAGTGCGCCGGGATTCCTTATACCGGCAGCGGCGTGCTGGCTTCGGCGCTGGCCATGGACAAGCTGCGGACCAAACAAATTTGGCAAAGCCTGGGGCTGCAGACGCCGCGGCACGCGGTATTGACCAGTGTTGCCGACTGTCGTGAAGCTGTCAGGGAACTGGGCGTGCCTTTAATCGTCAAACCGGCCCATGAAGGTTCCAGTATCGGCATGGCCAAGGTGAATGACGTCGAGCAGTTGATCAGCGCCTGGCAAGCCGCCAGCACCTACGATTCCCAAGTATTGGTTGAGCAGTGGATTCACGGCCCCGAATACACAATCGCCACGTTGCGCGGCCAGGTGCTGCCACCGATTGGCCTGGGTACGCCGCACAGTTTCTACGATTATGACGCCAAATACCTGGCTGCCGACACCCAGTACCGCATTCCCTGCGGTCTGACGGCGGCTAAGGAACAAGAGCTCAAGGACCTTAGCGTGCGCTCCTGCGAAGCGCTGGGTATCCGTGGCTGGGCGCGAGTCGATGTGATGCAGGATGCCGGCGGCGAGTTCTGGCTGCTGGAGGTCAACACGGTGCCGGGCATGACCGATCACAGCCTGGTGCCCATGGCTGCGCGTGCGGCGGGTCTGGATTTCCAGCAGTTGGTGCTGGCGATTCTGGCCGACAGCCTTGAGGCGCGGACTTAACCTATGGGCGCCATTCTTCGTCATCAGCCAGGCTTTGATCGCATTCCGTTGCGTAGCAAGCCTGTGTCGCGCGGTGCCAGCCGCCTGGTGGCCAAGAAACCGTTGGGGCAGCGCCTGCCGGCCTTCAATGGCGCGTTGCTCAAACGCCTGGTCTGGCCTTTTCTGTTGCTCGCGCTGGGCGCGGGCGCCTATGAACTGAGTCAGCGTCTGTTGCCTTATGCCAATCAGCCGATTGCCAAGATCAGCGTGCAGGGCGAACTCAGTTACAGCAGCCAGCAGATGATTCAGCAACGTATCGCACCGTTCGCTGTAGCCAGCTTTTTCAGCATGGACTTGACCGGCCTGCGCACCGAGCTGGAAAGCATGCCGTGGATTGCCCATGCCGAGGTGCAGCGGATCTGGCCCGATCAGGTGCTGATCCGTCTCGTAGAACAACTACCGATTGCCCGTTGGGGTGATGAGGCGCTGCTGAACAACAAAGGCCAGGCATTCATTCCAGACCAACTGGCCACGTATAAGCATCTGCCGCAGCTGTACGGTCCAAAGCGTGCCCAGCAACAAATAATGCAGCAGTATCAGCTACTCAGCCAGTTGCTCCGGCCACTGGGTTTTTCCGTGGCGCGTCTGGAGCTGCGCGCGCGCGGCAGCTGGTTTCTCTCCACGGGGGCGGACAGCAGCGGACACAGTATTGAACTGTTGTTAGGGCGTGATCGGCTGCTGGAGAAAATGCGCCGTTTTATCGTCATTTACGACAAGACCCTAAAACAGCAAAACGCGAATATCGCGCGCATCGATCTGCGTTACGCCTACGGCCTCGCCGTGAGCTGGCGCGAACCGGTGGCATCCACGACGGCCGACACAAACCCTGCCGTGCAATGAATAAGGAGAAGGCAAGACCCATGGCAAATGTGCAGAGCGGCAAGATGATCGTCGGGCTCGACATCGGTACCTCCAAGGTGGTGGCGCTGGTTGGTGAAGTCACGGCCGATGGTCAGCTGGAAATCGTCGGCATCGGTACGTATCCCTCCCGCGGCCTGAAAAAAGGCGTGGTGGTGAATATCGAGTCAACCGTGCAATCGATCCAGCGGGCCATCGAAGAGGCGCAGTTGATGGCCGGCTGCCGGATCCACTCGGCTTTTGTCGGGGTGGCCGGTAACCATATCCGTAGCCTGAACAGCCACGGAATTGTCGCGATCCGCGATCGCGAGGTCAGCCAGGCCGATCTGGAGCGGGTGCTTGACGCCGCCCAAGCGGTGGCCATTCCCGCCGATCAGCGGGTGCTGCATACCTTGCCCCAGGACTATGTGATCGATAACCAGGAGGGCGTGCGCGAGCCCCTGGGTATGTCCGGCGTTCGACTGGAAGCCAAGGTGCATGTGGTCACCTGTGCGGTGAATGCGGCGCAGAACATCGAAAAATGCGTGCGCCGTTGCGGCTTGGAAATCGACGACATCATTCTCGAACAGCTGGCTTCGGCTTACGCGGTGCTAACCGAGGACGAGAAGGAACTGGGCGTGTGCCTGGTCGATATCGGCGGTGGCACCACCGACATGGCGATCTTCACCGAAGGCGCGATCCGCCATACCGCGGTGATCCCGATTGCCGGCGACCAAGTAACCAATGACATCGCCATGGCCCTGCGTACTCCCACCCAGTACGCCGAAGAAATCAAGATTCGTTATGCCTGCGCATTAGCCAAGCTGGCCAACGCGGGCGAGACCATCAAGGTGCCCAGTGTCGGTGATCGTCCGCCCCGCGATCTTTCGCGCCAGTCATTGGCTGAAGTGGTCGAGCCGCGTTATGACGAGCTGTTCACGCTGATTCAGGCCGAGCTGCGTCGCAGTGGCTACGAAGACCTGATTCCGGCCGGCATCGTACTCACCGGCGGTACCGCGAAGATGGAAGGTGCGCTGGAACTGGCCGAAGAAATCTTCCATATGCCCGTGCGCCTGGGCGTGCCAAGCAGCGTCAAGGGGCTGGCCGATGTAGTGCGAAATCCAATTTATTCCACGGGTGTTGGCTTGTTGCTGTATGGACTGCGCAAGCAGACCGACGGCATTTCCCTGTCTGGCATCAGCGTGGCCAGTTACAGCGATGAGCCGAAAATACCGTTACTGGAACGGCTTAAACGCTGGGTCCAGGGCAATTTCTGAAGTGAAGTGAAGTGGTAGGCGTTACAGCTATCTAGTGATGAAGGAGAGAAAATCATGTTCGAACTTGTAGACAACATCCCACAAAGTGCCGTGATCAAAGTTATCGGTGTCGGCGGTGGCGGCGGCAATGCCGTCAACCATATGGCCAAGAACAACATCGAAGGCGTCGAATTCATCTGCGCCAATACCGATGCTCAGGCCCTGAAAAACATCGGTGCACGGACCATCTTGCAGTTAGGCAGTGGCGTGACCAAGGGCCTGGGCGCTGGCGCCAATCCGGAAGTCGGCCGTCAGGCGGCTCTGGAAGACCGCGAGCGCATCGCCGAAGTGCTGCAAGGCTGCGATATGGTCTTTATCACCACCGGCATGGGCGGCGGTACCGGTACCGGTGCGGCCCCGGTGATCGCTGAAGTGGCCAAGGAAATGGGCATTCTTACCGTCGCGGTGGTGACTCGGCCGTTCCCGTTCGAAGGTCGCAAGCGCATGTTGATCGCCGAGGAAGGCATTCGCGCCCTGTCGATGAGCGTTGACTCGTTGATCACCATTCCCAACGAAAAACTGCTGACTATCCTGGGTAAAGACGCCAGCCTGTTGTCGGCCTTTGCCAAGGCTGACGATGTACTGGCTGGTGCCGTGCGCGGTATTTCCGACATCATCAAGCGCCCAGGCATGATCAACGTCGACTTCGCCGACGTGAAAACCGTGATGAGCGAAATGGGCATGGCGATGATGGGCACCGGTTGCGCGACGGGTCCAAACCGCGCCCGCGAAGCCACCGAAGCGGCCATCCGCAACCCGCTGCTGGAAGATGTAAACCTGCAAGGCGCGCGCGGTATTCTGGTGAACATCACCGCCGGTCCTGACCTGTCACTGGGTGAATACTCGGATGTGGGTAACATCATCGAGCAGTTTGCTTCCGAGCACGCCACAGTCAAAGTGGGCACCGTGATCGATCCGGACATGCGCGACGAACTGCATGTGACCGTAGTTGCCACGGGTCTGGGCGCGAAGATCGAAAAGCCGGGTGCAGTCATCGACAACACGTTGCATGTCTCGACCACTCCGGTGACCAGCAGTGCCCCGGCCAGTCCTGCGCGCGCTGAAACAGCGGTCAATTACAAGGACTACGAACGGCCCACCGTGCAGCGGCAGAGCCATGCCAACGCGGCTGCAGCTGCCAAGATGAACCCTCAGGACGACCTGGATTATCTGGATATTCCAGCCTTCCTGCGCCGTCAGGCCGATTGATGGAGTGCGTTCGGGGTGTCAGAGTGATTGGTATTCAGCAAGGGCCGGCTCTGCTACCATCGGCGGCCTTTGTTGAAAATAATTCGCAACTAGTGCTATAGCGGCCCATTTGATGATTAAACAACGCACTCTGAAAAACACCATCCGTGCTACCGGCATCGGTTTGCATTCCGGGGAGAAGGTGTACCTGACCCTCAAGCCCGCTCCGATAGATGCGGGTATCGTGTTTCGCCGTACCGACTTGGACCCCGTGGTGGAAATTCCAGCACGGGCCGAGAATGTTGGCGAAACCACTATGTCGACGACTCTGATCAATGGTGATGTCAAGGTCGATACCGTGGAGCATTTGCTCTCGGCAATGGCCGGCTTAGGTATCGACAACGCCTACGTTGAGCTGTCGGCGTCCGAAGTACCGATCATGGATGGCAGCGCCGGCCCCTTTGTCTTTCTTATTCAGTCCGCGGGCCTGCAAGAGCAGGAAGCGCATAAGAAGTTCATCCGCATTAAGCGAGAAGTCACGGTCGAGGAAGACGGCAAGCGCGCCACTTTTTTGCCCTTCGAGGGCTTCAAGGTGAGCTTCGAGATCGACTTCGATCACCCGGTATTTCGCGATCGTACCCAGACTGCCAGCGTGGACTTCTCCAGCACTTCCTTCGTCAAGGAAGTCAGCCGAGCACGTACGTTTGGTTTTATGCGCGATATCGAATTTCTCCGCTCGCAGAATCTCGCGCTCGGCGGCAGCATGGATAACGCTATCGTGGTCGATGAAGATCGCGTGTTGAACGAAGATGGCCTGCGTTATGAGGACGAATTCGTTAAACACAAAATCCTTGATGCCATCGGCGATCTCTACCTGCTGGGCAAGAGCCTGATTGGTGAGTTTCGTGGCTTCAAGTCGGGCCATGGGTTGAATAATAGTTTGTTACGCGCCCTCATCGAGCAGCCAGACGCATGGGAAGTAGTCACGTTCGACGACGCCAAGAACGCACCTATATCCTATATGCGCCCGGCGGCGGTAGATTAACCAAGGTTCTGTTTGGGCTCTTGATTTAAGGCGTTTTTATCTTTTGCCTGCCTGCTAGCGGCCACCCTCGGGTGGCCGCTTGTGTTGTTGCCTGTCGATTGTTATCAGGGTGCGTCTTTGCGCGGGCTAGTGTGGCTGGCCAGGCGCTCCAGGGCTGCGCGCAAATTTGGATCGCGGATGCCCTCGGCGGTTTCTTGCAGGCTTTGCGCGGAGGCCGTCGAGAGATGAATTGGGTTTGCTGGCGCGCGCGGTGGCGTCGCCGGGGGGCGTACCTTGAAGAGAATTTTATTCAGACCGGCAAATTCATCGAACGTCTGTAGCTGACGCAGCAGGCGTTTTTGCTGGTAGCGCAACCGGGTGGCCCAATGCCCGTCGGTGACAATCAGCAGCAGGCTGCCTTCGCGCCAGGAGGCAACGTGGCAATGCTCACGTGCGGCCGGTTGCAGCTCGCTTTCGACTAAGCGCTGTAACCGATCAAGGCGTTGCGCTTGGTTAAATAGGGCCTTTAGCGGCTTCGCTTCACGGATCAGGGCCGCACTGGCACGTGCCGGCAAGGGACGAAAAGCCATGATAGGGTGCCTTCAATTGCAGAGCCGGCATGGTAGCAGAACGGCGCTCGAGGCAATGCGCTGGCGCTGATCATGCGCGTTCTTCGTCTTTCGGGGCGGCCAAGCAGGGCCGCATGCTCACTAGCTTCAGTTATATTGCGTGAGTCAGCCTGTCGGATAACGTCGCTTTCATCACTTACGTTTCCGGGTAGAATGCCCGCTTCGCAAGCAGCCATACGGGCTGCAGGGGTGAATCTTGGTTACCCTCCAACCATCCGCGTGGAAGAACTTGTCGATATGTTTGCGCCTTTGTTAAAGAAAATCTTTGGAAGCAAGAACGAGCGTGACGTTAAACGCATGTTCAAGACGGTACAGATCGTCAACTCCTTCGAAGAACAGATGTTGGCCCTTTCGGACGAACAGCTGCGTGCCCAGAGCGACGCGTTCAAAGCCCGTCTAGCCAAAGGCGAAACCCTCGATCAACTACTGCCAGAAGCCTTTGCCGTGTGCCGTGAAGCGAGCAAGCGGGTAATGGGCATGCGCCACTTCGACGTGCAGTTGATTGGCGGCATGGCTCTGCACGGTGGGCAAATCGCCGAGATGCGTACCGGCGAGGGTAAGACCCTGGTAGCGACCCTGGCGGTCTACCTTAATGCGCTGTCCGGTAAGGGCGTGCATGTGGTTACGGTCAACGACTACCTGGCCCGTCGCGATGCCAACTGGATGCGTCCGCTGTATGAATTTCTCGGACTCTCGGTGGGCGTCGTTACGCCATTTCAGCCGCCGGAAGAAAAGCGCGCCGCCTACGCCGCTGACATCACCTACGGCACCAACAACGAATTCGGCTTTGATTACCTGCGCGACAACATGGCGTTCAGCGTTGAAGAAAAATACCAGCGCGGCCTGAATTTCGCGGTAATCGACGAAGTCGACTCGATTCTGATCGACGAAGCGCGAACCCCCCTGATCATCTCCGGTCAGGCCGAAAACAGCTCAAAACTTTATACCCAGATCAACCTGCTGATTCCGCGACTCAAGCTGCATGTCGAGGAAGAAGAGGGCGTGGTGACTGAGGCCGGCCATTACACGGTCGACGAAAAAACTCGCCAGGTTGAGTTGAACGAAGCAGGCCATCAGTACATCGAGGAGATACTCACCGAAGAGGGCTTGTTGGCCGAAGGCGAGAGCCTGTATTCGCCGCATAATCTCGGCCTGTTGACCCACGTCTATTCTGCTTTGCGCGCACACAAACTGTTTAGCCGCAACGTTGAATATATAGTGCAGGACGATCAGGTGCTGCTAATCGACGAGCACACGGGTCGCACCATGCCCGGTCGGCGCTTGTCCGAAGGCTTGCACCAGGCTATCGAGGCCAAAGAAGGCTTGTCGATCCAGGCCGAGAGCCAGACCCTGGCTTCGACCACCTTCCAGAACTACTTCCGGCTGTACAACAAGTTATCCGGCATGACCGGCACCGCCGATACTGAGGCTTTCGAGTTTCACCAGATTTACGGCTTGGCCGTGATGGTGATCCCGACCAACAGAGTGATGGCGCGCACCGACTTCAATGACCTGGTGTACCTGACCCAGGAAGAAAAATATGCCGCCATCGTCACCGATATCAAGGAATCCCTGGCCCTGGGCCGGCCGGTGTTGGTGGGCACCGCTTCGATCGATACCTCCGAATACGTGGCTAATCTGCTGAACAAAGAAGGCATCGAGCACAAGGTGCTCAACGCCAAACACCACGACAAAGAAGCCGAAATTATTGCCCAGGCCGGTAGCCCGGGTGCCCTGACCATTGCCACTAACATGGCCGGTCGCGGTACCGACATCGTGCTAGGCGGCAACTGGGAAGTTGAAGTGGCAGGTCTGGATAACCCCACGCCCGAGCAGATTGCCCGCAGCAAGGCTGAGTGGCAAAAGCGTCATCAGCAAGTGATCGAGTCCGGTGGCCTGCATGTGATCGCTTCCGAGCGCCATGAGTCGCGGCGCATCGACAACCAATTGCGCGGCCGCTCCGGTCGTCAGGGTGACCCAGGTTCCAGCCGTTTCTACCTGTCGCTGGAAGACAGCCTGATGCGCATCTTTGCCTCCGATCGGGTGAAGAACTTTATGAAAGCGCTGGGCATGGAGGCCGGCGAGGCGATTGAGCACCGCATGGTCAGCAACGCCATCGAAAAGGCCCAGCGCAAGGTCGAAGGCCGCAACTTCGACATGCGCAAGCAGTTGCTTGAGTTTGACGACGTGTCCAACGAGCAGCGCAAGGTGATCTATCACATGCGCAACAGCTTGCTGTCTGCCAACGATATTGGCGAGACCATCGCCGATTTCCGCCTGGAAGTGCTCGAAAACACGGTCAGCGCGCATATTCCACCGCAGTCCTTGCCCGAGCAGTGGACGATTGCCGAACTAGAGATCGCGTTGAACAGCGATTTCGGCGTCGATCTGCCGGTTCAGCAATGGCTCGACGAGGACGCCGCGCTCTACGAAGAACCGTTGCGTGAGAAAATTCTCGAAGCACTGCTGGCGGCCTACCACGAGAAGGAAGAGCTAGCCGGTGCCGAGGCCCTGCGTACTTTCGAAAAGCAGATTCTCTTACGTGTGCTGGACGACTTGTGGAAAGACCACCTGTCGACCATGGATCACCTGCGTCACGGCATTCATCTGCGCGGCTATGCGCAAAAAAACCCCAAGCAGGAATACAAGCGCGAGTCCTTTACGCTGTTTCGCGAACTGCTCGACTCGATCAAGCGCGACAGCATTCGCGTGTTGTCCCGGGTGCAGGTGCGCCGCGAAGATCCGGCCGAAGAAGAGGCGCTGCTGCGCCGTCAGGCCGAGGAGTTGGCGGCGCGCATGCAGTTCGAGCATGCAGAAGCCTCCGGTCTGCCATTATCCCTGGATAAACCGCAGGAGGAGGGCGCTGATGTCGCTCAGGAGCCGATACGCAGCGAAGCTAAGATTGGTCGCAACGAGCCTTGCCCCTGCGGCTCTGGCAAGAAATACAAGCACTGCCACGGGCAATTGAACTAAGGCGCCTGGCTGGGCGCACGCCCTGCAGTCAATCCTGGCGATCCGCCGGACGGCGATAAGCCGGGGTTGACCAAACGTACTCCGGCCGACCCAACGCCGCGAACGGCCTGGCCGCTCGCGGCGTTTTACCCTCGACGCGCGCTGCCCGCTGGTGGCGCCGGCTTTTATTGCTTAGCACAAGGAGCGTATTTCATGTCTGTTGGTCTCGGTCCTCTGCCTACCCTGCACTCGGTTCCAGGTTTTGAATTGGGAGTTGCCTCGGCAGGCATCAAGCGCCCTGGGCGCAAAGATGTGGTGATCATGCGCTGCGCCGAGGGCTCCAGCGTGGCCGGCGTATTCACCCTCAACGCCTTCTGCGCGGCGCCGGTAATTTTGGCGAAAAAGCGGGTGCTGGGACAGGTGCGTTATCTGCTAACCAATACTGGCAACGCTAATGCCGGCACCGGGGAGCCTGGCCTGTTGGACGCCACACGCACTTGCGCCGCTCTGGCCCAACTGGCCGACGTTGATGAAGGCGCCGTGTTGCCGTTTTCCACCGGCGTCATCGGTGAGCCGCTGCCTGTGGAAAAAATCGAAAGCGCCTTGCAGGCCGCTTTGGATGATCTGGCGCCGGATCACTGGGCCGCTGCGGCCAGCGGCATCATGACCACCGACACACTGCCTAAAGGCGCCAGCCGGCAGTTTGTGCAGGAAGGCGTGACGATCACTGTCACTGGTATTTCCAAGGGCGCTGGCATGATCCAGCCGAACATGGCAACCATGCTTGGCTATATCGCCACCGACGCGAAGGTCGCCCAGGCCGTGCTGCAAGACCTGCTGCGCGACGCGGCGAACAAGTCGTTCAACCGCATCAGCATTGACGGCGATACCTCGACCAACGATTGCTGCCTGTTGATCGCCACTGGGCAGGCGCCGTTGCCGGAAATCACCCATTCCAGCGGGGCGCTGTTCGCCGCGCTGAAGCAGGCGGTGCTTGATGTGGCTTTTGAGCTGGCTCAAGCCATCGTCCGCGACGGTGAAGGCGCGACTAAATTCGTGACCGTGCAGATCAACGGTGGCGCGACTCATCAAGAATGCCTAGACGTAGGGTTTGCCGTGGCTAACTCGCCGTTGGTGAAAACCGCACTGTTTGCCAGCGACCCGAACTGGGGCCGGATTCTCGCCGCTGTCGGACGTGCCGGTGTGGCCCAACTAGACGTGAGCAAGATCGACCTGTTTCTCGGCGAGGTGTGCATTGCCAGCCACGGCTGCCGCGCTACCAGTTACACCGAAGAACAGGGCGCCGCGGTAATGGCCGAAGCGGAAATCACTATCCGCATCGAACTGGGTCGCGGCACCTGCAGCGAAACGCTGTGGACCACCGATCTGTCTCATGAGTACGTAAAAATCAATGCCGAATACCGCTCTTGAATACACTCTGCCGCGAGATGATCACCCGGCCAGCGCGCCGTCTTAAGCGCGCCGCTGACCGCGCCCTGGCGCTGCCGGCGAGCGGTTCGGTTGTGGCTTTCTCGCAGGGCCAGACGAGACCGCATGCTGCTGCGTGGACACCCGTGCAGGCACTGACCGTATGATGCGTCTGCAGGTGGCCGTGGCGGTGATTCGCAACCCACAGGGCCAAATCCTGATCGCCAAGCGCGCGCAGCAACAGCAGCAGGGTGGTCTCTGGGAATTTCCCGGCGGCAAGCTGGAGGCTGGTGAAAGCGTGCTGACGGCTCTGGCGCGAGAATTGAACGAGGAACTGGGGATCGAGCTGGGGACAGGCGCCAGCGCGGCGCGTCCGCTGATTCAGATCCGACACGATTACCCGGACCAACAGGTGTTGCTGCACGTCTGGGAAGTCTCGGCCTTTACCGGCACACCGCATGGCGCCGAAGGCCAGCCGCTGGCCTGGGTGACGCCGCAGCAACTGGCCGATTACCCCTTTCCCGCGGCCAATCGGCCGATAGTGGCGGCGGCGCGTCTGCCCGCGCAGTACCTGATTACCCCCGAAGGGCTGGCGCCCAAGGCGCTGTTGGCAGGGCTCAAGACCGCGCTAAATGCGGGTATTCGCCTGGTGCAATTGCGTGCGCCGACCATGTACGACCCGCAATACCGTGACCTGGCGTTGGACGCCCTGGGCCTGTGTACCGGTCGGGCGCAGTTGATGCTCAAAGGTCCGTTGCAATGGCTGGGGGATTTTCCGGCGGCCGGCTGGCACCTGACTTCCCGCCAACTGCGCGAGTTGGCCAGCGGCGGTCGACCGTTTCCGGCCACGCGCTGGTTGGCCGCCTCTTGCCACAATGCCGAAGAACTCGCCTTGGCCAGCGCCATGGGCGTCGACTTCGTCACTCTGTCGCCGCTGCAGGCGACTCAGAGCCACCCCGCTGCCACGCCGCTGGGCTGGGCGCAGGCCGAGGCACTGATCGCCGCGTTCAACCAGCCGGTTTATCTGCTGGGCGGCCTGAACCCGAGCGACACCGCGCGCGCCTGGCAAAGCGGCGCTCAAGGCGTGGCCGGAATTCGCGCTTTCTGGCCCGGCGAATAAAGCCGTTTTGTTGATCCGGATGGCGAGCATGAAGGCCTGGAATATTCGAGCCTTCTGGAGCAACCCATACACTCGCCGCTGGCGGCGCAAGGCGGCAGGGGAGTTCTGAGTGGATCGGTTGCAACTGGAACGCAAGCAAGTCTGGATTTACCTGTTGGCGCTGCTGGCCGGCTTGTTACTGGGCAGCGCCTGGCCACAGATCGGCCCTATCCTCGAACGGCTGCTCTGGCCGGTATTGATACTGCTGCTGTATGCGACCTTTCTGCAGGTGCCCTTGCTACATCTGCGCGCGGCGGTCGCTGATCGGCGCTTTGTCGGCCTGGTGCTGCTCGGCAATTTCGTGCTGCTGCCGCTGCTGCTCTGGACGCTGCTGCACTGGCTGCCGGCCGATCCGGCGCTGCGCCTGGGCGTACTGCTGGTATTACTGGTGCCCTGCACCGACTGGTTTATCACCTTCAGCCAACTGGGCGGCGGCAATGTGCCGCGGGCGATTGCCGTCACCCCGCTGAATCTGCTGCTGCAACTGCTGCTGTTGCCGGCCTATTTGTGGTTGCTGGCAGATGCCCAGATCAGCGTTGCCCTGAGCATTATCGACATGTGGCCGGCCTTGCTGGTGATAGGGCTGCCGCTGGGCCTGGCGGCGCTTTCGGAGCGCTGGCTCGACGTGCATCCGGCACAAGCCGTGTGGCGCGAGCGACTGGCCTGGTGGCCGGTGCCGCTGCTGGCCGTGGTGATCTTGCTGATTGCGGCAACCCAGGTCGGCGCGGTGCGTGGCGCACTCGGGCTACTGCCGGTGCTGGTGCCGGTGTTTCTGGCCTTTTTGCTGTTCGCCGCCTTGCTCGCCAAACTGCTGGCCCGGCTGAGCCAACTGCCCACCGATCAGGCGCGCACGTTGGCGTTCAGCCTGGGCACGCGCAATTCTTTTCTGGTCCTGCCGTTCGCTTTGGCCTTGCCCGCCGGTTGGGAAACGGTGGCGGTGGTGATCGTCCTGCAATCGCTGGTCGAGTTGTTCGGCATGCTGTTCTATCTGTGGTGGATCCCGCGCCGGCTGTTCAAATAACGCCGGCAGCTCACCGCCACTAAATGTGCGCCTTGGTGAATGGTCATTACGCCGATGACGATCCTTGCCTGCTTGGCGGTGTCGGCCCGCAGCACCTGGAGCAAGCCTGGCGAGCGGGCGCCCAGGGCGTCGCCGGGATTCGCGCGCTCTGGCCACAGCAGGCGGATTGAGGGCGCTGGCGCACGGCAATGCCCTAGTCCGAGCAATTGCGGTTAGACGCGCAGCGCTGCGGCCCTTAACCTGCGCGATCTCTCTCGCTCCCAGGTGATCCTGTTCATGGCCTCCGTGTTGAACGTTATCTTGCCGGTCTTTGCCCTGATCCTGGCCGGCTATCTGTGCCGGCGCACAGGCATTCTCGGGCCGACCGCCGCCTCGGAAATCAACCGCCTAGTGGTCTGGCTGTGCTTACCGGCGTTGCTGTTCGAGGCCACGGCCACGGCGGTCTGGGCGCAGATCTGGCAACCGCAGTTCATCCTCGCCTATAGCCTGGGCACCCTGGCCGTGTTCCTGCTGGCGCTGTTCTGGCGCTTGCGCCGGGTCGGCAATCTGGCTGATGCCAGCATCCAGGGACTCAGCGCGTCTTATGCCAACACAGGCTATATGGGCATTCCGTTGTGCCTGCTGGTATTTGGCGACGAGGGGCTGCAACCGGCGCTGATCGCTTGTCTGATCGTGATCTGTGTGCTGTTTGCCCTGGCGGTGGTGTGTATCGAGGTCGCGCTGCAGGGTGAAAAGAGCCTGCCACGTGCGACGGCCAAGGTGCTGCTGGCGCTGGCCAAGAATCCGCTGGTTGTCGCGCCGTTGTTGGGTGGTCTGTGGGCGCTGGGCGGCCAGCCGCTGCCAGCGCCGCTGCATCGCTTTATCGACCTGCTGGCCGGTGCCACCGCACCCTGCGCGCTGATTTCCCTCGGCCTGTTTTTGGCCCACAAACAGGTCGGCCGCAGCGAGGGTAGCGTCGGCTTGGTGCTGCTCAAGCTGATCGCTCACCCACTCATTACCTGGGTACTGGCTTTCCATGTGCTGCAACTGCCGCCCATGTGGGCCGCGGCGGCCTTGCTGCTGAGCGCGCTGCCTACCGGTACCGGGCCCTATATGCTGGCCGAGTTCTATCGTCGAGACGCGGCGGTGGTCTCCCGTACTATTTTGCTCTCGACCCTTGGCTCGTTATTCAGTCTATCGCTGTGCCTGTATCTGCTCGAACTTTGAGGCTGGGGACTGAGGCGAGGGCTGGCCGGTACAACAGCAGGCGGTAGCTGCCCAGGCAGATGAGCCAGCTCAGCAGCGCGGTCCACAGGTTATGCGAGAAAAAATGCGCGCCTTGCAGCATCCGTCCCACGGAAAACAGTGTGCCCAGTCCCAGTGCGAACCAGAGCGCGGCCTTGGCCGCGCGCGGCCAGCGATCGCGTAAGACGAAAAACAGCGCGAGCAGCGAAAAGCCAGCCGCGGCATGCCCGCCCGGCCAGCAGCGGCCGGGCTTTGCGGTAGGCAGTCGGGCGCTCAGCAGTGGTGTATAGGTTTCCTCGCCGCCGAATTGGCTAAGGCTCCACGGGCAATGCACACCGGTCAAGGCTTTGAGCGGCGTGACGATGCTGCTAGAGAGACCAATCGCCAGCACCAGGTAACCGAACGGCCGGCGCCAGTGGCGCAGACGTTTGTTCAACAGGCTCAATACGAAGCCGGCAATCACCATTACGCCGAAGGTGATTACCACCTGCTTGGCGCGGTCGTGCAAAATATCTTCGAGAAAATAACTGTGCCGCCCGATAAAGCCGCTCTGCGGGTCGTACACCCAGTTAGCGATGGCGAAATCCAGCGCCGTCGGATCGCCGAGCAACAGCAGTAGCATCATTGCTACCGGCAGGCCAAAGCCCAGGTAAAAATTGAAAGGCCGCGAGGCGGGTAACGAACCGATAGGCATAAAGATAATCCTTGGGGTTAGGCGGCGTGCGATCACTCCGCCAGGCAATCAACGTAGGCTCAGGTACTCGGCGTGTGCGGCTTTATTCGGCGGCCAGCCGAGCAGGCCATGGCTGAAGTCGTAGCTGGCGCCTTGGTAGTAGGCAATGTCGCGCGCCAGCAGCGGATCGTCTCTCGATACGTTCGACTCGCGACTAACGCCCAAGGCATCGGTGTGCCGGCGCATGGCTTTGCGCGGGCTGAGTATCGCCAGATCGGAGCCATCGAACAGACCTAGGTGTTGATAATTGCCGAGCAGCGCCCGTCCTGGCGCTGCGTCTGTGCGCAGCACGTTGCGGCCGAAAAAGGTCGAGCGGTAATCCATATTGAGCAGGCCAAGTAAGGTCGGTGCTAGATCGATCTGGCTGGTCAGCCCGGTAAATTCGCGCGGCTCGATCAGGCTCGGCGCATAGATAAACAGCGGGATATGGTAGTTGGCCACTGGCAAATCTTCGTGTCCGGCGCTGCCGGCGGTGTGGTCGGCGACGAATACAAATAGGGTGTTGGCGAACCAGGGTTTCTGCTGCGCCTGGCGCAGAAACTCGCCGATGGCATAGTCGGTGTACTTCACCGCACCGTCGCGGCCCTCGCCAGAGGGAATATCGATGCGCCCGTCCGGGTAGGTGTAGGGGCGGTGGTTGGAGGTGGTCATTAGCTGCAGAAAAAAGGGCTGGCCGGCCGCGTGATCGGCGTCGGCCAGTTTCAGGGTCTGGCTGTAGAGGTCTTCATCGGACATGCCCCAGGCGTTTTTGAAGTGGATGTCTTGCTCGGCAACGCTGCTCTGGTCAACCACGCGGTAACCGTTGCCGCTGAAAAACGCATTCATGTTGTCGAAGTAGCCGCGGCCACCGTAGGCGAACACGCTGTCATAGCCCTGCGCCTGAAACTGCTGGCCGAGGCTGGCAAAGCCGCTCTCGCGGCCGATGCGTTTGACGATAGAGCGCCCTGGCGTCGGTGGAATCGACAGGCTGATGGCTTCCAGGCCGCGGTCGGTGCGCGTGCCGGTGGCATAGAAATTGGTGAAGAACAGGCTCTGCTGGCTGAGTTGATCGAGGTTCGGGCTCAGCCCGCGGGGATTGCCGAAACTGCCCAGATACTTGGCGCTCAGGCTCTCGATGGTCACCAGCACCACGTTATGGCGCTGCGCCTGGCCGGGGTTGTCGATGAGCCGGCGAATATCCAGCGGATCGCTGCCGATAAATCGCGCATTCGGCTCGCTCAGCTCGGTGCGCAATTGCGCTGCCGCCACGGCCTTGGGCAGGCTCGCGTAGAACTGCAGATAGTCCAGTTCATTGTTGCGAAACGCTGCGAAGAATTGATAAGGGCCGTTGCTCGCCAGCTCGCGCTGGTAGGTGTTGCCGCCCATGCCGCGAGGAAAATCCTGACCCAGCAGCAGGCTGCTCAAACCCGCCAGCAGCGCAAATGCGGCCAGCGCCAGGGCGCTGCCGCGGCCGGACAGCCAAGGCGCCCGCAAAGCCGCCGTGGTGGTTTTACTCAACAGCACCGCGCCGATCACCGCAAGCGCGGCCAAGGCGGCGAGCAGCGGATAGATAGGGTAAGACTCGAGAATGTTGTTGAGCACCTCTTCGGAATACACCAGGTAATCCACGGCGATAAAATTGAAGCGCACACCGAATTCATCCCAGAACAGCCATTCCGCCAAGGCAGTGAACAATATGCAGAACAAACTGATGGCTAGCAGCGCATGCAGTGCCCCACGGTGCCAGCGCTGCTGCCAGAGGCGGCGCGGGCAGAGCAGCAGATACAGCACCAGCGGCAACCCGGCGAGCAGGAGAAAACCCAGGTCATAGGCCAGGCCAATGCTGTATAGGCGCACCAGGGCGAGTCCGCCAACATTGGCGCCTGCCAGATGGCCCAGCAGTAGGGCGCTACGGGTGATAAAAAAGACGCCCAACCAGGCCAGCAGAATTAGGGCCAGGTAGCGCAGTTGCGCATACTTGAAGGGTTGCATCCTATGATCCTGCTCGGAATAATGCGCAGCAGTGTGCCCAGGTAATTGTGAGCCGGGTGTAGACACTGCGTGAAGAAAACGTCAAATCGCGACGGCATTTAATTCAAGAAATTCAAGCGATTCAAGCGATTCAAGCGATTCAAAAGCGTTTTTTAAGGATTAATCAAACATGCGCATTCTGGTGGTGGAAGACAACCGGGACATCTTGACCAATATTCTCGATTACCTGACGCTCAAAGGGTACAGCGTCGATTGCGCGCAGGATGGTTTGAGTGGCCTGCACCTGGCCGCCACCGAGCACTACGACCTGATCGTGCTGGACATCATGTTACCGGGCTTGGACGGCTATCAGCTGTGCCAACGGCTGCGCGAGGAGGCGCGGTGCGACACACCGATCATCATGCTGACCGCCCGCGATGCCCTTGCCGATCGCCTACAAGGCCTGAAGGCCGGGGCCGATGATTACCTGCTCAAGCCGTTTGCCTTGTCCGAACTGGTGGCGCGCATCGAAGCCATACTGCGCCGCAGCCAAGGCCGGCGGACCCGTCAATTGGAGGTAGGTGAGCTGCACTATGACCTAGATACCTTGTTGGTTAGGCGCGCCGGTCAGTCGCTCAAACTCAACCCGCTGGGTATGAAACTGTTGGCGGTGTTGATGCAGCGCAGCCCGGCGGTGGTGCGCCGCGAAGCCCTCGAAGAAGCGCTGTGGGGCGACGATTGTCCGGACAGCGACAGCCTGCGCAGCCACATTCATCAGTTGCGCCAAGTGCTCGACAAACCCTTCGCTACGCCGCTGCTGCACACCGTTCACGGCGTGGGTTATCGCCTAGCGGAGCGACTCAATGACCTCTAGACAACCGCTGCAACGACGGATTGTGACGGCCTTTATGCTGATGACCCTGATGGTCAGTGGCATGTTTGCGCTGGGCATTGTCGTGATCGTGCATCAGATCGAAGAGCACTTGGTGTCGCAGAATCTAAGTCGCGAACTGAACAATGTCCTACGCGATGATCTGCCGCGCGGTGAGCGGCCGCGCTTGGATACGGGCACGCGGTTTTTCGCCTCGCACCTGGCGCAATACTCGATACCGGCGGAATTCGCCGCAGCTGATGAAGGTTTTTCCGAGGTGATTGAAGACAATCAGGCTTTCTACGTTTTCAAGCGCAGCAGCAATGAGCAGGTCTTTATGCTGGTGCAAAAACAGCAAGAGTTCGAGGCGCGCGAACAGGTGTTATACAGCGTGGTACTGACCGGTTTTCTGCTCAGCGTATTGGCCGCCTGGGGGCTGGGCTGGTTGCTGGCCCGTCGGGTGATGGCGCCGGTGATCCGCCTGGCCAGCCAAATGCGCCACCGCGATCAGCTGCACTCGCTGGCGCCAGCCTTGGCTCCAGAGTATGCAGATGACGAAGTCGGCTATCTGGCGGCGGCTTTCGATAGCACCCTGGGCCAATTACGCTATTCCCTGGAGCGCGAACGGTTGTTTACCAGCGATGTCAGTCATGAATTACGCACGCCGCTGATGATCATTACTAGCTCCTGTGAGTTGCTTACCGAGCTGCCGGACTTGCAAGTGCGCCAGCGTGAACATGTGCTGCGCATCACTCGCGCTACCGAAGAAATGCACGATCTGGTACAGACCTTTCTGATGCTGGCACGTTCCAAACCGGACGCGTCGAGCCTGGCCGGGAGTTCCACGCTGGCGGCAGTGGCGCAAGAGCAGAGTGCGCGTTGGGGACCGTTGATTCGCGAGAAGGGCTTGCAGTTCCAGTTGCTCGTGCAGGCGGATGATGATGCTCACTACAATCTGACGTTCCTGCGCACGGTGATTTCCAATCTGCTGCGCAACGCCTTGCACTACACAGAGCAGGGTGACGTGCGGATGATTCTCGATACTGGCGGATTTCGGGTCGAAGACAGTGGCGTCGGCATTCCGCTGGAGCAGCAGAAGCAGATGTTTGAACCCTTTGTGCGCGGTGCGCAGGCCCGCGGCGAAGGGCTGGGGCTGGGTCTGTCGCTGGTCAAACGGATTTGCACGCACCAGGGTTGGACAGTTCAGGTGCGCGATCTGTCGCCCCATGGCAGCCTGTTTGCGGTCAGCTTTTGCGGCCACTGAGCGGCCTGGTAACCACGCAGTCACGCGGCTACGCGCCCGTAGCAGCCCGACAGAGGCACATGGCACCGCATGGGCAGCGCAACTTCACCGTCGCTATTTCACGCTTTCTTCATGTTTTTTTAACGGCTAATTGATACCCGCGTCGCTAGCTTAGTTGTCATAAATTACGCAACGGAGCAGACGGCTATGCCCACCCACAAACCCAGTCAACCGATCGAACTGGAATTTTCGCGCAAATACGACCGCGAGCACGCACAGCAATATCTACAAAAACACCAAGATGGCCTGTCGCGTCGGTTGTCGCATTGGCGTGACGAGCAATTGGCTCGCCATGCGCTCAAACTTGCCGGCGAACCTAATTTGGTGCTCGACTTACCGTGCGGCGCTGGGCGTTTCTGGCCGCTGCTGGCCGAGCGACCGAACCGGGTGATTATGGCTGCGGATAATTCTCAGGACATGTTGGCAATTGCCCGGGCCGGGCAGCCGGAAGCCGTGGTGTCACGGGTGAAAACCTTTCAGACCTCGGCATTCGACATCGATCTGGGCGATAACGCGGTCGACAGCATCTTCTGCATGCGCTTGCTGCACCACATTGCCGACCCCGACAATCGGCTGGCCATGTTGCAGGAGTTCCACCGGGTGACCCGCGACACGCTAATCGTTTCGCTCTGGGTGGACGGTAATTACAAGGCCTGGAAGCGCCGGCGCTTGGAGGCGCAGCGGGCGGCCGCGGGCAAGGCTGCGGACAACCAGAACCGTTTCGTGGTTGCTCGGGGAAGCATCGAGGCGCAGTTCAAGCAGGTCGGCTTCGAGATTCTCGGGCATCAGGACTTTTTGCCGGGCTATGCTATGTGGCGAGTCTATGTGCTGCGCAAGGGTAACTAAAATGTTTCGTCCGCAGGGATTAGCTCAGAGCCAGTCCCGTTCCGACATTTTCGAGCGTTGGTGGCAGACCGAGGGAACGTGGGTTGAGGCGCCCAATCAGCGTCGCGGCGGCGAGAGCGGGGTGCAGTTCCTGCGCAACCAAGCCCAACAGTTGTTGTATCTCAAACGCCAGAGCGGGCACCTGCACCGCTCGTGGCGACATCCGTTCGGACAACCCACAGTGCTGCGTGAACTGCAGGCCATGCAAGCGTTGACCGCGCTGGGCATCCGAGTGCCCACGTTGGTCTATTGCGACGCGCAGAAAAGCGCCGGGCAGTGGCGTGCGCTGTTGGTCACAGAGGCTCTCGAGGGCTTCGTCAGCCTCGATTTGTGGTACGCCAGCGACGCACCGCAACAATGGGGTGATGCGCTCAAGAGACAGTTGCTTGAGCAATTAGCGGTCACCCTCAGTCGCTTGCATCGAGGCCGCTGGCAGCATAGTTGCTTATATGCCAAGCATATTTTCGTCAAACACCATTCGCTGGCGAACGGCGACAGGGTTGAAGTAGCCTTGCTCGATCTGGAAAAAAGTCGCCAGCGCTGGAGCCAAGGTGCGGCGGCGCGTCATGACTTGGAGCAGCTCCATCGTCGTCGCGAAGGCATGCCGCAGGCTGACTGGCAGACCTTTATCGAGGCTTACCAGGCCGCCAGCTCCAAGTAGTTACCCGAAAGATCCATTGCCTGCCTGACGCAGTTACGCGGCCCTAGCCGCCATGGGCTAAAGGGTTTTCAGTATCGCTGGCCTGACAAAGCCCGCGCCTGACTACATGAGGTCCGGCTGGTCTCAAGCGTCCTGTTTGGGCGCGGCCTGCCAGAGCACTTCAGCGATCTGTTGGCGGCGAGCGATTAGGCGGGCGGCGACGAACAGCAAGTCGGACAAGCGATTGATGTAGGCCAGGCCGACGCTGCGCAAGGGTTCCACAGCATTTAGTTGCTGGCAGCGGCGCTCGGCAGTGCGTGCCAGGCTGCGGCAGACATGGGCTTGGGCGATCAGCGCGGAGCCGCCGGGCAGAATAAAGTTTTCCAGCGGCCCCAACTCCTCGTTCCAACGGTCGATGGCCGCCTCCAGGCGCGTGACTTCAGCCGTCTGCAAAGCCTGATACACCGGCATGGCCAGCTCGCCGCCGAGGTCGAACAGGCGGTGCTGACAAGGCGCCAAAACTGTTATCAGCTCATCCAGTCCCGGCCAGCGTAGCTGGTGCTCAGCCAGCTCGACCAGCAACAGGCCGAGCTGGCTGTTGAGGGTATCCAGCTCGCCCATCGCTTCTATGCGTGGGTGATCTTTGCTTACCCGGCGGCCATCGGCCAGGCCGGTTTCGCCAGCGTCGCCGGTGCGGGTGTAAATTTTCGAGAGTCGATAAGCCATGTCTAAACCTGTTCGGATGCGGGGTGTTGCGGCGCTGCAATCAGCGGTAGGCGCAGCGTGAAACAGCTGCCCTGGCCGGGCCTGGATCGCACTTCCATTTGCCCCTGGTGATTGTTGGTGATGATGAAATACGAAACAGACAGTCCTAAGCCAGTGCCCTGGCCGACTTCCTTGGTGGTGAAGAACGGCTCGAAGATGCGTTTGCGGACCGGCTCCGACATGCCGGCGCCGTTATCCTCCACTTGCAGTTCCGCCCAAGGCGGGTTGCGCCGGGTGCGCAGAATAATCCGCCCTGGTTCGCGGTTATCCGTGCGCTGCTGGATGGCCTGGGCCGAGTTTTTCAACAGGTTGAGCAGCACCTGTTCCAGCTCGTTGGCGTTGCAGGGCACGGCGCCGACCCGGGGATCGAAGTCGCGCTCGATGAGCAGGCTCTTGAAGTCGAAGCTCTCCATCAGATCAAAGTCGTTGCTGGCGATTTCCAGCGCCTGGTTGATCAGTTCCGGCAGTTGACAGGGTGCCAGCTGGCGGTTGCTCAGGCGGCTGAAGTCGAGCATATGGCTGACGATCTTGGCCGCGCGAGTCCCAGCTTGTTGGATGTCATCCAGCAGTTTCGGCACTTCCCGGCTGAGCAGGTAGTGGTTAACCGTTTCCAGGCTGATGCCGGCGGCTTCGGCCTGTTCGCGATTTTTCGACAGCTCGGGGGAGAGCCGGCGGCGGATGTTTTGTACGTTATGCAAAATGGCGCCCAGCGGGTTGTTGATCTCGTGGGCCATGCCGGCCGCCAGCCCGCCTACCGACAGCATTTTTTCCGATTGCACCATGAGTTCTTCCATGGCCAGGCGCTGGGTGATGTCGTCGATGCGGATCACCATGCCGCTGCTGCCCACCAATGGGTAGCAGGTCAGCGCGTAATGGTGCAGCTGTCGATCTTTGAGCCAGGTGATGCGCTCGACTTTTTCGACCTTGTGCTGTTCGGCGGTGCGCTTGAGGTGCGGCAGAAAAGGCTTGAGCGAGGGGAAGGCGAGGAACACTGGCTGGTTCAGCGCCTCGTCCAAACGGGTGCCGGACAGGGCGCTGGCTTCCTGGTTCCATTGGGTGACATAGAGCTGTTCGTCCAGGGCAATCAGCGCCGAGGGCATGGAGTCGATGATGCTGTTGAGGTAGTTCTGAAAACCGGTGAGCTTCTTCTCGATCCTGCTGCGCACCTGCACTTCCAGCTCCAGTTTGCGGTTGGAGTGGCGGGTTTCCTCGGCCAGGCTTTGCGCCTGATCAAAGGCCGCTCGAGCGTCGTCGCGGGCGCGCTTGAGCTGCTGCTCGCGGGCCTCGATGCGCGACAACATGGTGTTAAACGCCTCAGCTAGACGGCCGATTTCGTCCTGGTTGCCTGGGCGGGCGCGCAATGCGTAGTTTTCTTCGCGGGTAACCTGGCGCGACAGCTCTTCGAGCTTACGGATGGGCCGGGTGACGAGGCGGCGTACCTGCCGGGCAACCGTAAACCAGAGCAGGATGCTGATAAACAAAATCACCCCGCTGGCGGTCAGAGTGCCGGTAAAAAAGGCGCCGGGCAGTTCACTGGAGGCGACCAGCAGCAAGTAGCCGGGCGATGCGTTTGGTTGCGGCAGTTCGAGCACCAGGTTGGTGCGAAATTCGCTTTGACGCCAACTATCCAGCTCGTCTAGATGCTGCGGCAGTTGCAGTTTTCCGCCGCGCTGCAACTGCGCTAGGCTTTGTCCCTGGCTGTCGTAAAGCACGGCGGCGCGCAGCGGTGCATAGGCATCCAGGCGTTCCAGAACAGCCTTGGCGGCCGTCGGTGAACTCAGCGCTTCGCGGCTAAGGGTCGGGCTGGCGATGAGTCGGCCAAGGGTGTGTAACGCCTGCGGCGCCATGCTTTCCTGGGTGATCCAGTAAGCCGCACTGATAAATGCCAGATTAGCCACCAGCAGCACAGTGGCCAGCAAGACCAGCAGGGCGGCCAGCAGTTTACGACCGACCGGAAGGTTTTCGAGGCGTTGGCGCAGGGTCATAAGCAGCCGGATCACGGTTGAGTAGCGTTGCAGGGTAGCGCGGGCTTTAGTTGCTGGGCAATCCATGGGCAGTCAGGTGGGCTCTCAGGCGTTGCTGTAGCGCATGGAGGTGTGGCACGTCGGTGTGATGCCGGGCGGCTACCGAGCAGGCCTGACCTAATAAGTAGCTGATCTCGGTGCGCCGGCGCTGAGCGACATCTTGCTGCATGGACGAATAATTGTCCGCAGTGGCGCGGATCACCTGCTGCACGCCTGCCAGCAGGTCGATCGCGGCGCCCGTGTGTCCGCTCGCCTGCAGCAGTGCGGCCAGCTCGGCGCACAGCGTGGCGACTTCGCTAGGATGTTCCAGCAGACCGCCATTGCGGCAATCGTAGAGCACGCTCAGCGGGTTGATCGCGCAGTTAAGGGCTAGCTTGCGCCACAGCCGGCTGAGGATATCCGGCGTCCACTCGCAAGGAATGCCGCTGCTAGTCAGTTGCTCAAACCAGGTCGGCGGGGTGGCATCCAGTGGGTCACCGAGCCAGGTATGACCGTGGCCGGCGAACACCACGCGAAAATCGCCATCGCGAAAGGCGCCTTCGGTGCTGGAGGCCAGAATGCAACGGCTGTGCGGCACCGATGCAGCCACTGTAGCCTGACTGCCCAGGCCATTTTGCAGCAGGATCAGCTCGGCATTGGGCAGCAGTCGGCTGGCCAGGCTGGCGACTGCCGCTTCGGCGTCATAGGCCTTGCAGGCCAGGAGCAGACGATGGATAGGTGAGCTCGCCGCGGCTGTTTCACCGGGAATTGGGTAGCAATGCGTCTGGCCGTCTTCGGCCAGGCTCAGGCCGCCGGCGGCGCGGTAGGCGGCCAGGCGACTCGCATCACGCAGGATCAGCCGCACTGGCTGCCCGGCGCGGGCCAACCGAGTGGCCCACAGGCCGCCCAGGCTGCCGGCGCCCAGTACATGCCAGGTCATGGCCTGGCCGCCCGGATTGACGCCAGGCAGGCGATGGTTCGCTGATCGCCGGCATAGCGCTCGGGCCGAAACGTGCTGGCACAGATGCGCGGGCGCAGGTGTTCGCAGCTCGGCGCCGTACTGATAAAGTTGCCGACCGCACCGTTCGCCGCCTGGCGCCGGGCGCGCCCGAACTCGCCGCTGGAAGCGATGGCGTTGGCTATCATCAGCATGCGAAGAGGGACGTTGGGCATGGGCTGGCTCGCAGACAGGGACAGGTAAATAGAATCAGCAATAAATAGAAGTGTCACAACAGGGCCGGACCCTGTGGGCCAGCCCCGTTCTATAATGCCCCCGTATTTTAACAGTCAACACGCTTGGCGCGTTCCGTTTACAAACCGGTCGTGCCGTTTATCTGGAGCAAAGCCATGCCTTCATTCGACGTGGTGTCCGAATTGGACAAACACGAAGTCACCAATGCTGTCGACAACGCCATGAAAGAACTCGAACGGCGCTACGACCTGCGCGGCAAAGGCAGTTTCGAGCTCAAGGAGCTGACCATCAACCTGACCGCCGATGCAGATTTCCAGCTCGAGCAGTTGGTCGAGATTCTCAAACTCAGCCTGGTCAAACGCAAGATCGAGGTCCAGTGCCTGGAACTCAAAGACGCTTACCCGTCGGGTAAATGTGTCAAGCAGGAAGCGACGCTGCGCGAGGGCATCGACAAGGAGCTGGCGAAGAAGATCGTTGCCCATGTCAAGGACTGCAAGCTCAAGGTTCAGGCCGCCATTCAGGGCGAGCAGGTGCGGATCACCGGCAAGAAACGCGACGATCTGCAGGAAGCCATGGCCGCACTACGTGCCAAGGATTTCGGCATGCCGCTGCAGTTCAATAACTTTCGTGACTGAGCTGTTCGCGACTGAGCCGCTCGTGACTGAACTGCTGCTGATTAAGCTGCTGGTGATCGAACGGTGCGTGACGGCGGCGCGCTAAATCACTCGCTTGTGTGGCGATTTATTTTGATTTTTTTTAGATAGACGTTGAATTCTGCCGGCTGACTTAAGGCAAGTAGCAGCCGCGCAGCGTTGCAGTCGCGTCGAAAAAAGGAGTACCCGATGGAAATGAATGTCGACCAACTGGTGAAGATGTCCGAGTCCTGGCTGCCGCTGGTATTGAACTACGGCGGCAAGCTGACCCTGGCCATTGTCACCCTGCTGATCGGCTGGTGGCTGATCAACACCCTGGCGCGCAATGTCACGGCCCTGATGAACCGACGCAATGTCGATCGTGCCTTGCAAGGCTTCATCGGCAGCCTGGCTGGCATCATTCTCAAGGTGCTGTTGCTAGTCAGCGTGGCGTCGATGATCGGCGTGGAAACTACCTCGTTTATCGCGGTGATCGGTGCCGCCGGTTTGGCTATTGGCCTGGCGCTGCAGGGCAGCCTGGGCAACTTCGCCGGTGGCGTGCTGATCATGCTGTTTCGCCCGTTTCGCGCCGGCGACTGGATTGAAGCGCAGGGCGTGTCGGGCACTGTGGATAGCATCCAGATCTTCCACACCACCCTGAAAACCGCGGACAATAAAGTGGTGATAGTGCCCAACGGCAACCTGTCGAACGACCACATCACCAACTATTCGCGGGAGTCCACCCGCCGCGCCGATATCAACCTGGGTATCGATTACTCCAGCGATATCAAGCAAGCCCGGGCGGTGCTGCTGAAAATCGCCGAGGATCCGCGGGTGCTCGCCGAGCCGGCCCCGGTGGTGTTTGTCACCGGTTTAGGCGATAGCGCGGTCAACCTGTCGCTGCGGATCTGGGTGGCCACGGGCGATTACTGGCCGGTGACCTTCGGCTTCACCGAGTTGGCCAAGGAACAGCTCACCGCAGCCGGCATCGGCATTCCGTTCCCGCAACGGGTGGTGCATCTGGTACAGCCCAGCTAAGGCCGGCTCTAGAAAAAGCCTGCTATAAAAAAGCCCCGCCCACTCAGTGCGGGGCTTTTTTTAGGGCACTGTCCTCATGATGCAGTAGCAGAGGCGCGTCTTCGATTATCATCATGTAGACGTGGCGTTAGCCGCGGTACTTGCCGAGCCGCGCGCGAATAACTTCGCGCCTACAAGCCACACAGCGCATTAACCATTACTGCCGACAGCGGCTTGTTACGCCTGTTCTGGCGGTGCTACAGGTGTCGAACCATTGGTCTGCGGACCTTCGCGGCGCCATTGCAGGATGATCAGAATCAGCGTCGGTATTCCCAGCAGGGCGGTGGCGAGGAAAAAGTGCGCGTAGCCGAGTTTTTCCACCATAACCCCGGAATAGCCACCGATCAGCCGCGGCAGCAGCAGCATGATGGAACTCAGCAGGGCGTATTGAGTGGCGGAGAACTTCAAGTCGGTCAGGCTCGACAGATAGGCGACAAAGGCCGAGGTGGCCAGACCGGCGCTGAAATTATCGGCGCTGATGGTGACAATCAGCATTTGCAGATCAGGGCCCATGCCCGCAAGCAGCAGAAACAGCAGGTTGGTCGCCGCCGAGGCGATACCTCCGATAAACAAGATCGGCATGATGCCGAATCGCACGATCAACAAGCCACCGAGCCCCGCGCCGAGCAGGGTCATCACCAGGCCGAAAAGCTTACTGACGCTGGCGATTTGATCCTTGGTAAACCCCTGGTCGATATAGAACACGTTGGCCATCACGCCCATCACCGTGTCCGACATGCGGTAGGTAGCGATCAGCCCGAGCAACAGCAGCGCCTGCCAGCGGTAGCGCAGGATGAAGTCGTTGACCGGCGTGAGCACCGGCGCCAAGCCGCGCCGGCCCATGGCGGACAAACACAGGGTCGTGAGAATTAGGTAGAGCAGGGCGCGCAAAAAGGCCCGGTCTTCCAGTAGCAGATCGAGCGGGCCTCGCGCGCCGCTGACTAGCCCTGCAAAGTCGGTGTAATACAACTGGGTGCACAGCGCGGGGACCGAAACCAGCAGCACTACCAGCACCAGCACCGACATGATCTGATGGGAGAAACCGTAGCGGGCGGCGTCCAAACGGGTTTGTAGCGACACCAACGGCTCGCGCATCCACAGGGTGGTGGCCAGGCCCGGGAGCATCAGCAGGGCGAACGCCAGGTAGGTGCCGGTCCAGGCACTATGTTTGTAAAGCTGCACGGTGGAACCCAGGCCTGCGGCGAAATACAGGGCGCCGGCGGTGGCCAGCAAGGCGGCGACACGGTAGCCGGCCATATAGCTGGCAGCCAGGGCGGCCTGGCGGCTGTCATCGACTATTTCCAGACGATAAGCATCGATGGCGATGTCCTGAGTGGCGGAGGCGAAGGCCACCACTACAGCCAGGCCAATCAGCCAGCTCAAGTGGGTTTGCGGATCGCACAGCGCCATGCCAACCAGCCCGGCGGCGACCAGCACCTGGGACAACACCAGCCATGAGCGGCGCCGGCCCAGTTTGCCGAGCAGCGGCAGGCGCCATTGGTCGAGCAGCGGCGACCAGACCCATTTGAACGCATAGGCCAGGCCAATTAGGCTGGCGAAGCCAATGGTTTCACGGGCCACCCCGGCTTCACGCAGCCACACCGAGAGAGTCGAGAACACCAGCATATAAGGCAGGCCGGCGGCGAACCCGAGGAGCAGCAGCACCAACGTGGCGGGGCTAGAGTAGGCGGAGATGGCAGCGCGCCAGCTTTTACGGGGCATAGAGCGGGTTTCTGTCTAGGAGGGCAAAGGGCGCACTCTACCTGCAGTGCTCTATCGGACGCCAGCCATGTACGCGCATATCTACCCGTTGATTTAGCATCAGTACACCTTCGTCCTGTAAGCGCACGCGTTGCTCGGCGCCACTGGGGTTGTCGACGCTCAGGCTGAGCCGCCCCGAGGCACTTAGTACGCGATGCCAGGGCAGCTTGGTATCCTCTGGCAGTTGGCTGAGAATGTGCCCGACCCAGCGCGCGGCGCGGCCCAGGCCTGCCAGTTGGGCCAACTGACCATAACTGATCACTTTACCGGGCGGTACTTGGGCCAAACTCAGGTACAACGCGGCGCGCCGCTGTTCGGCATTGGCCGGCAGATCAAGCGCGTGCTCGGGGTCTTGCTGAAAATTGCTCTGCTGACCATTCATCCGTTTTTATGCCCTTCGTGGTAAGCACCAATAGCCGTTGGCGCAGCACTCTATCGCGACCAATAAGCCCACCAGCAGCGGTGTTCGCCGGTTATGGAGGGTGACGGCGTGCGGCCCGTCACGCGAGTGCCGGACCGGAACTTTGCCGAATGTACCTCGGTCAGTGTTTGTTCAGTGGCTGAGTATGCGGATAATGCGCGGCTTTTTTCGTGAACCTAAGCCGAAGCCCCGACCTATGTTGTCCAAAACGCTGCTATGCCTTGCTGTGTGTACCCTCTCCCTGCCTGTACTGGCCGACACCGTTTGGCTAAAGAATGGAGACCGTCTGAGCGGCACCATCAAGCTGTTTGATGGTGGAAAACTGCTGCTTGAAACCGATTATGGCGGCTCCATCGCGATCAAATTGACTAAAATTGCCACCCTGCAAAGTGATCAGAAACTACTGATCAAGCAGGATGAGGCGAGTGGCGAGCTGGCCAAAGCGCTGCAACCGGCCGCAGAAGGCCAGGTAACACTGATTAACGGCACTGCACCGAAGACCATCGAATTGGCCAGCATCGAGCAAATACTGCGGCCTAAGCCCTTTGTTCAGGACTTGGTCTGGTCCGGAAATGTCGATTTGTCGCTGGAGTATAAAGACGCCGAACACACTACCGAAGAATACGAGGTGGACGTGAAGACCAAAGCCCGTCATGGGCACTGGCGACATATTGCCGAAGGCAGCTATAACCGCGAATTCCGGGACGATTTTATCGTGACGGACAATTGGGATGCTGAGTACGCGCTCGACCGCTTCCTTGATGAACACTGGTTTTGGCAGGGTCGGCTGGCTTACAAGCGCGACAAGATCGAAGATGTGTCGCGTCAGCGCACCATTGGTACCGGCCCCGGTTACCAGTTTTGGGACAATGAATTAGGCGCCTTCTCCCTCGGCTCGCTGCTCAACCGCAGCGACTACGAATACAGTAACGGCAATAAGGAAAACTTCTACTCAGTGGGTATGAAGTGGGATTACAACCGTTACCTGATCGGCAAAAGCGTCGAGCTGTTCACCGGCGGCGAACTCGATAAACCCCTGGGCGCGGTAGCAGACTACGCGCTGGATGCCGAGGCCGGTTTGCGTTATAAACTTACCGATTGGGCCTCGCTGCACGTCAAAGCCGAAAAAAACCTGATCAGCGATGGTTCTGACGGTGATCTCGACGAAACCCACTACAGCATCGGTTTCGGCATCGGCTGGTAATCTGAATTAAGTGCGCTGAAGTGTGCGCCCACTAAAAAGCCCTGCAAGTGCAGGGCTTTTTTTATAATTTTTTATAGTTGTTATTGCGACTGATTACTGCTTTTGCTCGGCCGAACAGAGGTGTTATGCGCCAAGCGCTGCAACGCTTAGTACTGTGTTGGCAGTGTATCGGCCCAGCAAGTGCTTTAGAGGCGCAAGCCGCCGTCTAGCTCCAGAATCCGACCGGTGTAGTAGTCGTTTTCGAGGATATAGGCTACCGAATGAGCGATTTCCGCCGGTTTTCCCATGCGCCGTAATGGAATGCCCGAGGTCATTTTTTGCAGCGCTTCGGGTTTCATGCTCAGGGTCATTTCGGTTTCGATAAAACCCGGTGCTACGCCAGCAACACGAATGCCGTAACGCGCCAGTTCCTTGGCCCAGACCACGGTGTCGGCAGCGACGCCGGCCTTGGCTGCGGAGTAGTTGGCTTGACCCACGTTGCCAGCCCGGGAAATGGAGGAGATGTTGATGATTGCGCCTTCATTTTTCAGCTCGATCATCTTCGCCGCGACTTCGCGGGTGCAGAGAAAGACCCCGGTCAGGTTGACGTCGATCACTGCCTGCCATTGAGCCAGCGTCAGCTTGGTCATTTCGCCGTCCTTGACCTTGACGGTAAGGCCATCACGCAAGATGCCGGCATTATTTACCAAGCCATGAATAGCGCCAAAATCTTTGGCGATCTGGGCGACAGTCGCCGTTACCTGTTCTTCATTGGCGACGTTGCACAGGTAAGCGCGGGTTTCGCTGTCGACGGACTGGCAGGCAGCGACGGTTTCGTCGAGCTTTTCCTGGTTAAGGTCAACCAGGGCCAGTTTGGCGCCTTTGCTGGCCAAGTATTCGGCCATGGCGCGGCCCAATCCCTGGCAGCCGCCAGTAATGATTATGACTTTATCCTTTAAAAGCATAGAAAATCTCCTCGAGAGTCTGTCTGTGATTGCCCCCGCTTGGGCTGCGAACCGCTATTGTAAGTGCCCGTCCGGTTATTCCGGATTCTGTGCGAGGAGTCATAAGGTGAGTGTGAATGCCGGCAAGCATGCCCGAGAATTGCTTCTCAAGGAATACCGCGGGGTACTTTCTACCCATTCCAAGGCGATGCCGGGCTATCCTTTTGGATCAGTGGTGCCTTACTGCCTGGATGAACAGGGTCAGCCGCTGATTCTGATCAGCCGGATCGCTCAGCACACCCATAATCTGCAGGTGGACCCTAAATGTTCGCTGCTGGTAGGCGAGCGCGACGCCGTCGATGTACAGGCTGCCGCGCGCTTGACCCTGCTGGCGCACGCCCGGCCCTTGAGCGACTCTGCGGCTATCGAGGCGGCTGCTGCGCGCTATTACCGCTATTTTCCCGATGCGCAGAACTACCATGTGGTCCATGACTTCGACTTTTGGCTGCTTGAACCGGTGCGCGGGCGTTATATCGGTGGATTTGGCGCTATTCATTGGGTGGCGCAGCTGTCCTTGGCTAATCCCTTTGCGGGCGCGGTCGAGGCCAGCATGCTCGTCCATATGAACGTCGATCATGTCCGTGCGATCGCCCATTATGTCCACATGGCGGGTTTGCCCACGCATGCACCGGCCGAGCTGGTGGGGATCGACAGTGAAGGTTTTCACCTGCGCATCGGTCAGGCCCTTTACTGGCTGGCCTTTACCGTGCCCTGCACCACTCCCGGCGCGGTGCGCCAAGCGTTGGCAGTCTTGGCTAGGACCGAGACAGGCACGACCGATGGCATGATTGAGGGTTGAAATGGTGCCTTGATGGCGCCATCTAAGAGTTCTAGAGAGTCGTTTTTACGCTTATGGAGTCGCTGATCGATGCGTGCTTTTCTTGTTCTGTTTTTGCTCTTTCCTCTGGCCGAATTGGCGCTGCTGATTCAGGTGGGTGGCGCTATTGGTGTGTTGCCCACGATTTTGCTGGTGATTGGCGGTGCCGTGCTCGGCGGCATACTGCTGCGCATCGCGGGTGTGGCGACCGCATGGCGTGCCCGTGAGCGTCTGGCCCGAGGCGAGTTGCCGGAGCAGGAGATGCTCGAAGGTCTGCTGATTGCGGTGGGCGGTGGCTTGCTGATACTGCCGGGCTTTATCAGCGATGCTTTAGGGCTGCTGTGTCTACTGCCGATCACTCGTCGGGCGTTGATCAACCGCTTGCGCCGTCGGGCCGTAGAGCAGGCATTGCGTCAGCGCGCGTTTGCCGACGATCTGCAAGGAGAGGCAGAGGCCAGCCAATCCGATGCGGCCCGGGCGAACCTGATCGAAGGTGAGTTCGAGCGTCGAGATCGTTAAAAATTTTCGGCATCACCCTTGAAATTCCACTGCCAGCCCACACATACAGCTCACCGCAAGGTCTCTGTCGGTAACGATAGGCAGTTTTCTGCGGCCCGTTTTGCGGGTCGCAACCGGCAATGCCGGATGCATTAATCCGTCGATGAGTTCATCGGCCGCTCCACACCACCTAATTTTGGGAGAAATTCGACAATGAAGCTTCGTCCTCTGCATGACCGCGTTGTGATTCGTCGCAGCGAAGAAGAATCGAAAACCGCAGGTGGCATCGTCCTGCCGGGTTCGGCTGCCGAAAAGCCAAACCGTGGCGAAATCCTGGCAGTCGGCACCGGCCGTGTGCTGGATAACGGCGAAGTGCGCGCCCTGGCCGTTAAAGTCGGTGACAAAGTGGTGTTTGGCCCTTACTCCGGCAGCAACGCCATCAAAATCGATGGCGAAGAACTGCTGGTGATGAGCGAGAGCGAAATCTTGGCCGTGGTCGAAGACTGATTTCAGCGTCTGCACCGCCCAGAGCTTTGTTCTATTGAAAAGGCTCCACCAAAACGAATTTGAGGAATATCCATAATGGCTGCTAAAGAAGTTAAATTCGGCGAATCCGCCCGCAAAAAAATGCAGGTAGGCGTTAACGTTCTGGCCGACGCGGTTAAAGCGACCCTCGGGCCAAAAGGCCGTAACGTGATCATCGAGAAGAGCTACGGCGCTCCGACCATCACTAAAGACGGCGTGTCTGTTGCCAAAGAAATCGAGTTGAAAGACCGTTTCGAAAACATGGGCGCTCAGCTGGTTAAAGACGTTGCTTCACGTGCCAACGATGACGCAGGCGACGGCACCACTACCGCTACCGTACTGGCTCAATCGATCGTCAACGAAGGCCTGAAAGCCGTTGCTGCCGGCATGAACCCGATGGACCTCAAGCGCGGCATCGACAAGGCGACCATCGCCATCGTTGCTCAGCTCAAGGCTCAATCCAAGCCGTGCGCCGATTTCAAGGCCATCGCTCAGGTGGGCACCATCTCCGCCAACTCCGACAAATCCATCGGCGACATCATTGCCGAAGCCATGGAAAAAGTTGGTAAAGAAGGCGTTATCACCGTTGAAGAAGGCACTGGCCTGGAAAACGAACTGACTGTCGTTGAAGGCATGCAGTTCGACCGTGGTTACTTGTCGCCGTACTTCATCAACAAGCCGGACACCATGGTCGCCGAACTGGAGACCCCGTTGATCCTGCTGGTTGACAAGAAAATCTCCAACATTCGCGAAATGTTGCCAGTTCTGGAAGCCGTAGCTAAAGCCGGCCGTCCGCTACTGATCGTTGCCGAAGACGTTGAAGGCGAAGCCTTGGCGACTCTGGTCGTGAACAACATGCGCGGCATCGTTAAAGTCGCCGCCGTCAAGGCGCCGGGCTTTGGCGACCGTCGCAAGGCCATGCTGCAAGACATCGCCGTGCTGACTGGCGGTACCGTTATTTCCGAAGAAATCGGTCTGAGCCTGGAAACCGCTACCCTGGAACACCTGGGTAACGCCAAGCGCGTGATCCTCAGCAAAGAAAACACCACCATCATCGATGGTTCGGGTGTTGAGGCTGATATCGAAAGCCGTATTCTGCAGATCCGCAAGCAGATCGAAGACACCTCTTCGGACTACGACAAAGAAAAGCTGCAAGAACGTCTGGCCAAATTGGCTGGCGGTGTAGCCGTGGTCAAGGTTGGCGCCGGTTCCGAAGTTGAAATGAAAGAGAAAAAAGCCCGTGTTGAAGACGCCCTGCACGCAACTCGTGCAGCCGTTGAAGAAGGCGTGGTACCTGGCGGCGGCGTGGCTCTGGTCCGTGCCCTGCAAGCCATCGAAGGTCTGAAAGGCGATAATGCCGATCAGGACGTCGGTATTGCTCTGCTGCGTCGTGCTGTTGAAGCACCGCTGCGTCAGATCGTGGCCAACTCCGGTGACGAGCCGAGCGTAGTGGTTGATAAGGTCAAGCAAGGTTCGGGTAACTACGGTTACAACGCTGCGACCGGCGAGTACGGCGACATGATCGAAATGGGCATCCTCGATCCGGCTAAGGTGACTCGCGCTGCTCTGCAGGCCGCGGCCTCCATCGCCAGCATGATGATCACTACCGAAGCAATGATCGCTGAAATCGCGGAAGACAAGCCTGCTGCCGGCGGTATGCCGGACATGGGCGGCATGGGTGGTATGGGCGGCATGATGTAAGCCGACCAGCCCTTATGGTCTGATCCACGTTTGATAAAAAACCCGCCTTGTGCGGGTTTTTTTATGACTTTAATTTTGTGACTTCTTTGTAATTCAGGCACCGTTGGTCATGACACGAGGGGCGATGCCGCGCAATGGTCTAGGGTTATCAGACGGCGTGTGGCCGCAGGGGTTTTAATGATGAAGCTGGCAATTGCCCGAAGTGTATTTCTTGTTGCAGCGCTCGGGCTGGCCTCTTTGGCCGTCGCAGCTTGGCAAGAGCCTAGCCTGCAGGTACTGAGCGCAGAGAATAACTATTGTCCCCTGCCGGTTAAGGCCCGTACTCAGGTGCAGGTAGGGCCCGATCAGGATTTGTTGCTGTTTTTGTTTGGCCTGTCTCAGGGGATGGCAGCGAGGGGCTAAGCATCCAGCGATTGGACTGTTAAGCGCCCGCATCGGACGCGAGGTTCGATGCGCGCGCCTAAATCGACACGGTGCAGCCAACGTCTATGGCGCGCTCTCAGGCCATGCTCAGGTGATTATCCCAAAGCCCGGCCGGCAGTTGCAGGTGTTGTCCGACTATGGATTCGGTACGGCAATCGAAAAGCCGACAGCGGCCCACCCCGGCACTGACCACAAAACCCTCGGTTACGGCGGCTACTCCCGCGCAATCGGGCAGGTGCTGGTCTAGGCGCAGCGCGCTGCTGTCAATATCCCAAATCAACAGTCGGTTGCCGCGCGGGGCGGTTAGCGCCAGCAGGCGCAACTCGCTGTGTATCGCCAGGCTGGCGCAATACTGATTGATCTCCAGACGCTGTACTTCGGCCATCGGGAAGGTTTGGAAGGCTTGGCCAGGGCGCTTGATTGCCAGCAGCGGCGCGGCATCACCAGCATTGCCCATGTATTGCTGGCCGCTGATGATGGTGCCATCGTCCGCCAGCGCCAGGTGACGCACGCTGTTTTTGGTTTCGGGCAGTTGCTCTTTGCTCAGCAGGCGGCCGTCGCGTTGCAGCAGTACCAGGCTGGACTCCATGGCGCTCAAATTCATTTCCACTCGGCTATCGGCTTCTGTGCGAATGCCGCCATTGGCCACCACTATGGTTTCGCCGTCGGGCAGCCACAGCAATTGGTGCGGACCAATGCCGTGGCTGGACAGCTCACTGCTGCGTATCAATTGCTGATCCTGCAGGCGATAGACGCCGAGCACACCACGGCCCGGTTCGCGGGTGTCGTTCTCGGTGGTGTATAGCCACTCACCGCCTTTGTGAAAAATGGCATGCCCGTAGAAGTGCCGGTCCGCGGGTGAGTGCAGGGTTTGCAGCAGACGCCCGTCGCGGGTGTCGATCAGATAGCTTTCGGTGCTCGGACGGCGCCCGACAAACAGCGCCAGTGGCCGGCTGGGATGCGCCACCACATCGTGGCAGCGCTCATTTACCGGTGTGGCGAACACCTGGCTGCCATCCAGCCGGTAACCGACTGCATAGTGACGGCCTGCGGCGTCATTGCGCGCCGAGAGTAACAGCGGCTGCTGACCCTGCTTGGCCAGGGTCCAGCCGCCGAGGGCGGCGCCGGCCAGCAGGGCGCTGCCCAAGCCAAGAAAGGTGCGGCGTTGCATAAGCAGTTCCTTTTTTTCAAGCGGTTCGGAGGTTCAACAAATAAACAGGCATTGCCTGTCTTCATCCTTCTGCACCCGCAAGATTGAGGTGCGCCGCGGGTGGTTCGAAAACATCAATCGCCATCGTGGGAGTTGAAGCCCATCTGAATGCCCAGGGTCTTGGCCAGCTCGATTTCATGCAGGCGATGCAGGCGGTCGAGGCTCTCATACAGCGCATCCAGTTCTTCGCGCCCGGTCTGTTCAGTCAGCAGTTCGCCCAGCGGCTGTTGCAGGGCGGCGAGGCGCTGGCGGGTGTCGCGGTAGGCGGCGTCGATCTGCTCGGCCAGGGGCGCTTGCTGTGTATTGAGCAGGCTACGCAGACCGTTCTGCTCGGCACCCAACCAGAGACGTTCGGCGCTGGCCAGGCTAGCGGCCAGGTTTGCCAGACTGGCATGACTGCGCCAGGCGTCGGCCTGGTAAGGCTGGGGATGGCCCTTGCTCCGCCGGCCGAGCGGTGTGCCGAGCTTCTTTTTCAGGCCGTCGAGGCCACTGACCTGGGTGCGCAACAGTTCGGCTACAGCTTCTTCAGCTTCGGCATAGCGCGGATTGGGAAAGTTCTTCAGCTTCGCGAGCATGCCGTCTTCGTTCTGCCAGAGCGTCAGTACCTCGGCAGCCAAGTTCTGCTGGTGCTCGCCGATGGCGACGAGTAGCGGGCAATAGCGGTTTTTTTGCGCGGGCTCAGTCAGGTCGATGCCGGCATCGAACAAGAGGTATTCATAAGCGGTCAGGCCCTGCACCACCACGCTGGCTTGCTCCAGATCGGCCGGCGTGAGCTGCGGCTTGGCCTTCAGCAAAGCCTCGACCTGGCGCTTCACTAGGTTTTTCTTATCTGGCCAAAACTGCACTTGCCAGGCGCGGTTGCCTTCGGCCAATGGCCCGAGCAGAAGTGGCTGCAGTCCGGCCCAAGCGCTTTGCGCGGCGAGAAACGTCTGTTGCGCGGCGGCCAGGTCCTGGTCGCCCGCGCAGAAGGCCTGAGCGCTGCTGGCCAATTGGCTATCAGCCTCGGCCCAGGCGCTGTAGGCGGGCAACAGTACTCCGTCAGCCAGCGCGGCACTGGTGTGCTGCTGCGCATCGGGTGGAGTGCAGGCGGCGAGCGCCAGAGCGCTGAAGGCGATAACCAGTGGACGAATCAACATGCGCGACTTCCTATCAAGATTAAGAACAGCATCAAAGTGAATTGAGAAAGGCCAGCAGCGCGGCCCGCTCGTCGATAGCCAAGCCCAGCACCTGTTGTTTGGCCGCTTCGGCTTCACCGCCATGCCAGAGGATGGCCTCCAGCAGGTTGCGCGCGCGGCCGTCATGCAGAAACTGGCTATGCCCGCTGACCGTTTCGCTCAGGCCGATGCCCCATAGAGGCGGGGTGCGCCACTCGCGGCCGCTGGCTAAAAAATCGCGACGATTATCCGCCAGGCCGGCGCCCATGTCGTGCAACAGCAGGTCGGTATAGGGACGAATCAGCTGGTTGGCCAGTTCCGGTTCGGCGGCGTCGCCGGCAGTGCTGAATTGTGGCGTGTGACAGCCCTGGCAGCCGGCCTGGTGGAACAGGCTCTTGCCCTTGAGCACGTCGGGCGTATCGACCTCGCGGCGCGCCGGTACGCCCAGATTGCGGCTGTAGAACAGCACGCTGGCCAGAATCTTGTCGCTGACTTCTGACGCGTCAGCGAGCGGTTGATTCGGTTCGCCGCCGGGTTGATCGCTGGACTCGTTGCTGGGCGAGATATTGCGCTCGCCGCCGTGCGGCGCGCTGCGGCAGGCGGTTTGGCTGGCGGTGCAATCGTCACTGCTGAGCAGGCGGCTGGTCAGGCCCATATCGCCAGCGAAGGCGTGGGCATTTTGTTGATTCAAATTGGGTTGCCCGGCTTTCCAGCCGAAACGACCCAAAACGGTTTTTTGCTGGGCATCGTCCCAGACCTGGTTGGGCCGCCCGGAGATACCATCGCCATTCACATCGTCCGGGTCGGCGTTGGCTAAAATATCGGCTTCAGCAATGGCTTCGAGCAGGCCCAGGCCGATCATCGGCGGGGCGATGCGCGCGGAGAATAGGGTGTCTGCGCGCATGGGGCCATAACCGAACTGGCTGATGTGCAGGCTCGGCTGGCGCAGTTCGACCACGCTGGCATCTTTGAAATGCACTGGCACGCGGCTGTACTCGATCCGCACCTTGGCTTCGGGCGCGACGCCGGGAATGGCCATGTCTTGCAACTGACCGCCGTACACCGGTTCGTCCAATGCGCCGAGACGCTTGAGAATCTCGGCATATTCGCCGTTAGGGTCGAGTGCCGCCAGTTCAGTGTTTTGCTCGCCAACGGGAATCGATAGGCGCACCAGCATGGACGTTGCGCTGCTGGCATTCGGGCCTGGCGGATGGCCGCGGCCGTCTTTGATATGGCAGTTCTGGCAGGCATTAGTATTGAACAGCGGACCGAGGCCATCGCGTGCCGTGGTGGTAGACGGTGCCATCACCCAGGGGTTGCGAAAGAAACTGTTGCCCACACTGAACTCCAGACGGCGCAGCGGCGAGAGATTGGCCGCGGGCATGGAGTAGGCATTGTGGTCGCGTTTGAACACCGTGGCCGCGCCGGCAGACAACGCTTCGCCGGGCTCGGCCTGAGTGAAATTCGGCTGCTGGTCGCAGGCGCTCAGGCCGAGCAGCAGGCTTAGCAGAGTCAGCTGAAGAAGAAAGGGGGCGCGCATCGACAAACATCCACTAAAGGGTAATCACACAGATAGTCTTAGCGGGCCAAGAGCATCAAAATAAGATGTATTTGCGTTTGGGTGGGTGGCAGCGGGTCGCAGGCAAAAAAGCCCCTGACGCCATAGCGCCAAGGGCTTGGGCTTTTGCTGGATCAGAAGCTGTGCTCGGCAGTGTCTGGGTTCAAGTCGCCGAGGGCCAGCGTACCGGCGACCTGCTCAATGGCGCCCGTCTGCTTGACCAGGGCCGCAATGGCGTCGCGGACGATCTGTTGGCCTTCGCTGTTATCGGCGGCGATCAGCTGATCGAAGTGTTGGCCGTTGTTGGCGCTATCGACCATGGCTTGCAGCTTAGCTTCAGTGGCCTGCAGGTCGGCTTTCAGGCGGCTGTCGGCCTTGGCGTCGACGTTGGCCACAAGAGAGGACAGGCTTGGACCGCTGAGGGTGCTGCCATCAATCTTCTGGTACTCGCCCAGGTAGACGTTGCGAATGCCCTTGCCATCGTAGAAGTGCGAGTTGTGGGTGTTGTCGCTGAAGCAGTCTTGCTCGTCTTCGGTGGAGTTGGCTTCCAGGGCGACCTTCATGCGCTCGCCGGCCAGCTCACCAAGGGACAGGCTGCCCATGCCAAACAGCATCTTGCGCAGGCCATTCTCGGCCGGTTCGGCGAGCAGGCTGGCGCGGTAGTTATCGGTGTTTGGCTGCCACTCGACGACCATGTCCTGCAGATCCTTGACCAGCAGTTCGGTGGCGGCCGTCAGGTAGGCCCGGCGCCGTTCGTTATTCCCACCGGTGGCGCCTTCGCCCAGCACAAAATCGCTGGCCGGGCGCTCGCCCGCACCCGGGCCGGAGCCATTCAAATCCTGGCCCCAGAGCATGAATTCGATGGCGTGGTAACCCGTGGCAACGTTGGCTTCCGAGCCACCCAGTTCGTTGAGGCTGGCCAGCAGCTCAGGGCGCAGATCAGTCACGTCGAGCTGGTCTTCACCGACCTGGATTTTAGTGTTGGCGATGATATTGGCAGTGGCGCCGGGGTTGCCGAGAGCATGCGGATAGTCGGCGGCTACGTAGTCGATCAGCCCTTCATCCAGAGGCCAGGCGTTCATTTGGCCTTCCCACTCATCCACGACCGGGTTGCCGAAGCGAAATACTTCACTCTGCATATAAGGTACCCGTGCAGCCAGCCAGGCCTCGCGGGCAGCTTTCAGGGTGGTGTCATTGGGCGTGGCCAACAGCGCTTCAATGGCTGTCTGCAGAGCCTTGCCGGTGCTGGCCGCATCACTGAACACCGCAAGGGCCAGGTCGGCGTAATGGGCCACGACCGCGCTGCGCTCGGCTTGATTGGCGTTCGCGTCGACCGGCAGTGCCGCCGCAGCGCTGCTAGCAGCGGGCGGGGAGACCACGACGGTTTCCTGGGACTCGCCGCAACCGGCAAGGGTGATAGCAAGGGCCAGCAGGCTGACAGTAGCCAGGGGTGTACGAATCATGGCGAAATCCTTAGCGGTAAAATGAGAATGCTGCCCAGTTGTGCAGTGGAATCGACTGCATAATGAGAACTATTAACATTTATTGCAAAGGTTTGTTGGCGCTTTTCGTGTTGCGCTCGCGGGGACTTGCAGGAGCGGTCCGCTAAATCTGCGTGCCGTTGCCAATCTCACGGACCGGCGAATCAGCAGCTAAGTAGATCTGTATCAAAGGGTCACAGGGTTGGTTGCGGCGTACCGGCGCCGGGCCTGTTTCAGGTAGAGCAGCAGTTCGCGGGGGAGCAGCGGCTTGCTGTACAGATAGCCCTGACCCTCATTGCAGCCTTGGGCAATGATATAGGCCTCCTGCTCGGCCGTTTCGACCCCTTCGGCGATCACCTGCATGCCCAGGTTCTGGCCGAGCTGGATAATGGCGCGAACGATGGTGGCGTCATCTTCATCTGTCAGCAGGTCCTGAACGAAACTCTTGTCGATCTTGATTTTGTCCAACGGCAGGCTTTTCAGGTAGCCGAGCGAGGAATAGCCAGTGCCGAAGTCGTCGATGGCAATCAGCGCACCAGAGCGGCGCAGGCTCAGCAAGTGCTGGGCGGCGGTGGTGATGTCGACCATCAGGCCCGTCTCGGTGACTTCCAGCTCGAGACTGCGTGGGGGCAGGCGATAAACCTGTATCAGGTTATGGATCATGCGCGGCAATTCGGCGTGGTGCAGCTGCACGGCAGATAGATTGATGGCCATGCGCAGTTCGGTGAAGCCCAGGTCGTGCCATTCGCGCAGTTGCTTGCAGGCTTGATCGAGCACCCAGTCACCAATGGCGATGATGCAGCCGTTCTGCTCGGCCAGTGGAATAAACAGATCAGGCGGGATTAACCCCAGTCGCGGATGCTGCCAGCGTAACAGCGCCTCGACGCCAATCACCCGCAGATCGCGATAATCCACCTGAGGCTGATAGACCATAAACAGTTGGCCCAGGTTCAGGGCCTCACGCAGGTCTTTCTCCAGTTCGCGGCGCCGGCGCATCTCACTGTCGACGCTGGCAATATAGAACTGATAACGGTTACGCGAACGGCTCTTGGCCAGGGTCATGGTCTGTTCGGCTTTTTGCAGCAAGTTTTCGGTGTTGTCACCGTCCTCGGGAAACAGGGTGATGCCAATGGTGGCGCGCAGGTGTATTGCCTGCTGCTCAAGAGCGAAGGGCACTTCCAGTTCGTCGAGAATGCTTTGCGCCAGTTCGGCGGCTTGGTAGGGGTGCTCAATATCGGCCTGGATCAGCACGAACTGATCGCCACCGAGCCGGGCCAGGGCGCCGAGTCGGCCCATGTGGCCGCGTAAACGGTCAGATAAGGCCAATAGCAGTTGGTCACCGGTCTGGTAATTGAACTGCTCGTTGATGGCCTTGAAATCGTCCAGGCCCACGCAGAGTACGGCAACGCGGCGCTGCCGTTGGCCGGCATCCTGAATAATCTGATCGAGCTGAGACTGCAGTAGCTGACGATTGGGTAAGCCAGTCAGAAAATCATACTGAGTAATACGCTGCAGGCTGGTTTCTGCCTCGCGGCGCAGGCTGGTATTGCGCGCGATGGATGCTAGCAGTTCATTGGCGGTGGTGATCCAAAGGCCCAGTTCATTCTTCTCGTGGCCCTTGAGCATGGGCAGTTGATGCTCGCCGGGACGATCGGGATGGATAGTGCTCAGGTGCTTAAGGATTTTCGCCAGCGGCTTCGTCAGAAGCCAGTAGTAGACCAAATACAGCACCAGGCCCATGGTCAGTGCACGCAGCATGCCGGCGATAAAGATAACCACCGAGTTGCGGACGAAGGCTTGACCATAGAGCGCTGTATCCAGAGTGATACTCAGGTCGCCGTAATACTCGCGGACAGGATCCTTACCGGCCAGTGGAATGCTGAAGGTTTGCTCTGTACCAAAAATTGGGTCGGTCAGCCAGCGGGTAGGCAGTGCCATCAGCGGCCGAGCCTTTTGCGCAAGCATCGGCTCGCCAGGATGGCCAATGGCGGCGAAGCGCATGGATTCGTGCTGGAACAAACCCTCGACGACCTGCAAGCCCATCTCCCTATCCAGGCTGTAGACGGCTTGGGTGGAGGGGTCGCGAAACATGTAGAGAATCCGCAGGGCATCGCTGTTCACGGCTTGCCGCGCCTTGTATGCATCGAAGACAATTTGCCCGCAGCTCACCACAATGCCCAATACCAGCGCGCACAGCAGCACCACGCGGAGCAACTTCAGCGATAAGCTGTTTTTAGGTTCCAGCATGGACTCTCCATGGGGTTGCGAAGCGCGAGTGTAGCGTCTACACATTAATATCGAAATACGTAGTATTACGCACAATAGCGTGCCGACAGCACTCTATGTCAGCGTTCGTTACATGTACATGACCATAAAGTTAGTGTGTGTAAAAGAAAAAACCCGGCCGGAGCCGGGTTTTTTGGGTTGTCGCGCAGCTGCTGTTAGGCGGCGTAGTTTTTCGCGACGAAGTCCCAGTTGACCAGATTCCAGAACGCCTCGACATACTTAGGACGGGCATTGCGGTAGTCGATGTAATAGGCATGTTCCCAAACATCGCAGGTCAGCAGCGGGGTGTCGCCGCTGGTCAGCGGATTGCCGGCGCCAATGGTGCTGGCCAGCGCCAGGGAGCCGTCGGCTTTCTTCACCAGCCAGCCCCAGCCGGAACCGAACGTGCCGATGGTGGTTTTGCTGAAGGCTTCCTTGAACGCGTCGAAGGAGCCGAAGGCAGCGTTGATTGCCTCGGCCAGGGCGCCAGTTGGTTGGCCGCCGCCGTTCGGGCTCATGCAGTTCCAGTAGAACGTGTGGTTCCAGACCTGGGCGGCGTTATTGAAGATGCCGCCCGAGGATGTCTTGACGATCTCTTCCAGGGTCTTGCCTTCGAACTCGGTGCCGGGCACCAGGTTGTTCAGGTTCGCCACATAGGTCGCATGATGCTTATCGTGGTGAAACTCCAGGGTTTCGGCAGAAACATGCGGTACCAGAGCGTCTTTTGCGTAAGGCAGTGGTGGCAATTCGAAAGCCATGATGTATCTCCTATTCAGGGTATTCAGGTCAGATGCGCTGCGCGCAAGGCCGATCACGGGCGGCCAGACAAGCGGCGGGGAGTGTGTCCTCCTTGCACCGCTAGCCCTGAAGCATAGCACCGGCGCGGCGCCACAAACACGCAGCATCTGTACGGGAAAGACCTCCGGCGCCTGGGTAAACGCCCCCGCCAGAGCCTTGGCCGCGCAGGTTGAGGGCGTCAGTGGTTAGCGCCCCAGCATCAATTGTCTGGCTACCGAGAACATCATCAGTGCCACCGTCAAGTCGACCAGTCGCCAGGTTATCGGTTTAGCCAGCCAGGGAGCGAGCCAGGCGGCACCCAGCGCCAGGGTGAAGAACCAGAGCAGCGAGGCACTGGCTGCGCCCATGGCATAGGCCGCCGGTGCCGCTTGTTGGGCGCCGAGAGAGCCGATCAGCAATACCGTATCCAGATATACATGGGGGTTGAGCAGGGTCACCGCGAGCGCCGCCAGCAGCACCGTTTGTCGCGAGCGCGGTTGGCAAGCTTGGGCGATAAGGGCTTGCGGGCGCAGGGCGCTCAGCAGGGCGCGGCCGCCATAGACCAACAAAAACAACGTGCCGCCCCAGCGAGCGATGTTAAGCAGCGATGGATTTTGCGCCAGCAGGCTGGCCAGGCCGAATACCCCGGCGCTCACCAGTAACGCATCGCAGGCAACACAAAGCGCGGCGACGGACAGATGGTGTTCACGGCGCATGCTCTGGGCCAGCACGAAGGCGTTCTGTGCGCCGAGTGCCATGATCAAGCCGGCGGCGATCAATAGACCATTCAGATAGCTTTGCCACATGCCGCGATTTCCTCTGCCGAGCGTTCTTGAGGTGGCCAGTCTGGGTCGCTTGGCTGTATAAGAAAAACCAATAGTGCTGATCCATCATTAGGAAAAATGATTTGTTCGATTATAAGCTGCTGGCCGCGTTGGCCGCCGTGGTGGAGCAGGCCGGCTTTGAGCGGGCCGCTCAGGTGCTGGGCCTGTCGCAATCGGCGGTGTCGCAGCGCATCAAACTGCTCGAAGCGCGGGCCGGCCAGCCGGTGCTGGTGCGAGCAACGCCGCCGACCCCGACCGAGACCGGCCGTAGGCTGCTTAACCATGTGCAGCAGGTGCGCCTGCTTGAGCGCGATCTGCACAGCTACGTGCCGGGACTGGACGCCGGTGGCCGGCCCGAACGGTTGCGTATCGCCCTGAATGCCGACAGTCTGGCGACGTGGTGGGCAGCTGCGCTGGGCGAGTTCTGTGCCAGCCATAGCGTGCTGCTGGAGCTGCTGGTGGAAGATCAGGACGTCGGCCTTAAACGCATGCGCGCCGGCGACGTGGCGGCGTGCGTGTGCGCCAGTGCCCAGCCGATCGGCGGTGCGCGCGCGGTGTTGCTGGGGGCAATGCGTTACCGGGCCCTGGCCAGCCCGGCGTTTCTTGCACGGCATTTTCCCCAGGGCGTGAGCTCGGCGCAGTTGACGCAAGCGCCGGCCATTGTCTTCGGCCCGGATGATCTTTTGCAGCATCGCTACCTGGCCGCGCTGGGCGTCGAGGGTGGTTTTCAGCATCATCTGTGTCCTTCATCGGAAGGGTTTGTGCAAATGGTCAAGGCCGGACTCGGCTGGGGCTTGCTGCCCGAGATGCAGGTGCAGGACGAGCTGCGCCGGGGTGAGTTGCTGGAGTTGTTGGCGCAACAACCCATTGATGTACCGCTGTACTGGCATCACTGGCGCACGGGCGGCGAGTTGCTCGCCGAACTGACTCGCCACTTGGCGCGGAGCACGGCACTTATATCAACGGTAAAATGAGTTTCCAGGTTTTTTGCGGTCCTAGGATCTTTGAGTTTTGACTTTTCCCTAAGGGTTTACCTATGCGTAACGATGCCTTCGACGAACTGGACACGGTCCCCAGCCTCACCACCGATAGGCGCGACCGAGACGATTTTGGCCGGGACGGTCAGGCGCACGAGCGCGAAGATGCCCACGGCCGGACTGCTCAGCCCGTGCCAGCCAAGTCGGCCAGCAGCGGATTTTTGTGGGCACTGGTGGTTGCTCTGAGCATCGCCCTCGGCGGTTTGGCCTGGTGGAGCGTGCAACAGCTGGCGCTGATGGAGCAGCAACTGGTGGCGACCCAGGAAAGTTTTGCGCGTATCAGCGAAGAAGCCACGGGACGAATTCAGGATATTTCCGGTCAGGTAGTGGCCACCGAATCGTCAGCGCTCAGTGACAGCGAAGCGCTCAAGCTGCAGGTCAAGCAACTGCAAACCAAAGTCACCAATCTAAGCAAGCAGCAGCAAACGGTGGATAGCCAACAGACCAGCCAGACCGAGCGTATCGAGGCATTGAACGAGCAGTTGAAAACCCAACAAGGCGCCAGTAGCCAATTCGCCGAGCAGCTGAAAGTTCAGCAAGGCACCAGCGCTCTGCTCGCCGATCAGTTGAAAACCCTGAGCAGCGAGCAGAGCGCGTTAAAAACGGCGGCGGGCGACCTGGGTCAAGTACAGGACCAGGTCAAAAGCCTGAATGCGGAGGTGCAAGCGCTGAAGAAAATCGGCAATCCCAATCAGGCCATCGGCCGGCTGGAAGAGGATTTGTTAGTGCTGCGCAGCCAACTGGATACGCGTCCGACGCCAAGCAATACCGCCGCCAGCGCCGCAGAATTCGACGTCTTCCGCGGACAGATGACGCGCAATATCAATACCCTGCGCGCTCAAATGCAGAACCTGCAGGGCCAGCTAAACGCCCGCTAGACACGCGCTTTAGAGACGCGGGTAGTCGATATAACCGACCGCGCCGGCAGCATAGAAGGTCTCGGGCCGTGGCTCATTTAGCGCGGCATCCTGGGCCAGACGCGCAGGCAGGTCCGGGTTGGCGATAAAGGGTATGCCGAAGGCCACGGCATCGGCCTTGCCGCTGGCCAGCCAGGCATTGGCCGTTTCCTTGGAGAAGCGCTCGTTGGCGATATAGGCGCCGCCGAACAGGCTCTTGAGCTGTGGACCCAGGCTGTCGGCGGCGTCCTTTTCCCGGGCGCAGAGAAAGGCCAGCTTACGTTTGCCCAATTCGCTGGCGATATAACCAAAGGTCTCGCTCGGGTTGGCATCGCCCATGGTGTGCATGTCGGCGCGCGGCGACAGGTGCATGCCGACGCGGCCTGGCTCCCACACGGTCAATACCGCGTCGGTCACTTCCAGCATCAGCCGTGCACGGTTCTGCAGCGAGCCGCCGTACTGATCGGTGCGCTGGTTGGTGCTGCTCTGCAGAAACTGGTCGAGCAGATAGCCGTTGGCGCCGTGAATCTCCACTCCGTCGAAACCGGCAGTCTTGGCGTTTTCTGCGCCCTGCCGATAGGCCTCGACAATCTCGGCGATTTCCTGGGTTTCCAGCGCTCGCGGCACGGGATAATCACGCAGCGGCCGCAGCAGGCTGACATGCCCTTTGGCGGCGATGGCGCTGGGCGCGACCGGTGCGGCACCGTCGAGAAAGGACGGATCGGAAATGCGCCCCACATGCCACAGCTGCAGCACTATTCGCCCGCCGGCCGCATGCACGGCCTTGGTGATATTGCTCCAGCCGCGTACCTGTTCGGGCGACCAGATGCCCGGCGTATTCGGGTAGCCCACGCCCATCGGCATCACCGAGGTGGCTTCGCTGATGATCAGCCCGGCCGAGGCCCGCTGTACGTAGTACTCGGCCATCAGCGCGTTGGGCACTCGGCCTTCGTCGGCGCGGCAGCGGGTCAGCGGCGCCATGATGATGCGGTTGGGCAGCTGCAGCGCGCCGAGAGTGATGGGATCGAAAAGGGTCGTCATAAGTGCAGTCTCCGTGGGGCGTAAAGGGGTTATTAGTTGAAAGCAGGTTGCAGGGGCCGATTGCGCCTGAAACTCAGTTGGCAAAGAAGCAGGGCCAGCACCGCCAAGACAGCGCCCACCAGAGGCACGCGAGTCAGTCCCAGGCCCTGGCCGATGACCAAGCCGCCGGTCCAGGCGCCCAGGGCATTGCCCAGGTTGAAGGCGCCGATATTCAGGGTCGACACCAGGTTCGGCGCGCCCTCGCCAAAGGTCATGACATTGATCTGCAGGGCCGGCACCGCGGCGAAGGCGGCCACGGCCCAGAAGAACAGGGTGATCTGGGCCGCAATCGGCGTCTGGCTGGTCCAGCTGAATAGGCTGGCCAGCAGCGCCAGGGCGATAAATACGCCGCTCAAGGTATTCGCCAGATGGCGGTCGGCCAGCCGGCCGCCGAGCACATTGCCCAAGGTCAGGCCCAGGCCGATGAGCAGCAGGGTCCAGGTCACGCCGCGGGGCGTGACCCCGGTGACCTCACCCAGTAGTGGCGCTATATAGGTGAAAAGGGCGAACACCGAGGCGGAAAACAGCACCGTGGTGCTCAGGGCCAGCCACAGCCCGGCACCGCCCAAGGCGCGCAGTTCGACGCGCAGATCGACTTTGTGGCTCTCGCGCTGGGCCGGCAGATAACGCCACAGGCCGATCAACGCCAGCAGACCGATCAGGGTCACTCCCCAGAAGGTCGAACGCCAGCCTGCGGCCTGGCCCAGCGCGGTGCCCAGAGGGACACCCAGCACATTGGCCAAGGTCAGGCCGGTGAACATCAGCGCCACCGCCGAGGCCCGGCGATTGGCCGGCACCAGGCTGGCGGCGACCACCGAGCCGATCCCGAAAAAGGCGCCGTGGCACAGGGCAGTGATGATCCGGGCGAGCATCAGCATCTGGTAATCGCTGGCCAGGGCGCAGAACAGATTGCCACCGATAAAAATCGTCATCAGCGACAGCAGTGCCACCTTACGCGGCCAGCTGGCGGTGATCAGGGCCATCAGCGGCGCGCCAATGGCCACACCCAGGGCGTAGCCGGTTATCAGCCAGCCGGCGCCGGGAATGGATACCCCCAGATCACTGGCCACCTCGGGAAGCAGGCCCATAATCACGAATTCGGTGGTACCTATGGCAAAGGCGGACAAAGCCAGGACGAGAAGCGAAACGGGCATTGGCCGGCTCCTGATAGGGTGCAAGGATTGTGGGGCCGCTGTCGGCGCCCGCTAAATAGGGCTAGAGCTGAGCGCCGAGCTGGTCGATAAAGGCCTGGATCTGTGCCTCGTTGCGCTTGAAGAAACTCCACTGGCCAACCTTCTTGCAGCTGACCAATCCGGCGCGTTGCAGGATCGCCAGATGGGCCGATACCGTGGATTGCGAGAGCCCGGTGCGCGGGGCGAACTTGCCGGCGCACACGCCGATTTCGAACGGATATTCCTGCTCACCGAAGTGCTGCTCGGGCGCTTTGAGCCACTGCAACATGTCGCGGCGCAATGGGTGGGCGAGGGCCTTGATGATTTCATCGATGTTGCTGGGCATCATGGGTTGCGCCTGTATAACGGTGTATTGCAATGCGGCGAAGTATAAATCGCTTAATTGCGATGTAGCGATTCGTTCTATTGATAATGGGTATCCACATTATCGATAGAACGTGGCGCCCCTCGGGTCTTTGACGCTTTAGACTAAGTGATGAATTATCTCGCACATCTGCATCTCGGCGGTCCGCTGCCGGCTCAACTGCTCGGCAGCTTGTATGGCGACTTCGTCAAAGGGTCGCTGCTCGGGCATTATCCGCCGACGCTCGAAGCGGCCATTCGCTTGCACCGGCGCATCGACGTGTTTACCGACAGCCATCCGCGCGTACTGCAGGCCAAGGCGCGCTTTCCCCTGGCGCGCCGGCGCTATGCGGGCATCGTGCTGGATATTTTCTTCGACCATTGCCTGGCCAGCGAGTGGGCGCACTATGCGCTGGAACCCTTGCCGGTGTTTACCGCACGGGTCTACCAGACCCTGGCCGATGAACCCGCGCTGCCGCCGCGCTTGGCGCAGATCGCACCGCTGATGGCGGCGCAGGATTGGCTCGGCAGCTACCGCGAATTTGCCGCGCTGGAGCGGGTCTTGCTGGGCATGAGCCGCCGCCTGTCGCGCCCCGAAGGGCTGACGGGGAGCATGGCCGAACTGCAGCACTTGTATGAACCCTTGCGCGAAGACTTCCGCGCCTTCTACCCAGACTTGCAAGCCTTCGCCCGCCAGGAACACGCGCAGTCGCGCCAAAACTCCGAGGGTTAAACGAAGGCTATGTACCCATTACGTGTTGGGAAACTGTGAGGAAGCGCTGAAATCTGCGCCACCACTGGCTCGGCTGTATCACCAAGAGACAGTGACTACGGGGCTTTCAGGCCTTTCAACAGTCAACGGGTACATAGCCTAAACGAAGGCTCTGTCTGCGTTAGGACGCGCGCGGCTGCGTCTTGAATGATCGTCGTGCAGGTGCAATAAACACGCGCCGACAAACGCACTAAGGCTAATCAATCGCTAAGGCGAACCTAACCGAAGCCCAGCCTGCGGACCGAGCGCCGGGCCACGTAATGCCGCCAACTGGCCTGGGTCGACGGCGCTGTTTGCCGAGGTGTCTTTCGGTCGCCGTAATTGTCTCAGGCGCTCAACGGCTCGGGCTGCAGCTCGGGTTCGGGGTGGTCTGTGCCGACTTGCAGGGCGATGCAGTGCTGGGCGCGGCGGGCCAACTGATTGCGGTTCTCGGCGGGGCGGGCGTGCAGCAGCGGCAGCAGATGCAACTCGACCGCCGCTGTCGGGGAGCGCAGCAGGCGCAGCAAATGGCGGAGCAGATCGTCCTCGCCAATAAAGGGCGTCACCTCGTCACGCTGCCCTGCGCGCCGGTAACGGATGGCTACTGGCTGCAGCGCGACTTGATGCTCTAGGACGCCGGACAGCAGGCGGCCGTGGAAGGTGCGCACGCCGCGCCCGTCGGTGGTGGTGCCTTCGGGGAAAATCAGCAGCGCCCGCTGCTGGCGCAAATAAGCACCGATCTGCTGATTGAGCGCGCCGCTATCCCCCGCGCCGCGGCGGATAAATAAGGTGCCGACCTGCTGCGCCAGCCAGCCGGCCAGCGGCCAGTGGCGCACCTCGGCCTTGGCCACAAAGTACAGCGGCTGCAGCGCGCCGAGCAGCGGGATATCGCACCAGGACACATGGTTGCTGACCCACAACGCCGGCTCCGTCGGCAGTTGCCCGAAGACCTGGACCCGCAACGGCAGACAGCGCACCAGCCCGCCCAGCCAGAAGCGCAGCAACCGTTGACGCAGGACTAAGGGCTGCGCCAACCAGGGTTGACGCAGGGCCACATAACCCGCCAGCAGCGCGCCGATCAGCAGCCAGAGCAGCAACCGGGCGCCGCGCAAGCTTAGGCGCAGGGTCTGCAGCAGGCCCTGGCGCCAGGCGCCGAACATCAGACCGCGGCTTTGAAGTGGCGGGCGTAACGCGGGCACAACTCATCGCGCTTGAGCAGGATAAACACGTCGGCCACCTGAAACTCCGGGTCCCAGCACGGCTCGCCGCAGATTTTCGCGCCCAGGCGCATATACGCCTTGAGCAACGGCGGCAGCTGGGCGATCACGTTGCTGGGCAGCTCCAGGCTGGGCAGTGGATTTTTTGGCTGGGCGCGCAAGTGCTCGGTGCACAGGTAACGCTCGCGCAGACGCTGCATGATCGCCGCGGCCTGAATGCCGCCGTCCTGCATGGGGATGCTGGCGCAGCCCATCAAATAGCGGTAGCCGCCCTCATTCAGCACTTCGGCCAGCTCGCTCCAGAGCACGGCGATGGTGCCGCCGTTGCGGTAAGCCGGATCGACGCAGGTGCGGCCGATTTCCAGAATCGGCCCGGGCAGATGGGCCAGGCCGTCGAGCTTGAATTCCTCTTCGCTGTAGTAGCGGCCGATGCGCCGGGCGGCATGGTGATCGAGCAGGCGGGTGGTGGCGACCAGGCGGCCGTTGTTCAGATCACGCACCCCGATGTGCACGCAGTGGCGGTCGTAGTCGTCCATGTCCAGGCCGAGTTCGGCGCCGTGCAGCGTGGCATTGAACTCGGCGCTGAACACGCGAAACCGCAAGGCCTGAGCCTCGCGCAGGGCCGTGGCGCCCATCAGGCGTTCGGCGTGCAAGCGCCGTGGCGCGGTGCTGCAGTCGCGGGTGCGGGCGATCTGGGTCATGGGAGCGTCTCCGTTGGCCTGCCTTTAAAGTAGCGATCAGTCGGCGGTGTTGAATTGCCTGGCGTGCGATATGGCGCAGTGGCCCGGCAACACGCAGCAACAATGTTGCGCAACCTCACGTTAGGCAGCCTCGATGGCACCCCGGTGACTCTTCGGTGATGCTTGTATGACAGCGCGTTGGCCCGGCTCCGATTGTCAGCTCAACCAGTTACGTCGGTGTGGCCAGTGCCGTCGTGTTCCGCCTGTGTTCAGGCGCGCCGCCGATTTTCCCGGTTATCAAGGTGCTGCATCAGCCTGGGCTGGCCCATACTCTGCTCCCTCAAACGTGTGGCCGACGGCGAGCCGAATACGGCCCTGGCGATGTGGATGCGCCGCCGCTGCACGTCACAGCAAGCCGCGGCGCATAGCCGATAGGTCAAGCGTCCATAGGAAAAGGTTGTGTACCTTTATGGGCTGATTGCAAAACGTAGGGTGGGCTTCAGCCCGGCAATGCCCTCATTCAGCGGCGGTGAGCTGAAGCCATCCTGCAAAAGCACTGCGCTTAATTAACCACTTACGCAGACATGCCTAAAAAACGGATAGAACGCCACTCAATGAAAGCCACTCAATCGAAAATCGACACATGAATACCGGCACATGAAGGGCGCGATTTTTCCCTGGCGCAGCATCAATCGTTTCGAATTGCTGATCGACGGTCCGGCATTTTTTCCACGCTTGCTGGCGGCTATCGATGCGGCGGAGCACCGCGTCGAATTGGAACTCTATTTGGTGGAGCCGGGCACGTGTGCGGACGCCTTGGCGCATGCGCTCGCCGCGGCCGCACGCCGTGGCGTGCAGGTACGCTGCCTGTTCGATGCGTTTGGCAGTCGGGCCTTCGCCGCCATCCACACGCAGAACCTGCGGAAAGCGGGCGTGCAGCTGCGTTTTTATAATCCACTGGGCTGGTTCGGTGGCTTCAGCAACTTGTATCGCGATCACCGTAAATTGCTGCTGGTGGATGAGCACCTGGCGTTCGTGGGCGGCACGGGCGCCAGCAATGACTTCTGGACCCCGGGGGACGCCGACAGCCATTGGCATGAGGTGATGGTTGAAATCGTCGGGCCGCTGGTCTCCGATTGGCAGCAGCTGTTCGAGCACCTGTGGCGGGTCAGCCCGCTGCGCTTTCCCTGGCGCACGGCCTACGCCCTGGGCCTGCCATGCTTGCCCAGCAACCCGCTGGTGGCGGGCGGGCTGGGTCGTGTGGCGTATGCCAATGCCCATCAGCACCGCGATATTTTGCAGTCTCTGCTGCGTGCGCTGCGCGGTAGCCAGCAGCGTATCTGGCTGGCTACACCGTATTTTTTACCCACCTGGAAAGTCCGTCGAGCGTTGCGCAAGGCAGCGCTGCGGGGCGTGGACGTGCAGTTGCTGTTGACCGGACGGCATACCGATAACCCGCCGGTGCGCTTAGCCGGTCAGCGTTATTACCCGCGTTTGCTCAAGGCCGGGGTGCGGATCTTCGAGTACCAGCCGCGCTTTTTGCACCTGAAAATGGTGCTGGTGGACGATTGGGTCAGCCTGGGCTCATGCAACTTCGATCACTGGAACCTGCGCTTTAACCAGGAAGCCAATCTGGAAGCGCTCGACCCCGACTTCGCGCAGGCGGTGGCGGCCAGCTTCGGCGCCGATTTCGCCCAAAGTCAGGAAGTCACCCTGGCGCAGTGGCGCAGCCGACCCTTATGGCGGCGCGTGCAACAACGCCTGTGGGGCTGGCTGGATCGGCTGGTCATTAACCTGTTGGACCGCCGCGGCTAACAGGTTAATGACCGTTGGCAACGGCCGCGGGGAAGTATGCAAAATGCCTTGGGCCCAGCCAGAAATCATGCAATCTGCACGTTCTTCGCGTTGCTATATTTCAATAACTAACTGTTAATAAAGAATTTTATATAAAAACACGATTGGCACAACAGATGCTCTATTCAACCGCTGATTAGCCCCGAGTTTTTTCTGAGCCTAAGCAAGGTACTCATCATGAATGCCATTGAACTGTTGAAAGCCGATCACCAAACGGTAAAAGACCTGCTCTCCCAGCTGAGCGATTCCACCGACCGAGCCGTTAAAAAGCGCACCGAATTGTTGAATAAACTGGAAGCGGAAATCACCGTGCATACCAGCCTGGAAGAAGAAATTCTTTATCCCGCCTTCAAGGAGGCGGGAGGCAAGGAGGCGGCACAAATGTATTACGAGGCCAAGGAAGAGCATCGCACTGTCGATTCCCTGGTACTGCCCGATTTGAAAGTCACAGACCCTTCTGCTCCCGAATTTGCCGGGCGGCTCAAAGTCCTCAAAGAACTGTTGGAGCACCACATCAAGGAGGAAGAAACCGAGATGTTTCCCAAGGCCACTAAGCTGCTGGGTAAAGAGGCCCTGACCGCCTTGGGTGAGCAGATGGAAACGCTCAAGACTCTGCGCAAAAAGGAAATCAGCGACGCGGCCAAAGCCTAATCAACCCTGAGTCGATGCAAGGCAAATGCCCTGTTGCGGGCCTTGTATAACAGCTCTTATCGCTTTTTCTGCCGCTGGCCGTGTGCGCTGTTAGCCGCGCCTGCAACACGGCCAGCGGCAGGGATCGCAGCGAGGCCCTGACTCAGGAGAGCGGCCGGTGGTACTGCAATTTTCATGGTTATTCCAGTCACAGGTATTACGAGCTGATCGATTTCGGGCTGTCAGCGATCAGCCAGGTAGGCGACCGGTATGCCCAGAACAGCAGCGATTTGGCGCTCTACCGCGAGCGCCTCGACGTGCCCTCCGTTGGTCAGTGACGCCTAAGCAATTTCGTCGGCAGGGCGGCGAATGGCGCTATCGAGGTATCTCTACGGAGGAATGGGCGCGCTCGGTATTCGGGTTCAGGCTTGCGCGGAACATTCATCTATTCGAGTGATTTCTCATGGCTCACCTGGCCCAAACAGAATTTCGGGCGCTGCGCATTGCTGTGCTGACCGTCAGTGATACGCGCACCTTGGCCACCGACACCTCCGGCCAGGCGCTGATCGAAATGCTGGAAAGCGCCGGGCACGTCCTGGCCGCGCGCGATCTGGTGATCGACGATATCTACCAGATTCGCGCGCGGCTCTCGCAGTGGATCGCCGACCCGCTGGTGCAGGTGGTGCTGATCACCGGCGGCACCGGCTTCACCGCGCGGGACAACACCCCGCAGGCTGTGCTGCCCTTGTTGGACAAGCAGGTCGAGGGCTTTGGTGAGCTGTTTCGCCAGGTTTCGCTGGCCGAAATAGGCACTGCCAGCCTGCAGTCGCGGGCCTTAGCCGGGATCAGCAACGGCGTACTGGTGTGCTGCCTGCCCGGCTCGCCGAATGCCTGTCGCACCGCCTGGCAGCAGATTCTGCTCGAGCAGCTGGACAGCCGCACCCGGCCGTGCAATTTCGTACCGCATTTGAAGCCCTTGTCCGCCGAGCAAGCTGGCGCGCCGTGCGCGAGCCGCTCATGAGCGCCTGTGGTTGCGACGGCACGGATCTGTTGCCGGTGGAGGAGGCCATCGCCCACTTATTGCAGCGAGTGCCGGCCGCTCCGGCGGTGCAGCAACTGAGGTTGGAAAAGGCCCTCGGACGGGTCCTGGCGCAGGACATACGCTCGCCCGTGCAACTGCCAGCCTGGGACAACAGCGCCATGGATGGTTACGCGCTGCGGGCGGTGGATCTGCCTGCCGAGGGCGGCTATCTGCCCGTGAGTGGGCGGATCGCCGCTGGCGATGGCGCCTTGCAGCCGCTGCCGGCCGGTCAGGCGGTGCGTATTTTCACCGGTGCGCCGCTACCGGCCGGCGCCGATACGGTGGTCCCGCAGGAGCGCTGCCGCAGCGAAGGTGCCGGCGTCTGGTTGCCGGCCGTGACCCGCGGTGCCCATGTGCGCCAGCAGGGTGAAGAGCTGCGCCTGGGTCAGCCGCTGTTGAGTGCCGGCATCCGCCTGCGCCCGCAAGAGCTGGGCCTGCTGGCCAGCGTCGGGCTGGCCGAGGTGCCGGTGTATCGGCGCTTGCGGGTCTGCCTGCTGAGCAGCGGCAATGAGCTGCGCGAACCCGGCACGGCCCTGGCGCCCGGGCAAATCTACAACAGCAATCGCTACTGCCTGGGTGCGCTGCTGCGGGGGCTGGGCTGCGAGGTACATGACTACGGGGTGATGGCCGATGAGCTGGCCGCCAGCCGCGATGCCTTGAGTCTGGCTGCCTCCGAGTGGGATGTGTTGATCACCTCGGGCGGCGTATCGGTCGGTGAGGAGGACCACCTCAAGCAGGCTATTCGCGAGCTGGGCAGCCTACAGCTCTGGCGTCTGGCAATGCAGCCGGGCAAACCCCTGGCCTTTGGCGAGGTGGCGGGCAAACCCTGGATCGGCCTGCCGGGCAATCCCTCCGCGGCCCTGGTGACCGCCTTGGTGGTGGCGCGGCCGTTCCTGCTCAAGGCGCAGGGGCTGGCCGCGGTGCAGCCGAACGCGCTGCAACTGCCCGCCGATTTCGACTGGTTAAAGCCCAACAACCGCCGCCAATACCTGCGTGCGGGCTTGCAGCGCAGCGCCGACGGGCAGACCCGCGTGGTGCTGCATCCGCAGCAAAGCTCGGCCATGTTGTCGGCCGCCTGTTGGGCCGATGGGCTGGCACTGGTGGAGTGCGCGAGCACCCTGCACAAAGGCGATCCGGTGCAGTTTCTGCCGTTTGCCGAGTTGCTGCAGTAGGCGCAGCGCGCCGCAATCCACGCGTTTACATGCGGATCATTGCGACCCGCATAACCCGCATAACCCGCATGACCCGCATGACCGGCGCGATCAAGGCGCCTGGATGTGGGTGATTGCGGGTCTTGTCGGGCCGGCGTCGGGCCGGCGTTGCCGCGGCCCGCTCCGACCGGCCATCGCCCGCTGGGTGCGCAGCCAGCGCAAAAGCGGCTGGCCCTTGATCAGCGTCAAGGTCGTGTTTGGCTTGCCTCTTTAGAGTGGCTGCCAAGTTGTTTCGAGCGCGCCGGCGGCGTGCGTTGAACGCCTGGCGGCCGCTGGAATAGCACTGCTACGCGTTTGTCCTTGGCTCAGAATCATGAGGAATCCCTATGCAACTGGTCTGCCCGGCAGGAAGTCTGCCCGCACTCAAAGCCGCGGTGCGCGAAGGCGCCGATGCGGTTTATGTGGGCTTTCGCGATGAGACCAATGCCCGGCATTTCGCCGGGCTCAATTTCAACGATCAACAGTTCGATACGGCGGTGGCGCATATTCGCCAACACCAGCGCCAGCTCTATGTGGCGGTCAACACCTACGCCCAGCCGGACAATTGGCGGCGCTGGCAGCGAGCCGTCGATCAGGCCGCCGATCTGGGCGTCGATGCGCTGATCGCCGCGGACCCCGGCGTGCTGGCCTATGCCTGTCGGCGCCATCCGCAGTTGCCGCTGCATCTGTCGGTGCAGGGTTCAGCGACCAATGCCGCGGCCTTGAGTTTTTACCAGCAGCACTATGGGATTCGCCGCGCGGTGTTGCCGCGCGTGCTATCCCTGGCCCAGGTGCGGCAGGTGGCGGCCAAAAGCCCGGTGCCGATCGAAGTCTTCGGTTTTGGCAGCCTGTGCATCATGGCCGAGGGCCGCTGCCATCTGTCGTCCTACCTGACCGGCGAGTCGCCAAACCTCTGTGGGGTCTGTTCGCCGGCCAAGGCGGTGCGCTGGAATGAAGAGCCGGATGGTTTGAGCGCGCGGCTAAACGGAGTGCTGATCGACCGCTATGAAAAGGATGAGCCGGCCGGTTATCCGACCCTGTGCAAGGGCCGCTTTCTGGTCGAAGGCAAACGCTTTCATGCACTGGAAGAGCCGACCAGCCTGAACACCCTGGATCTGATTCCGGCCCTGCATGAGATTGGCGTGGCGGCGATCAAGATCGAAGGGCGACAGCGCAGTCCGGCCTATGTCGAGCAGGTTACCCAGGTTTGGCGCGCCGCCCTGGATGCCTATCAGCACGCGCCGGCGGCATTCGCCGTGCAACCGCAGTGGCATCAGGTGCTGGACAAACTATCCGAGGGCAGCCAGACCACGCTCGGCGCCTATCATCGATCCTGGCAATGAGGTACCTACGATGAAACTCAGTCTGGGCCCGGTGCTGTTCTATTGGGACAAACCGCAACTGCTTAACTTTTATGCCGAGATGGCCAGCCTGCCGCTGGATGTGCTGTATCTGGGCGAAACCGTCTGCTCGAAACGCCGCGCCATGAACCTGGACAGCTGGCTGGGCCTGGCCCGTGAACTGCGCGAGTGCAGCCCGGCGCAGCTGGTGTTGTCCGGCCTGGCGCTGGTCGAGGCGGCGTCCGAGCTGTCCAGCCTGCGCCGGCTCTGCGACAACGGCGAGCTGCTGGTGGAAGCCAACGACATGGGCGCCGTGCAGTACCTGAGCGAGCGCAAATTGCCTTTCGTCGCCGGCCCTTCGCTGAACCTTTATAACGGCTACGCCCTGGCCGAATTGATGAACTGCGGCATGCAGCGCTGGGTGCCACCGGTGGAATGCTCTGGCGCGCTGATCAAGAGCGCCTTGCAGCAACTGCGCGAACGAGACGTGGGCATGCCGGAGGTGGAAATCTTCGCCTACGGGCATCTGCCGTTGGCCTATTCGGCGCGCTGTTTTACCGCGCGCGCGCAAAATCTGGCCAAAGACGATTGTCAGTTGTGCTGCCTGAATTACCCCGAAGGTATCGAGTTGCTCAGCCAGGCCGGCGAGGCGCTGTTCACCCTAAACGGGATTCAGACCCTGTCCGCCGAGGTCAGCAATCTGCTAGCCGACTATCCCGACATGCTCGCCTGCGGCGCCGATCTGCTGCGCCTGAGTCCGCGCGCGCAAGGCATGGCGCAGGTGGTCACGGCCTTCGATCAGGTGCGTCAGGGCCGCACGCCGCCGATTCTGGTGGACGGTTGCAACGGCTACTGGCACGGCCGCCCCGGCATGCTCAGGGCCGAGGAGGCGGGCTTATGTTGAAGCGCGAACCGAAACTGCTGCGCCTGGCCGACAAGGTGTTGCCGCTGGCGGCGAAGGTGCCGTTTGTGGTGCAGCGACTGGCGCTGCAACAGGCGCTCAATCACTGCCTGGCTGAGCCGCTGCGCGCCGGTGAGTTCGAGCCGTTGCGCGATCGCTGGCTGCGCCTGCAGGTGCGCGATCTGGGCTTGGCCTGGTGCGTGAGCCTGGGCCGCAAGGGTTTGCTGATCGCCCAGGATGCGCCGACCGAGGTCACCATCAGCGGCAACTGGCGCGAATTTCTACTGCTGGCCAGCCGTCAGGAAGATCCGGACACGCTGTTCTTCCGCCGCCGCCTGCTGATCGAAGGCGATACCGAACTGGGTTTGGCAGTGAAGAACCTGATCGACAGTTTGGACTCCGATCTGCTGCCGCCCTGGCTGTGGCGCAACCTGGAACGCGCCGGCAAAGGCCTGGCGGCAGTCAGCGCCTGAGCGATGCGCGCGTGGCTCAATCGACCGTTTGACGCCGGATCGGTTACGAAGCGCGCGGGCTGTTGGCTTGCAAGGCGTCAGTGGCGATCAGCCGGCTGAGTTCGGTGAACATGACCTCGGCCTGTTCCTGGCTGCAATCTTCGCCGTACTGTTTGCGCAAGCCATGCTGGCTCAGTACCAGGTGCACATCGGCACTGATGCCGTGCTGAGTCAGGCAACCCTTGACGCATTGCAGCGCGCAACCGTCCAGGGCCAGGATGCGCCGCCCGGAATTGGCCTTGTTCACCAGCGAGGCGACGCGCCCACCGACCCCAACGATGCAGGACATCTCCGCCAGCCCGCTGCGGTCTAGGCGCAGGGCTAGGGTGTTGGCGAGTTGGGCGACGTTGGAGCAGCCGGAGCAGGAATAAACCAGCGGTAGGCTTGGATCGGACATGACGTTTCTCCACGCAGTGGGCGCAATAACCTCTGTTGAGGAAAGCGCCTTTTAGTCTATCGACCGGGTCGGAGCGGCCCCTTGATGTGGGTCAAAACGGCCGAAAATGCGTCTGGCGGCTACAGACCGGTCGCCGCTGCGCTGCTGATGTGATGGCGGCTACTGGTGATAGTTGGCCAGGCTGCTGTCGTCGAGGATGTGAATTTGCCGGCGTTCCATGGCGATCAAGCCGTCTTCGACCAGGCGATGCAGAATGCGCGAGAAGGTTTCCGGCTGAATGCCCAGCTTTGAGGCGACCAGCCGCTTGGAGGCTTGCAGCTGGATAACGCCGCTCTGCTCATCGCGTTCCTGGAACAGGTAATTGACCACCCGGCGGCTGGCGTTGGCCAGGGTCAATAGGTCGATCTCGCGCAGGCGCTGGTGCAGGTGCACGCTCATCCCGGCAAGAATATCCAAGCAGATTTTCGGTTGTTCTTCCAATAGGCTGCGGTAGTGCGCGCCTTCGATAGTAACCAGCACGCTGTCTTTCAAGGCCGTGGCGCTGACCGGATAACGCTTCATCTCGATAAACAACAAGGCCTCCGCGAACGATTGCCCGGCCTGGATGACCTCCACCAGTTTTTCCTGGCCTTCACTGGTGACGCGGTGCAGTTTGATCTGCCCGCTGATCAGCAGGAAAAACCGCTCGGCGGGGTCGCCCTGGTGCATCAGGGTGGCGTGGCTTTCCAGGTGTTTCAGGTTGGCCAGCACGCAGACGTCGTGCAGGGTTTTTTCCGGCAATCGACTGAACAGATGATGACGCCGCATAAGGGTAACGATGGATGGATTGGTCAGCATGGGAGCCCTCCGCTTAACAGCATGATAAACAGCCTGGGCGAGCAGCCCAATTCCTCTGCCGGGCTACCTCCGAAGAGGCACGCATCAATCGGCGGCGGCTCGATTCAGCGCATATGTTCCATGGCCCACACAGCGGCCTCGACCCGCGAGCGCAGGCCGAGTTTGTGCAGCAGGTTCTTCACATGCACCTTAACCGTGCCTTCGGTGATGCCCAGTCGATGGCCGATGGCCTTGTTGCTGTGCCCGCCGGCGATGGTTTTCAGCACCTGGCGTTCGCGTTCGGTCAAATCGATGTGTGCACTGGCACTGGGCGAACGCAGCGCCTGCGCCAGGGCGCGGGTCAGGGTCTGGCTGACCACCAGGTCGCCATGCAGGGCGTCGCGAATGCTCTGGATCAGCAATTCGGGCTCCATGTCCTTGAGCAAGTAGCCGTCGGCGCCCAGGCGCAGGGCATCGCGAATATCGTCTTCGCTGTCGGACACGGTAAACAGCAGCACCTTGCCAGCGTAGTGCCTTTCGCGCAGGCGGCGCAGGGTCTCCAGGCCATTCATCTGCGGCATATTGTTGTCCAGCAGAATCAGCTCCGGTTGTAGCAGATCAAGCTGCTCCAGGGCTTCCTGGCCATGGTTGGCCTCGCCGACCACGGCCATGTCCTCTTCCAGTTCGAGCAGCTGGCGCATACCGCGGCGCATCAGTGGATGATCATCGACGAGCAGAATGCGGTGACGGATGGGCGCGTTCATAGCGGGATACTCGAGGGTGGTTGGCCCAGAAATTCGGGCCGAAAGTGCAGATGAATAAGGGTGCCCCGCGGCGTGCGCGATTCGATGCGCAGCTCACCATGTAGGCTGCGGGCGCGCTCCAGCATGATGGTCAGCCCGTGATGCTGGCGGGTATCGAAGCCTGGGGTAAAACCGCAGCCATCATCGGCAATCGACAGCTCAAGCTGTTCGCCGACTTGCCGCAGTTGCAACCAGGCGTGCGTGGCCAGGGCGTGCCGGGCGCAGTTGGAAAGCGCCTCGCGGGTAATCTGCAGCAGGTGCACCTGTTCGCTGGCCGACAGTTGAAAAGCCAGGCTGTCGACCTGCACCTGCACCTGCAAATCGCCGCGTTGGGAAAACTCCAGCGCCGTGTCCTGGAGTGCCTGGTCCAGGCTGGCGCCCTGAATCTGCAGGCGAAAAGTGGTCAGCAGTTCGCGCAACTGGCGATAGGCGTTGTTCAAGCCCTCGCGGATCTCGTCGGTAACTTGCTCTAAGGTCTGGGCGCTTTCGCCGCGGCGGATCAGGGTTTGCAGTCGGCTGACCTGCAGCTTCATATACGACAAGGCCTGGGCCAGCGAGTCGTGCAGCTCACGGGCGATGATGGTGCGCTCGTCCAGCAGCAGCAGGCGATGCTCCTGCTCGCGCTGATGCTCCAGCGACAGAGCGGTGCCGATCAAATTGGCCAGGGCTTGAATCAGTGCATTTTCCCAGGCTTGGGATGCATGCCCATCGAGAAAATAGGCCTTAAGCTCGCCCAGCTCATGGCCCTGGTTGCTGATGGTAAAGGCACTTTGCAGCGGATTGGTTTGCCGCTCGCAGGTGGCGCAATTGCCGCGGGCGCAGACTTCCCGGGATTCGTTGCCGTGCAGGGCCAACAGGTGCTCGGCGGGTTCCTGGCGATCGCCGCGCAGGCACAGGGTCAGGCGCAGGCCGGGCAGGCGCTGTTGAAAATGCTCGATCAACGCGTCCAGGCGCTGGGCATTAATCGGCTCGGTGGCCAGACTGGAGCTGCTTTGGTAGAGCAGTTCCAGGGCCGCGTTAGTCTGCATCAGCTGCAGGGTCTTGTGCGCCACCTGGCTTTCCAGGGTGCGGTGCGATTGCTCGATGGCCTCGGCCATGGCATTGAAACTCAGTGCCATCTGGCCCAGTTCGTCTGCGGAGCGAAACTCGACCCGCGCGCCGTGATTGCCACGCCTAAAGCGCTCGGCGACCCCGACTAATTCCTGCAAGGGCGCGATCACATTGCTCTGCAGTTCGAACATGCCCACCAGCAGCACAATCACGGTAATAAACAGCGCGGCGCCCTGAATGCTCTGTTGCCAACCCTGGCGGCGCTCGCTTTGTTGTTGCAGCAGCAACACGAACTGATCCAGCTGCGCGACGAAGTGATCGGCCTGCTGCTGGTAGGCCAGCGAATCGCCGCGCTCCAGGGCCGGTCGCAACTGTTGCTGCCAAAGCGCTTGGATAGCGGCATAGGCACGGGTCAGTGGCGCGTCGGGGTCGGCGCTGACCAGATGCTGCAGATCGCCGCTGTCCAGACGCTGCTGCAGATCGTCGCGCAGGTTAGCGATGCGCTGCGCCGACTCGCCAGCTTCGAGCTTCCAGCTCAGGTGGTAGGTGGCCATGCGCAGAGAACCGGCGGTATTGATGGCCGCCGCGTCATCTTCGCTGAACCAGGCAATCAGCCCGGCGCTGAGCGAACTAGCCAGGGCCAATACGGCAATCAGGGTAACCGCCAGGCCAGCCTTGACCGGCAGCGAGCTGCGTATCCACTTCCACATTAGACCTTCTACCTCCAATGACCTTAACCCGCCTGCGGGTATTTTTTCGTCGCCGCGAAACGTTCTTATCTTTCTGTTTTATATGGATTTTCTTGTTAAAAGTGGCACTACCACTTAGGGAGTAGAGGGGCGCAGGGTAGGCCGAAGTGGGCCGGCCTCTATTGATGCAGGTCAAGGGCGTGTGCCACGTGACTACTTAGTGTGCCGTCATGATTCGGCACTCAGAGGCGTTCGGTATGGCAAGTCACAAAGTGCAGCAAGGGCTGGTTTTGGGTATGAGTACCCTGGCTTTCACCATCTGTTTTATGGTCTGGATGATGTTCGCCGTACTCGGCGTGCCCATCGCCGAATTGCTGCAACTCAATCAGACCCAGTTCGGTCTGCTGGCCGCCACGCCGGTCTTGAGCGGCTCGTTGATTCGCTTGCCGCTGGGCATGCTCACCGACCGTTTCGGTGGGCGCATCGTGTTCTTCGTGCTGATGCTGGTCTGCGTGCTGCCGATTTATATGATCAGCCAAGCCACTCAGTACTGGCACTTTCTGGTGCTGGGGTTGTTCGTCGGCCTGGCGGGCGGTTCTTTCTCGGTCGGCATTGCCTATGTCGCCAAATGGTTCGAGAAGCAGAATCAGGGTTTTGCCATGGGCATCTTCGGGGCTGGGAATGCCGGCGCCGCGCTGACCAAATTTGTCGCGCCGGCGATCATCGCCGCCACCAGCTGGCAGATGGTGCCGAAAATCTACTCGGCGATCATGTTCATCACCGCGCTGTTGTTCTGGTTCTGCAGCTACGAAAAAAGTGAGCATCGACTGCGCAGCAGTGTGCCGTTGAGTGAGCAACTGCGCGCCCTGAAAGACCCCAAGGTGCTGCGCTATTGCCAGTACTACTCCATCGTGTTCGGCGGCTATGTGGCCCTGGCGTTGTGGATGACCCACTACTACGTAGAGGAATACGGCTTCAACTTGCAGACCGCCGCTTTGCTGGCCGCCGCTTTCTCACTTCCGGGCGGGATTTTGCGCGCCATGGGCGGCTGGATGTCGGACAAGTGGGGCGCCCAGAGCGTGACCTGGTGGGTGCTCTGGGTAAGCTGGATTTGCCTGTTCTTTCTGTCCTATCCACAGACCGAAATGACTATTCAAACCGTCAACGGTCCGCAGAGCTTTAGCTTGGGCCTGAACGTCTACGTGTTCACCGGGCTGCTATTTATCATGGGCATCGCCTTCGCTTTCGGCAAAGCCTCGGTGTTCAAGTACATCTCCAATGACTACCCGGACAACCTCGGCGCTATCTCCGGCATCGTCGGCCTGGCCGGCGGCCTGGGTGGCTTCATCTTGCCGATCATGTTCGGTGCCCTGGTCGACCTGACCGGCGTGCGCTCCTCCAGCTTTATGTTGATGTACGGCGTGGTCGGGGTCTCCCTGATCTGGATGTACTTCAGCGAAGTTCGCAACACCCCGGTTCTGGGCCAAGACGTCAACGCCTCCCAGACTTCTGCTTCCTCTTCTGCTTCCCGCCTCTTGAAGGAGACTGACTATGTCGGCTACTAAAACCTCGGCCCTGGACCCGCGGCCCAACGAGGGCTCGCTGATTCACGACTGGCGCCCGGAAGACGCGCACTTCTGGGGCAGCACCGGCAAGGCGCTGGCGGCGCGTAACCTGTGGATCTCGATTCCCGCGCTGCTGCTGGCCTTTGCGGTATGGATGGTCTGGAGCGCGGTGATCGTGCAGCTCAACAGCATCGGTTTTGCCTTCAGCACCGACCAGCTGTTCTGGCTGGCGGCCTTGCCAGGGCTGTCCGGCGCCACCTTGCGAATTTTCTATTCCTTTATGGTGCCGATCTTTGGCGGCCGCCGCTGGACCGCCATCAGCACCGCCTCATTGCTGCTGCCGGCGATCTGGATGGGACTGGCGGTACAGGATCTGAGCACCAGCTACAGCGTGTTCGTGATCATCGCGCTGCTCTGCGGTTTTGGTGGCGGCAACTTTGCCTCAAGCATGTCCAATATCAGCTTCTTCTACCCCAAATCCCAGCAAGGCACAGCGTTGGGAATGAACGCCGGTCTGGGCAATTTGGGCGTCTCGGTGATGCAGTTCAGCGTGCCGCTGGTGATCGGCTTCGGCCTGTTCGGCGCCGCCGGTGGACAGCCTCAGCAACTGGCAGACGGTGGCCAGTTGTGGCTGCAAAATGCCGGGTTCATCTGGGTGCCCTTTATCATTCTGGCTACCCTGGCGGCCTGGTTCGGCATGCATGACCTGTCCAGTGCCAAGGCCTCGTTCCGCGAGCAGTCGGTGATCTTCACGCGCAAGCACAACTGGCTGATGTGCTGGTTGTACCTGGCGACCTTCGGCTCGTTTATCGGTTTTGCTGCGGGCTTTCCGTTGCTGATCAAAACTCAATTCCCGGATGTTTCGCCTTTGCAATTCGCCTTCCTCGGCCCGCTGGTCGGCGCGTTGGTGCGTCCGTTGGGCGGCTGGCTGGCCGACAAAATGGGCGGCGCGCGGGTCACCCTATGGAACTTCGTGGTGATGATCGCCGCGGTGTTCGGGGTGTTGGCATTCCTTCCGCAAGCCGGTAGCGAAGGCAACTTCTACGGCTTTCTGGCTATGTTCATGTTGCTGTTCGTCACCACCGGGATCGGCAATGGTTCGACCTTTCGGATGATTCCAGTGATTTTTCGCACGCTGCATGAGCGCAGCAGCGCCGGCCAATCAGACGCGGTCAAGGCCCAGGCCGGCAAGAATGCCGGCAAGGAATCCGCCGCGGTACTGGGCTTTAGCTCAGCGATTGCCGCCTACGGCGCCTTCTTTATTCCGAAGTCTTTCGGCACCTCGATGACCCTTACCGGCGGCCCACAAATGGCCCTGTACGTATTCATCAGTTTCTACGTCAGCTGCATTTTGGTGACCTGGTGGTGGTACTCGCGCAAAGGCGCCGAGATGCCCTGCTGAGGTTGCTTCGCACCGCGTAAGGGGCGATCCAGAGGCTCAATAGCAGCCTGCGCAGGAACGCCGAATAAGTACCGAAACCGTTAATGATTGAGCTGGCTACGACGATTGCGCAGCCGGCCTGAGAGGAAATAACCATGAGTCATCTACTCGACCAACTGCGCTTTTTTAATCGCAAGCAGGGTGAATTCGCCGACGGTCATGGCGAAACCCGCATCGAATCGCGCGACTGGGAAAACGTCTACCGTTCCCGCTGGCAGTACGACAAGATCGTGCGCTCCACCCACGGGGTGAACTGCACCGGTTCCTGCTCCTGGAAGATCTACGTGAAAAACGGCCTGATCACCTGGGAAACCCAGCAGACCGACTACCCGCGCACCCGTGACGACCTGCCCAATCATGAGCCGCGCGGCTGTCCGCGCGGGGCCAGCTACAGCTGGTACATCTACAGCGCCAACCGCCTGAAATACCCAAAAATTCGCAAGCCGCTGCTCAAGCTCTGGCGCGAGGCGCGCCTGACCATGGCGCCGGTAGAGGCCTGGGCGAGCATTGTCGAAGACCCGGTGAAGACCACCAGCTACAAGAGCAAGCGCGGCCTGGGCGGTTTTATCCGCTCGAACTGGGAGGAAGCCAACGAGATCATCGCCGCCGCCAACGTCTACACGGTCAAGGAATACGGCCCGGACCGGGTGGTTGGCTTCTCGCCGATCCCGGCCATGTCGATGGTCAGCTACGCCGCCGGTAGCCGCTATCTGTCGCTGATCGGTGGCGTCTGCCTGAGCTTCTACGACTGGTACTGCGACCTGCCGCCGGCCTCGCCGCAGGTGTGGGGCGAGCAGACCGACGTGCCGGAATCGGCCGACTGGTACAACTCCAACTACATCATCGCCTGGGGCTCCAATGTGCCGCAGACGCGCACGCCGGATGCGCACTTCTTCACCGAAGTCCGTTACAAGGGCACCAAGACCGTGGCCATCACCCCGGACTATTCCGAGGTAGCCAAGCTGACCGATCTGTGGCTGAACCCCAAGCAGGGCACCGACGCGGCGCTGGCCCAGGCCTTTAATCATGTGATTTTCAAAGAATTTCACCTGGATAACCCCAGCGCCTATTTCACCGATTACACCAAGCGCTACACCGACATGCCGGTGCTGGTGCTGCTCAAGGACAGCCTGGTTCCGGCCAGCGAAGCCAGCTGCGAAGGCGCGGGCTTTCAACCGGATCGCTTTCTGCGCGCCTCGGACCTGGCCGACAACCTCGGTCAGGAGAACAACCCGGAATGGAAAACCATCGCCTTCGACGCCGACGGTGAACTGGTTTCGCCGCTCGGCTCGATCGGCTATCGCTGGGGCGAGAAGGGCAAGTGGAATATCGAAGCCCGCGAGGGCGGTGCCGGTCGCGAAGTCGATCTGCAGTTGAGCCTGATCGGTGGCGAGACGGCCGAGGTGGCCTTCCCGTATTTCGGCGGCGAGGCGCACGAGCACTTCGCCCACGTGGCCGGCTCTGCCGTGCAGTACCGGCGTGTGCCGGTACGCCTGATCACCCTGGCCGATGGCAGCCAGGCGCGGGTCGCCAGCGTGTTCGACCTGTCGGCGGCCAACCTGGCCATCGACCGCGGCCTTGGCGGAGCCAACGTCGCGAAGGATTACGACGACGCCAACGCGCCGGGCACGCCGGCCTGGCAGGAACAGATCACCGGGGTCAGCCGCGAGAAGGCCATCCAGATCGCCCGGGAATTCGCCGACAACGCCGACAAGACCAAGGGCCGCTCGATGATCATCGTCGGTGCCGGGATGAACCACTGGTACCACATGGACATGAGCTACCGCGGCCTGATCAACATGTTGATGCTGTGCGGCTGCGTCGGCCAGACCGGCGGCGGCTGGGCGCACTATGTCGGCCAGGAAAAACTGCGTCCGCAATGCGGTTGGTTGCCGCTGGCCTTCGGCCTGGACTGGAGCCGTCCGCCGCGTCAGATGAACGGCACCAGCTTCTTCTACGGGCACAGCTCGCAATGGCGCCACGAGAAAATGAGCATGCACGATGTGCTCTCGCCGCTGGCCGACAAGTCGCAGTTTCCCGAGCATGCGCTGGACTACAACATCCGCGCCGAACGCGGCGGCTGGTTGCCTAGCGCCCCGCAAATGAACCGCAATCCGCTGCAGATCACCCGTGACGCCGCCGCTGCTGGCCTGTCGCCGGTGGACTACGTGACCCAATCGCTGCAGGACGGCTCGCTGCGCTTTGCCTGCGAGCAGCCGGACAGTCCGGTCAACTTCCCGCGCAACATGTTTATCTGGCGCTCCAACCTGCTGGGCAGCTCGGGCAAGGGCCACGAGTACATGCTCAAGTACCTGCTGGGCACCAAGAATGGCGTGATGAACGAAGACCTCGGCAAAGACGGCGGCTGCAAGCCCGACGAAGCTGAGTGGGTGGACGAAGGCGCGATCGGCAAGCTCGATCTGGTTACGACCCTGGATTTCCGGATGTCCTCGACCTGCGTCTACTCGGACATCGTGCTGCCGACGGCGACCTGGTACGAAAAAGACGACATGAACACCTCCGACATGCACCCCTTTATTCACCCGCTGTCGGCGGCCATCGACCCGGCCTGGGAATCGCGTTCGGACTGGGAAATCTACAAGGGCATCGCCCAGAAATTCTCCGAGATGACTGCAGGCCATCTGGGCGTCGAGCAGGATCTGGTCACCGTACCCTTGATGCACGACAGCCCCGGCGAACTGGCCCAGCCGTTCGGCGGCACCGACTGGAAAACTGCCGGTGAAGCCCCGGTACCCGGCAAGAACTGCCCAAATATGGTGGTGGTCGAGCGCGATTACCCGAACATCTTCAAGCAGTTCAGCTCCCTGGGACCGATGCTGGACAAACTTGGCAACGGCGGCAAGGGCATCAACTGGAACACCCAGGACGAGATCAAGTTGCTCGGCGGCCTGAACCATACCGTGCGCGAAGACGGCATCAGCCAAGGCCGGCCGAAGATCGATTCGGCCATCGACGCCTGCGAGGTGATTCTCTCCCTGGCCCCGGAAACCAACGGCCATGTGGCGCTCAAGGCCTGGGCGGCGTTGTCGGAATTCACCGGTCTGGACCACAGCCATCTGGCGTTGCCCAAGTCCCATGAGGCTATTCGCTTTCGGGATATTCAGGCACAGCCGCGCAAGATCATTTCCAGCCCCACTTGGTCTGGTCTGGAAGACGACAAGGTCAGCTATAACGCCGGCTACACCAACGTTCACGAGTTCATCCCGTGGCGCACCATCACCGGCCGTCAGCAGTTCTTCCAGGATCACCCCTGGATGCAGGCCTTCGGCGAAGAGTTGATGAGCTACCGGCCGCCGATCAACACCCGCACCATCGACGGCATTAAAGACAAACGACCCAACGGCAATATCGAAATCGTTCTGAACTGGATTACCCCGCATCAGAAATGGGGCATCCACAGCACCTACAGCGACAACCTGCTGATGCTCACCCTGAGCCGCGGCGGGCCGATTGTCTGGATCTCGGAAAACGACGCCAAGCGCGGCGGCATTGTGGACAACGACTGGGTCGAGTGTTTCAACATCAACGGCGCTCTGACCGCCCGTGCGGTAGTCAGCCAGCGGGTCAAGGACGGCATGGCGATGATGTATCACGCTCAGGAACGCATCGTGAACGTGCCGGGCAGCGAGACCACCAAGACTCGCGGTGGTCACCACAACTCGGTGACCCGCGTGGTGCTCAAGCCCACCCACATGATTGGCGGCTACGCGCAGCAGTCCTACGGCTTCAACTACTACGGCACCGTCGGCTGCAACCGCGACGAGTTCGTGGTGGTGCGCAAGATGGCCCGGGTCGATTGGCTGGACGGCACCGACGTCGGCGGCTTGGGCGGCGACGCCTTGCCACAACCTTTGCCCACCGGAATTTAAGGAGCGCTGCCATGAAAATTTGTTCGCCAATGGCCATCGCGCATGGTGTCTGCAGCATGCCCTTTCACGGTGTTCAGGAGTCGACTCAATGAAAATTCGTTCGCAAGTGGGCATGGTCCTGAACCTGGACAAATGCATCGGCTGCCATACATGTTCGATCACCTGCAAAAACGTCTGGACCAGCCGTGAAGGCATGGAATACGCATGGTTCAACAACGTCGAAACCAAGCCCGGGATCGGCTACCCGAAAGAATGGGAAAACCAGGACAAGTGGAAGGGCGGCTGGATTCGCAACAAAGACGGCTCGATCAATCCGAAGATCGGTGGCAAATTCCGCGTGTTGGCGAACATCTTCGCTAACCCGGATTTGCCGACCATCGACGACTACTACGAGCCGTTCGACTTCGACTACCAGCACCTGCATACCGCGCCCTTGGGTCAGCACCAACCGACCGCACGGCCGCGTTCGCTGATCACCGGCAAGCGTATGCAAAAAATCGAGTGGGGCCCCAACTGGGAAGAGATCCTCGGCACCGAATTCGCCAAGCGCCGCAAGGACAAGAACTTCGACCAGATCCAGGCCGACATCTACGGCCAGTATGAAAATACTTTCATGATGTATTTGCCGCGTCTGTGTGAGCACTGCCTGAACCCGACCTGCGCGGCGGCCTGCCCGAGCGGGGCGATCTACAAGCGCGAAGAAGACGGCATCGTGCTGATCGACCAGGAAAAATGCCGCGGCTGGCGCATGTGCATCAGCGGCTGCCCGTACAAGAAAATCTACTTCAACTGGAAGAGCGGCAAATCCGAGAAGTGCATCTTCTGCTACCCGCGCATCGAAGCCGGCATGCCCACCGTCTGCGCCGAAACCTGCGTCGGGCGGATCCGCTACCTCGGCGTGTTGCTGTATGACGCCGATCGCATTCATGAAGTGGCCAGCACCCCGAACGAACAGGATCTGTACCACAAGCAGCTGGAGATTTTCCTCGATCCGAACGATCCGAAAGTCATCGCTCAGGCCCTGGCCGACGGCGTGCCGCAATCGGTGATCAATGCCGCGCAAAAGTCCCCGGTCTACAAGCTGGCGGTGGATTGGAAGCTGGCTCTGCCGCTGCACCCCGAATACCGCACCCTGCCGATGGTCTGGTACGTGCCGCCGCTGTCGCCGATCCAGAACGCCGCGACCGCGGGCACCGTGGGCATGAACGGGGTGATCCCGGATGTCGACAGCCTGCGCATTCCGCTGCGCTACCTGGCCAACCTGCTGACAGCCGGCGACGAAAAACCGGTCAAGCTGGCCCTCAAGCGCCTGCTGGCGATGCGCGCCTACAAGCGCTCCGAGCAGGTCGATGGCGTGCAGGATCTGCAGGTATTGAAAGACGTTGGCCTGAGCGTGGCGCAAGTTGAAGACATGTACCGCTACCTGGCGATTGCCAACTACGAAGACCGTTTCGTGATCCCCAGCGCCCACCGCGAAGACGCCATGACCGATGCTTTTGCCGAGCGTTCCGGCTGTGGTTTCAGCTTCGGCAGCGGCTGCAGCGGCGCCTCGGACACCAACATGTTCGGCGCCAAGAAAGCCAACAAGCGCGACATCCTGAAAACCGTACAGTTGTGGGAGGACTGAGCATGCAAATTCTCAAAGTGATTTCACTGCTTCTTGACTACCCCACCGAGCAATTGGTGGCGGCCCGCGGCGAACTGGACCAAGCGATTGCCTGTGCCCGGGAGATCAGCCCGGTGCAGCGCAGCGCTCTGATCGAGCTACTCGAGCTGATCTGCGACAACGACCTGATGGATGGCCAGGAGCACTACGGCGCGCTGTTCGGCCGGGGTCGCTCGCTGTCGCTGCTGTTGTTCGAACACGTCCATGGCGAGTCGCGGGATCGCGGTCAGGCCATGGTCGACATGATGGCGCAGTACGAAGAGGCCGGTTTCGCCATCGGCATCAAGGAACTGCCGGACTACATTCCGCTGTACCTGGAGTTTCTCTCTACCCGCGAAGACCTCGAAGCCCGCGAGGGCCTGGCCGATGTCGCGCATCTGCTGGCCTTGCTGGCCACCCGTTTGGATGAGCGTGAAAGCCCGTATGCCGGCTGTTTCCGCGCGCTGTTGCAGATTGCCGGAGTCGAGCCGCAGGAAGCCATGGCCCAGGTGCGCGAGCAGGTCGCCGCCGAGGTGCGTGACGACTCGCTGGAAGCCCTCGACAAGGTCTGGGAAGAAGAGGCCGTGGATTTTTTGCAGGCCGAGCAGCAGGACCGTTGCCCAAGCATGGCCAGCGCACCGGGCAAGGCCCGTGAAGACGTGCCGGTGCCTTTGCATTGGGTGGATTTCAAGCAAGAAGGTCCGGCCAGCGAGCTGGCTCAGGAGGTGCGTAATGTCTAACTGGAATCTGCTGTTCTTCGGGGTTTACCCCTACGTGGCTGTTGCCATCTGCATCATCGGCAGCTGGGCGCGTTTCGACCTGTCGCAATACAGCTGGAAAGCGGGCTCCAGCCAGATGCTCAGTAGCAAGAACATGCGTGTGGCAAGCAACTTGTTCCACGTCGGCATTTTGTTCGTGCTGGCCGGCCATGTGGTCGGTCTGCTCACCCCAGCGTCGGTTTATCACCATGTGATCAGCACCGAGCACAAGCAGTTGCTGGCCATGGTCTCGGGGGGCATTTTCGGCACGCTCTGCCTGATTGGTCTGGTGATGCTGATTCAGCGGCGTTTGTTCGAGCCACGAGTGCGGGCCAGCTCCAGCACCTCGGACATCATGATTCTGCTGGTGTTGTTGGCGCAGCTGGTCATGGGCTTGTTGAGTATCTTCGCCTCGGCCCAGCATATGGACGGCTCGGTCATGGTGCTGCTGGCTAACTGGGCGCAAAGCGTCGTGACATTCCAGCCAATCGAGGCGGCCCAGGCCATGGCGTCGGTGGGCGTGCTGTTCAAACTGCATATCGTGCTGGGGCTGAGCCTGTTCGTGCTGTTTCCCTTCACCCGGCTGGTCCACATCATCAGCGCACCCGTGTGGTACCTGGGTCGGCGCTATCAGATCGTCCGGCAGAAGGGCGCTCGTCCGGTTGTTGCACGTGTGCCAGTGCCCCCGGTTGCTGCGCCAGTGCGCGCCGCCCCGAGCGTCATCCCGGCGCCGGCCTATGCCTTCAAGGCAGCAAAGGTCACGGACAGCGTGAACTGATCTGCAGGCTGGCTGGCGGATTGATGGACGGCCGGGTGGAATGCTTACCTCGCCCAAGCGGCGCACAGGTTGCTTCGCGCAACGGGCGAACTGTTCGTTGCGCGCCTGAGTTCGGCCTAGGCCTTTATTTATCGCCCTGCGCAGTTCGCCCCAGGTGATGCGTAGGTGCTGGGTAAACCCATTTTTGGAGGTTGTCATGGCATGTGGATGTGGCGGAACAAGTGAAGGCGGCGGCTGTGGCAGTTCGCCGCCGCTGCCCGAGGTGGCGCAACTAGTCACTGCGCAGTTCGAAGAGCTGCCCAGGGAAATCGCCCAACCGGTTGCAGACGTTGCGGCCGAGCCGCAGCTGATCGCCAGCAGCGAGCAGGACTGGCCGCGGCTGAGCGTCAACGAGGTGTTTATCGACCCGCAGGCGGTGGCCCAGGAGCTGCAATATCACCCGGCTGAGAGCCAGGCCGAAGCGGCGTTTTTCGCCGCCCGGGCCTTGGTGATTCGCGAGTTGCTGCGCCAGCGCGTCACTGAGCTGGGCCTGCCGCTGGCCGTCGAGTCGGACGAAAGCGAGGAAGAAGCGGCCACGCGCCTGTTGATCGAGCAGGAAGTAAAAGTGCCGTTCTGCGACGAAGAGACGTGCCAGCGCTATTACCAGAGCAACCTGGGACGTTTCTTTACCGCACCCTTGCTGGCGGTGCGGCATATTTTGCTCGAATGCCCGCCGGAAGATGCCGAGGCGCGCAGCCTGGGCCGCGATCAGGCCGAGCAACTGGTGGAGCAATTGCGCCAGGACGGCGGACGTTTCGCCGAGCTGGCCGCGCGCCATTCGTTCTGTTCCTCCAAGGCCCAGGGCGGCGCGCTGGGCCAGATCAGCAAGGGCCAGTGCGTGCCGGAGTTCGAGCGGCAACTGTTTTTACTGCCGGCGGGATTGGTCACGCGGCCGATCGAAAGCCGCTACGGCTGGCATGTGGTCACCGTCGATCAGCGTCTGGAAGGCCAGCAACTGCCCTACGAAGTGGTCGCCGGATCGATCCGCGCCCAGCTGCAACAGGGCGTCTGGCAGACGGCAGTGGCGCAGTACCTGCAAACCCTGATCGGCGCGGCGGATATTGTCGGCATTCAGTTGCAGGGCGCCGATTCACCGCTGGTGCAATAACGCGTGCTTCGCCGGGTGGCAAACCGCGCCACGGTGGCTTGCGCAACCATGCCGTAGGCGGAAAAATGCGGCATCCAGCCTGGGGTGTTGCAGTTGATTGTTCCCACACTCCCGCGTGGGCACGATCAGACCTATCTAGCCCGGCTATCGGAGGAGTGATGGACACACAACTGCAAGATGGTCTCGGCCGCACGATCGACTATCTGCGCCTGTCGGTGACCGACCGTTGTGATTTTCGCTGCGTGTATTGCATGGCCGAAGACATGACCTTTCTGCCGCGCCAGCAGGTGCTCAGCTTGGAGGAAATCGAACGGCTGGCCGCGCTCTTCGTCAGCCAAGGCGTGAAGAAGATTCGCCTGACCGGTGGCGAGCCGCTGGTGCGCCGGGGGATTGTCGAGCTCTGCGCGAAGATCAGCCGTCTGCCGGGCCTGCGCGAATTAGTGATGACCACCAATGGCTCGCAGCTAGTCAAACTGGCCGGACCGTTGGCGGCCGCCGGGGTCAAACGCCTGAATATCAGCCTGGACTGTCTGGATGCCGAGAAATTTCGCGCTATTACCCGCACCGGCGATTTGCCGCAGGTGCTGGCCGGCATCGAAGCGGCGCGGGTGGCCGGTTTCGAGCGGATCAAGCTCAATGTGGTGGTGATGCAGGGCCGCAACGCCGACGAGGTGCCGGGGCTGGTGGACTACGCCCTGGCGCGTGGACTGGATATCAGCTTTATCGAAGAAATGCCCCTCGGGCATGTGGGGCGCTCGCGGGGTGAAACCCTGTGTACCAGCGATCAGGTGCGCGCGTTGATCAGTCAGCGCCATCAGTTGCTCGACAGCACCGAAAGCAGCGGCGGGCCGGCCCGTTATGTGCGCGTGGCAGGTTTCCCACAGAGCCGCATTGGCTTTATCTCGCCGCATTCGCACAATTTCTGCGCCAGCTGCAACCGGCTGCGCATGACCGCCGAAGGCCGCTTACTGTTATGCCTGGGGCAGGAGCATTCCATCGATCTGCGTGGGCTGCTCAGGCGTTATCCGAGTACCGATCAGCCGCTGCTCGACGCTCTACACAACGCGCTGCAGCACAAACCGGCGCGACACGATTTCAACGCCAATGGCGACGTGCAGATCGTGCGCTTTATGAATGCATCTGGCGGCTAAGCGCTAGGCGCCGAGCCTGGGATGCCACCGGGGAGCCCAGGTGGCAGTGGGGCAGTTACTTCAACTGGCTGCTCTGCTTACTTCAGCGAACTGAAGTAGGCGGCGATATCGGCGATATCCGCATCGGTCAAGTTTGCCGCCATCGGCGTCATCAGGACGGACATACCACCGCCGCGTTTACCATCCCGATACGCCTTGAGCGCACCTTCTAAGTAGACTGCATTCTGGCCGTGCAAGTTGGGATACATCGGCATAAGCGCTACGCCGTCCTGACCGTGACAGGTTGCGCAGACCGCAATCTTGCCTTTGCCCGCTTCCGCGTCTCCGGCGGCTTGTGCCAAGCCGGTCAGGCCTAGTGCTAGTACAGCGGTGGTTATTATAATTTTGAACATGGTTGGTTCCTCACCATTACGGGAATGCTATTGATAGCACATTCAATCTGCACGGTCATTGTACGCGCGTTGGCTAGGCGCCGCCGGTCGCTCAGTGGAGGTTTTTGTGTGTGTCTGTCCATCTTGTATATCCCCGAGCCCTGACCCTGCAAGGCCTGAGCGCTGTTGAGGTTTTGATGCGGAATTCGCGCCCTTGTGGTTCTTGACCTCGGTCAATTCCGTTGTTGGGTTTTTTGCGTACCTTCCACTGCATCTTGTGTTTTTAAATATAAAAACATCTATATGTTGTGTAGGAGGTGACATGCTCGGCCCGCTAAACGCTTTTAGTCCTCAGCAATTGTGCAAGCGCGACGGCCGCCGGGTGGCGTTCGATCTGGACAAGATCAGTCAGGCCATTGCCGCTGCTGCTGAAGCCAGCGGCGAGTTCGATCCGGCGCTGGCCGGCGATCTGGCCAACGCTGTGCTGGCGCGCTTGTGCGAGTGCTCGGTTGAGCCGGTTGAGGTCAGCGAATCTAACGCGCCCAGCGTGAATATCGAGCAGGTACAAGACCGCGTCGAGCGGGTGCTGATGGAGGCCGGCTACTACAACACGGCCCGCGCCTATATCGTCTATCGCGAACGGCATGTACGGCTGCGTCGCGACCGCAAGGCGATCGTCGAAGTGGCGTCGTCGATGAACGAATACCTGTCGCGCGAAGACTGGCGGGTGCAAGCCAACGCCAATCAGGGCTATTCCCTGGGCGGCCTGGTGCTCAATGTGTCTGGCAAGGTCACCGCCAACTATTGGCTGGACGAGGTGTACAGCGAGGCGATTGGTCTGGCCCACCGCGAGGCCGATCTGCATATCCACGACCTGGACATGCTGGCCGGCTACTGTGCCGGCTGGTCGCTGCGCACCTTGCTCAATGAAGGGCTCAATGGGGTACCGGGGCGGGTCGAAGCGGGGCCGCCGCAGCATCTTTCCAGCGCCCTGGGGCAGATGGTGAATTTCCTCGGCACCCTGCAAAACGAATGGGCCGGAGCCCAGGCGTTCAGCTCCTTCGATACCTACCTGGCGGCCTATGTGCGCAAGGATAAGTTGGGCTTCAATGAGGTGCGCCAAGCCATTCAGGAGTTTATCTACAACCTCAATGTGCCGTCGCGCTGGGGTACCCAGACGCCGTTTACCAACCTGACCTTCGACTGGGTCTGCCCCGAAGATTTGCGCGAGCAAGTGCCGGTGGTCGGCGGGGTGGAGATGCCTTTCGCCTATGGCGACTTGCAGGTCGAGATGGACCTGATCAATCGCGCCTATATCGAGGTGATGCAGGCCGGCGATGCCAGGGGCCGGGTGTTTACCTTCCCGATCCCGACCTACAACATCACCCATGATTTCCCCTGGGACAGCGAAAACGCCGATCGACTGTTCGAGATGACCGCACGCTACGGCTTGCCGTATTTCCAGAATTTTCTGAACTCGGACATGCTGCCCAACCAGGTGCGCTCCATGTGCTGCCGCCTGCAGTTGGATGTGCGCGAGTTGCTCAAGCGTGGCGGCGGCTTATTCGGCTCGGCGGAGCAGACCGGCTCGCTGGGTGTGGTGACCATCAACTGCGCGCGGCTGGGTTATCTTTTTAAAGGGAATGACTCCGGCTCCAAGGGCGATGTGGCGGGTTTATTAGCACGCCTAGAGAGCCTGATGGAGTTGGCCATGGAAAGCCTGGAGGTCAAGCGCAAGGTTATCCAGCACCACATGGACAACGGTCTGTATCCCTATACCAAGCGTTACCTGGGCACCTTGCGTAACCACTTCTCGACCATCGGCCTGAACGGCATGCACGAGATGCTGCGCAATTTCACCGCTGACCAAGAAGGCACGCATACGCCCAAAGGCCGCGAATTAGCCCTGCAGGTGCTCGACCATGTGCGCGCCACGCTGCTGCGCTTCCAGGAACAAACCGGCCAGATGTACAACCTCGAGGCCACGCCGGCCGAGGGCACCACCTACCGATTCGCCAAGGAAGACCGCAAGCGTTTCGCCGATATTCTGCAGGCCGGCAGCGACGCGGCGCCTTACTACACCAACTCCTCGCAATTGCCGGTGGGCTTCACCGACGACCCCTTCGAGGCGCTGGAGCTGCAGGATGCGCTGCAGTGCAAATACACCGGCGGCACCGTGTTGCACCTGTATATGGCCGAGCGAATTTCCTCGATCGAGGCTTGCAAGAGCCTGGTGCGCAATGCCTTGAGCCGCTTTCGTCTGCCGTACCTGACAGTGACCCCGACCTTCTCCATCTGCCCGGTGCACGGCTACCTGGATGGCGAACAAGAGTTCTGCCCCAAGTGCGACGACGTGCTGCTGCAGCGTCAGCAGGCAAAGTGCGGCTGAAGCTACCAGTGGCGGGTTGGATGGATTGTCACCTGCGCGTCCCGCCCCATCCTTGTACCTAGGCCACTGCCGATCAGGATCGTAACTATGAGCCGAGCGGCGATCTGTTTCAGCCCAGCATGGCTGCGAGCTTCACATCGTGAAGCCCAGCCGGATTGTGTTGAACGCGCAACCGGGACATCTCCCGAATAATTTAGTTTACTCACAGCAAGGAGCGACATCATGCAAAACACTCAACAACTCCCCGAAGCACAACGCCAACGCTGCGAAGTCTGGACCCGAGTCATGGGCTATCACCGTCCGGTGAGCGCCTTCAACCCTGGCAAACAGTCGGAACACCATGAGCGCCAGCACTTTACCGAGCGCGCAGCATTGGTCGCCACTGCGTGAGTCGACCGCTACGGGTCGGGGGCCTGGTGCCCCTGACCACCCTTGATTATCCGGGCCTGCTGGCGTGCGTGCTGTTTTGTCAGGGTTGCGCCTGGCGTTGTCGTTATTGCCACAACCCGCAGCTGATTGGCCCACGGGGCGAGCAGGAAATATCTTGGACGCAGGTTCTGGAATTTCTCCAGCGCCGCCAAGGGTTGCTGCAGGCCGTGGTGTTCAGCGGTGGCGAGGCCACCTTGCAAGACGCCTTGCTGCCGGCCATGCGCGAGGTTCGCCAGCTGGGTTATCGGGTGGGCTTGCACAGCGCCGGCATCAAACCCCTAGCCTTCGCCGCGGCGCTCGCAGAGGCGGACTGGGTGGGTTTCGACATCAAGGCTCTGGCCGACGATGTGCAGCTGATCACCGGGGTCAGCGGTAGCGGTCAGGCCAACTGGCGCAGCTTGGAATATCTGCTGGCCAGCGGCGTAGACTACGAATGTCGTACCACGGTGCACTGGCACCTGTTCGACGCGCAACGCCTCTGGCAGTTGGCCCAGCGGTTGCGTGCCGAGGGTGTCGAGACATTCGCCGTGCAGCTGGTCCGTACCTCTCGCATGCTCGATCCAAGCCTGCCGCAGGTCGCCTCGCCGGCGGCGCTGGATGAGCTTTGGCTGCGCATGGACAACCTATTTCCGCACTTTGTTCTGCGCGATCACTGAGCAACCAGTCTATGCTCCTGCTTCTGGTGCAGAACGCTTGAGCTTGACTCGCTGCCGACTGCTCTAAAGAACGTGTGGGTACACGTAAACGGCGTTTTGTTAAACAGTCACGAGTCAGCAGACTCGATTCATTATTAAGGGAATAAAATGAATACTGCTGTCATTTTTGGTGGGTCTGGATTTATTGGCGTGTTCTTCGCTAAACACTTATTAGCCGTTGGCGGCTTTCAAAAAGTCTACTTATTCGACAAGGAACAAGTTGCCAGCAAACCCTTTCCTTACCGCACTGGCTTGGTCAATGAAACGGCGCAAATCGTCGAAGTTAACGGGGATGTGCGCACTGCAATCAGTTGGCGTCCAGATGAACCCATCACCCTGATTGCAAATTTTGCGGCGATCCACCGTGAACCCGGCCACAACACGAATGAATACTACGAAACGAACCTGTTGGGCGCCGAGCATGTGTGCAGCTGGGCCGAAGCCGTTGATTGCCGGGATATTATTTTTACCAGTTCCATCTCACCCTATGGCCCGGGCGAGCAGCAAAAGGATGAGTCTTCCCTGCCGGTGCCGGTGACCGCTTACGGAGGCTCGAAACTGGTCGCCGAAAAAATTCATCAGATCTGGCTGAACGGCAAACCCACTGAGCGCAACTTGGTGATTGTGCGACCCGGTGTGGTTTTCGGTCCTGGCGAGGGCGGTAATGTGAGCCGTTTCATTCGGGCTGTGCTGCGTCGTTATTTCTTTTTTACCGGCAATCGCCATACCCGCAAAGCCGGAATTTACGTCAAAGAACTCTGTTGCGCCATGCTGTGGGTGCTGGTGCAACAGAAGCAGGCCCAACGCAATATGTCCCTGTTCAATATGACCATGACACCGGCGCCGTCTCTTGAGGAATACGTGGCTACCGTTTGCGAAGTCGCAAGGATCAAACGCAAGATCCCGACGGTGCCTTATCCGTTGTTGCTAGCCGCCGCTTATACGATTGATCTGTTCGCCAGACCCTTAAAAATAAAACATCCCTTCAGTCCCGTGCGAATCAAGAAGCTGGTCTCCTCCAATAATATTCAGCCCGGGTTTTTAATAGCGAATAAATACCCCTATCACTACACCCTCGAAACAGCGTTCAGAGACTGGCAGGAGGACTGCCCTAAAGAATGGCAGTGAGTGCGCTTGATCCAGTCTGAGTTCATAGAATAAGTGCAACGCCACCCTTAAGACCGGACCACGCTTATCCCCAGGTCAATAGCGGCGGGCCAGAGCGGTCGCTGCCTGCGACGCTAGCTAAGTGCGCGAGTCGGGCGATGGAATCGTAGGCACCCACAGCGTTGAGTAGGGTGCGCGGATTCAATTGGCTGTGGCTGGCCCGGTCCAGCCGACCATTGCTGGCAAAACCCCACTCCTCGGGGTTTGCCGATTGGTCCATGGGGTTGCTGCGAAAACCGTTGATCGCCAGATCCAGGGTCTGCGCATCGCTCGAATGCGGATGCGCGGTCAGCGTGAGGCTCAGCTGCAGCGCGCGCTGCTCGAGCAGTTGCGTGGAGTCAGTGAGGGCCGCGTCGTTGTCGAGTGTCGTGAGGCTGGCCGTGTCGATACTGGCGTCGGGCAGTTGCGGCGCGGGTGCTGGCAGGGCGGCGGCAACTTGGGGCGCCGCGAGCATCAGGGTGCGGCATAAAACATGAAAATTGACGAAGTCAGGCTCGCCCGGGCATAGATTATTTTCGCGGCCGCGCGAAGCGCTGCCCGCTGGGGCGCTGGGGGTAATGCTCGCTGAGGTGGGGAGTGAATCGAGCATAACGAACTCGTGGCGACCGTAGCTGGCCGGTTCTGGCAAAATGGCGCTGTAATGGGTTATCGGCCAACTGTCTGGCGGGTTGAAGTGATAATTCGTGAATAAATTCGCGCCAATGGTTTGCCATCAATACGTAATTGATACAGCGCCTTTTTCAAGCCTTCTTTGAGTCCATTTTTTAATGAGTGACCTGCAACCTATCGTTAATATTCGAGTGCAGGCTCTGGCACCTGTGTACGCCGCCGCTGCCGCGCTTTGGGCCGAACGGTTGGCGTTACCGCTGGACGGCGATGCGCAGTTCGAGCTGCAAGTGGGCGGGCAGGGCCTGCAACTGAGCGAACTCGGTCCCCATGCGCCGGGGCCGGTGCGGGTGGATTTTATCGAAGGTGCGGTGGCGCATCGGCGCTTGTTCGGCGGCGGCAGCGGGCAGCTGATCGCCAAGGCGGTCGGGGTGCAATCGGGAGTCCGCCCGCAGGTGCTGGACGCCACCGCCGGGCTGGGTCGCGATGCCTTCGTGCTGGCTAGTCTGGGTTGCGCGATTACCCTGATCGAACGCCAACCGCTGATCGCAGCCTTGCTGGAAGATGGTCTGGCCCGCGCGCTACGTGACCGCGAGGTGGGGCCGATTGCCGCGCAGATGCGCTTGTTGACCGGCAATGCCATCGAGCTGATGAATGCCTGGTCAGGTGAGCCGCCGCAGGTGATCTATCTCGATCCGATGTTTCCCCACCGCGACAAGAGCGCTCTGGTGAAAAAGGAAATGCGCCTGTTCCGGCCCTTGGTGGGTGACGATCTGGATGCCCCGGCGCTGCTGGCTGCCGCCCTGGCCCTGGCCAGCCATCGGGTGGTGGTCAAGCGAGCGCGCAAGGCGCCGATTATCGACGGCGCTAAACCCGGCTACGCCCTGGACGGCAAATCCAGTCGCTATGACATCTATCCGAAAAAGGCGCTCAAGCCCTAGATTGCCAAGGCCGAGGATGGATGGATAACGCGTCAGCCCGCCTGCGCCCGGAAATGCCCCGGGTGCGGGCGGCCCGTTCAGTCTGGCGCGTAGCCGCGCAGAAACCGGGTCGCCAGGTTCACTGCGGCGTGTAGGCGTGCAAAAACAGCGCCGCTATGTTCAATCGGGCGCGTAGGCGCGCAGAAACAGCGCCACCACGTCGCGCACATGTTCGTGTGCAGCGGCGCCTGTCAGCGGCGCTGCGCAACCGATCAGCAGGCGAAAATGCTGGCCACCCTTGATCAGGCTGAAGAAGTGTTCGGCGGCGCTGCGTGGGTTGTCGATGCGCAGCTTGCCGGCCTGGTCGGCCTGTTTCAGCAGGCGCTCCATTTCATTGAGCAAACGTTGCGGGCCGGCCTCGAAAAACAACTGCGACAGCGTGGGGTTCTGAGTGGCCATGGCCACCATCACCCGGTGCAGTTCGATGGATTCGCGGCTGTTGATCAGCCCATGAAAACTGTGCGCGATATTGCACAGCACGCGCTCGATAGGCGCATCCTCTGGCAGCTCGAACAATAATTCCGGTAATTGCTCCGCGCATTTGGCCTTTACCGCGGCGCAGAACAGCGTCTCCTTGTCGGTGAAATGACTGTATACGGTGAGCTTGGAAACCGCCGCTTCGGCGGCGATCGCGTCCATGCTGCTGCCGTCGTAACCGTGGCGCATAAACAGCGTTTTCGCTGAGTCAAGAATGGCCTGGCGTTTAGCCAGATCTTTGGGGCGACCGGGGCCATTGGGAGCTGCGGGGCTATTCACGCTGTTCTCTTTTAATAGTGGACTGATAAGTTTATTATTTTTATTATACTGGTCAGTACAATTATTAAAAATGCTATTCGCCAAAGGTTGTTCATCATGTTTCGCCCTGCATTGTTTTTTGCTCTGCCGCTCAGTCTTAGCCTTACGTTGGTGTTGAGCGCCTGCGGTAATGCCGAGGTGCCGCAGACGCCGATTCGTCCGGCCATGGTGGTGCAGCCGCAGCCGGCTGAGGCGTCGATGCAGGTTTTTGCCGGTGAGGTGCGGGCGCGCCTGGAAACCGAGCTGGCCTTTCGCATCGGCGGCAAGGTTAGCCAGCGGCAGGTGGACGCCGGCGCACGGGTGCACAAGGAGCAAATCCTCGCTGAACTCGACCCGCAGGATGTACGTCTGCAGCTGGAGGCCGTTCGCGCTCAGGTGACGGCCGCCGAGGCCAATCTGCAGCGAGTGCGCGCCGAGCGTGATCGCTACAAGACCCTGCAGGAACACCAACTGGTCAGTCGTTCGCAATACGACGATGCCGAGAACCAGTACCGCGCCGGCGCCGCGCGTCTCGAACAGATGCGCGCCGAATACCAAGTGGCCAATCATCAGGCCGATTATGCCGTGCTGCGGGCTCCGCAAGATGGCGTGGTATTCCAGCGCCAGGTGGAAGTCGGACAGGTAGTAGCCGCCGGGCAGACGGTGTTCAGTCTGGCCGCCGACGGGGCGCGGGAGGTGCTGATCAGCCTGCCGGAACAAAGTTTCGAACGCTTTACGATTGGCCAGGCGGTGATGGTGCAGCTCTGGTCGCAGCCCGACCAGCGCTTTCCCGGGAGCATCCGCGAACTGTCGCCTGCGGCCGACCCGCAGTCGCGTACCTTCGCCGCCCGAGTGGCCTTTACCGCAGGCCCGGTGCCAGCCGAGCTAGGCCAGAGTGCGCGGGTGTTTATCGCTGCCGACGGCGTAGTGCCGCTCTCGGTGCCGCTCTCGGCCCTGACTGCGCAAAGTGGCGAGGCTTATGTTTGGGTGGTCGATCCGCAAACCTCGACACTGCTGCGCAGGCCCGTGCAGGTCGGCGCGTATGGCGAGAACAGCGTGCCGGTGCTGGAAGGTCTGCATGCCGATGACTGGGTGGTGGCCGCTGGCGTGCAGGTGTTGCGCGAGGGCCAGCAGGTGCGTCCGGTGGACCGCGAGAATCGAGTGGTCAAATTGGCGGACAGGGAGTAACCCATGGGCTTCAACCTGTCGGCTTGGGCGCTGCATAACCGCCAGATCGTGCTCTATTTCATGTTGCTGTTGGCGGTAGCTGGCGCCCTCTCGTACACCCAACTGGGCCAGAGCGAAGACCCGCCGTTTACCTTCAAGGTCATGGTGGTGCGCACCCTCTGGCCGGGGGCGAGCGCCGAGGAAGTTTCGCTGCAAGTCACCGAACGCATCGAAAAGAAGCTGATGGAGACCGGCGAATATGAGCGCCTTGTCTCGTTCTCCCGCCCCGGCGAGTCGATGGTGACTTTTGTTGCACGCGACTCCATGCACTCCGCAGAGATCCCTGACCTCTGGTATCAGGTGCGCAAGAAAATCGGCGATATTCGTTACACGTTACCGCCAGACGTACAGGGACCATTTTTCAATGATGAATTCGGCACCACCTTCGGCAATATCTACGCCCTGACCGGTGTGGGCTTCGACTACGCGGTGCTCAAGGACTACGCCGACCGCGTTCAACTGCAACTGCAGCGAGTCAAAGACGTTGGCAAGGTCGACCTGATTGGCCTGCAGGATGAGAAAATCTGGATCGAGCTGAGCAACGTCAAGCTGGCCACCCTCGGCCTGCCGCTGGCCGCGGTGCAGCAAGCCTTGCAAGAGCAGAATACAATTTCTACCGCCGGGTTTTTTGAAACGCCCAGCGAGCGGATCCGGCTGCGCGTCAGCGGGCGCTTCGAGTCGGTCGCGCAGATTAATAACTTCCCGATTCGGGTCGGCGAGCGGACCTTTCGCATTGGCGATGTGGCCAAGGTCAGCCGCGGCTTCAATGATCCACCGGCGCCGCGCATGCGCTTTATGGGCGAAAACGCCATCGGCCTGGCGGTCTCGATGAAAGCCGGTGGCGACATTCTAGAGCTCGGCCAGGCACTGCAAGCGGACTTCGCTCGGCTGCAGCAGAACCTGCCTGCCGGCATGCAATTGAGCAAAGTTTCTGATCAGCCGGCGGCGGTAGAAGCCGGCGTGGGCGAATTCGTTCAGGTGTTGATGGAAGCGCTGATCATCGTACTGCTGGTGAGTTTCTTTTCGCTGGGTTTGCGCACCGGGCTGGTGGTGGCCCTGGCGATTCCTTTGGTGCTGGCCATAACCTTCGCCGTCATGTATTTCCTCGGCATCGGCCTGCACAAGATCTCCCTCGGCGCCCTGGTGCTGTCTCTCGGCCTGCTGGTGGACGACGCGATCATCGCGGTGGAAATGATGTCGATCAAGATGGAACAAGGCTTTGATCGGCTCAAGGCTGCCAGTTTCGCTTGGACCAGTACGGCGTTTCCGATGCTCACCGGCACCTTGATCACCGCCGCCGGTTTTCTGCCCATCGCCACTGCGCAATCGGGCACTGGCGAATACACCCGCTCGATCTTTCAAGTGGTGACCATCGCCTTGCTGGCCTCCTGGATCGCTGCGGTGGTGTTTGTACCGTACCTGGGCGCCAAGTTGCTACCGGACCTGGCACCACAATTAGCGGCTAAACCGGGCGCCGACACTTCTGGCCATGACCCGTACGCAAGCCGGTTCTACCAGCGTGTGCGCGGCACGGTGGCGTGGTGCGTGCAGCGGCGCAAAACGGTGATTGTGCTGACACTGGCGCTGTTCGTTGGCTCTCTTTTATTGTTTCGTTTCGTCCCGCAACAGTTCTTCCCGGCCTCTGGGCGGCTGGAGCTGATGATCGACTTGAAGTTGGCTGAAGGTGCCTCGCTGATCGCCACCGAAGTGCAGGTCAAGCGCCTCGAGCAGATACTGCAGGATCACCCTGGCATCGATAATTATGTGGCCTATGTCGGCACCGGGTCGCCGCGCTTTTATCTGCCGTTGGACCAGCAACTACCGGCCGCCAGCCTGGCGCAATTTGTGGTGTTGGCCAAGACCATCGAAGACCGAGAATTGTTGCGTACGTGGCTGATTAAGCGCCTGGGCGAAGATTTTCCGACGCTGCGCACCCGCGTGACGCGCCTGGAAAACGGCCCGCCGGTTGGCTACCCGATCCAGTTTCGGGTCACTGGCGAGCGCATCGAAGAGGTCCGCGCCCTGGCCCGAAGAGTGGCAGATAAAGTGCGGGAAAATCCGCATGTGACCAACGTGCATCTGGATTGGGAAGAGCCGAGCAAGGTGGTGTTTTTGCACATTGATCAGCAGCGGGCGCGGGCGCTGGGCGTTAGCAGCGCCAGTCTGTCCGGCTTTCTGCGCAGCTCCCTGACCGGCTCCAGTGTCAGCCAGTACCGCGAGGGCAACGAACTGATCGAGATTCTGCTGCGCGGCACCCTCGACGAGCGCCAGCATCTGGGTCTTTTGCCGAGCCTGGCGGTGCCTACCGAAAGTGGCAAAAGCGTGCCCTTGGCGCAGATCGCCAGCCTGGAATACGGCTTCGAGGAAGGCATTATCTGGCACCGCAACCGTCTGCCGAATGTCACGGTGCGCGCCGATATCTACGGCCAGCAACAGCCGGCCAGCCTGGTCAAACAGATCCTGCCGACCCTGCAGCCGATTCGCGCCGATTTGCCTGACGGCTACCAGCTGGAGGTTGGCGGCACCGTCGAAGACTCGGCGCGCGGTCAGGCGTCGGTGAATGCCGGGGTGCCGCTGTTTATCGTGGTGGTGCTGACGCTGTTGATGCTGCAGCTGAAAAGCTTTTCGCGCTCGGCCATGGTCTTTCTCACGGCACCCTTGGGGCTGATCGGCGTAACCTTGTTTCTGCTGATCTTTCGCCAACCCTTCGGCTTTGTCGCCATGCTTGGCACCATCGCCCTGTCCGGCATGATCATGCGCAACGCGGTGATTCTGGTCGACCAGATCGAGCAGGACAGAAGCGCCGGTCTGGACACCTGGAACGCGATTATCGAAGCCACGGTGCGGCGTTTCCGGCCCATCGTGCTGACTGCTCTGGCCTCTGTGCTGGCGATGATTCCGCTGTCGCGTAGCGTGTTCTTCGGACCCATGGCGGTGGCCATTATGGGCGGCCTGATCATCGCCACCGCGCTGACGCTGTTGTTTCTGCCGGCGCTCTATGCGGCCTGGTTTCGCGTCAAAAAGAACGCTTGAGCAAACTCCTGTCTTCTCTCAAGAGAAGCGCCCGTCAGGGCGAAGGCGAGGAGGCGGTCAACGGGTGCGCCTCAGCTTGGGCAGCCTGACTCACAGTGCGCCAAACACCTTCTTGGCCAGGCTGGTAACGGCGGCAGCCGGGTTTTGGCGGATGCTGGCTTCCTGTTCGGCGATCATCGCGAACAGGCCATCGAGGGTTTGTTCGGTCACGTAGTTTTCGATATTGGCGTTTTTAGCATCGATCACCCCGAAGTTCGCGGCCTGGCTGGCGAAGTTGTTGTACTGCTGGGCCAGCCCGACCTGGTCGGTGGCGCGCTTGACGACTGGCAGGAAACGCGCCCGGATCTGCTCGCGGCTGCTTTTATTCAGGTACTGGGTGGCCGAATCTTGTGGGCCGGCGAGAATGCTTTTAGCGTCCTGCACGGTCATCTTTTTTACCGCGTCCACCAACAGCGCCTTGGCTTGCGGCACGGCAGCTTCAGCGGCCTTATTCATGCTGGTTTCCAGCTGCGTCACTTGGGCGCCCATGCCCATCATTTTCATGGTTTTCGCCGCTTTGCCGAGGTTGCCCGGCAGCTCGATGCGAACCTGCGCATTATTGCTGAAACCGCCGGGCGCACCCAATTGCTTGACCGCCACCTGGGCGCCTTGGATCAACGCATCCTTCAGTCCGCCGTTAGCGTCCTGCTGGGACAGATCGGCCAATGACAGGGCAAGGGCATTGGCCGACAGAAACAAGCCGGCGACAAGCACAGTGATACGGAGCATGCGGATATCCTTCTGTTGTATAGAAATACGATAAGTCTAGCGGGGCCGGGTGGGAGCGCCAAAGGAATGCGACGTATAGCGTCCTGGCCACGCGACCACGACTACGGCCAGTAGCCGCATCTGGCGGTTGGCGGCCTTTATAGGCGCAGTAACCGGGTTCGATAAACGCAAAAACCCGGCGTCAGGCCGGGTTTTCTTTTTAACGCATCAGCGCAAATGCATAAGCGGCACCGCCGCGGCTAAAGCAGCGCTGGCTTGAGCTGCGAGGCCATCCCCGTCCTTTTTCGCTCGCAAGAGACGCAGCCAACAAGGCGGACGGGGCGGGCGTTATTGCACTTCTACGGCCAAGCTCTCGCTGATTTTTTTCTGCCAGATGGCTGGGCCGGTGATATGCACCGACTCGCCCTTGGTGTCGACCGCAACAGTCACCGGCATGTCTTTGACTTCGAACTCGTAGATGGCTTCCATGCCCATTTCTTCGAAGGCCAGCACGCGGGATTTCTTGATCGCCTGGGCGACCAGGTACGCCGCGCCACCGACGGCCATCAGGTACACGGCCTTGTGATCCTTGATTGCTTCGATGGCGATAGGGCCGCGCTCGGACTTGCCGATCATGCCCAGCAGGCCGGTTTGCTCAAGAATCTGCCGGGTGAACTTGTCCATCCGCGTGGCGGTAGTCGGACCGGCCGGGCCCACCACTTCGTCGCGCACCGGATCGACCGGGCCAACGTAATAGATGAAACGACCCTTGAGGTCGACCGGCAGTTCTTCACCCTTATTAAGCATTTCGACCATGCGCTTGTGCGCGGCGTCGCGGCCGGTGAGCATCTTGCCGTTGAGCAATACGGTCTCGCCCGGCTTCCAGCTCTGCACGTCTTCTGGGGTGATGGTGTCCAGATTCACCCGGCGGGCCGACGGGCCGGTTTCCCAGACGATTTCCGGGTAGGCGTCCAGCGGTGGCGCTTGCAGGCTGGCTGGGCCGGAACCGTCGAGTACGAAGTGCGCGTGACGGGTGGCGGCGCAGTTGGGGATCATGCACACCGGCAAGCTGGCGGCGTGGGTCGGGTAATCCATGATCTTCACGTCGAGCACCGTGGTCATGCCACCCAGACCCTGGGCGCCGATGCCCAGCTGGTTAACTTTTTCGAACAGTTCCAGGCGCAGCTCTTCGATACGGCTGGACGGGCCACGGGCCTTGAGTTCGTGAATGTCGATGGAGTCCATCAGCACTTGCTTGGCCATCAGCGCGGCTTTTTCCGCGGTGCCGCCGATGCCGATGCCGAGCATGCCTGGCGGGCACCAGCCGGCGCCCATTTCCGGCACGGTCTTGAGTACCCAGTCGACGATCGAGTCGGACGGGTTAAGCATGGCCATTTTCGACTTGTTCTCAGAGCCGCCGCCCTTGGCCGCGACGTCCACTTCGACCTTATTGCCCGGGACGATGGAGTAGTGGATGACTGCCGGGGTGTTGTCCTTGGTGTTTTTGCGAGCGCCGGCTGGATCGGCCAGGATGGAGGCGCGCAGCACGTTTTCCGGCAGGTTGTAGGCCTGGCGTACGCCCTGGTTGATCATGTCGTCCAGGCTCAGGGTGGCGCCGTCCCAGCGCACGTCCATGCCCACTTTGACGAAAATGGTGACGATGCCGGTGTCCTGGCAGATCGGCCGGTGGCCGGTGGCGCACATGCGCGAGTTGATCAGGATTTGCGCCATGGCGTCGCGGGCGGCCGGCGATTCTTCGCGCAGATAAGCCTCATGCATGGCCTGGATAAAGTCTACGGGATGGTAGTAGGAGATAAATTGCAGGGCGTCGGCGACGCTCTGGATCAGGTCGTCTTGCTTGATCACGGTCATGCAGCGCGCTCCTCTGAGTAGGCGTTAGATAGGGTGTACTTGGATTGGGCGTAAAAGGCGCAAAAGATGATAAAAAGGGGGTCGCCGATGCGCGCCGCTTCGATCAGCCAGCAGGCTTTCGAGGCGAAAAATGGTGCGCTAGTATAACGCGCGACTCTTGGCAGCAGACAGCCGTCTATGGTCGTAGGGGTGCGCTGAAGCAGAATTGGCTCGGCCTAAAGGTCCTGAGGAGTGTGTGTTGTTGCCGTTATCCGAGTTGCCAAAATTGTCCGTCGGCGCCCAGCAATGGTCGGTGGCGCCGGACAGTAATCTGCTCGATGCCTTGCTCGGCGCCGGTGTCGCGGTACCCTACAGTTGCCGCGCCGGCAGCTGCCACTCCTGTCTGGTGCGCTGCCTCAGGGGCGAGCCGCAGGATGCCAAACCCACCGCCTTGTCAGCCGAGCAGCGTGCGGCGGGGTGGCGTTTGGCGTGTCAGTGCCAGATTGTCGATGATCTGCAAATCGAGGTGTACGACCGCGTTCGGCATGGTCTGCCGGCTCGCGTCGAGGCCTGTGACTGGCTAAGCCCTGACGTGTTGCGCCTGCGTCTGCACGCGCCGCCCGGTTGGCAGTATCGCGCCGGTCAACAGTTGATGCTGTGCCTGGACAATGGCGTGGCGCGACCTTATTACCTGGCGAGCCTGGCAGAGGAAGACCCCTGGCTGGAGTTTCATCTGGAATGTCGCCAAGACGATGCCTTTAGCGCGGCCGCGCGACAGCTGCGGGTGGGCGACAGCTTGCGCCTGGGGGAGTTGGCTGACGGCGCGCTGCATTATGACGCCGACTGGCAGCTGCAACCGCTCTGGCTGATGGCCGCCGGCACCGGTCTGGCACCGCTGTATGGGGTGTTGCGCGAGGCGTTGCGGCAAGGACATCAAGGGACGATTCGGTTGATTCACCTGGCCCGGCCTGACCAGCACTATTTAAACGCGGCCCTGCAGGCATTGGCCGACGGGCATCCGCAGCTGCAAATCGAATATTGGAAGATGGCCGATTTGCCTGCGGCATTGGCCGAGCTGCGTCTGGCGTCGCGCCAGACCCAGGCCTTGATCTGTGGCTGCCCGGCCAGTGTCGAACGCTTCACGCGCCGGCTGTATCTGGCAGGGCTGCCGCGCAATCAGATGATTGCCGAGACGTTGCTAGCCAGCACCGATTAAGTGCCGGGCGCCGCGGTTCAGACCATCGAATCACCCACATGCAGGATTTTCATGGTGTTGGTGCCGCCGACGGTGTGATAGCTGTCGCCTTTGGTCAAGATTACCCAGTCGCCCGGCTGCACCACGCCGCGCTTGAGCAGCTCGTCTACGGCCGCCTGGCTGACCTTTTCGGCCGGCAAAGCGGCTGGGTCGAAGGGCACCGTTTGCACCCCGCGAAACATTGCGGCGCGCGCCTGGGTTGGGCGATGCGGCGAAAACGCGAAGATCGGCATGCTGGAGCGCACGCGGGACATGATCAGCGGCGTATAACCGCTTTCGGTCAGGCAAATAATGGCCTTGATGCCGGGAAAGTGATTGGCGGTGTACATCGCGGCCAGGGCGATGCTCTCGTCACAGCGCTCGAAGGTCTTGTCCGGGCGCTGGCTGGAGTTCTGGCTGGTGCGGTGTTTCTCCGCGCCCAGGCAGACGCGGGCCATGGCCTGCACTGCTTCCACCGGGTATTCGCCGGCGGCACTTTCGGCCGAGAGCATCACTGCGTCGGTGTAGTCCAGCGAGGCGTTGGCCACGTCCGAGACTTCGGCACGGGTCGGCATGGGGCTGTGGATCATCGACTCCATCATCTGCGTGGCGGTGATCACCACCTTGTTCAGACGGCGGGCGGCGGCGATGATTTTCTTCTGAATGACCACCAGTTCAGCGTCACCGATTTCGACGCCCAGGTCACCCCGGGCGACCATCACGCCGTCGCTGGCGCGGATCAGCCCGTCGAGTACCGCATCGTCGGCGACCGCTTCGGCGCGTTCGATTTTGGCGATCAGCCAGGCGTGACCGCCGGCGGCGTCGCGCAGGCGGCGGGCTTCGTGCATGTCTGCCGCGTCGCGGGGGAACGATACGGCGAGGTAATCGAGGTCCATTTCGGTGGCCAGGATAATGTCGGCGCGGTCCTTGTCAGTCAGCGCTGGGGCGGTCAAGCCACCGCCGCGGCGGTTGATGCCCTTGTGGTCGGACAGCGGGCCGCCGATCAATACGGTGCACTGCAATTCGTCAGCGGTGACCGCATCGACGCGCATTTCCACGCGGCCATCGTCGAGCAGCAGTTCGTCGCCGACCTTGCAGTCGGTCAGCAGGTCGGGGTAGTCGATGCAGACCACTTCCTGGGTGCCGGCCGTGCGCGGGTGGCTGATGGAGAAGCGAAAGGAGTCGCCGGTCTTCAGTTCGATACGCTGGTCGGTGAATTTGGCGATGCGGATTTTCGGCCCTTGCAGGTCGCCGAGCAGGGCGACAAAACGCCCCTGTTTGGCTGCGATCTCGCGCACCAGCACGGCACGCGCCTTGTGTTCGGCGGGGCTGCCGTGGGAGAAATTCAGCCTTGCGACATCCATACCGGCGAGAATCAGCTGTTCCAGCACCTCGGGCGAGCTGCTGGCAGGGCCTAGGGTGGCGACGATTTTAGTGCGGCGAACAGTCATCAATTGTCTCCCGAGTTTAAGCAGACGCCGAGGCTACTCTGCCGCGATCCTGTAGTCATTGTTCCGTTTCACTACCTTGTGGCTCGTCCTTGGGCAGGGGTTTGAGCACCAGCAGATCGCAGTCCACCGCCTCTAGCACGCGCTCGGCAGTATTGCCGATCAAGGCATTATCCAACTGGCCGCGCGCGATAGCGCCGATCAGCAGCAGGTCGATGTGTTGCTCAGCCACGAAGCGTGGAATCACCTCTTCGGCAAACCCTTCCAGTAGGTGCTGATGGCTGGCAACTATGGAATAGGGCGTGAGCACCTCTGCTAAGGCCGCGCCGTGTTGTTCGGCGCATTGCGTGGCGTAGGTGGCGTAATCGGCCAGCAGATTAGCTTCTAATATCTGACTGTGCGGCATGCCTGCATAGCTGTGTACATAGTGGGCGTCCAGGCCGAGGCGGGTGCTTAATTCCCGGGCGCAGGCAATTAACTGATGATCCAGTGCGGCCGGTTTGTCGGCCTCATGCAGTGGGTCGAGGGCTGCGCATAGATTCTGCCCACGCCACTCGCCATGCTGCACCAGCCACAGCGGCACCGGACAATGGCGAATCAGCTGCCAGCAACTGTTGCTCAGCAGCAGTTGCTTGAGCAGGCCATGATGATGCGCCGACTTGAGCAGCAGGTCGGGCTGCAGTTCGGCAACGCGGGCCAGAATCATCTGGTCCAACGGCTTGCCCCAGCGGACCTGCACCGTCACCTGCAAGCCTTCATCGCGCAGCGGTTGGGCCAGCACTTCGACTTCTTGGCTGAGACTGATGAGCAGTGCGGCGCGAGCCTGGTCTTGGGCCTGATGGCTGAGCAATGGATTGCCCTCGAAGGCTGACTGGTACTCGATGCGCAGCAGTTCTAGCGCAGCGCCGCTGTGGTGGGCCAGTAAGGCTGCGCGCTGCAGGGCCGGTTGTGCGTGTGACGTGGGGTCGATCACGACCAGTAACTGTTCCAGTTTCATTGTGACCTCGGCAGGGGAAAAGTGCTCATTGCAACCCGCGCACCCAAGGCGGGACTTGATCTGTATCAGCCGGCTTGAAGATTCGGCGTTGGCAGTCGATACAGCGGCAACTGAGGAATTGCTTATGCGTATATGGCTGGTTTTAATTGTGGCGTTTGGGGTGTCGGGCTGCACCCGCTGGGCTCTCGATCAGCATCTGGACAACGCCTATCGCGCTTATGAGCAGGGTAATTGCCATCGGGTGATGTTGGAGTTGTCCAACGCCGAACGCAGGAGTCGCTCGCGCCGTTATCTACAGCCGGAAATCTCGCTGCTACGTGGACAATGCCTGGAACGTCAAAAGCTGTTTGTCGATGCGGCGCAGGTGTATGAATTTCTCCTGTCGCGCTATCCCACCAGCGAATACGCTTTTCGCGCCCGCGCCCGTTTGCAGACTCTGCGCCTGCTTGGCCATTACCCCGTGCGCGCCAGCGTCCGCACGACGGCGTTTTAACGGCGGCGCGGCACCTACTGAAACTGGTGCAGCCCCGACGCGGGTCGGTGAACTCGGCCGTGGATGTAAGCGTGAATATGGATGAGTTGCGAATAGACGAAAATCGTAGTTTTTATGAGCGTGGCACGCTTGTCCGGGCTAAAATATTTTGAATAAAAAAGTACAGATACCAGCGCAGCCATACCGCTAAACAAAGCAGTTAAGCACCGGTTAGTTGATGGCAGCGTACTTTATTCAATGATCATTTATAGCGATATGCCTGCATGCCTCTACAACCCCGTATCCAACGCCAGCAACTGCCTTGCTACCTCGAGGTATTCAACCAGATCACCGGCAAGCCGGTGGGTTATCTCGGTAATGTATCGCTGGTCGGTTTGCTGCTGATCAGCCAGGTACGGGTGATGGTAGATGCCCGTTTCGACCTGCGGATCAAACTGCCAAGGCTGGATGGCGAAGACCGCTACGTCGACTTCTCGGCGCATTGTTTATGGTCGCGCGAAGATGTCACCCCGGGCAGTTATGACTCGGGGTTTTCTCTGCTGGAACCGCCGTGCGAATATGTCGAGATGGTCGCTGCCTTGCAGCGCTACTTCAGTTTTCGCCCGCTTGGCGCTGCGGTGTAGTCAGTGAGTTCACCAGCCATTAACGCGTAACCCTTCTCCAGTCATCTCTCAGTCATTTCCCTCGCCAGCCCGTTGCGATAGACCTGAGCCGTTCGCAGCGGGTTGATTGGAATCGGCTTAAGTGCATTCCAGCAGTCTTGCTTACAGTCGGCAGGCAGATCTCTTTTTCGGTGCGTCCAGATCGCTTAATACCGCGCGGTTTGGCTGAGCGCGTGGGTTCGCCAGCCAGTGCTAGACTGCCAGTATTGCCCTTTTTCGGAGCCGCCCGTGACCTCCAGCATCTTCTGGTATGACTATGAAACCACCGGTATCAATCCGCGTAATGATCGGCCGCTGCAGGTGGCCGGAATCCGCACGGACGAAGCGCTGAATGAAATAGGCGCGCCGCTGAATATTTACTGCCAACCCAGCGACGATATTCTGCCGCACCCGACAGCCTGCCTCATCACCGGCATCAGCCCGCGTCAGTTGGCCGAACAGGGCGTGAGCGAGGCGCAGTTCATGGCCCGGCTACATGCCGAATTTGCGCTATCCGGTACCTGCGGAGCGGGTTATAACAGCCTGCGCTTTGACGACGAGATGACCCGCTACAGCCTCTACCGCAACTTCTTTGACCCCTATGCCCGCGAATGGAAAAACGGCAACAGCCGCTGGGATTTGATTGATGTGGTGCGCACCGCCTATGCCTTGCGCCCTCAGGGCATCGAGTGGCCAGAGGAAGACGGCCGGGTCACGCTTAAATTGGAGAGTCTGAGCACCGCCAATGGCCTTGAGCATGGTCAGGCCCATGACGCTTTGTCCGATGTACGGGCCACTATTGCCTTAGCGCGCTTGATCCGTCAGCGGCAACCCAAACTCTATAACTACCTGTACCAGTTGCGCAGCAAGCAGCGGGTGCTTGAACATATCCACCTGTTGCAGCCGCTGGTGCATATCTCTGGTCGTTATTCGGCCTCCAGGCATTACTTGTCGGTGGTGCTGCCCTTGGCTTGGCATCCAAGTAACCGCAATGCTCTGATTGTCTGTGACCTGCAGGCCGATCCGGCGCCGCTGTTAGAGCTGGATGCCGAGGTGTTGCGCCAGCGTCTGTATCAGCGCCGCGACCAACTGGCCGAGGGCGAATTACCGGTGCCCTTGAAGTTGCTGCATATCAATCGCTGTCCGGTGGTGGCGCCGTTAACCGTATTGCACGAAGAAGCCAATGCGCGTTTGCAGGTTGATCTGCTGGAATGCCAGCGGCGCGCGGCGGAGTTGATAGCGGCGCAGCCACTGTGGCAGAAAAAATTGGCGGCACTGTATAGCGCGCAGGACTTTACTCCCAGCCAAGATCCCGAGCAGCAGTTATATGATGGCTTTCTGGGCGATGCTGATCGGCGCTTATCCGAACAAGTGCTTCGCGCTGATCCGGCGCAATTAGCCCGCGAAGAATGGTTATTTGCAGATGGGCGATTAACCGAGTTGTTGTTCCGTTATCGCGCTCGTAACTTTTCCAGTAGCTTGTCGGCAGCCGAGCAACAGCGTTGGTATGAATTCTGCCAGCAACGCCTGAATACGCCGCAGTGCGGGGCGCCGAATACCTTGGCGCAGTTCGACGCGGCGCTGCAGGAGATGCTTAATAAAACGCCAGATGCCCCGCCAGCAGTGTTGTTAGAGTGGCGCGAATATGCAGAGCATTTGCGGCAACGTTATGCCCTGTAACCAAATATTGCGATGGCGGCAGATACTGGTTAGATAATAGGCAATAAAAAACGCCAGCAATGCTGGCGTTTTTTATGACGCGCTCGACTTAAGCGCGTAGCAGTAACTTAACCAAGGCAGGTTTAGTCAAGCAGGGTGACCCAGGATTCAACTTCATCGGAACCCCATTTGGCTTTCCACTCTTTCAGCGTCTTGTGGTTGCCACCTTTGGTTTCGATGACATCACCGGTGTTCGGGTTCTTGTACTGCTTGACCTTGCGCGGACGCTTAATCCCAGCGGGCTTGACGGCGCGCACTGGCTTGCCGGCCTTGGCTTCTGGATCGAGCATGGCAGTAATGTCACGCAAGGATTTTTGGTATTCGTTCATCAAGGTGCGAAGCTTGCCTTCGAATTCCAGTTCTTTTTGCAGCTTGTCGTCTTGCGACAAATTCTTCAGGCGTTCTTGCAGTTCTTTGATGGCTTCTTCAGTAGCGCGGTATTCATTGATCAACGACATGGGTTTACCTTGATATTCGAGTGAGGACGGCCTTATGTTGCTAATGATAGTCAGGCTGTTTACTCAAGTAAACAGCTATTAACAATTTAACTCTATTTAATCGGTGCTCTTGTTATTTATCCGTGCTCTATCCAATTGCGTTGCTGCACTCAGCCTATGTTATTCAACGCCGCGTCTGGAGTTGTGGCGGATTTTTAGCCGGTTAATAAACCAAACAGATAATTCAACGCACAGAACGCGCGGTTACATAATGCTAGCGCGATGCTTGAGAGCTTTTATTAGAAATTTCGGGCACTTCGCCTTAGCGCGCCCAGGAATGGCGGCAACTCCTCCAAAGTTCAGGAGGGGAAGCGAAAACCCGAAGTGTTCTGAAGCTGTGGCAGAATGCGCGCTTTGCCACTTATCTGGAGTTCCTTATGCGTACGTTTCGCCTGGTTATTGCCTGTCCAGACGGTGTCGGCATCGTCGCCCGAGTCAGTAATTTTCTGGCTTCTTATAACGGCTGGATAACCGAGGCGAGTCACCATTCAGATAATCACAGTGGCTGGTTCTTTATGCGCCATGAGATTCGGGCCGATTCGCTGCCCATTGATCTGGAGACGTTTCGAGAGGCCTTCGCGCCTATTGCCCGCGAGTTTTCCATGGAGTGGCGCATTACCGATTCGGCGCAGATGAAGCGAGTGGTATTGCTGGCCAGCCGTGAATCTCACTGTCTGGCTGATTTGCTGTATCGCTGGCGCAGCGGTGAACTGGCCTGCGAGATTGCTTGCGTGATCTCCAATCATGACGATTTGCGCAGCATGGTGCAGTGGCATGGCATTCCCTATCACCATGTGCCGGTCGACTCTCAGGACAAGGAGCCGGCCTTTGCCGAAGTGGCGCGCCTGGTCCACGAATGCCAAGCCGAGGTGCTGGTGTTGGCGCGCTATATGCAAATTCTACCGGCTCAGCTGTGCCGCGAATTTGCCCATCGGGTGATCAATATCCACCACAGTTTTTTACCTTCGTTTATCGGCGCCAAGCCATATCATCAAGCGTCCCTGCGCGGGGTTAAGCTGATTGGTGCCACGGCGCACTATGTCACCGAAGAGCTCGACGCCGGCCCCATCATCGAGCAGGACGTGGTGCGCGTGACGCACCGCGATTCCATCGAACATATGGTGCGCCTGGGTCGCGATGTGGAAAAAAGAGTGCTGGCGCGTGGGCTACGCTTTCACTTGGAAGACCGCGTACTGGTGCACGACAACAAAACGGTGGTGTTTGACTGATCGCGGGTGCCGTCTGGTACTGCGCTACTGCACGACAAAGGAGCTGTTTATGCTTAAGTCAATCAAGGTTCGGGACTATATGACTCGGCACCTGGTGACCTTTAGGTCGGATATGGACCTGTTCACCGCCATCAATCGTCTGCTCGAACACCGTATTTCCGGGGCGCCAGTGGTCGACGCGCAAGGTCATCTGATCGGGCTGCTCTCTGAAGGCGATTGCCTGCGCGCGATTCTCTCGGGCGCCTATTACGATTCAGTCGGCGGAGTGGTCGGTGACTATATGACCACCGATATCGAAACCATCTCGCCCGAGGCCGACATCATCGAGCTTTCTCAACGCATGTTGCACGCTAGCCGTCGGCGAATTCCGGTGATAGAAGAGGGGCATCTAGTCGGCCAAATTAGCCGGCATGACGTGCTGCGGGCGGTTAAGGAATTCGCTCAGCACGATCAAGGAAAATCTACCGCGAAAAACTGATGCCTGATAACTCGCTGGATGGCGGCAGCTACGCTGTTGGTGCGGCTGGCTTGTTCGTCGGATTTGAGCATCGATGAGTTAGAGGCGTTGCCCACCCGTTTGGGCGCCTCATTGACTAGGCGGGTGGCCGAAGACACTTCGCGGATCGAACCGTGAATCCGCTCGACGAACTGGTTGAAGGCGTTGCCCAAGGCACCGAATTCGTCGTTGGACTGGATTGCTAAGCGTTTGGTGAGGTCACCGTCGCCCTGGGCAATGTCCTGCATGGCTTTGCTCATCAGAGTCAGCGGTTGCAGCAGCAGGCGGATCAACATGTCCAGCAGAAGGATGATCAACACTACCGCGATCAGCGTGGCGACGATGGCGGAGGCTCGAAAGTCGCTGAGTGCCGCATAGGCCTTGTTCTTATCGATGGATAGGCCGACGTACCAGTCGACTGAGGGCAGGCTTTTGACGGGGGCGAAAGTGAGGATGCGGGTCTGACCGTTGGCAGTGGCCTCGCTGAGTTCGCTGCTAATACGCGGGGTGTTTTCGGGGAAGACGTCGTCGAGGCTTTTCATCACCAGACTCTGCTTCGGTTGCACCAAAATCTTGCCATCGGCGCTGACCAGAAAGGCGTAGCCGATGCCGTTGAAGTCCAGCGAGTTGATGATGTCGATCAGGGTTTCCAGGCTCAGATCAGCACCCACCACGCCAGCGGGTTTGGCAGGGGTGGCGATGGTGATGATCAGCTTGCCGGTGGCGGCATCCATGTAGGGCTCGGTGAGGGTTGAACCGCCAGCGTCCATGGCCTCCTTGTACCAAGAGCGGCTGCGCGGGTCATAGCCTTCTGGCATGGTGCTATCCGGGCGCTGGGTGAAGGTACCGTAGACACCGCCTAGATAACTGAAAGCGAAGGTCGAGGTCAGGGATTTCTGCTCCAGCAGGCTGGTGACCTGCTCGGGGCCAGTGTTTTTGGCAAGCGACTGGGCGGCGCTTTCCACCAGCAGAATGCGTCCCGACAGCCAGTTCTGGATATTGCTGGCGGTGACCTTGCCCATCTCCTGCAAATAGTTTTCCAGGTCTGCGCGGATGGCAGTGCGTTGCAGGTAATCGTTGTACAGAGTGAACAAGGAGAAGGCGGCGATGACCACCAACGAGGCAGCCAAAAGGATCTTGTGACTGAATTTCAAACTATTATTCATGGTTTCTTACGTCCGGTAATGTCTGCAACCAGTCTTGAGCGGGTTAAGGCAAAGACAGGGCCGGTGAATCGGCGTTGGCAATTATGTCGATATGGCAAAAGGAAAGCGTTAACTCAGGGGATATCTATATGCCATCAGCAAACCAATTGGTGCTTGGTGCCGACCTCGATGGTCAGTCGGTCGGCCAGCTTTTGCGTCTGGCCAATCGTCATGGCCTGATAGCCGGGGCGACCGGCACCGGTAAAACGGTGACGCTGCAGCGCCTAATGGAGGAATTCAGCGACGCTGGTGTGGCGGTGTTCGCCGCGGATGTGAAAGGCGATTTGTGCGGGCTCGGCGCCGCGGGTGCGCCGCAAGGCAAGGTGGCTGAGCGCATCGCCAGCATGCCCTGGCTCGATCATCGACCCACGGCCTACCCGGTTACTTTGTGGGATATCCATGGCCAGAGCGGTCATCCGTTGCGCACCACGCTCAGCGAGATGGGTCCGCTGCTGCTCGGGGCTTTGCTGGAGTTGACCGACAGCCAACAGGCCGCCCTCTATGCTGCGTTCAAGGTGGCCGATCGCGAAGGGCTGTTATTGCTCGATTTAAAAGACTTGAAAGCCTTACTGGCGCACCTAAAGAGCAATCCAGCGGTGCTCGGCGAAGACAGTGCGCTGTTCACCACTGCCTCGGCACAGGCACTCTTGCGGCGCCTGGCGAGCCTCGAGCAGCAGGGCGCCGAAGCCTTGTTCGGCGAGCCTGCACTGCAACTGGAGGATATTTTGCAGCCGGATCACGACGGTCGCGGGCGGATTCATCTGCTCGACGCCAGTCGTCTGGTGCATGAGGCGCCGAAGGTCTACGCGACCTTCCTGCTGTGGCTGCTGGCCGAGTTGTTCGAACAGTTGCCGGAGCGCGGCGATGCCGACAAACCGCTGCTGGCGCTGTTCTTCGATGAGGCGCACCTGCTCTTCGCCAACACCCCGAAAGCCCTGCAGGAGCGGCTGGAACAGGTGGTTCGGTTGATTCGCTCGAAAGGCGTCGGGGTGTATTTCGTCACTCAATCGCCGAGTGACTTGCCTGATGACGTGCTGGCCCAGCTTGGCCTGCGTATTCAACACGGTTTGCGCGCCTTCACCACCCGCGAGCAGAAGTCTTTGCGCGCGGTAGCGGATGGTTTTCGCCCCAATCCCTCGATCAATACCTTGGCCACCCTGACCGAACTCGGCATCGGTGAAGCTCTGATTGGCACCCTGGAAGACAAGGGTACGCCCGCCATGGTGCGGCGCGTGGCCATTGCGCCGCCACAGTCACGCATCGGCCCATTGAGCGAGAGCGAGCGGGCCGCGCTGATTCGTCAGTCGCCGCTGGCTGGGCGCTACGACAAACCGATCGACCGCGAGTCGGCCTACGAAGTACTCACCGCCAGGCTCGTCGCCAGCGAAACGGCTGCTGCATCTGCACCGATTAAAAATGCCCAGGCCGAGCCTGGCTTGGGCGAAAAAGCCGGCGATTTTCTCAGCGCTCTGGCAGGCCAGGCGATGAAAACCGCGGTGCGCCAAGTGGCCAACCAGTTTGGCCGGCAACTGGTACGCGGCCTGCTGGGCTCGTTGCTGGGTAGCAAACGTCGCTGAACCGATCTACGAACCTGCGCAGTTCGTTTGAGTCGCTCGCCGAGAGCGGCGACCACTAGTCTGACATCGAGGGCCCGCCACCAAACGTTGACTGGTTATCGATGTGCCGGTGGCTTACGGTGACTACCTAGTTCAGTCGGTTGACTGACACGCTAACGCCCATTGGCCGGCGGAAACTAACCGGTTTACACGCGGGTCTAGCTTATTAAAATTCAGCAAAGGAGACGTGCGATGCGCAAGCTATTGATTGCATTTGATGGTTCGGACAGCTCGAAACGGGCTTTGCAGTATGTGATCGACTTCGCCCATGTGCATGCGGCGACGCTGGACGTGCACCTGCTCAATGTGCAGCATCAGCCCGTGCTGTACGGCGAATACGTGACCGGCGAAATTTACGCGCAATCGCAGGAGTCGGCGCTGGCGCATGCGCGCGAGGTGCTGCAATGGCCGGCCGACCGGTTGCAGGAAGCAGGTATTACCCACAAGGAGCACACCGTGCTCGGCAATGTGGCCGAGCAGGTCAGCAGCATCACCCAGCAATTGCAGTGTGACACCGTGGTGATGGGGACTCGCGGCTTGGGTAGTTTCACCGGCCTGTTAATGGGCTCGGTAGCGACGCGGGTCGTGCATGAGGTGCCGGTACCGGTGCTGCTGGTGAAATAGCGGGGCGACTTGGGTGGGGTTGAGCGTATTGGTGTTGCGCGTGAAACCGTTAACGCACCAGGCTGAAAGGCCTGCAGGTCGGATGAAGCGCCATATACAGCCACAAAAAAACCGGCTAAGGGGCCGGTTTCTGGGTTGCGCTGCATGCCGGAACATCTAAAAGCATGTAGGACTAAAATTTGGAGCGGGCGGCGGGAATCGAACCCGCGTGATCAGCTTGGGAAGCTGGAGTAATACCATTATACGACGCCCGCTTGAACGGCTGACTTTGTACCAGAAGTTGGCTTAAAGGAAAAGCTCAGCATGAGAATTTGTTGGTTTTTCAGCTGTTTAATAGGGTGCTAGCGCTTATCTAACTCGCGAATAATGGCCAGTGGCTATTTTTAGTGGCTGATGTTTACTGATGAAAAAGCCTGCACGTCGATTTTGCATCAGTCTTTCCACAACACTAATTTTAGCAGCCAGCATGTCAAAGGGAGCCGAAGCTCCCTCTTTATGTAGCTGACTGACGCGGATTTTAGCCGATTTTGATCCCGATTCAGCCGGCCAAGGCCCGGGGCTGCTGAGCATAGGTATTGTGATTTCGCTCTGTGCGTACATTGGACTGCAGGAAGCCAAGAACTGCCTGCTGGGTCGCCTGCCAGGCAGCCTTGTGTTCCATGTCGAGGAAATGCCCGGCATTCGCAATAGTACTGAGCTGACATTCGCCAACATGCTGGGTAAATAATTGAGCACCGGCTGTGCTGGTGTACTCGTCCAGTTCGCCGTTGATAAACAGCAGCGGAACTTGGATGTCTGCCGCGAAGTTCGTATAGCAGGGGCTCGTTTGCCTCAGCACTTCACTGATATGACTGTGCATTTGTGTGTACTCATGCTCGTCCAGGCTGCTGATATGACGATAGTTGAAACGTTTGAACAACGAAGGCAGGTGTTTGCCAATGGTGTTGTTGATCAGGCACGCAATATTGTGCCGGTCACAAGCGCCAAGAAACCGCTCGCCTTGTTCTAGGTAATCACGCATCGGGCCGTTGAGTTGTGCCGAAAACGAGCTGATAACGGCTTTTTCAACTCGACGTGGCTGGTAAGTCAGAGCAAGCAGGGTGGCGGCGCCGCCCCAGGAAAACGACAGCACATGCTCGGCGCCGAATAGTTCGATCAGCTCCAGCAGAATACCGGCCTCGTCTTCCTTGCTGATGGGCTGGTCATGACGGTTGTGCGGCTTCGACTGACCGGCGTACGGCAGGTCGTACAGCACGACATTAAAGGTTGGGTAGAGGTAACGCACCGTTTGCGCGAAAGAGGCGGTAGTTGCCAGTGAACCGTTGACTAGAATGATGGTCTTTTCGGCACCCTCAGCGTGATAGAACTCCGTGTAAATTTGGTATTGCCCCTGAATATTCACTACTGCAGTTTCTAGACTCATATCATTACCTCTGAAGTGCAGTTTTGTTCAGCGCACCACGGCACATTCCGCGACACGCACTACAGGACAGTTAAGCCAGTGCTTGGCAATAAAAAATTCAACTCAACTCCCCTTGCGGTGAGTCGACTGGACTTGTTATTGGCAGGCAATTCATACGGTTAGGAAACTAAAAGCGCTGCGTATCGCCCTTAGCGATGGGCGCTTGGCATGGCTTGAATGACAGTCCCCTTAAAGCACTTATAGAGTGCCTTTTACCGTCGAAAACTTTCTTAGAGTGTCTCCCTGACTCTTTGGTCACATTACGAACCATTAGTTTTATTGAATCAGCATGGGCGGTTAGGCGCAAGCCACAATCCAGCATTGTTTAAGGGCTTCTGCCAGGCGGTCAATCGAGGCCGATCTGCTCGATTTCCTGGCGGCTCAAGGACCGGTACTGCCCGGCTACCAGCGCCGGATCGAGCATCAGACTGGCGACGCTTTCGCGGTGCAGGCCCAACACCCGATTATTAAAGTGGCCGAACATGCGCTTGACCTGATGGTAGCGACCTTCATAGAGGGTCAGGCGCGCATTGTGGGCGTCGAGCAGCTCCAATTGGGCCGGCTGGGTGGTGAGGTTTTCGTAAGCAAAATACAGGCCGCGGGCGAACGCCTCGGCATACTGGCTGCCAATCGGTTGCTCGGTCTGCACTCGGTAGACTTTGGGTTTTTTGCTCTGCGGCTGGGTCAGCTGGCGCGACCAGCGACCATCGTTGGTCAGCAGCAGCAATCCCGAGGTGTTTAAATCCAGGCGCCCGGCAATATGCAAGCCGGGCCGCTCGGCCTCGGCCAGCAAATCGAGCGCCGTAAGATGCTCGGGGTCGAGGGTGGCGCTGACGCAGCCGATGGGCTTATGCAACATGAGGTAGCGCGCCGCCTTGCCGGGCTGTAGCACCTGCCCGTCGACGCTCACTCGGCTGAATTCGCGCACTGCATGGTGTGGGTCGCTAACCACCCGATCATCGACCTGCACCCGCTTACCCACCAGCAACAGACGCACGTCCTGACGGTTAAAACTGGGCAGATTGCTGAGAAAACGATCGAGGCGCATAGCGACACTGGTTGGGCTGGACGCAGCAGCATGCCGCGTTGAGGGGACGCATACTAACGCGGCGGCTGTTGAGCGGTGCTTCTTTTTTGTCGGAGTAATGTGGGTCTGTGGGCGCACTCGGCGCACCCTTCAGCGATCGTGCTACGCCTTTTTAGGGCGGGCGCACTCTACGTGCGAAACCAAACGCGGGCAGGCCTGCTGTGAAGTCTTGACGCTAGTAGCCGTAAACACCCGTCGAAGCGTGCGGATTATATAGCCTTGTTAAAGTTGCCGAAGTTGCCTGTTGTTTGGCTATGCCTGAAGAACATTCAATAAATCGGTACATGCGTATTTTGACCGTGATGCTGATGGGCATGGTGCTGTTGATAAGTGGTTGTAGTTTGCGTTTGCCGGGTGTCGGTGTGCATATCGGCAACGGCAACGGCAACGGCAACGGCAACGGCAACGGCAACGGCGGTGGCGGTGGCGGTCAGGGTGGTTCGTCGCATTTTCCGTCGGGGCAGGCCAAGAAGAGCAACTGCTAAGCCGGCACTTTCGTCCGGCGGTAGTGGTCTTATGCACTAAGAACACCCTGGCGGCCAGCATGTGCTGGTCGTGTCGTTGGTAACGACAGGAGCGGCCATGACCTTTAAAGTCTTTCTGTTTGCCATGCTGGGTTTGAATCTTGGCGGTGGCACTGCCTATGCCGGTGATCGCTATGACGCGCCGCGTCGCTGGGAGCAATCCGAGTACCGGCATGAGCAAAACCGTCGTTATGATTCTTACCGTGGCGATGACCGCCGTGGAGTCGTTATCTATCAGCAGCGTTATCAGCCACAGCGCTACGAGCGCCGCGATGATCAGCGTTACGATTCCCTTTACCAAGACCGTAATGAACTGCGCACTAATCGCCGCTATGACCGCTATGACCGCTATGACCGCTATGACCGCTATGACCGCTATGACGGTTACCGGGATCCGCGTTCTCGGGGACGTGGCAACTACGGTGAACCACAGCAGCGTGAGCAACGGGATTTCCGCCAACGTGGGCGCAGCCAGCAAAACAGCAGCAGCCGGCTGCGTTTATATAGCCGCTGATAATTACCGAATGGTCTGTTTATAAGTCTGCTAGAGGGTGCGGTCCTTCCCAGGTCGGGGAGAAATGCGCGTCGATCACCGCCTCGGGCAGATTGTTCACGTCTGGCCAGTGCCAGTGTGGCGCGTGATCCTTGTCCAGCAATCGAGCGCGTACACCCTCGGAAAATTCCGGGTGCCGGCAACAATTCAGGCTCATGGCGTATTCCATGCGAAACACGTCGGCCAGCGACAGGTGTTTGGCGCGTTCGAACTGCTGCCAGACCAAGTGCGCGGTTAGCGGACAGCCGCCGGCCAGGCTCTTGCCGGCGCGGGCCAGCAGTGGATCGTCACTGTCTTGCAGGGCGCTCAGCGCGCGCCAGGCGCTAGGCAGATCGGCCACATCCAGTAGGGCATCAATCTGCGCTTTGCGCGGGAGCCACTGAGCGTCGGGCAAATGCTCGCGGGCTTCATGGTCAAGGGCTTTGAGCAAGCTGTCGAGTTGCATGGGTGCCTGCTCTTGCCAATTCAATTGCAGCAGTCTTTCAAGCAGCTCGTCTTGCTGTTCATCCAGCAAAAAACGGTCGGCCAGACCTAGTTGCAAGGCATCGTTGGCGTTGACCTGGCTGGCCGTCAGGCCCAGAAACAAGCCGAAGCGGCCCGGCAAACGGGGAAGAAACCAGCTGGCGCCCACATCCGGGTACAACCCTATATTGATCTCTGGCATGGCCAGCCGGCTGCTCGGCGTGACGATGCGGATCGCTGCGCCTTGCATCAGTCCCATTCCGCCGCCCAGTACATAACCGTGGCCCCAACAGATCAGCGGTTTGGGATAGGTGTGCAGGCGATAGTCGAGGCGGTATTCGTCAGCGAATAAACGCGCCGCCAGCGGCGACACTTCACCGGGATGCTCTAGGCAGTTTTCGACCAGCTGGCGCACATCGCCGCCGGCGCAGAACGCCTTGCTGCCGTTACCGCGCAGCAGCACGCAGACAATCGACGGATCCTCGGCCCAGGCCAGGAATTTGGCGTTCAGCGCCTCGAACATCGACAGCGTAAGGGCGTTCAGGCTGATGGGCGAATTCAGGCTGGCGACGCCGATGCGGCAGCCATGCAATCCGGGGAGTTCTTCGAAAGTAACGTTCATCTGGATTCCCGTCGTAGGGCGGAGGGCGTTTTACCCATCTGCCATGCAAGACCGTAGTGGAGGTTGAAAAAAACCTCCACCCGCCATTTATCCAGCGTGGCCCTTATTTATTTTTCCACTGAGGATCACGTTTCTCTAAAAAGGCATTCACCCCTTCGCGGGTGTCGTCGGCGTCGAACAGGTCGACGAAACACTCGCGCTCCTGGGCCAGCCAGGTGTTTGGTCCGCGCTCACGGGCGCCTTGCAATAACGGCTTGAGGGCGCGCACGGACACCGGGCTTTGCCGCGCCACCTTGGCCGCCAGTAGCAGGGCATGGCTGAGTGCTTCGCCGCTGTCCACCAGCTGCTCGACCAAGCCGATGCGCAACGCGGTGTCGGCATCTACCCGCTCGCCACAGAGAATCATGCGCTTGGCCCAGCCCTCGCCAATCAGCCAAGGTAGCGCTTGGGTGCCGCCGGCGCAGGGCAGCAGGCCGACCGTGGCTTCCGGTAGGGCCATATGCGCTTGACGCTCGGCGATGCGGATATCGCAGGCCAAGGCGCACTCCAGTCCGCCGCCCATGGCGTAGCCATTGATCGCCGCAATCGACACCCCGCGAAAGTCGCGCAGCGCTTCGAAGGCTTCGCCAAAGCGTTGCGCCATTTCGCGGGCGCGCGCCTTGTCGCCCTCGGCAAACAGCTTGAGATCGGCGCCGGCGCTGAAGAATTTGCTGCCCTGGCCGGTGATCACCAAGGCATAAATATCATCGTCGCGGTTCAGGTGTTCTATCAGTTGCTTGAGACCGATCAGCGAGTCGCGGTCCCAGGTATTGGCCGGCGGATTATTGATGGTGATTAGGGCGGTGTGCCCCTGTTTCTCCACCGTCAGCTTGTGAGTCAGGTCCAGGATTGCAGATTGATAGGCTTCTACGGCGTGGCTCATAAGCGTCCTCGAATGGGTGGTTGCTCTTTGTCTGTGAGATTCCCGGACTGTTGCCGGAGAATGGCCATGCTCTGTTTTAACAGAGCATGGCGGGAAAATCCTCTTCGTCTTTTGGGGTCGCGAAGATGCCAACAGAGTGCGGTCCGCGGTTCGCTGCACGATAGCGTCAATGCTCGCCTGCCTGCGGGCATTTGGCGGTTGGTTGCCGGGTGCGGCGCTGAGCCGGCGCGTGATCACGGCGAGTTAGAAACGACTCGCCCGGCGGCTTGCCGCTGCCTTGACTTGCCCGCCGGGCTTGTCTAGCGTGCCGGCTTTGTTCGCTCGTCGAGGTAGCCGGCATGCCTGCCGCAGATCACATCAAGCTCGAAGCTGGTTGGAAACACGCATTGCGCGATGAATTCGACAAGCCCTATATGAAGGCCTTGGGCGATTTTTTGCGCGAGGAAAAAGCCGCCGGCAAAGAGCTTTACCCACCCGGCGCGCTGATTTTTAATGCGCTCAATTCCACCCCGTTGGACCAGGTAAAGGTGGTCATCATCGGCCAGGACCCCTATCACGGCCCAGGTCAGGCCCATGGCTTGTCCTTTTCGGTGCAGCCAGGGATTGCCACGCCGCCGTCGCTATTGAATATTTTTAAAGAGTTGAAGCGCGACCTGAACATCGACATCGCCGGTCACGGCTGTTTGCAGCATTGGGCCGAGCAGGGCGTGTTGTTGCTCAATACCTCCTTAACGGTTGAACGGGCGGTGGCGGGTTCGCACGCCAAGGCCGGCTGGCAGCTGTTCACCGACCAGGTGATCGAGGTGGTGAGTGCCCATCAGCCGCACCTGATATTTATGCTGTGGGGCGCGCACGCGCAGAAGAAGCAAAGCCTGATTGATCCCACCAAACACTTAATTCTGAAATCGGTGCATCCCTCGCCGCTGTCCGCCTACCGTGGCTTTATCGGGAACGGGCATTTCAGTCGGACCAACAAATTTTTGATTCAGCACGGCCTTACTCCGATCGACTGGAAGTTGCCGGCGCTGTAAGCCGCCGCTCAGACGCGCTCGGCCGGGGCGCTGCAGCGCTGTTGCTCAAGGTCGCGGCGCAGCATGCGCAAACGCTGAGTCAGATTGGCGCGCTGGCCGGTGTCGGTGCTGACGAGCAGATCGCTGAACAGCTCGGCCATCGCCTGGCGCGAATGCTGATAAGCCTGCAGCGAGGGCGGGTCGGCGTAGGCCTCAGGCTTCTGCAGCAGTCGCGTCAGGCGCGCCGGAAAATCCGCACGAGCGCGTTCCTGCAGCGCGGCACGAAACGCCTGTTGCCAGCGCAGGCGGTTGTCCAGCCACTGGCGATTTTGGTCGCCGCGCGCGCGGGCCCATTGGCCGATACGCAGCTGTTGCCCTTTGTTCAGCCGGCCAAACCAGGGACGCAGGCGCTTTTCCATGCGCTCGGCGCGGGCGCTGATCTGCGCCGCCAGCGGCGGGTCGATAAATTTCTCGCGATCGTCCTGATTTTTTTCATCGAGCGCGGCATACAGCTCGCTCACCTGGGTGGCGCTGAGGCCTTGCAGTAGTTCGACGGCGGTTGGGGTAACTTCGATGGTGAGGCGCCTCAGCGCGGCATCCAGCTCAGTGAACTGCGCGGCCAGCGCGGCGCTCATTCCGTCGGCGTTTACTTGCTCGGACGCCGCCGGCCCGACGGCAGGTTGCAGTTGTTCGACCAGCGTTTGGTTGCGTTGCAGCCAGTTCAACACGCGCGGCAGCTCAGTGCTGCAGTGCCAGTTCAGATGCGCCTGCAGCCGCGACTTGAACCAGACTTGTTGTTGGCGATTAAGGTCCAGGTAGTCATTGAGTCGCCAGGGAATCAACCAGTCGAGATTGCGATAAAGCAGGTCGACACGGCTGCACGCGCTCAGCAGCAGGCTCAAGGCAATCAGCAACAGCAGGCTTTTCAGGTGGGAGCGGGGCAGCAGCATCCGGAAGGCCTTCTCAATTCATAGAATAAGTGGCGTAGCAGATTGCAGCATAGGTCAGCGTTAGCCGGTATGAGTCAGCGGCGCAGATGAACCTGCATGGGCTAGCGCTTCTTCCAGAACCGGAACAACGGCTCGGCCAGAAACATCACCAGAAACAGCCGCAGCACTTGCAAGGCGGTGACCAGCGCCACCGACAAGTGCAGGGCCTCGGCGGTCAGGCTCAGCTCGGTGATGCCGCCGGGCATCATGCCCAGGGTCAGCGCGTTGCTGTCGACGTGCAGCAGCCAACCGAGCGCGCTGCCGAGCAGTGCGGCGGCCAGCATAGCCAGCAGGCTGAACATCAGTACGCGGGCCAAAAAACCCGGCGCACTGCGAAAAAATTCCCGATCGAAATGACAACCCAGGGCGCAGCCGATCAGCCATTGGCCGATCTGGCCGAGGCCGGCCGGTAAGCCCAGATGCAAATCGAAGTAAACGCTGGCGACGGCGCAGACGCTCAATGGGCCGAGCATCCAGGGGTTGGGCTGGCCCAGTTTCTTCCACAGCATGGCCAGCAACGCACCGGCGGGCAGCAGCAGCGCCAGCCAGGGCCAACTCACCATGGCCGGCGGCGGCGGGCTGATCGGCGGCAGGCTCCAGGTAAATAGTGCCGGAATCAGCAGTACCACCAATAGCAAGCGCAGGCTGTGCGCCGCGGCGACCCGTGCCGGCTGAGCGTCATGGCGCATGGCTAGATTGACCATCTCGCTGGCGCCGCCGGGCATGCTGGCGAAAAACGCAGTGGCCCGATCGACCCCGCTGCGGCGCAACAGGGCGATGCCAATGAGGCTCAGCAACAAGGTGCTGCAGGCACCAAGCAGAATCACTCCGGCGTGGCTGAGTACTTGCTCCCAGACCTGCGGGGTGAAGTGCAGGCCGATGGCACTGGCCACCAGCCATTGCCCGGTCTTGCGTCCGCCGGGTAGCTCACTGATCCGCCACCCGGTGCAGCGCACCGCAATGACCGCTAGCAGCGAGCCAATCATCCAGGGCAGTGGCCAGTCGATCAGACTGGCCAGATAGCCGCCGCCGGCTCCGACCAGCGGTGTGGCCCACCAGGCCGGCGCCTTAGCCCACCACGACCGATCAGGCATGGGTCAGTTTGGCCTTGCGGCGCTGGCGCCACCAGCGGATGCCAGGCATCGCCAGCATCAGCAGCACTAGCGCCCAAAGACCGAGGGTGATTGGGCTGCCCCAGAGAATGCCGAGTTCGCCGGCGGAGATCGACAGGGCGCGACGCAGGTTGCTCTCCATCAGCTCGCCGAGGACAAAGCCGAGAATCAGCGCCGAGAGTGGGAAGTCCAGCTTGCGCAAGATATAGCCGAATACGCCAAGGCCGATCATCAGTACCAGATCGTAGGTGGTGCTATGCACTGCATACACGCCGACCATGCTGACGATGGTGATAGCCGGCACCAGGACCCAGTTCGGCACGCGGAGCATGCGGGCGAACAAGCCGACCAGAGGGATGTTCATGACCAGCAGGATGACGTTGCAGATAAACAGCGAGGCGATCAGGCCCCAGACCACATCCGGCTGCTGCTCGAACAACAACGGACCGGGAGTGATGTTGTACAGGGTCAGGGCACCCATCATCACCGCGGTGGTTCCGGAGCCGGGCACACCGAGGGTCAGCATGGGAATCAGCGAGCCACAGGCCGAGGCGTTATTGGCCGCTTCCGGGGCCGCCAGGCCGCGAAGGTCGCCTTCGCCGAATGTGGAGCTATCCCCGGCAATGCGCTTTTCGGCCATATAGGTCATGGCGCTGGCGATGGTCGCCCCGGCGCCCGGCAGGGTGCCAATCACGAAGCCGGCGACTGAGCTGCGGATCATTGTCCAGAAGGTGAAGCCGAATTCCTTGAAATTGAACAACAGGCGGCCGCTGGCTTTCACCACATTCTGCCCTTTGTGGGTTTTTTCCAGCATCAGCAGTACTTCGCTGACGCTGAAGAAGCCGATGACCACCACGATAAACTGGATGCCGTCGGACAGATTGACGCTGCCAAAGGTGAAGCGGTACACGCCGCTGGTGGAGTCCACCCCGACGGTTGCCAGGCCCAGGCCGATCAGCGCCGCCATCAGGGTTTTTACTGGTTTGTCGCCGACCATGCCGCCCAGACAGGCGATGGCGAAGACCATCAGCACAAAATATTCGGCCGGACCGAAGGCCACCGCCCATTTGGCCAGCAGCGGGGCGAACAGCACCACGCCGCAGGTGGCAATGATGCTGCCGACAAAGGAGCTGACCGCCGACAGTGACAGGGCGATGCCGGCCTTGCCCTGGCGGGCCAGCGGGTAGCCGTCGAGGGTGGTCATGACGGCTGCGGCATCGCCCGGCACGTTGAGCAGGATGGCCGAAATTCGTCCACCGTATTCACAACCCAGGTACACCGCGGCCAGCAGGATCAGCGCGGTTTCCGGCGGCAGGCCCAGGGCGAAAGCCAGCGGCAGGAGGATGGCCACGCCATTGATCGGGCCCAGGCCCGGCAGCATGCCGACGATGGTGCCGACGAAGGCACCGAACAGCGCCATCAGTAAATTGATCGGGCGCGTGGCAACGTCAAAGCCTTGCGCCAGGAAATTCAGGGTATCCATTTCAGCTCTCCACAAAGACTTCGAACAGGCCCAGCGGCAGGGGCACATCCAGCAGGTAATCGAACAGGCCAAAGAGCAACACGCCCATCAGCACGGCGCTGATGGCGCAGGGCAAGGGTCGGCCGATGAACAGCAGGCCCAGGGTGAAGCCGGCCAGCGTGGTGCTGAGGATAAAACCCAGCGGCTCGAACAACAGGGCATAAGCCAGCAGCACGACGATGCACAACACGACTCGGCGAGTCATCGGCCAGTTGATGACGGTTCGCGGCTCGCTGCCGGGTTTGAGCACTAGCCAGAGCGCGCCGACGGCCATCAGCCCGAGTAATAACAGGGGGTAGGCCCGCGGGCCGACCGGATCATAGTCGAAGGGTGCCTGAAAACCCCAGGCAGTTAGGGCGAGCCCGGCGCACAACAGCACCCAGACCGCGCAAAAAAGGCGCACGTACATGGCGAGTTACCTTGAAAAGAGGGGGAGGGCAGGCGCGGGGCAGATGAACTGCCCGCGCCTGTCCCGATCAAACCGGCCCTCTCCCTGGGAAGAGGGCGCGTGCCGCTAGCGCATCAAGCCGAATTCGGCGGCCAGTTTTTTGTACTCGGCAACCTGCTTGAACACCAAGGCTTCGAGTTCGTCGCCAGTCACGGCCAGCGGCAACAGGTCGCGCTGCTCACGCAGGGTCGCGAAGTCTTCGCTGGCCAACAGGGTGTCGAACTGCTGTTTCCACCAGTTGAACTGTTCGTCGCTGACTTTTGGTCCCATATAGAAACCGCGAATTACCGGCCAGGTGATGTCGTAGCCCTGCTCCTTGGCCGTCGGGATATCGGCCAGGCTGCCCGGCAGACGCTCATCGGCCAGCACCGCGAGGATGCGGATTTTTTTCGCCGCCAGTTGCGGGGTGACTTCACCCAAGCCGCTGCTGGTCACCTGTATATGGCCACCGAGCATGGCGGTGAGGGTTTCACCGCCGCCTTCGAAAGCCACATAGCGCAGGTCTTTGGGGTCGATGCCGGCCAGTCGAGCGAGCAGCGCGGTCTGCATCCAGTCCTGGCCACCGATGGTGGCGCCAGCGCCGAAGACCACGCTGGACGGGTCTTTCTTCAGGGCATTGATCAGGTCCGGCAGGGTTTTATAGGGCGAGTCAGCGCGTACCGAGATGGCACCGTAGTCGGTACCGATGCCGGCCAGCCAGCGCACTGCAGTTTCGTCATAGCGACCGAATTTGCCCTGGGCAAGATTGAGCAGCGAACCACTGGAAAAGGCGGTGATGGTGCCCGCATCGTCGGCGCGCTGGGCCACCACGGCGTTATAGGCCACGGCGCCAACACCGCCCGGCATGTAGGTCACGCGCATGGGCGAGTCGAGCATGCCGGCGTTTTTCATGCCCATTTGCGCCAGTTTGCAGGTCAGGTCGAAACCGCCGCCGGGCTTTGCCGGGGCAATGCATTCGGGGCGACTGGGTTGGGCGGCCAATAGTTGGCCGGCGAACGCCATGCAAGCGGCGGCCAGGGCGATACGGGTGAAGGTGGTTTTCATAATGGGTTCCTCTGGGCTCTTATTGTGGGTTACCAAATTGGCAGTGTGTAGCCGACGATCACGCGGTTCTCGGTTGCATTACGCGCGAAGTCGGAACGGAAGTTCGCGTTGCGCAGGCGCACGTAGAGGTTCTTCGCCGGGCCGCTCTGCACCACGTACTTGAGTTCGATGTCGCGTTCCCATTCGCTACCGGTGGCATTGCTGCCAGCAATCTGCGCATCGTCGCCGCTGATGTAGCGGGTGAGAAAACTCAGGCCGGGCAGGCCCAGGCCAGCAAAGTTGTAGTCGTAGCGGGCCTGCCAGGAGCGTTCGTCGGGGTTGGCGAAGTCGTTGATCTGGACAAAGTTGACCAAATACGGATCGCTGCCATCGAGATAGGCATAGCCGGTGTCGCCGCTCATTTTCTGGTAGGCGAGGCTGAGCTTGTGGCCACTGTGGGCGTAGCTGAGCACGCCGTTCAGTGCGCGGTTATCGACCTTGCCGGCGTTGGCTGCGCCCGTGTCGTTGCTGAGCATCAAGCGCAGATCGGCGGCCAGGGTGCCACCGCCCATAGGATAGCTGGCGAGCAGGTTGAAGAAGTTCTGCCGGTAGATATCATCCAACTCAGCATGGAAATAGCGCCCGCTCAGACTCTTGGTAAACTGGTAATCCAGACCGACCAAGTCCAGGTAGTCGGCAGTAATGCCGCCGGCGTAGCGCCTGTTCTTGCTGTTGAGTACCAGGTCTTCGGAGTTAGTCGAAGCACGGTCAATGACCTTGTCCAGACGCCCGCCGGTGACGGTCAGGCCCTCAAACTCAGAGGACGTCAGCAGACCGCCTTCGAACACTTGAGGCATTAGGCGACTATCGCTGGCCTTGACCACCGGCAGCTCGGGCACGTGTGAGCCGTAGCGCAGTTCGGTGTTGGAAATTTTGACCTTGGCGGTCAGGCCCAATCGGCTGAATTCGTCCGGGGTGCCGCCGTCATCTTGGACCGGTAGCAAGTCGGTGCCGGTGCGCCCGCCGCCGGAGTCGAGCTTAACGCCGAGCATGCCCAGGGCATCGAGGCCAAAGCCGACAGTCCCTTCGGTGTAGCCGGACTGAAGGTCGAGGAGGAAGCCCTGGCCCCATTCTTCGCGCTTGTTTTGGCCCGTGCCTTCACGGAAATCACGGTTCAGGTAGATGTTGGTCATGCTCAGACTGGCTTTGCTGTCGTCGACAAAGGCGGCATGGGCAGCAGGTGCGAGCAACGCCGCGGTTACGGCTAGGCTAAGCAAATTCGCAGGCAGGAGTGCCTGACGGAATGCGATCGGCATCGTGTGGTCTCCATTGTTGTTTTTGTCACGGTTGCACACCACTGTGCGAGCCGTTCAGGTAGGTGGATCGAGCCACCTGTGACGGATCCTATGAGGTCAAGCTTTCGCCAAGCTTTCAGTGCTGAAAGTTTTTTTGCGTCGGCTGTGGGTCGGCATTTAGACCATTCACAGGGCGTCTCGCGTCTGTAAACTGCGCCACGGACTGTGTGCTCGGTAGCGATTGTCTGGCTCGATTCTGGAGGGAGGTAGGGGTGCGAATTCTGCTGGTCGAAGACCATCCGCAACTGGCGGCGAGCGTGGCCCAGGCGCTTAAAAGCGCGGGCTGGACGGTGGATGTGCTGCACGATGGAGTGGCCGCCGACCTAGCTCTGACCAGTGAGGAGTACGCCCTGGCGATTCTCGATATCGGCTTGCCGCGCCTCGATGGATTCCAGGTGCTAGCGCGTCTGCGCGCGCGCGGCAAAACCCTGCCGGTGCTGATGCTGACGGCGCGCAGCGAAGTTAAAGACCGGGTGCATGGGCTCAATCTGGGTGCCGACGATTACCTGGCCAAGCCCTTTGAGTTGAGTGAACTCGAGGCGCGGGTCAAGGCGCTGCTACGGCGCAGTGTGCTGGGCGGCGAGCAGCAGCAGCGCTGCGGAACGCTGACCTATAACCTGGGCACTCGGCGCTTCGGTCTGGACGGCCAGGCGCTGACCTTGACCGCGCGCGAGCAGGCGGTGCTCGAAGCCCTGATCGCCCGGCCAGGACGGGTAATGAGCAAGGAGCAGCTGGCGGCCCAGGTGTTTGGTCTGGACGAGGAGGCCAGCGCCGATGCCATCGAAATCTACGTCCATCGCCTGCGCAAGAAGCTTGAGGGCAGCGCGGTGCGCATCGTTACCTTCCGCGGCCTGGGTTATCTGCTGGAAGCCTTGAATGAGTAGGGGTGATGGGCCGAACGCGCCCCTCGATACCTGTGGTGATGCCCGCCTGAAGGCATCCGCCCGGACCTCAGCCGTGACTGCAACCTTGAGCTCGGCCGCACCGCCGCGCCAGAAGCGCGCCCAGCCGAGCAAGCCCGGCAGCCTGCGCGGGCGCCTGCTGCGGCACCTGGCATTATTGCTGCTACTGATCGTGTTGCTGAGCAGCCTGAGCGCGTACTGGAGCGCGCGGGAAGCCGCCGATACGGCCTACGATCGGACCCTGCTGGCCTCGGCCCGGGCGATTGCCGAGGGGCTGTACGCCAATGACGGCCACTTAAATGTGAATGTGCCCTATGTGGCGCTGGATACCTTTGCCTATGACAGCCTCGGGCGCATCTACTATCAGGTGCTGAACCTGCACGGCGAGCTGGTTTCCGGTTACGAGGACTTGCCGCCCGCGCCGCCCGGTACGCGGCGCACCAACGATTATCCGGCGCTGGCGCGGTTCTACGATGGCCAGTATCGCGGCCAGGGCGTGCGCTTGGTCAGCCTGATGCAGCCGGTCAGCGAGCCGCGGCTCAATGGCATCGCGGAAATCCGGGTGGCGGAAACCCAGGGTGCGCGCGAGCGGCTGGCCCGCGAGTTACTGGTTGGCACGCTGTGGCGCATGGGCCTGCTGGTGTGCAGCGCGCTGCTGCTGGTCTGGCTGGCGGTCAGCGCCGCCTTGCGCCCGCTGGAGAGTTTGCGCCGGGCGGTGGCCGAACGGGCCAGCGATGATCTGCGTCCGTTGCCAGAGGGTGAGTTGCCGCGCGAATTGCGGCCCTTGGTGAAGGCGCTGAATCAGTTCAACGAGCGGCTGCGCAATCTATTTGAACGCCAGGCGCAATTTATTGCCGATGCGGCCCACGAGTTACGCACGCCACTGGCGGCGCTCAAGGCGCGGGTCGAATTGGGTCTGCGTGCACAGGCGCCGCAGGTCTGGCGTAGCACGCTGGAAGAAACCGCGCAAAACACCGATCGCTTGACCCAGTTGGCTAATCAGCTGCTGTCCCTGGCGCGAATCGAAAGCGGTGCGCGGGCAATTGCCGAAGGCGGTGCACAACGCCTGGATCTCAGCCAGTTGGCCCGTGAGTTAGGGTTAGCCTTGGCGCCCCTGGCCCATGCGCGCGGTATCGCTTTGGCGTTGGAGGCCGAGCAGCCGGTATGGCTGCGCGGCGAGCCGACGCTGCTCAATGAACTGTTGTGCAACCTGGTGGATAACGCGCTGGCGCATACCCCGGCCGGTGGCAATGTGATTCTGCGGGTGCGGGCGCCAGGCACCCTCGACGTTCAGGACGATGGTCCGGGGATTCCCGCAGATGAGCGCGAGAAGGTCTTCGAGCGCTTCTATCGGCGCAGCCTGCAGGGTTCGGGCGCCGGTCTGGGACTGGCCATCGTCGGCGAGATTTGCCGCGCCCATCAAGCGCGCATCAGTCTGCATCAGGTGCAGCCGCAGGGGCTGCTGGTGCGCGTCGAGTTTGCCGTCGAGACTGTTTGAGTGTTTGCGCTTGCAGGCGGTGTTATCGGTGCGCAGCGCCGTGCCTAGACGTGCCGACGTTAGTTTAGTCGGCTAGCAAGCAGGCCGCTGTAGGTGCCTGCGCTTTATTGCAACATGCCCATGGCGGCGTCCATGGCGGCCGAAAGGTCTTCGTCAGCCTGCATGTCGACGTTCGGGTCGAGACCCAATTTGGCAAACGCGGGGATCTGACTCCAGTCCAACTGAGTAAAGGGATGCTGGCTGCCCAGGTAGCTTTGCAAGGTGGCGACCTGGACGATATCGGTGTAATCGACCGTGGCCGAGTCGCGGGTAAAGTTCAGGTAGTGACTCGGCACTTCGGCTATCAGCTCGGGAAACTCCCAGGTGCGCAGGATTTTTTCGCCGATGAGGGGATGGATCTGCTCGATTACCTGGTTGAGGCTGTTGGCGTCGGACAGCAGCGCGTTGTGGTCTTCGGCGTAGGTCAGAATCGGTAGCACACCGATCTGGTGCACCAGGCCGGCCAGGGTTGCTTGGTCGGGTTTTAGGCGGGTGTAGTGGCGACACAGCACATGGCAGATGCCGGCGATTTCGCTGCTCTTGTTCCACACTTCGCGCATCTTGCGATCAACCACATCTGAGGTGGCCTGGAACATCTGCTCCATGGCCAAGCCGATGGCCAAGTTGCAGGTGTAGCTGATGCCCAGTCGGTTGATGGCCATCTGCAGGTCGGTGATTTCCGTATGGATGCGCAGCAGCGGGCTGTTCACTACCTTGATAAGGCGCGCGGTCAGGGCGGCGTCGTTGCCAATCACGGTGCTCAGTGCGTGGACGCTGACTTCTGGATCCTGCGCTGCGTCACGCACTCTAAGCGCGACTTCCGGCAGGGTGGGCAGGACTAGATCATCGTTATCGATGGCCTTAATCAGGTCCTGTTGGACTTTTTCGGCAAGCGTGCTCATGGATACTTCTCTTGGCCGGGCGGCGTCTATGCCGCCGCTCGGAAACCGGTGGCTGTTTCAGTATTTAAAAAGTGCGCTCAACGCTCTAGTTCGCGCTCACGATCCAGGCCGTAAGGTAGCTCCAGCAAGCGCAGCAACGGGCCGTCAGGCGCGCCAAGGTGAATACGCCCATCGGCCACGGCATCCGCCTGAACAACCGCCAGCAATTCGATGGTGGTTGTCGGCCCGTTACCCTGGCCATTTTCCGCGCTGCTTTCTTCGTTATTTTCTGCCGTGGCCGCCATCACGACTTCGCCAATACTGCTGGCATGCACCGGCGAAAACAGTTCGGTGGCCGCCGCGGGCAGTTGCAGGCTGTCGAAGGCCAGGTGGTACAGGCGGCGTTTGAGTTTGCCCAGGTACTGCATGCGCGCGACTATTTCTTGGCCGGTGTAGCAGCCCTTTTTGAAACTCACCGCATCCAGTGCCTGTAGGTTGAGCATCTGCGGAATAAACAACTCGCGGGTGGGGCCGAACACCTGGCCGATGCCGGCGCGGACTTGGGCCAGCAGCCAGCTATTCAAGGGCGCCTCGGCCAGCTTTTTAGCTAACCGCGCACGCACGCTGGCGGCGGCGTCAGCGGTCACCCAAAGCTCGACGCAGTGGGCGGCACTGCGCACCGCCAGCATGCCGTTGGCGCGCGCCATAGCGCCGGCTGCTTCGGGCATGGCCAGGCCAAGTTCGAGCAGCGCCGCTTCGCCGTCGACCAGGCCCCAGCGCACCCAGGCGGGGCTGGCATCGCTGAGGGTGGATTTGGAAAACGCCGCGTACTTGTTCAATTCGATCAGTTGCGCGTCGAGCAGCTCACTGGCCATCGCCAGTAGATAGCCATCGGCTTCGCTTAGGATACGAAAACTCGAGAGCATGCGGCCCTTGGGCGTGCAGCGCGCACCGAAACTGGCATGGCTGTCGCTGAGGTAATTGAGGTTGCAGGTGAGCTGGCCCTGGAGGAGCGAGCTGGCGTCGGGGCCGCGGACAGCAAGAACGCGTTCATGGGACAGGCTGCAGAAAAAAGAGGAATCGGCCATTGGAGTCGCTGGGTCAAGGACTGGACCGCCATCATAAAGCCCCACCTCGGGCTTGTCAGTGGGTGCCGGGAAGTCGTACGCCCCGCTATACTGCCAGCCCATCTCAAGGAGCCGCTTCATGGTCGACCCTATCGAACTCAATCGCCTGTTCTGGCACAGCCGCCGCGGCATGCTGGAATTGGATCTGCTGCTGGTGCCTTTCGTTCGCGAGGTTTATCCGCAACTGAATGCCGAAGACCGCCAGCTCTACACTCGGATGCTCGAATGTGAGGATCAGGACATGTTCGGCTGGTTTATGCAGCGCAGCGAATCGGACGACCCTGAGTTGCAACGCATGGTGCGGATGATCCTCGACCGTGTTCAGCCCAAGTAAAGATTTTGCCTGTCATTGGCGGCCGTCCCGCCAGTTACTTATGTTGTATTTGTTTGCCCAGGCGCTGGCTTGGGCGGCTTTGCTGGGCGCCGACTTGGCGCATTGGGCTGTGTGGTTGGGCGGCCTGAGCAGCCTTGGCCATGCGGCCTGGGTCTTGCCGCGGCAGATTCTCCTAAGCAGCCCGGCGGCGTTTTGTGCCTTGCGCTATAACGCACAAGGTTGGCAGCTGTGGAATCGACAGGACGGTTGGCAAGCGGTGCAGTTACGCCCAGACAGCCTGGCCTTGCCGATGGTCGTGGTATTGCGGTTTCGTCTGGCCGGGCAATGGTGGGTGCGCGGCCTGTGCATCCCGCGCGACGGGTTGGCGCGGGAGGTTCATCGACGACTGCGAGTGCGACTGAAATTCAGTCGGCATAGGTGGGCGGCTGTAGAATAGTGTCGCGCGCTTCGGGCAACTGCTCCGGATAATCCAGCGTGTAATGTAACCCGCGACTTTCCTTGCGCCGCATGGCTGAGCGGATAATCAACTCAGCCACTTGGGCCAGGTTGCGCAGCTCGATTAGATCGCGGCTGACCTTGTAGTTACTGTAAAACTCATGAATTTCATCGAGCAGCAAATGCACCCGGTGCTGGGCGCGCTGCAGACGTTTGTCGGTGCGCACTATACCGACGTAGTCCCACATGAAGCGCCGCAACTCGGCCCAGTTATGCGCAATGATCACGTCTTCGTCGGAGTCGGTGACCTGGCTGGCGTCCCAGCTGGGTAGGTCCGCCGGCATGGGCGTGGCGTCGAGCCGGGCGCAAATGTCGGCAGCCGCAGAACGCGCATACACGAAGCACTCGAGCAGCGAATTGCTGGCCATCCGATTGGCACCATGCAGGCCGGTAAAACTGGTTTCGCCGATGGCGTAGAGGCTCGGCAGGTCGGTCTGGCCGTATTGGTCGACCATTACGCCGCCGCAGGTGTAATGCGCCGCGGGGACCACCGGAATGCGTTCGCGGGTGATGTCGATAGCAAAATCCAGGCAGCGTTCATAGACGGTAGGAAAGTGCGTTTTGATGAACTCGGCCGGTTTGTGGCTGATGTCCAGGTACACGCAATCGATGCCCAGGCGCTTCATTTCATGGTCGATGGCCCGCGCCACTATGTCACGCGGGGCCAATTCGGCGCGGGCATCGAAGCGCGGCATAAAGCGTTCGCCGTTCGGTAGCGTGAGCAGGGCGCCTTCGCCACGCAGCGCTTCGGTGATCAAAAAACTCTTGGCCTTGGGGTGGAACAGGCAGGTTGGATGGAACTGGTTGAACTCCAGATTGGCGACCCGGCAGCCGGCGCGCCAGGCCATGGCGATGCCATCGCCACAGGCGCCGTCCTGGTTGCTGGTGTATAGATAGGCCTTGGCAGCGCCGCCGGTGGCCAGCGCCACAAAGCGCGCGCGAAAAGTATCGACCTCGCCGCTGGCGCGGTTCAGAACGTAGGCACCCAGGCAGTGCTGACCTTTTATTCCGAGCTTGCGCTGGGTGATCAGGTCGACCGCTACCCGCTCCTCCAGCAGTTCGATATTCGGTCGCTGCCGGGCTTTGGCCAGCAGAGTATTGAAGATGGCCGCGCCGGTGGCGTCGGCGGCGTGGATGATGCGCCTGCGGCTATGCCCGCCTTCACGGGTCAGGTGAAATGCAAAACCGCCGTCTTCGCGCACGGTTTCGTCATCGCGAGTAAACGGCACGCCTTGATCGATCAACCATTGGATCGCTTCGCGACTATGCTCCACGGTGAAGCGCACGGCGTCTTCGCGACACAGGCCGCCGCCGGCATTCAAGGTGTCCTCGACGTGGGACTCGACGCTGTCGGCATCATCCAGTACCGCAGCCACACCGCCCTGCGCCCAGTAGGTTGAACCGTTGGCTAGGTTGCCTTTGCTCAGCACAGCAACGTGCAGGTGTGCCGGCAGAGTCAGCGCCAGGGTTAGGCCGGCAGCGCCGCTGCCAATAATTAGGACGTCGTGTTGAAAGTGTTGGCTCATGTCCAGATTCCGCAAAGCGACCTCTAGTATATGGGTAGGGTGAACGGCACAATAACGGCCTTATGACCGGCTACGATAAACAGCAATTTTGTTAATGCAGAAGGCTTTATCGAGGCGTGATTAGCGCACTGCTCGTAACGCCACTTTAGCGATGCTGGGCGTAAGTTTTCGATTAAATTATTCCCCGTGTGATGAAATCGGGGAAGAACGGCGTATTCGCTTATTCGCGCAGCTGATGATGCTCTTCGCTGTGCCATCCTAAGCAGCACAAATGAGTGTCTGCAAAAAAGCTTGCATGGAGGGAAGAACTTTTGTGTAAGACCCGAGTCTATGGAGGCAAGTTAAAAGCCTTGCTAGCGCAAACGTCCTCCACATTTACCGAGGAGTGCGCATGCTAACCCAGGAAGAAGATCAGCAACTTGTCGTGCGGGTTCAGGCCGGCGATAAGCGTGCTTTCGATCTGCTGGTATTGAAGTATCAGCACAAGATATTGGGTCTGATAGTGCGTTTCGTGCATGACACTCATGAAGCGCAGGATGTCGCTCAGGAGGCCTTTATAAAGGCCTATCGGGCGCTGGGCAATTTTCGCGGTGACAGTGCCTTTTATACCTGGCTGTATCGCATCGCCATCAACACGGCAAAGAATCATCTAGTGTCACGCGGTCGCCGCCCACCAGACAGCGACGTAAGCGCCGAGGATGCCGAGTTCTATGACGGCGACCACGCGCTTAAGGACATCGAATCACCGGAACGCTTGATGCTGCGCGATGAAATTGAAACCGCGGTGCATCGAACTATCCAGCAGTTGCCTGAAGATCTGCGTACGGCCTTAACCCTGCGTGAATTCGACGGTTTAAGCTACGAGGACATCGCAAACGTCATGCAATGTCCAGTTGGCACCGTACGCTCGCGCATCTTCCGTGCGCGGGAAGCGATCGATAAAGCCCTGCAGCCGTTGCTGCAGGACTCCTGAGAAAGCGCCGTCAGTTATAAGAGGAAGCGCTATGAATCGTGAAGTCCTGCAAGAATCGCTATCTGCCGCAATGGATAACGAAGCGGACGAGTTGGAGTTGCGCCGGGTGCTCACGGCCAGCGATGACCCGCAAATACGTGCTACCTGGTCGCGTTACCAAATGGTTCGCGCTGCCATGCACAAAGAATTGCTCGAGCCGCGCCTGGATATCGCGGCGGCCGTGTCCGCTGCGCTGGCCGATGAGCCTGTGGTGGTCGAGGCTGCTGCGACCAAAACAGTGCGTAAGTCGTGGCGGGGTATCGGCCGTTTGGCCGTTGCCGCGTCGGTGACTGTCGCGGTGCTGGCTGGGGTGCGCTTGTATAATCAGGACGATGTAGCCGGCATGCAGCTTGCTGAACAGCTGCCACAGTCGACCCTGGAGGTGCCGGTTGTGCAAGGTCCTGCGATCTTGGCTAGTTTTAATCCAGGCACTGCCCAAACCTTGCAGAGTCCTGTGATGGATAATGCCGATCAGGCTGAAAGCGTGGGTTATGAGCAGTTGCCTGATTACCTGCGCCAGCCCGCTCCGCAGGCTGAGGCAGGCGGTGCCGACAGCGAGCAGCCCTTTGCGCGTGCGGCGGTTCTGGAAAACCGCTAAGCCTTATACGCTGAGGTAAGAAACTGCGCTTGGTTCGTTGCAGGCGGGCCGAGCAGGTCGCACAGCGTTATCTGCGGCTGGCACGCAAGGACTTATCCTCAGCAGCGTGTGCGATGTTGGTTAGCCTTAAACTCAGTATGAGTTTTCTCTGTTTTGCTCTGGATGGGAGCCGTATATCAATGCCAAGCCTCAAATCTTATTTGCCCACGCTGGCGGCGTTGGTGTTGTTAAGCCAGTCCCTGATGGTGCGCGCTGAACTGCCAGACTTTACCGATTTGGTCGAGCAGGCCTCGCCGGCTGTGGTCAATATCAGCACCCGGCAGAATCTCCCGGAGCGGGCACTGACTAGTCAGCCATCGATGCCGGACTTGGAAGGTTTGCCGCCGATGCTTCGTGAGTTCTTTGAGCGCAACCTTCCACAAATGCCGCGCACGCCCCCAGGCGGCCAGCGCGAAGAGCAGTCGCTGGGTTCGGGCTTCATTATTTCGGCAGATGGTTATGTATTGACCAATAACCATGTGGTGGCCAATGCCGATGAGATCATCGTGAGCCTTTCTGATCGCAGTGAGCTGCAAGCTAAATTGATCGGAGCCGATCCGCGCACCGACGTGGCGCTGCTCAAGGTTGAAGGTAAAGATTTGCCGACCGTCAAACTGGGTAAATCCGAAGACTTGAAGGTGGGCGCCTGGGTGCTGGCAATCGGCTCGCCCTTTGGCTTCGATCACTCGGTGACCGCAGGGATTGTCAGTGCCAAGGGCCGCAGCCTGCCCAACGAAAACTATGTGCCTTTTATACAGACCGATGTGGCGATCAATCCGGGTAACTCGGGCGGGCCGTTGTTCAATTTGGAAGGTGAGGTGGTAGGCATCAATTCGCAAATCTTCACCCGCTCCGGCGGATTTATGGGCCTGTCGTTTGCCATTCCTATTACGGTCGCCATGGACGTTGCGAATCAGCTTAAGTCCGGCGGCAAGGTTAGTCGTGGCTGGCTCGGTGTGGTGATTCAAGAAGTGAACAAGGATCTGGCCGAGTCGTTCGGTCTGGAGCGACCGGCGGGTGCTTTGGTGGCGCAGGTGCTGGAAGGTGGTCCCGCCGACCAGGGTGGCGTGCGAGTCGGCGATGTGATCCTGAGCCTGGATGGCAAACCGATCATCATGTCTGCCGATCTGCCGCATCTGGTGGGCGGCCTGAAGCCCGGGGTTAAGGCGTCGCTGGATGTAGTGCGTGAGGGCTCGCGCAAAAAACTGCAATTGACCATAGGCGTGCTGCCGGAAGATGGGGTCAATGTTCCAGGGCCTGATGCTGCGGGCACTGAGCGCAGCAGCAATCGTCTCGGTGTGTCGGTGGTCGAGTTGACTGATGTGCAGAAGAAAAGCCTCGATCTCAAAGGCGGGGTGGTCATCAAAGAGGTGCTCAATGGGCCTGCCGCGGTGATTGGTCTGCGTCCTGGCGATATCATCACGCATCTGAACAACCAGGCCATTGACTCGGTCAAAACCTTTAGCCAAGTCGCTCGAAAATTGCCTCGAAACCGTTCGGTCTCGATGCGAGTGCTACGCGAAGATCGCGCCAGTTTTATTACCTTCAAACTCGCCGAATAATTGCGTGCATAAGCCGAAAGGGCGGTTTTTACCGCCCTTTTTTATGAGCGTTGCGGCCGGTTTTTAGACCGCGGCGCACGCCTGAACGTGACGTGTTGACGGTCGATCAGGTACACTTCCCGGCTATTTTTCAGTGGGCAGTCTGCCTACGGCCTTTCTGAGTATTGTTCCGTGAGTGACCTGAGTCTCATAAGAAATTTCTCCATCATCGCGCATATCGATCACGGCAAGTCGACCCTGGCTGACCGCTTTATCCAAATCTGCGGTGGCCTTTCTGAGCGCGAGATGGCGGCCCAGGTGCTGGACTCCATGGATTTGGAGCGCGAGCGCGGGATTACCATCAAAGCGCACAGCATCACGCTGCATTATCTTGCTAAGGACGGTAAGACTTATCAGCTGAACCTCATTGATACACCGGGGCACGTCGACTTCACGTATGAAGTCAGTCGTTCGCTGGCGGCCTGTGAGGGGGCTTTGCTGGTTGTGGACGCCGGTCAAGGCGTCGAGGCGCAATCGGTTGCCAATTGCTACACCGCCATCGAGCAAGGCCTGGAAGTCATGCCGGTGCTGAACAAGATGGACTTGCCCCAGGCCGACCCGGATCGGGTCAAGGAAGAAATCGAGCACATCATCGGTATCGACGCCACCGACGCCGTGACCTGCAGCGCCAAGAGCGGAATGGGCGTGGAGGATGTTCTTGAGCGTCTGGTGCAGACCATTCCAGCGCCCACCGGCAATTTTGAAGACCCCTTGCAAGCCCTGATTATCGACTCCTGGTTCGATAACTACCTGGGCGTAGTGTCGCTGGTGCGGGTTCGCAACGGTCGGGTGAAGAAGGGCGACAAGATTTTGGTCAAATCCACCGGCAAAATTCATCAAGTGGATAGCGTCGGCGTATTTAGCCCAAAGCACACCGAGTTGGGCGATCTTAAAGCCGGTGAAGTGGGCTTTATCATCGCCAACATCAAAGACATTCATGGCGCGCCAGTCGGCGATACTCTGACTCTTAGTTCGACGCCAGATGTCGATGTGTTGCCGGGCTTCAAGCGGATTCAACCGCAAGTGTATGCCGGCCTGTTTCCGGTGAGTTCCGAGGACTTCGAGGACTTTCGCGAGGCCCTGCAAAAGCTGACCTTGAACGATTCATCCTTGCAGTATTTGCCAGAAAGTTCCGATGCTCTGGGTTTCGGCTTTCGTTGCGGCTTTCTTGGCATGCTGCACATGGAAATCATCCAGGAGCGCCTGGAGCGCGAGTACGATCTGGATCTGATCACCACGGCGCCAACGGTGATCTTCGAACTCCTGATGAAAAATGGCGAGACGCTCTATGTCGACAACCCGTCCAAGTTGCCGGATCAGGCCTCCGTCGAAGAGATGCGCGAGCCGATCGTGCAGGCCAATATTTTGGTGCCGCAAGAACACTTGGGCAACGTGATTACCCTGTGCATCGAAAAACGCGGTGTGCAGCGTGACATGCTGTTTCTCGGCACTCAGGTGCAAGTTCGTTATGATTTGCCAATGAACGAAGTGGTTCTGGATTTCTTCGACCGTCTCAAATCGGTGAGCCGTGGTTACGCCTCGTTGGACTACCACTTTGATCGCTACCAAACGGCCAATTTGGTCAAACTGGATGTCTTGATAAATGGCGAAAAAGTCGATGCTCTGGCGCTGATCGTGCATCGTGACAATGCGCACCATAAAGGGCGTGCATTGGTTGAAAAGATGAAAGAACTGATTCCTCGGCAGATGTTCGATGTGGCTATTCAGGCCGCCATCGGCGGGCAGATAGTGGCGCGGGCTTCGGTAAAGGCACTCAGAAAGAACGTATTGGCTAAGTGTTATGGCGGCGATGTCAGCCGCAAACGCAAGCTGCTGGAAAAGCAAAAGGCCGGTAAAAAACGCATGAAGCAGGTCGGCAACGTGGAAATTCCACAAGAAGCCTTCCTTGCGGTGCTTAGGTTGGATAGCTAGGAAATCTAGAAAATTATGTCGCTGAACTTTCCACTGATACTGGTCATCGCCGTTGCATTGAGCGGCTTATTGGCGTTGTTCGATCTGGTCGTGCTAGCGCCACGCCGGCGTGCGGCCATTACTGCATATGAGGGGCGCTTCCCCGATCGCGACCCCGCGGTGGTTGAAAAGCTGAGGAAAGAACCGCTGCTGGTTGAATACGGCAAATCGTTCTTCCCAGTGCTGGCCATCGTGCTGGTGCTGCGCTCTTTTCTAGTCGAGCCGTTCCAGATTCCCTCGGGATCAATGAAGCCAACCCTGGAGGTGGGCGACTTCATTCTGGTTAATAAGTTTGCCTACGGCATTCGCCTGCCAGTGCTCGATGCCAAAATCATCGACGTGGATGATCCGCAACGCGGCGACGTCATGGTGTTTCGCTACCCTAACGATCCGAGTATCAACTACATCAAACGGGTCGTGGGGCTGGCGGGTGATCGGATTCGTTATACCAGTGACAAGCGTCTGTTCATTAATGACAAGCCAGTGGCGGAACAATTGATCGGTGAGGTGCCGGGCACCTTGGGCAGCGCGCTGATGTACCAGGAACAACTCGGGGCGGCCGAGCACCTGATTCGCAAGGAAATGAGCCGTAACCGTATGCAGCCAGGTGGAGAGTGGCAGGTGCCAACAGACCACTATTTCATGATGGGCGATAATCGCGACAACTCTAATGATAGTCGCTACTGGCACAATGCGAAGATGCCCCAGAGTGAATGGGGCATGGTGCCGGACGAAAATATCGTCGGTAAGGCATTTGCCATCTGGATGAGCTGGCCGGACCCTAAACTGGGTAACCTGCCGAATTTTTCCCGGGTGGGTTTGCTGCATTGATGCACAGCGTTACTTGCGGCTAGCTACCGCAAGTCGCGATATCCAGAACCCGACCCAGTCGCTTGAGTATCTGCAATACATTGAATCGAGAGCAAGTATGGTCGTTGTGCGTTCACAGAAGGGCTTATCGGTTTTCGGCTGGCTGCTGGCATTAGTGCTGGTGGCCTTTTTTGCTAGTGCAAGCTTTAAAGTTATTCCTCACTATTTAGATAATATGGCACTTGAAAAAATGATCACTGCGGTTGAAACCGATAAATCGCTAGAGATACGGACGGTGTCGGATTTTTACAACTATCTCGGCAAGGGGATGCAAATCAATAGCATCCGTAACCTTGATATACACGAGGCACTTAACATCAACATGCAAGGCGAGAAATTTATTGCCCACCTCAAATACGAGAAGCGCGAACCGCTGATCAAGAATATCGATCTGGTGGTCCGTTTTGACCAAGAATTTAGCGTACAGCGGCCATGAGTACCTTGAGCCGTCTCGAGCGTCAGCTCGGTTATACCTTTAAAGATCAGGAAATGATTACCCTGGCCCTTACCCACCGCAGTTTTTCTGGACTCAATAACGAGCGTCTGGAGTTTCTCGGTGATGCGATTCTCAACTTCATCGCCGGCGAAGCGCTGTTTCAGCGCTTTCCGCTGGCCCGTGAAGGACAGTTGTCGCGGTTGCGCGCGCGGTTGGTCAAGGGCGAAACCCTGGCCGTTCTGGCCCGTGGTTTCGACTTGGGTGAATACCTGAGACTGGGTTCCGGGGAGCTGAAAAGCGGCGGTTTTCGCCGTGAATCAATTCTCGCCGATGCCATGGAAGCGGTGATCGGCGCCATCTATTTGGAAGCCGGCATGGAGGTCACTCGCCAGCGGGTATTGGCCTGGTTGAGCACCGAAATACAGGGCCTGACCCTGGTCGATACCAACAAAGATCCGAAAACCCGGCTGCAGGAATTTCTCCAGTCGCGGGCTTGTGATCTGCCCCGTTACGAAGTGGCAGACATCCAAGGCGAGCCACATTGCCGCATTTTCGTGGTCGAGTGCCACGCCAGTTTATTGAATGACAAGACCCTGGGTCAGGGGGCCAGTCGCCGCATCGCCGAACAGGTGGCAGCGACCGCAGCCCTTATTGCCTTGGGCGAGGAGAACGGTCATGACTGATTTATCGACATCCCGCTGTGGCTATGTGGCCATCGTCGGTCGACCCAACGTGGGCAAGTCCACCTTGCTCAACCATATTCTCGGGCAGAAGCTGGCGATCACCTCGCGCAAGCCCCAGACCACCCGACACAACATGCTCGGCATCAAGACCGAGGGCAACGTGCAGGCGGTCTATGTTGACACCCCGGGCATGCACAAGAACGGTGAAACGGCGCTCAACCGCTATATGAACCGCACGGCTTCGGCGGCTCTGAAAGATGTCGACGTGGTGATTTTCGTGGTCGACCGCACGCGCTGGACCGATGAAGATCAAATGGTTCTGGAACGCCTGCAATATGTGGAAGGCCCGGTGCTGATCGCGATCAACAAGGTCGATCGTATCGAAGACAAAGCAAGCCTGATGCCGCACCTGGAATGGCTGCAACAACAGCTGCCCAAGGCGGAAATCGTCCCTGTCTCGGCGCAGCAAGGTCACAATCTGGCTGCGCTGGAAGGGCTGATCGCCAGCCATCTGCCGGAGAGCGAACACTTCTTTCCGGAAGACCAGATCACCGACCGTAGCAGCCGATTTCTTGCCGCAGAACTGGTACGCGAAAAAATCATGCGTCAGCTGGGTGCCGAAGTGCCGTACCAGATCACCGTAGAGATCGAGCAGTTCAAGCAACAAGGCAAGACCCTGCACATCCATGCGCTGATTCTGGTGGAGCGCGACGGGCAAAAACGCATCATCATCGGCGATAGCGGCGAGCGGCTTAAACGCATCGGCACCGAGGCGCGCAAGGACATGGAAGTGCTGTTCGACTCCAAGGTCATGCTCAACCTATGGGTCAAGGTCAAAGGCGGTTGGTCCGATGACGAGCGCGCCTTGCAATCGCTGGGTTACTCCAACCTCTAGGTTCGGTTGCCTGAGCGTGCGCGGCCATAAACAGTCGTACAGTGGGCTTAAACCATGTTAGGCCAAGCGCAACCGGCCTTTATTCTGCACAGTCGCGCGTACCGCGAAACCAGCGCGCTGGTGGATTTTCTGACGCCCCAAGGGCGTATCCGTGCGGTATTGCGTGGCGCTCGGGGCAAGGCCGGCAGCCTGGCGCGGCCTTTCGCGCCAGTGGAAGTCGAACTGCGCGGCCGCGGCGAGCTGAAGACGGTCGCCCGCCTGGAGAGCGCCGGTATTGCTCATTGGCTGCAGGCACAGGCGCTGTTCAGCGGCCTGTATCTGAATGAGCTGCTGATCCGGGTGCTGCCCGAGCAAGATGCCCAACCCTTATTGTTCGACCACTACGCTGCAACGTTGGCGGCGCTGGCGGCCGGTCGGCCGCTGGAGCCGCTGCTGCGCGCCTTCGAATGGCGTTTGCTGGAGCAGTTAGGCTACGGCTTTGCCCTGGCCTGCGACACCGCGGGCCAAGCGGTAGTGCCCGGCGGCCTGTATCGCCTGCGCGTGGATGCCGGCCTGGAGCCGGTCGGCCAGTGGCAGCCCGGGGTGTTTCAGGGCGCCGAGCTGCTGGCCATGGCCGAGGCCGACTGGTCCGCCCCTGGTGCTCTGGCGGCAGCTAAACGGCTGATGCGCCAAGCACTGGCGCCCCATTTAGGCGGCCGACCGCTGGTCAGTCGCGAGCTATTTATGACCCTCAAGGAGCCATCTCGTGAGTGACAACACCCGTATTTTGCTGGGCGTGAATATCGACCACGTCGCCACATTGCGCCAGGCGCGCGGCACCCGCTATCCCGATCCACTGAAGGCCGCGCTGGATGCCGAGGAAGCGGGCGCCGACGGTATTACCCTGCATCTGCGCGAAGACCGGCGGCATATTCAGGAGCGCGATGTGCGCATGATGCGTGACGCATTGCAAACGCGGATGAACTTCGAGATGGGCGTAACCGAGGCGATGCTGGCTTTCGCCGAAAGCCTACGCCCGCAGAATATCTGCCTGGTGCCCGAAAACCGCGCCGAGCTGACCACCGAGGGCGGTTTGGATATTGCCGGACAAGAAGCGCGTATCTGCGCAGCGGTGCAGCGTCTGAATCGGTTGGGCAGCGAAGTGTCGCTGTTTATCGATGCCGACGAGCAGCAGATCGAAGCGGCCAAGCGCGTCGGCGCTCCGGCCATCGAGCTGCACACCGGACGTTACGCCGATGCCGCAACTCCGGCCGAGGCAGCCATCGAGTTGCAGCGGATTCGCCACGGCGTGGCTTGCGCGCTGGCACAGGGGTTGATCGTGAATGCCGGTCACGGTTTGCATTATCACAACGTCGAGGCAGTGGCGGCGATCCAGGGGATCAACGAGCTGAATATTGGCCACGCCATCGTTGCCCAGGCGTTGTTTGTCGGCTTTAAAACAGCGGTGACCGAGATGAAACAGCTGATCGTTGCCGCCGCCGCAAGTCGTTAGTTTCGCGGTAAACGCCGTTCTGCCGGCGAGTGTGTCGGAGACCTGGAGCACTGCGAAATTCCGCGCCGAACCCAGCGAGAGCGCTGGGTTCCAGCCAAAAAAACGCCTCTGCTCAATTTTTTTGCGACCTTCGCACGACAACTACCTTGCAAAACACCGCGGTTGGCGATCTGGCCACAGAGAGCCAGCCGGCTTTACGGTTTTTTCGCCACCAGCACCGCGCGCATCGGTGCCGGCAGGCCTTCCACTGTCTTGCGCGGATCGGCCGGATCGAGAAAGTCGGCCAGTGACTGAAAGCGCATCCACTCGGTGCTGCGTTGCTCCTCGACGCTGGTCAGGCTGACATCCACGCAGCGCACCTCGGTAAAACCGGCGCGGCGCAACCACAATTCCAATGCCGGCACCGAAGGCAGAAACCAGACATTGCGCATCTGCGCGTAGCGATCCGGCGGCATCAGCACGCTGTTGCTATTGCCCTCGATCACCAGGGTTTCCAGAACCAGTTCGCCACCTTTGACCAGGCAGTCCTTGAGGGCCAGCAGGTGGTCGATGGGCGAGCGGCGGTGGTAGAGCAGGCCCATGGAAAATACCTGGTCGAAGCCTTCGAGTTTGCCCGGTAACTCTTCCAGCGCGAACGGTAGGTGCCAAGCCGGCAGTTGCGGCAGGTAACGGTGCATTGCCTGAAACTGGCAGAAGAACAGCCAGTTAGGGTCGATGCCGACCACGCTGTCAGCGCCGGCACCGAGCATGCGCCATTGGTAATAGCCATTGCCGCAGCCCACATCCAGCACCCGTTTGCCGGTGAGGTTTAAGTGCGGGGCGATCCGCGCCCACTTCCAGTCCGAGCGCCATTCGCAATCCACCTGCACCCCAAACAGCTCGAACGGTCCTTTGCGCCAGGGTGAGAGGCCCATCAGCGCCTGTCTCAGTTGCTCGCGCTGGTCTTCACTGCATGCGCCGTCCAAGGCGAAATTCTCGCTCAACTGAATATCGCGGGAAGTCAATTCTGGCAGTGCATCCAGGGCGTTCTGCCAGCGTTGCAGGTCACCATGGCCGATGGCTATTTTTGTATCCAGTTGCTGTTGCAGGCTGGCGGCCCAGTCGGCCAATGGGGTGTCCGCCAAACGGCGGACCAGGGGTGTTAAATCGATCATGGTAGGGCAATCAATGAGGCGAAATTGAGGCACTGAAACCAGGGCACGACCTTGGAGAAACCAGCGGCCAGCAGGCGTTGGCGGTGTTCTTCCAGGCTATCGGGCAGCATGACGTTTTCCAGGGCGCTGCGTTTCTGGGCGATTTCCAGCTCGCTGTAGCCATTAGCCCGCTTGAAGGCGATATGCAACTCGGTGAGCAGCGCGTGTTCGGCGGGATCGTCGAAGCGCAGTTTTTCCGAGAGGATCAGTGCACCGCCCGGCAGCAGCGCCTGGTGGATGCGCGTGAGCAGTGCCAGGCGTTGTTCAGGCTCAATGAACTGCAGGGTGAAGTTCAGCGCCACCACCGAGGCGGGCTTAAACGCCAGGGCCAGGATATCGGCCTCGATAACCTCAACCGGCAGCAGTTCCTGGAACATCGAGTCCTGGGCATGCAGGTATTCCCGGCAGCGTTCGACCATGGCCCTGGAGTTGTCCACCGCCAGCACTTGGCAGCCGTCGCGGCTGACATGTCGGCGTAACGCCTGGGTCACGGCGCCCAGCGAGCTGCCCAAATCGTAGAGCAGGCTGTGCGGCTGGGCGAACTGCCCGGCCAGCACGCCGATATTTTCGACGATGGTCGGATAACCGGGCACCGAGCGTTTGATCATGTCGGGAAAGACCCGCACCACGTCCTCGTTAAAGGAAAAGTCCTGAACGTGGGGCTGCGGCTGGGCAAAAAGATGGTCGGGTTCTGGGCTCACGAATATTCCGAAGAAGAAGAGGGCGAAAAGACCGGCATTTTAGCCAAGACACGGTTCAATCCATACCGTTGTCACCTCAATCGTTCACAAAAAAGCGCCGCAGCGGTTTTAATGGCAGCACGCTGCGTGTATCCAGATTCGTAGCATTTGCCGTGCGCATCGCGGGTTTGCTCGACCAACCTTGCGCGAGGTGAGTCATCGGGCCGCGTACCGCACATTTATTCCCCGTACCGCCTGTTTATTTCACGCGAATCAGGCAATCGAAGCGCTCGCTCGGCGCCACGTCGGTTTCCCAGGGGCGCTGGTAGCGCAGACGCAGATGGCCTTCGCCGGCGCGCGCAGCCTGAAAACGCCAGGTCGATTGGCCAGCACTGCCGACCAAACCGCTGCCTTGCGGGTTGGTGTAGACCTCTGGCCCGAGACTGCGCAGCACTGGGGCGGCGGCGTCCTCCAGCTGCCAGCGAAAGCCGCTGGTTGGGTTGCTGGGCAGGCTCAGAATCAAGGTTTGCTGACGGCTGAGCTGCAGCGGACAGCGGTCTTGCTGGTTGTGTTGCAAGGTCAGCGTGTGGGTATTTTGGGCGCAGCCGGCGAGCAAAGTAAGACCAAGGGGCAGCAGCAGTCGGGTGGGGATCATAAAGTTGCTCCTTCAATTCAAGGCTGCGGCCAGAATAGCCCAAAGGCTGCGCGCAGACTCAGGAAGGATGGCCGGAGTGAGACCGGCGGCGTTGCGCCAACGCGAAAACGGCGAGTTGCCGCTACGTGGTGAGGCAGCCCGGCGGCGCTCGTCGTGGGATAAGCGCAAGGTGATACACGAGCACCGCGGCCGTAGGGTATTGCGCGTTTAAGTAAACAGCAGTTTGGCCACGTCATTGAAGCGTTTGGCGAAGTGCACGGTAATGCCTTCCTTCAGGTAGTCCGGCAGTTCTTCGAAGTCGCCGCGGTTGGCCTGGGGCAGAATCAGCTCGAAGAGTTTCTGGCGCCGGGCGGCAATGACCTTTTCGCGCACGCCGCCAATCGGCATGACCCGACCGGTTAGGGACAGTTCGCCGGTCATGGCCAGGCCTTTTTTCGGTGCCTGATTGCGCGCCAAAGACAATAAAGCGCTGGCCATGGTCACGCCGGCGCTGGGACCGTCTTTGGGCGTGGCGCCATCTGGCACATGCAGGTGAACGAAGGCTTGATCGAAGAAGGTCGGATCGCCACCGTATTGCGTGAGGTGGGAGGCGATATAGCTGTAAGCGATCTCGGCGGACTCCTTCATTACCTCGCCCAGTTGTCCGGTGAGTTTGAAGCCGCGATTGAGGGTGTGAATCCGTGTGGCTTCAATTGGCAGGGTCACGCCGCCCATGCTGGTCCAGGCCAGGCCGGTGATTACGCCGATACCAGACAGCAGTTGTTCGTCGCGAAACAACGCGGCGCCCAAGTAACTTTCTAGTGTCTTGGGGCCGATTTTTACGGGTTGGGTCGGGTTATCCAGCAGCTTGACCACCGCCTTGCGCACCAGCTTGCTCAATAGTTTTTCCAGGTGGCGCACCCCAGCTTCGCGGGCATAACCCTCGATCAGGGCTTTTAAGGCGCTGTCGCTCAAGCTCACCTGGCGTTTATTTACCCCGGCTTTTTTCAGCTGTTTTGGCCAGAGGTGACGCTTGGCAATGGCCAGTTTTTCCTCGGCGATATAGCCGGCCAGGCGGATCACTTCCATGCGGTCGAGCAAGGCTGCTGGGATCGAGTCAAGAATGTTAGCGGTGCAGATAAACAGCACGTTGGACAGATCCAGACGCAGGTCCAGGTAATGATCGAGAAACTCGGCGTTCTGCTCGGGATCGAGGGTTTCCAGCAACGCTGAAGCAGGGTCGCCCTGAAAGCTGGCGCCGAGCTTGTCGATCTCGTCGAGCATGATCACCGGGTTCATGACCTGCACGTCTTTCAGCGCCTGCACCAGCTTGCCGGGCTGAGCGCCGATATAGGTGCGGCGATGACCTTTGATCTCGGCCTCATCGCGCATGCCACCGACGCTAAACCGGTAAAAAGGCCGGCCCAGGGTTTCGGCAATCGATTTGCCGATACTGGTTTTACCGACGCCTGGCGGGCCAACCAGCAGCACGATAGATCCGGCGACTTCGCCCTTGTAGGCACCGACTGCGAGAAATTCGAGGATGCGCTGCTTGATGTCATCCAGTCCGGCATGCTGTCGATCGAGCACCTTGCGGGCATGTTTTAAATCCAGTTGATCTTTGCCATACAAGCCCCAGGGCATAGCGCTGGCCCAGTCCAGATAGTTGCGGGTGACGGCATATTCCGGCGAGCCGGTTTCCAGAATCGACAGCTTATGCAGTTCTTCGTCGATGCGTTTGCGGGCCTGTTCGGGCAGGGTTTTGCCTTCCAGGCGTTGGCTAAACTGCTCGCTATCGGCGCTGCGATCATCTTTGGTCAGGCCCAGTTCGCGCTGAATGATCTTCAGCTGCTCCTTGAGGAAAAATTCGCGTTGATGCTTGCCGATCTTCAGGTTCACCTCGGCCGACAATTCATGCTGCAGGCGTGCCACCTCGACTTCTTTGCGCAGCAGAGGCAGTACTTTCTCCATGCGTTTGAGCATGGGCACGGTGTCCAGCACTTCCTGCAATTCGGCGCCGGGCGCGGTAGTCAGGGCCGCAGCGAAATCGGTCAGCGGCGAGGGTTCATTGGGGCTGAAACGGTTCAGGTAGTTTTTCAACTCTTCGCTGTACAGCGGGTTGAGCGGCAGCAGTTCCTTGATCGCATTGATCAGTGCCATGCCGTAAGCCTTGACCTCGTCGCGCGGGTCTTCGGCGCTTTGCGGGTAATCCACTTCAGCCAGGTAGGGCGGTTTGCGGCTCAGCCAGCCACGGATGCGCACCCGGTTCAGGCCTTGGGCGACGAACTGCAGCTTGCCGCCTTCCTGGGCTGCGTTGTGCACGCGCACTAAGGTGCCGTGCTCGGGCAATTGGTCGAGATCCAGCTCCAGATTGTCCTGCAGGGGCTGGTCGACGAAGAACAACGCTAGGGTCTTGTGTTCGGTTTTGGCCACCCGCTCCATGGTTTGCGCCCAGGGCTGGGGATTGACGATCACCGGCAGCACTTGACCGGGAAAGAACGGACGGTTGTGAATGGGAATGATGTAGAGCTTGTCGGGCAGCTGTTGATTGGGCAAGGCAAGGCCCATGGTGCTGGCGTTTTGCTGGTCGATAATAGGATCGTTCATGCCACACCTTTGCTGAAGAGATGCTATTTAGATGGGGTGCAGCGAGGGCTATTTCAATACGCACGGTTGGCCAGGCTTCCACCCTGCTGGCAGGCGAGTCGACGCTGGCAGCGCCGCTGTTACTGTCGTCAGCCCATTGCCGAGCGGTGATGGCCAGTGCTAGCCGGGAAATGCCACGAAATGCTACGGCTCGACAATAATGACGGGATGGGTGTAACGGGTTAAAATATACGGCTGCGCGTACTGCTGCTGTGGAGTGTCGATGTTAAGCACCCGTTTTCTGCGCCTCGACGATCAGGCGCATGTTCATGCTCACGATCATCACCAATTGGTGTTTTCGCTGTCTGGTCGCGCTGAATTTGAGGTGGATGGCCGCGGCGGTGAGGTTTGCCGAATGCGCGCCTGTCTGGTGCCGGGGGAGGCTGACCACCAGTTCGCCGGGATGGGCGACAATCGCATGCTGATCGTCGATCTCAACTCGCAGTCCTGCGGGGCACAAGACCTCGAGCTGCTCGGTCAGCTATTCGATAAGCCGCGCTATCCTGCGCTGGATGCCGATTTTCAGAATCTGTTGAGTTACGCCAGCGCCGAGCTGGCCCGCTACGGCAGCGATTCGCAGTTGGCTCGCGGCCTCGGCGGGGTGTTGTTGCGTGCCCTGCATGTACGGCTGTTCGATGTGGCCGCGCCGCGCCGCGCAGAACCCCTAGATGTCGGGCGGCTGGATGCTTATATCGAACAACATATGGGGCGGCGCATCAGCATCGTCGAGCTGGCCCAGCTGGTTTGCCTGAGCCCTAGCCATTTTCATGCGCGATTCAAGGACAGCGTCGGCTTGACGCCGCACCAATACCTGCTCAAAACCCGTATGGATCGCGCCGCTCGCTTATTGCGCGAGAGTGCGCTGCCGCTGATTCGCATCGCCGAGGAGTGCGGCTTTTCCAGCCAGAGCGCACTGACCACCGGTATGCGCCGCTATCTCGGATTGACGCCCAAGCGCCTGCGCAGTGCTGACTGAGCCAGCAATCCTGGTCGGTGCTGAGCCGGCTCATTGCAGTGTTGATTCTCTTAATAAGCAGGATTAAAAAACCCGCCGAAGCGGGTTTTTTAACGGGCTGTGTTTACCGTTGCCGGTAAATACTTACCCCATGTGCAAACCACCATTGATGGAGAAGTCTGCACCGGTTGCGTAGCCGCCTTCATCGGAGGCAATCCAGGAGATGATGGACGCTATTTCTTCGGGTTTGCCGAGTCGCTTGGTCGGTACGCCCGCGATTATTTTATCCAGCACATCGGGGCGTATGGCGTTGACCATGTCGGTTCCCACATAGCCAGGACTCACGGTGTTTACCGTCACGCCCTTGCTGGCCACTTCCTGGGCCAGCGCCATGCTGAAGCCGTGCAGCCCGGCCTTGGCAGTGGAATAGTTGACTTGACCGAACTGGCCTTTTTGGCCATTCACCGAGGAGATATTGATGACGCGCCCGAAGCCCGCTTCGACCATGCCTTCGATGACCTGCTTGGTCACATTGAACATGCTGTTGAGGTTGGTCGAGATGACGTCATCCCAGTCGGCCTTGGTCATTTTACGGAACTGGCCATCACGGGTAATCCCTGCATTATTCACCAAGACGCTGACCGGACCATGCTCGGCCTTGACCTTGTCGAAGGCCTCGACGGTGGAGTCCCAGTTGCTCACATCCCCCACTGAGGCATGGAAGGTGTAGCCCAAGGTTTTTTGCTCGTCGAGCCACTTGCTGTAATCGCGCGTAGGACCACAGCCGGCCACCACAGTGAAACCGTCCTTGGCCAAACGCTGGCAAATGGCAGTTCCAATACCACCCATACCGCCGGTTACGTACGCTATTTTATTATTCATTTATTCAGTCCTTGAATGCGTTAATTACTGCAAGTCCGGTATGAAAGCCCGGTTATAAGTTTAGGTGTTGCCTTCGCCAGTCGGATTTTGAACATAAGTCTATATGCGCACAATCCGACTGGCCGGGTGATCAACGCTCAAGTGTGAGCGCAACCCCCATGCCACCGCCGATACACAGGCTAGCAATGCCTTTTTTGGCGTCACGGCGCACCATTTCATGCAGCAGCGTGACCAAAATGCGGCAGCCTGATGCACCGACCGGATGACCAATGGCAATCGCGCCGCCATTGACGTTGACCTTGCTGGTGTCCCATTCCATTTGCTGGTTCACCGCACAAGCCTGCGCCGCGAATGCTTCGTTGATCTCGAGCAAGTCAAGATCCTGGGCGTTCCAGCCGGCCCGTTGCAGCGCCTTGGTCGAAGCCGGTACCGGGCCCATGCCCATGTAGGCAGGGTCGATTGCTGCGGTGGCGTAACTGGCAATGCGTGCCAACGGTGTAAGACCAAGGGCTGCCGCCTTTTTAGCGGTCATGACCATGACCGCGGCAGCGCCATCGTTGATACCCGACGCATTACCCGCGGTCACGCTGCCCGCTTTATCGAAGGCCGGACGCAGACCCGCCAGCACTTCAGCCGTAGTTTTGCGGTTGATAAATTCGTCGACATCGAACACCAGCGGCTCGCCTTTGCGCTGTGGAATGTTCAGGGCAATGATCTCGTCCTTGAACTTACCGGCATCCTGGGCCGCCGCCGCTTTGGTTTGGCTGGCCAAGGCCAGGGCGTCTTGCGCGGCACGGTCAATGTTGTATTTTTTCGCTACGTTCTCGGCGGTGATACCCATGTGGTACTGGTTGTAGACGTCCCACAGGCCATCGACAATCATGCTGTCGATCAGTTTCCAGTCGCCCATGCGCTGGCCTTCGCGGGAACCGTTCAACACGTGAGGGGCTGCGCTCATGTTTTCCTGGCCGCCGGCGATCACGATCTCGCTGTCGCCGGTGGCGACTGCTTGCGCGGCGAGCATCACCGATTTAAGCCCGGAGCCGCATACCGCATTGATCGTCAGGCCGGGAATGCCCTGGGGGAAGCCGGCTTTGATCACGGCTTGACGCGCCGGGTTCTGGCCAGCGCCAGCGGCAAGTACTTGGCCCATGATGACTTCGCCGATCTGTTCGGCATTCAAGCCCGAACGCTCAAGCACGGCCTTGATAACGGCAGCGCCAATTTCTGTTGCAGGCATCTTCGCCAGCGAGCCGCCAAATTTTCCGACTGCGCTGCGGCCGGCTGAAACGATAACGATGTCTTCCATGATGTCTTTCCTTATATGACGTCTAGGACGTCTTGTGGTGATGTTCACCCATAGAAACCTATGGAGAAACGTCGACGATGGGTTTTCGCTGCTTGAGCCCTGATCCAGGGTTTGACGCATTTCAGGGTGTTGTAGGTGTACTGAAAGCACTGCGTGAAAGATCGCTGTTCGGTCTCAAGAAGGGTGAAAATGCCAAGGCTTTTTTGCTTGCCTACTCACGCGGCATTTCGCTGCTTCACGTCTCAAGAGTGTTGCACTTATTTAATGACTTTTCTATGTCACCAAAGGACGTAATTTTTGATGAGTAATGGCGTGTCGCCCATGGTGGCTTATCAGCAGGCCATCGATCTGCATGGCTTCGAGTCGGATGAGGCTCAATGGCAGGTCGCGCGGGTGCTGCAGCGCTGCCAGCAGGCTCTGCATGAGCCCGATTGTGCGCCTGGAACGGTGGCTGGCGTGTATCTCTGGGGGCCGGTTGGGCGCGGCAAAACCTGGCTGATGGATTGCTTTTATCAAGGCTTGAGGGTGCCTGCACGGCGCCAACACTTTCATCACTTTATGAGCTGGGTGCACATTCGCCTGTTCAAACTGACCGGCACGCCTGATCCCTTGCGCGCGCTGGCCCAGGAGTTGAGCGATGAGGTGCGGGTGTTGTGTTTTGACGAACTGTTTGTCAGTGACATTGGCGATGCCATTATTCTGGGTGGGCTGCTGCAGGTGATGTTCGAGCAGGGCGTGGTGGTAGTGGCTACGTCCAATCAGCCACCCCGGCAGCTGTATGCCGATGGATTCAATCGCGAGCGTTTTCTGCCGGCGATTGCCGCGATCAACCGTTATATGCAAGTGATGGGTCTGGATGGCGGACAGGATCATCGCCTGCATCCAGGCGCTGCACATCGGCGCTATTGGGTTGCCGACCCGCGCACGCCCAGCGCCATGCCGAAGCTGTTTGACCAATTGGCGGTGAACCAGTCGACCTCAACCGAACCGGTTGCGCTGGGCCCGCGATTAATCGCGGTGCAGCAGCAGGCTGAAACCGTCATGTGGTGCCGCTTTGCCGACCTGTGCCAGCAACCATTCTCGGCCATGGACTTTATGCTGTTGTGTGATCGTTTCGCGGCCATTGTGCTGAGTGAAGTGCCGGGCCTGAGTGGCCGGCAACGGCCGGGCAAAATTGCTCGTGGCACCGAAGACGGCGTCGAGCGGGTGCTGGCCGGCGATCGGCAACTGCCCGCGCTCTCACCCAAGGACGACAGCGTACGGCGCTTCATTGCCCTGGTAGATGAGTGCTACGACCGACGGGTGCCGCTCTATCTGGAGGCGCAGGTGCCGCTGGAGCAACTCTATACCGAGGGTTATTTGTCCTTTGCCTTTCGTCGCACCCTGAGCCGGCTACAGGAAATGCAGCTGCAACGCTTTTGTGAAGCTTAACCGATCCGGCGCTTCAGGCTCTCGGCTACGCTTGTCTTAGGCGATGGACTCGTTATGAATTGATGGCAAATCGTAGGTGGGCTTGGGCCCAGCAATGCCCGCATCTAACGGTAGCGGGCTGAAACCACCTTACAAGAGCGCGTTGCAGTCGTTAACGAGCATATGGCCTTGCCGCTGGCCATCAGCATTTCCAGCTGTCTTGCTCGTTGCGAAGTACGCCTTGGTCGGCCGTGGGGTTGCTGCTCTGGAGTTTTCTGCAAAAACTCCAGAGCTTTGCGCAAGAAATCGTCAGGGCTGTGCCATTACATTCAATGATCCGCGCCTGTTGCGTATCGACTTGGCCACACCACGCCACATTGCCCCGGCCCTCATTAAGCGAAATCTTATAGAGGGCTTTTGATCGCAACAGTGGCCTGTTACACCGGTTTTCCGTTTTGTGCTCCGCTCATACGTTCTACCGTTCTACTTTTTTGTGCCATTAAACTAATAAGAGGATAGGCGTGATGTTTAAAGCCAGTCACGTCTTGCAGGACGAGTTCCTTACCCGGATCTCCTCCCAAAAGGCCGCCGAATTTTTCCCCGTTATCAGTGCCAATTACAGCGTCGACGAGGCGGCCTGCCTCAACGAACTTCTGCAGCTTGCCGATCCCGGTGACGCAGGCATCGACGCTGTCCGCAGCGCCGCCCAAGGCTTGATCGAAAGTGTGCGCAACCGTGATAACGCTGTCGACACCCTCGACGCACTGCTGCGTCAGTACAGTCTCGATACCCAGGAAGGGCTGATGCTCATGTGCCTGGCCGAGGCGCTGCTGCGGGTGCCTGACGCCGCCACCGCGGACGCGCTGATCCGCGACAAGCTAAGCGCCGCCGAGTGGGAGCGGCACCTGGGCAAAAGCGACAGCATGCTGGTCAATTTTGCCGCCTGGGGCCTGGTCATGACCGGCAAGGTGGTCGACCCGCAAACCACCGATGGCAAGCCGAAAAACGTCCTGGGCAAGCTGATCAAGCGTTCGGGCGAGCCGGTGATCCGCGCCGCCATGAACCAGGCCATGAAGCTGATGGGCAAGCAGTTCGTGCTCGGCCGCAATATCGACGAAGCGCTGAAGAATGGTCGCCCGGAGCGCGAAAAAGGCTACACCTACTCCTTCGACATGCTTGGCGAAGCGGCGCTGACCCTGACCGACGCCAACAATTACATGGACGACTACCGCACGGCGATCGATGCGATCGGAGCCGAACCGCAGGTGGGCAGCGCGCCAAAACCGGCGATTTCGATCAAGTTGTCTGCCCTGCACCCGCGTTATGAAGCGGCCCAGCGCGAGCGCGTACTCACCGAGCTGTTCGCCAATGTGCGCGAACTGGCGATCCGTGCGCGCGCATTGGACGTCGGCATCGCCATCGACGCAGAAGAAGCCGACCGCCTCGAACTGTCCCTGGAACTGTACGAAAAACTGCTGCGCGACCCGGCGATTGCTGGCTGGGACGAACTGGGTCTGGTGGTCCAGGCCTATTCCAAACGCTGCCTGCCGGTGCTGGTCTGGCTGACCCTGCTGGGCAAGGAGCTTGGCGCGAAAATGCCGTTGCGCTTAGTCAAGGGCGCTTATTGGGACAGCGAGATCAAGCAGTCGCAACAAGGCGGTCTGGACAGCTATCCGGTCTTCACTCGCAAGGAAGGCACCGATACCTCCTACCTGGCCTGTGCGCGTTTCCTGCTGTCGGACTTCTCTCAAGGGGTGATCTTTCCGCAGTTCGCTAGCCACAACGCGCATACCGTCAGCTGCATCCTGGCCATGGCGGCGCAATACCAGGAGCCACGCGGGTTCGAGTTTCAGCGTCTGCACGGGATGGGCGATGCGCTGTACGACACCGTCATCGAAAAACACGCGAAGACCGTGCGCATCTATGCCCCGGTTGGCGCCCACAAAGACCTGCTGCCTTACCTGGTGCGGCGCCTGCTGGAAAACGGCGCGAACTCGTCATTTGTGCATCAGCTGGTGGACCCAAGCGTTCCGGTGGAGTCCCTGATTGATCACCCAGTGACGCAATTGCGCACCTTTGCCAACCTCGCCAATGACAAAATTCCACTGCCGCCGGCCTTGTTCGGTCAGGCGCGCAAAAACTCCCAAGGACTCAATATGAATATCCAGCATTCCTTGGCCGAGCTTGAACTGGCCTATCGGCCGCAGCTTGACCGTCAATGGCAGGCCGCTCCGGTAATCGATGGCAATACCTTGGTCGGCACCGCCCAAGACGTGTATTGCCCCGCCCAGCTGAACAAGCTGATCGGTAGCGCCCAGTTCGCCAGCGCGGCTCAGGCCACTCAGGCTCTGGACGCACTGAGTGCGGCCTGGCCGCGCTGGAACGCCACACCAATCGACACCCGCGCGAGCATTCTGGAACGCCTGGGCGATTTGCTCGAAGCCAACCGTGCCGAGCTGATGGCGCTCTGTACCCTTGAAGCGGGCAAGACCCTGCAAGACGGCATTGACGAAGTACGCGAAGCCGTGGATTTCTGCCATTACTACGCCCAGCAGGCGCGCTTGCGCCTGGGCCGTGAAGAACTCCCAGGCCCAACCGGCGAGCGCAATGAGTTGTTCCATGAAGGCCGCGGGATCTTCGTCTGCGTCAGCCCCTGGAACTTCCCGTTGGCCATCTATGTAGGCCAGATCAGTGCGGCGTTGGTGGCAGGCAATTGTGTGCTGGCTAAACCCGCCGAGCAAACCAGCCTGATCGCCGCGCGCACCCTTGAGTTGATGTTCGAAGCCGGCCTGCCGCGCGATGTGATCGCCTTTTTGCCTGGCGATGGTGCCACCCTTGGCGGCGTGTTCTGCCGTGATGCGCGGGTTGCCGGGGTGTGTTTTACCGGCTCTACCGCAACCGCACGGGTCATCAACAAGCAGCTAGCCGATAAAGACGGCCCGATAGCCGTGCTGATCGCCGAAACCGGCGGGCAGAACGCGATGATCGTCGACTCCACTGCGCTGCCGGAGCAGGTGATCAAGGACACCGTGCAGTCCGCCTTCACCAGCGCCGGCCAGCGCTGTTCGGCGCTGCGCGTGCTTTATGTGCAGGCCGATATCGCCGAGCGGGTGCTGGAATTGCTCAAGGGCGCGATGGCCGAGCTTAGCGTCGGCCCGACTCACCTGCGCGAACATGACATTGGCCCGGTGATTGACGCCGAAGCCAAGGCCGACCTCTTAGCGCACATCGACCAATTGAAAGGCGAGGGCAAGCTGATTGCCGAAGCCCCGCTGCCGGCTGAGCTGAATGGGCACTTTATCGCCCCGGTGGCTTTCGAAATCGGCGGCATCCATGAGTTGGACAAAGAGTATTTCGGCCCGATTCTGCATGTGGTGCGCTTTGCCGCGGCAGAACTAGAGAAGGTTGTGGGCGCGATCAACGCCACCGGTTATGGCCTGACCCTCGGGGTGCACAGCCGCAACGAAGAAACCGCCAAGCGCATCGAGGCGCTGGCACGAGTCGGCAACCTGTATGTCAACCGCAATCAGGTCGGCGCCGTGGTTGGCGTGCAGCCCTTCGGCGGCTGCGGCTTGTCCGGCACCGGCCCTAAAGCCGGCGGGCCTAGCTATCTGCTGCGCTTTGCCAACGAGCGCAGCACCTCGGTCAACACCACCGCGGTGGGTGGTAATGCGTCCTTGTTGTCTCTGGGTAATGATGACTGAGTCGGCTTAACGAGTATGGTGTGAGTTAGGGAAGACGCGAAACCGGCTCGCCAGAGCCTTTCGCATCCAACCGCAGGTAGTCCTAAGTCGATTGCACGGAGGGCTGCATGCGGTGGTTGTTGAGCACATGTAATGATTAAACAACACAACAACAAGAGTCACGGCCCGCGTCTTGCAATGTCGGCGTCGTGCAATGCAAATAGGAGAACGACAATATGAATGATCAGAACATGTATGTGGTGGGGGCGACCTTTCTGGTTTACCTGATATTGATGCTGGGCTTGGGCATCGTGGCCTATCGGCGCACCAAGAATTTGTCCGACTATATCCTCGGCGGGCGCTCTATTGGCCCGACCACTGCAGCGCTGTCGGCCGGAGCCTCGGACATGAGCGGTTGGTTGCTGCTGGGTCTGCCAGGCTATGCCTTGGTAGCCGGCTTCGAAGCGAGCTGGATCGCCATCGGCCTGCTGACTGGTACCTGGCTGAACTGGCTGTTAGTCGCTCGGCGGCTGCGGGTTTACTCCCACGCGGCCAAAGATTCGGTAACCATGCCGTCTTATTTTGCCCATCGTTTCAATGACAAATCCCACGCACTGCGGGTGATTTCTGCGGTGATTATTCTGGTGTTCTTCCTTTTCTACACCAGCTCCGGTCTGGTGGCTTCGGGCAAATTGTTCGAAACCGTGTTTGGCCTGGATTATCAGCTCGCCGTGGTGATTGGTACGCTAGCTGTGGTCTCTTACACCCTGTTTGGCGGCTTCCTGGCCGTGGCCTGGACCGACGTAGTGCAGGGCTTGTTGATGTCTGCCGCGCTGGTATTGGTGCCAGTGTTCGCGCTCAACGCCATCGGCGGAGTAGACGCAGCGCACGCCGCTATCGCTGCAAAAAATCCGGAATTGTTGACCTTCTTCAATGACGCGAAAGGCCAGCCGTTGGGTTGGATCGCCATTCTTTCCTTGGTCGGTTGGGGCCTGGGTTATTTTGGTCAGCCGCACATTTTGGCGCGTTTCAAGGCCATCTCCGACGAAAAAGAAGTGCCTAAGGCCCGTCTTATTGCGGTTAGCTGGACAGCTCTGACGCTGTTCTGTGCCTTGTCTGTTGGCTGGGTCGGTTTGGGCTATTTGCCAACCGATCTGGCCGATTCCGAAACCATCTTTATGGTGTTGGTCGACAGCCTGTTCCATCCGGTGGTGGCAGGTATTCTGCTGGCCGCGGTGCTGGCGGCGATCATGTCCACTGCAGACTCGCAACTGCTGGTTAGCTCTTCGGCCCTGGCGGAAGACTTCTACAAGGCCATTCTGAAGAAAGACGCCGATGGTGCTGAACTGGTTTGGGTCGGTCGTGGCGCAGTGGTGTTGATCGCCATTCTGGCCTTGCTGCTGGCACTCAATCCGGACACTACAGTGCTCGGCCTGGTGTCCTACGCATGGGCGGGCTTTGGTGCCGCTTTCGGGCCGGCTATCCTGCTCTCGCTGTACTGGAGACGCATGAACCGCAGCGGCGCCTTGGCAGGCATCGTGCTGGGCGGACTGACCGTGGTGATCTGGAAGCAGTTGTCCGGCGGTATTTTTGACCTGTACGAAATCATCCCGGGCTTTATCCTGGCTACCCTGGCCATTATCGTGGTCAGCCTGCTCACCGCTGAGCCGGAGCAGGTCGTATTGGATAAATTCGACGAGGTTGAACACAAGCTGGCTTGAACTAGACGCAGTACCTGGCGGAGTCGATCCATGTCGAGCCGCTAGGGGCTTTCAAGCATCATCAACTCACGGTTGAGCGACTACAGCGAATCCCGGGCCAGATTGTCCCGTGGTTGCTGTAGTTTTTTTTGCCCTTTTTCAAGCATTCGTCTTGGTTCGTGTGCGGGAATGAACCCTCGATTGCCTCGCCAGCGGTGCTGGCGCGAAGGTTCTGGACCTCATCGAACAACACCAGCAAAAACTGCCTTGCCCATCGTAGGCGATGAGAGGGCGTGGTGTTGTTAGGGTACAAAAAAGGCTCGGCATGATCGCAGTGGTGCAGGATCTACGCCTGGCAATTATCCCGCACACTGGGGCGCACGTATTGCCCGAGTAGCTGCTGATAGGTTGTGGCAAAACAGCCCAGTCGCAACGGGTCAAAGAACTGCACAGTGGCCAATGGCAGCGATTATGGAACGTGCGGCGGTGAGATTGAACGGTGTGGTTGCAGATTGTTGGTGGTTCTAGCGCGATATAGACGGCTTTTCTTGTCTACCGGAATGAACAGTTCGGCACACACGTCTTGCGAATCCGCGCAGCCTAAAAACAGATAGCCGCCCGGAGTGAGTGCGAAGTGAAACATTCGCAATAACTCGTATTGCAACTCGGGATTCAGGTAAGTCAGTAAGTCGCGGCAGCAGATAAGATCAAGTTTGCAAAAAGGCGGATCGCATAACAGATCGTGCACAGCAAACAGCACCTTTTGTCGAAGCTCTTTCTTGATCCGATAGTGCATCTGCTCTTTGGTAAAAAACTGCTGTAAGCGCTGAGGCGCCACGTCGCTAATGATCGCTGACGGATACAATCCGGCGCGACTAATCGCGATGGACTGCTTATCGATATCGGTGGCAAATACCTGAAAGGTACCGGAATGCTCGCTACGCTGGGCCTGTTCGCAGAGCAGCATCGCCAGGGAGTAAGGCTCTTCGCCAGTTGAGCAGCCGGCCGACCATATCCGCATTTCGCGCCCCGAGGCATCAGCAGATAACTGCGTTAGAACCTCCCGTGCTAAAGCGGCGAAAGCTTGCGGATGATGAAAAAAACGGGTCACTGCCAGCCGCCTATCGGCTGGCAGTGACTGCGGGTGTACAACATCGCTCGGCAAAACCTTCGCACAGGTGAACGTCTCGTTCAGATCATTGAGGTGCGTGCGTCGTTCGACTTGGCGTAACTCGGTGGCGGGCGGTTGTTGTTTGACCTGGTGATCACTGCGGCTACGTAGCAGCCACCGTGGTATGTCGGCGAGCGGTAGCACCTGGTCGACTTTCCCGGTAGCGATAGCATTACGCGGCATCTCGGCATATTCGGCGTCTTCTGGGGACTGCGCTAAGGTCCGGCCGCCTTGCGCTTTGATGCGTGCCAAGCCGTGCGCGCCGGCGCTGCCGATGCCGGTCAAGACAATGCCATAAGCCCAGTGATGGTGCGCATCGGCCAGGGTCTGAAAGAACAGATCAACTGCCATTGACCGACCTTGTGTCGGCTCGGCTTTGCTGACGCATAAATGGCCATCGTTCATCGACAGGTTCAGCGAGGGCGAAATGATATACAGATGATTCCTCTGGATCGGCACTGAGTGAGTGACCTGCACCACGGGCATGCCAGTCACGCGCTGGAGAATTCGATAAACGCTGCTTTCCAGACGCGGCGAGAGATGCAGAATGATCACGAAGGCCATGCCATTCACGTCGGGCATGTGTTCAAAAAAACGCCGTAGCGCCTGCAAGCCGCCCTCCGCAGCACCCATGCCAACGACTGGAAAATTCAAGTGACTGAGGATATTGCGGTGATGGTGCGGCGGCGCCGAGGTCGATTCCGTAGTGTGGCTCATACCATTCCCTTGGCTGACGCAGCGATGATAAATGCGTTTTATCCATCAAATAACGATTCTGCCCGCCGGCCAAGGTTCAACGTCCGCCAGACCTACGGTAGAAAATCTGACCTTGTGTAAGCGAACAGTTACCACGCCCCTGTATATCGCCTCTGCAGCTAGGTGTGGATGTGACTCGCGGGCGCCGTGCATGCAGTCTGCGCCGCCGAGAAATAAGCGTTTTTCTGGGCGCGCGGGTCCTTAAGCCAGGAGCACTTGCAGCACGCAAATTCGCGAAGGTTCGGGATAGTGCCAGCGCACCTCGACATCCCACAAGCGGGTGCCATAGCGACGCTCGGGTTGCGGCAGTTGATACGCAGGGCGCGGGTCTTGCGCCAGGCATTGTTCGATCAGCTCGATCAGCGGCTCCTGCAGGCGCAGGCCCTGGGCGCGCGCCTGCAGCAGGGCAGTGTCTAGCCAGTCGACCGCGATCAGTGCGGGCGCGCTGGCGGCGATATGGTTGTGCGCCGTCGCCACGCAATCGGCATAGGGCACATAGGGTTTGATATCCAGCACCGGCGTGCCATCCAGCAAGTCGATGCCAGACAGCCAGAGGCGGCCTGCCTCGATTTTATCCAGTTTGACCACCGACTGGCCGATGCCGTTGGGTCGATGAGTGGCGCGGGTGGCGAATACGCCAAGGGATTTGTTGCCGCCCAGTCGCGGCGGGCGGACCTTGAGCCGCGGTTTGGCGACCAGGGTTTGATGAAACAAAAACAGCAGCCAGACATGGCTGACCTGCTCCAAGCCGTCCAGGGCTTCGCCCTGATCAAAGGGCGCGACCAGCTCGAGTACGCCACGGGCGGCGGGAGCCAGTTGCGGCTGGCGCGGGATGGCGAACTTCTCCTTGAAGCAGGAGCGCAAAAAACCGATGGGCGAAACGGAGTAGGGCATGGTGGCGGTCGCAAAGCAGGTTGGACAGAACCGCGCAGCATAACCGCTTGCGCGTAATAACGCCGAGTGGCGAGGCGCGTAAATCGCAGGTTACAGCAGGCTGCGGCGGGGCCGGGTTTTGCAGCTGGCGTTGTCGAACGGCCCGGCGAAGCGCTCCCAGCCTGGGCCTGGCTGAGCCTGTGTGCAGAACATTCGGCCGTCCGCCACGCTGCGCCACTGATACCAGGCGGCGGGCGCGGCCGTTCCAGGATGGGCGAACAGGGCGAGGCTCAGGAGCAAGGCAAGACGGTAACCCATGGCGCAACTCCTGTGCTTTTCGACCGGCGCGGTGATTGCCGGGTGGATGCCTGGCGCCGCTATAGGGTCAGCTCGGCGCCAGCGCTGTAGCGGCACGCAGCTGCGCTCAAGGTAGCTGCGCCGTCGGCCTTAGCCGCGAATGCGCAGCGTCAGGCCCTTGAGGAAATTGCGCAGCAACTGGTCGCCGCAGGTGCGGTAGTTGCTGTGACCGAATTTTCGAAACAGCGCGCTCAGTTCGGGTTTGCTCACTGGGAACTCGGCAGCCTTGAGAATGGCGTGCAGGTCATCTTCTTTCAGCTCGAAGGCCACTCGCAGCTTTTTCAGCACCATGTTATTGGTCACGGGCAGGTCGATGGGATGGGCCGGCAGGTTGTCGTTTTTGCCGCGCTTGAAGATCACCAGGCCGTCGAGAAAATACGCCAGCACTTCGTCAGGGCAGGGCAGGTAGCCTTCCTCGGGGACGGTTTTCTCGATAGCTTTTTCTGCGCCTTCTTCTGCGCCTTCTTCTATGCCTTCCTCTGCGCTTTCTTCCTCGGCCACCGCTTCTACCACGACGGCTTCTTTTTTCAGGTAGGCGATGACGTCGGCTTTTTCGATTGTATGGCCGGCGAGGCCGGTGATTTCGACGATCTTGGCGTCATTGATATCGAGCATATAGCGCACGCTGCGCAGTACATCATTGTTGATCATGCGGACATCCTGGTTGATTCGGATAAAGGGCCATGCCGCGGCACGACCGGTAACGTCTTGAAATTTAGATTTTCAGGCAAACGGTAAACGGCACTTCTGGGTGGCAAGCGGACCGGCTAAACGCCCAGCGGCTGACCGGTCGCGGCACCGCGCAGGGCTTAGAATTTCTCGCTGGCGGCCATATAGCGCCACTGGCCGGGCTGCACCTTGGACAATGGCACGCCACCGATGCGGATGCGCTTGATCGACATCACGGTCAGTCCGACGCTGGCGCACATATGGGCGATCTGGCCAGGCTGCAAGGCCTTGAGGACGATGCGCAGACGGGTTTCATTCTGCCAGCTGGCCTTGACCGGCGGCAGCGTCCAGCCTTTGTAGGTCAGGCCATGGTTGAGCCGATTGAGCCCATGGGGAGCGATTTCGCCGGCGACTTCGACGTTGTATTCGTGTTCGAGCTTGCCGGCGTCGTCGGTCAACTTGCGCACGATTCGCCAATCCTGGGTAAAGACCACCAGACCGCTGGCGTCCGCTTCCAGGGGCGCGATTCCACTCAACCGGGCGAAGTGGCCCTTGAGTGTGCGCATGCCGGAGCGGTCATCGGGCCAGCGCGAGGCCGGGGTGACCAGCTGTAGGGCAGCGCTAAAATCCTTCAAAGTGTCGATGCCAGCTGGTTTGTGCAGCAGCAGAGTGACCGGTTCAATCGGCGCCAAGCGCGCGTCTGCGGCCAATTCGACTTTTTGCGCCAAGACCTTGAACTGCGGCTCGTCGATGACTTGCCCATCCACCAGCACCCAGCCGCCCTCGATATATTGCTCGGCTTCCCGACGAGAGCAGGCAGTCAGCTCGGCGAGGCGTTTGGAGAGGCGAACGGGTTCGGTCATGGCGAAGGCTGCTGAAAGATGTGGGCGGCCATTGTAACCGCCCGAGCCGACTTAATGCCCGCCGCTGGGAATAAAGCCGCACGCCGTGGGCCGATGGCTGGAGGCCGCCACGCGTTGCTGGCGCTATTCGACTACCTCAAAGCGCAGTATACCAATCAGCTGTCCGTCCTCAGTGACCACTCGCACAAACCAGCGCCCGAGCGGGTCCGGCGGGAAATTTTGCTTGTGGGTCCAGGCTCGATAGCCTTCCTTGCGCCCGCCATGAATATCCAGGGCAATCCGCTCGCCAGTCTCGCCGGGCTGCTGCCAGACATGATAGATGCGTTCATTCAGGCCGCGTGGCGCGCTGATCGAGGTGTAAGCAAACAGGCCCTGGGTGCGCAGCTGGGCGAGCGTGATCTGTTCGATGCTGGGTCCGGGCTCGCGGTTGCGGTCGTCCATTTTGGTACTGACGGCCACGTCGGTTAGCCACAGGGTCGCCGGCGGCACCCAAGTGCGCAGCAACCAGCCGGCGGCGCCCAGGGCCAGCGTCAGTGCTACCACCAGTAGCGTCCGCCACCAGCGTTGTACGGTGATTACGCCGGCCATACTGGGGAACGAGAGCAGTACCGCCGCGGCCATAGCCAGTTTGTAACTCTGCGCAGTGGTGAGCTGAAAGATGATCGGCAAGGCCGTCAGCAGCACCGCAAACAACGTCAGGGTGTGATAGGCCAGAAACAGCCAGCGCCGAGGCGCCAGCCATTTGTAGTAAAGCGGATCGATGATCGAGACCAGCGCGGCGGCGCCCAGCAATCCGGTAAACAGCGCCTGAGCGCTGTTCCAAGTGGTGGTGATGACAAAGAAGGGCAGCACGAAAAACAGGCTTTCCTGGTGAATCATCTGAGTCGCGTAGCGCAACAGCGGTGGTGGCAGCTCGAAGCCAAACAGCCGGGCCAGGCCGCGGGTCAAGACGTTCTCCAGCATCAGCCAGATCCAGCTGACCAGCATGACCACGGCGATGACTTGCGCCAGGCCTTCCTGGCGATCGACCAATACGAAACTGGCGACCCCGGAGACGAAGCCAAATACCGCGATGGCTCCGGGATAGCGTCGCAGCAGTTCGATCAGCTGCAACAGATAGGTTTTCAACAGGGGCATAAGACAGTTCGCGGTAGGTGACGGGCAACGCGCAATAGCCGCAAAACACCTACCGTTTTCAGCTTAGCTGCGTCGTGGCAGCATGCGGGTAAGGGTATTGTCGCGTTGAATGTAATGATGATACAGCCCCGCAAAGGCGTGCAGGCCAATCAGCCAGTAACCAATCGATGCGCCCAGTTCGTGCACGTATTTTATCTGTTTGGCGAGGTCTAGGTTCTTGTCGAGCAACGCCGGCAGCTCCAGGCCATAGAAGGGAATCGACTTGCCGGCAGCGCTGAGGGTTAACCAGCCGGCCAGTGGCAAACAGATCATCAACAGGTAAAGCGCTAGGTGCATCAGTTTGGCGGGCAGCACTTGCCAAGTCGCAACCGCCGGTTCGATGCGCGGAGTTGGGCTGATCAGGCGCAGCGCCAGGCGCAGCCAGACTACTGCCAGCACGCTCAGGCCCAGCATAAAGTGCCATTCCTTCATGCCGTTGCGCAAATCGCTGCCTTTGGGAAAGTAACCCTTAAGCTCCATGCTGGCGTAGACCGCCGCAATCAAGAGCAGCATCAACCAGTGCAGCGCGATGCTGGCGTTGCCGTAGCGTGATTCGGTGTTTTTCCAGCTCATGGTGCCATCCTTTTTTAGTCCAAGCCCGTACTGAGACGGGCAGTGCCGGCATGCTAAGCGACGGGCCTTAAGCCTGGCTTAACGCGCCGCAAAATGGTGCGGGTGTTCAGCCGGCTTACTGCAAAAAAACCTCTGGTTTGAGGGTAAGGTTTAGGGTTTGGAGACTATCTGGCGCGCGTTGATTGCTTGAACTAAGCGTTTAGCCAGAATCGGATAATTTTCGTCGAAATGGTGCCCGCCCGGTAACGCCAGTTTCTCGCCGGGGGCTTGGGGCAGGGTGCAACCGCTGCTGTCGGCGTCTTCGCGTCCATACACACAGAGCACCTTGGCTGCTGGCAAACGCGCTAATTCAGCGCCGGTAACTGTCTCCTGCCCGGCTTTGCCCAGCCAGCCTTGCACCTCGATCTGGAAGCTGGCGCTGCGGGCAAATGCCAGCAGAATCAGCGCATCAATCTGTATTTGATCGGCAGCCGGTAATTGGTTGTAAACGGCTGGCAGCACGTCGGCGCCGAAGGAATACCCCGCTAGCACAAAACGCTTGGCGCCCCATTTGTCTCGGTAGGTTTGCATCAGTCGAGCGAGATCAGTAGCGCTTTGGGTTGGGCTCTTGTGCTGCCAGAAATAGCGCAGGCTATCGATGCCCACCAACGAATAACCGAGATTGGCCAGCTCTTCGGCCACCGCGCGGTCCAAGTCGCGCCAGCCGCCATCACCGGAATAGAACAGGATGATGGTGTCTGCTGCTGCGGTGGCCGGTACTTCGATGATTGGCAGCTCACTGCCGTGGCCCTGGAGCACGTCCCGCAACTGGTGGTCGAGTACCTGAGCAAGCGGTTGTTGGTAATCACTGATGCTGGTTTGGGCATTGCTCTGCTGACGTGCAAAACGCGCGCTGCGATCGTCCGGGTTGTCGTTCCAGACCGCTAGCCAGTGGCCGTGAGAGGCTTGCTTGGGCAGCGGCGTCGAGCAGTCCGGCTTATTCAGCGAAAAGGCCACCGACAGTGCCTGGGCCTGATCGTCGGTCTGCGTGGCCAACCAGCGCCAGGCCAGGGCTGCGCCGGGTCCGATGCCGGCGACCAGGCTGGCCGGGCCTTGCAGGTGCTGCAGGCTGGCTTTCAAGCGTTGCTGTTGGGTCGCGCAAGTGCCCGCCGTAAGAGTTAGTTGCACCACTCGGGCGCCGTTTTCCCGGCTGAGGGCGAGCAATTGCGCGTCGCTCAGACTGTGCTCAGCGGGCACCGCCAGCATTACTTGAGCCTGATTCGGCTGGCCAGAATCAACCAAGGTCAGCGCGCTGTCATCGGACAGGCGCAGGTGTTCCAGGCTTGCCTGGGGCGTAGACCACCGCCATAGCAGCAGGGCACTGGCCAGAAGTAGAAGTCCTATCAGCACCGCCAAGCCGCGGCGTACGTTACTGCGGTTCATCAGCGCTGCACCAGGCCAAGGAAGCCGCCGGCAATTAGGGTCGCAGTATCGGCCAATGCCACTAGAGGCTCGAGTCCGGCAGGCACGGCCATGTAGCGCGGCTCCCAGTCTGGCTGAAATTTATCCTTGAACAGATGCAGGCCCTGAAAATTATAAAAGTGTTCGCTGCGGCGAAAAACCAATGAGCCCATGCGTTGAGTCAGCGGTGCGCCACGGCGCAGTTTTAAACCAGCCAGCGGCACCATGCCAAGGCTGAAATACGCATAACCCTGCTCTTTGAAGTACAAAATCAAGCCCAGTAGCAGGAACTCCATGGATAGCTTGGGCGCCTGCGGATGAACGCGCATCAGATCGAGACTGGCCAGTTGCTGACGGTTGGTTTCCAGCAAATTGGTAAAGCCCACCGCCAGGCCCTGATGACGGATCACTGCAATGCGAAAATGCTGCAGGTATTGCGGGCTGAAACGACCGAGCGAAAAGCCTTTCTCGCGAACATTTTTGCCGCCTAACCAGGCATCGGAGATGATCTTGAGTTCCTCCAGAGGAGCCTGGCCCGCGGGGTAAATCTGCACACTCAAACCGTCCCGCTGGCCGCGATTCCATGTGTAGCGCAGGTCTTTCATGGCTTTGCCCTTGGCTTGCAGCTCGAAGCGCGCCAGATTGACCCGCGCTTCCTCGCCGAGCTTGAGTACGCTCAGACCGATATCTACATACAGCGGCAGGTTTTCCGCGCTCACCTGATAGAACACCGGACGCGCGTGGCGCAGGTCGCACAGGTCTCGAAATTGCCAGATCAGTTCGGCGCGCTCGCGAGGTGGACCGATGGGATCATAGAGCACCACCAGGCTTCGGCCACGGGGGGCATACATTAGAAAGGCATTGGCATTGGCGTGAAACAACAGGGCCTTGTCACCGCTCAATGCCAGAGCGCCGTCAGGTTGTTTGCTGCCTTGCACAATGGCGGCTGCCTTGGCCAACTCGTCCGGTTGCGGCAGTTTTATTTCTGCCGGCGCCGGGCGCAATAGCCAGGTCAGAGTTACGCCTGCCAGCAACACCGCACAGGCCAATGCCGAACGCAGCGCGCGAGGCGCATTTGCGTCCAGTGCGAATTGCCACCAGAGCTGATGCTCGTAGGGCACATCCTGATAGGCGAATAACAGCAGCCACACCGAGGCGACCAGCACGCAGGTACTGGCGAGCAGGTAGCGCGCGGAGAAGGGCAGTTCCAGCAAGCGGCTGGGTCGATAGAATGCTGGACGGAACAGGGCCAACAGCGCAGCAGTGAGACTCAGCAGGCTGGCTTCCTCCCAGTCGAAGCCCTTGAGCAGTGACAAGAAGGCGCCCACCAGCAACAACAGCAGCGTCAGCATCCAGGCCGCCGACAAGCGTCGGCGCAGGCCCTGGGCGAGCAATAGGCAAAGCATGCCGATCAGGCTGGCGCCCAGGTGCGAAGCATTGATCAGGCCGTGCGGTAGCATAAACCCCAGGTGTTGCAGGCGGCTGTCGATGGCCGGTGTGGCGCCGGAAAAAACCAGCACCATGCCGGCCAGAAAGACCAATAGAGCCAACACCGGTGCCGCCATGCCGGAAGCCATCTGCATGTGTTGGGCGGTTGGCAACATGCGCCGGGCTTCACTGAGTAATAACAGCAGACACGCCAGCAGCAGTGGCAACAACACATAGATTAGGCGATAGAGCAATAGCGCTGCGGCCAGTGGCGCTGCGCCGAGCTGCTCAGCAAAAGCCGCCAGTAGCACTGCTTCGAACACTCCGACTCCGCCCGGTACGTGGCTTAACACCCCGGCGGCCAGCGCCAGTAGGTAGACCAGCACAAACACCCCGAACGCAGGCGCTTCAGGTAGCAGCAGATACAGCACGCTGGCGGCGGCGAGGATATCCAGTGCGGTAATAGGCAGTTGCAACAGCATCAAGCGCAGTCCGGGCAGGCGCCAGGTACGCTGGCCGACACGAATCAACAGGGAGTTTGGCAGGGGTTGTTCGGGCAAGCGGCGACGCCTGATGCTCGCCAGCAGCAGGCCATTGAGCGCCAGCACAAGCAGCGCCACGCTGGCCAGCCAAAGTGCCGGTAGGTGCAACGCTGCTGCCGTGTCGGGTAAATCGCTCAGGGTGGCCAGCGCGGCCAGCAGCGGCAAGCTGCAACCCAGCGCGAGGCTGGCGAACAGACTCATGCGCGTTACCTCTGCAGCGCTTACCCCATGACGTGCATACAGGCGGTAACGGACCGAACCGCCGGACAGCACAGACAAACCCACGGCATTGCCGATGGCAAACGCATTGAAGCCAGCAAAGGCCAAAACGCTGGCGGGCAACTTGACCCCGGCAAAACGACTGGCCGACCACTCATAGCCCAACAAGGCCACAAAACCCACCGCTGTGGCGGCCATGGCGCTTAGCAGGGCCGGTCTGGGAACCTGCAGCAGCGAGGTCCGCAGGGCGTCCAGATCGAGTCCGGTGAGTAAGTGGAGGCAGGCGACCAGTGCCAGGCTAAATAGCAGCAACGTAAGGCTAAGGATCGCGGCCGTGCGGTAAGGGCGTAAGCGTTCCCACCAGCGACTGTGCGGCGCCGAGAGGATATTGGGTGCAAGGGTTTGGGTATCCGGTTGCGTGGCGTGCATGGAGCGCCTCGTCGACAATGCGCGCCAGAGAGAGCGCGCATTGTCGACATACCAAAAACGGGGAGCAGGTAGTTTAGCTACAGCTTTCACGAGCCTGCGGCAGGCGAGTGATGCCGAGCATTGGGGAACGCTGGAAAAAGCATAGCCCACAAAAAAGGCCACTTTTTCAAGTGGCCTTTTATTGTTTGGTTGCGGGAGCCAGATTTGAACTGACGACCTTCGGGTTATGAGCCCGACGAGCTACCAGACTGCTCCATCCCGCGCCGACAATTGTACAGCCGAGCGCTGGTCTGTCAACCGCTGCTTTGCTTTCTGGATCAAAGGCTTAGGTTCTGATTTAAAAGTGCCAGCCACAAAAAAGGCCACTTTTTCAAGTGGCCTTTTATTGTTTGGTTGCGGGAGCCAGATTTGAACTGACGACCTTCGGGTTATGAGCCCGACGAGCTACCAGACTGCTCCATCCCGCGCCGACTATTCTACAGCCGAACGCTGGCCTGTCAACCGCTGCTTTGCTTTCTGGATCAAAGGCTTAGGCACTGATTTAAAAGTACCAGCCACAAAAAAGGCCACTTTTTCAAGTGGCCTTTTGTTGTTTGGTTGCGGGAGCCAGATTTGAACTGACGACCTTCGGGTTATGAGCCCGACGAGCTACCAGACTGCTCCATCCCGCGCCCGCTATTCTACAGTCGAGCGCTGAACTGTCAATCACCGCGGAGCACTTATTCTCTGAATTCAGGCGGGCAAGCAGGCACGGTTAGGGTTGTATGAATTCGGAGAAACGCACGCCTGCACCCGTGGGTCGAATGTCCTGCAGCCAGCAATCTTGATCGGCACTTAGTTCCAGGCTGAGCGCGGCTTTACGCGCACCTTTGTTGCGAATCACCAGGTTGTCTTGCTGAGTGCGCAAAAACAGGGTGGGCACCCGCAAATGATGCAGCGCGTCGGTTGGGGTGTGGTGCAACAACAAATGCACAAACTCGTACTGACCCACGCTCAGGCGGCTGAGCGGTATGTCGAACCACCAGATGTTTTTGTTTAGATTAATCGCGGCGAAGTGGCTGTTATTTACGCCCAATACTGCCGCGCCTAGCGCTTGATTACGGCGAGCAATAGCTGCCTTTTTGTCGACTTTCATGCCACTCCTTGCGCCCTGAAATACGGCTGTATGCAATTGCTGCCGATTTTGAGCAGGGCGGCAGCAGATAATTGATGTTGATTCGTTTGGCGCCGGCCCGGGTCTGGCGCGACGAATAAACGGGCTGCAATTATCCGCTCTTTGCGCAGGCGTTGCCCGGGCTAGTTTCTATCCAGAGTATTTTTTCCAAAACGGGTGCGTCCCAAACGGGTGCGTCCCGCATCCGTGTATAGATAGTCGGCTGCGCTCAGGATTTCTTGCCCCAGAGCTGCTCCAGTCGTTGGTCGCGTCCGCAGCCGTTGCGGTAGTAGTGATAACGCAACGGATTCTTAGTGGCGTAATCCTGGTGGTATTTCTCCGCAGGGTAGAAGAGCGTGGCTGGCAGAATTTCGGTGACTATCGGCTGGCTAAGCTGTCCAGAGGCTTGCAGTGCGGCCTTGGAGGCTTCGGCCAGGCGTTGCTCCTCGGCGGTGGCGTAGAAGATCGCACTGCGGTATTGCGGGCCGCGATCGCAAAACTGCTGGTTGGGTGTCACAGGATCAATGGTCGGCCAGTAGGCTTGCAGCAAGGTGGCATAACTAGTTTTGGCTGGATCGTAGCGCACCTGCACCGCCTCGAGATGGCCGCTGGTGCCGGAGGAGACCTGCTTATAGGTGGGATTGGCTAAGGTGCCGCCGATATAGCCGGAGGTAGTCGACAGCACGCCGGGAACCTTGTCGAAGTCGGACTCGGTGCACCAGAAACAGCCACCGGCGAAAACCGCCACTCCGGCGTTTTCTAGGGCCGCCGCAGTGAGCTCGGTAGGTTCGGCGGCTGCTGCAGTTTCTGCAGAGGTTGCCGAAGCGGTTGGGCTAGACGTGGGGCCGCAGGCGCTCAGTAGCAGTGCCAATAGCGCGCTACCTGTCCAGCCAGCTGCAGTTTTTTTATTGCGCCCAAGCCTGTTAGCTGGGCGCGCAAGGGAAGTATTCAAATGTCAGCTCCTGAGTGCCGGCAGGGATTCGTCGCGGGGCACAAAATGCAGTGCCACGCCGTTGTTACACCATCGTTCGCCGCGCGGTTGCGGGCCGTCGTCGAACAGATGGCCTTGGTGTCCGCCACAGCGCGCGCAGTGATATTCGGTGCGAGGGAAAAATAGTTTGAAATCCTTTCTTAAGGCGGTGTGACCGCTAATCGGCTGGGTAAAGCTCGGCCAGCCAGTGCCGCTGTCGAATTTATGCGGGCTGTCAAACAGTGGTAGATAACAGGCAGCGCAAACGAAAGTGCCGTCGCGGCTTTCTTTATCCAAGGGGCTGCTGCCCGACCGCTCGGTGTCTTCCTCAAACAGCACGCCGTAAGCCTCGGGGGAGAGCAGTTCGCGCCACGCTTGCGGGGGTTTGTCTAGCGCAATAATCGGCGTGGCCGCCTTGGCCGTGCCTGATGATGCGGCCCGCAACGGGGCGCTGAGTAGCGACAGCGCGGGGAGCAGGGCTATGCCTTGAAGCAGGATGCGGCGATTCATGAGCGGACTCCGCTGGGAAATATAGCAATGGACTCGCCATTTGGCGCGATGTTACAGCGCAGCCAAACACGCTATTGCTAAGCGTCAGCGCTGTGCTCAGTGGCGGGAACGCTGGGCCCGATAAGCCGCAGCGAATGGCGGCTAGTGGCAGACTTCCTTGAGTACTGAGTCAGGCTCGCTGGCGGTTTCGATAATGGCCCGATCACGGCCGGTACTTTTAGCCTGGTACAGATGATCATCGGCTCGTTTGAGCCAGCTCTCGATGGATTCGCCGCTGTGCAACAGCGCGCCGCCGATGGACACGGTAATCGCCTCATTGGGTCGATGCAGGCGCTGGGCCAAGTGCTCGCGGATTTTTTTTGCGATAGCGCCCAAGCCGGCGAGATCAATATTAGGTAGCAGCAGTAAGAACTCCTCGCCACCCATGCGGTACAGCTGGTCTTCCTGGCGGGAAATACTCTTAAACTGGTGCACGAAATCCACCAGTACCCGATCGCCGACTGCATGGCCAAACTGGTCATTCACCCGTTTGAAGTGATCCATATCCATGATCAGCACGCCATAGGGTGTGTGGTGGCGGCGCTGAGCCGCCAGCGCGGTTTTCAGCTGCTCATCCATTGACCGTCGATTGCCGGCGCCGGTCAGTGGGTCGAGGGTGCTTAGCAACTGTAATTGATCACGCTGGCTGCGCATGCGAAACGCGAAGATAAAGGCCAGGGCGCTAGCGGTCAGCGCGGTGACGATAAAGGACATCATCTGGTAGTGCGAGGCGAACACGCTGTGCGGGGTAAAGAGTGCGTAGCTGATTAGTGAGCTGAGCAGCAGCAGGGTCAACAGCAACGCCTTGCGCGGCGAGACCATAAAGAAATTGAACAAAATCACCACGTAGATCCAGAACAAACCATCGACGTGCAGATTGATCGCCACTGGCACCGCGCCACACGAAACAATCATGGCCAGTGCGATACCCGGTTTGGCCGTGTCACCGGTGCGCCAAGCATAAGCCACGGCCAACAGTGCACCGAGCACCATCAGTGAGTCGATGATGCCGACCAACAAATTGCCCTGAAGAAACCGGTAAATAGCGTAGGGGGTAATGGCCGCTACGCCGAACAGGGCCATAAAAGTCAGGATGGAGAGTTGAAAATCATTGCTCAGGCGTTTGAACATTCAAGGCTACTCATGAAGCGATCATTGCTTTTATTGTTAGCAAGACTTTACACCGAGCAGTTGAGCCTAGGTGAGTGAGTTAATGGTTGTGTTGATCTCTGGATGAATCGACCAGATGCCGCGAGACTTGCCCTTTTATACGCTCACTTGGCGTTTGTCTATGAATGCGCAGCTGCTTTCTAGCCCCAATCGTCGGCTACGATAACCCAGAGAACAGCCTGCTCGAGCAATGCCAGCGCAAGCTGAATTCGACCCGATTCGTGTCTGGTGTCTGAGCGCCTGGATAGCGTGGCGTAGGACGTTGTGCGGCGCCTCATTCTGAATACCTCCTTCTATTTTTATCGTGGCGAAGGCCCGGGATTGGCTGTTCGGCTACAGCGCAAGGCCGGCGATGAGCTGGCTGAGCGCCTAAAAAGGCGCTGGGCAATGCCTGCTTCTCGGTGTTCGAAATAGTCTGCATCGACAGCGCCAGCTGCCTGCCGCTCCAGAATCTGCAGGATGACGGCTGGGCGCTGACGATACTCGATCAGACGCTGGCCAGAGCCGTCGAGCCCGGCCTGGCGCTTACTGCCTGGCCGATCAGGGCAGTTCGGCGCTGGCGTAGAAGGCTGTCAGCACCTTAACGAGGTGCGCCAGGTCGTGGCTACCGGCCAGTTCGCGAATCGAGTGCATGGCGAAGGTCGGCACGCCGATATCGACGGTGCGCACGCCGAGCTGGCTGGCGGTGATTGGGCCGATGGTTGAGCCGCAGCCCATATCGCTGCGCACCACGAAACTCTGCACCGGAACTTCTTCGGCCAGGCACAGGTGGCGGAAGAAGCCGGCGGTTTCGCTGCTGGTGGCGTAGCGCTGGTTGCTGTTGACCTTGATCACCGGGCCGGCGTTGAGCTTGGGGCCGTGGTTTGCATCGTGCTTGTCTGGGTAGTTGGGGTGGATGCCATGGGCATTATCGACCGAAACCAGCAGGGATTTTTGCAGGGTGCGCACAAACCCATCACCGGCCGGTAGCAGGCGCTGCAACACCTGTTCCAGCAGCGGCCCGGCGGCTCCGCAGGCGGACGATGAACCGACTTCTTCATGGTCGGTGCAGACCAGTACGCAGTTTTCTTCAGTGCTGGTGCCGAGTAGCGCCTGCAGGCCGGCGTAGCAGGACAGTAGGTTATCCAGCCGTGCGCCGGCGATAAAATCGCCGCCCAGGCCGATTACCGCGGCACTTTGGGTGTCGTAAAAACTCAGTTCGTAATCGAGTACCGCATCGGCATTCAGGTCATGTTCGTAGGTGAGTTGGTCGGCTAACAAAGCGCGAAAATCATAGCGTTCGTCGCCGGGCACCTGGGCCAGCAGCGGCGGCAATTCGGTCTGGGCATTGATCGGCCAGCCCTGATTGGCATCGCGGTTGAGGTGGATGGCCAGGTTGGGAATCACCGCGATCGGTCGCTGAAAATCGATCAGCTGACTTTCCACCTTGCCGCCCTCGCGAAAAGTCACGCGTCCGGCCAGCGACAGGTCGCGGTCGAACCAGGGAGCGAGGAGGGCGCCGCCATAGACTTCCACGCCCAGTTGCAAAAAGCCTTGGCGCTGTAATTCCGGTTGCGGCTTGACCCGCAGGCAAGGACTGTCGGTGTGGGCGCCGACCAGGCGCAGGCCGCTTTCTAGAGGTGAGCGGCTGCCAAGCTGGATGGCGATCAGGGAGGAGTCGTTGCGGGTCACGTAGTAACGCCCGCCGGGCTCGGTGTGCCAGGCGTCGCGCTCGTCCAGCGCTTGGTAGCCCGCTGCTTCCAGGCGCACGGCTAGGCTGGCGGTGGCATGAAAGGGGGTGGGCGAGGCCTTGAGGAAATCGATCAGACCTTGGTTCAATTCTTCGTGCATACGGGCCTCCTGACGGCAAGCGCCGGAGTTTATCAGGATGTGCGCAAAAGCCCTTTATCCGGCGCCAGAAATATGCGTGCGCATCGACGCGCTGGCGGTAGGACGTCGGGTTTTTTAAGGCTATGTACCCGTTACGTGTTGGGAAACTGTGAGGAAGCGCTGAAAGCTGTGCCACCACTGGCTCGGCTGTATCACCAAGAGACAGTGACTACGGGGCTTTCAGGCCTTTCAACACCTGAATTCAACTCATAAGTGCAACGCTCACCCCTGCATACACTTCGTACGGTGTCTTCCAGCCCAGGCGTTTGCGCGGGCGTAAATTGATCTTCGCAACTACCCGATTGACGCTTTCCACGGTCA